>JAESFG010000052.1_pt1 | contig 523955 bp, 472 predicted proteins | sample 9269371 | NCBI WGS metagenome assembly JAESFG01 (sample SAMN14506227, study PRJNA617093) | algae metagenome | isolation source: Aetokthonos hydrillicola CCALA 1050 (B3-Florida) and co-occurring... | place: USA: South Carolina | collected 2013-01-01
GGCGCAGGCCATCTTGACCTGGAGGCTGACGGCGCCGGCCTGGGTGGCGGCGAAAACCGTGCTGAGGCTCAGGGCGGCTGCGAGAATGGTGCGGATCTTGGTCATTGGCTCTCTCCATCGTGCTTGAAGCGCGTCTCACGACGCCTGCTTGATGAGGAGGACTATGGCCCCGAAGGGGCCAAGCCCGCTGTTCCGGAGGGAACCGGGGCCACTTTTGTCGCAAAGCCCCGGAATTCTGGGCTCCCGAGGCGCGGCGCCCCACCAGACACGTCCCGCACATTGGGTTACGGTCGTGTGACAGGGGGGCGGTGTCGGACGAGAGGAAGGGGCTGCTGCGTGGCGTACCGAGCCTTCATCAGCTACAGCCATGAGGACGAGGCCTTGGCCCGGCGCCTGCATGCCTGGCTCGAGGCGTTCCGCATCCCTCCGGGCCTCGAGAGGGAGGGAGAGCTGCTTCGCCCCATCTTCATCGATGAGGCCGAGCTCGGGGCCGCTTCCAACCTCGACGACTCGCTCAAGGCGGCGCTCGACGCGGCCGAGGCCCTGATCGTCGTCGCCAGCCCGGCTGCCGCCCGCTCCAAATGGGTCGAGGCGGAGGTCGTCCATTTCAAGACAGCCAAGCCTTTGGCGCCCTGCCTCGCGCTGATCACAAGCGGCCGGCCTTTTGCCGCCGACGCGTCGGAGGAGTGCTTTCCACTGTCCATGCGCCGGTCGGTCAGCGGCGGCGTCATCCTCGAGAACGAGCGGGTGCCGCTTGCCCCCGATGTGCGCAAGCACGGCGAGGACGGCTCTTTCCTGCGGCTCGCCGCAGGCCTGCTCAAGACGGACTTCGGCGCGCTCGTCGACCGGCATGCGGAGCGCGAGGCGACCGAGACGAAGCGGCGGCGCCGGGCCCTCGCGCGCGCCTATACGCTGCCCGCGCTCGCGGCCCATCGCGAGGGACATGACGCCAGAGCGCTCAAATATGCGCTCGCTTGCGCAATCGAGGCGGATGATCCGACCTGGAGCGAGGCGCCGGAGCTCAAGCACCTCGCGCAGATGGCGGCCTGCACGCTTCCCGACCACGGGGTGCTGCGCGGTTGCGATGCAGGTGTCTTCTCGGTGTCGTTCAGCCCCGACGGCACGAAAGTGCTGGGCACGGGCGGCGACGGCTCGGTTTGCCTGTGGGACGTTGTGGACGGACGCATTCTCACGCGCACGCATCCCAGCGATCGGGCTTGCAGCGGCGCGGTCTTCAGCCCCGACGGATCGCTCGTTCTTTCCACCAGCACCGAGGGCATGGCGCGGCTCATCGATGCCGAGACCGGCAAGCTCAAAAGGGCGGCGTTCCACGACAAGGAGGTCAATGCCGGATCTTTCACTCCCGACGGCGTCTCCTTCGTGACTGTGGGCTCGGACCACCTCGGGCTGATCTCCTCGGTTGCGGTGGGCGGCGAGGAGATCCGTCTCGAAGGACATAACGACCGCGTTCACGATGTCGCGGTGAGCCCGGACGGGCGCCTCATCGCGACGGCGAGCGAGGACCGGACGGTGCGGCTCTGGAAGGCAGCCGAAGGATCGGAGGCCCTGGTGCTTGCGGGGCACGAGGGCGACGTGCGCCGCGTGCGCTTCAGCGCCGACGGCCGCCGTCTCGTCTCGGCGTCGTGGGACCGGACGGCGCGCATCTGGGACGTGGCGACGGCAGCCGAGATCGCGCGCGCGGACGGGCACCAGGGCTGGGTGTGGCACGCCGTGTTCTCTCCCGACGGCACGCGGATCGTGACCGCCTCCGAGGACAAGACGGCGCGGATCTGGGATGCCGACAGCGGGGTGCAGCTCGCCGTGCTCGAGGGCCATGCCGGCGCCGTGCGGCGGGCGCTGTTCAGCCCCGATGGGCGGCGCATCGCGACGGTGTCGGAGGACGGCAGCGCTGCGCTCTGGGATAGCGCCACCGGGGCGCGGCTTCGTCCGTTGCTCGGTCACGAGGGCCGCGTGCTCGATGCGGCGTTCTCGCCGGATGGCGCGCTTCTCGCCACAGCCTCGGCGGACGCGACCGTGCGCCTGTGGCGCATCGCGTGCGGGCCCGAGGTGCTGCGCCTGCATGACGATGGCGGCTTTGTCGCCGCTTCGCTCAGCGGCGATGGCACGCGCATTCTCGCGGTCGCACGGCTGGGCGAGGCGGCCATGTGGGATGCGGGGACGGGCCTGCGGTCAGCCACGTTCGGGCGCGAAGGGGTGCCCGTGCGCTTCGCGACCTTCAGCCCTCTCGGCGACAGGCTCCTGGTGCAGACGGCCGCCGGCGACATTCGCATCTGGGCGACGCGGGAGAAGACGCCCCCCGTTCACATTCCCGCGGATGGGCGACGCCGAGAGCGCATCGCCTTCAGCCGCGATGGATCGCGCATCGCCACCTTCTGCAACGAGCGCAAGGTGGTCGAGGTGTGGGAGACCGGCAGCGGCGAGAAGGCGGGTGAGATTTCCGACATTTCCTTTCTCGACGTCGCGGCACCTTGCCCGGACGGGTCGCAGCTCGCGGTGACCGCAAGCACTATCGTGCGGCTCATCGAGGTGGCCGATGGCACGCCAATCGAGGCCGGCGCGCGAATCTTCCCCTCGCAGGTGCAGTGCCTTGATTTTAACGTCGATGGGACGCGGCTTGCCGGCGGCATGAGGGACAATCTCGCGCGCGTCTGGGAGGCACGGACGGGGCGCGAGCTTGCCCTGCTCGAGGGGCATACGGACTGGGTTCAATGCATCTGCTTCAGCCCGGACGGGGCGCTCGTTGCGACTGGGTCGGACGACAAGACCGCGCGCATCTGGGACGTGGCAACGAGCCGGGAGATCGCCCGGCTTCCCCATCCGGCAAGCGTGACGAGCATCAGCTTCGACATCAGCGGCGATCGCGTGCTGACTGCATCAGGCGAGATCAGACAAGCCTTCGACGTTCACCTCTGGGATATCCGGCCCTTCTGCCTCGACGGCGAGGCGATCACGAAGTGGATCTGCCGGAGGCTCGCGGCTGGGGTCGGGCAGACGACGCCGCGCGACGGCAAGGATCTGCTCCTCGGCGACAGCCAAGATGCGTCGCGGGATCTTGCTGCCGAGGCCCTCGCGCGCTGGCCGCATCTCGCTTTCCTCGCGCCGTTCGTCGAGCCGGCACCCGTTATGGCCCCGTGCCCGTCATCCTCGCCCGAGGTTTTGGTGTCGGGCCCGTCAGACGATGAACGCTTGGTAAGCTGACATTCTTGCTCATTCCGCCCAGACTCGGGGCTATCATAGTTGTGACCTAGATATCCCTGACCAACCCATAGGAGGATCCATGGACGACCTCATGAAGGCGGTGCGCCATCACACGCTCGAAGCCATCGCCAACGGCGAGACCCTGCTCAAGGGGCTCGCCGGCAAGAAGGACAAGGTGAGCGAGGCGCTCGAGGAGAACACGGAGCGGCTCGTCGAGCATCTCAAGGAGGAGCTCGAGCGTTGGGAGACCAAGTACAAGAAGGCCAAGGCCAAGGAAGAGAAGAAGGCTAAGGAAGCCGAGGAGGAAGAGGCGAGCTGAGGCTCACGGATCGCAGCGCGATGCGTTGAATGAAATAAGACGGCCGAGGCGTGGAGAGGCGCCCCGGCCGTCTCTTTTCCCGGCGTTGGGTCCGGGAGCGAATGGATTACTTCGAAGCGACCTTGCGCTCGACGACCGACTTCGAGACCTCGCCGGCGGCGACGAGGGCACCGATGCAGCCCTTGGAGAGGCCGGCGCCGACGGCGCGCATGCACTTGCGGGTCTGGGCGCTGTCGGGGTCGAACTGGCTGCAGTGGGCATAGTAGTCGGAGGCGCAGGCCATCTTGACCTGGAGGCTCACGGCGCCGGCCTGGGTGGCGGCGAAAACCGTGCTGAGGCTCAGGGCGGCTGCGAGAATGGTGCGGATCTTGGTCATTGGCTCTCTCCATCGCCAGGTTGATGAAGAGGACTATGGCCCCTACGGGGCCATCCCCGCTGTTCCCGGGGGAACCGGTACCAAAAGTTGCGACTGGATTTTCCTATCAGACCGCTCTGGCTGCGACCCCAGCGGGACCCGAAGAATGGGAACGGCCAGCGAGGGGATTGGATCCCTGCCTAAATTTTTGATTTAGTTGTATTAATTGGCTCCGTGGGTAGGATTCGAACCTACGACCGATCGGTTAACAGCCGATTGCTCTACCACTGAGCTACCACGGAACAGGCTCGTGCATTACGAGAGCCGCGCTCATAGCAGATGCCTAGCGCGCGGACCAGAGGTTAAGCAAAAAATCTCACCAAATCGAGAATGGTCGGAGGAGGCGCAACGGCCCAGAGGCAGCCGGGAAGTGCGCGCCATTTCAATGCGCTGTCGCGGCGCCTGCTCCTATCCCGGTTTCGGAGCGGACGAACTGGGCGTCGAAGGCGGCTCGCTCGGCCTCGGCGCGCGCGCTGCGGTCGAGGAGCGAGAATAGCCAGATGCCGAGGAAGGCGATCGTCATCGAGAAGAGGGCGGGGTTATCGTAGGGGAATAGGGCCGCGGGGTGGCCGAACGTCTTCACCCATACGGCCGGACTGAGCACCACCATGGTGACGGCGGATACGAGCCCCAGGAAGCCGCCGACGACGGCGCCGAGCGTGGTCGTGCCGCTCCAGAATATACTCATGAGAAGGACCGGGAAGTTGCAGCTCGCGGCCACCGCGAAGGCGAGGCCGACCATGAAGGCCACGTTCTGGTTCTCGAACACGTAGCCCAAAAAGATGGCGACGATACCAATCGCGACGGCCGCGATCTTCGAGATATTGACCTCGGTGCTCTCGGCGGCGCGGCCGCGGGCGATGACGTTGGCATAGATGTCGTGGCTCACGGCCGAGGCGCCGGCGAGGGTAAGACCCGCGACGACGGCGAGGATGGTGGCGAAGGCGACGGCCGAGATAAAGCCCAAGAAAAGCGAACCGCCGACTGCCTTGCCGAGATGGATCGCTGCCATATTGGTGCCGCCCAAGAGCCCGCCGACCTTGTCGTAGCCGCCGCCGTCGGCCGGCTTGAAGTAGGACGGGTCGTTCATCAGGAGCGTGATGGCGCCGAAGCCGATGATGAAGGTCAGGATGTAGAAGTAGCCGATGAAGCCGGTGGCAAAGAACACGGACTTGCGCGCGGCCTTGGCGTCGCGGACGGTAAAGAAGCGCATCAGAATGTGCGGCAGGCCGGCGGTGCCGAACATGAGCGCGAGGCCGAGCGAGACGGCGGAGATGGGATCGGTCACGAGCTTGCCAGGGGCGAGGATCGAGACCCCACCCGGGTGGGCCTCGGTTGCGGCGCGGAACATGGCCTCGGGCGAGAAGTCGAAGCTCACGAGCACCATGAGCGCCATGAAGGTCGCGCCGCCGAGCAGGAGGCAGGCCTTAATGATCTGCACCCAGGTGGTTGCCACCATGCCGCCGGTCGCGACGTAGATCACCATCAGCGCGCCGACGAGGATCTCGGCATAGACGTAGGGGAGGCCGAACAGAAGCTGGATCAGCTTACCGGCGCCGACCATCTGGGCGATGAGGTAGAAGGCGACGACCGCCAGGGTTCCGATGGCCGAGAGCGTGCGGATCGGCGTCGCCGCGAGGCGGAAGGCGGCAACGTCGGCAAACGTGTAACGGCCGAGGTTGCGCAGACGCTCGGCGATCAGGAACAGCACGATGGGCCAGCCGACGAGCCAGCCGACCGAGTAGATGAGCCCGTCGAAGCCCGAGGAGAACACGAGCCCCGAGATGCCGAGGAAGGAGGCGGCAGACATGTAGTCGCCGGCGATGGCGAGGCCGTTCTGCAGCCCGGTGATGCCGCCGCCTGCGGCGTAGAAGTCCGCCGCGGTCTTGGTGCGGCTCGCGGCCCACCTGGTGATGGCGAGGGTGGCCGCCACGAAGATGAGGAACATGACGATGGCTTCGATGTTCACGCGAGCCTCGCGGCGATGGCGGCGACGCGGGCATCGAACTCGCGATTGGCGCGGCGCACATAGAGCCCTGTGAGGACGAAGGCCGTGAGGATGACGCCGAGCCCCAAGGGAATGCCGACGGTCGTCACGCCGGTGCCGATCGGCGTGGCGAGGAGGGCCGGCGCGAAGGCGACGACGAGGATGAAGCCAAAATAGACCGCTGCCATGAGCGCGGAGAGACCCCAGGCGAAGCGGGCGCGCTGGTGCACGAGCGCCAGGAACTCGGGATCGTGGCGCACCGTCTCGGCGCGCACGCTCGCTTCAGATGACATCGTGACGTTTCCCCAGATGGTGGCGCGGCTCGCGGCACGCACCTGTTTTTGAATTTGACAACAGCTTAGCGGATTGAAGCGCCCGCGACAGTGGCTTTTGGACGTGCTTGTCACCCTTCAGTCCAACTGCGTGTGGCATTTGCGCTGCACGCATAAGCTTAGAACGTCCGCGACCTTGGATTCGTCCCGAAGCGTCTGGTACGATTGCGAGGAAATATGGGGGACTATGCCTATCTGTTTGATGATTTGATTTTGCGGTTTTGATGACCTGTGTATTGGGGGGAGTATGGCGTCGACTGTCGCGCAATCGCTCACGGGCGATGACTATGTTGATGGGCTGCTCAGCCAGATCAAATGGGACGGGCCATTCACCTTCAGCTTTCCCCAGACGCGGGCGCACTATCCTACGTTCTACCTTTCCGGTGAGCCGGACCACTTGTTCTCGCCCGTCACAGCCGAGCAACGCGCCGCTGTTCGGGCCATCCTGCTCGGCACGCCTGCGGGCAATGACGATGTGACGATCGCGACCTCGGTCACCTCTTTCATTGCGACGGCAGTCAGCGAGAGCGGTCTCGACGGAACGGGCGACATCCGGATCGGCCGCTCAGCATTCGCGCAGCCGACGGCTTACGCCTATTTCCCGGACGACTTCTTCGACGGGGCCGGCGGTGACGTTTGGGTCGCACCCAGAACAGAATACAATCGTCCGATCTCGTCCTCGTACTCGTACTTCATGCTCATACACGAGCTCGGACATGCGCTCGGCCTCAAGCACAGCCAGGAGGATTGGACGGATCCGTCCGATCCTGTCTATGCTCTCGCGCCGAACCACACCTCTCCCAACGTTCCGGCCGATCGGGACACGATCGAATACACGGTCATGAGCTACCACGCGTACGTGGGCGCGCCGACGACGGCCTATCCCAACTTCTATTTCCCGCAGACGTTCATGATGTACGACATCGCCGCCTTGCAGGCGATGTACGGGGCTGACTACGGCGCGGAGTCCAACAACACCAACACGGTCTACAAGTGGGATCCGAACACCGGCGAGATGTTCATCAACAATGCCGGTCAGGGGGATCAGTTCGGGGATACCGTCTTTCTCACCATCTGGGACGGCGGCGGCTACGATACGTTCGACCTCTCGGCCTACAAGACCAACCTCGACATCGATCTGCGGCCGGGTGAATCCTCCGTCCTCTCCACGGACCAGTTGGCTCGGCTCGACAACGTCTTCGATGATTCAGACGGTGTGGTGCGGGCCAGCGGCAACGTCTACAACGCACTCCTGTTCCAGGGGAACACCGCCTCGCTGATCGAGCGGGTGTACGGCGGCTCCGGCAACGACACCATCGTCGGCAACGAGATCGACAACTCCCTCGCCGGCGGGGCGGGCGACGATACGCTCGACGGCGGAGTCGGCGCCGATCTCTTGCAGGGTGGGAGCGGGTACGACGTATATCTGGTCGACAATGCCGGCGATCAGGTGATCGAGGCTGCGACGGCTGCCGGCGGCATCGATACGGTCAAATCCTCCCTCACCTGGACGCTCGCTGCCGGCGTCGAGAACCTGACGCTGCTCGGGTCGAGTGCGATCGATGGAACCGGCAACAGCCTCGCCAACGCCATCATCGGCAACTCCGCGGTCAATACGTTGGATGGCGGCGCAGACGACGATACGCTCAACGGCGGATACGGCGCCGATATTCTGCTCGGAGGCAGCGGAAGCGACACCTATGTCGTGGACGACGTCGGCGACCAGATCATCGAGACCGGCTCCGACATCGACACCGTCAGATCGTCGGTGACATGGACGCTCGCCGCGGGCCTCGAGAACCTTTCCCTTGATGGTAATCTCGACATCAACGGTATCGGTAACAACCTCAACAACAGCATCTCTGGAAACAACGGCCGGAACACGCTTGATGGCGGCGGCGGCAATGACCATCTTTTTGGTGGGGGTGGAGATCGGCTCATCGGTGGCACCGGAAACGACACCTACTACGTCATGGACTCCTACGACACGGTCATAGAGCTCGCCGGGCAGGGAAGCGCAGATCGAATACGCGTGATAGGCGGTTCCCCATATGTGCTCAGCTCCAGCGTCGAGGTGGAGTTTTTAGAAACAGACGCTCCAACTGTAGCCTTTGCGATCAATCTCACTGGAAACGGATTTGCGAATACGATTACGGGTACTAACGGTGTCAATGTTCTTAGCGGCGGCGGCGGCAAAGACGTTCTCATCGGCCTCGGCGGCAACGACACCTATGTCACCGATGGTGGCGATACGATAACAGAGGCTGCGGGCGGCGGCACGGATACGGTTCGAAGCTCGGTCTCATATACGCTCAGCGCTAACCTGGAGAACCTGACCCTCATCGGGTCATCCGCTATCTCTGGCACCGGCAACACGCTCAACAACATCCTCGACGGCTCGGCCAATACGGCTGGCAATAGTCTTGTCGGGCTCGCGGGCAACGACACCTACATCGTCGGGGCGGGCGACCGGATCGTCGAGTCGTCAGCTTCGACAGGCGGCATCGATACGGTGCGGACGTCGGCCGTCAGCATCAACCTCACGAGTTCGAGCTATCTCAATGCCGAGAACGTCGTCCTGCTCGGCGCGTTGTCGCTGTCGGCTACGGGCAATGCGGCGGCCAATGCGCTCACGGGCAACACCGGCGCCAACACGCTGGTGGGTGCCGCAGGCAACGACGCGCTCAACGGCGGCGCTGGCAGCGACACCCTCTACGGCGGCCTCGGCAACGATACGCTGACGGGCGGCGCGGGCACCGACTTCTTCGTCTTCAACACAGCGCTTGCGAGCAATCTCGACCGGATCATGGACTTCGTTGTGGTCGACGACACCATCCGGCTCGAGAACTCGATCTTCACCAAGCTCACGTCAACGGGGGCCTTGAGCTCATCGTTCTTTCGCGTCGGCAGTGCCGCCGCGGATGCGAACGACTTCATCGTCTACAATCCGACGACCGGGGCGCTCATCTACGACAGCAACGGAAACGCTTCCGGCGGTGCTATCCAGTTCGCTACCCTGAATGCCAATCTCGCCCTCAAGTTCTCGGATTTCGTCGTCATTTGAGATCGTCGCTCATTTCGCCCTGGGACGGGCCCTGGCGCGCACGCTTTCCCTGGCCGGGCGCAGCCGCCCGGCGGCGTGCGCTAGTCGGCTGGCGTCAGCTCTTGCAGAACGTCGCGCGGCCGCGGCAGGTCACGCCGCCGCCCCCTGACGTGCACGAATAGCGCTCGCCGGTGATGCGGTAGCCCTCGACCTTGCCGTTGGCGAGAAAGCCGGGCCACAGGCCCCAGCTCACCGCCTGCACCATCGTCTCGAGGGCATACCATTTCGCCGACTTCTCGGATTCGGCGGTCGCTACGGCGCCCTTGGTGACGCATTCGGCCGAGACAGGCGTGATGCCTAGCGCGAAGGCCAGTGCCATGGCCGAGAGAGCGAGGCTTGAGGATTTCATGTTGCGTTCCCCCGTTCAGCTTGCCGCATGAGGAGCGGCTACAAGTCAAAATGTGCCGGACGAGCAGGAGCACGTCAACGCGGAGACGATACCTCCGGAATGCTGGTAACGAGCAAAACAGGTGATGGAGGCCACGTCCGGAATTGAACCGGGGTACGCGCAGTCTCGCCTTGGCCCGGACACGCAGGCAGGGGCGCACTGGATTTTGCGGGACCCACTCCCACTCTTCGGCCCGGCTATAGAGCGACGACAGGCACGCGAGATCTCGTGGCACGGTTGCTGCCGCCGCGCCGGACGCCAGCCGGGCCTGCTCGAAATCGCCGAGCTTCGCCGATCCGATCTCGTCAAGGTAGGTCCCATGCAGGGTGCCGGCGAGCTTGATGAGACTCACGGTGCGGAGGTTATCGTGCAGTATCCAAGTAAATTGATATGCCTGTAGCGGAGGAGTGAGTCATGGCGTAAATCAGTCTAGTGGACGATGCGCTCAATGCACTGGTGATGACGTGCGCGCGACGGCGTTGATTGTTGGCGTAGTCACCGGCCTGGCCGGATTTGGCTTCGCCTATATGCTTTTCATATTCCTCATGTTTGCGGCGGGGTCCGAAAATTCGGGTTATCCGGGCATCGGAATGGCCCTCCTTCTGCTGCTGTTCGCCTCCCCATTGATTGGCACGATTGGCGGATTGCTGAGCTACTTTAAGCCGTCGGCGGGAGGGGCGCTCATAATCGTTAGTGCAGCCGGTTGGATACTCATCGCCGCCCTAGCGGTATATCTGGTCCAGCACAATCAAGCCAAAAGTCCAGGGACCGCAGCCAACCTGTCGATGGTTGGGTTCATACTTATTCCCGCGTTGCTGTCATTGTTGGCGTGGTGGGTCGCCTCGCTGGCAGCACGACGGAAGAAATAGTAGTTTACCTACTCAAGCATCCAAATCTCAATGAGCGTCAACGGCGACATTCTTGTCATGTCGCAACTGTCAGTCGTTCCGTAGCGGGCGTTTCATTGTTTTGCAAACATCCATCCCATTTTTGCTTATTTGATGTAGTTTGTCGCTTTGAGATCTGAGACGATCCACACATGAGCGAGACGTCGGCCTGCTTTCAATCCGGATGAGAACGGCCGCGAGGATGTCAGGCTCGTTAGCCGTAGGGATCACTCCAATAAGATCTGTCTGGGTCGGTCGGCATCATTGCGACCATGGCGTAAAGCCTGCAATGACACGAATTGCAGCTTCTCGCACGCCAGGGTCGGCGTCGACCGATGCGACATGCAGCGCCGCAATGGCATCGGCTCGATCACGCGTGACATAAATCGCATGCACCGCCAAGCGCCGCGCCAGCGGGTTTGGATCGGCGGCAATAAGGGCTGCGAGAGCAGGCACCATGTCATCGACCGCTCCATGCTTCGCGACCGCCGTGACTGCAGCAAGCCGCACCGCCGGGCTGATGTCGCGCAGCAGTGGCTCCAGAGCCTCGAGGGCCTCTGGATTATCAGCGTGGCCCAAGGCCCTGGCGACCGTCGCGCGCACAGGCTCGGGTTCAGGCCCTAGGTGAGCAGCCAATGCACGGAACACTGCCGGGTCATCTGTTGCGTTAATGGCCGCGACAATCCCCGATGGCCATAGACCGAATGCATCGGGGCTGACGCCGCGAAGCATCGCGAGCAACCGGTATGCCGCATTCTCAGGCATGATCGAAACTTTCTGCCTTTTGAGCGACTAGGTAGGTTTTTGGTCTGCGTCAATCCGAGTGACGTGTGCCGAGCACGCGCTTGCGCGAATACGTGTTCAATGCGGGCAGAGTACGCTTCTTCTGGCGAGATGAGCGGCATACCTAGGCACTTTTTTTCTCCTACCTTCGTCCCCGGCGATGAGATGCGTTGCAATCGCCTCAGAGGACACAGACGAGTGTCCCGGTTTATTTTTTGGTCGGTCCGCAGTGCTCGATAGCGGGGGTCGCGGCGCGTCGGAACAGGCCACAAACCACTATCCCCAAAACTGTCCCATCGCGACCCGCGCGCGCCCCGCGATGGACGCATCCAGCCTTGAGCCGAGCCGTTGTTTTGCTATGTGAGTGATGGAGGCCACGCCCGGAATTGAACCGGGGTACGCGGATTTGCAGTCCGCTGCGTCACCACTCCGCCACGTGGCCTCTGGTCTGATGCTTTGCCGCGGGCGCAAAGTCCCGCCTGCACATGCCCGAACCGTCTACGCGGCCGGGCGGATCGCCATCCGACGCCGTGGCATCTATCATAGAGGCCGAGCCGGGCACAAGTCATGTGCTTACTCTCACAGTACATTTACCGACAAAGGGCTGTGCGTTGACGGACGGTGGCATTTCGGGGGTGTTGAAGCGGGGCCTGCGTGCGCTCGAGGCCGCGGCGCGGGCCGCCAAGCGGGATGGCATCGCGCTCTTTCTCGCGACCCGCGATCCGCGCGTGCCCTGGGCCGTCAAGGCCTTTGCGGCGCTGGTCGCGGCCTATGTGCTCTCGCCAATCGATCTCATTCCCGATTTCATTCCCGTGCTCGGCTATCTCGACGAGCTGATCCTCCTGCCGCTGGCGGTCGGGGTCATCGTCCGTGCCATCGATCCAGACGTGATGGCCGAGCTTCGCGCGCGCGCGGAGGCGCTCTCGGAGCGGCCCCGGAGCCCCGTCGGCGCGGCGCTGATCGTGTTCGTATGGATCATCGCCGCGGGGCTCATCGCGTGGGCGTTGTGGCGGCTTTCCTTAGGCTGACTGGAGGGCGCTGTCGCGGCAACTGAGGCTCTCGTGCCGGGCCGCGACTTCGGCTAGGGTCGTGGTTGCAGACCGGCACTCGGGAGGACGACGTGGATACCGCCATCCAGCGCAAGAACATGGTCGAATCGCAGGTGCGTCCGAGCGACGTCACCGACCGGCGCATCATCCGGGCGATGCTCGACCTCGAGCGCGAGGCGTTCGTGCCCGAGGCCGTGAAGCCGCTGGCGTACATGGACGGGGCGGTGCCGCTGACGACGGCGGGAGCACCCAAGCGCGCGCTGCTTCCCGCCCGCACCCTCGCCAAGCTGGTGCAGGCCGCCGCCATCGAGCCCGACGCCGCCGTGCTCGATGTGGGAGCGGGGACCGGCTACTCGTCAGCGCTTCTGGCACGGCTCGCGGGCCGGGTCGTCGCGCTCGAGAGCGACGCGGGGCTTGCTGCCGCCGCAGCCCGCAACCTGGCCGGCATCGGTACCGTGAAGGTCGTCACCGGCGAGCTCGCAGGCGGCTCTCCGCAGGAGGGCCCCTTCGACGCCATCCTGATCGCGGGGGCGATCGAGGTGACGCCGAGCGATCTCTTCGACCAGTTGAAGGCAGGGGGGCGGCTGGTGACCATCGTCGGCAGCGGCCGGCGTGGCCGCGCGACGCTCTGGCGGCGCGATGGGACGACCTACGGCGCGCGCGAGCTTTTCGATGCGGCGGCTGACGTGCTTCCGGGGTTCGAGAAAGCCCAGCAGTTCGCGTTTTAACCAAGCGGCCAGCAACCCCTTGAAGAACGCGGGACCTTGTCTACGCGATCGATTGCATCCGCACGGATGCTAGGCGGGCCTGTTTCAAAAATTTTCAATATAAATCAAATGCATGCGTGTTGGCCCGGGGCTGTTGACCTGATTCCTCATCTGTCCTCACCGCCGAGCCCTGTGTGGGAATGCAGCCACGCGCCCAGGACATGTGTTGAAATAGAGATTGCTCCGGCTATTTCGAATCGTGTTGCTGCTCTAAGACTTTAGGGGTCCGGCAAGGGGTCCTCTTCGCGACCGCGGGTGGGATTGGTTCGGACCGCCGAGCAAATCGGTGCAAGCAAAAGGTATTGGAGTTGGATTTGGTCGTCGATCTCCAACGCGCTTTGCGGTTGGTAGTGCTCGCTGCTCTCACAGCGGGGGCCTTCGCTTGCGGCTTGTCCGCGCCGGCCCGGGCCGAGACCCTCAACGAGACTCTCGCGGCAACCTACCAGTACAATCCTCAGCTCGATGCCGCGCGCGCCCAGCTGCGTGCGACGGACGAGGAGGTCACGCGCGCCCGCTCCGGATTTCGCCCCGTCATCACCGGCAGTGCCGACATCAACTACCAATGGACCAACGTTAAGCCCGATACGATTACCGACGGCGTCACCCATCCCAAGGGCTACTCGGTAGACTTGGTGCAGCCGATCTTCAACGGCTTCCAAACCATCAACGCGGTCTCCGAGCAGGAGGCCAATGTGCGCGCGGGCCGCGAGAGCCTGCGCGGCACGGAGCAGACGGTGCTCCTGCAGGCGGTGACGGCCTTCATGGATGTCGTGCGCGACCAAGCCATCGTCCGGCTGCGCGAGAACAACGTCAACGTGCTGTCGCGCGAGCTCAAGGCCACCGAGGACAGATTTGCCGTCGGCGAGGTGACGCGCACTGACGTGGCGCAGGCGCAGGCGCGTCGCGCTGGCTCCGTCTCGGCGCTCGATCTCGCGCGCGCCAACCTCAAGACCAGCCGCGCGGTGTTCGAGCAGGTGGTCGGACACGCTCCCGACAATCTCGTCGAGCCCACATCGTTCGAGAGGCTGCTTCCGAGGTCGCTCGACGAGGCGACCAACGTCGGAACGCACGAGAACCCGACTGTCGTCGGTGCCCTCTACACCGAGCAGGCCGCACGCTATGCGGTCGACCGTATCCGCGGCGAGCTGCTGCCGTCCGTGCAGCTCGAGGCGTCCTACCAGGACCGCTTCGACACCTCGCGCTTCACCGACGAGTCGGAGGCGGGTGTGGTGACGGGCCGCCTCACCGTACCGATCTACGAGGGCGGCGAGGTCTATGCGCGCGTGCGTCAGGCCAAGCACATCCACGTGAGCCGCCTGCAGGAGATCGAGCAGGCGCGCAGCCTCGCCGAGGCCCAGGTGGTCGCCTCGTGGTCGCAGCTGCTCGCGGCACGGGCGCAGATCGAGTCCGACAAGGCGCAGGTGGACGCCAACACCACCGCGCTCACGGGCGTGCGCGAGGAGGAGCGGGTCGGCCAGCGAACGCTGCTCGACGTGCTTAACGCCGAGGTTGAGCTCTTGAACTCGCAAGTGCAACTCGTCTCCACCCGACGCAACCTCGTGGTATCGAGCTACTCGGTGCTCTCCTCGGTCGGACGGCTCGACGCGGTGAATCTCGGTTTTACCTCGATCGCGTACGATCCTGAGGTGCATTATGAGGAAGTGCGCCGTAAGCCCTGGGGCACTTCGATTACTCATGCGGACGGCCGCGTAGAAGAGCTGCCGCCGCCGCCAGAAGGGGCCGCACCCGCAAAATAATTTCCTTGAGCACGACACTTCTTGCTGGCTAGGTGGCGGAAATCAACCGCCGCCGAGTTCGTCGTTATGGCTTTGCCACATCGTTGCCCACTATGACGCTTAGCGTCCTGGGCCGGTGGGGGGAGTCCCACACACAACTTGCTTGCGCGGGAATTTGCTTCGGTCGGGCGTGCGAGGTCCGGACAGTCGCAAGGCTGGGTTGCTTTGTGTGGTAGCGCGCAAAGCCGATGTTCGCGTGTTGCGGACAATCGGTCGGTGCCGGGTGCTTGCGGGCGAGCGAGCCGGAAGCGTGTCGTGGAATGCGTAGGGAGTGGCGTATGAACATGACTGATAAAAATGGCCAGCCGAGCATGGAGGAAATCCTGGCGTCGATTCGCAGGATCATCGCCGAGGAACCCGCAATACCCCATTCGAGCGGCGTGCTGAGAGGCACGCCGATCACGCTCAAGGGCGACGGCGTGCTGGAGGATGCCAGCGACTTCGATCTGCCAGCGATCTTCCGCTCCTCGCCAGCACCGCAGGTTGAGAAGCCGGCGCCGCTCCTCGGTCGTCTCAGCGATGCCATCCGCAACGCGACCTCCTCCACGACTGAAAGCCGCGCCCTCGTGAACGGACACAGCCTGGCCGAGGAAGACCATGTGGTCGATGCCGAGGCCGAAGATGCTTACCCGAGCCTCAGCTCGCTCAAGCCGGTGCGCTCGGGGGAGGTTGCCGGTGAGGCGCTGCACGCAGGCGTCATGCCCGCGCAGATCTCCGAGAAGCCCGGGTACGCGCCCCAATCGCAGCCCAGCCCCTCCGCCTACGTCGCCCAGGCCTCGAAGCCCTCCGGTCCGGAAGAGCCGAAGCGCGTGATGTCGGCATTCAAGGACACCCATTTCCTGAAGATGGGCGGCGCCACACCTCAAGCCCTGCCGAGCCCGGAGCCGGCGCCGCAGGTTGCGGCTGCTCCTCCTGTCCAGGCGGAGGCGCCGAAAGGTCCCCTGGATTTCGGGGCGATCATCCCGGGACAGCTCGACCGTGCGGCGTTCCTCGTCTCGGATCCGTCGCGGACTCCGCCGCTCGGCGCGCTGCCGCCGTCCGCCCAGCCGACGGTTGCCAGCGCCCCGCTTGCGGCGCCGTCCGTTCCCCCGCCGCTCGCTCCCTCCGAGGTGCGTGAAAGCCTTATGCCGCTTGCGCCCGTGCCGGCGACGGCGGGCCCCGTCGAGCCCGCGGCCGCTGCCTCCGGCGACGGCTCGATCGAGGACGCGACGGCCGACCTGCTCCGGCCGATGCTGCGCCAATGGCTCGCCGACAACATGCCGCGCATGGTCGAGAAGGCGCTCCACATCGAGATCGCTGAAAGCGTCAAGAGGAAGCCCTAGAGCTGGCCATCAGCCTTGCGCAGATTTTCAGCGGTCAGGCCTGCCTCGAAATCGACAGAGAAGCGGCCCAGATTGCTCGCGTGTCGCGCACGAGCAAATGGTTGCAAGCCATTGAAGCTCGGCCGGTTCGAATGTTACGTGTTGCCTGAATGCGGTCGCGTTTTCCTGCTCGCCCGTGACAGCGCGGTGGGATGGCTGCACGGGCCCTTGCGGCGGGGCCAAGGTCGCGAACGTGACGTAGGTGGGGTATGAACAGAACGGACGGCTCCGGCGAGCCGAGCATGGAAGAGATCCTGGCATCCATCCGCCAGATCATCGCCGAGGACCCCAAGACCGACCGCGCGAGTGTGGACGCTCCCTCGCCCAATCCCCTCGTGCCCCGCACCTATGCCGCCGGCGCCAACGGCGCTGCGGCAGCAGAGGCCCGCGCGCCCCTGAGCGACCGTCTCAAGGCCGGCAGCCTGCCGCCCACCAGCCCATTCGGCTCGAAGCGCCCATCCGCAATCGATCCCGATCTCGAGGATTTGCTCGACGACCCTGTCGCCGAGACAAGGGACGAGACCCCGATGGCGCCCGTGCTCAAGCCTACGGCTGATGTGGGGACGCCTTCTCCGGCTGAGCCCGGATCGGTTGCGGCCGCGCCCGAGGCTACGGCGCCCGTGGAATTTCCGCAGCTTTCGGTCACGGCCGCGCTGACGCCTCCGCTGCCGTTTGGAGCCTCTGACGGCTCAGCCCCAGCTCAACGCACTCCCACATTCCCGCCGTTGCGCAAGCCGGGCTTCTACCCCCCGGCCGGCACGACGGCGCAGCCTACGCCGAAGCCGCGCCCCGGGCCCTCGCCGGAGGAACGGCTGCGCTCGCTTTCTGCGTTCGGCTCCATCGTGCCCTCGGAGATCGGTGTGGGCTCAGCACGAACTGCGAGCGAGCCCGAGGCGAAGCTCAACGGCAACGCGCTGCATACACCTGAGCCGACCCCGCCCAAGACGCCGCCCGTGTTCGCAGGGGCGGCGAATGGGTCCTCGTCCGACGATCTTGCGGCTGCTATCGCCGGCCTCTCGAAAACGATCACGCCGACCGAGCCGCTGACTCCTATGGTCGAGCCCGCGGTTGCGGCTGCTACCGCCATGGCGCCGTTCACCATGGCGCCCGCCTCGCCGTTCGCGATGCCTTCCTTCGCGGCTCCCGCCGAACCGGCGTTGGCCGAGCCGGCGCCGGTCGCACGGGCTCCCTTGGCGCCCGTCACCGCCGCGTCACCGGTTTCTGCGGCTCAGCCTTTGGCGCCGGAGCCGCCGATTGCGGCGGCACCCGCGGCTTCGATGGCTCAGCAGATCAATCTCGCGCCACCGGTCGCCCCCTCTCCAACATTCGCTGCGGCTGAGCCGAAGCAGATCGAGGTGGAGGCCGCGACCGTCGCTGCCCAGGCGCTTGATGCACTCGCGCTCGGCCTCGCCGCGTCGGCTGCCTCGCAGGCGGCGTCGTTCCCTCTGTCCTCGCCCGTTGTCGAGCCCCGCGCGGTTCCGGTCGCCAACGGCACCCTCGAGCCCGTGCGACAGCCGGTCCGCACCCTCGAGGACGCGGTTGCCGAAATGCTTCGGCCCATGCTGCAGCAGTGGGTTACCGACAATATGCCGCGCATCATCGAGAAGGCGCTTCGCGTCGAGATGGCGAAGTCGATGAAGCCCGGCTCGAAGCCCACCGGACGCTGATATCTCTGGATCATGCTCCGCGGCCTCGCCCGGCATTCCCCAAGCTGGGGCGCTATCCGTCCGCCCACCGATTGACAGGCGGCAAGCGGGTTCGTAGGACCCCACATCCCTGATTTTCACCGGACGAAGGCCAGCGCGACCCATGCTCGACAAGACCTATCAACCCGCCGAGATCGAGCCGCGCATCAACCGCGAGTGGGAGAAGTCCGAGGCCTTCAAGGGCGGCCGCGCCGAGAGAAAGGACGCCAAGCCCTACGCGATCGTCATTCCGCCGCCGAACGTCACCGGGTCGCTCCACATGGGGCATGCGTTGAACAACACGTTGCAGGACGTGCTGTGCCGTTTCGAGCGCATGCGCGGGCGCGACGTGCTCTGGCAGCCGGGCACGGATCACGCCGGCATCGCCACGCAGATGGTGGTCGAGCGCCAGCTGATGGAGACCCAGCAACCCTCCCGCCGCGACCTTGGCCGCGAGGAGTTCGTGCGCCGGGTATGGAAGTGGAAAGAGGAAAGCGGCTCCACCATCGTGGGCCAGCTGCGCCGGCTCGGCGCCTCATGCGACTGGACGCGCGAGCGCTTCACCATGGGCGCGCGCGGCGAGGCCGATGACCAGATGGTGCGGGCGGTGACGCGGGTGTTCGTCGACCTCTACCGCAAGGGGCTCATCTACAAGGACAAGCGCCTCGTCAACTGGGACCCCAAGTTCCAGACGGCGATCTCGGACCTCGAGGTCGTGCAGGTGGAGAAGAAGGGCTCGCTGGCCTGGACCGACGGCGACCCCGAGAAGCCGTTCGATGCGGACGCGCTGGCCAAGGCGCTGAAGAAAGATCCGTCCGGCCACATGTACCACTTCCGCTATCCGCTGGCGAAGAAGGTCAAGGGCTACGACCTCGACTACATCGTGGTGGCGACGACGCGGCCCGAGACGATGCTTGGCGACACGGGCGTGGCGGTGCATCCCGACGACGAGCGCTACGCGGCGCTGCTCAAGGCGGGCGCCAAAGTGAAGCTTCCGCTGGTCGGGCGCGAGATCCCGATCGTCGCCGACGAGCACTCCGATCCCGAGAAGGGGACGGGCGCTGTGAAGATCACGCCGGCGCACGACTTCAACGACTTCGAGGTGGGGAAGCGGCACGATCTTGCGAAGATCAACGTGCTCGACGCCTTCGGACGCATCACGGACGACATGCCAGAGCCCTATCGCGGGCTTGAGCGCTTCGAGGCGCGGAAGAGGGTCGTCGCGGACCTCGCCGCGCTGGGACTGCTCGCCAAGATCGAGCCCACGACGCACACGGTGCCGCACGGCGACCGCTCGAACGAGGTGATCGAGCCGTGGCTCACGGACCAGTGGTACGTGAACGCCGAGGAGCTCGCGAAGCCCGCCATCGCCGCGGTCGAGAGCGGCAAGACGGTGTTCGTGCCCAAGAACTGGGAGAAGACCTATTTCGAATGGATGCGCAACATCCAACCGTGGTGCATCTCGCGCCAGCTCTGGTGGGGGCACCAGATCCCGGCATGGTACGGGCCCGACGGCCAGGTGTTCGTCGCTGCAAGCGAGGACGATGCCAGGGCGCAGGCCACCGCACACTATGGCAAGGACGAAGCCCTCAAGCGCGACGAGGATGTGCTCGACACATGGTTCTCCTCGGCGTTGTGGCCATTCTCGACGTTGGGCTGGCCGGATGAGACGGCGGAGCTCGCCCGCTTCTATCCGACCAGCGTGCTCGTGACCGGCTTCGACATTATTTTCTTCTGGGTCGCGCGCATGATGATGATGGGCCTCGAGTTCATGGGCGAGGTGCCGTTCCGCGACGTCTACATCCATGCCCTGGTCCGTGACGAGCGCGGCCAGAAGATGTCGAAGTCGAAGGGGAACGTCATCGATCCGCTGGCGCTGATCGACAAGTACGGCGCGGACGCGCTGCGTTTCACGCTCGCCGCCATGGCGGCGCAGGGACGCGACATCAAGCTCGCGCCGGCGCGCGTCGAGGGCTACCGCAACTTTGCGACCAAGATCTGGAACGCGGCGCGTTTCGCCGAGCAGAACGAGTGCGTGCGCCAGTTCGATTTCGATCCCAAGGACGTGAAGCTGACGGTCAACCGCTGGATCGTCGGTGAGACGGAGCGGGCGTCGGCGAGGGTCACCGCCGCGATCGAGGATTACAAGTTCAACGAAGCCGCCGGTGCCATCTACGAGTTCGTCTGGGGCGTGTTTTGCGACTGGTACCTGGAGCTCATCAAGCCCATGCTCGGCCCCGATGGCGAGGAGGTCGACAAGGCCGATACGCGCCCGTGCGTTGCCTGGGTCCTCGATCAATGCCTCAAGATGCTGCACCCGTTCATGCCGTTCATCACGGAAGAGCTGTGGGCGCACATGGTCGAGTACGGCGAGGCGCGCCAGTCGCTGCTGTGCCTCTCCGAGTGGCCGCAGCTCGAGGGCCTCGCGAGCGCGGAGGCGGACGAGGAGATCGGCTGGATCGTGAACCTCGTCTCCGAGGTGCGCTCGGTCCGGACAGAGATGAACATTCCCGCCGGCACCAAGATCCCGCTCCTGCTCACGGGCGCAAGCGAGGTGACGGTGCAGCGCGCCAAGCGGCACGACGAGACCATCAGCAGGATGGCGCGTCTCGAGAGCATCGGCTTTGCCGCGACCGCGCCCAAGGGAGCGGCGCTGATCGTCATCGGCGAGGCCACGGCTGCGCTACCGCTCGAGGGCGTGATCGACATGGGGTCCGAGCGCAAGCGGCTCTCCAAGGAGATCGAGAAGGCGGAGGGCGATCTCTCCAAGGCCGAGACGTGGCTCGGCAACGAAGCCAACGTGGCGAAGTCGCCCGAGCACGTGGTCGAGCTCAACCGCGAGCGCGTGGTCGAGGCCCGCGACCGCATCGTCCGCCTCAAGGCGGCTTTGAAGCGCATCGAGGCTTGACGCGTTTCCTCCCCCCCCTGCGAGGGGCCAAGCGTCAAGCCGGGTCGGCGCCGCTGGCGAGCTCGGCCTCGCGGATCATATGCAGGCGAAGCTCCGTGAGCTTCCAGACGAAGCCTCTGAGCTCAAGCAGGCCGACGTAGCGGCGCGTAGGGTCGTCACGGTCTGCCAGCTCGATCTCGAAGACGCGCGGGGACTGAAACTCGGCGCGCTTGATGCGTGACCAGAACGACTGTGCTCGCTCGTACCAGGGCTGTGGCTCCGCCTCAGCGGCCGCCGAAATGTTCTCGCGGTAGAATTTGCGCATGGTGAAGAGCTGAGGCAGGCCCTCGGGCGTGACGTAGGACGCGACGAGGTTGTCGACGGCGCTGCGGCTCAGGCTGTTCTTGATCCTCTGCCAGAGGCCGGGCCGCGGCGCTTGCATGCCCTCAGCGGCTGCGGGCGCGGGGCCGATAGCGATCTCGGTCAGCGATTCCCGGAGGCTCGAGCGCACCGTCGGCCACTCGAGCTTGGCCTCGAGGTAGGCGCTGTCGCCGGTGCGGATGGCCTCGCGGATCGACCAGGCGGTGACAAACGGGGAGGCCACGTAGGCTGCGGCCAGGGACAAGGCGGCGAGCGCCGCCAGCATGTACGTCTTCATCTCATCCTCGGGCGCCGATCCAGGTGCGCCGATCACTATCGTTGCCGGAGGAATGGGGCCGTGTTTCGGCCGGCCTGTGTCAATCCGGGGCAGCCGGAGCGGCTGCCACGAGGTGCCTTGCAGGTTTCAGTCCAATGACTTGGCTCGATTTTCGCGGAGTCCTGCCCAGTTGTCGGGCTGGTCAGGGCCGGAAGTTGCCGAGCCGCCGAACGGCCCCAGTGGGGCCAATCATCGGCCGGAGTCGCCTGCTAGACCAGAGATCCTGCCCTCGGGGAGGGCTTCCCTTAACTGTGTTCGCAAAGTCACGCCTCTCGGAATGTCCTAAAATTCAAGGCTGCAGCTGGGTAATGTGGCAGGAGCGCAACGAAAACTGAGACAACGTGCCTATTTTGAGCCACAAAGAAGCGTCACGAAAGCTCCCGAGACCAGGAGCAGCGGGGGCTTCCGGTTCGAATTCGGCAGGCTCTGTTTGTATTTCGTAGCGAGCGCGCCGAGCCCATTTTCGAAGCGGCACAATTTCGGATTGCCACCGCATCCGCTCCTGATCAGTTGCAGGCGTGCGTTCGCGCGTCCGCTGAGGTCAGGTAACGCAAGTCGCTGATGGACGTGAGTTGATGGACGCGAGGACGTTCGACAAGTCGAAGCTGCCGAGCCGGCACGTGACGGAGGGGCCGGCGCGCGCGCCGCATCGCTCCTACTATTACGCGATGGGCCTCACCGAGGAGGACATCCGCCGTCCGTTCGTCGGCGTGGTGTCGTGCTGGAACGAGGCCGCGCCCTGCAACATCGCCCTTCAGCGTCAGGCGCAATCGGCGAAGGCGGGCGTGAAGGAAGGCGGCGGCACGCCGCGCGAGTTCTGCACCATCACCGTCACCGACGGCATCGCCATGGGCCACCAGGGCATGAAGTCGTCGCTCGTCTCGCGCGAGGTGATCGCGGACTCGATCGAGCTCACCATGCGCGGCCACTCCTATGACGCCATCGTCGGCATCGCGGGCTGCGACAAGAGTCTGCCGGGCACCATGATGGCGATGCTGCGCCTCAACGTGCCCTCCGTGTTCATGTACGGCGGGTCGATCCTGCCCGGCAAGTTCAAGGGCCGCGATGTCACCGTTCAGGACGTGTTCGAGGGCGTCGGCATGCACTCCGTCGGGCGCATGTCCGACGCGGAGCTGCACGAGCTCGAGTGCGTCGCCTGCCCGAGCGCCGGCGCGTGCGGCGCGCAGTTCACCGCCAACACCATGGCGTGCGTCTCCGAGGCCATCGGCCTCGCGCTGCCCGGCTCGGCCGGCACACCCGCTCCCTACGAGAGCCGCGACCAGTATGCGCGCGCCTCGGGCGAAGCGGTGATGAAGCTCATCGCTCTCGGCATCCGTCCGCGCGACATCTGCACGCGTAAGGCCTTCGAGAACGCCGCGATCGTCGTCGCCGCCACCGGCGGGTCGACCAACGGCGCGCTGCATCTGCCGGCCATGGCCCACGAGTGCGGCATAGATTTCGATCTCTTCGACGTCGCGGAGATCTTCAAGAAGACGCCCTACATCGCCGACCTCAAGCCGGGCGGCAAATACGTCGCGAGCGATGTGCACGAGATCGGCGGCGTGCCGCAGATCCTCAAAGCGCTCCTCGATGGCGGCATCCTGCACGGCGACTGTCTCACGGTCACCGGCAAGACGATGGCCGAGAACCTCGCATCGGTGACGTTCAACACCGAGCAGAAAGTCATCTACCCGGTGTCGAACCCCATCAGCCCCACGGGCGGCGTGGTGGGCCTCAAAGGCACGCTCGCTCCAGACGGCGCCATCGTGAAGGTCGCGGGCCTCCACACCCTCAAGTTCCGCGGTCCGGCCCGCTGCTTCGACCGCGAGGAAGACGCGTTCGCGGCCGTGGAAGCGCGCTCCTACAAGGAAGGCGAGGTGCTCGTCATCCGCTACGAGGGCCCCAAGGGCGGCCCCGGCATGCGCGAGATGCTGGCGACGACGGCCGCGCTCTACGGTCAGGGCGTGGGCGACAAGATTGCGCTCATCACGGATGGGCGCTTCTCGGGCGCGACGCGCGGGTTCTGCGTCGGGCACGTGGGGCCGGAGGCCGCCGTCGGCGGCCCGATCGGCCTCATCCAGGACGGCGACATCATCGTGATGGACGCGGAGACCGGCACGCTCGACCTCGAGGTCGAGCCGGCCGAGCTCGAGAGACGGCGTAAGGCATGGAAGGCTCCGGCAAATCCCTACCAGAGCGGAGCCATCAGAAAATTCGCGGATCAAGTGGGGCCGGCCCGTTACGGCGCCGTTACCCACGCAGGCGGGAAGGCGGAAGTTGTTTGCTATGCGGACATCTAGGCTGATACTCGGACTGATCTTCGTTGCTTTCGTGCCGGCTGTGGCGCTTGCGCAGTCGACATCGTTCAGCTCGCCGCGCGAGGCGCTCCGACAGGGCGTCAGCGCGTACCAGGGCGGCTATTACGAGATCGCGATCCCCGCGCTCGAGTACGCGGCGACCGCCGACGAGTTCCTGGCCAACTACTACTTGGCCAAGATCTACGAGGACAACACGGGCGCGCACACCGATCACGCGAAGGCCTACGCTCTCTTCGAGAAGATCGCCGACGACCACCTCGATGCCGATCCAGACGAGGATCCGCGCGCTCCATTCGTCGGCAAGGCGCTGACGGCGCTCGCTGGCTACATCCTGCACGGGCTGCCCGAGATCGGGCTCCAGCCCGATCCCGAGCGCGCCGTCTTCTACCTCAAGAACGCCTCGACCACGTTCAACGACGAGGATGCCCAGTTCGAGCTCGCCAAGCTTCAGCTCAAGGGCGAGGGCGTCGAGGCCAACGTTCCGCTCGGCCGCCACTGGCTCTCGACCTTGAGCCAGAACGGGCATGCGGGCGCTCAGGCCTTCTATGCCGACCTCCTCTGGCGCGGCAAGCACGTGGAGCCCGATCAGGTGCGTGCCCTGGCGCTGATCTCGATCGCGGTGCAGAACGCGCCTGCGAAGGATCGGCTCTGGATCGAGGACATCTATCAAAACATCTTCTGCGGCGCGGGCGAAGGCATCCGCACCCAGGCCACGGGCGTCGTCGCACAGTGGGGCAGCAAGTACGGCCGCAAGCCGATCGAGCAGCGCGATCAGACCGGGCTCGGAGATCTCGCGGCGGCCCCCGTGCGCACCTGCGCAAATGGCGAGCCCGTGGGCAAGCTCACGCAGGCCGCGGTCGTAACGAGCTCGCCGGTGACCGGCCCGGTTCCGACCGACCGTCTGCCGCCGGCCGCGGCGGCGGCGCAGCGTCCGACCTTCACCTACGGCACGGCCTCCGGCGCCCCCGTGCTGCGCGACGTCAACACGCCCGTGCCGCCGCCCGCCCAGGTGCGTTGAGCTGCCGTCCACTTAGGGCTTGTGGGGCATGGCTCGGCGCCGTGCCCCATTTCGTGTGATCGTTTCGGCGGTGCTCTCCTCGATAGTCGCTTAGCCAAGCTCGATCCAGACGGGAGCGTGGTCGGAGGGCTTCTCCCAGGAGCGGGTGTGCCGGTCGACGCCGGACGCAGCCAGGCGGTCGGCGGCCTGGGGCGACAGGAGCTGGTGGTCGATGCGGATGCCGTCATCCTTCTGCCAGGCGCCGGCCTGGTAGTCCCAAAACGTGAAGATGCCGGGCTCGGGATGGCAGGCGCGGATCGCGTCGAGGTAGCCCATGTGCTCGAGCCTGCGGTAGGCGGCGCGGCTCTCGGGCTGGAAGAGCGCATCGCCGGACCATGCATCGGGACGCTTGGCGTCCATACGCTCGGGGATGACGTTGAAGTCGCCGGCCAGCACCACCGGCATCTCGGTCTCGAGCAGATCGCGCGCGTGCGCCTCGAGGCGCGCCATCCAGCCGAGCTTGTAGGGGAATTTCTCGGAGCCGACGGGATTGCCGTTCGGAAGATAGATGGAGGCCACGCGCGCGACGTTGCCGTTGGCCGCGATGGTGGCCTCGATGTAGCGGGCGTGCACGTCCGTCTCGTCGCCGGGGAGGCCGCGGCGGACGTCCTCCAAAGGCATGAGCGACAGGATGGCCACGCCATTGAAGCCCTTTTGCCCGTGGGTCTCGACGTTGTAGCCGAGGTCAGTAAAGGCCTCGGTGGGGAAGCCCTCGTCGATAGTCTTGATCTCCTGCAGGCAGAGCACATCGGGCTTTGCTTCGCGCACGTAGGCGACGGCGCCCTCAATGCGCGCGCGGATGCCATTGATGTTCCAGGTGACGATTTTCATGGCGAGGCAGCAGACAGCCGACTACTGGGGAGAGGTCAGAGAGAGAAGCTGGTGCCGCAGCCGCAGGAGGCGGTGGCGTTGGGGTTGTTGATCTTGAACGACGCGCCGATCAGGTCGTCGACGAAGTCGATCTCGGAGCCCGCGAGGTACTCGAGCGACACGGGATCGATCAGCACCTTGGCCGCGCTCTTCTCGAGCACGAGGTCGTCGCCCGCCGCGTGATCGACGAGGTCGAACTTGTATTGGAAGCCAGAGCAGCCGCCGCCCTCCACCGAGACGCGCAACATGGTGTTCGCCGGCTCGTCAGCGACGATCTCGCTGATGCGGCGGGCGGCACGATCGGTCAACGTCACGGTCTGGGTCATTGTGAGCTTTCGGAGGCCGATTGCCTCGACGCGGTAAACACTGCAAGGAAGATAGGGATCGGGGGGCGCCTGTCAAATGCGCAAGCCTGATTTTTCAATGGACTCATTGACCCGAGATTGGGATCGGCATGGGAGGCGCACCACACGGGGAGGGATACGGCGCCGAGCTTCGCCCCGGCGAGCGCGCGCCCGGACCCTATGCGGCGAGCGCCATCCCGTCACGGGGGCGGCTCCACCCCGAACCAGACTGCCCGACGCGCAGCCCCTTCCAGCGCGACCGCGACCGCGTGCTGCATTCGACGGCGTTCCGGCGCCTCATCCACAAGACGCAAGTGTTCGTCTACCACGAGGGCGACCACTATCGGACGCGGCTCACGCACAGCCTCGAGGTGGCGCAGATCGCGCGCACGATGTCGCGCCAATTGCGGCTCGACGAGGACCTCGCGGAAGCCCTGGCGCTCGCGCACGACCTCGGCCATCCGCCGTTCGGGCACGCGGGGGAGCGGTCGCTCGATCGGGTGATGGGCGCTTACGGTGGCTTCGACCACAATGCGCAGAGTCTCCGCGTGGTGATGTCGCTCGAGCGCAAGTACCTTGCCTTCGATGGGCTCAACCTCACGTGGGAGACGCTGGAAGGGCTTGCCAAGCATAACGGGCCGCTGATCGGAGCCTCGTCCCGGGCGGTGCGGAAGGTGACCCTCTCGCTCGATGCCTGGCAAAGCCTCGAGCCCGAGCGCTGGGCGTCGGGGGAGGCGCAGGCGGCGGCGCTCGCCGACGACATCGCCTACGTGAGCCACGACATCGACGACGGCCTCCGAGCGGGGCTGCTCGCGCTCGACGATCTCAGGTCGGTGCCGATCGCCGCGGAGATCGTGGCGGCGCTGCCTCCGGACGCGCGCCCGGGCGGGCGCCTCACCTACGAGGTCACGCGGCGCATGATCACCACGCTCATCCGCGACGTTGTGGACGAAAGCCGTGCACGGCTCACAGCGCTCAGGCCAGCTTCCCCCTCGGACGTCCGCGCGGCCGGGGACGGCGTGGTCGCGTTCTCCCCCGCCATGGCGGGTGACATCAAGCGGCTCAAGGCGTTTCTGACCGAGCGCGTCTATCGCAGCCGCCGCGTCATGGGCGTGATGGAGGATGCGGAGGCCATGGTGGCCGAGCTTTTTGCTCGCTATCTCGCGGACGGAGCGGCCTTGCCCGAGTCCTGGCGCGCGGCACAGGACGGCGTGGACGAGCAGGCGCGGGCGCGCGTCATCGCCGACTTCGTGGCAGGCATGACCGATCGTTACGCCATCGCCGAGCACCGCCGCCTGTTTGACGCCACGCCGGAATTGCGATAGCGGGGCGCCGTACGCTTTTGGCGTATCTTCACAAGGAATTCAGTCGATGAACGTGTTTGCGGAGGTCGAGGGGAAGGTTCTCGGCGCGCTTCAAGACCTCGCGAAAGAGGGCGTGCTGCCGGAGGGGCTCGACACGAGCGCGGTCCAGGTCGAGTTTCCGCGCGATCCGACGCATGGCGATCTCGCCTGCAACGCGGCCATGGTGCTCGCGAAGGCCGCAAAGGCGAAGCCGCGCGACATCGCGACCGCGCTCGGCGCCAAACTCGAGCGGGATCCCGCGATCGCCTCCGTCGAGGTGGCCGGACCGGGCTTCCTCAATCTCCGCCTCACGCCCGCGTTCTGGCACGGCGTGGTCACGGCTATCCTCGCGGCCGGCGACCGCTACGGCGCCTCCACCATCGGCGCCAATGAGCGCACCAACGTGGAGTACGTGTCCGCCAATCCGACCGGCCCGATGCACGTCGGCCACTGCCGCGGCGCGGTGTTCGGCGACGCACTCGCCAACCTGCTCGCGTTCGCGGGCTTTGACGTCACGCGCGAGTACTACATCAACGACGCCGGCGGGCAGGTCGACGTGCTCGCGCGCTCCGTCTTCCTGCGCTATCGCGAGGCGCTGGGCGAGGAGATCGAGATTCCCGAGGGTCTTTATCCCGGCGATTACCTGAAGCCTCTCGGCGCCGCGCTCGCGAAAGAGCACGGGCCGTCGTTGCTCAACATGCCGGAGGAGCGGTGGCTGCCGCTCGTGCGCCAGTTCGCGATCGATCAGATCATGCCGATGATCAAGGATGATCTCGCCGCGCTCAACATCAAGCACGACGTGTTCTTCTCGGAAGCGTCGCTCACCAAGGGCGGGGGAGACAAGGTGCGGGCCGCGATCGCGGAGCTGCGCAAGAAGGGGCTCATCTACGAGGGCCGGCTCGAGAAGCCCAAGGGCCACGACGACACCGATTGGGAGGACCGCGAGCAGACGCTGTTCCGATCGACCGATTTCGGCGACGACAACGACCGTGCGCTGATGAAGTCGGACGGCACCTACACCTACTTCGCCGGCGACGTCGCCTATCACTACGACAAGCTCGGCCGCGGCTTCCGGCACTTGATCAACGTCTTCGGCGCCGATCACATCGGCTACATCCCGCGCATGCTGGCAACGGTCGCCGCGTTTGCGGGCGGGTCGGTCGAGCGCGACGCCAAGGGCAAGCTCAAGCACTGGCACACGACGGGGGGCTCGGCCGACCTCGACATCAAGGTCGTGAGCCTGGTCAAGCTGTTCAAAGCCGGCGAGCCCTTCAAGATGTCGAAGCGGGCGGGTACGTTCGTGACCTTGCGCGATGTCGTCGACGAGGTCGGGCGCGACCCGGTCCGCTTCATGATGATCTACCGCAAGGAGCTCGAGGAGCTGGATTTCGACTTCGCCAAGGTCACCGAGCAGTCGAAGGACAATCCGGTTTTCTACGTGCAGTACGCCCACGCCCGGTGCGCATCCGTGCTCCGCAACGCGGCCGAGACGGTGTCGGGTCTCGACATCTCGCCCAAGGGCGCCGGCAAGGCCAACCTCTCGCTTTTGACCGATCCGGGCGAGCTCGATCTCATCAAGAAGGCCGCGTCCTTCCCGGCACTGATCGAAGGAGCCGCCCGCGCCCACGAGCCGCACCGGGTGGCCTTCTATCTCTATGATTTAGCTTCGGCTTTCCACGCCCACTGGACGCGAGGCAATGATTTGCCACAATTGCGCGTTATCCAAGCGGAAGATCGCGAGCTGACCTCTGCCAGGTGTGCGCTCGTTCTGGCGTTGCAACGTGTGTTATCCTCTGGCCTGTCGGTGCTGGGTGTCGGCGCCCCGGACGCTATGCGATAGAGTCCTGATTCGAGGGGAAAGACCGGAGCGCGACCGGGGATCGCGCCAGCGGGGGGCTTAATGACCCAAGGCGCGTCGCCGCGCCGGGGTCGTGCCACGAGGGGTTCCTACTCTAATGACACGGTACAACAATCCTCTGCCGCAGACCTCGGCGCGACCGGCCCATGTGCCGCCGGAGGCCGATGCTCATGCGTGGGGTGTGCCGCAGACTCAGCCGCCCCGGCACCAGCATCCCCAAGGTTTCAGCGATCACGGCGGCTACGCCGATCCCAACGGCTATGTCGCCGACCCGCGTGGCGCCCAGCCCCATGACCCGTTCCAGGCGCTGAGGCCAGACGGCTACGGCTATCAGCAGCCGCAAGCCCAGGTGGCGCAGCCCCACGCTGACCCCTACGGCCTCGCTGGCTACACCGCCCCGCAGCCACAGCTCGCTACGCCGCAAGGCTATGGCGCGAGGCCCGCACAGCCTGCGCCACAGTATGCGTCGCCCGCGCAGCAGCCCGCCTACGATCCCTATGCCCCGTACGGGCACGCCGCGCAGCAGCCGCCGCTCCCGCAGGCGCCTCAGCAGCCACTTGCGCCGCCGGCGCAGACCTATGCGCCGCAGCCTCCCTTGCCGCAGTCCGGTTACGCCATGCCGCCGCAGCAGCCGGCTACGAGCTACGGCTATGCGGCGCCGCTGCAGACTGGTGGCTACGCGCCCTCGCGCGGCCCCGACGCACTCAATCAGCTGGCCGATTCTTGGGGATCGGGTGCGCCTGATCCGCACGGCTTCGGCCACGCGGCGCCGGGCGCCGGAGCGGCCGGTCTGGCCCCCCATCATTGGGACGGGGCCGACCAGTACGGCACGCAGGGCTACGAGCCCTCGCTCGGTGGTCCGGCTCCGTATCCGCCGCAGGCTCAAGGCTCCTTCGACCAGAGCTATGCCGATGACGACGCTCAGTACGAGGCCGAGCCGCGCCGCGGCGGCAGCTGGAAGAAGGCTGCCGTGCTCGTTGCCTGCACGGTCGTGGTCGGCGGAGCGCTGACCTACGGCTACAGCGCCATCATGGGCAGTGGCTCGGGAGATGCTACCCCGCTCGTCAAGACCGCCCAGGGGCCCGCGAAGGTGAAGCCGTCCGAGCCCGGCGGCAAGCAGTTCGCGCATGCCGACAGCAAGATCCTCGGCCGCCTCGGGGGCGATGGCGCGCCCGACCCTGCCGATACGGGAGACACCGGCGTGCGCAAGGTGCCGGTGCTGACGGTTGGCCGCGACGGCTCGATCCAGCCGCCCCCCTCGGCGGCGCCCAGGGAGGAGGCCGAGGCGCGCGCCGAGGTGTCGGTGCCCGGCCTCACGGTCATCGACGGCCCCGGCGCAGGCTCTTCGAGCAGCCAGGCCTCAGGCAGCCAGGGCTCAGGCGGCCAGAACTCGAGCGCCCAGAGCTCGGCATCATCGAGCAAAACTGCGCCGCCCGCGCAGATGGTCACGGCCGCGGAGCCGCAGAAGGCGGTTGTCGTGAGCCCGCCGGACAAACCCAAGAAATCCCAGAACCTGGTGGCCGCCGCCGATCTCGACGCCGGTGCTGCCGCTCCGACTAAGACCGCGACGCAGAAGCCCAAGAAGGAGAAGGTCGCCGCGCTGGCGCCGCCGGTCACGTCCGACGCGCCGCCGGTCGGGCCGCAGCCTACCGGTGCCGGGTATGTGGCCGTGCTCGCCTCCGTGCCGGCCTCCGACAGGAGCCGGATCGACGCGCTGAAGCAGTTCGCCGACATGCAGCAGAAGTACGGGGGCATCCTGCAGAACAAGACGCCGGACGTGCAGGAGGCCAACCTCGGGGCCAAGGGCACCTACCACCGGCTGCTCGTTGGTCCACCCGGCTCTCGCGACTCGGCGAGCCAAGTCTGCAGCCAGCTCAAGGCCGAAGGCTACAGCGGCTGCTGGGTTACGGCCTACTAGAGATTCACGCTGGGGACGGGTAGTGTCCGGAGCGATCCTGGTCTAAGCACAATCTATGACGAGCGCGTTTATCACCGGCGTGGCCGGCGAGGTCCTGACCCCCGACGAGACTGCGTTCCTGAAGTCCGCGGCGCCGGCCGGCCTCATTCTCTTTGCCCGCAACTGTGTGAGTCACGAGCAGATCCGCCGCCTGGTCGGGGCTGTGCGCGAAGCCGTGGGCGGCGACGACCTCCTCGTGCTCATCGATCAGGAGGGCGGGCGCGTGCAGCGCCTCAGGCCGCCGCTCGGGCGCGCACTGCCGCCGGCTGTTGCCTATGCGCGCATGTATGCCGAGGACCCGGACGGAGCGCAGCGGGCCGCCTTCCTCGCCGCGCGTCTGCTCGCCGACGATCTCCTCGCCCTTGGCATCAACACCGATTGCGCGCCGGTGCTCGACATTCCGGTGCCTGGCGCTCACGATGTGATCGGCGACAGGGCCTATGGCCTCGAGCCGCTGCAAGTGGCCGCACTGGGCCGGGCGGCGGCCGAAGGGTTCATGGCGGGCGGAGTTGTCCCCGTGATCAAGCACATCCCCGGCCATGGGCGCGCGACCAAGGATAGCCATCACGAGCTGCCGGTCGTGAGCGAGCGGCACGCGACGCTCTCGGCCACTGATTTCGCCCCGTTCAAGGCTCTGGCGGATATGCCGGCTGCCATGACGGCGCACGTGGTGTTCACTGCGCTCGATGGCGAGAACCCGGCCAGCACGTCACGTGTCATTACGCAAGATATCATGCGCGGCGAGATCGGCTTCGACGGGCTGTTGATGAGCGATGACGTCAGCATGAAAGCGCTTTCGGGCTCGTTCGCCGAGCGGACGCGAGCGGTGTTTGCGGCGGGCTCCGATCTCGCCCTTCATTGCAACGGCGCGCTCGCCGAGATGGAGGAGGTGGCGGCTTCCTCGCCCGCGCTCGCGGGCCCGGCGCTCCGGCGCTTCGGGCGGGCGCTCGCCGTGCTCGGCCGCAGCGACCCCTACGAATCGGCTGAGGCCGAGAGGCAACTCACACTCGCGCTCACGGCGGCGAGACGGCACGCTGAATCAGTGTAGTCTGGCCTCTTGGAATTGGCTGATTCTGCGTGTTTTGGCGTGGGTTCAGCGGACCTGTATAAGGGACTGATGATCGACGACACCGGCATGGCGGAGGAGAGCGGCGAGGGCTGGGAAGCCCCCGATAGCGAGCTTGCGCCGGCTGCGTCGGAGGCGCTCATCGTAGATGTGGCGGGTTTCGAGGGGCCGCTCGACCTCCTGCTCGCGCTCGCTCGCACGCACAAGGTCGATCTCTCGAAGATCTCGATCCTCGCCCTCGTCGATCAGTACATCTCCTACATCGCGGAAGCCCAGCGGCTCAAGATCGAGATCGCCGCCGACTATCTCGTCATGGCGGCCTGGCTCACGTTCCTCAAATCGCGCCTCATCCTGCCGCGCGAGGAGAAAGTCGGCGACGAGCCCACCGCCGAGGAGATGGCGCAGCGCCTCGCATTCCGCCTGATGCGTCTCGACGCGATGCGGCGCGCCATCGCCGAGCTGATGACGCGCAAACGCCTCGGCCGCGACGTGTTTCAGCGCGGCATGCCGGAGCAGGCCACGACCGTCAGCGAGGTGCAGTGGACGGCCGAGATCTACGACCTGCTCAAGGCCTATGCTGACCTGCGCCGGCGCACCGTCAAGGTGCAGCACGTGGTGAAGGCGCGCACCGTCTGGTCGATCAAGCAGGCGCGCTTGCGGCTCGAGAAGCTGGTCGGCGAGGCCATCGGCAATTGGCTCGAGCTCGACGAGTGCCTCAAGACCTATCTCGCGACACGAGAGGAGGATCGCACCGTGCTCGCGAGCTCCTTCGGGGCGACGCTCGAGATGGCGCGCGAGGGCCTGATCGAGCTCAGGCAGGAAGGACCGTTCTCGCCCATCTTCATGCGGAAGCGCGAGGGGGGCGCGGAATGGCAACGACTTGAACACACCGGTCTCGGGCCGCGTTCACCCGAAGCATAAGCGTGTCGACCGGATCTCGAACAATGGGTGCCGCAATGGTTCCGCCGCCGAAGCTCAGACTGGTGACCCGCGACGGGGGGCTCGAGAGCGTGCCTGATCGGGACGAGCCCGAGTCCGACGAGGCCCGCGAGCTCAAGCGGGCGATGTCGGAGGTCGAGGCGGTCGAGGCCGGCAATCCGGTGGATGCCGAGCAGCGCGCCGAGAACCTGCGCATACTCGAAGCTTTGCTGTTCGCCTCCGCGACGCCGCTCGACGAGTCGTGGCTCGCCGGGCATCTGCGGCATGGCGGAAAAGTCGAGGAGCTGCTCGCCGACCTCAGGGGCATCTACGCGATGCGCGGCGTCAATCTCGTGCGCGTGGCCGGCAAATGGGTGTTCCGCACGGCCGAGGACCTGTCCTATCTGCTCGAGAAGCATGCGGTGGAGGAGCGGCGCCTTTCCAGGGCCGCGCTCGAGACGCTGTCCATCGTCGCCTACCACCAGCCGGTGACGCGCGCCGAGATCGAGGAGATCCGCGGCGTCACGACCTCTGCCGGCACGCTCGACATCCTGATGGAGGCGGGCTGGATCCGGCCCCGCGGGCGCCGGCGTGCGCCCGGCAAGCCTCTGACCTACGGCACCACCGACAGCTTCCTCGCCCAGTTCGGCCTCGATACGGTCAAGGACCTGCCTGGCCTGTCCGACCTCAAAGCAGCCGGGCTCCTCGACGGGCATCTGCCGCCGGGCTTCGTGGTTCCCGACCCCACGGCGGTTGCGGCGCTCATGCCGGACGAGCTGCCGCTCGAGGAGGGGGGCGACGAGGAGGAGGAGGCGTCCGCCGATGAGGACGTTGAGCCTCTTTCGGAAGATGACTTGCCGGACGACGGCGGCACCGCTAAGCCGGACTGAGAATGTCAACTTTAGGGTTGCGCCCGCTCCGTTGAGGGGGATTGCCCCCTAGGCTCGTAAGGTCCGGTCGGCGTGGCGTATTGGCCCTTCAGCACATCGCGCAAGGACACTGCGGCGGCTCTGTCCGGCAGTCCGCGCGGGCGTGCGGGCGCCACGTTCGCCGCGAAGCTCACCTTCGACAACGTCGAGAAGCGCTACGATGACAAGGTGGCGCTCGCCGGACTGTCGCTCGACATCGCGCCCGGCGAGGTCATCTGCCTGCTCGGACCTTCCGGCTGCGGGAAGACGACGCTCCTGCGGCTCGCGGCCGGCATCGAGAAGCCGACGGCGGGTCGTATCCTGATCAACGAGCTCGAGGTGGCGGGGCCTGCCCGCTTCATGCAGCCCGAGGATCGCGGCGTCGGTCTCATGTTCCAGGACTTCGCGCTCTTTCCCCATCTCACCATTCTTGAGAACGTCGCCTTCGGGCTCAAGGCGCTGCCGCGCGAGGATGCGCAGCGTGCGGCGCTGCTCATCCTCTCGCGCGTGGGGCTCGCGCACTATGCGGACGACTATCCGCACATCCTCTCCGGCGGGCAGCAGCAGCGCGTGGCGCTGGCGCGTGCGCTGGTTCCGCGCCCGGCGGTCATGCTCATGGACGAGCCGTTCTCAGGCCTCGATGTGCAGCTCCGCGACACGATGCAGGAGGAGACGCTCGCCTTGCTGCGCGAGACGCGGGCAACGACCATGATCGTCACGCATCATCCGGAGGAGGCGATGCGACTCGGCGACCGCATCGCCGTGATGCGATCCGGGCGCCTCGTGCAGATGGGCAAGGCCGAGGAACTCTACCACCGGCCGGCGGCGCTGTTCGTGGCGCGGCTCTTCTCGGAGATCAACGAGATCGTCTATCGCGCGCAGGGGGGAGAGATTGCGACGCCGATCGGGCACGTGCCGGCCCCCGGCATAGCGGACGGCGAGACGGTGACACTGTGCGTGCGCGAGCGGGGCATCGGGCTCAGCGCCGGCAACGGAACAGGCAACGGCAACGCGCCGGCAGGGCTCGCCGGCCGCGTGAAGCTCGCACAGTTCCTCGGCGATGCGGTGCGGCTCGAGGTGGTGGTCGAGGGTTTCGACGCACCGCTCTATGTGCGCACGAGCGCGGCTGCCGCGTTTGCCAAGGGGGCCGAGGTCAGGGTCACGATCGATCCGTCCCAGGTTCTCACGTTCCCGGGGAGCGGCGAGAAAACTCCATAGATTTCAATTTATTAATGTGCGGATTCGTGCGTCCCCGGCGGCTTGCGACAGGGGGGCGTTTCTGCGATAGTGCCTCCAATTCGATCCGTGCGGCGCGAGCGCCGCCAATGGAGGTAGTTTTTCATGGGGTTGAGTGCGACCCACCTGCTGCTTCTGCTCGTCGTCGTCGTCCTGCTGTTCGGCCGCAACAAGATCTCGGACCTGATGGGCGACGTCGCCAAGGGCATCAAGAGCTTCAAGAAGGGCCTCGCCGAGGACGAGCCCGTGGCTGCCGATCCCAAGGTCATCAACCAGGCCGGCGGCACCACCTCGGAGCGCGACAAGTCGAAGGCGGGCTGATACGGCCATGCCGGCAAGCCCCCGGGCTGCAGCGTGCGGCTTCCTGAGCCGCGCTGCCTTTCTCTGAGCTGGACCTCGCGATGTTCGACATCAGCTGGAGCGAGCTTCTCATCCTCGGCATTGTCACGCTGATTTTCGTGGGGCCGAAGGAGCTGCCGCGCTTTCTCGGCACGCTCGGACGCTATGCCGGCATCGTGCGCCGGCACGCCAACGAGTTCCGCGCCGTGTTCGAGCAGGCGATGCGCGAAGCCGAGATGGAGCAGATCCGCAAGGAGATGCAGGATGTCCGCGACGGCGTAAAGAGCAGCCTTTCGGAGGCCGAGCGCTCGATCGGCGGCGCAAAAGCTTCCGTTGCGTCCGCAGCCGCGGCACCAGCGGAGCCCGTTGCCAAGCCAGCTGAGCCGCCGGCCGCTGCCGAGGCCGCGCCGCAGGACGAGTTTCTGCCGAAGCCCGAGCCTGCAGGAGAGGCGGCCGCCGCGGGTGATGCAACTCTCGGGGAGGCTGCACCCGCATCCCCGGCGGTAACGTCGCCCCAGAAAGTGGAAGGCCCGGTCTGATGCAGGAGAGCCTGCCGCGCCCCGGTCAAGACGAGATCGACGCCTCGCGCGCGCCGCTGATCGAGCATCTGATCGAGCTCAGACAGCGGCTCATCTATGCGGCCGTCGCTTTTGTCGTCACGTTTCTATTGTGCTTCACGGTCGCGCGGCACATCTACGACATCCTCGTCTGGCCCTACGTGTGGGCGTCCGGCAGCGACCACGTGCGCCTTATCGCGACGCACTTCCTCGAGCAGATCTTCACGCAGCTGAAGCTCGCCATGTTCGGCGCGGCGTTTCTGTCGTTTCCGGTGGTTGCGCTCCAGGTCTACAAATTCGTGGCGCCGGGGCTGTACAAGAACGAGCGTAACGCGTTCCTGCCCTACCTCGTCGCGACGCCGATCTTCTTCGTGCTGGGAGCCTGCGTCGTCTACTTCCTGGCAATGCCGGTGCTGATCAAGTTCTCGATCGGGCTTGCGGCGTCCTCTAGCAGCGGCCCGGCGACCATCGAGCTGATGCCCAAGGTCTCCGAGTACCTGTCGCTGATCATGACCTTGATCTTCGGCTTCGGGATCTGTTTCCAGCTTCCCGTGGTGCTGACGCTGCTCGCGCGCATCGGCATCGTCAACTCGGCATCGCTGCGCAGCGGGCGGCGGTTCGCGATCGTCGGCATTTTCGCGGTGGCGGCGCTGCTGACGCCCCCGGACGCGCTCAGCATGGTGATCATGGCGCTGCCGACGGTGCTGCTCTACGAAGGCTCGATCTGGGCCGTGGCCTGGGTCGAGAGGCAGCAGGCCGCCGCCGCGCGGGACAGCGCTGCGACCTAATGTTTAGGTCGCTGCTTCCAGGCGCCTGACTTTCGATACATCAATTTCCCGCTCGGCGTGCCAGAGGTCGTAGGCCGTTTGCATGTTGAGCCAAGACGCCGCGGAATTTCCGAGCATGGCTCCCAATCGGACAGCCATATTGGGCGTCACTGGCTGCTTCTCGGAGAGAATATCGTAGAGCGCCTGACGTGAGATGCCGAGTGCGCGTGCCACCTCGGCTTTGCCGACCGGAAGAGCCGGCAGCACGATCTCACGAAGCAGTGCGCCGGGATGCGTCGGGCACCGGTCAGGAAATCTCTTTGGGGGCGCGACCATGCTCAATGGCTCCTCAAACTACGCCAACTACTCTTGATCATTGACCTCAGTGGTAGTCCTCGAAATCGACGTCGATCGCATTCTGCTCATGCCATCCAAACCTGATGCGCCAGTTCGCGGATACTGAAATCGCGTAGCGACCTTTGGATGTCCCCGATAGCTTGTGGAAGCCAAAGCCGGGCAGGTTCATGTCGTCCGGGCTCGTCGCCGCGTCCAGCCGATCCAAGATCATCACGATCCGCTGCAGTCGGTCAGGAGGAAGCTTCGATGCGTCATCGCGTTCCCAGAACCGCTTCAAGGCGCGGCTGCGAAAAGATTCAATCATCCTGCGCTATCCCGAGAAAACACCATCTGCTTGTCGCAGCCCTCGGAGCGTCGTCCCTGATCGCCGAATCTATCGCTCGGATTTGTTGAAAGTGTAAAGTAAAATTAGTCTATGTGTCAATCTATGCCTTACGATCTTCGTAGGGGTGGACCATGACCGGCAAGGGCCGTATAGGACATTCAACCAACTCTGACCCTGAGGGCAGCACGTGTTCGACATCAAGTGGATCAGGGACAACGCCGAGGCGTTCGATCTAGGGCTCAAGAACAGAGGCCTCGAGCCGCAGTCGGCACGGCTGATCGAGCTCGACGAGGCGCGGCGGCGCCATCTCGGCAAGCTGCAGGACGCGCAGAGCCGGCGCAACGCCGCCTCGAAGGAGATCGGCAAGGCGAAGGCCTCCAAGGACGAGGCGGCGGCGGCGAAGCTCATGGCCGAGGTCGCCGAGCTCAAGGAGGTCATCCAGTCGGGCGAGGAGGAGGAGCGGCAGCTCACCAAGGCTCTCGAGGATGCCATGGCCGTGATCCCGAACACGCCGCGCGGCGACGTTCCGGTGGGCCGCGACGAGACCGGGAACAAGGAAGTGCGGCGCGTGGGCACTCCGCGCACCTTCGACTTCAAGCCGAAGCAGCACTTCGAGCTCGGCGAAGCGCTCGGCATGATGGACTTCGAGGCGGCGGGCAAGATCTCGGGAGCTCGCTTCGTGTTCCTCAAGGGCGCGCTGTCGCGGCTCGACCGCGCGATCGGATCATTCATGCTCGACCTGCACACGGGGACGCTCGGCTACACCGAGATGAACCCGCCGCTGCTGGTCAAGGATCACACGGCCTACGGCACCGGCAACCTGCCGAAGTTCGCCGACGACCTCTTCCAGACCACCAACGGCTACTGGCTGATCCCGACGGCGGAAGTGTCGCTCACCAACGTCGTGCGCGACCAGATCCTGGACGACGCGCAGCTGCCGATGCGCATGACGGCGTGGACGCCCTGCTTCCGCTCGGAAGCGGGAGCCGCGGGCCGTGACACGCGCGGCATGATCCGCCAGCACCAGTTCTCCAAGGTCGAGCTCGTCTCCATCACCACGCCCGAGCAGAGCCTCGAGGAGCACGAGCGCATGACGAGCTGCGCCGAGGAGGTGCTGCGCCGCCTCGATCTGCCCTTCCGCACCATGCTGCTCTGTACGGGCGACATGGGCTTCGCCTCCCAGAAGACCTACGACATCGAGGTCTGGCTGCCGGGCCAGGATACCTACCGCGAGATCTCGTCCTGCTCGGTCTGCGGCGATTTTCAGGCCCGGCGCATGAACGCGCGCTACCGGCCTAAAGGCGCCAAGGAGGTCCGTCACGTGCACACCCTCAACGGCAGCGGGCTCGCGGTCGGGCGTACGCTCGTCGCCGTGCTCGAAAACTATCAACAGGCCGACGGGTCCGTCATAATCCCGGAGGCGCTGGTACCGTACATGGGCGGCCTGACCAGGCTCGAGAAAGCATCGTAGACCGTATGCGCATTCTGCTCACCAACGACGACGGCGCCGGAGCGCACGGGCTATCGGTGCTGCACCAGATTGCCAAGGCGCTTTCCGACGATGTTTGGATCGTGGCGCCGGAGACAAACCAGAGCGGCGCCTCGCACGCCCTTACCATCCAAGTGCCGCTGCGCTATCGCGAGATCGGCGAGCGCGCCTACGCCGTGCGCGGGACGCCGGCCGATTGCGTGATCATGGGCGTGCGCCACGTGCTCAAGGACAATCCGCCAGATCTCGTGCTCTCGGGCGTCAACCACGGCTCAAACCTGGCCGAGGACGTCACCTACTCGGGCACCATCGCGGGCGCCATGGAAGGCACGCTGCTCGGCATCCGCTCGATCGCCATGAGCCTCACCATCGGCTTCGATCCGCAAGGCCGCCAGCATTGGAAGACGCCGCTCGAGCACGGACCGAGGCTCGTCGAGCAGCTTCTCGCGTCCGACTGGCCGGCGGGCACGCTCATGAACATCAACTATCCGGATTTGCCGCCTGCCGACGTGCCGGGGGTCGTCGCGACCCGCCAGGGGCGGCGCGACCAGGGCGGGCTTCACATCGAGGAGCGCCGCGACACCTGGGGTGATCCCTACTTCTGGGTCGGCTTCGAGCGGCGCCGTAGCGACCCGCCCGAGGGGACGGATCTGCGCGCCATCGCGGACGGCATGATCTCGGTGACGCCGCTCTACTTGAACCTCACGCACGAGGCTTCGCGCGAAGCGCTGACGCGCACGCTCACGCTCGACACATCCGGCCGCCGCAAGAGCGCGAGCTGAGCCCCGCCACACGGTCTGACTGCTCCCAGCTGCAAAGCATGAGCCGGGTGCTCCGTTGCGAACCGTCGAGCTTGCGATCGGAATGCGGATATAAGCGCTCGCGTAGAATGGCGGAGCGTTTTGGCACGGCGGCTCAGAAAGATCCGACAAAAGGGCCGCTGTGTTGCCGAGATTTTTCCGTCATCGCAGCACAATCTCGGCGTATCCGAGCATGAGCGGGGATCCGGAACGCGGCTGCCAGAAGGCCTTCCACATCGTCGGTCCGCCGTGACGCACGGGAGCCCGCCGTTAAGGTTCCATTAACGGGTTAAGGGTTACCTGGGGGAAGGTATTCAAGGTGAGTGGCATGTTAAGTTCCCTGCGTAAATGTCATCTATCGCCATTGGTGCGCTCTCCGGCTGGTCTGATCACCCTCTGCGGGCTCTCGCTCGCGGGCTGCAGCGCGGACGTCGCGCGCTTTGATCTCGGCAATCCGGAATCCTCCGCCTCCTCGCAACAGGGCTACGGCAGCAATCGCACTGCCAGCAACGAGTACGGGTCGGCCGGCTACGAGCGGCCGAGCTCGAGCTACGGCAGCGGCGTTGCGCGCTCGAGCCTGCCGCCCGCGCAGCAGCCGGTCACCACCAGCGCCATTCCTCCGCAGCAGCCGGTCTATGGCGGCAACGGATACGGCACCTACAATTACGGCAACACCTCACCCAATAGCGCGCCGGCCCGCTCATATCAGGCCGCGCCGCGCCAGCAGGTCGCTCCGATGGCCTCGCGCGACCTGCCGAAGGGCGACGCGATCGAGGTGCAGCCCGGCGATACGCTCTACAGCCTCTCGCGGCGCTACGGCGTGTCGCTCAGCGAGATGATGGCGGTCAACGGACTCTCGTCGCCGAATCTGAAGCCCGGACAGCGTCTCCATCTTCCGGCCGGTTCGAGCGCGCACGCGCCGCAGCGCGAGCGCACATATACCGCTCCGGCTACCGCCGCGGCGGAGCCACCCGCGCCCTCCGCCGAGGCGCCCTCGGACTGGAACCGCAGCTACACCGTGCGCCAGGGCGAGTCCGTCTACAGCATCGCACGCCAGAACGGTGTCAAGGCGACCGACTTGCAGCGCTACAACGGCATCTCTGACGTGCGCAGCCTCAAGCCCGGCACCGTGCTGCGTGTTCCGGGCGGCAGCGACCGTGCTGGCAGCGGGGCTGTCGCAGACGCGGCGCCGCAGCGCTCTGCGGCACCTCTGGCAGACGCACCGCGCACGCCGGCGACCACGCCGGGCGTCGTCACGCTCGGCGGGGGCATGCCGAGCCCGCCGCCCACGTCCTCCTCGCAGCAGCCGACGCTGCTCAACGGCTCCGGCTCCGCTCCAGACGAGCGCGTGGCACGCGCCGATACGCCGAACACGGCGAGCGACGCGGTGGCTCCCTCCGGCGAATCCGTCGCTGGCTCGAGCAAGCTGCGCTGGCCGGTGGCCGGCAAGATCATCAGCAGCTTCGGCCCGCGCAACGACGGCACCCACAACGACGGCGTCAATCTTGCGGCGCCCATGGGTACCGACGTGCACGCGGCCGAGAGCGGCGTCGTCGCCTATGCGGGCGACGAGCTCAAGGGATACGGAAATCTGGTGCTCGTCCGCCACGACAACGGCTGGGTGACGGCCTACGCGCATGCCGACGAGATCCTCGTCAAGCGCGGCGACCGCATCAAGCGTGGCCAGGTCATCGCCAAGGCCGGGCGCACGGGCCAGGTCGATCAGCCCCAGGTCCACTTCGAGCTGCGTCAGGGCCAGAAGCCGGTCGATCCGACGCCGTTCATGGAAGCGATGTGAGCTCGGCAAGGGGCACGGGCGCTCGGCCTTCGGATGGAGTCCGATTGCCCCATGCCAATTGCCGGGTCAGAGCGGAAGAGCCTTGCCGAGGCGGCCGGCGAGATCTTGGATGAACTGCCAGGCGACACGGCCAGAGCGGCCGCCACGAGTTACGCTCCACTCCAAGGCGTCGCGCCGCAAGTCCTCGGCTTTGATCGGCAGCTTGAAGTGCTCGGCATAGCCCGTGACCATGGCGAGGTACTCGTCTTGGCTGCAGCTGTGGAAACCGAGCCATAGCCCGAAGCGGTCCGAAAGCGAGACCTTCTCCTCCACCGCCTCCGAGGGATTGATGGCGGTCGAGCGCTCGTTGTCGACCATGTCGCGCGGCATCAGGTGGCGGCGATTGGATGTCGCGTAGAAGATCACGTTTGCGGGCCGGCCCTCGATGCCGCCCTCGAGCACCGCTTTCAGTGACTTGTAGCTCGTGTCGTCGCGATCGAACGAGAGGTCGTCGCATAACACGATGAAGCGGTGCCGGGCCGTGCGCATGGCCAGAAGGCACGCGGGCAGCGTGGCGATGTCCTCGCGGTGGATCTCGACGAGCTTCAGATGCGACTTGGGGACCAAGGCCACGACCTCGGCGTGGACGGCCTTGATGAGGCTCGACTTGCCCATGCCGCGAGCACCCCAGAGGAGGGCGTTGTTGGCCGGCAGGCCGGAGGCGAAGCGGCGCGTGTTCTCGAGCAGCTGGCGCGCCGAGCCGTCGATGCCCTTGAGGAGGCTCAGCGGCACGCGGTTAACGGTCGGGACGGCTTGAAACGCATGGGTTTGGGCCTGCCAGACGAACGCGTCGGCGGCCGCGAAGGCCGGCGCGGCCTGCGGCGGTGGCGCCAGTCGCTCGAGGGCGGATGCGATGCGGTCGAGCCGCGTCACGATGTCGATGTCGTCGCTCATGGCGATTTGGCCTTGGAAACGGGGTGCTTGCCGCCTTCGAGCATGCCCCTTCGTGGGGACCCTACATAGCGGCGGGAGACGCCCGCGACCAGCCCCGGAGCACCCATCCTGACGGGACTTTTGGCCGCCAACGAGGCCTATTGCGCGGGTCGCCAAGGGTTGCAAAGCGGGCACGCGGCACTATAGTCGCGGCCGATCTTGTGCGGTCCGACTTGCGGAGACCCCTCCGTCAAGACGGCCGCGTTTCGCTTCGGCGAACCTTGAAGGACCCTATTTGCATGTTCATCTCTCCGGCCTACGCCCAGACGGGCAGCCCCATGGATCCTTTCAGCGGCATCCTGATCCCGATGCTCCTGATGGTGGTCATCTTCTACTTCCTGGTCATCAGGCCGCAGAACCAGCGCCAGAAGCAGCACCGCGAGATGATCGAGCGCGTGCGCCGCGGCGATACGGTGGTCACCTCGGGCGGCTTCATCGGCAAGGTGTCGCGCGTGCCAGACAACTCGGACGAGATCGAGGTCGATCTCAGCGATGCGCTCAAGGTGCGTGTGTTGAAGAGCACGCTCATGGATGTCCGCTCGAAGAGCGAGCCGGTCAAGGACAAGGACGCCACCGTCACGAAGTAGGGCTCGGGCGGGCGCCGGGCGCCTCCGCGCCTCGGCCCGCAACCCGCCGCACTAGACGCTCCCGGGGAGGTTTGCTCCGTCATGCTGCATTTCGAGCGCTGGAAGATCCTGGCCATTCTGGCGACGTGCCTCGTCGGCCTCTTGTTCGCGCTGCCGAACTTCTTCTCCAAGGAGACCGTGCAATCTTGGCCTGCCTTCCTGCCGAAGCGCCAGATGCCGCTCGGGCTCGACCTTCAGGGCGGCGCGCATCTCCTCCTCGCGATGGATCAAGGCGACATCCGGCGCGACTGGCTCAACACGCTGCGTGAGGATGCGCGCAAGTCGCTGCGCGAGGCCAAGCTCGGGTTCTCGGCGATCGGCGTGCAGGGCGACGCCGTGCAGGTGCGCCTGGTCAAGCCGGAGGAGGGGGACAGGGCGCTCAAGGAGCTTAAGCGGCTCTCGCAGCCGATCGGCAACGCCATCCTCGGCACCAGCGGCAACGACGTCGACGTCAACCCCGGCACAGAGCCTGGGCTCATCGTGATCAAGCCGACGGCGCGCGGCATCCAGGAGCGCGTCGCGGGCGCTGCGTCGGCCTCGATCGAGACCATCAACCGGCGCGTCAACGCACTCGGCACGTCGGAGTCGACAGTCGTGCGGCAGGGGACCGACCGCATCCTCGTGCAGTATCCGGGCCTCTCGGACACCAAGCAGCTCAAGGAGCTGATCGGCAAGACGGCCAAGCTCTCGTTCCATGCCGTGCATCCGACGGTGCGCGCGGACGAGGCGAAGACCACGCGTCCGCCGATGGGCTACAAGATTTACGAGTCTGAGGAGAAGGACGAAACCGGCGCGGCGCCCGCCTACGTGCTGGCCGAGAACGCCGTGGTGCAAGGCGACGACCTCGTCGATGCACAGCAGGCCTTCGACCATCAGACCAACGCGCCGATCATCTCCTTCCGCTTCAATCAGTCCGGTGCGCGCAAGTTCGGCGCCTTCTCGAAAGAGCACGTGGGCGAGCCGTTCGCCATCGTGCTCGACGACAAGGTGATCTCGGCGCCCGTGATCCGCGAGGCTATTCTCGGCGGCTCGGGGCAGATCTCGGGCAACTTCACGGTCGAAAGCGCCAACAACCTCGCCATCCAGCTGCGATCGGGCGCACTGCCGGCGAAGCTCACCATCGTCGAGGAGCGGACGGTGGGGCCGTCGCTCGGCGCCGACAGCATCGAGGCGGGCGCCATCGCGGGCTTGATCGGCCTCACGGCGACGGCGGTGCTCACCATCCTCGCCTACGGCACTTTCGGCGTGTACGCGGTGATCGGCCTCTTCGTGCATGGCATCCTCATCATTGCGCTGATGTCGCTTGTCGGCACGACGCTGACGCTGCCCGGCATCGCCGGCTTCGTGCTCACCATCGCGATGGCGGTCGACGCCAACGTGCTCATCTACGAGCGCATGCGCGAGGAGCTGCGCGCCGGACGCACGCCGATCGCGGCGATCGAGTCGGGCTTCCAGCGCGCGTTCATCACCATTCTCGACAGCCAGCTCACGACGCTCGCCGCGGCGGTCATCATGTTCTGGCTCGGGTCGGGCCCCATCCGCGGCTTCGCCGTCACGCTGACGCTCGGCATTCTCACCTCGGTTTTTGCTGCTGTGACGATCACGCGCCTCCTCGTCGCGCTCTGGCTCAGGAACGCGAAGCAAAAGGGCCGCGCCCTCACCGTTCCGATTTAAAGAAGGTCTGCCCCCATGTTCCTGGTGCCCGACTTCAAGGGTAACGATTTCTTCCCGCACGACACGCGGCTGCCGTTCATGAAGTACAAGGGCCTGTGCTTCGGGCTCTCGGTGCTGTTCATGGTGCTGTCGCTGGTCGTCATCGGAGTCCAGGGCTTCAACTTCGGCGTCGACTTCAAGGGCGGCTCGCTGATCGAGGTGCGCGCCAAATCCGGTGCTGCCGACATTGCGGCGATGCGCGACAAGCTCTCGGGTCTCGGGCTCGGCGACGTGCAGATCCAGGGCTTCGGCACCGCGTCGGACGCTCTGATCCGCATCGAGGAGCAGCCCGGCGAGGAGGAGGCCCAGCAGGAGGCGCTCAACAAGGTCATCGCAGCGCTCGGCAACGACTACGAGCAGCGCCGCGTCGAGGTGGTGGGGCCTGCCGTCTCGAGCGAGCTTCGCACCACGGGCATCATCGCCGTGCTGGCCTCCATTGCCGCCATCGTCGTCTACGTCTGGTTCCGCTTCGAGTGGCAATTCTCGCTCGGCGTCGTCGTGTCGCTCGCGCACGATGTGCTGGTCACGGCCGGCATCTTCTCGCTGTTCGAGATGGAGTTCGACCTCTCGATCGTGGCCGCGCTGCTGACCATTCTCGGGTACTCGGTCAACGACTCCGTCGTCGTGGCAGACCGCATCCGCGAGAATTTGCGAAAATACAAGAAGATGCCGCTGACCGAGCTCTTGAACCTCTCGATCAACGAGACGCTGTCGCGCACGATCTTGACCGGCGTCACGACCATCGCCGTGCTGGTCTCGCTCTACTTCCTCGGCGGCGAGGTGATCCGCAACTTCACCTTTGCCATGCTGTTCGGCGTGGTGATCGGAACCTACTCGTCGATCTTTATCTCGGCGCCGCTGCTCGACTATCTCGGCATCAAGCGCGACTGGAGCGACGAGGCGGCGAAATCGGCGGCCGGGACGGCGGGACGCGCGTCCGCCCGTCCTTGACCGATGCAGGATGCGGCAAATGACACTGCGCCGCGCCCATCTCCCCTGCCTCGTGCCCATCGAAGCCTACGGCAACGGCGGGTTCCGCTTCGGCGGCATGAGCCATCGCGGCTCCCTCCTGTTCCTGCCAACCGGCGTCTGGGGATGGCCCGTGGAAAGCACGGACGATCTCGACCGTGCCGCTTTCGAGCCCGTGCTCGGGCTCAATGGACGCTTGGCCTTCCTCATCCTCGGCACTGGGGCAAAGCTCGTGCGGCCGTCGATGGACGTGCGCCAGGCGTTCGACGAGGCCAACATTGGCCTCGATTTTATGGATACGGGTGCGGCTGCGCGCACCTACAACGTGCTGCTCGCCGAGGGTCGGCCGGTCGGCGCGGCGCTGATCGCGGTGGCGTGAGGATCGGACGCTGATGACAATCGCCGACGACGCCCTGATGCCGAGCCTCCGCGCCGCGGCCCGCGATTTGAGCCGCGACCGCTATCTTTGCGCGCTGCTCGCGCCCCGCGAAGCCCAGGACGACCTCGTTACGCTCGCGGCGTTCCACGGCGAGCTCGCTCGCATCCCGCTCATGGCGACGGACGCCAACGTCGGCGAGATCCGGCTCCAGTGGTGGCGCGATGCCATCGGGGCAACCGGCACGGACGTGCGTACCGGAAATCCGGTGACGGATGCGTTGCTGGAACTCGCGCAGCGGCGCGCGCTTCCTGCGGAGCTTCTACTGGCGGCTGTCGAGGGTCGCTCGCGCGAGCTCTACGAGGACGGCATCCGCGACGAGACGGAGCTTGCCGACTACGCCTGGGAGGCCGAGGGCGCGACGCTTGCGCTCGCGTGCGGTGTGCTTGGCGTCTCCGCCCCCGAGGCCGTGCTCGCCGATGCCGGCACAGCGCTCGCCTTGACGCGGCTTGCGCTGAGCCTGCCGCTGCATCTCTCGCATGGCCGCCTGCCGTTCCCTCCGGAAAGCCTCGGACCCTCGTCCGATCCGCGTGGTTGTGGCGAAAAGGAGGCTGGAGAGGCTGTGCGCACGCTCACGGCCGGCCTCGCCGAGGGGGCTACCGCCGCGCTCGCCCGCTTTCAAGCCGCACAGGGTGCCGTGGAAAAGCCCGGCAAATCGGCCTTTCTCCCGCTTGCGCTGGTCGTGCCCTATCTCGCCGCCGTGCAGCGTCCGAAACGCGATGCTCTTCGCGAGGTTGCGGACATTTCGCCGCTATCGCGTGTCCTAAGACTATGGTTCGCTCATCAGCGCGGCCGGATTTGACGGAATTGAAGTTTTGGGCTTCCGCCGCACGAGTGGCACGACCGGAACCGGAGACGAAGAGGGAATGAGGCGGCCACTGGCAGCAGTCGCTTTCGCGCTGGCCCTCGCTGGCGTGCTGGTGCCGGCCGGCCCGGGTTTCAGTCAATACGTCGGCGGCGTTCCGCATAGCGATCCCCCGATGCCCGCGCCGATCGGCCCTTCCATCGGCGAGCCCTCGGATCCGATGACCGGCCCCTCCGCGGACGAGCTTCGATCGGTTGCGATCGACTGGAAGGTCGAGAACCCGTTCCGGTTCTTCAGCGAGCCGTCCGACACGGAGGTGCATCGCGCGAGCTTTCTCGCGCTCGATCCAGAGCAGCAGCACGGCGCCCCGGTGCTTGCGGCGGAGCATGCGCTCGCCCGGCGCCACGACGCCGGATGGGCGGAGACGATGTACCGCAACACCTGTTGGTCGGTCGCCAATAACCGCCACGTCTGCCCCGACAAGGGCGACTACATCAATCCCGACCGGCATCGTGTCATCGTCAAGCTCACGGGCATGCCCGAGGCAACGATCACCTGCCGGTGGACGACGCTGGCGCCTGATGGCGAGACGGACAGTGCGTCGTCGGTCACGCGTCCGTGCGGCGAGCCGGTCACGTTCGTCGTTCCCTATCCGAAGGGGCTCTCCGTCAGCGTCGAGGTCGGCGGGCAGAAGATTGCCGCTACCGAGATTAAGGTGCGCGACATCCTCGTGGTCGGAATGGGCGACAGCTTCGGGTCAGGCGAGGGGAACCCAGACGTTCCCGTGCGCTTCTCGCCGGAGCGGTCGGTTACCTACGGCAAAGGCGAGGGCAAGGACGATCTCGCCGGCTACCCGGCACGCGTCGGCGCTTGGAAGCAGATCGGCGACAAAGCGTTCATCGAGGAGAACGCGCGCTGGCTCGACCAGGCTTGCCATCGCTCGCTCTATTCCTATCAGCTTCGCACCGCGCTCGAGCTTGCGGTCGAGGATCCGCACCGGGCGGTGACGTACGCCGGCTTCGCGTGCTCGGGAGCCGAGGTCACGTGGGGGCTCTTCCTCCGCTACAAGGGCAACGAGTGGGTGCCGCAGCCGCCGGACCTCTCGCAGATCTCTGCGGCCGCGGATGCGCAGTGCGGCAAGCGCGAGGCGCCGATGCAGGACCTGCCGGAAGCCTACCACATGCACGGCGTGATCCCGGAGCTGCAGGGCGGGCTCGTGCTGCGGAAGTGTCCCTTGGACGACGCCCGAAAGATCGATCTGCTCCTGCTTTCGATCGGTGGCAACGACATCGGCTTCGCGCGCCTCGTCGCCAATGCGGTGCTCGCGGATGACGCGCTGGTGCGGAGCCTCGGCGGCTGGTTCGGGCAGGTGCACGGAAACCAGGAGGCGGAGTCGCTGCTCGAGCGCCTCGATGAGCGCTACAAGGCCATGAACCGCGCCGTGCACGGCATCCTCCACATTCCCTGGGAGGAGAGCGACCGCGTCATTCTGACGGCCTATCCGCCGTTCGCGCTGCTCGACGACCAGGGCGCCGTGTGCCCGGATGGGACCGCGGGCATGGAGGTGTTCAACGAATTCGCCATCACGCAGAAAGGTGCGCTCTCGAGTGCGTGGCTCGCCGACAAGCTCGATCAGGTGATGGCCTCAAGCGCCAAGACGCATGGGTGGTCCTTCGTCGAGGCGCACCGGAAGACGTTCGTCGGCCGTGGCCTCTGCGCCGGCCACACGGATGGACTGGGCGCGCTGGTCGACGATCTCCGGCTGCCGCGCCGGCATGGCGACGCGTGGGAGCCCTACAACCCGGCACACTACGAGCCCTATGCGGCTCGCCAGCGCTGGTTCCGCACGCCGAACGACGCGTTCCTCACGGGCAACTTCCATGTGGCCGGCTCGGTATTGCAGAAGGTTCTCAAGCTCGAAAGCTTCTCGTGGTTCCAGGTGCTCCTGGCGTCCACCTACTCGGGCGCATTCCATCCGACGGCCGAGGGGCATGCGGCGATCGCCGACGCTGTCGTCGAGCAGGCGCGCAGCGTTCTCGCCAAGTACGGGCAGGAGTCGGACGCGGCCGTCAGCGCGAGCTGGCGCTAGGCGCTACTCGGCGGCCTCGTTACCGAACTGGAGCTCGGAGAGACGGGCGTAGAGGCCGCTCTTGCTTGCAAGCTCGCGGTGAGTGCCCTGCTCGACGATGCGGCCCTTGTCGAGGACGAGGATGCGGTCCGCATTCTGCACGGTGGCGAGCCGGTGCGCGACGACGATGGTGGTGCGGCCCTTCATGAGCCCGTCGAGCGCGCGCTGGACGGCGAGCTCGCTCTCCGCATCGAGAGCGCTCGTCGCCTCGTCCAGCAGCAGGACCGGCGCGTCCTTGAGGAGGGCGCGGGCAATGGCGATGCGCTGGCGCTGACCGCCGGAGAGCGAGACGCCGCGCTCGCCGAGGCGCGTGTCGTAGCCGTCCGGCAGGGCGCGGATGAAGGCGTCCGCCTGGGCAGCGCAGGCGGCGCGCACGATATCCTCCCGGCGGGCGTCAGGCGTCCCGTAGCGGATGTTCTCGGCGACCGTGTCGGCGAAGAGCGCGACCTCCTGCGGCACGAGCGCGATGGCGCCGCGCAGGCGATCCACATCAAGCCGCGAGATGTCGATGCCGTCGAGGAGGACCTCGCCGGCGACGGGATCGTAGAAGCGGAGGATGAGGCTCAGAATGGTGGACTTGCCGGCACCCGAGGGGCCCACGAGCGCCACGCGCTCGCCGGGGGCGACGCGGAAGGAGACGCCGTCGAGCGCAGCGGTCCCCGTGCGCGAGGCATACTCGAAGCGGACAGAGCGGAACTCGATCCTGCCGGCGAGAGGCTCGGGCAGCGGCACCGGATCGGCGGGCGACTTGATCTCGGGCTCGATCGTGAGGAACTCGGTGATGCGCTCCGAGGCGCCGGCGGCCTGACTGGTCTCGCCCCAAACCTCGGAAAGCTCGCCCAGGGCGCCGGCCGCGAACAGGGCATAGATTACGAACTGGCCCAAGCGACCGCCGGAGATATCGCCCGAGATGACCGAGGAGGCGCCGTACCAGAGGATGCCGACGATGCTCAAGACGACCAGGAAGATGACGAGGCCGGTCAGTCCGGCGCGCGCGAGCATGCGCTCGCGTGCGGCGTCGAACGAGCGCTCGACGGCGCCGGCGTAACGGCGCGCAACCGCTCCCTCATGCACGAAGGCCTGCATGGTGCGCACGGCCGCGAGGTTCTCGGCCGCATATGCGGACGCCTCGGCCAGCGTGTCCTGGGCACGCCGCGACAGGCGCCGTACGAGGCGGCCGTAGCCGATGAGCGGCAGCACGATCACGGGAATGGCGATCAGGACGAGCAGCGACAGGCTCGTGCTTGTGACGATCATCATGACGAGGGCGCCGATCAACATGATGAGGTTGCGGAGCGCCTGCGAGATTGCCGTGCCAGCGGCGGACTTGACCTGGGTGGTATCGGCGGTGAGCCGGCTCATGACCTCGCCCGAATGCGTGCGCTCGTAGAAGGCGGGGCCGAGGCGGGCGAGGTGAGCGAAGACGTCGCTGCGCAGATCGGCGACGACGCGCTCGCCGATCCAGTTGACGAGGTAGAAGCGCGAGGCGCTGGCGATGGCGAGCACGAAGCCGATGGCGATCAGCATCGAGAAGTACTGATTGATCATCACGCTGTCGTGCCCGACGAAGCCGTGATCGATCATGCGGCGCACGGCCATCGGTACGGTGAGCATGGCGATGGCGGAGGCGACGAGAGCGACACCGGCGAGCGCGAGGCGGAAAGGGTGGCGCAGGATGTAGGGCTTGAGCGCCAGCAGCGGGCGCAGCGACTGCCGCTCTGCCCGGCTTTCCTCGCATGACGAACGAGCACCGTCCTCGGAACGGGACGCGGCAGGCACGGGATCATTCTCTGTCGATCGGGGCAACTTTCACATCCAGAGCGGGTGTCGCCCGCTTGCTTTTTCGGCTCCCGCGGGACCATGCGCGACGAGACGGCCCGGCGTCAACGTGACGGAGCGGCTTGATACGCGGTGACACGCCCGTCGAGCCTCCGTTAAGGGTGATGGGGCCGTTCTCGCCCGAATTCCTTCGATCTTACGGGATCTTAGCAGTCGGATTTTCATCGCTTGTGCGGCCCTTACATCTCGACTATAGAAGCGCATCCAAAATCCGGGGCCGCGCCAAGGCGAGGCGCCGATGCGCCAAGCGAGCGCTTCGGGCCGTCGTCCTGCATTTTTTTAGCGCAAGCGGCCAGAGAGCGAGCGACCGCAATGAAGAAAGACGCCGACGTCCATCCCGACTATCATCAGATCACCGTCAAGCTCACCGACGGCAGCCAGTTCGTCACCTATTCCACCTATGGTAAGGAAGGCGACGAGCTTCACCTCGACATCGATCCCTCGTCGCACCCAGCCTGGACCGGCGGCGATCAGCGCCTGATGGACCGTGGCGGGCGCCTTTCGCGCTTCAAGAAGAAGTTCGAGGGCATCTTCTAGGCTGCCGCATTCGGATCTTCCGATGCAATAAAGGCCCGGCTTCGACCGGGCCTTTTTTCATTTCTGGTGATTTGCCCGCCCGATGCGCCGAGCTCAGCCCACCGAGCGGCGGCCGACTGCGAACGCTCTCTCGAGCGCGCTGATCTGGCTTGCGACCGGGTTTGCGGACTGATCCTGGCTCACCGTCTCGGCCTTCGGCGGAAGCATGGCGCGGTCGAGCTGCACGATGCGGTCATGGAGCGCGAAGCTCGCATCGATCAGGTCGCGCAGGCCCTGCGGCAGCTCCGCAAAGCCCTTGGTGTGGGCAGGGCGGCCAAGCGTCTGCAGCTTGACGCGGGCACGCTTTGCCTCGGCCTCCTCAGCGGTGATCTCGCCCTCCTTGAAAGCTCGGCGGATCAGGAGCCAAGACGCGAGCTCAAGAAGGCGCGTCGTCAGGCGCATGCTCTCCGTGGCGTAGAGGACAGTGATGTGGCTTGCGAGGCCCTTGCTCTCGCGACGGCCCTCGCCGTCAAGATAGGCTGCCGACCGCTCCACCAGGGCCATGCCCTCGGTGAAGACCTTGTCGAACTGCTCCGAGGCTTGGAACCGCTCTCCGAAGGAGACGGTAACACCCTTGCCCTCAGACAAATTTTCAACGCTGGAACCGGTGCTCATGGGTACGCTTCGATACATACGCCTACGAATTGGTCATCCTAACATCGTTAGATCCTAAGAGGCCAGAGTTAACAAGTTGGCCAAGAAGGGGACAGGACGATGTTGCGTTTCCGCACGGGAGGCTTTGCAAGAGTTGGGCCGTAAAAAAATGAGCCGCCTTGCGGCGGCTCAGAAGTCAACAGGGAGGCGTCAAACAGGGTGGCTAGGCACCACCCAGGATCCAGAATGTCTGGATGAACTGGAGCATACGCGCGGATCCCTAACGAAAGCTTAAGAGTTGCCGGAAACGAGTCGCGGTCGGACGTTCACATTTGCGGGAGCGCTCGGTAAATGCTTTGGCCCATCCCGGGACAGTCCGGCGCGCTCATGTCCCAGGCTTCCTGAAGAGAGCCGCCGCTGCGCTCTCGTGGGCGCGCTTCCTCTCGAGCTCGGCCCGGACGCGCTCGATCTCGGCGGCGAAGGCGGCGATGCGGGTCTCGAGCTCGGCGACCGAGAGGGTCTCCAGGTTGTCTCCAATGGCCGTGCCCTTCGGGGGCGGCGGCCGCACATCGTCCCAATCCATGGTGCGCTCTCCCGCTCTTCATCTCATGTCCGGGTTCAGCGTGTCACTTTCACCGCCTTGCCTCAAGCGGCGGCGTCGGGCAGGACTTGAGCTTTCGTCGCGCCCGATCAGGAGACCTCTTGCATGACCGTACTCCCAGAGACCATGACCGTCATGGCCATCGCGGGCAGCGGCGGCCCCGAGGTGCTCACGGCAGAGCCGCGGCCGGTGCCGTTGCCCGGCCCCGGCCAGGTGCTGATCAAGGTAGCGGCCGCCGGAGTGAACCGCCCCGACGTGCTCCAGCGCAAAGGGCACTACCCGCCGCCCAAGGGGCATTCGGAACTACCCGGCCTCGAGGTGTCCGGCACGGTCGTAGCGATGGGGCCGGGCGTCGAGCGCCTCGCGGAGGGTGACCGCGTGATGGCGCTCCTCAATGGCGGGGGCTACGCGGAGTATGCGATCGCGGAGGCGCCGGCCGTGCTGCCCATCCCGCATGGCCTCTCGATGATCGAGGCGGCCGCCGTGCCCGAGACCTTCTTCACCGTGTGGCACAACGTGTTCGAGCGCGGCGCCCTGCGGGCCGGCGAGTGGCTTCTTGTCCACGGCGGCACGAGCGGCATCGGCGTGACGGCGATCCAGCTCGCCTCGGCGCTCGGCTCCAAAGTGATCGCCACTGCGGGCTCGCCGCCCAAGTGCGCGACCTGTCTCTCGCTTGGGGCGACGCGGGCCGTCAACTACACGCGCGAGGACTTCGCCGAGGCGGTGAAGGCCGAGACCCTGGGGCGGGGCGTCGACGTCATTCTCGACATGGTGGGCGGCGACTACGTGGAGCGCAACATCCGCTCGCTCGCGGACGATGGGCGGCTCGTCAACATCGGCTTCCAGTCGGGATCGAAGGTCACCGTCGATCTCATGCGCGTGATGCTGAAGCGGCTGACGCTCACGGGCTCGACGCTGCGCATCCGCCCGACGGCGGTCAAGGGCGCCATCGCGCAGGCGGTCGCCGCCAATGCGGTGCCGCTGATCGAGAGCAAGCGTGTCCGCATCATCGTCGACAGCACGTTCCCGCTCACGGAGGCAGCCAATGCGCACCGGCGCATGGAGGAGGGTCAGCACATCGGCAAGATCGTGCTCACCTTGGCGCCGGGTGAGTAGTCAACGGGCGCTGCGGCCGAAGGCGCGAGCCTCGTCGAGCCAGCGCTGGCGGGCTTCCTTGCCTGCGCCCTCTATGTTGCCGTGGATCGTGGTGCGGATGGGGCGGGCGCCCAGAAAGCCCAGGATGTTGCGCTCGAGCAGCTTCGCGGCATGGGCACCGAACCACCAGCGATAGACGAAGCCCGGCATGCCCATGGTGACGATGATGCGGGCCGACTTGCCTTTGAGCAGCTGTACGAAACGTCCGTCTCTCTGCCACTCGATCAGGTCGGGCTGAATGAGGCGCTCGAGGAAGCCTTTCAGGATGGCGGGCATGTCGCCGAGCCACAACGGGAAGATGAAGACCAGGTGGTCGGCGGCGACGATCTCACGATACGCGGCCTCGAGCTCCGGCTCGCGCGGCTGAGGATCCACGTAGGCGCCGCGCAGGATCGGATCGAACGCCAGCTGGGCCATGACGATGAGCGTGGCACGGTGGCCCGCCGCCACGGCGCCTTCGCGATAGACCTCGCCGAGCGCCTCGCAATAGGTGCCCGTGCGCGGGTGGCCGACGATGATTGCGATGCGTGTCATGATCCGCTCCCTGGAGGTGACGACGAAGAGCCCTATCGCACGGCGCGGTCGTTCCGCTTGAGCGCCATCAAGTGGCCAACCTCGTGCCGCAGGCGTATGCTCGCGCCATCCCGCGGTGCGCCGCTCGGTGGAGAGATGCAATGGGCCGAACGGCCGTCATCAACTGGCTGCTCGCGGGAGACCCATCGATCCGATGGCAGGTGATGCGCGACCTGGTCGGCGCGCCCGAGACGGTCGTCGCAACCGAGCGGGCGCGCGTTGCCACCGAGGGCTGGGGCGCGCAACTCCTCGACCTGCAGTCGCCTGAGGGCCATTGGAACGACGAGACGCGCCACGGATGGATGGCCACGACGGACGCCCTTCAACTCTTGAAGGACCTGGGCCTCGATCCCAATGGCGAAAGGGCCCGCGCGGCGGTCGGCCGCGTCGTCACCGGCATCAGCTGGTTTCAGCTCGACGGCCGCCCGTTCTTCGACGGCGAGACAGAGGCCTGCATCAACGGCCGCATCCTTGGAGCAGGCGCCTACTTCGGGGCTGATGTCGACAGCCTGCTCGAGCTCCTCCTCAGCGAGCAGCTCGAGGATGGCGGCTGGAACTGCGAGGCGCCGTCGAGCACGCGCTCCTCGTTCCATTCCACGATCTGCGTGCTCGAAGGGCTGCTCGCCTACGAGCAGGCGCGCGGCACCGACGCCAGCGTGACGGCAGCGCGTGCCCGTGCGCACGGCTATCTGCTCGACCGCCATATGCTGAGATCGCTCGCCAGCGGCGAGATCATCAACGCACGCTGGACGCGTTTCGCCTTCCCGCCCGTCTGGTGCTACGACGTGCTGCGCGGGCTTGACTATCTGCGCAAGGCCGGCGTTGCGCCGGACGAGCGGGTCGCCGAGGCCGTCTCGATTGTCGAGGCGAGGCAGGATGCCGACGGGCGCTGGCCGCTCGACGTCCTGCATCCCGACAGGACGCGCATTGGCCTCGAGCTCGAGTCCGACATTGGCCAACCGAGCCGCTGGAATACGCTGCGTGCTCTCCGCGTGCTCGACTGGGCCCGGGCCTGAGCAATGTCGCGGCACTACCAGGCTAGCGCGGGCATGGCGGCGATGGGTCGGGGCGTGCCATGCGGGAAAAGCTCGGCAAGTGCGACGCTGTCGAGGCCTGCGGCGGCATGGACGCCGCTCGCGATGAAGACGGAGTCGAGCCCGGCCGTCGCCGCGCCCTTGATGTCGGTCCTGATGCCGTCGCCGATGGCGAGGATGCGCTCGCGCGGGATGGGCTTGCCTTTGAGCCGCGCCAACGCCTCGAATGCCATGTCGTAAACCGGCAGATAGGGCTTGCCCGCGTACTGGACGCTCATGCCGAGCACCTCGTAGACGGCGGCGAGGGAGCCCGCGCAGTAGACGATCCGCGAGCCGCGCTCGACGGTGAGATCCGGATTGGCGCAGACCATCGGCAGCTTTCGCTCGGCGAAGGCTGTCAGCATGTCCTTGTAGTCCTCGGGCGTCTCGACCTCGTCGTCGAAGAGGCCGGTGCAGGAGATCACCTCCGCTTCCGGCGCCGGCACGAGCGTCATGTCGAGGCCCTCATAGAGGGTCAGGTCCCGCTCCGGTCCGAGGGCGAACACCCGCTTGCCAGCGTAGGCGGCGACGAGCGCACGCGCGGCATCGCCCGAGGTCAGGATCAAGTCCCAGGCGAAGCGCGGCACGCCGATCCGGTCGAGCTGCTGGGCGACGCTCTCGGCAGGGCGCGGCGCATTCGACAGGAGCAGCACGGTACCGCCGGCGAGGCGGTAGCGGGTGCAGGCGTCGCAGGCTGCCGTGAACGGGCGGACGCCATTGTGCATGACGCCCCAGATGTCGGTCAGCCACGCGTCCCGCCCGGCGGCGAGGTCGCTGATCGAGTCCAGGATGGGCAGGGCGTGCGAACCCTCAAGCGTGTGCATCCCGCATCCCAGCTTGCTAGCTTGTCGATGAGACCAACTGACTACGCCTCGGACCGACAGGGGTCCGACGCGATCATGGTCTAGTCGCTGGTGCGCGGGAGGGCAAGCGACACTCCGCAGCCGTCTGGCCGGGACCCTCTCAGGCCGCGGCGTTCGAGCTGCCGCGGGGCTGGACGACGTCCGCGCGAACGGGGCGGGCGCCTCCAAAGAACTGGCCCTGGCCGAGCAGCACGCCGAAGCCGAACACGCGGGCGAGCTGCTGCTCGTCCTCAATGCGCTCGACAACGAGCGTTAGACCATGGCGGGCAAGGTGGCGGCAGACGTCGCTCGAGGGGATGTGGCCCGAAGGGGCGCGCAGGCCGTCGAGGAACACCGAGGCGTCGAGCTTCACGAAAGCGAAGCCCTGCTCGGCAAGCGCCTCGCAATCCATGTCGAGGTCGGTGATGGCCGAGAGCGCGAAGCGGAAGCCCAACGCGCGCATGTCGGCAAGCGAGTCCCACTCGGGAGTCGAGAAGCCGCGCACGTCCTGCTGGGTGAAGGAGAGCACGAGCTGGCTCGCGAGGCTCGCCCGCTGATGCAGCGTCTCCGCAAGCTCACCCAAGAAGTGCTCGTCGGCGACGCTCTCACCCGAGAAGGCGGAGAAAACGGAGCCGCCTTTGCCGCGCTCCTCGAGGCGGCGCGCGACCGCGGCGGTGCGCGTGATGCGCACGCCGTCGAAGAGGGGCAGCAGACCGGTGCCGCGCAGGTCGGGTCCGCCGGGTGTAACCTCGAGGGGCCGGCCGTCGCTGTCGCGGAGGCGCACGGTCACCTCGTAGTGACGTGTCTGCCGGTCCTCGAGGCCGAGGATGGGCTCGAGCAGCACGTCGATGCGGCCGGCCGAGATGGCGTCCGACATGAGGCGCGCCCTGGCATCGGCCGGACTGGCGGCGCGCGCGGAGGCGACGCCGCGCACGAAGGGCGGGAGCGGCGGCGGGCCGCCGGGCGCGGCGCGCGGAGCCTGGGGCTCGGCCTGCATCGGCGTCTCGCGCTGGCCGAAGGCGGTGCGCATGCTGTCTGCCGTCATGCGAAGCGCGTCGACCGAGCGGTCGATGGCGGCTTCGGGTGCCGGGGCCTGCGCCTGGGCCTGCGGCATGGGCGGCACGTTGCGCGCTGGCTGGGCAGCGGCAGCCGCATTCTCATGGCGCTCGGCGGCGTTGACCTCCTCGAGGAGGCGCTTGATGGCATCCTGAATGACCTCGACGTCCTGCTCGCGCGGGGCCCGGCGGGGAGCGGGCGGCGGCACGGCGGGTGCGGGCGCAGCGGCAGGCTGCGCCTGGCGCGTGACGTGGCCGGATACGAATGGGGGCAGGTCGAGCTCAGCCTGAGCTGGGCGGAACGACCAGAGGTCCTGGAGATCGTCCTGAGGCGGGGGGCCCGAGGGCTCGCGGGCGGGTGGTGCACCCGCTGGCACGGCCAACGCGGCTACGGCGGCCGGCAGCGGCGGTGGGGCAGCCCGCTCCGGCGCACGAGGCATAGGCGGCGGCATGGCCGCTTTCTGGGACGTCCTCTGGACGAATTCGCCGAGCTGGTCGAGGGAATCACGCTCGCGCATGCCATTGAAGGACGAGCCCATCGGAGACTGAGGCTGCGCGGCGGTGCGCTGCTGCTGCGGAGCCGGCGCAGGAGCTGCCGGGCGGGCGCGCTGCTGCTGCGTGGCCGGCGACGGCTGGCGGACGTCGCTCTTGGCGCGCTGCAGCTCCTGCTCGCGCCGGTCGCGCGGCGACAGCAATCCGAAGCTGGCGCCCTGCCCGCGCCAGGCGAAGGCGTGCCCGGAGAGCAGCAAAAGGTAGGCCGCGAGCGCGGCTGTCACCGCCATCGGTGCGGGCAAGCCGCCATGGAGATGAAGCGCCACGGCGCCGGCTCCGGCGACAAGCCCCATCGCCACCACAACGAACGTCTGCGACGCCGTCAGTTTTCCCATCATGGTCTGGTATCCTCGATACTGCGCAGGCACGCTCAACCCCAACGCGCCCCGATCCGAATCGTATGCTCAGGGTGTCGCCGTTCCCGAATCAAGGCAATGCGAGGGCCCGCCTGTATCACCAGGTAATAGCGAGGCCGCCCCTGAACTTAGGTCCTGGCGTGGCGCGGATGCATCGCGCGATGCTGGGCGCGGCCCCGTGTTTTCTGGGGGGACAGTCGCAATCGCGCCATGGACCAGCCCAGAGCCAACCCGAATCGGAGCGCCGTTTAGATGTCGTTAGGCGAATCGGCATGGTATCGTGCCAACCGGGCCGCTTCCCCACGTCCGGCGTAAATGGAGAAAAGCCCTTATGCTTATGAGTGTTGCAGCTCATTCGTACGAGTACGCGTCGTTCCCGGAGCTGGCGCGGTCCCGGGTGCTCATCACCGGGCTCTCGTCGGCCCAGGGCTTTGACGTTGCGCGCGCGTTCGCCGACCATGGAGCGCGCCTCGTCATTCAATCCGCCGAGGACACGCCCGAGATGACGGAGCTTGCGGCCGTGCTGGCCCAGAGCACCTCCGACCTCACCTTCTTCAACACGCCGCTTCTTGCGAGCGAGGACGCCAAGCGACTCGGGCAGGGCGCGGCGCAAAGCCTCGGAGGCATCGATTCGGTCGTCAATCTCGTATCGCTCGACGCGCGCGCCATGCGCGCAGTGGAGACGATGGGTGACGTGGATGCGCTCGTCGCCCAGGCGCTGCGCAACCCGCTGCTTCTGACCGAGGTCGTGGCCAACCGCATGCGGCTCACCTGGACCGAAGGCTCGATCCTGAACGTCGTGGCGATGCCGGACGCTTTCGGTGGCCGTGCGACGCTGGTTGCCGATGCGCTGCGGGCTGAGCTTGCCGACATGACGCGCGGTCTCGCCGAGCGCTGGGCCGAGCACGGAGTGCGCGTCAACGCTGTCGGGCCGCCGTCGTCCGTCGCAACCCTCATGGGGGGAGCGGGTCGCGTTGCGGACGCGGATCTCGCGGCGCTCGCGCTGCGTCTTGCGAGCGGCAAGTGCCGCAGCGTGTCCGGTCACCTGCTCGACCCTGAAGGCGCCGCTCGCCGCTGGTGCTGACGGCATTCCATTGACCACGACCGCCGGACGGCGGCGCATCGCGTCCATGCGACTGTTGCCCGCTATTCCGCGGCGGTCGGGGCCGGCGCCGGGTGGTCGTCCGCGGCGGCTTGCGCGTGGCGGGAGCCGAAGTAGGACAGCACGGTCGGCACCACGAACAGCGTCAACACCGTGCCGAGGCTCATGCCGCCGACGATGACCCAGCCGATCTGCTGGCGGCCCTCGGCGCCGGCGCCCGTTGCGAGGGCGAGCGGCACGGCACCGAGCACCATGGCGCCGGTGGTCATCAGGATCGGGCGCAGGCGCAGGCTCGCGGCCTCGATGATGGCCGCCTTGCGCTCGCGGCCCTGGGCCTCGAGCTGGCGGGCGAACTCGACGATCAGGATGCCGTGCTTGGTGATGAGACCGACAAGCGTCACGAGGCCGATTTGGGAATAGACGTTCAAAGTGCCGCCCGCGAGATTGAGCGCGCCAAGGGCGCCGCACATGGAGAGCGGCACAGTGATCAGGATGATCAGGGGATCGCGGAAGCTCTCGAACTGCGCGGCGAGGACGAGGTAGATGAAGGCCAGCGCCAACACGAAGACGAGGGCCAAGCTCTGGCTCGATGCGCGATAGTCGCGGCTCTGGCCGTTGACATCGGTCTGCACGTTCTGCGGCAGCACCTCGCGGACGGTGCGCTCCAGGTGGTCCAGCACCTCGCCGAGCGCATAGCCCTGGCCGATGTTGGCCGAGAGCGTGACCGAGCGCAGCTGATTGAAGCGCTTTAGCTCCTTCGGCGCCACGCTCTCCACCACGCGCACGATGTTCGAGAGCTGGATCATCTCGCCCGCCGGCGTGCGCAGGAAGATGGTGTCGAGGGCGGAGGGCGTCGCGCGGTCCTGCTCCTTGAGCTGGACCAGCACGTCGTATTGCTCGCCGTTCATCTCGAAGCGCGTGACCTGGCGGCCGCCGAGCAGCGTCTCAAGCGTGCGGCCGACGACGTTCACGTCGAGGCCGAGATCGGAGACCTTGGCGCGGTCCATCTCGATGCGGAACTCGGGGGTGTTGAGCTTGAGATCTGTTTCGAGGCTTTCAAGGCCCTTGTAGCCATCGAGCGCCGCCAGCAGCTTGTCGGAGAGCACCTGCAGCTCCTCGTAGCTCGACGGCGACTGCAGCACGAACTCGACGGGGCGCACATTGCCGCGCTGGCCGAAGGCGCCCGGGTTCTGCAGCACCACCTGGGCACCGGCGATGCGGCGCATCGCGGGCGTGATCTCGCGGGTGAGCATCTGCTGCGTGCGCTCGCGCTCGCTCCAGTCCTTGAGCGGGGAGAAGATCAGAAACTGGGAGACCTCTGGGTTGCCGTTGATGACGAGGCGAGACTTGATCTCTGGCTTCTTCGCCAGAATGTCGTCGGCAGCTGCGCTATAGCGACTGGTGTAGGCGAGCGTGGCTCCCTCGGGCCCGGTGCCGCGCACGCGGATCACGCCGCGGTCCTCGAGGGGAGCGAGCTCCGACTTCAAGTGCGTGAAGAAGTAGATGCTCGATGCGGCGACGCCCAAGGCAAGCACGAGCACGACGGGGCGCATGGCGAGCGCGCCAGTCAGCGCGCGCTGGTAGCTCATCTCGAGCCCGCTCAACAATCTCTCGATGAGCGAGAAGACGACACCCGGCTTCTGCTCGTGGCGCAGGAGCTTCGAGCACATCATCGGCGTCAGCGTCAGCGCGATGAAGCCGGAGATCAGGACCGCGCCGGCGAGCGTCAGCGCGAACTCGAGGAAGAGACGGCCGGTCTTCCCCGGCGCAAATGCGATCGGCGCGTAGACGGCGGCCAGCGTCAACGTCATGGCGATGACGGCGAAGCCGATCTCCTTCGTGCCGAGAAGCGCGGCCTTGAACGGCTTCATTCCGTGCTCGATGTGGCGGTGGATGTTCTCGAGCACCACGATGGCATCATCGACGACGAGGCCGATCGCGAGCACCATGGCGAGGAGCGTCAGCGTGTTGACGCTGAACCCGAAGATCAGCATCAGCGTGAAGGTGGCGATCAGCGATATCGGGATGGTGACGATCGGGATGAGGGAGGCCCGGAACGAGCGCAGGAAGAAGATGATGACGAGCACGACGAGGGCGATGGCCTCGGCGATTGCCTGGTAGACGGCCTCGATGGAGCGGTCGATGAAGATCGAATCGTCGTTGGCCACGTCGGCCTGCATGGCGTTCGGCATCGACTGGTTAATCTTGGGCAGCAGCGAGCGGACCGCCTTCGAGACGTCGAGGGGGTTGGCGACCGCCTGCTTGATGACGCCGACCGCGATCGCGGCCTTGCCCTCGTAGCGGCTCTCGCGCCGCTCGTCGGCGGCTCCTAGCTCGACGCGGGCCACCTCGCCAAGCTTGACCTGGTAGTCGCCCGAGAGCTTCACGACGACGTTTCGAAACTCCTCGGGTGTGACGAGGCCTGTGCGAGAGAGCACGCTGAACTCGCGGTTGGCGCTCTCGATGCGCCCGGAGGGAAGCTCGACGTTCTGGGCGCGCAGTGCGCTCTCGACGTCCTGGACGGTGAGCGAGAACGCGGCCAGGCGCTCGCGGTCGATCCAGATGCGCATGGCGTAGCGGCGCTCGCCGTAGATGGTGACGTCGGAGACGCCGTTGAGGTTCTTCAGCTGGTCGACGATGAAGCGGTCGATGTAGTCGGTGATCTCGAGAGGCGTGAGCTTCGGGCTCGTGAACACGATCATGATGATCGGCTGGGCGTCTGATTCCACCTTGGCGATGACAGGCTCGTCGACCTCGTCGGGAAGGCGGCCGCGCACGCGCGAGACGCGGTCGCGCACGTCGCTCGCGGCGACATCCTGGTCGACGTCGGGGCGGAAGCGGACGTTGATGCGGCTCTGCTCGGAGCGACTTGAGGAATCGAGCACGTCGATGCCGGCGATGCCGGCAATCGAGCCCTCGAGCACCTGCGTGACCTGGGTCTCGATGATCTTGGCGGAGGCGCCCGGATAGCGCGTCTGCACGGAAACGACGGGCTCATCGACGTTCGGATACTCACGCACGGTCAGGCGGGTGAAGGAGACGATGCCGAGCAGCACGATGATCAGGCTCAGCACGGTCGCGAACACCGGGCGACGAATGCAAAGCTCGGAGAGACCCATGTCGTCAGGTCCCTTTCGGGCCGGATTCGGAGCTGGTCACGATCTCGACGGCGCTGCCGTCCTTGAGCCGCTGCTGGCCGGCGGTCACAACCATGGCGTCGGCCTCGAGCCCTTCGACGATCTCGACCAGCCCATTGGCGCGGCTGCCGAGCTTGACCTTGACCTCGTGGGCCTGCCCGTCGGTCACGCGATAGACGATCTTGTCCTGGCCGCGCGGCACGATGGCGCTCTCCGGGATCACGAGCACATTGCGCTTCAGCTGGCCCTTGACGCGGACGCGGGCGAAGAGACCAGGCCTCAGGTCCATGCCCGGGTTGGCGAGGCGAGCGCGGATGGCGAGCGCGCGGCCATTGACGTCGAGGTGGGGGTCGATGGCGTAGATGGTGCCGATAAATGTGCGGTCCGGGAAAGCGTCGACGGCAATCTCCACGTCCTGTCCGGTTTTGATCTCTGCGAGGTAGCGCTCCGGCAGCTTGAAGTCGATCTTGAGTGCGTCGATCTTCTCGAGGTTCACGATCGGCTGGCCAATGCCGACGTAGGCTCCGGGCGACACCTTGCGGATGCCGGCGATGCCGCCGAAGGGCGCGCGGATGGTATGCTTCGAGAGACGCACCTTGGCGAGTTCGAGCGCGGCTCGGGAGGTCTCGGAGTTGGTGGTAGCCTCGTCGTGCGCGCGCTCTGTGACGTTGCCGGACCTGGCAAGCGAGTTGGCGCGCACCAGGTTTCCCTCCGCCAGATTGAAGCGTGCCTGCGCGTCCGCCAACTCGGCCTGGGCGAGGGCGTCGTCGAGCTTGACCAGCACGTCGCCGGCGGCCGCGGGGTTGCCCTCGCCGAAGGGTATCTCGGTCACGCGGCCGGCGATCTCTGAGCTGATCTGCACGGACTCGTCTGATTGCAGAGTGCCGATGGCGCGCAAGTCGTCGGTCGAGGTTGCGGAGACCGCGAGCGTGGCCTCGACGGCGACATTCTGCTTGCCGCCCTTGCCGTCCCCTTTCGTGGTGGTGCCGACACTCTCGGGCTTGCGGGAACCGTCGGCGAGCCCCTGCGCGACCTCGAGCTCACCGCCCTCGGTGGCGTAGTATGCCACGGCACCCGCCGCGAGCAGCAGCGCGCCCGCGATCCAGACTTTGACCATCCGGTCCTCTCCTTGGCGTGGGCGCGCCCGTGACGGTACGCGCCCCTCGGTGCCCGCGCTGTCCGCGCATTTTGCTTTGTCGCCGTCGTCCAGGATGCCCTGCCTGAGGCCACCCGGAATGACAACGGGTGTCCGCTCAAGATCCGTCGCAGAGAGGCACGCCGGGCGACCCGTGCCCGACCATTGGGGCCACGCCCAGCTTACGCCGGAATTGCCGCGCGAGCCACAGGAGGGTGGCGGGCCTCAGCTCGTGGTCGGCGCGCGGCGGGCCCGGCGGCGGTGGGTGGTTGTGAGGCCGGCCCGGCGCTTCAGGGGCTGGGAGGACGCGCTCCTCTCGCTGCCGGCAGCCGGCAGCTCCTCGACGAGGCGAATCTTGGCCTCCGGGGCCAGCGCCGAGACCCCGGGGTCCTGGCCATCGGCCGTCTTGGGACCCGGCAGGGGGCCATAGAAGGGCAAGAGATGCGCGGTGGGCGCCTTGGCCAGGATGGGCTGCAGCTCGGCCTCGAGCGGAGCCAGCGTCGCGACAGGCGCCTTGGCGCGCAGGTGCACGACCTTGTAGCCGCCGGCCTTGAGTGCGGCGAGGACGGCCGGAATGGCCTTGGCCGTGGGCTTCTTCAGATCGTGGAACAGGAGGATGCCGCTTTTCCTCTGCGCGAGCAGCTTGAGGGCGCGGTCGGCGATGCGCTCGGGGCTGCCGATGAAGCTGTCGTTCGAGATCACGTCGACGCTGAAGGTCGCGATGTTGCGCGATTGGAGGTAGGCGAGCAGGGCGTTGCTGTCGTTGAGGCCCGGAAAGCGGAAGAAGGGCGCGATGCCGACGCCCGCCGCGAGCGATACGGCAGCAAAGCCGCGCTCGATCTCGTCCTTGGCCTTGTCGAACGCGAGGCGGCGCAGGTTCGAAGGGTGCGTGTAGGTGTGGGTGCCGACGGTGTGGCCGCGGGCGATGACATCCCTCGTCACCGCCGGATACGCCAAGGCCATCTCGCCCACCGAGAAGAACGTGGCTTTGGTGCAGTACTCGTCGAGGGCGTCGAGGATCGGGGTCGTGACCCAGGGCACGGGACCGTCGTCGAAGGTGAGCACCACCTCGCCCTCGGCCAGGAAGCTCGTCTCCTTGTCGCGCTTCGTCACGGAGCCGAACAGGGGGCCGTTGGCCGCGTCGATCTCGAGGACGCGCGAGACACCGAGCGCCTTCGACGGATCCTTACAGGCCTCCGCCCACGCAGGGGTGGCGATCAGGACCATTCCGGCCAGTGCAGCAGCGCTGGTTGAAAGAGACAGGCGCATTTGGATCCCCGAGGCGTTCTCCGGCTTTTTACTCGAACTGTCGGCTATTGCCGATCCTCGCCAATGACCCTCACAAAAAAGTAAAGACCGGCGCGGACAAGGGCGTAGGGTTCGCCACCCCAGAGGATCATCCTCCCGGTGCCGTCACTGGCTGCCAAAGACCTTGATCCGCCAGGGCTCGTCCTCGGGATTGAACCAGTCAACCTGCTTTGACGGGGTGCGGCGGGGGCGTGCTTTCGCTGTGGCACGGGGCTGGGCCGGCGACGTGGCTGGAGCCGCTTCGGCGTCGGTCGGGCTCACGGAGCCAGTCACCGGCCAGGTGATGGCCCGGTCGGCGAGGGGCTCCTTGGCGGCGGCAATCTCCTTGGCCTTGAGCGCCTTCTCGGCGATGGCGTCGAACTCAGGAAGCGTGGTTGCCGCCGTCCTCGGCACCATGTGCACGACCTTGTAGCCTCGCGTCTTGAGCTCGGCGAGCAGGCTCGAAAGCGCGCCGGCGGTCGACGGCTGAATATCGTGAAAGAGGATGATGCCCTTTTTCTCGCGCTCGAGCTCGGCCAGCACCTTTTTCATGACCACGCCGGGGTTCCTGGTGCGGAAGTCCTTCGAGTCGACGTGGATGCCGAACGTGCCGATGCCGCGAGTGGCGAGGTACTGGATGGCCGATTTGCTGTCGGCGAGATAGGGGAAGCGGAAGAAGGGGGCCACGGGCACGCCGGACGCTTTTGCCACGGCCGAGAGGCCCAGCTCAATCTCGCGCTTCTGGGCCTCGGCTCCAACCATCCTCAGGTTCTTATGCGACCAAGTGTGGAAGCCGATCGTGTGGCCCCGCCGCGCGACCTCCCGAAGCGTTGCGGGGTCGGCAACGGCCATGCGGCCTACCGAGAAGAAGGTGGCTTTGGTGCATTGGGCGTCGAGCGCGTCCAGGATCGGCATGGTGTAACGGTGGGCGGGGCCGTCGTCGAAGGTGAGCACGATCTCGTGGTCCTCGAGGAAGGCGGGCTCGACGTGCTTGTATTGGCTGCCGAAGTGCGGGCTTGTCGCCGTGTCGATCTCAACGATGCGCGAGATGCCGAGCAGGTCGGGCCGGGCCGCGCAGTCGGGGGCCGTAGCGAGCTTCAGGCCGGGAGCCGACGGGGGATCACCGAGGGGGGCGGGCGGCTGCGGTGCGGCCGCCTGGGGCCCAGTGGCGGTCTCGCTCACGGTGGGGGCTGTCTCGGCCCGGGCGGGGCGAGTGCCGAGGGCCGAACCGAGGCTGAGCACGACCGAGCCGGCGACGATCGCCAAAGCCCAATACCTCGCCACCCCCGTGCACCGACCGGCGCCCATGATCCCGCTCCCTACGCACCTCACCACCACATGTGGGACCGGCGTTTCGGCGCAATCAAGCACGGTTCCTATAACAGTTTGTAACGAAATCGCGTCAGGGCCCATGAGCGACGCTTTTTGCCGCAACGGAGTGTCGCGGATGTGACGGCTCTGTGCTAACAGCCGTCCGGTCTTCCGTGATCTTGGTCATGATAAAGCTCCTTCCTCCGGGCGCTCGCCGTGATTGGCGCGCGTCCGCCCCGCGGGACCGCAAATGTCGGACGTGAACGAGCCATCGGCAGTCGACGAGGGCACCGTCAGCATCGCTGACCTGGTGCGCGATGTTGCGCTTGCTCTCCATGATGGCGACGGGCCGCGCGCCGCAATGCTCGTGCACGACCTGCGCACCCGCGACCTCGCCGACGTCATCGAGCTGCTCTCGCCCGAGCACCGCGTCGGGCTGATCCAGGCGCTCGGACCCACCTTCGACTACGAGGTCTTGTCCGAGATCGACGAGACGGTTCGCGACCAGCTCTCGGAAGCGTTGCCGAACGAGTTGCTCGCCAAGGCCGTGACCGAGCTCGACACGGACGACGCCGCCTATGTCATCGAGAACCTCGAGCAGGAGGACCGCGAGGAGATCCTCGCGCAGCTGCCCCGCGGCGAGCGCGCCGCGCTCGAGCGCCAGCTCGACTATCCCGAGGATTCCGCCGGCCGCCTCATGCAGAGCGACTTCGTGGCGGTGGCTCCCTATTGGACCATCGGGCAAGTGATCGAGCACGCGCGCGAGACCGACGATCTGCCGGACAGCTTCTCGGAGATCTTCGTCGTGGACCCGGCGTTCCGCGTGCTCGGCAGCGTCGAGCTCTCGCGGCTCCTGCGCACCAAGCGCGACGTGCCCATCTCGGACATCATGGAGACGGATCTGCACACGGTGCTCGCGACTGCCGACCAAGAGGAGGTGGCTCGCCAGTTCGAGCGCTACGACCTCTTCTCGGCGCCCGTGGTCGACGAGAACAACAAGCTCGTCGGCGTGATCATGGTCGACGACGTGGTCGAGGTCATCCAGGAGGAGGCCGACGAGGACATGAAAGCGCTCGGCGGCGTCGGTGACGAGAGCATTGCAGATAGCGTCATCCAGACGGCGCGCAGTCGCGTTCCCTGGCTTGTCGTCAACCTCGGGACGGCGGTGCTCGCCTCCTCCGTCATCGGGCTCTTCGATGCCACCATCGAGCAGATGGTGGCGCTGGCGGTGCTGATGCCGATCGTCGCCTCCATGGGCGGCAACGCCGGCACCCAGACGATGACGGTCACAGTGCGCGCGCTGGCGACCAGCAAGCTCGGCGCGGCCAACACGCCCCGCATCATCACGCGCGAGACGCTGGTCGGCCTCATCAACGGTCTCGTCCTGTCGGTGATCATGGCGACGGCGGTGTTCCTGTGGTTCGGATCGGGCAAGCTCGGCGCGGTGATCGGCGCGGCCATGATCGTAAATCTGCTGGCGGCGGCGCTCGCCGGCATCCTCATTCCACTCACCCTCGATCGTCTCAAGCTCGATCCGGCCCCCGCGTCAGGGGTGTTCGTGACGATGGTGACGGATTGCACGGGGTTTTTCGCTTTCCTGGGCCTCGCCTCCCTGGTGTTGTTCTGAGCGAGACCGGTTTCGTGACGGACTCGTAAGGGGGATTGCCGGTTTCCCGTCTTGCGGCCCATCCCCAAGCCATGGTTATGAGGAGCGGCGCTCACCTACCGCGGCCGGGGTCTCATGGACGAAGACAAGCGGGTCAAGCATCTGCGCCAGATCCTCCTCTGGCCCGTCTATCTGTTGCCTCTCGACGAGGATGCTCCCATGCAGGACCACTGGGAGCAGCTCGAGAAGCCGGGGGAAGGCAATCCCTGGCGAGAGGTGGACGACGAGTTCGGCGATCCGCTCGAGTTCCAGGCTCGCCATTACAACGAGTTCGTGACCTTCCTGCCGCCGGTGCAGCGCTTCCTCTATGGCCAGGGGCTCGGCAGGTCGGTCAGCAAGGTCTACGGGGAGAGCCCGATCCGCGTGATGCGGCGCACGGACGTCACGACCGCGCGCGTGACGCTCGCCGAGGGCGACGAGCCGATCCTGCTCTCCGTGGCCCACGTCGACCTCTACTTCTTCTTCGACATCGACGTCGCAATCCTCGCGCTCGAGGTCTTCACAGACAATATCTCGTTCGAGACCGCGCAGAATCTCATGTTTCGGTTCGGGCGGGCCTATCCGGCCTATTGGGAGCAGAGCGGTCGCGGTGGACACTGCCCCTGGAAGGTGGAGTGGCTGAGCGCAGACGGGCGCGTGCTGGTGGCGTCTGACTACGAGAATCGCGAGAAGTTCCTGTCCTTCGTCTGCCGGCATCGCGCGCCTTCGACGGCGGCGCATCTGGACTTCCTGATGTCGCCCATGGTGCTGCACCACAGCGATGCCAAGGGGCTCGTGCGCTTCCGCCAGCTCGAATACTACCGCATGCCCTATATGGCTTATCTCGCGCTCGACCGGGCCGAAACCATCTCACGCTCGGATTCGATCAGACTCGCGCTCGGCAACGAGGCGAGCGATGGATCGGTGCTACCCTACGCGGAGAGCTATCTCGCAGATTTCGAGACCCGGTACTGCTACGACCGGAATTTCAGCTCGGGCGGGGACAAGCACGCCGCCGTGCGCTTCCTCGCCTCGGGCAACACGCTTGTGCTCACGGGCGACGCGTCGGACCATTTCTTCACGGACAGCAACAGCGGCTTGCTCTCGCGCTTCCGCCATCAGCACTTTCTGATGTTCCTCATCGCACACTTCCAGAAAGCGGCTCTCAACATGTTCTCGGACCGCCTGGTGGCGGCGGTGAGCCGCCTCGACGTCACCAATCCCAAGGCCAACCGCATCTTCCGCCGCGACATCCGCAACGCGCACGAGAATTTCCTGCGCTTTGCGCATCGCTACTGGTTCCACAACATCTCGAACCATGCCCAGGTGCGTGAGCTGTTCGACATGACGCGCAACCACCTCAAGCTCGACGATCTCTACGCGGAGGTGCGGGAGGAGCTGCAGGACATGGGCAACTTCCTTGAGGCGGAAGCTACCCGCAAGCAGAACGAGACCGTTGTCCGTTTGACCGTGGTCACGACCTTCGGCCTCGTCGGCACGGTGACCACCGGCTTCATCGGCATGAACCTGTTCGATTGGACGCAGGAGCCCACGTGGTGGCGCATTGCCGCGTTCTTCGTCGTCTTCATTCCGACGGCGATCCTCACGCTCTACACCATCGTGAAGTCGCGCCGCCTCTCCGATTTCCTCGATGCGCTGTCCGACGAGAAGGTGACATGGGGCCGGCGCTGGCGGGCGCTGCTGCGCGTCTGGCTCGGCAGGAGCTGACGCAAGGCGGGGCGCAAAGGAAAGCCCGCCGCATCAGGACGCGGCGGGCCTCTCGTGTCAACGCAGTGGGTCTTAGAGCGCGTCGCCGGTAAAGCGGCTGACAATGCAGGGCGTGGCCTTCTGCGCCAAATCCTGGCAGAGCTTGCGGGCCTCCTCGGCCGAGGCCAGCGGGCCTGCGATCAGATCGTAAGTCTGGCCGGGGCCGGGCGGGCCGGTGACGTAGCGCGGCTCGAGCCCGCGCAAGCTGTCGCCGTGGCGCTCGGCGAGCAAAGTCCAGGAGAGGCGAAGGCTATCGACCGACGGGCCGGTTGCGATCTGCACGCCGACCCCGCCGCCACCCTTGCTCGCCTGCGGGGCGACGGCGGCCGGGGTGATCTCCGGCGGGCCGAACGTAATGGCACCGGTAGAGGGCCCGGCAACACTGCCGGTCTCGAGGACGGGGCTGGTGGCCTGCCCGGTCGCCGTCTCGACTGGTGTGTTCTTGGCAGCCGGCGTCTTGGCGGCCGACTGGGCAGGTGCGGCGAGAGCCGTCTCGGTCTTCTCCGCGCCTTTCGTCTTTTTGCCCTTGGCGGCGTCCTTGGACGCCACACGCTGGGAATCGGCTACGATCGGCTCAATGGCGGCAAGCCGGGACTGGATGTCGCGGGTGGCGTCGCTTTGCCCCGAGAGCTGTGCGCGAATCTCAATCAGCTCATTGCGAAAAAGGTCGATGGTGCCGCGCAGAGTCTCGACCTCGCTCGTGGCCTGAGCCACGGCTTTGCGGGTCTCCTGAATCTGGGCGTCGCTCACGGTTGATCCGCCGCCGAGGTACTGGGCGACGAGCGTGGGCTGAGTGACCAGGAGACCGAGATAGGCCAGCGAGAGGCCTGCCATGGCGGCCCAGAAGGTTACCGCTGCCGATGGCTTCCAGCTCTTGGTAGCAGGCGAATCGGGCTTCGTAGTGCTTTTTTCGGTCATGAGGTCTGCTTCCTGATACGCGCTGATCTCAAGCTCAGTGGTCGCAGGGCCGTGGCCCGCACGCCTTCATGAACTCGGCCCATTGACATTGCGCAGAGGGTCCTGCGCTAGTGTGACCTTGGTGTCTGAGTCCCCCCGGGGGGTCAACGTAACGCCGCCATGCAACTGTGGACGACTTGGGGATAGTTTCCGGGGTGCGCGAACCGTGTTCACCAGGTCGCGGACGACGCGTGAAAGTCAGAGCGAGGATTGTAGCGTGCGACGCCGATTTTCCCCGATAGCCGTCGAGTTTCCGTCCAAGGTCATTCTATGAGCCGTCCGTTGCTGACCGTAGTTCTTGCCGCCGGCAAGGGCACCCGCATGCGCTCCGACCTTCCGAAGGTTCTGCATGCGGTCGCAGGCCGCTCGATGCTGGGCCATGTGCTGGCCCTCGCCGAGGCCGTGGGCGGGGACGCGCTCGCGGTGGTGGTGGGGCCCGGCATGGACGCCGTCGCCAAAGAGGTGGGTAGGGTTGCTCCCAAGGCCGCGGTTTTCGTTCAGGAGGCGCAGCTCGGCACGGCGGACGCCGTGCTGGCCGCGCGCGAGGCGATCCAGGCGAACAAGGGCGACATCGTCGTGCTCTATGCCGACACGCCGCTGATCGAGGCGGCGACGGTCAAGACGCTGGTCGGCGAGCTCGACCGGGGCGCCAACGTGGCAGTACTGGGCTTCGAGGCCCGCGATCCCGGAAGCTATGGCCGGCTGCTCACGGAGGCGGACGGGACGCTCACCGCCATTCGCGAGGCGAAGGATGCAAGCCCCGCCGAGCTCGCGGTAAGGCTCTGCAACTCGGGCGTCATGGCCTTCCGGCTCGACGATCCGCTGGCCGTGCTCGGCGCCATCGACAACAAGAACGCCAAGGGCGAATTCTATCTCACCGACGCGGTCGAGATCGCACGGGCGCGCGGCGGGCGCGCCGCGGTGGTCGTCTGCAGCGAGGACGAGGTGCTCGGCGTCAACTCGCGCGCGGAGCTTTCCCAGGCGGAGGCGATCTGGCAGCGGCGCGCGCGCGCGCGTCTCATGGCGGAGGGCGTCACACTGATCGCGCCCGAAACGGTCTGGCTCTCCTATGACACCGTGGTCGGGCGCGATACGCTGATCGAGCCCAACGTGTTCTTTGCCCCGGGCGTCACGGTCGGGGAAGGCGCGGAAATCCTGGCCAACTGCCATTTTGCGGGTGCAAGGATCGGGCCCGGCGTGCGCATAGGCCCGTTCGCGCGGTTGCGTCCCGGCGCCGATCTCGGGCGCAACGTCCATGTCGGCAATTTCGTCGAGGTGAAGAACGTGACGCTCGGCGAGGGCGCCAAGGCGAACCATCTCTCCTATCTCGGCGACGGCTCCGTCGGCGCCAGGGCCAACATCGGTGCCGGCACGATCTTCTGCAACTACGACGGTTTTTTCAAGCACAAGACCGAGATCGGCGAGGGGGCCTTCGTCGGGTCGAACACCTCGCTCGTGGCGCCGGTGAAGATCGGGAGAGGCGCCTACATCGGCTCGGGAAGCATCATCACGAAGGACGTCGCCGCGGATGCGCTCGCTCTCGAGCGGGGGAGCCAAGACGAGCGGCCGGGGTGGGCGCTCAAGTTCCGCACCATGATGGCGCGGCGGAAGGCCGCTCAAGGAAAGTAAATAGATAAAATTCGACATATTGTTTGATTTGAAAGGCTTCTCAACCTCCCGTAGGCCAGTTTTCTGGCACCGCAATTGCTCCGAAAGGCTCACGCATGTGTGGCATCGTCGGCATACTCGGCTCCAAACCCGTGGCAACGGATCTCGTCGACGCGCTGCGTCGGCTCGAGTATCGCGGATACGACAGCGCGGGCGTGGCGACGGTCGAGAACGGCCACCTCGAGCGGCGACGCGCCGAAGGCAAGCTGCGCAACCTCGAGAGCCGGCTGCTCACGGAGCCCCTCTCGGGCCGCATCGGCATCGGGCACACGCGCTGGGCGACGCACGGGCGGCCGACCGAGCGCAACGCGCACCCGCACATGAGCGCCAAGGTCTCGGTCGTTCATAACGGCATCATCGAGAACTACCGCGAGCTTAAGGCCGCCCTCACGGCCAAGGGTCACAAGTTCGAGACCGACACCGACACGGAAGCGGTGGTGCATCTCATCACCGACGAGATGCAGTCCGGCCTCGGGCCGATCGAGGCGGTGCGGGCGGCGCTCGGCAAGCTGCAGGGCGCCTTCGCCCTCGCAATCATATTTGCCGGCGAGGACGATCTCATGATCGCGGCGCGCCAGGGCAGCCCGCTCGCGATCGGGCACGGCTCGGGCGAGATGTACCTCGGCAGCGATGCCATCGCGCTCGCCCCGTTCACCGACACCATCACCTATCTCGACGAGGGCGACTGGGCCGTGATGCGCCACTCGGGCGTCGAGATCTTCGATCGAACGGGGGCCCCGGTTGCCAGGCCGCAAGTCAAGTCGGTCGCAAGCTCGCTGATGGTCGACAAGGGCAACCACCGGCACTTCATGGCGAAGGAGATCCACGAGCAGCCGGAGGTCATCAGCCACACGCTGTCGAACTATCTCGACATGGCCAACGGGCGCGTAAACTTCCCCGACCTCGGCATCGATCTCGCCACGGTGCCGCGCGTCACCATCTCCGCCTGCGGCACGGCTTATTACGCCGGTCTCGTCGGCAAGTACTGGATCGAGCGCTATGCGCGCGTGCCGGTCGAGATCGATATCGCCTCCGAGTTGCGCTACCGAGAGGCGCCACTCCCGAAGGGCGGCCTCGCGCTCTTCGTGTCCCAGTCGGGCGAGACGGCGGACACGCTCGCAACGTTGCGCTATTGCAAGGCCAACGGCCAGCGCATCGCCTCCATCGTCAACGTGCGCACCTCGACCATCGCGCGCGAGTCGGATGCCGTGCTGCCGACCCTCGCCGGGCCTGAGATCGGCGTTGCCTCAACCAAGGCCTTCACCTGCCAGCTCTCCGCGCTCGCTTGCCTCGCCATTGCGATCGGCCGGGCCAAAGGCACGATCGACGAGGCGCTGGAGCAGGAGCTGGTCACGGCGCTGATCGAGGTGCCGCGCCTCATCTCAACCATGCTGCGCAACGAGGACCAGTTCGTCGAGCTCGCTCAGACGCTGTCAAAGGCCCAGGACGTGCTCTACCTCGGGCGCGGCTCGAGCTATCCGCTCGCGCTCGAGGGCGCCCTGAAGCTCAAGGAGATCTCCTACATTCACGCCGAAGGCTATGCGGCGGGCGAGCTCAAGCACGGGCCGATCGCGCTGATCGACGAGAAAGTGCCGGTGATCGTGGTGGCGCCCGAGGACGATCTGCTCGAGAAGACGGTGTCTAACGTGCAGGAGGTGGCGGCGCGCGGTGGGCAGATCATATTGATTTCAAACGCCAATCCTGAAAAAATCGGATGCCCGCTGGCGGCCCGGATTCAGACGCCCACGGCGCATGCGTTGACCAATCCGCTGATCTACGCCGTTCCGGTTCAGCTTCTCGCCTATCATACCGCGGTGTTCATGGGGACGGACGTCGATCAGCCTCGCAATTTGGCCAAGTCGGTCACCGTAGAATGAGGGGATAACGGGCGGTCACGGGTTCGCCCCGGATTTGCCTCGCCGGTCTGATTGTCATACACGTGTCGGTCAGTGGGTGCTGCGTTTCAACGGGCGGCAGGGAAAGTTGCGCATGTCAAATGCGAGGCATCGTCTGGCGGGACCAGCGCGGCTCTTGGCTGCGCTCCTGATGCTCGGCGCTCCGGGACTCGCCATTGGCGCGCTTGCGGCGCAGACCAAAAAGCCCGCGAAGGACGCCAAGGAGGCCGCGGCGCCGAAGCGCGACGTAGCCGCCATCCAGCGCATGTACGCAGCCGGCTTGCGGGCCTTCGAGGCCGGCGACATGGCGGGCGCCGAGCAGCAGCTCAGCTCCGCGCTTGCGGGCGGCGGGCTCCCGAACGCCCAGATGGCGAAGGCGCTCTACTACCGCGGCTCGGCCTATCGACAGCTCGGACGGCCCGCTCAGGCCATCTCGGACCTGACGACTGCCGTGTGGCTCAAGGGCGGTCTCTCCGAGGACGACAAGAAAAAGGCCATGGACGCGCGTCAGGCGGCCTACCGCGAGGCAGGGCTCGGCGACAGCGCGCCGCCGATCGGTGGCGCTCCGCTCGACCAGGCCAAGGATACTGCGTCGGCGGCGCCGGCCGCACCGGCGGCCAAGCCCGGCACGCTGGTCGCAAGCGCGCCGCAATCGAGCTCGTTCTGGAGCTTCCTGCCGACCATGCCGACGATGCCTTCATTGCCGTCGCTGTCTTTCGGCGGCTCGCAGCCGGCGGCCGAGCCGGTTGCTGCCGGCATCACGACGACGCCGCCGGTCGCGCCGGCCTCCGGATATGCACCCGCACCGGAGGCGGCCTCCTCGTGGGAGACGCAGACGGCTACCGTGGAAGCCGTGCCGTCCGGGGACGCCTACTCGCCAGCTGCCTCGCCCACCGCCGCGGCGTGGACACCGCCGGCGGAAGGAGCTTCCGCTCCAGCGGCCGCGGAGGCGCCGGGATCGAGCGTCGGCACCTCGGTCGGCAGCTTCTTCAGCAATATGTTCGGCGGCGGCAGCGCTTCTTCGGCACCCCAGGCCACGAGCCTGCCCTCCTCGACGATGACCACCGGCTCGACGCACGAGAGCGCGGCCGCCTGGGGCTCCGAGACGACCGTCAATGCGCAGACCTCATCGATGGTGCAGCGGGGGCCTGATTCCCCGCCGGCCGCCTTGCCCTGGCAGTCCGAGACCGTATCACAGGCGGCGCCCGCACCGGCCCGTACGGCGGCCGTCGGTGGCGGCGGCAGATACAAGCTCCAGGTCGCGGCCGTGCGCTCGCGTGAGGAGGCAGAGAAGCTCGCGGAGACGCTGCGCGGCTACCAGGCCGTGCAGAACGGTGTTGTCACGCCCGAGATCGACGAGGCGGTGATTGGCAGCATGGGCACGTTCTACCGCGTTCGCCTCGGTCCCTATGCCGATGCAACGGAGCCGGGTCAGCTCTGCAAGACGCTCAAGCCGCAGGGCTTCGATTGCCTGGTGGTTACGCAGTAAGCCTCGCCGCCTGGCGTGACCCGGTGTTGACGCGGCCGCAGCGAGACCGCACCATGGCGTTCCATGACGCAAGCGCCGGATCGCAAGGATAAGCCCCAGAGCGACGACGGAGGCCTCCCCGCCGGTCTTCAGCGATTGACGACCGATGAAGGACACCCGCTGCGCATCGGCGCGCGCCTGCGCAACTACTTCCTGACCGGGCTCATCATCGTCGGGCCGGTCACGCTGACGATCTACATCATCTGGTGGGTGATAAACTTCACCGACGCGTGGCTGAAGCCGTTCGTGCCCAAGGCCTATTTGCCCGAGACATATCTGCCATTCGCGGTGCCGGGCATCGGGCTCGTGTTCGGCATCCTGTTCCTGACGCTCACCGGCGCACTCGCCGCCAACCTGCTGGGCCGATCACTGATCTCGTTCGGCGAGCTCGCGCTCGATGGCATGCCGATCGTCCGCAACGTGTACCGGGCACTTAAGCAGTTCTTCGAATCGATCGTGTCGGCGTCGGGAACGCAGGCCGGATTCGAGAAGGTGGGCCTGATCGAGTTCCCCTCGAAGGGGCTCTGGTCGATCGTGCTCGTCACCGGCGAGACCAAGGGCGAGATCAGCGTCACGGCGCCGGGCGGCGAGACGGACCTCGTCACCGTGTTCATGCCGACAGGCATCGTGCCGCCCACAGGCTTCATCTGCTTCGTGCCGCGGCGCGACGTGACGTTTCTCAAGATGTCGGTCGAGGATGCGGCGAAGATCATCATGTCGGCCGGCATGGTGGTGCCGGACTATCAGGCGCGTCTGAAGCAGCTCGCCGATCGCGTGCGCACAGAGGCCAAGCGTCCGCGGCCGCCTGCGCCGTAGGATCGTCATGGCCGCAGCGTCGCTTCGAGCCGCGTTTGCGAGATGCCTCAGGCGGCGCGGAAAAGGCGGATGGCCTCGTCGCACTCGAAGAGGTAGAGGAGGCGGCGCAATGCCTCGCCGCGGGGGGATTTCAGGTCCGGGTCGCCGTGCATGATGAGGCGGGCGTCGTCGTGGGCGGCCGCCAGCAGCTCGCGGAAATTGGGCCCACCGGCGACGCGGAACTCGGCGTCTCCGCTTTGGCGGGCGCCAAGCACCTCGCCGCCGCCGCGCAGCTCGAGGTCCTTCTCGGCGATGAGGAACCCGTCCTCGGTCTCCTCCATCATGGCGAGTCGCTCCTGAGCGGTCTTTGTCAGCGGCTCCTGGTAGAGGAGCATGCAGAAGCTCTCGCGCGTGCCCCGGCCGACGCGGCCGCGGAGCTGATGCAGCTGAGCCAATCCGAAGCGCTCGGCGTGCTCGATCACCATGATGTTGGCGTTCGGCACGTTGACGCCGACCTCGATGACGGTGGTCGCGACCAGCACCTTGAGGTTGCCATCGGCGAAGGCCTCCATGGTGGCGTCCTTGGCCGTGCCGGTCATGCCACCGTGGAGCAGGCCGATGCCTTCGCCCAGCACCTGCGTGAGATGGGCGTGGCGCTCCTCGGCGGCGGCGAGGTCGGAGACCTCCGAGCTTTCGATCAACGGGCAGACCCAGTAGACCTGTGCACCCTCGGCGAGCTGCGCTCTGATGCGCTCGATCAGCTTCTCCATGCTGGTGTTCGGGATCTGCCGAGTCACGATCGGCTTGCGCCCGGCCGGCTTCTCCGTCAGCTTCGAGACCTCGAGGTCGCCATAGTGAGTCATGACGAGCGTGCGCGGGATCGGCGTTGCCGTCATCACCAGCATGTTGGCGCCGCCGTCGCCGCCCTTGGTCTGCAGCGCGAGCCGCTGATGCACGCCGAAGCGGTGCTGCTCGTCGATGACGGCGAAAGCGAGGTCGCGGAAAGCGACATCGTGCTGGAACAGCGCGTGGGTGCCGACCAGAATGTCGATCTCGCCGGATGCGAGGCGGGCCAGGATGTCGTCGCGAACGCGGCCCTTCTCGCGGCCGGTGAGCAGGCCTACGCGAAGACCGGTCTTTTCGGCGAGCGGCGCGATGGTCTCCATGTGCTGGCGCGCGAGCACCTCCGTCGGCGCCATCAATGCCGCCTGCGCGCCGGCCTCGACGGCGATGGCCATTGAAAGCAGCGCAACGACGGTCTTGCCGGAGCCGACGTCGCCCTGCAGGAGGCGCAGCATGCGCTTCGGTCCGCCCATGTCGGCCTCGATCTCCGAGAGCGCCATCCGCTGCGAGCCGGTGAGCGCGAAGGGGAGGGCGGACACAATCCTTGCGCGGAGGCTGCCGTCGCCCTTCACGGGGCGGCCGCGCTGGGCCTTGTAGCTTTCGCGCACGATGGCAAGTGCGAGCTGGTTGGCGAGCAGCTCGTCGTAGGCGAGCCGCTGCAGGGGCAGGCTCCCCGGCGAGACGTCGGCTGCGTCGTCCGGGGCATGCAGGCGGCGGAGCGCGTCCGCGAACGTCGGCCAGCCGCGCTGCCTCACCCAGGCCGCGTCCTGCCATTCGGCGAGGGCCGGCACCCTCACCAGCGCCTGGCGCGCGGCTTTGAGCAGCACCTTGCTCGAGAGGCCGGCGGTGAGGGGATAGACGGGCTCAAGAAGGGGCAGCTCGGCGCGATGCTCGGGCGAGACGATGTAGTCGGGGTGCGCCATCTGCAGCGTCTCGCCGTAGCGCTCGATGCGGCCCGACACATAGCGGATCTCGCCCGTGGGCAACTGGCGCTCGATGAACGAGCGCTCGGCTCGGAAGAAGACGAGGTCGAGGCGGCCGGTCTCGTCCTCGGTGGCGATCTTGTAGGGGGCCTTGCTGTTGCCCCGGGGTGGAGCCTTGTGCTTCAGCACGCGCACCTTGAGCGTCGCGATGGTGCCCGGAATGGCCGCGGCGACGGTCGGCTCGGCTCGGCGGTCGATGACGCCGGTCGGCAGGTGCCAGAGGAGATCGATCACGCGCGGCATCGGCGTGCCCGGGGGAAGCTCGACCGCCTTCCTGAGCAACGTCATCACGTGGGGCCCGATGCCCTTCAAGCCATCGGCCGACGTGAACAGGGGTGAAAGCTCGTTGGGCCGCATGTCGTCTTGGACAGCACTCGGTTTCCCCGCCCGATCTCGCCGGCGGCGAGACTTCTGGCCGACGCGGGAGGGGTCAGGGGTGGGGGGCCCCTCCTGCACATGGTCCACAATCCCGCCCTCCCGGCCTCCCCACAAGGGGGAAGGAATGTCGCGGACCGTGATCTCCATCCAAGGGCTGACAGGCCCGGAGGAGGGCGTTATATGACACCGGCAGGCGGGCAAGCAAAGCTCTCCCCCGACATCCAGACCGGTTTTCACATTATGGGCGATGACATCGAGGTCCGTCGCAGGCGGGCGGCGTGGCGTGCGGGCCACCGCGGCACCAAGGAGCTCGACATTCTCGTCGGCCGCTTCGCCGCCGAGCGGCTGGCGGAGATGACGGCCCAGGATCTCGACCACTTCGAGCGTTTTCTTTCCGTCACAGATCCCGAGATCCAGGGCTGGATCCTCACACCGGGCGCCGACCCGGCCGGCGAGTTCGCGGAGCTGGTTGGCGCAATCCGCAAGTTCCATGGGCTCGCGTGACGAGACGTCAAGGCACCGAACGATCATGAGCGAGCGCGCAGACCTGATTTTCACCGGTGTCCCCGAGGGGCTCGATGCCCTCGTGCTTGCGCGTCTGGTCGAGGAGGCGGCGGAGGGTGAGCGGCAAGGCATGGTCGTGCACGTGGCGCGCGACGACCGCCGCCTCGATGAGCTCGAGAACCAGCTCCGCTTCTTCGCGCCCAAAGTGCGCGTCATTCCGTTCCCGGCCTGGGACACGGTCCCCTACGACCGCGTGAGCCCGAACGCGGAGATCGTCGCCAAGCGCATCACGGCGCTGTCGCGGCTCGTGCTCGGCAGCCGCAGCGAGCCCGCGATCGTGCTCACGACCGTCAACGCCATCCTGCAGCGGGTGCCGCCGCGCGCCTTCGTCCGCAACGCCATAAAGAGCCTGGCGCCCGGCCAGCGCGCGGATATGAACCGGCTCATCTCGCGCTTGAGGCTTGCCGGCTACTCGCGCACCGGAACCGTGATGGAGCCCGGCGAGTTCGCCGTTCGCGGCGGCATCCTCGACCTGTTCCCACCCGGGCGGCAGAACCCGGTGCGTCTCGATTTCTTCGGCGACACCATCGAGAGCATCAAGGCTATCGATGCCGAGACGCAGCGGAGCGGCAAGCCGCTGCGCAAGATCATCATCATGCCGGTGTCGGAGGTGGCGTTCGGGGAGGCGCCGACGGCGCTCTTCCGCACCCGCTACGTCGAGCTCTTCGGCGGCGCCACTGGCGACGACCCGCTCTACGAGGCAGTAAGCGCGGGCAGTCGTTACTCCGGCCAGGAGCACTGGTTGCCCTTCTACCACGAGACGCTCGACACGCTGCTCGACTACATGCCGGACGCGACCGTGTCGTTCGATCATCTGGCCGATGAGTCCATCAAGAGCCGCTTCGAGCAGGTGACCGAGCACTATGTCGCCCGCACGGAAGGGCTCGAGGCGCAGCGCTTCGGCGCGCCGCCTTACAAGCCGGTGCCGCCCGAGACGTTGTTCCTCGACGCCAAGAGCTGGCCGAAGGCGCTCGCGGCCCACAAGGTGGTGCGGCTGACGCCGTTCGAGATCACGGAAGGCGCGGGCGTGCGGCCTTGGCGCGGGCGTCTCGGACGCTCGTTCGCGGTCGAAAGGCAGGACGTCAACGCCAACGTGTTCGATGCGGTCGTCCAGCATGTGAAGCGCATCCAGGCCGACAACCGTCGCGCGCTGATCGCCGCGTGGACGACAGGCGCGCGCGAGCGGCTCGCGTCGCTTCTCTCGGAGCACGGGCTCAAGTCGCAAGCCAAGGTCGAGGGCTATGCGGAGGCGCTGGCGCTCGATCCCAATGTGACGGGGCTCGCCGTGCTTGGCCTCGAGCAGGGCTTCGAGACGCCCGAGCTCTCCGTGATCGCCGAGCAGGACATCCTGGGCGACCGGCTCGTGCGGCCACGGCGCAAGGCGCGGCGCGCGGCCGACGTGCTGACGGAGGCGACCAGCCTCTCGGTCGGCGATCTCGTCGTGCACGACGACCACGGCATCGGGCGCTTCGCCGGGCTGCAGACCATCACGGCTCTCGGCGCGCCGCACGACTGCCTCGAGCTCGTCTATGCCGGCGGCGACAAGCTCTTCCTCCCGGTCGAGAACATCGAGCTTCTGTCGCGCTACGGCGCCTCCGACGGGGAGACGCAGCTCGACAGGCTCGGCGGCGTCGGCTGGCAGACGCGTAAGGCGCGGCTCAAGCGGCGGCTGCGCGAGATCGCCTCCGAGCTGATCAAGATCGCGGCCCTGCGGCAGCTGCGCGAGGCGCCGGTGCTGGCGCCGCCGCACGGCGCCTACGAGGAGTTCGTCGCGCGGTTCCCCTACGAGGAGACGGACGACCAGGCGGCCAGCATCGAGGCGGTGCTCGGCGACCTGGCGTCGGGCCGACCCATGGACCGTCTCGTGTGCGGCGACGTCGGCTTCGGCAAGACGGAAGTGGCTTTGCGCGCGGCGTTCGTCGCCGCCATGAACGGGCTGCAGGTGGCGATCGTCGTGCCAACGACGCTGCTCGCGCGGCAGCATTCCAAGACGGTGGCCGAGCGCTTCAAGGGGCTGCCGCTCCACATCGCCCAGGCGTCGCGGCTCGTGTCCGCAAAGGATCTCACCGAGACGAAGGACGGGCTCAAGAAGGGCACGATCGATATCGTGGTCGGCACGCACGCGCTGCTCGGCAAGCAGATCGAGTTCCAGCGGCTCGGCCTGCTCGTGATCGACGAGGAGCAGCACTTCGGCGTTGGCCACAAGGAGCGCCTGAAGCAGCTCCGCGAGGACGTGCATGTGCTGACGCTGTCGGCGACGCCTATCCCGCGCACGCTGCAATTGGCGCTGACGGGCGTGCGCGAGCTGTCGCTCATCACTACTCCGCCTGTCGATCGTCTCGCCGTGCGCACCTACATCTCGGAGTTCGATCCGGTCATCCTCGTCGATGCCTTGAAGCGTGAGCGCGACCGCGGCGGGCAGACCTACTATGTGGCGCCGCGCATCTCGGATCTCGACGAGGTCGCCGAGTTCCTCGCGGAGGCGGTGCCGCACCTCAAGGTGGCGCGCGCGCACGGCCAGCTGCCGCCGTCCGAGCTCGATGACATCATGACCGCGTACTATGAAGGCCAGTACGACGTGCTGCTCTCGACGGCGATCGTCGAATCCGGTCTTGACGTGCCGAACGCCAACACGCTGATCGTGCATCGCGCGGACATGTTCGGTCTGGCGCAGCTCTATCAGCTGCGCGGGCGCGTCGGACGCTCCAAGCGGCGCGCGTACGCCTACTTCACGACGCCGCCCGGGCAGAAGCTTACGGAGGGCGCGGAGAAGCGGCTCAAGGTGCTGCAGTCGCTCGATACGCTCGGCGCGGGCTTCTCACTCGCCTCGCACGATCTCGACATCAGAGGCGCCGGCAATCTCCTCGGCGAGGAGCAGTCGGGGCACATCCGCGAGGTGGGCTTCGAGCTCTATCAGTCGATGCTCGAGGAGGCGGTCGCGGCCATGAAGGGCGGCGATCTCGGCGAGGCGGACGGGCGCTGGAGCCCGGAGATCGCGATCGGCATCTCCGTGCTCATTCCGGAGACCTACGTCGCCGACCTGCAGCTGCGCCTCGGTCTCTATCGGCGGCTGTCGTCGCTCGAGACGCGGCCCGAGATCGATGCGTTCGCAGCGGAGCTGGTCGATCGCTTCGGCGAGCTGCCGGCCGAGGTCGATCACCTGCTCGACGTCATCGAGATCAAGGGGCTCTGCCGCGCGGCGTGCATCGGGAAGGTCGATGCGGGGCCCAAGGGCGCGGTCATCACGTTCCACAAGAACGCATTCCCCAATCCGCAGGGGCTCGCCCAGTTCCTGCAGGCCTCGCGCGGGGCGGCCAAGCTGCAGCCGGACCACAAAGTCGTCTTCAGGGGCGACTGGGACCTGCCGGAGACGCGTTTCAAGGGTGTGCGGGGGCTCGTATGCACGCTGGCCGAGATCGCCGCCAAAGGCGCGAAGGCGGCTTGATCAGCGCTTCGGCTTCACATGAGACGGGATCGCGGTGCACCGCCTCGCGTCACCGGCGCTACCGCCCTTCGAGCCCCCCCCCCCCGCGATCGCAAGCGAGTGCTACGGAGCGGGACGGCGGGCTTGCCACCAGTAGCCGGCGCCGCCGACGATCTCGTGCAGGAAGAGCGTGGTCTCGAAGCGGCCGAACTTCGGCTCCTCGCCCCGCCACCAGCGCATAAATTGGCGCCGGAGATCGTCCGGCATCATGAAATCGAGCCAGGACTCGTCTCCGGTCAACGCGCCCATCAGGTGCGCCCAGATGAACTTGTACTCGAGGAAGTAGGAGGCTTTGCCGGTGCGCAGCTCGAGGCCGGCGATGGCCTGCGCGGCAGGGCCGGCATACTGGTACTCGCTGGTGCGGTCGTCGCGCGCGCCACCCGGGAACCAGGCTTCAACGTGGGGCAGGGCAAAGCCGAACCCGATGCCGAAATAGGGGCGGATGCGCGACGTGAGGCTCAGGGGGCGGACGAGGCCCGTGAACAGCAGGGTATTGTGCCCATGCGTGAACTCGAAGCGCTCGAAAACATCGGTGAGCTTGACCCTGGGCGAGATCGGCTGGCCGGCGAGCGTGCCCTCGGCCTCGACCTCCTCCACCACGGGATGGGCGAGCTTGCGGCCGTGGGCGCCCTTGCCGAGGCGCGGGACGGCCTTGTTGTGGGTGAAGTCCACCATGAAGCCCGCCGGCCCCCACCATTCGACGCTGCGGATGCCGCCATCAATCGGGAAGTAGAGCATGTCGCCGTCCCAGCCGAGCTGCTTCAGCGTGAGGTCGGTGCCGTCGGGGCGGACCATGTGGACGTCGCTGCGATGGTAGAGCGGCCCGCCGGCATAGCCCGCGATGAGGATCTCGCGTCCGGCCTTGTCTTGGGGAGAGGCGGGATCGCGGGCAGCGGATGCCGTATGGACGACGGGGTCGCTCGGCGCCATGGCGGAGTCGCTCGCGATGGCCTGAAGGACCATGCCCGCAAGCACGAGGGCCGCAAAGGCGCTCGCTCCCTTGTCGACCAGCGCAGCGAGCGTGCCTTCAGCGGTTCCGTATAGGGCCCAGGCGCCCCAGGTTCTTGTCTGCATGAGCTTCTTTGTTTATGCGCCTGCGCGTTTGGCGTGGCCCTTGGCAATGGCGGGGGTGCCGTAGGCGACCTTCGCCATGTGGATGACCTGATGATAGACGAGCGGAAAGATGACAATCAGAAATACGCCGATGATCTTGAGATCGTCGAGGTCGTTCTGAACGCCCCGGTACGTGACAAGGATCCCGGAGACGAAGCCTGCCGCGCAGAGCAGCGTAATGAGCACCGAGTGCAGGTGATGAGAGATGACGTACCAGCCGCCGATGACGGCGAGCAGCAAGAAGATGCCGAACGAGACCATGACAATCGGATGATCGATCAGAAATTGCGTGAGCTCCTGCAGCATCACAGATCCCCCTCTACGCGCATAAGTGCCTGAGCAATCCGCGCAACCGTCTGCCGACTGCGCCTTGCGGGTTTTCCTAGCCTTTTTGGGGCCTCTGCGCCAGCCCGCGCGGCGCCGCGGTGGATAGCGCAACCAGGCTAGCCCGACGCACCTTGCCGTTGGCCGTGCGCGGCAGGGCGTCGAGAAACCGGATCTCGCGCGGACACTTGTAGGCGGCGAGTCGCTCGGCGGCGAAGCGGAGGATTGCTTCGGCTTCGGGCTCTGCGTTGCCCTTCGGCACCACGAAGGCGCCGACGACATGGATGCCCGTGCGCACCTCGAGCTCGGTGCAGGCAACCTCCGCAATATCGGGATGACCGGCGAGCACGGCCTCGACCTCGAGTGGGGAGACGCGGTAGCCGAGCGCTTTCATAATGTCATTGTTGCGGCCGGTGTGGATGATGTAGCCGTCCTCGTCCATGATGCCGAGGTCGCCGCCAACGAACCATTCGCCGCGGACGACTTCGGCCTGCTCGCCGGGTCGGTTCCAGTAGCCGAGCATGAGCCCGGGGTCGGAGAGGTGCACGGCGATCAACCCCTCGGCGTTCGGCGGCAGTGGCTCGGTGCCGCCTTCGGCGCCGAGGATCGCGACGCGGCGGCCGGCCTGGGGCTTGCCGACCGTGCCCGCCTTGCGCGGGACGCCGGGAGCGGTCGAGATGTAGGTCGAGATCTCGCTCATGCCGAGCGCCTCGTAAAGGGGCGTGCCGGTGGTGGCAGTCCATTCCTCGAAGAGACCCGGCGGTGGCGCCTCGCCAGCCATCAGCGCGTGGCGCAGTGTCGGGATCTGCCCGCGGCTCACATCGGCATACTTCAGGATCTGACGGAAGAGGCCGGGGACGCCGGCGAAGAGCGTGGCCTCTGCGCGCCGGATGAGCTCGGGCCAGAGCTCGGGGCTCTTCTCGCCGGTGTAGACGATGGCGGTCGCCCCGTTCGCCCATGGGTCGGTCAGGCCGACGCCCAGGGTGAAGGTCCAATTGAACGCACCGGCGTGGAGCACGCGGTCGTCGGATGTGATGCCGTACCAGCCCTGGTACATGGGCACGCGGCCGATGGCTGCGCGCTGCGCATGCAGCACACCCTTGGGGTCCGCCGTGGTCCCGGAGGTGTAGATCAGGAAGGCCGGGCTCTCGGCGTCGGTCGCGGCGTAGTCCATGCGCGGCCCCTCGCGCATCAAGCGGTTGATGGTATCGGGATCGAAAATGATGGGGGTCTGCGGGGCTCCCTCGAGCAGCGAGCCCGACAACGTTGCGATAGCTGCTGCGCCGCTGTCTGCAAGCAGGAAGGCTGCCTCGCGGTCGGTGAGCTGGCTCGAGGCAGGAAGGGCGACGCAACCGGCCGCTATGGCGGCGAAAAAGAGGATGGCGTAGGCGCTGGTGTTCTCGAGCCGAATCATGACGCGGTCGCCCTCGGCGAGGCCAGCGGCGCGCAGCGCGCCGGCGAGGCGCAGCACCGCGTCCTCGAGCTCGGCGTAGGTCCAGACCTCGGACAGCGCCCGTGACGCCGGATCGTCGAAAACCAGAAGCGCCGGCTTCTGGGGCGTGGCAGCTGCCGCGCGGCCGATCGCGTAGCGGGCCATGTTGAACGGCGGGTTCTCGGCCGGCGTGTAGAGCGGTGAGGTCATGGCAATCAAAATCTGTGCGCTCTTGAATTACCGCCCCCGGGCGGGAAGGGGTCAGGGGTGTGGGCAGCGAAGCGTGAAACGCTTCTAATTCTGAGGCTCGACCCACCAGGTGTCGAGATTGAAGCCGAAGAGCGGGATGGTTGGGAAGTGCGCGAGGCGCTTCCAAGACGCGATCCACTGTGCCGGCGGATGGTAGAGGGGAATGACGTAGGTGCCGGACAGGAGCACGCGGTCGAGCGCATGCACGGCCGAGACGAAATCCTGCTCGGAGGCTGCGGCGAGCATGGCCTCGATCATGGCGTCGGCGGCGGGGTTCTCGACGCCTGCGTAATTGTAGGAGCCGGGGTCCTTGGCGACGCGCGACGACCACCTGAAGAGCTGCTCGTTGCCAGGCGAGAGGGACGCCGGCCACGTGAACTGGATCATGTCGAAGTCGTAGTCCTTGAGACGCGACTGGTACTGCGCGCTGTCGACCACACGGATGCGGGCGCTGATGCCCATCTTCGCGAGGTCGCCGGCGAAGCTGCCGAGAATCCGCTCCTGACTCGGGTTGGCGGCTAGGAACTCGAATGCGAGCGGCTTGCCGCTGGCGTCGACCATGCGGCCGTTGGTGAGCGTGTAGCCCGCACCCGAGAGGATCTCGAACGCCTTGCGCGCGTTGGCGCGGTTCTGGCCGGTGCCGTCGCTCTCGGGCATGCGATAGGTGCCTTCGAGGATCTCGGGCGCGACGCTGCCGGCAAAGGGCGCGAGCAGCTCGCGCTCGCGCGCATCGGCAGGATGCCCGGCCGAGGACAGCGTGGAACGCTCGAAGAAGCTCTGGGTGCGCTTGTAGAGCCCATTGAAGAAGCTCTTGTTGATCCACTCGAAGTTGAAGAGGAGGAGCAGCGCGTGGCGCACGCGGATGTCGGCGAAGACGGGCCGGCGCGTGTTGAAGACGAGCGCGGTCATGCCCGCCGGCAGACCGATCGGAATCTCCTCGCGCACGACGCGCCCGTCATTCGCGGCCGGAAAATTGTAGCCCTTGGCCCAGAGGGCGGGGTCATCCTCGTTGCGGAGGTCGATGGCGCCGGTCTTGAAGGCCTCGAAGAGCGTCGAGCCCTCGCGGTAGTAGTCGAAGCGGATCTCGTCGAAGTTGAAGCGCCCGCGATTAACCGGCAGGTCGCGACCCCAGTAATTGGTGTCGCGCGCGTAGGTGATCGAGCGGCCGGGATCGACCGAGGCGATGCGGTAGGGGCCAGAGCCGACGATGGGCGCAAGCGTCGTCTCCTCGAACCTTTCGGCCGGTATGCCATGCTTCGGTAGCACGGGCATGAGTCCCAGGATGAGGGGCATCTCGCGGTCGGCACCGCTGCCCAGAACGAAGCGGACGGAGTGCTCCGACAGAGCCTCGGCCTTGGTCACCTTCTTGTAGTAGGTGCGATAGTTGGGGCGACCCTTGTCGCGCAGCACCTCCCACGAGTAGAGGACGTCGTCGGCGGTGACCGGAGTGCCGTCGGAGAATCGGGCGCGCGGATCGAGAGCGAACGTCACCTCGCTCCTGTCCTCCGGAACGTCGATGGTCTCGGCGATGAGGCCGTAGAGCGTGAACGGCTCGTCCTGGCTCCGCGCCATGAGGCTTTCGACGACGAACTCGCGGATGCCTTGCACCGGCTCGCCGCGCACGATCATCGGATTGAGGTTGTCGAAGGAGCCTTGGGAGCCGAGCGTCACGCGGCCGCCCTTGGGGGAGTTGGGGGCGACATACGGGAACAGCTCGAAGCCCGGCGGCAGTCTTGGCGCCCCGTGCATGGCGATGGCATGGGCAGGCTCGGCTCGGGCCGGGGTGTGCGCGGCCTCGAGCATCGGCAACCCAAGGGTCGATGCCACGGCGATCGCGAGAAACAATCTCGGCACGGAAGCGTCTCCTGCGGGCGCGGCGGCGGGCAAGGCGTTGGAATTGCTCGCGCCCCGCCGATGACGTAGCACACCTCTGGGGCCTACGGAGGGCGGAACAGAAGTTGCGGCCCGTGGCGCGTTTGCAACGCGGGTGTGCCTTCGGCCTGTGCATTCCCAAACCCCGGTTTATCTGGCCACGGGATTGCCGCAATCCGGGCCTTAGTGCCGGGCCGGATGACGCCAAGGGGCGTCAGAACCCGTGCGCCAATATCCCGATTTGAGCGCAGCGAAGTGGGGCTGAGCCGCCCGGAGGGAATGTTCTCGGCGGCTCTGGAACTGGCTCATAACGAAAGGTCGATTTTCTCATGTCTCATCGCGATGTCATCGCCACGAGCTTTGGGCGCGGTGCGGTGGCGCTGGGCGCCGCCGCCGCGCTGGCTTTCGGAGTGTTTGCTTACGGTGGCCCCGCCGCCGCACAGGATGCAGCCGCGCCGGCTGCCAAGGACGCACCCAAGGACGCCAAGGCTCCAGCCGCCAAGCAGGGAGCTTGGGTGAAGCTCTGCGAAAAGGCGCCGATGGTCAAGAAGGACAAGGACGGCAAGGACGTCAAAGAAGACAAGAACATCTGCCTGACCCATCACGAGCGGCTGGACGGCAACTCGGGCATGGTGCTGGTCTCGGCGGCCATCCGTCAGGTCGAGGGCCAGGACAAAGAGGGCCTGATGATCATGGTTCCGCTCGGCATGGTGATTCCGGCCGGCATCAAGGTCATCGTGTACACCAAGGACCAGTGGACCAAGGCCAACAGCACTGACAATAAAGAGAAGTTCGACGCCAAGGATCTGAAGACGATCGATCTCAAGTACTCGCTGTGCCTGCCCGGCGGCTGCACCGCCGAGATCGAGGCGACGAAAGACCTCATCGATCTGATGAAGGTTGGCGGCGGCCTCGGCGTGTTCGTGATCAACGCCAATGGCCAGCCCATCCCGCTCCCGGTTCCTCTTGACGGCTTCACCGAGGCGCTCGACGGCAAGCCGGTCGACAACGAGGAGTACAAGAAGAAGCGCGGCCAGCTGATGGCGCAGATCCGTCAGCGTCAGCAGGAAGCCTACGAGAAGTACAAGGCAGAGCAGATGAAGAATCTGCCTCCGCAGCCCGGCGCGGCTCCTGCAGAGGGCGCTGCAGCTCCGGCAGAGAAGAAGTAGCCCTGCACCCGGTCGCAATCGATTGAAGGCCGCCCCGCGCAAGCCGGGCGGCCTTTTCGTTTGGCGCGAGCAGCCCACCGACTCTCGTCAGCTTCCTAGAGGTGTCAGCTTGCTCAGCTCAACGCCATCGTGGCGTCATGAGGGAGCCAGGCTTCGCGTCCTCGAGGGGCCACGGCTCGAAGTGGTCGGGACAGGCTCAGTTTGGCTGGAGGAAGACGGCGTGATAGCGGCCCTCCTCGTCCTCGATGAAGAACTCTCCGAGCTGGGGATGGCGCAGCGGCCGTCCGCTGGTATCGGGCAGCAGGTTCTGCTCCGAGACGTAGGCGATGTACTCGGTCTCGGCGTTCTCGGCGAGCAGGTGGTAGTAGGGTTGATCCTTCTTCGGGCGGATCTCAGCCGGGATGGCGAGCCACCATTCCTCGGTGTTGTTGAAGACCGGATCGATGTCGAACACGATGCCGCGGAACGAATAGACCCGGTGGCGCACGACCTGGCCCACCGCGTACTTTGCCTGGCGCATGGCGGGCTTCGCGCGGCGCGTCTTGCGACGGCGCTTGACCTTTGCGGCAACCGGCTTGGCAACGGCGACAGCGGCCGCCGCAGGCGCCTTCCTGCGAGTCGGGGGCTTCTTTTGCGAGGCTTTGCGCGAGCTATTCTTGGTCACTCCCATCATTCCATTCGAGGGGACGGGCCAGCCAATGTCAACTTCTCTATTGGATGGATTCAAAATCCATAAGCGGCGGCGCGCTCGGGATCCTTCTTAGCGACGAGGCGTGCCAGATCGACGATCACCTTGGCCTGCTTCCAGGTGGCGTCGTCCTGCATCTTGCCATCGATCATGACGGCGCCGGTGCCGTCGGGCATGGCCTCGAGGATGCGCTTGGCGAAAGCCACCTCCTTCTCGTCGGGCGAGAACACGCGCTTGGCAATCTCGATCTGGGTCGGATGCAGCGACCACGCGCCGAGGCAACCCTGGATGAAGGCATTGCGGAACTGGGCCTCGCAGGCTGCGCCATCGGCGAAATCCCCGAATGGGCCGTAGAAGGGCTTCAAGCCATAGGACAGGCAGGCGTCCACCATCTTGCCGACGGTGTAGTGCCAGAGGTCCTGCTGGTAGCGGGCGCGCTCGGCCTTGGGGTCTGCACCCGGGTCGGCGAGCACGGCGTAGTCCGGGTGACCGCCGCCGACGCGCGTCGTTTTCATGCCGCGGGACGCTGCCAGGTCCGCGGGGCCGAGGCTCATGCCGTGCATGCGCGGGGAGGCGGCCGCGATGGCCTCGACGTTTTTCACGCCCTCGGCGGTCTCGAGGATGGCGTGGATCAGGATCGGGCGCGTCACCGCATATTTGGCCTCGAGCTGGGCCAGGAGCTGGTCGAGGTAGTGGATGTCCCACGGCCCCTCGACCTTCGGCAACATGATGACGTCGACCTTGTTGCCGGCCTCGCGCACGATCTCGGTCACGTCGTCGAGCATCCACGGCGAGTTCAAACAATTGATGCGGGTCCAAAGGCCGGTCGCGCCGAAGTCGTTGTCGCGCGCCATCTGGATGAAGCCCTTGCGGGCCGCCTCCTTGTCGCCCGCGGGGATGGCGTCCTCGAGGTTGCCGAGCACGACGTCGACCTGGGCCGCGATCTCCTTCACCTTCGAGCGGATCTTCTCGTTGTGTGGCGGCACGAAGTGGATCATGCGCTCGATCCTGACCGGCAGCGCGCGGTAGGGCTCGGGGGCGCCGATGGCGAGAGGCGCAAAGTGCTTGGCGGGCGTGCGGACGGCGCTCATCGGCTGGACCTCATTGTGCGGAGCAAGCGAGCGGCCGCACTCTAGTCAGGGACTCCGAGGAGTCAACGCTGCAGAGACGGGCCCGCGACGCAGCGATCAGCCGGCGCCGTTCGGGGCGGCGCCGTTCTTCGGGGAGCTGGCATGCGTGCGCCAGTCGACGATCTGCTCGCGCGCGCCGTGGAGGGTGTGATAAGGCAGCGGCACCTTCATGCCATCGTTGCCGACGCGGCGCTTGAACTGAATGGTGCGGATCATCTCGCGGATGCGTGGCTGGATCTCGGTACGCCAGCGGGTGCCACTGAAGACGCCGTAGTGACCCACGCCAGGCTGCACATAGTAGTAGTGCTCGTCCACGGGGATGTTCGGGCAGAGGTCGTGGGCGGCCTCCGACTGGCCGAGGCCGCAGATATCATCGCGCTCGCCCTCGACGGTCATGAGCGCGGTCTTGCGGATGGCCGCGCAGTCGACGCGCTGGCCGCGATGCATCATCTCGCCCTTCGGCAGCAGATGCTCCTGGAACACCGTCCTTACCGTTTGCAGGTAGAACTCCGCCGGCAAATCCATGACGGCGAGGTATTCCTCATAGAACGCCTTGTGCTGGTTGACGCTGTCGCAGTCGCCTTTGACAAGGTTCTCGAACAGCTTCATGTGCGCCTGCGTGTGGCGCTCGAGGTTCATGGTCATGAAGCCCGTGAGCTGTATGAAGCCGGGGTAGACCCTGCGGCCCATGCCAGCGTTCGGGAATGGGACGTAGTTGATGACGTTGTTCTCGAACCAGGAGAGCGGCTTCTCCTCGGCGAGCTTGTTGACCACCGTGCGGTTGCGCCGCGTGTCGATCGGGCCGCCCATAAGCGTGAGCGAGGCGGGCTGTGCCGGATCGTCCCGCGCGGCCATCACGGCTGCGGCGGCGAGCGCCGGAACGGTCGGCTGACAGACCGCGATGACGTGCGTGTTGGGTCCGAGGAACTGGACGAACTCGATGATGTAGTCGATGAAGTCGTCGAGGTCGAAGCCGCCCTGATAGAGAGGGATGTCGCGCGCGTCGGCCCAATCGGTGATGTAGAGGTTGTGCTCCTTGATCATCGCCTCGACGGTCCCACGCAGCAGCGTCGCGTAGTGGCCGGACATCGGCGCGATGAGAAGCACCTTGGGATCGTAGCGCTTGCCGATGACGGTCTCGTCGCGATCGAAATGCAGAAGATTGCAGAAGGTCTTCTTCAAGACGACCTCCTCGCGCACCGGCACGGTGAGGCCGCCGACCTTCGTCTCCTTGATTCCGAACTCGGGCTTGCCGTAGCGGCGCGTCATGCCCTCGAACACCTCGCAGGCCGCCGCGATGTTTTTTGCCATCTCGGTCGAGGCGAACGGGTTGAAGGGTGTCTCAAGTTGGGCCTTCAGGGTTCGCGTCATCAGGCGAACCGGGTGCAGCATCGCGTGAGCAAGCTCATAAGTATAATACTGCATCAGCCTACTCTCTCCCGCAGAGGGTGCCGTCGACGGTGCAATGCAGCAGGGCTCTTGGGGATCGTCAAGTATTGCGTCTCAGATTTGTCATATTTGCTGAAAGTACAGGCAGAAATGTGACTATTGTTCGAGCAAACTCGCTCGAGATCGTGGCTTGACCATCGCTTGCTCAACAAGGCAGCATCGCTGCGGTGCACAACCAGGCGCAGTATGCCACGGACATCTTAACTTCACGCTCACGCCGGCCGCCGCAATAGGTGCGATCCCTCAAATGGCCACCCTTACCAGCCTTCACCACGTCACCCGCTATGTCTATGACCGCCCGGTCGCTCTTGGTCCCCAGATCATCCGTCTGAGGCCGGCGGCGCATTGTAGAGTCAAGATTCCGAGCTATTCGCTCAAGGTGCAGCCTGGCAATCATTTCGTTAACTGGCAGCAGGATCCGCACGGCAACTGGCTCGCGCGCTATGTCTTCCCCGAGAAGACGACGGAGTACACGGTCACCGTCGATCTCCTGGCCGAGATGGCGGTCATCAATCCTTTCGACTTCTTCGTCGAGAGCTACGCGGAGGAAATGCCATTCACGTATGCTGACGAGCTCAAGGCGGACCTTGCGCCCTACCTCGAGACCGAGACGCCCGGGAAGCTGCTGGCCAGCTACATCGCCAGCATCCCCCGCAAGAAGGAGCGCACCATCGATTTCCTGGTGGCGCTCAATGCCCGCCTCAACAAGGACGTGAGCTACGTCATCCGCCTCGAGCCAGGGGTGCAGACGCCCGAAGAGACGCTGCACCTCGGGTCGGGATCGTGTCGCGATTCGGCCTGGCTGCTGGTCCACGTGCTGCGCCACCTCGGCCTCGCTGCCCGCTTCGTCTCCGGTTATCTGATCCAGCTCAAGCCGGACATCAAATCGCTCGACGGGCCATCGGGTACGGATGTCGACTTCACGGATCTTCACGCCTGGACGGAGGTCTATCTGCCGGGGGCGGGCTGGGTCGGCCTCGACCCGACCTCGGGTCTCTTCTGCGGTGAAGGCCATATCCCGCTCGCGGCGACACCGCACTACCGCAGCGCCTCTCCGATCAGCGGCACGGTCGATCCGGCCGAGGTCGACTTCGGCTTCGAGATGAAGGTTCTGAGGGTCGCCGAGAAGCCACGCATCACGCTGCCCTTCTCGGATGAGAGCTGGGAATCGCTGGTCGCGCTCGGCGATCAGGTCGACCGCGATCTCGACGCCGACGGCGTCGGCCTGACCATGGGCGGCGAGCCGACCTTCGTCTCGATCGATGACTACCAGTCGGCGGAGTGGAACACGGCGGCGGTGGGTCCGACCAAGCGTCTCCGCTCGGACGATCTCATCCGGCGCCTGCGCGCGCGCTTCGCGCCGGGCGGCTTCCTCCACTATGGGCAGGGCAAGTGGTATCCGGGCGAGAGCCTGCCACGCTGGACATTCGCGCTCTACTGGCGCCGGGACGGCAGGCCGATCTGGCGCAACGATGGCCTCGTCGCGCGCGAGGGCTACAAGGCTCCGACCGGCGCCGACGGTGCCAAAGCTTTTATGGAGGGGATTTCCGAGCGGCTTGGCGTCGGCGGCGATTACGTCATTCCGGCCTACGAGGACCCGGCGCACTGGATCGTCAAGGAAGGCCAGCTTCCGGTCAACGTCGATCCCAACGACAGCAAGATCGACGATCCGGAAGAGCGGGCGCGCATCCAGCGCATCTTCGACCGCGGGCTCACGCAGCCTTCGGGCTTCGTGCTTCCGGTGCAGCGCTGGAACTCGCGCGCCGGCAAGGGCTGGATGAGCGAGAAGTGGAAGATGCGGCGCAAGCATCTGTTCCTCGTGCCGGGCGACAGCCCGCTGGGGCTGCGACTGCCGCTCAACGGCCTGCCGTGGCTGCCGCCGCTCGCCTATCCGCACGTTGTCGCCGACGATCCGTTTCTCGAGCGCGGCCCGCTCGCCGATCCCGACGAGGTAATGCAGGTCTATCGCCGGGTCGGCGACAATCCCTACCGGCAGCCGTTCCCCCTCTCGCAGGACATCGAGGGTGCGTCGGTGCGCACGGCCATGGCGGTCGAGCTGCGCGACGGCAAGCTCTGCGTGTTCATGCCGCCGCTTGGCGCACTCGACGACTATCTCGAGCTGCTCACCGCAGTCGAGGCCACCGCCGAAGAGCTCGGGCTGCCGGTGCACATCGAGGGCTATCCGCCGCCGCCCGACTACCGGCTCAATGTCATCAAGGTCACGCCCGACCCTGGCGTGATCGAGGTCAACATCCATCCGGGCGCTAGCTGGCGCGAGTGCGTGGCAACAACGGAGTCGCTTTATCACGAGGCACGGCTCTCGCGGCTCGGCACCGATAAGTTCATGGTCGACGGGCGGCATACGGGCACGGGCGGCGGCAATCACGTGGTCGTGGGGGGCGCAACGCCGTGGGGCAGCCCGTTCCTGCGCCGGCCTGATCTCTTGAAGAGCCTGATCATCTTCTGGCAGCGGCATCCGTCCCTATCCTACCTCTTCTCGGGGCTTTTCATCGGGCCGACCAGCCAGGCGCCGCGCGTGGATGAATCGCGCCACGAGAGCCTTTACGAGCTCGAGATCGCGCTCGGCATGATCCCCGGGCCGAACGGCAACCAGCCTGCGCCCTGGCTCGTCGACCGGCTGCTGCGCAACCTGCTCGTCGATGCCTCGGGCAATACGCACCGCAGCGAGATCTGCATCGACAAGCTCTACTCGCCGGACAGCACCTCAGGGCGGCTCGGGCTCGTCGAGTTCCGCTCCTTCGAGATGCCGCCCGACTACCGCATGAGCCTCGCCCAGCAGCTCCTGATCCGCGCGCTGATCGCCAAATTCTGGCGCTCGCCCGAGCAGGGCGAGCTCGTGCGCTGGGGGACGGCGCTGCATGACCGCTTCATGCTCGAGCATTATGTTTGGTCGGACTTTCTCGATGTGCTCGACGCGCTCGGGCTGGCAGGCTACCCTTTCAAGGCGGAGTGGTTCGAGGCGCAGCGCGAGTTCCGCTTCCCGTTCTGCGGAAGCGTTGAGCACGGGGGCGTGAGGCTCGAGATCCGCCAGGCGCTCGAGCCGTGGCATGTGATGGGCGAGGAAGGGGCTGCCGGGGGCACGGTGAGATACGTCGATTCCTCAGTCGAGCGCCTGCAGGTGAAGGCCGAAGGGTTCAACCCACGCCGCCACGTGCTGACCTGCAATGGGCGGCGCGTTCCGCTCGCCTCGACCGGGCGGTCGGGCGAGGCGGTGGCCGGCATCCGCTACAAGGCGTGGTATCCGGCCTCCGGTCTGCATCCGACCATCCCTGTGCATGCGCCGCTGACGTTCGACGTGCTCGACACCTGGAACCGCCGCTCGCTCGGCGGCTGCGTCTACAATGTCGCTCATCCGGGCGGACGTAGCTACGACACCTTCCCGGTGAACACTTACGAGGCGGAGGCCCGCCGCCTCGCCCGCTTCCAGGACCACGGGCATACGCCTGGTGTCATGGCGATCCCTGCGTTCGAGCACAACGACGAGTATCCGGCGACTCTCGATCTTCGGAGAGCGCCGTCATGACGCGCCATCTCCCGACCCCGCGAGACCGGCGTGACCCATGAGGCCGTAAAGATCGCAGATACCACCCGTCGCGACGCGCTGCTTTCAGGATACCGGCCGCAGCCTGGCGTCCACGACGAGATGGTGGATGCGGACGGACGCCTCAGGCCGCACTGGAGCAAGATGGTGGAGCGGCTCGCGGCGGAGGGGCCGCAGGCTCTGGCGCAGCGCTTCTCGGCGGCCGACCGGCATCTGAAGGAGTCGGGCGTCTACTATAGGGTCTATGCCGACACGGCCGGCAGCGAGCGCCACTGGCCGCTCGCCCATGTGCCGCTGCTCATCACGCCCGAGGAATGGAAGGTCATCGAGGCTGGCGCGATCCAGCGCGCGCGGCTGATCGAGACCCTTCTCGTGCGCTGCTATGATGGGCGCCAGGGCGAGGGAGGCGTCGGACATCTGCCGGCGGCGCTGGTCGCGGGAAGCCCCGATTTTCTTCGCCCTCTCGTGCTCAGCGAGGGGCGGGTTCCGCGCCAGCTCCACATCTACGCGATCGACCTCTGCCGCAGCTCGACCGGCGCCTGGCGCGTGCTTCGCGACCGGACACAGGCGCCATCGGGAGCCGGCTACACGCTCGAGAACCGCATCGCCATGTCGCGGTCCATGTCGGAGATGTTCCGCGAGTTCGAAGTGCAGAGGCTCGCGCCCTTCTTCGATGCGCTGCGCGCCGAGCTCGCGAGCCACCGGGAGGCGGATGACGCGGGCGTTTGCCTGCTCACGCCCGGTCCGCTCAACGAGACCTATTTCGAGCATTCCTATCTTGCACGCTACCTCGGGCTTCGCCTTGTCGAGGGCATGGATCTGTTGGTGCTCGGGGGACGGGTCTATCTGCGCACCATCGGCGGCTTGCGCAAAGTGTGCGTGCTGCTGCGGCGCATCGACGGAGATTTCTCCGATCCGCTCGAGCTCAATGCGCGCTCGCAGCTCGGCGTTGCTGGGCTCGTGCAGGCGGTGCGGCGCGGCAACGTCACGCTGGCGAATGGATTGGGCTCGGGCCTCGCGGAGGCGCGCGCCTGGCTCGCCTTCCTGCCGGCGCTCGCGGAGCCCGTGCTCGGCGAATCCTTGAAGCTTGCCAACGTGGCGACGTGGTGGTGCGGCCAGCCGGCCGCGCGGCAGGCCGTGCTCGATCATCTCGACGAGCGCGTGATCGCGTCCGCGCTGTCGCGCACCAGCAGCATGCCATCGGGCGGTCCGTGGGTGGTGGCGGAGCAGGGGCCCGCCGAGCGCGCGGCGCTGGCGGCCGCGATCCAGAGGCGTGGAGCGGATTTCGTCGGCCAGGAGGTGGTCAAGCTTTCCACCATGCCGGTTTGGAACGACGGGCGGCTCGAGCCGCATCCGTTCACGCTGCGCGTGTTCGTAACGGCGGTCGGCGACAGCTATCGGGTGATGCCGGGCGGGTTCGTGCTGATCGCGCCGCGCGACGACCCGCGTGCGATCACCATGCAGAGGGGGGCACGATCCGCTGACGCCTGGGTCATGTCGAACGAGCCGGTCGAGTCCGCAACGCTCGTCCCCTCCGAGAAGCAGATCGTCGTGCGGCGGGGAACCGGCGAGCTGCCGAGCCGGGCCGCGGACAATCTCTTCTGGCTCGCGCGCTACATTGAGCGGGCAGAGGCTACGCTGCGCCTCATCCGGGCGCTCGTCGCTCGGGTTCCAGAGCAGCGTGGCGACGGCCGACCTGATGTTGCCGGCCTCGGCGAGCTTCTGCACCGCTGGGGGGCGTCTCCTGCGCTGCCGCCGGGAGGCGACCTCAGGCGGACGGCCGAGACGGCGCTGCTCGACCAGACGCTCGAGGGAGCGGTGCCAACGCTCGTTGCCGCCGCGCGGCGTGCGGCCTTCGTGGTTCGCGACCGGTTTCCGCCCGACGCGTGGCGTGCTCTCGACGACCTGCACTCTTATGTTGTTACTGCCGCTGCGGCCGGTGATGCCACGGATTCAGTGCTCTTCGACAGGGCGAACACGGCGCTTCGCATCATCGCGGCGGTGACCGGGTTCCAGCTCGAGAACATGAATCGTCTTGCGGGCTGGCGCTTCCTGAAGCTTGGTCTCAGGATCGAGCGGTCGCTTGCGACGTGCCGCTACGTCCGCCAGTTCGCGCGGGCCGGGGCCAGCTCGGGCCAGGAGCTCGATCTCTTGCTCGAGCTCAACGATTGCCAGATCACCTACCGCTCGCGCTACCCCTTAGGAGCGGCGTTCTCTCCGGTGATGGATCTTGTGATGCTCGACGACAGCAACCCGCGCTCGCTCCTGTTCCAACTCTCGCGGCTCTCGGGCCATGCGGCGGCGCTGCCGCTGCTGCCGCCGAGCAATCGGGCGTCGCCCGCGCTCGCGGTGGCGGATCGGCTGCTCGCGACGGTCGCCGCTTTCGAGCCGGCGCGGATTCGAGCCGACAACATTCTCGGACTCGAGAATGGCCTCATGCATCTCTCGGACGAGATCTCGCTCAGCTTCTTCCGCGTGCGCGATCCCGTAGTGGCGGATGGGAGGGGGGCTTGATCTACGAGGTGCGCCAGACCACCGCCTATGCCTACGGCTCGTTCGTACCGTTCGCGACGCACGTGCTGCGCCTGCTGCCGCTTTCCGCCGGCCCCCTCGAGGTGCTCGACCGCGACATGATCATCGATCCACAGCCGAGCGAGGTGACGGTCACGCGTGACTTCTTCGGCAACTCGATGACGCACATCACGCTCAAGGCTCCGCACAACCGGCTTTCGGTCGAGACGCGCTCGATCGTGCGGCTTGCGGCCGGCACGCCCGTGGCGCCCGAGGAAACGCCGGCCTGGGAGGAGGTGCGGGCGGCTGCGCAGGGTGCGACGAGCCTGGCGCCGCGCTCGCCGGTGCATCAGCTGTTCCCGACGCGGCTGGTGCCGATCAGCGCCGAGCTCCTGGCTTACGCAGAGCCGAGCTTCCCTCCAGGTCGCCCGGTGCTGGACGCGGCTGTCGATGTTGCAACCCGCATGGGGGCCGATTTTCGCTACGACCCGGCTGCGACGACCGTACGGACGCCCGTGGGAGAGGCCTTTGCCCTGCGCCGAGGGGTATGTCAGGACTTCGCGCACATCATGATTGCGTGCCTGCGCTCGCTCGGGCTCGCAGCCGGCTACGTCAGCGGATATTTGCGGACGGTTCCGCAGCCCGGCATGGTCCGGCTCGAAGGGGCCGATGCCATGCATGCATGGGTGTCGGTGTGGTGCGGGGAGGCCGCGGGCTGGCAGGACCTCGATCCCACCAATGCGATGCGGGCCGGCAACGACCATGTGCCGCTCGCCTTCGGGCGCGACTATGCGGACGTCTCGCCCATCGACGGCGTGATCTTCGATTCCGGCCGTCACAGCGTGTCCGTCTCCGTCGACGTCCGCGAGCGGGCGGCTGATGCGTAAGCGCTCCACACACTCACCGTCATCCGGCCGGTAAGCTTGCGGCTCGGGTGCGTCGCGCAGCTAGGCGATGAGGGTGGGAGGCGGCGCCTGGGCTCGCCAGGCGCGCCAGCCGCCGAAGGCGGTGATCTCCTCGGCGTCGGCCACCGCGTAGGTCTCGCAGATGAAGCCCTTGACGACGCGGCCGTCGACGAGGGTCAGGCTGCCGATGCCGAGTGGCGGCGGGATCAACCCCACGAAAGAGCCGAAGGCGCCGATGTCCATGCGCCAGAGCTCGACCTCGATGAGGCCGTCTCCGGCGCCGTCGTAGACGAGGCCGGGCTTCGGCGGAACGGTGCCGGGCAGCGCGAACAGGCGATAGCCGGTGGCCGTGCGCGTGGTCTCGAGCAACGTCGCCTTGCGCTCGGTGAGCTGCCAGTTGAGCGGCTGGCCGGTCAGGTGTGCGCCGACGACGGCGATGTCGATGGTGCGGGGTGGCGCAGCCGGAGCCGAGAACGGCGGACTGTTCCAAAGACGCTTCTCGGTGGCGCCGAGGTTGAGGTCTCCCGCCGCGCGATGCAGGCGGTCGGCGGCGGCGGCGAGCTGGAACTCGGTTAGCGCCGGGCCAATGAGCGTGACGCCTGCGGGCAGGCCGTTCGAGCGGAATCCCGCGGGCACGGCGATGGCCGCGAGGTCGAGCAGGTTCACGAAGTTGGTATAGAGGCCGAGATTAGAATTGAGCCGCACGGGATCGGCCAGCAACTCGTCGATGCGATAGGTGGTGGGTGTGGTCGGCAGCAGGACCGCATCCGTGGTCTGCCAGACGGCCTCGGTCACGCGCTTCAAGCGCGCGAGCTCGTATGCGCCCGCGAACGCGTCGACGGCACTGATCGCCTCGGCGCCGAGGACGATGCCCCGGACGACCTCGTGGATGTCGGCGGCGTTTGTTGCAGCGAAGCTGCGGATGGCGGCGAGGCGCTCGGCCACCCAGGGACCGGCATAGAGCAGGCGCGCGGCTTCGAGAAACGGGCCGAGGTCGAAGGGGATGACGGTCGCCCCATGAAACTGCAGGGTTTCAACCGCGTTCCGGTAGAGCGCCTCGGCCTCGGTGTCGCCGAAGTACTCGAGCGGACCTTGCGGCACGCCGATGCGGAGCGGCGCGGGGAACTGCCAGCGCGGCAGGTCGGCGACGGGCTTCGCGAAGGCGTCCTCGGGGTCGAACGACGAGGCGACATCGGCCACGGCCGCAGCATCGCGCACGGTCAGGGCGAAGATTGAGATTGCATCCTGCGTGCGGCAGGCGGGGACCAGGCCGCGCGTGCTGATGACGCCCTTGGTGGGCTTCCAGCCGACGATGTTGTTGAAGGCCGCCGGCACGCGGCCGGAGCCCGCGGTGTCGGTGCCGAGGGCGAACGACACGAGCCCGCTCGCGACGGCGACGGCCGAGCCCGAGCTCGAGCCGCCCGAGATGTGCTCGGCGCTGAAGACGCTGGCCGGAGCGCCGTAGGGGGATCGCGTGCCGTTGAGGCCGGTCGCGAACTGGTCGAGATTGGTCTTGCCAATCAGGACCGCGCCGGCCGCCTCCAACAGCTCGACGACGGCGGCGGAGCGCTCGGGGACGTAGCCGAAGGCCGGGCAGGCACATGTGGTCGGCAGGCCCGCGACGTCGATGTTGTCCTTGACGGCGAACGGGATGCCGTAGAGCGGGCCCTGCGACGCGCCGGCAGCCTTGGCGAGCGCCGTCTCCTTTGGCACGAGGGTGATCCAGACTGGGCGCTCGCCGCGGATCGCGATGCGGTCATAGACGGCCTCGATCACGTCCGCGGGCTTGAGCGTCCCCTCGGCGTAGGCCGTCTGCAGCGCGGCAATGTCGAGAGAGGGGATCATGGCATCACCTCGGAGATGACGAGCAAGGTCTGGCCGAGCGCAACGGCGCGGCCCTCGGCGCAGCGGATGTGGGCGACGACGCCGTCGGCGGGAGCGGAGACGATCATCTCCATCTTCATGCTTTCGACGATGATCAGCGTGTCGCCTGCGGCGACGCGGGCGCCCTCCTCGACCTCGATCTTCCAGACGTTGCCGGGCACCGGGCTCGGAATAGCCGTCGCGCCCTCGGGGATCGCGTCTGCCTCTTCGGCCGCGCTTGGACCGGCATCGAGGCTGGTCGGCGTCTGGTCGGTTGCGGACCAGCGTTGGCGCTCGGCGTCGAAGGCAGCCTGCTGACGCGCCTTGGCTGCGGCGATCTCGTGGGCGTTCTCTGCCAGAAAGGCGCGGTAGTCCTTGAGGCTGAAAGTGGTGTCGGTGATGTCGAGCGTGAAGCGGCCGTCGACCACGTCCTCGCGGATCTTCAGCAGCTCCCCGGCTGAGACGGGATAGAATTGCACCTGGTCGAAGAAGCGGAGCAGCCAAGGCGTGCCGGGCTTGAAGTCGGTTGTCGTGCGGTACGTGTTCCACATCTGGCACGTGCGCCCGAAGAGCTGGTAGCCGCCGGGGCCCTCCATGCCGTAGACGCACATGTAGGCGCCGCCGATGCCGACCGAGTTCTCGGCCGTCCAGGTGCGGGCGGGATTGTATTTCGTGGTGACGAGGCGGTGGCGCGGATCGATGGGTGTCGCGACAGGGGCGCCCAGATAAACGTCACCGAGGCCCAGCACGAGATAGCTCGCGCCGAAGATCGTGCGCTTCACGTCCTCGATGCTGTCGAGGCCATTGATGCGGCGAATGAACTCGATGTTGCTCGGACACCAGGGCGCGTCCGGGCGCACGGATTGTGCGTACTTGTCGATGGCCTGCTGCACCACGGTGTCGTTCCACGAGAGCGGGAGGCGGACGATGCGGCCGGCGACGGTGATGTCGTCGGCGTCATCCAACTCGGCATCGATCTCGCGCAGGGTGGCCATCAGGCTCTCCAGCGGTAGCGTGCGGCTCTCGTAGTGGATCTGGAGCGAGCGCACTCCGGGCGTCAGGTCGGAAATGCCGGGGATGGCGCGTCGCTCGAGCGCGGTCATGAGGCCGTGCACGCGGAAGCGCAGCTCGAGATCGAGCACGAGCGGGCCGTACTCGACGAGCATGTATTTGTCGCCGGCGCGCCGGTAGACGACGCGGGGCTTGCCGGGCTCCTCCGGAATCTCGCCCACGATGCAATCGTCTGCGCCGTTGCCAATGGGCTGGCTGAGGGTGTGCGCGTCGACGGGTTTCAGTCGCGCGATCTCGGCCTCGAGCTGATCCTCGGCAAGGCGCGCCGTGTCGGGCGTCATGCGCTCGAAGCGGACTTTGTCGCCAGGGCGCAGCTGGCCCATCTTCCAGAGCTCGGCGGCGACGATGGTCGCGGGGCAGACGAAGCCGCCGAGCGAGGGGCCGTCGGGGCCGAGAATGATCGGCATGTCGCCGGTGAAGTCGATGGTGCCGACGGCGTAGGCGTTGTCGTGAATGTTCGAGGGATGGAGGCCGGCCTCGCCGCCGTCAGCGCGCGTCCACTCGGGCTTGGGGCCGATCAGGCGCACGCCGGTGCGATTGGAATTGTAATGCACCTCCCAATCGGTCTCGAACAGGCGCCCGATGAAGTGCTCGGCGAAGAAGTCCGGCGCGCCATGGGGTCCATAGAGCACGCCGATCTCCCAGCGATGGCCGATCTCGGGCACGACCGCGGTGTCGAGCGCGCCGTGTGCGATGGGCGAGAGGTCGCCGGCCTGATCGGAGATATGCAACACGTCTCCGGGGAGCAGCGCGCGGCCGCCGTGACCGCCGAACCGGCCGAGCTGGAACGTGGATTTCGAGCCGAGGTAGTCGGGCACGTCGATGCCGCCGCGGACGGCGAGGTAGGCGCGGGCGCCGGCGCCCGTCACCGTTCCAATGGCGAGCGTCTGACCGGCGGCAACGTGGAACGGCTTCCAGAACGGCACCGGCATGCCGTCGACCTTGGCGCTCATGGCGGCGCCGGCGAGGCACAGAGTGGCCGAGGCGTTGAACTTGAGGGTGGGGCCGGCGAGCGTAATCTCGAGGCCGGCGGCACTTGCTGGGTTGCCCACCAGGCGGTTGGCGAGGCGGAACGAGCGCGTGTCCATCGGGCCCGAGGGCGGCACGCCGACGTTCCAGAGGCCGAGGCGGCCGGGGAAGTCCTGCACCGTCGTCAGGGTGCCGGGCGTCACCACCTCGAAGCTTGCGGGATGGAAGGCGAAAGTGTCGAGCGTGCGCGTGGTCACCTTGCCATCGGCGAACACCTCGGAGCCCACCAACTCGCGCAGATAGGCGAGGTTCGATTCGATGCCGGCGACGCGCGTACCCGCCAGGGCGGCGGAGAGCTTGGCGATGGCCTCCGGCCGCGTCGGCGCGGTGGCGATGATCTTGGCGATCATCGGATCGTAGTAGGGCGAGACGTCGGTGCCGCTCTCGACCCAGGTCTCGATGCGCACGTCCTCTGGCCATGCGACGCTGGTCAGGAGGCCAGAGCTCGGGCGGAAGTCGCGCGCCGGGTTCTCGGCGTAAAGGCGCACCTGGATGGAGGCGCCGTCGGGCTTGATCATGCCCTGCGAGATGGGGGGCAGCTCGCCCGCCGCCTCGCGCACCATCCATTCGACGAGGTCGATGCCGGTCACCTGCTCGGTGACGCCGTGCTCGACCTGGAGTCGTGTATTGACCTCGAGGAAGTAGAAGGCGCCGGTGTCGGTGTCATAGAGAAATTCGACGGTGCCGGCATTGGCGTAGCGGACGCTGGCGCCGAGGCGCGCGGCTGTTTCCCAGAGCGCGGTGCGCGTCTCGGGGGGAAGGCTCGGCGCCGGGGTCTCCTCGACGACTTTCTGGTTGCGACGCTGGGCCGAGCAGTCGCGCTCGCCGACGGCGATGACGTTGCCCTTGCCGTCGCCGAAGATCTGCACCTCGATGTGACGACCGCGCGCGACGAACTTCTCGAGGAAGACGCCCGCGTTCTTGAAGTTGTTGCGGGCCAGGCGCTCGACGCGCTCGAACATGGGGGCGAGCTGATCGGGGCTCTGGATGAGCTGCAGGCCGATGCCGCCGCCGCCCGCGGTGCTCTTCAGCATGACGGGATAGCCGATGCGGTCAGCCGCGGCACTCGCTGCGTCAACGCTGTCGAGAAGATCGGTGCCCGGCGCTAGGGGAACGCCGGCCTTCTCGGCAAGCGCACGCGCCGTATGCTTCAGGCCGAAAGCCCGCATGTGCTCGGGGCGGGGTCCGATGAAGCGGATGCCGCGCCGCTCGCATTCCTCGGCGAACTCGGCGTTTTCGGAGAGGAAGCCGTAGCCCGGGTGGATGGCCTCGGCGCCGGTTCTGGCCGCGGCCTCGAAGATGGCGTCCTGGTTGAGGTAGCTCTTGGCGGCGGGCGGCGGTCCAATGAGAATGGCTTCGCCCGCGCGGCGCACATGCTGCGAGTAGCGATCGGCCTCGGAATAGATGGCGACGCTTGCAATACCCAGCCGGTCGAGCGTGCGGATGACGCGCGTGGCGATGGCGCCACGGTTGGCGATCAGGACCTTGCGGAACATCTCTGCTCAAGCTCCCTCGTTCCAAATCAGGATCTCGATGGGCGTAGGGTTGTAGGCGTTGCAGGGATTGTTGAGCTGCGGGCAGTTCGAAATGAGAACGATGACGTCCATCTCGGCGCGCATCTCCACGTACTTGCCGGGACCGGAGAGGCCGTCCTCGAAGGTGAGGCCGCCGTCGGACGTCACCGGCACGTTCATGAAGAAATTGATGTTGTGGCCGATATCACGCTTCGAGAGCCCGAATTGTTCGTTCTCCATGACGGCGAGCAGGTAGCTGTCGCGGCAGGAGTGCATGGTCTTCTTCTCCAGCGCGTAGCGGACCGTGTTGCTCTCGCCCGCGCATGCGCCGCCGAGGGTGTCGTGGCGGCCCACCGTATCGGCGGTGATAGTCAGCATCGGCCGGCAGCGATCCGACAGAAGGACCGAGCCGAGACCGAGGTAGACATTGCCCTGCTCGCGGATGGTGTCGCTCGCGGAGTAGCGCTCGTGCGGATCGGACGCGGAGAAGAAGAGGGTGTCGGCCGCCTGGTTGCCCTCGAGATCGAGGATGCGCAACGTCGCACCCTTGGGCACCGGATGCATGAAGTACTCACCGGCCGGCACCACCTGGCGAAAGCTCGCACTGCTGGTCTCGAAGGTGCTTTCCTTGGTCTTCATCGGGTGACGCTCCCTCAGTGGCCGCAGCAGGCGTGGATGATGCTGGTGTTGGCAAAGCCGCGACCATTCTCGGGTGCGGAGTTGAGGCAGGGATCGTCTGGAGCGACGGGCGGGGCGGCGGAGATCTCGTAGCGTACGTATTTCATGGGATAGGCGGTGGAGGGGTCGAGGGGATGTGGGCAGGTGTGCATGAGGACGAGCGTGTCCATCTCGAAGCGCAGCTCGACGAAGGCACCGGGCCGCGCGGACATGGGATCGAACGAGAGCTTGCCCACGGAGTCGATCGAGACCTTGCTGAACCAGTTGACGTTGGAGACAAGGTCGGGTCGGGTGAGACCGTACTTCGCCGCCTCGACGAGGAAGCTGTCGTGGCCGTTCTGCTGCCAGTCGTTGCGGTGGGTCTGGTAGGACTTGCGCCCCCACTTCCTCTGCACCGACGTCTTGGTGGTGTTGCCACAGACGGTCTCGTGCCAGCCCGCAGTGTCGGCGACGATGGAGCAGAAGATGCGTCCCATGTCGGAGTAGAGACAGTGGCCCTTGGTCAGCTTGAATGTGTGCTGACACTTCAATGTGTCGGGCGCGTTGTAGCGCTCGAGCAAATTCTCGGGATTGTAGAACAGCATGCCGACGTTGGCGCCGCCCTCTAGATCGGTTAGCCGCAGCAGCGCGCCGCGGCGGAGGATGAAGGACCAGTGCTTGCCGCCCGGAAGGGTGTCGGCGTCGTGGATTTGGGTCATGCGTCCGTTTCTCCTGACAATCGCGCGGCGCAGGGCCTGCGGCTGTTGGTCCGGGTCGTCCCGGTGGCAAGGGAAAGCCGCGGCGGGGTCGTCCCCGGGCGGCGGCACTCAATTGGAAGGTGCGGATGGGGGCGGGATCACTCCGGCTATCTTGGGTGGCCAGACCTCGAGGTCGCGGGAGACGGTGGCGCCACGGCGTTGGCCGGTGCCGTTGGCTGCGGCCGTGCCGTTGGTGAGGTCCTTAGAAAGTGTCGCGCCGTAGCGCTCCTGCTCCTCGGGGCGGTCGCGTGGGCGCTCGAAGGCAATGACGCGCGTGCCGAGGCGGAAGGCCTCCGAGAGATCGTGCGTCACCATGACGACGGTGAGCTCGGTCTCGTTCCAGAGCTTGCGCATCAAGGTGTGAATGTCGGCGCGGATGCCCGGATCAAGAGCGCCGAAGGGCTCGTCCAGCAGGAGGATCTTGGGTTTTCTCATGAGCGCCTGGGCGAGTGCTAGGCGCTGCTGCATGCCGCCCGAGAGCGAGGTCGGAAATTTGCCCTCGTGGCCGGCGAGGCCGACGGCCGTGAGCAGGCTCGCGGCCTCCTCCTCGGCCTTCTTGCGGGCACCCCCGAAGAGCTTGCCGAGGAAACGCGAGCCCTCAAGCTCGCGGCCGATCAGCACGTTGCCGAGCACGGTCAGGTGCGGAAACACCGAGTAGCGCTGGAAGACTACGCCGCGGTCGGAGTCGGGCTCTGCGCGGAGAGGCTTGCCTGCGACCAGGATCGTGCCGCGCGAAGGCCGCTCGTCGCCCAGAAGCATGCGCAGGAACGTGGTCTTGCCGCAGCCCGAGGGACCGACGAGGGCGACGAAGGCGCGCGGCGCAATCTCGAGGTTGATGTTCTCGAGCACGACGTGGTCGCCGTACTCCTTCCAGATCTTGTCGAAGACGATGGCTGTCATTGGGTCCTCGCCGCGGCAAACCACGGGAAGGCGCGCTTCTGCAAGGCCTTGAGCAGCACGTCCATGAAGAAGGCGAGCAGCGTGATCCAGATGACGTAGGGGATGATCACGTCCATGGCGAGGTAGCGGCGCACGAGGAAGATGCGGTAGCCGAGGCCGGAGTCGGCGGCGATGGCCTCGGCAGCGATGAGAAAGAGCCAGGCGGGGCCGAGCTCGAGGCGAACGGCGTCGATCAGGCGCGGGAACATCTGGGGCAACACCACCCGAAGGGCGATCTGCCAGGTCGAGGCGCCGAGCGTCTGGGCCTTGATGATCTGCTCGCGCGGCAGCTCCTCGACGCGCAGCGCAATGTCGCGCGTGAGCTTCAGGGTGGTGCCTATGACGATCAGCGCGATCTTGGCGGCGGCGCCGAGGCCCATGACAATGAAGAGAATGGGAAGCAGCGCGAGCGGCGGCACCATGGAGGCGACGGAGACGACGGGGCCGAAGGTGGCGGAGGCCGTCGGCAAGAGTCCGATAAGGATGCCGACGACGAGGGCGATGGCGGTCGAAATGGCGAGCGCCGAGATGAGGAGCGACAGGCTCGCGAGCGTGTCGTTCAGCATTAGGTAGGCCCCGGACCGGGGGTCCGGGACGATGGCCATCTGCTTCAGAGCGTCGGCCATGTCGCCGAAGCTCGGAAGCAGCTTGTCGTTTGGGTTGGCCGCGAGCCGAAGCTCAGAGCCAACAAGGTAGGCGATCAAAAGGGCGGCAAACGGCAAGGCCGCGAGCGCGAAGCTCCAGGTTCTGTCTGGTCTCACATTCAAGAAGCGCATTGGAATCTCCGCAGCCTTGCCGGCTTTTTCCCGGTAGACGCGATCAGAGCTTGCCGTCGGCGGCGGCCTGCATGTAGGTCTCGTCGAAGCGCAGCTTTACGTTGCCCTTCTCGCCAAAGATGCTCTTGTCGGGAAACTCGACGCCGATGGCGCCGGCAGACTTCGCGTCCTTGCCGAGGAGCGCCTTGTCGAAGAGGAAGGTTGAGACCTTCTCCGTCGTGGTCTTGAGGTCGGCGCTGCTGGTGAAGGCGAGGGCGTCCTTGGGCTCGGAGAAGAGCTTGGTGGTGGCGAGCTGCTCGTCGAAGCCGGGGACATCGGTGCCGGACGCCTTGGCCATCGATTCCTTCGCGGCCTTGTCGGCAGCGAGCGCCTTCATGGTGTCATACCAGATGCCGGCCAGCGCCTTGCCGAAACTCGGATTGTCTTTCAGCACGTCGGTGTTGGCGACCATGAGATCGATGATCTCGCCCGGGATCTGCGAGCTGTCGAACACCTTCTTGGCGTCCTTGTCCTCGAGGATGGTCGAGACGATCGGCTTCCAGGTGACAACGGCGGTGACATCGGGCGTCTTGTAGGCCGAGGCCATGTCGGCGTCGGAGGTGTTCAGGACCTTCACGTCCTTCTCAGCGAGCTTGATGCTCTCGAGCGCGCGGGCGAGCAGATAGTGGGACACCGAGAACTCGACGAGGTTCACGGTCTGGCCCTTGATGTCCTCGAGCTTGTCCTTGCCCTTGAGGATCACGGCGTCGTTGCCGTTCGAGAAGTCGCCGACGATGACGGCAGTGGTATCGACGCCACCGGCGCAGGGAATCGAGAGTGCGTCCATGTTGGTGACGGTGACGGCATCAAAAGCGCCGGCCGTGTACTGGTTGATGCTCTCGACGTAGTCGTTGAACTGCTTGACCTCGATGTTGATGCCGTATTTGTCGGCCCACTTTTTTACGATGCCGGAGTCGGCGGCGTAGCCCCACGGCATCCAGCCGACGTAGATGGACCAGGCGACCTTGAAGTCCTTCTTCTCCGCAGCCATCGCCGGAGAGAGGACGACGGCCGTCGCTGCGGCGACGGCGATCGTCGCGCGGATGAGGTGCTGCATTGTGCGGCGCATAGATAACCCCTGTGTTGACAACAGTCCTGTCGAACGCGAGGGGTTCGGTAACGGGCGTGGCCTAGTCGCACGTCGTCGGGAGGCCTTCCGTCCGAGAGCCGAAGCTCCTCGCGGTCTAGCTCTCCCGGGCTTTTATCCCGCCGTGGCTCCGCCTCGCCGCATGCGGCGAGGCGGGAGAGCCTCTCTCGGACCAGCACCGGGGCGAGCGCCTGCGGCCGGAACCCTAGAGGCATTATGCCGACGTCATTGCATGCGGTGTGCCAACGCAAAGTCGTTGAAATTCAAGGGAGCGAGTTTGCGGTCTGCCCAAGGCGTGTGCAGGTTCGCCGGGCGTGCTGCATAAGATGTCGGCAACGGCCAAGTGAGGGAGCTATCTCTTCGTGGACTTGGCTGTGCGCGGGTCGAGCACGGACGCCGGCAGGGATCGCGTCTTCACGTCGCGCAGCACGAAGCTCGAATGGATGCGCGTGACGCCCGGCAGCCGCGAGAGCTCCTGGCGGTGGATGCGCTCGTAGTCGGCGAGGTCGCGTGCGAGCACCGTCAGGAGATAGTCGTCCTCGCCCGACATCATCTGGCAGGTCATGACGGACGGCGCCGCGACGACGGCCGCCTCGAAGGCCTTGAGACGCTCCTCGCTCTGGCTGTCGAGGCTGATCGAGATGATCACGGTCATCGAGAGGCCAAGCGCCTGGCGGTCGAGGTGCGCATGATAGCCCTCGATGATGCCAGCCTCCTCGAGCGTGCGGATGCGACGCGCGATGGCCGTGGGGGAGAGCGGGATGCGCTGGGCGAGGTCGACCTGGCTCAGCCGCCCGTCGTCGAGGAGGGCGGCGAGGATGGCGCGATCGAGCGTGTCCAGGTCCATTTTGTGTTAAATCGTGTGTTTTTGAGTTAATTCGTGCAGATTATCTGCGCAATGTGCGTCCTCTTCAAGGGAAAACGCACGGTTTCCTCCGCCAAGCGTTGCTATGAATGCAAGATCTGAATGTCCTTGGCCAGCAACGGAGAGCAGACCATGCGGATCGGTGTTCCCACAGAGATCAAGAGCAACGAGTTTCGCGTCGGCCTCGTGCCCGGATCGGTGCGGGAGCTCACTGCCAAGGGCCATGAGGTGATCGTGCAGTCCGGCGCCGGCGCCGGCATCTTCGCCGACGACGCAGCCTACGAGAAGTCCGGGGCGCGGATCGTGCCCTCGGCCGAGGCGGTGTTCGAGCAGGCCGACATGATCGTGAAGGTGAAGGAGCCGCAGGCTATCGAGTATCGCCGGCTGAAGCCGCATCAGATCCTCTTCACCTACCTGCATCTCGCTCCCGATCCGGAGCAGGCCAAGGGCCTGATGGCCTCCGGCGCCACTGCCATCGCCTACGAGACCGTGACGGATGCGGCCGGCGGCCTGCCTCTGCTGGCTCCGATGAGCGAGGTGGCGGGGCGCCTCTCGATCGAGGCGGCGGCCATCGCGCTGCGCCGGCCGACCGGCGGCCGCGGCGTGCTGATGGGAGGCGTCCCGGGCGTGCGCCCGGCCAAGGTCGTCGTGCTTGGCGGCGGCGTGGTCGGCACGCACTCGGCGCGCATGGCAGCCGGTCTTGGCGCGGACGTCACCATCATCGACAGATCGCTCCCGCGCCTGCGCCAGCTCGATGAGCTGTTCCAGGGCCGCGTGCGCACTCTTGCCTCGACGATGTCGACCATTGAGGCCGAGGTGATCGAGGCCGACGTCGTCATCGGTGCGGTTCTGGTTGCCGGCGCAAGCGCGCCTAAGCTCGTTTCGCGCGCCATGCTGAAGTCCATGAAGCGCGGCGCCGTGCTGGTCGACGTCTCCATCGATCAGGGCGGCTGCTTCGAGACCTCACGTCCGACGACTCATGCCGAGCCGACCTTCGAGGTCGACGGCATCATCCATTATTGCGTGGCAAACATGCCGGGCGCGGTGCCGACAACCTCTGCGCAAGCGCTCAACAACGCGACGCTGCCGTTCGTGCTGAAGCTGGCGGACAAGGGCCTCGCGGCCTTCGACCGCGATCCGCACCTTGCCGCCGGTCTCAACGTCAAGGACGGTCGCATCATGCATTCGGCGGTCGCCGCGTCGCTCGGCTTCGACAAGCTCGACGGAGGAAAAGCGGTTTCCGTCGCGGCTGAGTAAGGCCAGCGGCGGGTTCCCACCTCATCACCGCTCTTCCGCGCGTGTCTCCTCCTTCAAAGCGCGCATTCGGCCGGTCCGCCAGTGTGGTGGATCGGCCGTATCACAAACGCACAACCGCGCCCCGCCGGAGCGGAGCGCGGGTGCTTTGCGGTCGTCGAACGGGAGATCGGCGGCGCACATCCCGGACCTGAGGGGCAGCGGCACGACTGGCCACGCCCGCAGCAACGCAAAGCGCCGCTCCGACGAGCCGCATGCTCCTCATCGGCCGGGGGTTGGACCTACTTCTTCACGCAGGTCTTAGTGGTATTGTCCCACTTCATGTCCGCCTGCTTCTTGCAGTCGGCCTTCGTCGTCGGCGCCGTGGTCGCATCGGCGGCGAATACCGGAGCCGCGTAGGCGAGTAGAACGGCGGCGGCAACGGCGGTGCTGAGGGTCTTGGCTTTCATCACTGTGTCTCCCTTAGGACATTGGGTGGTTTTGGCGTGTCCACCGCGCGCACCTTACGGGACGACCTTTTGCGAAAATCTGTCCGCGCCAATACGCTTTTGTAAGGGCGGGAACGGGAACAATTCGATGGTCACGCCTTCGCACCACTCGGCGGTCAAGCGCGATCCATCGGAGTCTTACGGCGCTTTTTTCGCAGAGCGGCCCATGCGCTCGCCGGGCAAGCGGCTGGCCTGCTTCACCCACGCCGTGAATTGCGCCTCATCGAGCGCATCGTTCTCGTGGATGTCGAGGTAGCGCGTGTGCTCGCTCTTGGACTCGCCGGGAGGAAGTGGGCGTAGCGACGCGCCGCGAAAGAACGCCACCTTGATGTAGCGCGCGAAGCAGTGAAAGCTCAGAAACCACCCGTCGTCGCTCTCGGTGCGGTAGAAGGGCGAGTTCCACTTGATGGCTTTGCGCACGCGCGGAACAGTCTCTGTGACGAGCGTGTCGAGGCGGCGCCCGATGTCACGCTTCCAGCCGGGCATGGCTGCGATGTAGGCCGCGACGGGCGCGTCGCCATCGGATTTTGCGATCTGAGGGTTGCCGCCCGAGAGCAGCGCCGGCTTCGCAATCTTGCGCGGCTTCTTGCCGGTCTTGGCCGCGGTTGCGGATTGCGGCTTTGCTGGCTTGCGCATGCGTTGCTCCTTGTCGACGCTCAGCTCGGTATGGCGCGGGCGAGGCGGAGCGCGGCTGCGATGGCGCCTTGGGCGCCTGTGAGGAAGATCTGCACGCCGATGCAGAGCAACAGGAACGCAGAAAGACGCGTCAGCACCGTCGCGCGTGCGGGGCCGAGCAGAGACACGACGCGCTCCGCCGAGGCGTAGCAGATGCCGACGCAGAGCGCGACGCTCAGCGCTGCAGCGGACAATCCCGCGAAGAACGGCACGAGCTCCACGGCCGTCGGCGGGCGGCTTGCGGAGAGCGCGATCGATGTCGCGATGGTGCCGGGCCCCGTGGTGAAGGGCATGGTGAGCGGGAAGAAGGCGATGTCGTTCGCGTCGACGGCGGGCTGCGCCTGCTCTTGCTTGCGGTCCTCCTTCTCCTGAGGGTTCGACAGCATCTGCCAGGCCGTGGCCGCGACGACGAGGCCGCCGGCGACTCGGAGCGCCTCGATGCTGACACCGAAGAAGCTCATCAGCGAGGCGCCGATCCACAGCGCCGTCAGCATGACGATGGCCGCATAGACCGCAACCTTCCAGGCGAGCGCGGCCGCGTAGGGGCGCCCACCCGTGACCTGATGATAGATCAGCGCGCCGGCGATCGGGTTCACGATCGAGAACAGCGCCGAGAAGGCGACGAGGAAGCTCGCCGTCGCATTGCCCATGATCGCCATCGTGCCCTCCATCCGACGTCTCTCTACGAGACGCGCGCCGGATGGTCCAGGCATTGCGGCGAGAACTCTTGCGCGTGCGGCGCTTTTCCCCGGGGATCGATGTGTGAGCGAGATCGTCAGACGGCGCCTGGCTTGCCGGCGCGTGCCGCCGCGCGCGCGGCCTCGATCGCGGCGATGTCGATCTTGCCCATCTGCATCATCGCGTCGAACGCGAACTTTGCTTCAGCGCCGCCTGCGGCCAGGGCGTCCGTCAGTGCGCGGGGCGTGATCTGCCAAGAGATGCCCCACTTGTCTTTGCACCAGCCGCACGCACTCTCCTGGCCGCCGTTGCCGACGATGGCGTTCCAGTAGCGGTCGGTCTCCTCCTGGTTGTCGGTGGAGATCTGGAACGAGAAGGCCTCGCTATGCTTGAAGGCGGGGCCGCCGTTGATGCCGAGACACGGGATGCCGGCGACCGTGAAATTGACCGCCAGCACATCGTCCGCCTTGCCGGACGGATAGTCGCTGGGGGCGCGCTGGATGGTTCCCACCATGCTGTCGGGAAACGTCGCGGCGTAGAAGCGGGCCGCGGCTTCGGCGTCCTTGTCGTACCAGACGCAAATCGTGCTCTTGGCCATGGCGTGTCCTTTTCAGCTTGTGCGATCCCTGATTTAGCTCAAGGACGATGCACGTCGCGCCGATCCGACAAACTTGGCGCACTTTTTGTGATCGCCGGTTGGCCCTAGCGCTTGCGTCCGGTGTTGCGTGTCGTCGCCGTGCTGACAAAGCCGGTCGCGGTCGGCGACAGCGGGAAACCGCGGCGCCAGGCGATCGCCACCTCCACCGGTGGCAGCGGCTCGGCGATCATGCGCGCCTCGACCTTGTCGCCGTCGAGCGACCAGGGACGATAGGTGAGGTCCGGCATGATGGCCACGTGGCCGCCGGTGGCGACAAGACTGCGCACTGCCTCGACGGAGCTCGTGCGCAGGGCGACCTGGGGCCGGACGCCCAAGTCGCGCCAAGCCGCCTCGACGTTCTGTGCCACCTGGTCGATGTTCAGCAGCACGTGCGGGGTGTCGGCGAGGTCGCACAGGCTCACGCGCACCTTTCTTGTCTCGCGGTGGCCGAGCGGAAGCCAGACGCGGTAGGCGGAGACCTGGACCAGCTCGGTGTGGAGCGCGGGGGCGTTCATATTCACGGGCAACACCATGACGGCGACGTCGAGCTCGCCACCGACGAGCAGGTGCTCGAGCTGCTGGCCCGAGTCCTCCACCGTATCGACAACGGTCTCGGGGAAGGCGCCGCCAAAGCCGGTGACGAGGTCGGACAGCACGTAGCCCGCAACCAGCGGCGTCACGCCCAGCGACAGGCGTCCGCCGCCCCCCTCCGTGATCTCCCCGCGCAGGGCCCGGCGGGCATCCTGTACGTCGGCCAGAATCTTGCGGGCGTGACGCAGGAACTGGTGGCCCTTGAGTGTCAGCTCGACGCCGCGGGCATGGCGCTCGAGCAGGCGGAAGCCGAGGTCGGCCTCGAGATCCTGGATGGTCTCGGTGATGGCGGACTGGGAGATGGAGATGGCCTGGGCTGTGGCGGAGACGGAGCCGTGCTCGGCCACCGCGACGAAGTATCTGATCTGACGAAGGGATATCGACATGGACCGGCTCGAGTGTCCGCCTCGCGCGGGAGCGTGTGCTCGCATCGGCGCTCAACGGGCAGGCAGATATGAGGGTCGAAAACGGGCCATCGCTTTTTCCGATGACCAAATTCTGAAGTTTGGTGTGGTGCGCCCACTCGGTTGGAGACTAGCTTCAGATCGCGCCGGCGACAATTCGCCTCGGGTGCCAATATCCATATAGAGGAGCGCTTCCATGCTCGAAAGACACCTTTTCGCGCTGATCGGCATCACGGCCCTCGTCCTTCAGCCCACCCTAACCCTGGCGGCGGGTCCGCTTCAATCTATCGGAAAAGGCGAGGGGCAGGTCGATATCGTTGCCTGGCCCGGCTACATCGAGCGCGGTGAGACGGACAAGGCCTATGACTGGGTGACGGAGTTCGAGGCCAAAACCAGTTGCAAGGTCAACGTCAAGACCGCCGGCACCTCGGACGAGATGGTGGCGCTGATGAACGAGGGCGGGTTCGACCTCGTCACCGCCTCGGGCGACGCCAGTCTCCGGCTCATCGCAGGCAAGCGCGTCCAGGAGATCAACACGGCTCTGATCCCGAGCTGGAAAACGGTCGACGAGCGGTTGCAGAAGGCCCCCTGGCACACGGTCGACGGCAAGCACTACGGCGTGCCCTACCAGTGGGGACCGAACGTCCTCATGTACAACACGGACGTGTTCAAGGAGGCGCCGAAGAGCTGGAGCGTGCTCTTCGAGGAGCAGACGCTGCCCGATGGCAAGTCCAACAAGGGCCGTGTGCAGGCCTATGACGGCGCCATCTACATCGCCGACGCTGCACTCTATCTCATGAAGACGAAGCCCGAGCTCGGCATCAAGGACCCCTACGAGCTCAACGAGGACCAGTACAAGGCCGCTCTCGCCTTGCTGCGTGTGCAGAAGACGCTGGTGCAGCGCTATTGGCATGATGCCATGGTGCAGATCGACGACTTCAAGAACGAAGGCGTGGTAGCGTCGGGCTCCTGGCCGTTCCAGGTGAACCTTCTCCTCGGCGAGAAGAAGCCCATCGCCTCGACGATACCTGAGGAAGGCGCCACCGGCTGGGCGGACACGACCATGTTGCACACCGAGGCCGCGCATCCCAACTGCGCCTACCTGTGGCTCGAGCACTCGCTCGCGCCCAAGGTGCAGGGCGACCTCGCCGCCTGGTTCGGCTCGGTGCCCTCGGTGCCCGCGGCCTGCAAGGGCAACGCGCTCCTGACCGATACAGGGTGCGATACCAACGGCTTCTCGAACTTCGACAAGATCAAGTTCTGGCGGACGCCGGTTTCCAAGTGCTCGCAAGGCGAGTGTGTTCCCTACTATCGCTGGGTCACCGACTACATCGCGGTCATCGGCGGCCGGTAAGCGCCAAGAGCGGGGACGGGCTCACCTCCGGTCCGTCCCCCTCGACGTCACTTTTTGATCAGACAGAGTTTCCACGCTCAGGACCGTTCCGGTCCGAGGCGCAGCTGCGAGGCCCCATGACCTCGGCGATCCCCGCCGTCCTCTTCCGTGGCGTGGCGCGCCATTTCGGCAGCGTCCGCGCCGTCGACGGCGTCGACCTCGACATCGCGCCCGGCGAGTTCTTCGCCATGCTCGGGCCGTCCGGCTCCGGCAAGACCACGTGCCTGCGCCTCATCGCCGGCTTCGAGCAGCCGACGGCCGGCCACATCGAGATCTTCGGCGAAGCGATGGAGGGCATTCCCGCCTACCGCCGGCCAGTCAACACCGTGTTCCAGGACTACGCGCTCTTCCCGCACATGAGCGTGCTCGAGAATGTCTGCTACGGCCTCATGATCCGCAAGGTCGACAAGGCCGAGCGCGAGGCGGCAGGGCGGGCGGCGCTCGCCATGGTGAAGCTCGGCGGCCTCGAGGGGCGCAGGCCCTCCGAGCTCTCGGGCGGCCAGAGGCAACGCGTAGCGCTCGCGCGCGCCCTCGTCGTGCGCCCCAAGGTGCTGCTGCTCGACGAGCCGCTCGGCGCGCTCGACCTCAAGCTCCGCGAGGAAATGCAGGGCGAGCTCAAGACGCTGCAGCGCTCGCTCGGGCTGTCGTTCGTGTTCGTCACGCACGACCAGGGCGAGGCGCTCTCGATGGCCGACCGCGTCGCCGTGTTCAACGATGGACGCATCGTGCAGGTCGGCTCGCCGGAGGAGATCTACGAGCGGCCGCGTACGCGCTTCGTCGCCGATTTCGTCGGCGGGTCGAACGTGATCGAGCCGGCGGCGGCCGCAAAATGGACCGGCACGGCCAAGCCCGCAAGCCTCCGGGCAGAAAAGATCCTGCTTCTCGCCAACGGTGCGGCCGCTGCGGACGGCGCCATTGTCGTCGAGGGCTCGGTGACGCAGACGCTCTACCAGGGTGCGGTGAAGCGCGTCGAGATCGCGACCGAGGGCGGCCGGCTCGTGGCCTCGGTGCCGGCAAGCCTCAACGCGACGCCCGAACAGGGCTCGCGCGTGCGCGCCGCCTTCGCGCGCTCGGCGTTGCACGAGATGGAGGAGGCATGACCCAGGCGGCGCTCCCCGTCGACACCCCTCCGGATGGCGCTTTGCGGCGCCTCTCGGACGTGCTCGTGACGCGGCACGGCCTGCTCCTGCTACTTCTGCTCGTGCCGCCGCTGCTCTGGCTCGGCATCGTCTACCTCGGCTCGCTGTTCGCCCTGCTCGCGCAGAGCTTCTTCTCGATCGACGAGTTCTCCGGGACCATCGTCTACGAGCCGACGCTCAAGACCTTCGGGGAGCTGTTCAGCCCGGCAAACCTCGACATCATCATCCGCACGGTGGTGGTCTCCGCCATCGTGACCGTGCTTGCCGCCGTGATCGCCTTCCCGATCGGCTACTACGCGGCACGGTATGCGCGCGGACGCACGAAGGCGCTCTTCTATCTCGCGGTGATGATGCCGCTGTGGTCGAGCTATCTCGTCAAGGTCTACGCGTGGAAGCTGCTGCTGGCTAAGGAGGGCGTGGTCGGCTGGTTCATGGCCGCCATCGGCGCGACGCCGCTGCTCGACGCCATCCTCGGCATCCCGACGATCGGCGGACCGTCGCTGTCGGTCAGCTACATCGGCATGGTGCTCGTCTTCCTCTACCTCTGGCTGCCGTTCATGGTGCTGCCGGTGCAGGCGGCGCTCGAGCGTGTGCCGGGCTCGCTGATCGAGGCCTCGAGCGACCTCGGCGCCTCGCCGTCGCAGACGCTGCGCACCGTCATCCTTCCGCTCGCCTTTCCGGGCGTCATCGCGGGCTCGATCTTCACGTTCTCGCTGACGCTCGGCGATTACATCGTGCCGCAAATCGTGGGGCCGTCGTCGCTGATCCTCGGGCAGGTCGTCTATGCGCAGCAGGGCTTGGCGGGGAACATTCCGCTGGCGGCGGCTTTCTCAGTCGTGCCGATCCTGATCATGGGGCTCTTCCTCGTGATCGCGAAACGGACGGGGGCGTTCGATGCGCTCTGATCTCAACGAGGCGCCGCTCGGGCTCAAAATCGCGGCGGGCGCGGGGCTGCTCTTCATGCACATCCCGCTCGCGTTCATCATCCTCTATGCCTTCACGAGCGAGGAGCGCAGCTACCAGTTCCCGCCGCCGGGCTACACGGTGCACTGGTTTGCGGTGGCGTGGGGCCGGCAGGACATCTGGGACGCCATCGGGCTCTCGCTCAAGGTGGCGACACTCGCGACGCTGGTCGCGCTCGTGCTCGGGACGCTCGCGGCCGCAGCGCTGGCGCGAACGAAGTTCTTCGGGCGCGAGGCGATCTCGCTGCTGCTCATCCTGCCGATCGCGCTGCCGGGCATTGTCACCGGCATCTCGCTGCGCGCCGCCTTCGGCGTCGCCGATATCCCGTTCTCGTTCTGGACGATCGTGCTCGGGCACGCGACCTTCTGTATCGTCGTCGTCTACAACAACGCGGTGGCTCGGTTCCGGCGGCTCTCGCCGTCCCTGGTCGAGGCCTCGATGGACCTCGGCGCCGACGGCTTCCAGACCTTCCGCTACGTCGTGCTGCCCGCGATCGGCACGGCACTTCTGGCCGGCGGCATGCTGGCCTTCGCACTCTCGTTCGACGAGGTGATCGTCACGACGTTCACGGCCGGCCAGCAGAAGACGCTGCCGATCTGGATGCTGAACGAGCTTGTGCGGCCGCGCCAGCGCCCCGTCACCAATGTGGTCGCGGTTCTGGTCATCGCCGTCACCATGATCCCCATTCTCGCCGCCTACTACCTGACGAAAGACGGCGAAGCGACCGCTGGCTCAGGCAAATAGAACAGAGGAACATCATGCAGACCGAGATGCTGATCGGATCGTCGTTCGTCAAAGGCACGGAGACGCCGGAGACCATCTTGAACCCGAAGACCGAGGACACCATCGTCCAGCTCCCCGAGGCGTCGCCCGATCAGGTGCACTGGGCGGTCGATTCGGCGACGCGCGCGTTCTCGACGTGGTCGCGCATGACGCCGGGCGAGCGCTCGGGGCTCATCCTCAAGCTCGCCGACCGCATCGAGGCGGAGGCCGAGGACTTCGCGACGCTCGAGGCCTTAAACTGCGGCAAGCCGCGCTATGCGGTGCTGCGCGATGAGATGCCAGCGATCGTCGACTGCTTCCGCTTCTTCGCGGGCGCCGTGCGCCAGCAGCACGGCACGGTCGCGGGCGAGTACCTCCCTGGGCATACGTCGATGATCCGCCGCGACCCCGTCGGCGTCGTCGCCTCGATCGCGCCCTGGAACTATCCGCTTATGATGGCGGCGTGGAAGATCGCGCCTGCGATCGCGGCCGGAAACACCGTCGTTATCAAGCCGTCTGAGCAGACGCCGCTCACATGCCTCAAGCTCGCGAAGCTCATCGCCGAGGTGCTGCCGGAGGGCGTCGTCAACGTCGTCGTCGGCCGCGGCTCGACCGTGGGCCAGGCGCTGATCGATCATCCGGGCATCGCCATGATCTCGCTCACGGGCGACATCGCGACGGGGCGCAAGGTGCTGGCGGCCGCCACGTCGTCGATCAAGCGCACCCATCTCGAGCTCGGCGGCAAGGCGCCGGTGATCGTGTTCGACGACGCGGACATCGCCTCCGTGGTCGAGGGCGTGAAGATCTTCGGCTTCTACAACGCCGGGCAGGACTGCACGGCTGCCTGCCGCATCTATGCGAGCAGCAAGGTGTACGACAACCTGGTCGCCGATCTCACCTCGGCGGTCGCGAGCATCAAGTACGCGCAGGCGAACGACGACGAGAACGAGATCGGGCCGCTCATCTCCGGGCGCCAGCGCGCGCGCGTCGCCTCCTTCGTCGAGCGGGCGGTCGAGAACAAGCACGTCACCATCACCACCGGTGGCAAGCTCGGCGCGGGCAAGGGCTTTTTTTACGAGCCGACGATTGTTGCCGGCGCGCAGCAGAATGACGAGATCGTCCAGCGCGAGGTGTTCGGGCCCGTGGTCTCGGTGACGCCGTTCTCGGACGTGGACGAGGCCGTGCGCTGGGCCAACGACAGCCACTACGGGCTCGCATCGTCGGTGTGGTCGAAGGACGTGGGGCGCGCGATGGCGGCGGCCTCGCAGCTCCAGTATGGCTGCACGTGGGTCAACTGCCACTTCATGCTCTGCAGCGAGATGCCCCACGGCGGGATGAAGCAGTCCGGCTACGGCAAGGACCTCTCCGGCTACGCGCTCGAGGACTACACCGTCGTCCGCCACGTCATGGTGAAGCACGGGTAGTTGACCGGTAGGCGGTCTCGGCTCCCACGTCGCGCGCGTGGATGATGGCATGGATGGCCGCCTACGCGGCCATGACGCTGAAGAGGCGCATGTTTTGATCGGCGGTGTCAGCGGCCGGCGAGCTTGGAGGCCATGACGGAGATGGTGCGCTGGTAGACCTCGGCGCGGTTCCATTCTTTGATGACCGCGTAGTTGGCGGAGCCTGGCGCCCACGACTGGCCCGGCTGCCAGCCGTGGCCTTTGAGGAAGTTCGCGGTCGAGGCCAGCACGTCCGGGATCGAGTGGATCAGGTCCTTCCGCCCGTCGCCGTCGAAGTCGACCGCGAATTTCACGTAGGGCGTAGGCAAGAACTGGGTCTGTCCGATCTCGCCGGCCCAGCCGCCGCGCAGCTCGCCGGGCGTCATGTGGGCATTGTCGACGATGCGCAGGGCGTCCATGAGCTGCCCGGTGAAGAAGGGCGAGCGGCGGCAATCGTAGGCCAGCGTGGCGACCGAGCGCATGATCGAGTACTTGCCCGAGGTGTCGGCGCCGAAGTTGGTCTCTAGGCCCCAGATGGCGACTACGATCTCGCGCGGCACGCCGAATTGACGCTCCATGCGGTCGAGGGTGGCCGCATGCGTTCTCATGCGGGAGCGAGCACGGCCAACGAGCGAGCCGCCGACGCGGCGGGCATAGAAGGCCTCGAACGATAGCTTGAAGGAGTGCTGGTTGCGGTCGAGCCCGATGATGCGGCGATCGTAGGTGACGCCGTCAAGGCTCGCGGCGATGGCGGATTGCGAGATGCCCTCGGCCGCAGCTTGTTTGCGGAAGGCCGCGAGCCAGGGGCCGAAGCCTGCGCCGCCGCTGCCGCACGAGGCGGCGGTGGCGGGGCCGGCGACTCCGATCAGGATCGCGAGCAGGAGCGCGACCGGCACGAGCCGGTGCAGGCGGTGAGGCGGCGTTGCGTTCTTCATGGCTTTCCTAAATCCGGATGCGGCCCGGACGTTAGCGGGCGCACCGGATTTCGGGAAGACTGAAGGACAATCAGTTCGAGGTGGTTCCCGTGCCCCACCAGCGCTTCAGAAGCTCATCGAGGGAGATGGACCCCGGGCCGGCGCATGCGAGCCAGAAGAAGAGGGACATGTAGGCGACCTCCTCGAAGCCGAGGAGCGTCTCGAGCGAGTCGACCTGGTCCAACTTGGCCGAGATGATCGCCACGATCATGACGACGACGAGCGGGGCCGCGGCCAGGCGCGTGAAAAGGCCGAGCAGGAGCAGGAGGCCGCCGCCGAACTCAACCGCCGAGACGAAGGGCGTCATGATGTAGGGAAAGGGGATGCCCCAGCCGATGAAGTTCTGGGTCACCTGCTCCAGGTTGTTCAGCTTGCCCCAGCCGCTCCACATGAACACCCAACCAACGCAGATGCGGGCGAGCAGCGGGGCGAGCGGCCGGAACGGGGTCGAAAGGTATTCCGGCAGCTCAATCAGGTACTTGACGATGGCGTTCACGGCACGTGTCTCCCGTAGCATTGGTTTCGGTAGGCATACGGACTGCCTGTGGCCCCGGTTTCAGGGGAACGGTCGATCGGCAACTTATTGTTGGCATGCGTCTTTGATGTCGCAAAGGGTCCGAAGCGGCGGGGTCAGATCTCGACGCAGATCTTGCCGAAGTGGGTGGCGCCCTCCTCGTGGCGAAAGGCATCGCCAAGGGCCGCCAAGGGGAAGGTGCGGTCGATTACGGGCTTGATCCCGGTGCTGTCGAGGGCACGGACCATGTCCTGCTGGTGGGTGCGGGAGCCGACGATGATGCCGTGCAGGCGCACCTGCTTTGCCATCAGCACGATGGTCGGCACTTCGCCCTTGCGGCCGGTCAACGTGCCGATGAGCGAGATGTGCCCGCCAACGCGCACGGCGCCGATGGACTGCGTCAGCGTGCCGGGGCCGCCGATCTCGAGGACGTGGTCGACGCCGCGGCCGTCTGTGAGCTTGCGGACGGTATTCCCCCATTCCGGATCGCTGTTGTAGTTCAGGGTGTGATCGGCACCGAGGGCACGCGCCTTCTCGAGCTTGGCGTCGGAGGACGAGGTCAGGATCACGGTCGCGCCCATGGCCTTCGCGAGCTGCAGCGTGAAGATGGCGACGCCGCCGGTGCCGAGCACGAGCACGCTGTCGCCGGCCTTGAGGCCGCCCTCAACGACGAGGCCGCGCCAGGCGGTGAGCGCCGCGCAGGGAAGCGTCGCGGACTCGAGGTGCGACCAGCCTTTGGGGGCATGCGTGAACCAGGTGGCGGGCGCCACCATGATCTCGCGCGCGTAGCCGTCGAGGCCGTCGCCGGGCACGTGGCTGAAGTTGCCGTGCGGCGGCACGCCGCTCTGCCAATAGGGGAAAAAGCAGGAGACGGCGTTATCGCCCGGCTTGAACTCGGTGACGCCCTCGCCCACGGCCTCGACGACGCCTGCGCCATCCGACATGGGGATGCGGCCCTCGGGCGTCGGGATCGAGCCGTTGACCACCGCATAGTCGTGATAGTTGAGCGAACTCGCGCGCACGCGGACGCGGATCTCGCCGGGCTTCGGCGCGCCGGGATCGGGGATCTCGCTCACCGTGAGCTTGTCCAGCGACGAGGGGCGTTGCAGCTTCACGGCTTTCATGTGCGCAGGTCCTCTGCCATGCCTCTCCGAGCCATGCACCTCGGCTTCCGTCCGGCGCATACGAGCGGGCCGGGGCGGATGCCGAGCGGATCAGGCATGACAAGCGTCAGCCCACGACCCGCCGCGCAACAGCTCGCGACGTGTACCGCCTGCGGCAGCAGGATGGCAAGATGGGCTAAAGCATCACGCTCCGGCGCAGCAGCTCGCGGCGTTGACCTCCGGCGGCAGATCGATGGTGGGGTTGCCGTTGAAAAAGCCGGCCGGCATCAGCTTGAAGCCGGTGCTGATGCAGGGCTGAACCGGGAAATCCTCCAGGCGCACCGGGTGGTGCAATCCGAACACGTGCCACAGCACGATGTCGGTGTTCTCGATCGGGCGGTCCTTCTTGATAAAGTCGGTGATGCCGCCGCGGCCGTCCGAATGGTTCATGTACTCTCCGGACGGATAGCGCTCCTCGGGGTCGAAGGCGGTCACCCAGACGTGGTTCTGCACGAAGCCCGCGCGCTTGCCGGAGAGAGAGTTCGGTCGGATGAACGGCGTCACGCTGTTGCTGGCGTCCAGCCTGTATCCGACGGGTGCGCCGGTGTGGTTCTGCCTGTTGGGATTGATCACCTTCCAGGAGCGCTGGGTGGCGGCATTCGTGCGCCGCGCCGCCTCGCTCTCGCTCTTCAGGACCGTCTCCTCCTCGAAGAAGCAGTTGCCGTACGGGTTGGCAGGTCCTTCCGGTTCGAGATAGGTGTTGCACTCGACGACGCTGTTCTCATCGCCGTCGATCGCCATGTCGAGCCTGGCGCAGAAGATGTGCTGGTGGATCTGGCCCACAACACCGGGAGAAACCTCGCGGCCGTATTTGCCTGGCTGGCCGGGCACGCAGCCCACCGTGTTGATGACGCCCGTCGCCTTGATCTCGAACTCGATCGAGCCGTTCATGTGGAAGTACCAGTACTGCGCGTACTCGTAGTTGCCGACGGTGCAGATGGTGGACACGACCAGCTTGCGGCCGCGCCGCGTCTCGGCCCGATCGGTGCGGAAGTCCCAGTGCTTCCAGAGCAGCCCCGAATCCTCCTCGTGGATGCAGATCGCCTTCTCGATGGTCAGAAGATCGCCGTCCATGGTGTTCATATGGACGTCGAGATACTGGATGACGCCGAGGCAATCGCAGCCGAGCTTCAGGGAGTTGGCGAGCTTGCCGATGCCGTACTCGCCGATATCGAATACATGCTTGCGGAAGTGCCCATTGTCCGGGCTGCCGTAGGGCACCACCATCTCGACCAGGGAGGCGCGGTGGATGATGGGGCGGCCGTCGTAGCGGATGTCGTGCAGCGTCAGCGATTCACGGGCGTTGAAGCCGACGACGACCGACCACTTGTCCCAGGTGAGCTTCCGACCCTCGAGCTTGAAGTTGACGCCTTCCGGCTGGGTGATGTTGATCGGCTTGAGGTGCGGGCGGGTGGTCCGCACCAGCTCCGCCTCGTAGTTTGCTTCCTGCATCGGGATGGGGATCACGCCGTAGTCGTCGACGCGGATCACCTCCCAGGTCTTGAGATCGATGACGGCGTTGAGGCCCTCGATCGGGTGAGCATAAAAGTTCTCGTTGTCGCGCAGGCGCAACCAGGCGAAGACGTGGCAGAGGTGGCGCCCCTCCTCGCCCGGGATCCCGAACTCGCCGGCCGACCAGGGATCGATGCAGACCATCTCCATGTTGGTGATGCCGCGCTTGGCGCATCCGGCGATGAATGCGGGATCCTTGCGCACGATGCCCTCGACCTCGAGGAACTGCTCGAGCTGGATCATGGGCCGCATGGTCGGCAGCTCCTGGCGCGTCAGGATCCTCTCGGTGTCGAGACAGACGGTCATGCGCGTCACGCCGATGGTGGCGGCGCTGAACACGTTGACGCGTGCCTTGCGGGCGATGCGGTCGCCCGGCTTGAAGGCGTGGACCACGCCCTTGTCCGGCTCCAGGAGCTCGATCGTCTCGAAGCGCGTGTCGGCGCCGTAGGGCGCCTCGCGGCGGACGATCTCGACGACCTTGCGGATCTCGTCCGGCGTGAGGCCCTGCAAGGGGTGGAGAGCCAATGAGTCGATGGAAGGAAGGGGGGCGCTGTGCGATGCACAGCAGTCCGATTGCACCAGGGCGACCGTCATCGTCTCACCTCCGCCAAGCGGCTCAGCCAGACTTGGCCGCTCCCGATCTCAGCATTGCTGGCCGAGGACGAGATTAGGTGAAGCCCGAGACGGACCACAATAGCGATTGTTGTGCAGTGTGATCAATTTCCGTACAGCGGCGAGCACTGTCGGAAGCTGGATCGGCCTCAGCTGCGGCCGGTGAAGTTGAACTCGGCGCCGCTGCGGATGCCGGTCGGCCAGCGGGCCGTGACGGTCTTGATGCGGGTGTAGAAGCGCACGCCCTCGGGGCCGTAGATGGCGTGATCGCCGAACAGAGAGCGCTTCCAGCCGCCGAACGAGTGATAGGCGACGGGGACCGGGATCGGCACGTTGATGCCCACCATGCCGACCTCGATCTGGTCGGCGAAGGCGCGGGCGGTGTCGCCGTCGCGGGTGAAGATGGCGGTGCCGTTGCCGTACTCGTGGCTATTGATGAGGTCGGCGGCCTCGTTGTAGCTCTCGGCGCGCACCACCGACAGCACGGGGCCGAAGATCTCCTGCTTGTAGATGGTCATGTCGCGCGTCACGCGGTCGAACAGCGTGCCGCCGAGGAAGTAGCCGTTCTCGTAGCCCTGGAGCACGAGGCCGCGCCCGTCGACGACGAGCTCTGCGCCCTCTGCCACTCCCGTGTCGATGAGACCCGAGATCTTGCGCTTGGCCTCGGCCGTGACGACGGGGCCCATCTCGGATTCAGGGTCGGTCGCGGGTGCCACCTTGAGGGCGCGTACGCGCGGGGCCAGCGCCTCGACCAGCGTATCGGCTGTGCGCTTGCCCACGGGAACGGCGACCGAGATTGCCATGCAGCGCTCGCCGGCCGAGCCGTAGCCGGCGCCCATCAGCGCGTCGACGGCCTTGTCCATGTCGGCGTCGGGCATCACGATCATGTGGTTCTTGGCGCCGCCGAGGGCCTGCACGCGCTTACCGGCCGCGCCGCCGCGCTGATAGACGTACTCGGCAATGGGTGTCGAGCCAACGAAGCTCACGGCCTTGACGTCGGGGTGATCGAGCAGCGCGTCGACGGCGGTCTTGTCGCCGTGCACGACGTTGAGCACACCGTCGGGGAAGCCCGCCTCCTGGAACAGCTCCCAGATCAGCATCGGCGCCGAGGGGTCGCGCTCGGAAGGCTTCAGGATAAAGGTGTTGCCGCAGGCGACCGCCACAGGGAACATCCACATCGGCACCATGGCCGGGAAGTTGAACGGCGTGATTCCGGCGACGACGCCGAGCGGCTGGCGGTCCGACCAGCTGTCGATCTCGGGGCCGATGTTGCGGGAGAACTCGCCCTTCTGGAGATGGGGGATGCCGCAGGCGAAGTCGACCACCTCGATGCCGCGTGCGAGCTCGCCCAGAGCATCGGCATGCGTTTTTCCATGCTCGGCGGAGATGGCGCGGGCGATGGCATCGGCGTTCTTCTGCAGCAGCTCCTTGAAGCGGAACATGGGGGCGACGCGCTTCATGGGCGGCGTCGTGCCCCAGCGGATGGCTGCGTCCTTGGCGGCGGCGACGGCGGCGCCGATCTCCTCGGGTGTCGAAAGCGGCAGGCGGGCCGTCGCCTCGCCGGTCGCCGGGTTATAGACCGACGTCGCGCGGTCGGACTTGGACACGACCTTGCGGCCGCCGATGGCGTTCTCGATGGTGCGCATTTGGGCTCCGTCAGGCGGCCTTGAGGACCGCGGTAAATGTGTCGAAAAGCTCGTCGATCTGGCTCTTCGAGATGATGAGGGGCGGCGAGAGTGCGATGATGTCGCCAGTCTGGCGCACCAGCAGACCCTTCTCGAAGCACTGCACGAAGCGGGTGTAGGCGCGCTCGGCCGGCTTGTCCTTCACGGGCTCGAACTCGATGGCACCGATGAGCCCGATGTTGCGGACGTCGATGACGTAGGGCAGGCCCTTCAGCGCGTGAGCGCGCTCCTCCCAGTAGGGGGCGAGCTCGGCCGCACGCGTGAGGAGGCCGTCCTCCTTGTAGGTCTCGAGCGTGGCGATGGCGGCAGCCGATGCGATCGGGTGGCCCGAGTACGTGTAGCCGTGGAAGAGATCGATGACGTTCTCGGGTCCGTTCATGAAGGCGTCGTGGACGTGCGACTTCATGAGCACGATGCCCATGGGGATGGTGCCGTTGGTCACACCCTTGGCGCCGGTGATGATGTCGGGCGAGACGTCGAAGTATTCGGCAGCGAAGGGCGCGCCGAGGCGGCCGAAGCCGGTGATGACCTCGTCGAAGATCAGAAGAATGTCGTGCTTCTTGGCGATGGCGGCGAGGCGCTTCAGATAGCCCTTGGGGGGAACCAGGACGCCCGTCGAGCAGGCGACAGGCTCGACGATGACGGCGGCGATCGTGGATGCGTCATGGAGCGCGACCAGACGCTCGAGCTCGTCGGCGAGCTCTGCGCCGTGCTCGGGCTCGCCGCGGCTGAAGGCGTTCTTGGCGAGGTTGTGGGTGTGAGGCAGGTGATCGACGCCCGAGAGCAGCGCACCGAACATCTTGCGGTTCGGCATGATGCCTCCCACGGAGGTGCCGCCGAAGTTCACGCCGTGGTACCCGCGCTCGCGGCCGATGAGCCGCACCTTTGAGGCGTTGCCCTTGGCACGGTGGTAGGCGATGGCGATCTTCAATGCGGTGTCGACAGATTCGGAGCCCGAGTTCGTAAAGAAGACGTGCTCGAAGCCTTGGGGTGCGATGTTGACGATGCGGGAGGCGGCCTCGAAGGCCTTGGGGTGGCCCATCTGGAAGGTGCCGGCGAAGTCGAGCTCGGCTGCCTGCTTCTGAATCGCCTCGACGATTCGCGGGCGGCAGTGGCCGGCATTGACGCACCAGAGGCCCGAGGTGCCGTCCAGGATCTTGCGCCCGTCGTCGGTGACGTAGTGCATGTCCTTGGCAGAGGCGAGCAAGCGCGGCGCCTTCTTGAACTGGCGGCTCGCCGTGAACGGCATGAAGAAGGCGCTGAGATCATTGGTCTTGAGCTGGATGTTCATGGGTCCGCCTCTGGTTCTCGTGAGTTGCGCTTCTCGTCTGCCTACTTGAGCTTGCTGACGGCCTCGGTGAGGCTCGCCTCGAATACGTCCATGCCTTCCCTGATCAGATCGTCGCTGGCGGTCAAGGGCGGCAGGAAGCGGATGACGTTGCCGTAGGTGCCGCAGGAAAGGAGGATAAGCCCTTTCTCGTTTGCGGTCTTGAGCAACTCGCCGGTGAGCTCCGGGGCGGGCTCGCCGCTCTTCGTATCCTTGACGAGCTCGACGGCGCACATGGCGCCGAGGCCGCGCACGTCGCCGATGCAGTTCAAGTTCGAGCGCTCCGCGAGCTTGCGGCTGCGCTCCATGATGATCTTGCCGATGGCGTTGGCGCGGCCCGTAAGATCCTCGTCGGCGATGATGTCGAGGACGGCATGGGCGGCAGCGCAGGCGATGGGATTGCCGGCATAGGTGCCGCCGAGGCCGCCGGGGTTCGAGGCGTCCATCACGTCGGCGCGCCCGACGATGGCGGAGAGGGGAAGGCCGCCGGCCAGTCCCTTGGCCAGCGTCACCACATCGGCCTTGATGCCTGAATGCTCGAGCGCGAACAGCTTGCCGGTGCGGGCGAAGCCGGTCTGGATCTCGTCGGCGATGAGCAGGATGCCGGTCTCGTCACAGAGCTTGCGCAGCGCGGCGAAGAACTCGGTCGGCACGATGTTGAAACCGCCCTCGCCCTGCACGGGCTCGATGATGATGGCGGCGATGGACGACGGGTCGGCCTGATGCTTGAAGAGCGACTTCAGCGCCTTGAGGCTGTCGGCCACCGAGGTGCCGTGATAGGCGTTCGGGAAAGCCACATTGTAGATATCGGATGGGAAGGGACCGAAGCCCTTCTTGTAGGGTACGGCCTTGCCAGTCAACGCCATGCCCATGTGCGTGCGCCCGTGGAAGGCGCCCGCGAAAGAGACGACGCCAGCGCGGCCGGTGAAGGCGCGAGCGACTTTGACGGCGTTCTCGACGGCCTCGGCGCCGGTGGAGGCGAGCATCGTCTTGGCGGGGCCGGCGACCGGGGCCAGGGCGTTGAGGCGCTCGGCCAACGACACGTACGATTCATGCGGCGTCACCTGGAAGCAGACGTGGCTAAAGGACTTCAGCTGCTCCTCGATGGCCTCGACGATGCGCGGGTGCTGGTGGCCGGTGTTGACGACGGCGATGCCGGCGCCGAAATCGATGTAGCGCTTGCCGTCCTCGCTCCAGATCTCGGCGTTCTTGGCCCGCTTGGCGTAAATCTGCGTGGCATGGCCGATGCCGCGCGGAACGGCGGCCTGGCGGCGTACGTGAAGCTCGGCTGAGGTCGCCATCGTCTCACCCTGGGTTGGCTGATGCTCAATAATTTGATCTATTCGGCGCAACCTACCGCAGCCGACAGCGCCATTCAAGCTCAGTATTCTTGGGCGAAAGTTGAGCGCAGATGGTTCTCTGATCAAAAAACTGATCAAGACTGTGTCTTTTCGTGCTAGCGGTGGCGGCGTGATTTTGCGGAGGCTGGAACGTGGTGCGACGCAAGCGGGCCAAAGGCACGGGTGAAGCAAGGACAACCATCGACGTGGGGGCACGGCTCAAGGCACTGCGGGTCAAGAGCGGGCTCACGCAGCGCGATCTCGCGGCCAAGGCCGGCGTCACCAACGGCATGATCAGCATGATCGAGCAGAACAAGCACAGCCCGTCAGTTGCGACGCTCAACAGGCTCACGGATGCGTTGGGGCTCGGCTTTGCCGAGTTCTTCTCGATCGCGCTGCCCGAAATGCCGCGGGTGTTCTACGCGCGAACCGAGCTCGTGCCGCTGACCGAGGGCAAGGTGCGCTTTTTCGTGGTGGCGGCGGAGAGGTCTGAGAAGGCCGTGCAGATCCTGCACGAGGTCTACGAGCCCGGCGGCGACACCGGCGTCACCATGCTCACTCACCGCGGCGAGGAGGGCGGGCTCGTGATCGAGGGCGAGATCGAGCTCACGGTCGGCGAGCAGCGGCGCGTTCTCGGCCCGGGAGATGCCTACTATTTCGAGAGCACCATCCCGCATCGGTTCCGCAATGTGGGTAAGACGCACGCGATCATCATCAGCGCCTGCACGCCGCCGTTCATGTAGCCCTCCCGGTCGGGACGGGGAGAGGGAACAGACCCGATAGGCAAGCGGTGCAGCACACCCGGTCAGGAGCCAATGCCACCGAGGCAGATGAACTTGGTCTCGAGATACTCGTCGAGGCCCTCGGCCGCACCCTCGCGGCCGAGACCCGACTCCTTGACGCCGCCGAAGGGCACCGTTTCGTTCGAGAAAATGCCCTCGTTGACGCCGACCATGCCGGCATCGAGCTGCTCGGCTACGCGCCAAGCGCGCGCAATGTTCTGGCTGAAGAGATAGGCGGCGAGGCCGAAGGGCGTGTCGTTGGCGAGGCGGATCGCCTCCTCCTCGGAGTCGAAGCGGATCAGCGAGGCCACGGGCCCGAATATCTCCTCGTGCGCGATCGTCATCTTGGTCGTGACGCCGGTCAGCACGGAGGGCTCGAAGAAGAGTGGGCCGGCGGCCGCAGGCTTGCCGCCGACGACAACCTTCGCGCCCTTGGCGACGGCGTCGCCGACGAGGCTCTCCACCTTCTTCACGGCGTCAGCGTTGATGAGCGGGCCAATGACGGAGGACGCCTCGCGGCCGGGCCCAACCTTGAGCTTTCTCACCTCGGCGGCGAGCGCCTCGGCGAAGCGATCGTAGATGCCGGCCTGGACGAAGATGCGATTGGCGCAGACACACGTCTGGCCGGCATTGCGGTACTTGGAGGCCATGGCGCCGGCGACAGCCTGGCCGAGGTCCGCGTCATCGAACACGAGCAGCGGCGCGTTGCCGCCGAGCTCGAGGGTGAGCTTCTTCACGTTGGCGGCCGACTGGCGGTAGAGAATCTTGCCGACCTCGGTCGAGCCGGTGAAGGAGAGCTTGCGGACGCGCGTGTCCTCGCACAGCACCTTGCCAACGGCGGGCGCATCATTCGTCGTCACGACGTTGAACACGCCGGGCGGCACGCCGGCATCCAGCGCGAGCTTGGCGATGGCAAGGGCGCAGAGCGGCGTGTCCTCGGCGGGCTTGACGACGACGGTGCAGCCGGCGGCGAGAGCGGGCGCGACCTTGCGCGTGATCATCGCGATCGGGAAGTTCCAGGGCGCGATGGCCGCGATCACGCCAATCGGCTGCTTGATCGTAACATAGCGCTTCGAGGCGGCGGTGGTCGGGATGGTGCGGCCGTAAGCGCGTTTTCCCTCCTCTGCGAACCACTCGATGAAGGAGGCGCCATAGGCGACCTCGCCGCGGGATTCCGTCAAGGGCTTGCCCTGCTCGGCCGTCATGAGCTGGGCGAGCGCCTCGGTGTCGGCCATGACGAGGTCGAACCAGCGCTTCATGATCTGGGCGCGCTCCTTAGCCGTCCGCTTCGACCAGGCGGGGAAGGCGGCGGCGGCGGCATCGATGGCAGCCGTGGCGTCCGCGGCGCCGAGGTTCGGCACGCGGCCGATCTCCTCGCCCGTCGCGGGGTCGAGGACCGGGAACGTTTCCTTGCCGGTGACCCACTCGCCACCGATGAGCGCTGCCGTGGGATACTTCGGAGGAGCGATGTTCATGGGCGTCACCCGTTTAGAAGCGTTATCGAGACCGATTTCATGTCGGCATACTTGTGCAGCGCGTGCAGCGAGCGGTCGCGGCCGAAGCCCGACTGCTTAAAGCCGCCGAACGGCATGGTGATATCGCAGCTGTCCCAGCCGTTCACCCAGACGAGGCCGGCGCGAAGCTCGCGGGCAGCCTTGTGAGCGAGAGATATATCGCGGGTCCAAAGGCCGGCGGCAAGGCCGTAGGGGGTGTCATTGGCGAGCTTCAGGGCCTCGTCCGGGGTCTGGAAACGCGTGACGGCGAGGACGGGGCCGAACACCTCCTCGCGCGAGAGCGTGGCCTTGGCCGCGACGTGGTCGAACACGGTCGGTTCGACGTAGTAGCCTCCGCTCTCCGCGCGGGTGCGGTTGCCGCCGAGCCGGAGGGCGCCGCCCTCGCGGGCTGCGGTGTCGATGTAGCGAAGCGCCGTGTTCATCTGCTCGGCCGACACCATGGCCCCAAACGCCGTCGCGGGCTCGAGCGGATCGCCGGCGGCGATAGGGCGTGCGACGGCGAGCAGCTTCTCGACGAATGCATCGGCGATGCTCTCGTGCACGAGCAGGCGGGAGGCGGCCGTACAGACCTCGCCCTGATTGTAGAACACGCCCCAGGCGGCGTGCAGTGCGGCGGTGTCGAGGTCCGGGCAGTCCGCGAAGACGATGTGGGGGGACTTGCCGCCAAGCTCGAGGCTCACGCGCTTCAGGTTGCTCTGTCCGGAGTACTGCATGAGAAGTCGGCCGACGGCCCCAGAACCTGTGAACGCGATCATGTCGACGTCGTTGTGGAGGGCCAGCGCCTTGCCAGCCGCGCCGCCCATGCCGGGGACAACATTCAACACGCCCGGCGGCAGGCCCGCCTCGAGCGCCAGCTCGCCCATGCGCAGCGCCGTCAGCGGCGACTGCTCGGCCGGCTTCAGCACCACCGAGTTGCCCATGGCGAGGGCAGGCGCCACCTTCCACATGGCCATGTGCAGCGGAAAGTTCCACGGCACGATGGCGCCGATGATGCCAAGCGGCTCGTGCACGACGTAGGAGAAGCGGTCGGGCGCCTCGGCACCGACCTCGCCGTAGATCTTGTCGAGCGCCTCGGCGTAGTAGCGCGTGGTGCGGATCGACGAGGGGATGTCGGCCTCGATCGCATTCTTGATCGGCTTGCCGACGTCGAGGCTCTCGAGCACCGCGAGCTGCTCGAGCTCACGCTCCATGAGCTCCGCGAGCTTGAAAAGCACGCGCTTCTTGTCGCGATAGTGAAGCTTGCGCCAGCGGCCGTCCTCGAATGCGTCGCGCGCGGCCTTGACCGCGAGGTCGACGTCGGCGGCGTCGCAGGCAGCGACCTGGTTCAAGACGCGGCCGTCGCGCGGGGTGACGTTGTCGAAGGTGGCGCCGCTCAGGGCCGCAACCTTCTTGCCGCCGATTACGGCCAGGCCCGGCAGCGCCAGCGCGCCGGCCACGGCTTCAAAGTGGGCGAGCGAGGTCATGTCACACCTTTACAAACGGGCCTTCAAACAACTGGGCTCATGCGACTTGGGCATACCACTGGTGGTCGAGCGCGGTCACGATGCGCTCGAAGTTGGCCCGCTCGGTCGATTTGAGGCGCGAGTAGACATGCTGGAAGTCGGCCCCGAAGGCCTCGCGGACAACGGGCGATTGCTCGAACTTGTCGAGCGCGCTGGCCCAGACGGTCGGCAGCGGCGGCGTGTCGAGCTCCTCGCTGTTGCCTTTGACCTCGGGACCTGGCTCGATCCTGCCTGCTATGCCGTGGGCGGCGCCGGCCAGAATCGATGCGATCACCAGATAGGGGTTGGCGTCGGCGCCGGCGACACGATGCTCGACGCGGGTGCCGGGTCCCATCTGATCGGGGATGCGCAGCGCCACCGTGCGGTTGTTGAAGCCCCAGTGCGCGGCCATCGACACGTAGGATTCCGGCACATAGCGGCGATAGGCGTTGGCGGACTGGGCCCAGATGGCCATGAAGTCGCCCATGGTCTCGCAGAGGCCGCCAAGCGCGTGCCGGAAGAGCGGCGAGATCGGCTGGCCGGCAAAGACGTTGGCGCCGGCCTTGTCGACCAGGCTCATGTGGATGTGCATGCCGGAGCCGGCCCACTCGTGATGAGGCTTGGCCATGAAGGTGGCGGTGAGGCCGTGCTGGCGAGCGGCCGCCTTGACCGCGCGCTTGAGCAGGAGCCCCTCCAGAGCCGCCTGCACGACGTCGGCGCTATGCTTGAGGTTTATCTCGAACTGCGAGGGGCCGCTCTCCTGCGTGAGCGCGTCCACCGGGAGGCCCTGTGCCTCGGCGATGCGATAGATGTCGTCGTTGAAGGCCTGAAGCGCGTCGAGGTCCTCGAATTGGAATGTCAGCGGGATGTCGGTCTCGCGCGACACACCGGGAGGGGCATTGAGCGTGAAGGCGCCGCCGGGGCCGGGCACCGTCACGTAGTACTCGAGCTCTACGGCCGCGACCGGCGTGTGTCCGGCGGCCTTGAAGCGCTCAACCTGCTTTCTCAGGACGTAGCGGGGATCTAGAGGATCGTCCTTCTCCGGTACGATGACGGCTTGCGCGAAGCGCGTGCCGTCGACGGGGATGGGCTTCAGCGTGCCGGACAGAATGCGGAAATTGTAATCGGGATCGCCCGTGGTCCAGAGCCGCCCGGTCTCGTTGATGCAGTTGCCGCGCGGGTCCATGATGAAGACCGAGGCCGGCAGCATCATGCCGCTCTTGGCAACACCGAGGAGGTCGTCCCGGCGCAGCCGCTTGCCGCGCGGATGGCCGTTCATGTCGAGCACGAAAGCGTCGATCCAGTGGACAGTCGGGTTCGCGGCCAGAAACTCCTTGGCCTCTTCCAGGGTGAGGGACGAGCTGTTCATGATGGATGACCGGTTGCGAGGCCTCTGGCTGCGGCGCCGAAGCGGCGGAACAGCTCGATAGAAACGGGGTTGCGCTTGGCCTGCCATTCAGGGTGCCACTGCACCCCGAGGCAGAACGGATGATCGCTGGGTCCGCGCACGGCCTCGATGAGGCCATCCTCGGCGTGGGCCTCGGCGATGAGCGGGGGAGCGAGACGCTGGATGCCCTGCCAGTGCAGCGAGTTCACGACGATCTCCTCGGCTCCGAGCCAGCTTCTGAGGTCGCCGGTCAGCGTCACGGGATGGGCCGGGCCGAAACGGTCGTCGAGGGGCACATCGGAGCGCTCGCGGTGGTCGTTGCGGCCTTCGACGGCGTGGACGGCCTGGTCGAGCGTGCCGCCAAGCGCGACGTTGAGCTCCTGGAAGCCGCGGCAGATCGCGAACAACGGCAGCTTGCGCACGACGGCCTCGCGGATGAGAGGCAAGGTCAGGCCGTCACGCGCGGGATCGAGGGCCGCCGCATTCAGCGGCGGCTCCTCGCTGCCGTAGTGGCTCGGATGCACGTTCGACAGGCTACCGGACAGGAGGATGCCATCGGCCACCCCGAGCAGCGCCGCCACGTCCGCCATGCTCGCTCCCAAGGGGGCAAGCAGCGGTTGGCACTCGGCGATCTCGGCGACCGCGGTCGAGTACTTGCGGCTCACGGCGTCGAAGACGTGGCCTTCGATCACCGTGGTGCACGAGGGGATGATGACGATCGGCCGCGTCATGCCGCGAGCTCTCCGGCGACGTCGGCGAGCGTGAGGTCGAGGGCGCGCCTGATGACGCGCTCGGCCTCGGCGAACTCGGCCTCGGTCCAGATCAGCGGCGGGGCGCAGACCATGGTGTCCCACACCGCCCGCATGATGAAGCCCTCGCGGAAGAAATGGTCGCGGCAGATGAGGCCCACGCGGCCGGGATTGTCGAAGCGGCGGCGCGTGCGCTTGTCGGCCACGAGCTCGATGGCGCCTAGCAGGCCCACGGAGCGAACCTCGCCGACGAGCGGATGGTCCTTGAACTTGCCGAGCAACTTCGCCAGCGCCGGGCCCGTCTCCTCCTTGACGCGCGGCACGAGGCGCTCGCGCTCCATGATCTCGAGGTTCTTGAGGGCGACCGCACATGCCACGGGGTGGCCAGAGAAGGTGTAGCCATGGTTGAAGTCGTCATCGTGGCCCATGAGCGCATCGACGATCTTGTCGTCGATCAGGAGGCCGGAGAGCGGGATGTAACCCGAGGTGGCCGCCTTGGCGAAGGTGATCAGGTTCGGCTTGATGCCGTAGTGGTCGGATGCCCACCACGTTCCGAGACGGCCGAAGCCGGTGATGACCTCGTCGGCGAGCAGCAGGATGCCGTACTTGTCGACGATCTTCTGCACGGCCGGCCAGTAGGTCGCGGGCGCAATCTTGACGCCGCCGGCGCCTTCCACCGGCTCGCCGGCGAAGGCCGCCACGTTCTCTGGGCCGACGGCCAAAATCTCGTCCTCGATCGCCTTCGCGGCGCGCAGGCCGAACTCGTCATGGCTCTCGCCGTCGCGGCCCTCTCCAAACCAGTAGGGATCCATCACGTGACGGAAGCCCTCGTAGACCGGATAGCTATGGGCGTGCATGTGCGGCATGCCGCCCATGGATCCGGCGGCGATGGTCGAGCCGTGATAGGCGTTCTTGCGCGAGATGATGATGCGCCGCTTGGGCTCGCCCTTCAGCGCCCAGTAGTGGCGGATCAGGCGGATCGCGGTGTCGTTCGATTCCGAGCCCGAGGAGCCGTAGAACACCTGGTTGATGTGCGGCGGGGTGATCTCGGCGAGCTTGCGCGAGAGCGCGACCACGGGCGGATGGGTGGTGCGGAAGAAGGTGTTGTAGAACGGCAGCTCGAGCATCTGAGCGTGCGCCGCATCGGCGAGCTCGGCCCGACCGTAGCCGATGTTGGTGGTCCAGAGACCCGCCATGCCGTCCAGGATGCGCTTGCCTTCGCTGTCCCAGACGTAGGGGCCGTCGCCTTTGACGATGACGCGGGCACCACCGCCGCGAAGCGACTTGTGGTTCGTGAACGGGTGCAGGTGGTGGAGCGCGTCGAGGTCTCTCCACTGCGGGGCGATATTCTTGGACATGGGTATCCTCCAGCGTGAGCGTGGGCACGAGATGACCGGTGCAATCTTGGGCTCAGGCTGCGTGAGGAGGCGTAAATCCTATACGGGCGCAGAGCTCGAGGAGCAGTGCCTTCCTCGTCTTCGAAGCTGGCCGATCCTGCGCCACGCTGCCGTTCCTCGTCACCTGGTCACTGAATGCGGTCTTAAGGGTCAAAAGTAAAGGGCTCAGACGCTCAGCAGGAGATGCTCCCGCTCCCACGGGCTGATTACGCGCATGAACTCCTCGAACTCGGAGCGCTTGAGCTGCAGGTAGACGTGGCAGAAGCGCTTGCCGAGGATCTCGTGCAGCTCGTTCGAATCCTCGAACTCGGTCAGCGCCTCGAGCAGCCCGCGCGGGAGCTGGTGGTCGTTCCTGTAGGCATTGCCGATCACCGGCTGACGCGGCTCGAGCGCGTTCTTCAAGCCGAGATAGCCGCACGCGAGGCTCGCAGCGATGGCGAGATAGGGATTGGTGTCGGAGCCGGCGAGGCGGTTCTCGACGCGGCGCGCTGCGTCGGGCGAGAAGGGCACGCGCAGGCCCGCCGAGCGGTTGTCGTGGCCCCACTCGACGTTGATGGGAGCGGCACCGCCGGGCACGAGGCGGCGGTAGGAGTTGACATAGGGCGCGAGGAGGCACGTCGCCGGCGGGAGATAGCGTTGCTGGCCGGCGAGGAAGTGGAAGAAGTACTTGCTCGGGCCGCCGCGGTCGTCGGTGAAGATGTTGCGCCCGGTCTTGGCGTCGATGACGCTCTGGTGGATGTGCATGGCGCTGCCCGGCTCGTTGGCGAGGGGCTTGGCCATGAAGGTCGCGTAGCAGTTGTGCGTGAACGCAGCCTCGCGAATGGTGCGCTTAAACAGGAACACCTGGTCGGCGAGATCGACGGGATCGCCGTGCAGGAGATTGATCTCGAGCTGGGCCGCGCCGCCTTCCTGGATGATGGTGTCGATCTTGAGGTACTGGCGCTCGGCATAGTCATAGATGTCGTCGACGATCTTGTCGTACTCGTCGACGGCGCCGAGGCTGTAGGCCTGACGGCCGGCGCCGGCGCGGCCGGAGCGGCCCGTCGGCGGCTCGAGCGGATAGTCGGGATCCGGGTTGGTCTTGGTGAGATAGAACTCGAGCTCGGGTGCAATCACCGGCACCCAGCCCTCCTTGCGATAGAGCGAGAGCACGTGCTTCAGGACCGAGCGCGGCGCGATCCCGACCGGCTCGCCGTTCTGCCAGGTGGCATCGTGGATGACCTGCGCCGTGGGGCTCGAGGCCCAGGGCGCCGGGCGGATGGTGGTGAGGTCCGGCACCATCATGAGATCGCTCTCGGCGTAGAGCGTCTCGCCGTCCTCCTCGAAGCCGACGTAATCGCCGGTGATGGTCTGGTGGAAGATCGAGATCGGCAAATGCACGGCGTCGAGCTTCACGAACTTCTCGGCGGGCATGGTCTTGCCGCGCGCGACACCCGCGATGTCGGGCACGGCGCAGTCGACCTCCTCGATGCGGTGCTGGTTGAGCCACAGCTTCAAAGACGAGGGGCTGGCGCCGACAGTATAGGTCTCGGCTGCAGTGGCCGCCGTCACTCCAAATTCGCCGGGCATAGGTCACCTTGATTGTGCAGGCGGTCGCCGCGCGCGCCTCCTCGGCGGAGGGCAAGCGACCGCACCTCAACGCCGCCGCGGCACTGGCCCGGGGCGCGGTTTGTCCAACAATGTGATCACAAATTGCAGACGAACTCAAGCGCCGCCGCGCCGTCCGGACTTGTTAGGCACGAAAGTCGTTTGTTTTCAGGCGCGATGCTTCAAGACGGCTTCACCTATGAAGTTCATGCCCTGGCCGATGTCAGCGGCGATGGCTGCTTTCAAGGCCTTGCGGTCACCCTTCTCCAGGGCGGCGATGGCGGCCTGATGCTGGTCCTCGAGCGTGAAAGTTCCTATGCGTCCGTAGGCCATGCGCATGAAGGGGCCGAATTGAAGCCAAATGCTCTCGACGAGCCCCGTCATGGTCTCGGCGCGGGCGTGCTCGTAGATGGCGAAGTGGAAATCGAAGTTGCTCTTCATGTAGCCGGTGACGTCGCCCTCGGACATGGCGCGGTCGACGGCGGTGTCGAGCCGGGCGATGCGCTTGACCTCGGCGGGGCCGATGCGGTCCATGGCGCGAACCGCGAGCTCCGGCTCAAGAGCCTTGCGGCAAAAAACGATTTGCTCGAATTTGCTCTCGGTCATGGGCGGAACCAGAACGCGCCGGTTGTCCTGCATGGCGAGCGCGCGCTCGGCGATGAGGCGGCGTACTGCCTCGCGAATAGGCATCGGGCTCACGCCCATATCCTCGGCGAGACCACGCAGCGTTACGGCGCTGCCGGGAAGGAAGGTCCCGAATAGGATGCGGTCGCGCAGGCCGCGATAGACACTCTCGTGCGTCGTCACGCCGATGTCGAAGATGTCGGCAGAGCGCTGCCGGCGGCCTGTGCCGGAGGTGCGGAGCGGGCTCCGCTTCGTAACGTTCGATCTCTGGCGCGCGGGCATCGAAACTCTAAGTCACCTCACGCTGTCGCGTCGCAATTTGTCGATCGGGCAGGCCCGCCGAAGGGCCGCGTCTTAACCGCGGCGAGGGCCTACATAACGAAACACTTGTAGCGCGCGATTAATGTGATCACAATGGTCTGGTCTGGTCCGGCGGGCCAAGGTCGAGGGCGGGACGCTCTCTCCAGCCCGCATCGGGACTCCCTTGGGAGGTAGTCGAATGATGAACTTCATGAGTGCCCGCTTGGTGAAGGCGGGCTCAATTGCGTTGGCGGCAGCTATCCTGGCGGGCGGGGTGGCAGCGGCAGAGGAGAGAGAGGTCAGGGTCTACAACTGGTCGGACTACATCGACGAGTCGATCCTCTCCGACTTCACGAAAGAGACCGGCATCAAGGTCGTCTACGACGTGTTCGACAGCAACGAGGTGCTCGAGACCAAGCTCCTGGCCGGCAACACCGGCTACGACATCGTAGTGCCGACGGCCTCGTTCCTGTCGCGCCAGATCCAGGCCGGCGTGTTCCAGAAGCTCGACAAGTCCAAGATCCCGAACATCTCCAACGTCTGGCCCGAGGTCTACAGCCGTGTCGCCATCTACGATCCCGGCAACGAGTACGCGCTGAACTGGATGTGGGGCACCACCGGCGTCGGGTACAACGAGGGCAAGATCAAGGAGCGCATGCCGGACGCGCCCGTCAACTCGCTCGACATGATCTTCAAGCCGGAGATCGCCGCCAAGTTCAAGGACTGCGGAATCTACGTGCTCGATTCGCCTGAGGACATCGTTCCTCCGGCGCTGAACTACCTCGGTCTCGATCCCAACACCACGAACCCGGACGATCTCAAGAAGGCCGAGGAGCTGCTCACCAAGATCCGTCCTTACGTGAAGAAGTTCCACTCGTCCGAGTACATCAATGCACTTGCCAATGGCGACATCTGCATGGCGCTCGGCTGGTCGGGCGACATCCTGCAGGCTGCCAGCCGCGCCGAGGAAGCCAAGAACGGGCAGGTGATCAAGTACAACATCCCGAAGGAAGGCACGCAGATGTGGTTCGACATGATGGCCATCCCCGCGGATGCCAAGCATGTCGAGGAAGCGCACATCTTCCTCAACTACCTCAACAGGCCGGAGGTGATGGCCAAGGCCTCGAACTACATCAGCTATGCCAACGGGAACCTCGCCTCGCAGAAATTCATCGACGAGGAGATCCTGAAAAACCCGGCCGTCTACCCGGACGAAGCGACGCTCAAGAAGCTCTACGTCAAAACGACATGGGACAACAAAACCCAACGCGTCGTGACGCGGATGTGGACAAAGATCGTAACGGGCCAATAACCTGACAGCCGCGCCAGAAAAACTTCTGGCGCGGCTTTGTCGTTCTAACGTCGTTCTAGCGCCCATTCCCCAGACCGGCTCTCAGGAATTTCATCATGACCGTCGCGTCCGTACCCCAGGCGAACACGTCCTCCTCGCAACGCGCTGGTCCGCGCACGGCCGCGCCGCAATCGGGCTTTGCGCCGTGGAAGGATCCTTCCAAGACGCCGATCGTCCGGTTTGAGAACATCACCAAAAGGTTCGACGATTTCGTCGCGGTGAAGAACATCACCCTCGACATCTACGAGCGCGAGTTCTTTGCCCTGCTCGGGCCCTCGGGATGCGGAAAGAGCACGTTGCTCAGAATGCTGGCCGGCTTCGAGCGGCCGACCGAGGGCAAGACGATCGTCGCGGGGCAGGACATCACGGACCTTCCCCCCTACGAGCGACCGGTCAACATGATGTTCCAGTCGTACGCGCTGTTCCCGCACATGACAGTGGAAGGCAACATCGGGTTCGGCCTCAGGCAGGAAGGCATGCCGAAGGACAAGATCGCAGAGCGAGTCGATGAAGCCATGGGCATGCTGCAGCTTCGGCAGTTTGCGAAGCGCAAGCCCAACCAGCTCTCGGGTGGCCAGCAACAGCGCGTGGCGCTCGCGCGAGCCATCGCCAAGAAGCCCCGCATCGTGCTGCTCGACGAGCCGCTTGGCGCGCTCGATAAGAAGCTGCGCCAGCAGGCGCAGTTCGAGCTGATGCGCATCCAAGAGACGACGGGCACCACCTTCATCATCGTCACGCACGACCAGGAGGAGGCGATGACGGTCGCGAGCCGCATCGCGGTCATGGACAAGGGCGATCTCGTGCAGGTGGCCACCCCGGGCGACATCTACGAGAACCCGAAGTCGCGCTACATCGCGGGCTTCATCGGCGACGTCAACGTGTTCGATGGCAAGGTGTCCGGCATCTCGGACGGCTGCATCGAGATCGATGCGAAGGACGGCTCCAAATTCAGGACGCGGAGCACAGAGACGGTCACGGTCGGCCAGGACGTGGGGCTGGCTCTGAGGCCGGAGAAAATCCGCATCGGGCACGAGAAGCCCGAGAGCGCCGTCAATGCCATTGCGGGAAAAGTCGAGGACGTCGGCTATCTCGGGTCGATCTCGCACTACCATGTGCGCACAGCAGGCGGCGATCGCGTGACGGCGCTTCGAGCTAATTCCGCGCATACCGTCGAGCGGCCGATCAGCTGGGAAGACAACGTCTGGCTCGACTGGCCGGTCGATTCCGGCGTCGTTCTCACGCGCTAGAGGTCAACATGAGCAGCGTCGTCAAGCCCGATCTCCGGCGATGGTATGTGATCGCCGCGCCCTTCCTCTGGCTCTTGGTGTTCTTCCTCGTTCCGTTCTTCATCGTGTTCAAGCTTTCGCTGTCCGATGTTGCGACAGCCATTCCGCCCTACACGCCGACGTTCAGCTGGTCGATCGGAGACTTCATTTCGAAGCTCGACTTCGAGAACTACTACTTCATCTTTGGCGATTCGCTCTACATCAACGCCTATCTTTCGAGCCTCAAGATCGCGACGATCTCGACCTTCCTGACGTTGCTCGTCGCCTACCCGATGGCATACGGCATGGCACAGGCGCCGAAGTCCTGGCAGCCTACCCTCATGATGCTCGTCATCCTGCCGTTCTGGACCTCGTTCCTGATCCGCATCTACGCCTGGATCGGCATCTTGAAGCCTGAGGGGCTGCTGACGCTGCTGCTCACCAACCTCGGCCTCATCGACCAGCCGTTGCAGATCATGAACACGACGACGGCGGTCTACATCGGCATCGTGTACTCGTACCTGCCATTCATGATTCTGCCGCTCTACGCGAGCCTCGAAAAGGTCAATCCGTCGCTGCTCGAGGCGGCGCAGGATCTCGGCTCGCGGCCGTGGCGCGCGTTCTGGCAGGTGACATTTCCCTTGTCGCTGCCCGGCGTGTTCGCAGGCTGCCTCCTGGTCTTCATTCCGGCAGTGGGCGAGTTCGTCATTCCGGATCTGCTCGGCGGCTCCGAGACGCTGATGATCGGCAAGACGCTGTGGACCGAATTCTTCAACAATCGTGACTGGCCGCTGGCTTCGGCGGTCGCGGTGCTGCTGCTGCTGGTGCTGATCGTGCCGATCGTCCTGTTCCAGCGCCAGCAGCAGCTCGAGCGGGAGGCCGGACGATGAAGACTCGCTTCACCTGGTTCAACGCGACCTCCGTCACGCTCGGCTTCGCGTTTCTCTACATTCCGATCCTGCTCTTGGTGATCTACTCGTTCAACGAGTCGAAGTTGGTGACGGTGTGGGGTGGATGGTCCACGAAGTGGTACGCGTCGCTGCTCGACAACCAGGGCCTCAAGGACGCGGCCTGGGTGACGATCAGGGTCGCGGTCATTTCGTCAACCATTGCCACGATCCTCGGTACGCTGGCGGCCATCACGCTGGTGCGCATGGGCCGGTTTCGCGGCAGGACGCTGTTCTCCGGCATGATCTTCGCGCCGCTCGTGATGCCGGATGTCATCACCGGCCTTTCGTTGCTGCTGCTGTTCGTCGCGCTGGGGTTCGATCGCGGCTTCTGGACCATCACGCTTGCGCACATCACGTTCTCGATGTGCTACGCGGCGGTGGTGGTGCAAGCGCGGCTGCAGGACTTCGACAAGTCCGTCGAAGAGGCGGCGATGGATCTCGGTGCCACGCCCATCAACACGTTCTTCCAGGTCACTTTGCCGATCATTGCGCCATCGGTGATCTCGGCGTGGCTGCTTGCCTTCACGCTGTCGCTCGACGACCTCGTGATCGCAAGCTTTGCAACAGGGCCCGGCGCCACGACGCTGCCGATGAAAATCTATAGCCAGGTGCGGCTGGGCGTGACGCCCGAGATCAACGCCATCTCGACCATCCTAATCGGGATCGTCACGGTCGGCGTTCTTGGCGCGGCCTACTTCACCAAGCGGCAAACGGAACGCGCCGAGCAGGAGCGCCGGCGGGCATTCGGGGCAGGCGGCTGAGCTTGTCGGCGAAGACGTTCGGGCTTGACGGCGCGGCGGGCCTGCGTGGCTGCTTGCGGTAGAATTGGAACCACGCTCTAGCATTTTGGATCACTGTGGCTGCGACGCATACCAGCTCCTACTACGCTGCGACCGCCAACGACGGGACGCGCCATCCGCGCCTCGCCGGCACTGTCAAGGCCGACATCTGCGTGATCGGGGGCGGGTTCTCCGGCATCTCGACGGCGTTGTCGCTCGCGGAGCGTGGATACAAGGTCGTGGTGCTCGAGGCGCAGCGGATCGGCTGGGGCGCGTCGGGCCGCAACGGCGGTCAGATGATCGGCGGCATCAGCGGCGAGGGGCGGGTCGTTGCCGAGCTTGGGGCCGAGGGTCGGCGGATGCTCGATGCGATCCGCTACCGCGGCCACGAGATCATCGAGGCGCGCGTCAAAAAGCACGCAATCGATTGCGACCTCAAATACGGCTGGATGGAGCTTGCGGCGCGCCCGCGGCATATGGATGGGATCCGCGCGCACGTGGAGGAGCGCATTGCCGCGGGTGAGGGAGATCACCTGCAGATCATCGAAGCCCGCGACATGGAGCGCGTGATCGGAACGCGGGCCTACCACGGCGGCTTTTTGGACCGGCGCAGCGGACATCTCCATCCTTTGAACCTTTGCCTCGGGGAGGCGCGTGCGGCGGTGGCGGCTGGCGTCCGGATCTTCGAGGAGAGTCCGGTCATCGCATTCGGCGGCGGGCCGAAGCCGTTCGCCGCCACCCCCGAGGGACGGGTCGAGGCGCAGTCGCTCGTTATCGCCGGCTTCATGGACAATCCGCTGTTTCAGCGCGGCCCCCTCTTCGGGCTCAACTTCCCAACCGGCAGCTACATCATCGCGACCGAGCCGCTCTCCGAGGAGGTCGCGGCCACGATCAATCCGCAGGATCTCGCCTACGCCGACAGCAACGTGGTGCTCGACTACTACCGGCTCTCGGCAGACCGGCGCATGCTGTTCGGCGGGCGCTGCAACTACTCGAACCGCGATCCGCGAGACATCCGTGCCGCGCTGAAGCCGCGCCTGGTCGAGCTCTTCCCGCAGCTTGAGGACGTGGCCATCGACTACGCCTGGGGAGGGCGCATCGATATCGTGCTCACGCGCGTGCCGGCCATCGGCCGGCTCGAGCCCAACGTCTACTATCTGCAAGGCTACTGTGGGCATGGCGTGAACACCACGCACATTGCCTCCGAGATCGTTGCGGACGCCATCTCGGGGACGATGGAGAAGCTCGATCTCTTCGAGCGCATCCGCCACATCCGCCTGCCGGTCGGCCAGTTCCTCGGCAACCAGCTGCTGGCGCTCGGCATGCTCTACTACCGCCTGCGCGACCTGCTTTAGCTCCGGCGCGGTCAGCGGCCATCATGGGCCACACATGCGAACGGCCCGCAAGGCGGGCCGCTCGAAAGGCTGTCAGAGTATCGCGGGGCCTCAGGCGGCCGCGGCCTTGTCGAGGAGCGCGGTGACGGCCGCGGTCATCTTGCCCAGGGCCTCGTCGCAGGCGATGTATGCCGGCGTCGCATTGGCCCAATTGCGATTGCGGACCTCGTCCGTCATCTTGGCTGCGCTGCTCTGCGCGACCGAGAGGGCGCTCGAGAGGTCGGCCACGAGCGAGTGGCCGGAGCCTGCCGCGCGCACGATCTCCTCTGCCTCTTTCACCACACCGGCGTGGGACAGGCTCGGCGTGGTCTGTGCGGACAGGGCGCCGAGCAGGATCTGCGAGAGCTGGCGCTTCCAGGACAGCGCCTCCGAGCTCATGCGGACGAGCGCCGGGCAGCGGACGGGCAGCTCCGCAGCCTCGAACGTCTTTCTCAGTATGCCTTCGCAATCCTCGAGGCGCTTGCCGATCTTCTGCACCTCGTCGCGGCTCTTGACGGCCTTGTCGGAGATGCGCAGGACGTTCTGCGTGATCTCGGTCGTGGCCGAGCGTTGCTGCTCGAGCACATTGGACAGGCCGCGGATGCGTTCGGCAACCTCGGTTACCTCGTCGCCCATGTTCTCGATGATGGTGCCGACCTGGGTGACGACGGCGCTGCCGGAGGCAACAGATTTCAGGCTGTCTGTCACAGCGGCGCTGATCTCGCGCATCTCGCGCGTCAAGGCCTCGACGCGCGAGCGGATCTCCTGCGTGGCCTTGCCGGTCTCGACGGACAGCGTCTTGACCTCGGCGGCGACGACAGCGAAGCCGCGGCCGGCCTCGCCCGCGCGCGCAGCCTCGATGGTGGCGTTCAAGGCCAGAAGATTGGTCTGGCGCGCGATGGAATCAATGCTGGTCGCCATCTCGCCGATCTGATCCACGGCGCTTTGCAGCAGCGAGACCTGCTGGCCGATGTTGCTCGCGCGTTTCTCAATGTTCGACATGGCATCGACGGCGGCGCGACTGTCTTTGATGCAGCTGCGCATGGTGTCGCGCGCAGCCTCGGTCTGGGTGGCGCTCGCTGCCGAGGCCGTCGACAGCTCGGCGATGGAGGCAGCCATCTCCTCGACGGCGCTCGAGATAGAGACCGTAGACTGGGCGACCTCGCTGAAGTCGTGCGACAGCCAGCCGATGTTGATGGACGCCTCGCAGGCTTCCCGGCCGATGTCGCTTACACCCAGGAGTTGCTTGGTGTTGGCTTCCATGACGGCGTGGACCAGGCGGGTCAGGGCCACGCCAATTCTGCCGTCCAGGGTAATCGCGCCAGAAAGTCTGGCTCGGGTCAAAGCATCCAGTGTGTCGACGATGCGCTGCTCCGAGAGGCCGGCCGTGGTCTCGGGCAGGGCAGTCTCACCGGACTCAAAGACAGGACGCTTTGAAAACACGGACTTCTCCTCTCGGAACGCTCGGCCGCCGATCGTGCGGCTTCTTGCGATTTTCAAATGCAAAGGCGGGGCATGAAATAACAGCGTTCTGGAAGGATACGGTGCAGCGGTTAATCGGCGCTTACCAAACCAAAGGTATTGCTCCCGCTCTTCATGCGGAGGATTGCAAGCGCGTGTGGACTTTGCAACCCGAGACCCGATTGCGAGACCTCGTCGAGCGCTCAGCGCCGGTAACCCGGCAGACGCCGCAGCAGATCCTCGATCGGGTGGTCGACCCAGGCCTGGGTGACGAAGCTCCGGTGCGTGACGTTCTCCCCTCCGGAGAGGATCGCCACATCGCCCTGATGCAGGCTCGGGTCTAGCTCCGTCGAGTAGTCGATGTCCCTGCGCGTCAGCATCCCGGCGAGCTCGGCGTTTTGCACGCGGGTCGAGCCGAGGTAGGCGCTGACAAAGAAGGCCGACCGGTCATTTTCTATCCAAGAGGCGAACTTGCCGAGCTCGCCATAGAGAGCGTCGAGGAGCACCACGCCGCGCAACCGCTTGTTGAGACCGCCGCGGGTGGCGCATGAGGCGGCAGCGAGGTAGCCGCCGCTGTAAGCGACGAAGATCACCGGGGCGGAGGCGAACGTGCGCGCACTGCGCCGGTCGCCGTGCATCTTGGCGAGCATCTCGGCAGCCTCGCCCATGAATCGGCCGAAAGCGCCGGGCTCCCAGAAGCGACCTGCGCTCGAATCCGAAGCATCGACCGCGAACTGGGGCGCGATCAGGACGGCATTGGCGCCGGATCGGGAGATTTGATCGGCAACCTGCTGGCGGCGCAGAACGTCCCGCTCCAGCGTGGCGCCGTGGCCGTGAAAAAAGACGATAATGACCGAGGGGCGGCGAACGTCGAACCCCTTCGGAATATGAAGGAGCACGCGGTTGTCGTTGTAGGTCTCGTCGGCCCAATAGCGGCGACCGTAGGGCGTAACGTGGCCGAGACGCCCGTTCTCGTTGACGTTGAGGAATGGCCGGTTCGTGCCCGGCTCATAGCCGCGATAGGGAAATGGCGCAGTCTGGAATGGGATCAGCGCCGTCTTGGCCTGCTTCAGCGGGCCTGAGCGGGAGATGACCTGTTGAGGCTTGGGAACGACCTCCGTCTCCGACGTGCGCGACTTGGCCCACACGGCAGGCGCAGCGACGCCCAACGCCACAGTGGCGTATCCGAGACAGATCAGTGATTTAGCGGCAGTCCCCGCCCGTCTCATGGTGCGCTACTCTCAAGGCTTCGACCAGGCACGCACTACTAAGGATTTCTAAGGAACTCGGCCGGGCCCTTTCCCACGACCCTAGCCACCGAATGGTTTCCCGACCCTTGACCGGTGTGTGCGTCGCATAGCGTGCAATCATGTCGAGAACTGGGACGGCCGGGTGTGGCTACATCGACAGTCAACGGTGCATTTCGGCCACGTGCCGACCTCATTTTGGTGCTCAGGTTGTTGAATTGGGCGAGCGACCCTAGGGTGTTCGCGATCTAATGATTTGCGGACGTTCAATGACAGTGACCGCACCACTCAGCACGGCCTCGCCCGAGGCCGCCCCGCATCCGCCGCGCACCGTCTCCTTCGAGACGGCGACTTTCATCGCCATCGCCGACATGATCGGCATCGGCGTTTTTACGAGCCTCGGCTTCCAGGTGTCTGCAATACCCTCCGGCTTCGCGATCATCATGCTCTGGGTGGTCGGCGGTCTCGCAGCGCTCGCGGGCGCGCTCGCCTACGCGGAGCTGGCAACGGCCTTTCCCCGCTCCGGTGGCGAGTACAACTTCCTTTCGCGAATCTACAGCCCGGCCCTGGGCTTCATGGCCGGCTGGATCTCTGCGACCGTCGGGTTCGCCGCGCCGGTGGCGCTTGCGGCGATGGCCTTCGGCGAGTACTTCGCCGGCGTTTTCCCGGGTGCCCCGGTGATGGCCGTCGGCCTGGCAGCGGCCTGGGGGGTGACGCTGATCCACCTCTCGGGTGTGCGCCATGGCGCGAGGTTCCAGAACGTGGCGACGGCCATCAAAGTGGCGCTCATCGCCATCTTCATCGTTGTGGGCTTCTCGGTGGCCGACCCGCAGCCGATCTCGTTCCTTCCGCAAGCCGGCGATCTCGCTCACCTCACGAGCGCACCCTTCGCGGTGAGCCTCGTGTTCGTCATGTACTCGTACTCCGGCTGGAACGCCGCGACCTACATCGCAGGCGACGTGCGCGAGCCGGGCCGGACGCTGCCGCGCGCCATGCTGATCGCCACGCTCGTCGTCATCATTCTTTATGTGGCCTTGAACGTCGTCTTTCTCTATTCGACGCCGATCTCTGCTCTTGCTGGGCAGCTCAACGTGGGCCAGATCGCGGGCGAGCACATCTTCGGCGCAACCGGTGGGCGTATCGTTGCTGCACTCATCTGCATCGGGCTCATCTCGGCGATCAGCGCCATGATGTGGATCGGGCCGCGCGTCACGGTCGCCATGGGCGAGGACTTCCCGTTGCTCCGCATCTTCTCCAGCCGCTCAAAGTCGGGCGTGCCGGCGACGGCCATCCTGTTCCAGATCGCGGTGGTCACCCTGTTGCTCATGACGCAGAGCTTCGAGGCGGTTCTCGACTTCATCCAGTTCAGCCTCACGCTCTGCTCGTTCCTCGCGGTCGCGGGCGTGATCGTGCTGCGTCAGACCCGGCCCGACTTGCCCCGCCCTTACAGGGTTTGGGGCTATCCTCTGACGCCGCTCGTCTTTCTCGGCGTCACAGGCTTCATGATGTACTACCTCTTCTCCGAACGTCCGCTGCAATCGCTGGCAAGCCTCGGCCTCATGGCCTCGGGGCTTCTGCTCTATGTGCTTTCGAAGCGAGATCCGGTGCGGGGCGGGGCTCTTCAACGCGCAGTCAAGGGATGATCCTGATGCTTCGGACGGCGGCACTTCTCGTGGCCCTTCTCATCGCGGGGCCGATGGCGGCGTTGGCGGCGGATCCTGCCACGCCGGACGACAATGCCCGCGTCATCGCAGGTTTGGCGCCGTCTACGGGATCGCCGCTCGAGCCGGTTGCGAAGGACGGCGCGTGGCAATCGCACGCCAAGTATTTCGACAAGGCCTGGGCGCAGCTCGAGCAGCGGCAGCTTTCCAAGATCCGCGCCTGGTCCGCCAAGAACGTGCCGGACCGCAAGCCGGTCGTGTTCTACATGTTCTCCGGGCCCGATTTCCTCTATGCGGACGCCTTCTTCCAAGGCGCCTCGACCTACGTTCTTTCCGGGCTCGAGCCGGTGGGGCAAATCCCCGACCTGTCCACGCTGTCGCCGCGCCAGGTCGGCCAGGAGCTGCGCGAGCTCCAGGGCTCACTCAACTCGGTGCTGTCCTATAGCTTCTTCATCACCAAGAAGATGAAGACGCAGCTCAGGAGCGGGCGGCTCTCGGGCACGCTGCCGATCCTCTATACGTTCCTTGCGCGCTCCGGAAAGTCCATCAAGACCGCGGCCCTTGTCGCGCTCAATCCGGACGGCACGGTCACGCCGCTCGACGGGGCGGTGCCAAAGGGGGCGAGCCCCGGCGCCAAGGTCGAGTTCACCTCGCCGGGCGACAGCCGCGTGCAGACGCTCTACTACTTCAACACGGATCTCTCGGACGGCGGCATCAAGACGAGCGGCTTCCTCACCTTCTGCAAGGGGCTCGGGCAGGGCGACAGTTTCGTGAAAAGCGCGTCCTACCTGATGCATCAGGAGAACTTCTCCACCGTGCGGTCCTTCATCGTCGACAACAGCGCGGTGCTGGTCCAGGACGATTCCGGCGTGCCGTTGCGATACCTCGACCAGAAGCTCTGGCGGCTGCAAGGCTTTGGCCGCTATCTGCAGCCGCTCGGGATCTTCCCACGCACCTATCAGCCCCAGATGCGCGACCTTTTCGCTAAGGGACGGGCGGAGCCGCTCGATTTCGGCATCGGCTACCGGTGGCGGCCCAACGAGTCCAATTTGCTCCTGGCAGTGAGGGAGACGGCCAAGGCCGAGGTTGAGACACCCAAGCCGTAAGGTCTGCTCGCTTCAAAAAACTGTCGCGATGGTTAGCGCCGTGGCGCTTCGTGCGGCGCAGGGAGCTTTTGCCTAGCTTCAGTCCACATTGTACCGTATGCCCCGTTCGCTCTCGGTAGTTTCGTCTCGCGTCGTCTAGGGAGGACCACGTGGCCACCGTCGTCACCGTTCACGGCACGTATGCGCACACGGCGGGTACGGCGGACGCCCTGAACATCGGCTCTGCGGGGGAGCCGCAGTGGTGGGAGAAGGGCAGTGCGCTCGAGGCTGACCTCAAGTCGATGGTTGCAGGTCAGAGCACGCCCCTCGAGATTGTGCCGTTCTCGTGGAGCGGGCACAACAGCGAGCTCGAGCGGCGCAAGGCGGGGGCCGACCTGCTCAAGGTGCTGCGTGGTCTCGAACAAAAGGGAGAGCCCTATTGCGTGGTCGGCCACAGCCACGGCGGCTCGGTGATCGCGGCGGCGCTTCTCGACAGCGTCTCGTGGAGCAAACCGCTCACCCATCTCAAGAAGTGGATCACCGTCGGCACGCCGTTCGTCGGCATGCGCAAGGAGCGCTTCCTGTTCACGCGCCTGACGCTGCCGCGCAAAGTGCTGTTCGTGGCCTCGCTGATGCTGTTCGTGATGTTCCTTTTCTACGTCGCGGGGGAACTCGTCGGCGATCACGGGTTCGCGCGGCACGACCGCCACTATATCGGCCTCCTGTTCTCGGCGGCGATGACGATCGCGCCGTTCATTTTCTTCTACTCCGTGTTCAGCTATCTCGACAGCCGCGAGCTCGCTGGATATGCGCGCGGCACTGCCCAAAAGATGCGGGACGCCTACGCCGACAAGTGGCTGCCCCTCTGTCACAAGGACGACGAGGCGGTGCACGGACTGAAGTATCTGCCCAAGGTCCGGATGCACCTGATCGACGACGAGTTCGCGGCGCCGACCATCACCAAGGCAGCGATCCTGGTGTTGCCGCTCGCGTATCTTCTGATCGTCACCTCGCCCACGATCATGCTCGGCATCTCGGACTTCCTGCAGACTCACGTCTACGGCGTGCAGGAGTTCGCGCGGGCGGATGATCCCGTCGTCAAGGCGCGCGATGAGCTGCGCGAGATGGCGTCGCGCATGCGCAACGCCCGGGATCGTGCGGAGCAGAGCAGTCTCGAACCGGCCGCGCAAGAGGACGCCCGGCGCCAGGCAGAGCAGCTCAGAAATCAGCTGCGCGAGCGGCGCAATCAGATCGAGGAGGCTTTCCCGGAGATCACGCAAGTGGATCGCGCGCGACGCTTCAAGCGGCGCTTCCTCGAGAAGAATGGCCAGCCCTGCGAAGGCGGGCGCCTTTGCGGCGCGGGGCACGACTATGCGCTGAACAGCAAGCTCCTCTATCACGTGGTGACCGACGAGCTCACGACCGCGGTCGTCGACGAGGATCAGCTTGGCGGCGCGCTGGGCGGCCTCGTGCGGCTCTTGGTGCCTATCGTGCTGGTGCCCGCAGTGTTCGCGATGCTGGCGCTCGGCGTGCTCGCTGTCATCCAATTCGTGGCGAGGTATCTCAGCGCCATTTTCGGGCGCATGCTGAACGGCATCACGCTGGCCGAGATCAAGCGCTCGTCGTTCGGCAACGACACGGAGGGCGAGGTGGTGGTGGGCTCGGACTACGGCCCATCCTGGCTCGATCCCGTCACGTGTATCCTGCCGACCGAGGTGTCGGACGAGATCTCGGCGCATAGCAACCAGGTGACGGCCCAATCGCTTGCCAAATTCCGCAACGCCATCAGCACGCTCGCCTTCTCGGAGGGCGAGGACACCAAAGCCGGCGTCATCTCGAACTACCTGTCGTGGAAGGAGCTGGTGCACACCTGCTATTTCGACGTCTCAGAGTTCCGCAAGATCATCGCCCAGGCGATCAGCCGGGCAGAGGGCTTTGCCGCGACCGAGGAGTTCAAGGAGGACGGCGACTACGATCGCACCGGGCGCTGGCTCGCAGACCTCGGCCGCAAGAAGACGACCGAGACCGCGGCAGCCACGGGCCCGGAAGCGCCCGCCGCGGTTGCCATGCCGGCGTGATCGGCCGCCGAAAATCTGCCGCAAGCGGCCTGCTATATCTGTTTGATGACGGATGTCGTTTTGGGCGAATGCGCTGATACTTAATCGTTTTTCCCGTCAGGTTACTGTAATATTAAAGTGCGATGTGTGGCGCCCGCCTTTGGGGTGTATCAAAGACGCGGCGCTCAAGGCGGCGGGCCTTTCATGCCTCCCGAAACAGGTACGTCATGACTGTTGGCTCCGAGACTGCCGAGTATGCGCGCGCGGACACCTCCGCGGCGCCGGCGGTGCTTGGCACCATCTCGGTCGTCATTCCGGTGCTCAACGAGGAGGACTCGATCGGTCCGCTGCTGGCGGAGATCGGGGCAGCCAGAGCCGGCCTCGACGTCAAGGAGATCGTGATCGTCGACGACGGCAGCACGGACGGCACGGCGCGTGCGGTCAAGGCCCATTTGCAGAGCCTGCCGGGGCTGCGCCTCGTGCGCCACCGCGAGCGGCGCGGGCAGAGCACTGCCATGCTGACCGGCATACGGCGCGCCTCGGGCGACCTGATCGTCACGCTCGACGGGGATGGGCAGAACAATCCTGCAGACTTTCCGCTGCTGGTCGCAGCCTATCGCGCGGCCGCGCATCCCGGCCGCCGTGTTATGGTTGCGGGTCAGCGCGTCAAGCGCCAGGACACGTTCATCCGGCGGCTGTCCTCGCGCGTCGCCAACGGCGTCCGATCCTTCATGCTCGACGACGGCGTGCGCGACACCGGGTGCAGCCTCAAGCTCTTCCGGCGCGCAGATTTTCTCGCGCTTCCGCCCTTCGACCACCTGCATCGCTTCATCCCCGCGTTGATGCTGGCCTCCGGCGTCGAGATCGTGCTGGTCGACGTCTCGCACAGGCCGCGCGAGCGCGGGCAATCCAAATACGGCCTGTGGGACCGGCTCTGGGTCGGCATCTATGATCTGTTCGGTGTGAGGTGGCTGATCCGGCGCATGCGTCCCGGCGTCGAAATCCATGAGGAGAGCGCGTAACATGGCAATCAACCTCGATGCCGAGCACATCTGGCTCGCCGTCGGCTTCGTCGGCCAAATGCTGTTCGCGTCGCGCTTCCTCGTGCAGTGGATCGTTTCCGAGCGGCGCCGGGAGAGCGTCATCCCGATCGCCTTCTGGTACTTCAGCATTGGGGGCGGCATTCTTCTTTTCGCCTACTCGCTCTACCGCATGGATCCTGTGTTCATCATGGGCCAGTCGCTTGGCATGGTCGTCTATGTGCGCAACCTGTACCTGATCTTCGCCCGCCCGCAGCGCCAGAACGAGGCGCCCGCCACTTGACGGACGGCCGTACAGCGCGCTTTGCGATGGTCGCGGGGGCGACCGCGGAGCTCAAGACTGCACTCGCCGTATGGGCGCTCGGTGCACTCGCGATGGTCATCGTGCTGCCCGCCCTGCCGGTCGACGAGACCCGCTACCTCACCGTTGCCTGGGAAATGCGCCATTCAGGGCACTGGCTGCTTCCGACCCTCAACGGCGAGCCGTACTCACACAAGCCGCCACTTCTGTTCTGGCTCATCAATGCGGCGTGGAGCGTGCTCGGTGTCCACGTGTGGCCGGCCCGGCTCGTCACGGCGGCGACCGCAGCCGGCGTCCTCGCGATGACGTTTCGGCTTGCGCGCGAGCTCTTCCGCGAGCGGGCGCCGCTCGCGCTGGCGCTGCTGCTCGCGATGCCGGCGTTCGCTCTCTACTCGACGCTCATCATGTTCGACCTCCTGCTTACCGTGGCAGTGCTGATCGGGCTCGTCGGGCTGTGGCGGATGGCTCATGCCCCGTCACGGGCGAGCACACTCCTCTATGCGGCAGGAATCGGTCTCGGTCTCGTCACCAAGGGTCCGGTCATCCTGCTCCACCTTCTTCCGCCGGCTCTGCTCGTGCGGCTCTGGCATCCTGCGCCCGAGACGTTCGTGCTCAAGTCGTGGCTTCTGCGCGTGCTGGCGTGCGTGGGGCTCGGGACGCTGGCGGTGCTCGCTTGGGCCATTCCGGCCGCGATCAGCGGCGGGGAAGAGTTCGCGGAGATGATCTTCTGGAAGCAGTCGAGCGGGCGGCTCGTCAACTCGTTCGCGCACCGCGAGCCGTTCTGGTTCTTCGTGCCGGTGCTCGCGCTGTTTCTATTGCCACTTTTCTTCTGGCGCCCGGCGTGGCGCGGTGCTGCTCGGCTGGCGACGCGTCCGATGGACCGGGGCTGCGTGTTCCTGCTCGCGTGGATCGTTCCCGCCTTCATCCTGTTCTCCATGATCAGCGGAAAGCAGCCGCATTACATGCTGCCGCTGCTGCCCGGGATCGCAATCCTGCTCGCGGCCCTGATCCGGAGCGAGGAGGCCCAGCCGCGCGATCTCTGGCTCGCTGCGACGCCGTTTGCCATCCTGTTCGGGCTCATGCTGACATCACCGCTGGTGGCGCTGGCCGTCGGACATGAGACGAGCAACGGGTACATCGCGGACGGCCTCGGCCAATTCAGCCCTCTGTTGACATTGGCCGGCGCGGGTCTCGCGGCCGGCCTTCTCTATGCTTTCCGCAGAACGCTTCTTGGACAGGTGGTCGCGATTGCCGGGTCGGTCTGCGTCCTTGTCGGCACGCTGGCGCTGCAGTGCAGCCGCGGCATCTTCCAGTTTTACGATCTCTCGCCCATCGCGCATGCGATCGCGGCGCAGAAAGGGCCGGTGGTCTCGGCCTCGCACTATGCCGGAGAGCTGGGCTTCCTCGGCCAGCTCGAGCGTCCGATCGAGGTGATCAAGTTCGACGAGCTACAGGGGTGGTTCGCACAGCATCCGGATGGCGTGGCCATGACGCGCTTCAGCGTGCCGGATGTGATCGCGAGCTACGATGTCATCTATCGGCAAGCGTACAGGTCCGGCGGCGAGTTCGTGCTGCTCAAGGTGAAGGGCGCGAACAAGGCGAGACCGTAGGGCTCACGACTTGATCTCGAGGAACTCGATCTCAGGGTTGCGGCTCGCGGTATAGTTCAGATTGAAGACCGTGGCCGGCAGATAGACGTGATCGCCGTCGAGATCGGTCGCGACGGCCGAGCGGTTGCTCTCGATGAAGCGCTTGAGGGCCACCGGGTCCTTCGAGCGGATCCAGCGCACGGCGTCGCAAGGGGCAGGATCGAAGTCGGTCTTGAGCCCGTACTCGTGGACGAGGCGGTCGGCCAGCACGTCGAGCTGGAGCGCGCCGATGACGCCGACGACCGGCTGGGTGCCGTCGATGGGCGAGAACACCTGCACCACGCCCTCCTCGGCCATCTCGCGCATGGCGTCCTTGAGCTTCTTGGCCTTGATGGCGTCCTCGAGCCGGATGCGGCGCAAGATCTCAGGGGCGAAGCTCGGGATGCCGAGGAAGGTGATGTCCTCCCCCTCGGTCAGGGCATCGCCAATGCGGAGCGTGCCCCGGTTCGGGATGCCGACCACGTCGCCGGCAAAGGCCTCCTCGGCGATGGAGCGGTCCTGCGCGAAGAAGAACTGCGGGGCGGTGAGCGCCATGGTCTTGCCAGAGCGGACGTGCTTCACCTTCATGCCGCGGGAGAGCTTGCCCGAGCACACGCGCATGAAGGCGATGCGATCGCGGTGGTTCGGATCCATGTTCGCCTGGATCTTGAAGATGATGCCGGTCATCGCCGTCTCGGCGGCCTTGATCTCGCGGGTGGCGGCATGCTGGGTGCGCGGCGGCGGGGCGTGGGTCTTCAGGGCGTCGAGCACGTCGCGCACGCCGAAGTTCTTCAAGGCCGAGCCGAAGTATACGGGCGTCAAGGCGCCGTGCTGGAACTTCTCGAGGTCGAAGCGGCCGCAGGCCTCCGCCACGAGGTCGATCTCCTCGCGCCAGCGCGCATAGGCGTCGGGCTCCATGATCGCGTTGAAGATCGGATCATCGGGGCCGGAGATTGGCTGGCCGTCGAAGTTCTCGTCCAGGCGGCGGATGCGCGGCTGGTAGAGATCATAGGTGCCGCGGAACTCGCGACCCTGGCCGATGGGCCACACCATAGGCGCGGTGTCGAGCGCCAGCGTCTTCTCGATCTCGTCGAGGAGGTCGAGCGGCTCACGCGCCTCGCGGTCGAGCTTGTTGATGAAGGTGACGATCGGGATGTCGCGCATGCGGCAGATCTCGAACAGCTTGCGTGTCCGGGTCTCGATGCCGCGCGCCGCGTCGATCACCATGATGGCGCTGTCGACGGCGGTGAGCGTGCGATAGGTGTCGTCGGAGAAGTCCTCGTGGCCCGGGGTATCAAGCAGGTTGAAGACGGCGCCGCCGTACTCGAAGGTCATGACCGAGGTGGCGACGGAGATGCCGCGCGCCTTCTCGATCGCCATCCAGTCCGAGCGGGTGGCGCGGCCGTCCTTCTTCGCCTTGACCTGGCCGGCGAGCTGGATGGCGCCGCCGAAGAGCAGCAGCTTCTCGGTGAGCGTCGTCTTGCCGGCGTCTGGGTGCGAGATGATCGCGAAGGTGCGGCGCCGGCCGATCTCGTCAGAGAGCTTACGGTTGGCTGGTGCGGTCACCTTCCCCGCGGGCGGCGCCTCGCCGGCGGCCGTCTCCATCAGATTGTCGTTGCTCATTAAATCCTGCTCGGACCGTCGTGTTGCCGGGCTCTATAGCACCCTTTGGCCGGAAAGCCAGACTTTGGCGCCAGGCTCCTACGCCAGCTCGGCCAGGAGGCATTTCAGGATGCCGAAGTCATAGCGGCCGTCGAGGGCTGCGTGGGCGGGGCCGATCTTGCCGCTCTCGAGCGTGCCGAGCCGCTCGAAAACGCCCATGATCTCGTCGATCTCGGTCTCGTCGAGCGCGAGCACGCTCTCGGCCTCGATCACGCCGGCCTCGATCGCCTCGGCGAAGTGGGTGTAGACGGTGCCGACGTCAAGCCTGCGCTCGGCCGCGATGCGCTCCGCATCGAGGCCGCCGAGGTGCAGGGCGAGCGTCTGGTTGATCGTCGGCGACAGGCGGTTGTCGAGCACCGGGCTCGGCTTGAAGCCGGTGATGGTCGAGAGGAAAGCCTCGCCGTAGCGCTTGATCTTGCTTGCGCCGAGACCGGTTATGCCGTGCAAGTCCGCTTCCGCCGTCGGGCGCTTCATCGCGAGCTCTGCCAGCGTCTTGTCGTGACAGATGACGTAGGGCGGCAGCTTGGCGTCGGTCGCGAGGCGCAGGCGCAGCGCCTTCAGCGCCTCGTAGAGCGGGCGGTCGGCCGCCTCGACCAGATTGGACGAGGAGGCTGCGCGCTTGGTCTTCTCCTTCTTGGCCTTGGGGGCAGCGAGGCGCATGAGGAAGCGCTCCTCGCCGCGAAGCAGGGGGCGGGCCTTCTCCGCAAGCGCGAGGGTGCCGTGGCCCTCATCGTCGGTCTCGAGATAGCCAGCGGCCGTGAGCTGGCGGAACAGGCCGCGCCAGACGGCGGTGTCCGTCTCCTTGCCGATGCCCCAGACGGAGAGCTTGTCGTGGCTGTTGCGGCAGGCGCGCTCGTTGTCCTTGCCTTCGAGCACGTCGATCAGATAGCCCACGCCGAAGCGCTGGCCGGTACGGTAGACGGCGGACAGGGCCTTCTGCGCGAGCACGGTGCCGTCGGTGGTCTCCGGCGGCGCCAGGCAGTTGTCGCAGTTGCCGCACGTTCCTTCCCGGTGCTCCCCGAAATAGGCGAGCAGCAACTGACGGCGGCAGGCAGGCGTCTCGCAGAGGCCGACGAGCGCGTCGAGCTTCTGGCGCTGGGTACGCTTGAAGGCTTCCGCACCCTCGCTCTGGGCGATCCACTGCGTCTGCTGGATGATGTCCTGCATGCCGTAGGCAAGCCAGGCGTTGGCCGGCTCGCCGTCACGGCCCGCTCGCCCGGTCTCCTGGTAGTAGGCCTCCACGGAGCGCGGCAGGTTCAAATGGGCGACGAAGCGGACGTCCGGCTTGTCGATGCCCATGCCGAAGGCGATGGTTGCCACCATGATGACGGCGTCGTCCTTCAGGAACCGCTCCTGGGCGGCGCGGCGGACCTGAGGCTCGAGGCCGGCGTGATAGGCCAACGCGGTGCGTCCCTTGCGCACAAGCCATTGGGCCGTCTCCTCGACGGCCTTGCGCGACAGGCAGTAGACGATGCCGGAATCAGTCGGGTGCTCGGTCGAGATGAAGGACCATAGGCGCTCCCGCGCGCTCATGGAGCCCATCTCGGCGATGGTGTAGCGGATGTTGGGGCGGTCGAAGCTCGCGACGAAGCGGCGGGCGTTGCCGAGGCTGAGCTCGGTCGCGATCTCCTCGCGCGTGCGGTCGTCGGCGGTGGCAGTCAGCGCGATGCGCGGGACGCGCGGGAAGCGCTCGGCCAAGATCCTGAGCTGGCGGTACTCAGGCCGGAAGTCGTGGCCCCACTGGGACACGCAGTGGGCTTCGTCGATGGCGAAGAGAGCGATCTCCGCCCGGCCGAGGAGGCTCAGCGTGCGGTCCTGAACGAGGCGCTCGGGCGCGACGTAGAGGAGGTCGAGCTCTCCGGAGGCAAGGCGGCGCTCGATGGCGTCCTGGGCGCGCCAATCCTGAGTCGAGTTCAGGAAGGCGGCGCGCACGCCCGCCTCCTCCAGGGCCGCCACCTGGTCCTGCATGAGGGCGATCAGCGGCGAGACGACGATGCCGGTACCAGGGCGGACCAGCGCGGGGATCTGGTAGCACAGCGACTTGCCGCCGCCCGTGGGCATCAGGGCGAGCACGTCGCCGCCCTCGAGCAGGGTTTCGATGATGCCTTCCTGGTGCAGGCGGAAGCTCGCGTAGCCGAAGACCTGCTCGAGGACATGCTGGGCCTGGGCGAGGGCTGAACTCGACTGGCTTTTCCGCAAGGCAGCAGGGGGCATCGGAGGACGGTCCTCGAGACGAAACGGGCATCTCAAAAACGCAAACGCGCGCCTGCCGGGCAATCCGGCGCAAGCCTCCTAGCTATCGCGATTCTTGGTGGGATGACCGACGGATAGTGGTGCTCCGGCGCGATGCACAGCTTTCGCGCCGCAACTGTTCCCGTTCGCACCCGGATGGCGTAAATTCTTGGTGCGTCAGGGGTCCCATTTCACCCTGCCCTCCATGGCGCCTCGCCTGGAGGGAGGTGGCCCGAATATGCCGAATAGGGCCGCAGGATCCCTGGCGCTTTTTGGCGGACGCTCTCAAGCCCAAGCTGCAAGCTCGATCTCTCTGGCGCCTCCTCGCTTCGCTCCTCCGTGGCGATCAGACCACACCCCATTGGAGATAGGTTAATTGGACGGGGAATTCACGTGCGTCCCACTTCCGAATCTTATGTGCTTCGGATAGTCACAAGGCAGATGGTTCGGCGCCTCGCGGGTGCGTCGTCCGGGGAACCAATGGGGAGCTGCGATGAGGGTCGCTAAAGGACTGAAGCTTGCTGCCGGGCTTTTTGCGCTGCTGCCGCTCGGGCTCACCTTGAATGCGGGGTCCGCACACGCGCAGTATTACTCGCGGTGCGAGGCGGAGGTGCCGGTCTATGTCGATCCGACGCCAAGCTTCCCCAACTCTGGCGACGAGTACTACATCTATAATCCTGTCTCGACCTATGAGTGCGCGGAAGCCGCCAGCGCGGTTTCGGCCGTGGCGAGCAACTTGAGCGCGGTTGGCGATAGTTTTGTCCAGCAGCAGCTCAACATGGGCGGCATAGGCGCGTTCGGGACCTTCGCGTCGCCGACCGGCAAGCTGCGCCACTCCGATCATGGCGGCCTCACCGAGATCGGGAGCGGGGGCTTCGTGACCGAAGGGTTCGAGACCAGCGAAGGCTCGGTTTTCGCCAATGGCACCTACGACTTGCCGGGCACGACGTTCGGCGGCCACGTCCGCCTGAGCGCGCTGGCCGGCTACGACAGGCTCAACCAGAAGTCCGACAGCGCCTCGTTCAAAACGGAGATCGACTCCTTCATCTACGGCGGCAGCTATTTGTGGAGCAGCGGGTCGTTCTACACGATGTCGCTGATCATCGGCCTCGCTGGCGATGCCGAGGGCTCTAACGCGGGGGGCACCTACGACTACGGCCTCTCGGGCTACTACTCGAACAGCGTGGTCGGCAACACCTTCGACCTCGGCGCGCTCAAGTTCGATGCTCGCCTCGGCCTCGGCCACCACGACATCAACGGCGGCAGCTTTGTGGTCCCCGGCACCATCACAGTCCTCAAGGGCGACACGTCCGCCTGGAATGGATCGTTCACCGGCACCTTGTTCACCATCGTGACAATGGATAACGGCGCGGTTGCCCGTCCCTACATCCTCGGCTCCTACAAGCACGTCTTCGACGAGGACATCGATATCACGAGCAGCGCCGGCACGGTGCTGAGCTACGATCAGGCGGACGACTACGGCAAGGTGGAGTTCGGCTTTGACGTGGTGCAGGGCCCGGTGACCTTCGGCACGGCGATCTACACAGAGTTCTCCAATGACGAGACGACCGTCGGCGGCCGCGTCGGAGCGTCCTTCAAGCTTCAGTAGGCCGGGGTTTCTCCTCAGGGTTGAACTGCCAAGGCGGGTTCGTGACAGACGAGCCCGCCTTTTTTGCGTCTTGTCTCGTAGGTAACAGCGGGCTGTAAGGGATTGTGCTGCCATGCACATCAAGCGTGGCAGACGCCGCCCGCACCTTAACCACGCTCCCATTAATCCGGGGACGGCTAAAAAAGGGTGTGCTCGGCTAGTCAGTCCGCAAACCTTGGACTATAATGATGGAAATCTTCATGGAGGTTCCGATGTCGCCGATTTCGTTCCGGTCGCGAGCCTTTTGGACCGGTGCCCTGTCTGCTCTTGCCATCTCGCTCTACTCGGCCACGGGCGTCACCGTTGCCCAGGCGGACCAGGCCGGCGCACCGACGGCGCAGCAGATCATAGAGGCGTTGAAGCCGCGCAAGCACCGCGGGCTGTCGGTCAAGCCGACGCAACAGGAGACGGAGCGCGCCAAGGTCATTGATGATCTCAAGACCAAGGCCGCGAGCCGCGGTCTCTCGGTCCCGGAGCGCCAGCAACTGGCCGATGCAGTGAGCGACAAGCCAGCCATCGATCTCGTAATCTACTTCGATTTCAACTCGGCGACGATCTCGAGCAAGTCGAAGGCCTCGCTCGCGGCGCTGGGGACGGCGCTTCAGGATGACACCCTCAAGGACGCTTCGATCATGGTGGCCGGGCATACGGATGCCAAGGGCCGTGCCGAGTACAATCTTTCTCTCTCGGAGCGCCGTGCCGCTGCCGTGCGGCAGTACCTGGTCGACAATTTCAAGGTCCCGCAGACGAACTTCACCGTGGTCGGCTATGGTGCGGAGCGGCTCAAGGACACCGCCGAGCCCTACGCCAGCGTCAACCGCCGTGTGCAGATCGTGAACCTCACGGATAAGACGGCCTCGAACACGCCATCATCTACAATTTCAGATCAGCATTAAGCTTTCCGCTCACTGGGGAGCGAGAGAGAAAGGATAGTCCCATGCAGATGCGTGCCGTGTGGATTTCCCTCTTTTCCTTGGCGCTGCTGTCGGCCCTCCCTCCTGCCGAGGCTGCCGGCCGTCGCCTTGCGCTGGTCATCGGCAACTCGACCTACCAGCAGGTCGCGGAGCTGCCGAACCCGCAGAACGACGCGACCGACGTCGCGGAGAAGCTTCGCTCGCTCTCGTTCGACGTGATGCTCGGCACGAACCTGACGCGCGACCAGATGCACGAGGCTTTCGTGAAGTTCGCGGAGGAGCTCAAGCCTGGCGATGAGGGCCTGTTCTTCTACGCGGGTCACGGCATCTCGCTGAGTGGCGAGAACTTCCTCATCCCGATCGACATGCCGGCCGAGATCCAGGTCCAGGACGAGTCGAAGAGCAAAGAGGCGCTCGACAAATTTCTGGTCAACATCTCGGACGTGATCACGCCGATGCAGAAGGCAAAGCTCGGTATGATCTTCCTCGACGCGTGCCGCAACACGCCGTCCAAGGAGGAGCTCGGTCTGCAGATCGTGGCTCAAGACGGTGCAACGCGGAAGCTCCGCTCGCTCTCGTTTGCCCGCGGACTGTCGCAGCTCAACGTGACATCCACGTCGGGCGCGTCGGGCATCTTCCGGGCGTACGCTACGCAGCCAAATAACGTCTCCGATGACGGCGCCGGCCGCAACAGCCCCTTCACCAAAGCTCTGCTCAAGCACCTTGGTGCCAAGGGCGTAGACGTGCACCAGATGATGATCAAGGTGCGCCTCGACGTGCAGACCGAGACCAGCGGCCGGCAGATCCCGTGGGAGGAAAGCGCGCTGACCGACACCTACTACTTCACGCCGTCGGCGCCAGGGGCGGCTGCGCCGTTCCTCCCGACCTTCAACGGCGACAACCCGAACAAGAAAGCGCAGAAGAACCTGGCCACCAAGCGCAACAACAACGGTGGCGGCTCGAACAAGCAGGCCCGCCGCAGCAATGGCCCGCCTCCGGGTCTCGGCGCGGGCATCGGTGCAGGCCTCTAGGCGCCGTCTCCTCTCTAAATGCGAAGGCGCGGACCCGTGGTCCGCGCCTTTTGCTTTAAACCACCGCTTGTCCTTCACTCAGTTCGTCGAGGCGCCAAGGCGGCGGAGGCCTTCCTCGCTGGTGTCTGTCGTGGAGTCGAGGTCGAGCGCCTTGCGGTAATCGGCGATGGCGGCGGTACGGTTGCCCTTGGCCTCGTTGATGTGGCCGCGGGTGTCGTAGATGTAGGCCTTGGTGGTGTCGAGCGTGACGGCGCGGTTGGCATCGCTCAACGCGGCGGAGAGGTCGCCCGACTTGTAGTAGGTCCAGGCGCGGTTGTTGATCGCCTCTGCGGAATCGGGCGCGAGCCGCAAAGCCTCCGTGTAGTCGTTGATGGCGCGGCCGAAATCGCCTTTGTCGAAATAGGCGACGCCGCGGTGATTGTAGGCGTCGGCCGACGGGTCGAGCTCGATCGACTGGTCGTAGCTCTTGATGGCCTCGTCCGGATCGCCGGCATCGCGGAGCGCACGGCCGTATTTGTAGTGGATCGTCGCGAGGTCGCTCTTCGACAGGCCGCCCATGTCGATCAGCGCCTTGCACGCCACTGCGGCATCATAGGGGTCTGTGCCGTCGTGGCATTCGGTCCATTGCCTTGTCAGCACGACCTGTGTGGCAAGTGGATTGGTGCGGGACTTGTCGTTGTCCGTCGTCTCGGTGGACGTGTTGGTGCCTGGCTCTTTCGATGGCGTCGTGCCAGCCGGCTCCGTCGATGTGGTCCTCTTGTCGGGCTCCTCTGCGGGAGACTTTTTTTCGGCCGTCGGCGTCTCGGTTTTTTCTGGCGTCTTGGTGACGGTCTTGGAGGGCAGCTCGTCCTCGGCCGGCTTCACGGTCTCGCCGAACCCGACCTTCTCGAGCACCTCGGTGGGCAGGTACTTGTAGGCATAGATGCCGGCGACCACGAGGGCGAGCACGCCGAGGACGACGGAGCTCCACGGGACCTGGGTGATTGCGCGCGTTCGGGCTGCTGCCGCGGGTGCCACGTCCGAGGATGACACCACGACGCTGTCGTTTTCTCCGTCGTCGAGCGAGATCGTGTAGGCATGGACCCGCTCAGGGATGTTTTTCAAGGCCTGAGGGCCGGCATCCGCGAAGCGCACCGACATCTTGCTCGCGACGGCCTCGTGCACCGAGCGGGACACGCAGATGCCGCCCGGCGGGGCCACCGATTCGAGGCGAGCGGCGATATTCACGCCGTCGCCCAAGAGATCGCCGTCCTCGCGCTCGACCACGTCGCCGATGGTGATCCCCATGCGGAAGTTCATGTGCCGGCTCGGCGGGTAGGCGAGATTGCGGGCCTTGAGGCTTTCCTGGACATCGAGCCCGCAGCGCACGGCCTCCACTGCGCTCTCGAACTCCGCCAGGATCGCATCGCCCGCGGTGTTGAAGACGCGGCCGCCACTGCGCTCGACGAAATCATGGAAGACGGCGCTATAGCCCTCGAAACGGCGCACCGTCTCCTCCTCGTCCTCGGCGATCAGCCGGCTATAGCCGGCGACATCCGCTGCGAGAATGACTGCGATCTTGCGCTTCAAGGCCAACCCCTCGGTCTTAGTCAGAACACCGCCCAGTTTCCCATAACCGGCGCGTTGCGCGCAAGCGCAGAGCCCTCAGAACGCAGCATAATTCCACGGTTGTGGGTGCTTAGGTCACGGGTTGGCCGATACGCCTGCGCGTGGCCTTCGCGGAGGGAAGGCCATGCGCATCGCCGGGCAAAGGTGGTCTCAAGCGGAAATTTCCTTGCTCTCCAGGAGGGTCCCGGAGCGCGAAGGGTGCTTTGCAGCGGGTCCGCATACTGGAGGCGTGGCGACGAGGTGACGATCGCGGCAGGCCTCCGGTGCGGAAGCCTGCCTGGCACATCCGTGGGCGCTTGTCCGAGGGCTACCAGTTGCCCTGGAAGACGAGACCGACGCGGCCGTTGCCGTTCTGGGTTACGGTCGAGTTGTTCCTGCGGCCGAACTGGAAAACGCCCAGCGTGTTATTGTTGCCGTTCTGGGAAACGGTGACGCTGTTCCTCCTGCCGCGCTGGAAGATGCCAGCGTAGTTGCCGGTGCCATTCTGGGAGACGGCCGCGCCATTGTCCGTGCCGCGCTGGTCGATCTTGGCGCTGTTCTTGAGGCTCTGGGCGAACGAGAAAAGGCGCAGGCCCGTACTCAATGCCTCCGCGTCCTTGCCCTTGGGCGAGAGCGTGAAGCTGAAGCCGCCGGCTGCGGCTGGGGCCGGCGTGTTGACGGCGGCCACTCCCGTGGCGACCGCGAGGAGGCCGGCGAGGATGTGCGCGCGAAACATGGGTCTTGCTCCTTTTGGGGTCAGATCGTGATCAGGCAGTGGCGTGCATCGAATCAGAGGCTACCGACGATGCGCTTGGTGCAATGGCTCGTCCGGCCGGCGGCCGTGACCAGCAGCTTGGCGACATAGGTTCCGCCCGTGCTCGTGAGAGTGACAGATCCGACAGCGCTCTCGTTGCCGGCTGCGACCGAGAACTCGCCGCTCTGGGCGATGTCGGAGTTGCCGTCGGCACCACCGCCCGAGATGGTGAACTCGTAGGTGCCGTCGGTCGTGGCGGTGACGCGGACCATGGCCTCGAGGTCGACCGTGCCCCCGTGCTCGGCAACGTGGATCTCGCACTGGATCGGCTCAGCGGCCGTGCCTTGCGTGGCTGCGATCGCGGTGCCGGCGAGACCGACGCCAAGCACGGCGACGGCGAAGCGTGCTGCTCCTCGATGTTTGCTCGTGCGTGTCATGGCAGTTCTCCCTTGGCGTTGAGGGGAGCTCGACGCTCCCCTCGCGACGCGTGTCCGATCCCGGCTAGTCCTGGACGATGACCGAGACGTTGCCGGCGCCAACCTGCCTGGTGGTCGCCTTGTTGTTGCGGCCGGCCTGGATGACGCCCACGGCGTTGCCGTTGCCGTCCTGAGTCGTGATCACGGAGTGGCCGGATCCGAACTGAGCGACGCCGACGATGTTGTCGTTACCGAACTGGTAGGTGCGGGCGGTGTTCCTGCTGCCCTGCTGGCCGACGACGGTGGTGTTGCGGCTGCCGTTCTCATTGCTAATGACGGTGTTGCCGCGGCCGTTCTGATAGATCGTCAGCTTGTTGCGGTAGCCCTTCATGCTGCCGGCCGCGCCGTTCCTCCAGCCGTACTGCTCGATCGAGACGGTGCCGCCGCCAGCGTAGGCGGGGGTAAGGCCGAGAGTCAGCGTCAGTGCGACAGCGCCGGCCTGAAGGATCTTGAAGGTGCTCATCTGTGGTCTCCCAACTCCTGGTTCGTTTCTCCACTTGCGAGTGGATGACGATGTTTTATGGGAGTGCGCTTGAACTCACTCTGAACCGCCCATTCAGACTGGGTTCATGCAAAAAAACCGGCCGCTCGAGGGAGCGGCCGGGGACTTGGGGCGGGGACTTGGCCGGGGACTTGGGCCGGGGGCGAGGAAGTGGATTAGGCGCGGGCGAGCTTGGCTGCGATCTCCGCCACGTGGCGGCCCTGGAAGCGGGCGCCGGCGAGCTCGTTCTCGCTCGGCTGACGCGATCCGTCGCCTCCGGCGATGGTGGTTGCACCGTAGGGCGAGCCGCCGGTGATCTCCGCAAGCGTCGTCTGGCCCTGAAACGAGTAGGGCAGCCCGACGACGACCATGCCGTGATGCAGAAGCACGGTCTGGGTCGAGAGGATGGTGCTCTCCTGCCCGCCGTGCTGAGTGGCAGTGGAGGCGAAGACGGAGCCGACTTTGCCGATGAGCCTGCCCTGGAACCAGATGCCGCCGGTCTGATCGAGGAAGTTCTTCATCTGTGCGGCCATGTTGCCGAAGCGAGTCGGCGTGCCGATGATGATGGCGTCGTAGTCGGCAAGCTCGTCGACGGTGGCTACGGGTGCGGCCTGGTCGAGCTTGAAGTGACTCTTCTCGGCGACCTCGCGCGGCACAATCTCAGGGACGCGCTTGATCACGGCCTCGGCTCCGGCTTCACGCACGCCTTCGGCGACGGCACCCGCCATGCGCTCGATGTGGCCGTAGCTCGAGTAGTAGAGAACGAGAACCTTGGTCATGGCTTTGGACCTTCGCTTGGATATCTGGATGTGGAGGAAAGGCTCGCCGGGCCTTGAGGACCCGGCGAATTCAGTGCGGTCAGGCGCCCAAATCGAAGAGCAGCACCTCGGCGTTGTCGTTGGCGGCGATGTGCACCTCGGACTCCTCGGTGAGCGCCGCGCCATCGCCGGCTTTCGCGACCGCTCCGTTGACAGTGACCTCGCCGCGCGTGACCTGCACCCACGCCCTGCGGCGCGGACGCATCCGATGGCTTACGGCCTCGCCCTTGCCCAGGCTCGCGACGAAGAGATCGACATCCTGGTGGATGGTCACCGCGCCGTCGCGGCCATCGCGGGCGCCTACGAGCTGCAAGCGGCCTTGGCGCTCCTCGGCCGGGAACGATTTCTGCTCGTAACCCGGCTTCAGGCCGCGCTGCTCCGGAAGCACCCAGATCTGCAGGAAGTGGACCTTGTCCGTCTCAGAGGCGTTGTACTCGCTGTGGGCGATGCCGGTGCCCGCCGTCATGCGCTGCACGTCGCCGGGGCGGATAGTCGACCCCGTGCCGAGGCTATCCTTGTGGGCCAGCGCGCCATCGAGGACGTAGGAGATGATCTCCATGTTATCGTGCGGATGTGTGCCAAAGCCGGCCCCGCCCTCGACCTTGTCCTCGTTGATGACGCGCAGCGCGCCGAAGCCCATATTCCTCGGATCGTAGTAGTGGCCGAACGAGAAGCTGTGCTTGCTGTCGAGCCAGCCAAAGTTGCTGGCGCCGCGGTCGTTGCTCTTGCGGATGGTGATCATGGCCTTGTCTCCTGATCTCTCGGCGTGCCGGTGCGCGCCTTTTGTTGATCAGAAGATGGCCCTGCTCGTGAAAAGATCCAATCCCGTTATTCAGGAACTAATTGGTTCTATATGGGATACAATGAAATTGTGAAAGAGGGCGCGTGTGGGGCACGCGCCCTGGCAATCTGTTGCCATCTCGAGCCTTAAGCCGCGGCCTCGGCCAGGGTCGGGTAATCCGTGTAGCCCTTCGCCGAGCCTCCGTAGAACGTGGCCTGGTCGCCCGCGTTGAGTGGAGCGTTGCGCTTCAGGCGCTCGACGAGATCCGGGTTTGAGATGAACGGTCGGCCGAAAGCGACGAGGTCGGCGGCACCAGTCTCGACAGCCTGGATCGCAAGCTCGCGGTCGTAGCCGTTGTTGGCGATGTAGACGCCCTTGAACAGCGCGCGCAGCTTCTGGATGTCGCCGCCCGCGGGGACGTTGCGTTTGCCGCCGGTCTCACCCTCGACGAGGTGGATGTAGCCGAGGCTCGCCTCATCGGCGATCTTGATGGCCGCGCCGAAGGTCTTCATTGGATCGCTGTCCGAGATGTCATTGAACGGCGAGAACGGGCTGAAGCGCACGCCGACGCGTTTGGCGGGTACGACGCTCGTGATCGCGGCCAGCACCTCGCGCAACAGGCGCGTGCGGTTCTCAAGGCTGCCGCCGTACTCGTCGGTGCGCTTGTTGGTGGCGTCGCGCAGGAACTGGTCGATGAGGTAGCCGTTGGCCGAGTGGAGCTCGACACCGTCAAAGCCGGCCTTGAGCGCGTTGGCCGCGGCCTTGCGGTAGTCTTCGACGATGCGTTTGATGTCCGAGAGCTCGAGGGCGCGCGGCGTCGACGTGTCGACAAATCCAGTCTCGATGAAGGTCTTCGAGTTCGCGCGGATGGCCGACGGCGCGACGGGCGCCTGCCCATTTGGCTGCAGCGAGGTATGCGAGATACGGCCCACATGCCAGAGCTGGATGAAGATGTGGCCGCCTTTAGCGTGAACGGCCTCGGTCACAGCGCGCCAGCCAGCGACCTGCTCGGGGCTGTAAATGCCAGGCGTGGCGATGTAGCCCTTGCCCTCAGGCGAGATCTGCGAAGCCTCGGTGATGATGAGGCCGGCGCTCGCGCGCTGGGCGTAGTATTCGGCATTGAGGGCCTGGGGCACATCGCCGGCGGCGGCGCGGTTGCGCGTGAGCGGGGCCATGGCGATGCGATTCGAGAGCGTCAGGTCGCCGATGGTCAGAGGCGCGAAGAGCTTGTCCATGGTCGTTCGGTCCTTTGTGGCCAGTGGTACGGCGCATATGGACCGATCGGTTCATAATTACAAGGCGGGCTCCTGACGCAGTGGTTCCGCAGCCGGTGAAAAGCCAGCCTCGGCGCCAAGTTGGTCGGCATTCAGGCTGTTATCGTTGCTTCTTTTCGGCAAGGAGGCCGAGGTAGTGCTGCATGACGGCGGCGCCCGCAATCGAGGTGATGTCGGCATGATCGTAAGCGGGGGCGACCTCGACCACGTCGGCACCGACGATGTCGAGGCTGCCCAAGCGGCGCAGGATCGTGAGCGCCTCGCGCGAGCTCATGCCGCCTGCGACGGGCGTGCCGGTGCCAGGCGCGTAAGCCGGATCGAGGCAATCGATGTCGAACGTCAGATAGGTCTTGGCATCGCCGACGCGTGCCTTGATGCGCTCGATGACGCCGGCGACGCCGAGCTCGCCCACCTCCTCACCGTAGAGGATCTCGAGGCCGCAGGTTTCGGGTGCGTGCGTGCGGATGCCGATCTGGATCGAGCGCTCGGGAATGATGATGCCCTCGCGCGCGGCGCGGGCGACGAACGAGCCGTGGTCGATGCGGCTCTCCTCGTCGAACCACGTGTCCTGGTGGGCATCGAACTGCACCAGCGCCATCGGCCCGTGCTTGGCGGCGTGGGCCTTGAGCAGCGGCCAGGTCACATAGTGGTCGCCGCCGATGGACAGCAGTGTCACGCCGGCGTCGATCACCTCGCGGGCCTGGCTCTCGATCTGGCGCGGCACCTCGGTATGGCGGCCATAGTCGAGCGCGCAATCGCCGTAGTCGACGACGGCGAGCCGCTCGAACGGGTCGGCCTGGAATGGATACTGCGGATCGCCGCCGAGGATGGCGGAGGCGCGACGCACGCCCTGCGGTCCGAAGCGCGTACCCGGCCGGTTCGAGACGGCAGCATCAAAGGGGATGCCCCAGACGGCCACGTCGACGCCCGCGAGGTTGCGCGTGAGCCTGCGGCGCATGAAGGAGAGCACGCCGCTATAGAGCGGCTCGAAGGAGCCGCCCAGCAGGCTCTCGCCGAAGACGGCGGTGTCGATCTCGCAGGGGCGAATGGGATGTTTCGGCATCTCGTTCATGGGGTGTCTCGCGGATTCCATGCGGTTTCTATGGCAGGCTCAGGATCGCTCTTGCCGGAAGTCCCGACAAACGGCTATTCCTCGCTCGTGAGTTTACAAAAACTCATGTCATCGGGAGCGTGTGGCCATGGCCCTTCCATCCCTCAACGCAATCCGCGCCTTCGAGGCGGCGGCACGGCTTCTCTCCTTCAAGGAGGCGGCTCTAGAGCTCAAGCTCACGCCGTCGGCCGTCAGCCGGCACATCCGCTCGCTCGAGGAGGCGCTGGGTGTCGAGCTTTTCGATCGGGGGTTCCGGCAGGTGCAGCTCACGGAGAAGGCTCGGCTCTATGCGCGCAGACTCAGCGAGGCGTTCAAGGCGATCTCGGAGTCGACGGAAGAGATCAGCGCCTATGGCCCGCAGCGGCGGCGCAAGCAGAAGCGCGTGACGCTGTCGATCAACGCGGCTTTCATGAACTTGTGGCTGGCGGACCGGCTGCCCCGCTTCCGCAGCAGCCATCCGGCATCGGAGCTCGAGGTGTCGATCCACGACGACGCGGGCAAGGGTGGCAACCCCAAGGCGGACCTGCGCATTCTTTTCGTGGACGGAGGGGTAGACGATCCGGCTCTAACGCCGCTCGTGCCGCTCATCATTCTGCCGGTGTGCGCGCCCTCGCTCACGAAGGGACCCAAGGCGCTGCGCAAGCCTGCCGATCTCGCGCGGCACCGCCTCCTGCACGAGAACACCACGCACTGGTGGGAAGAGTGGATCGAGGGTGAGGGAATTACGGGCGTCGATCCCAAGGCGGGCGCGATCTTCCACGATCCTTCGCTTGCCATCCGCGAGGCGGTCAATGGCGGCGGCGTGGCACTCGCAGACAACATCATGGTCGAGGATCTGTTGGCGAGCGGCGATCTCGTGGCGCCGTTTCCGATCCGGCGCAGGATACATAGCTGCTATGCGCTGTCGGTGCGGCCGGGCGCGGCAGAACTCACCGGCGTTAAGCAGTTCCGCCAGTGGCTCGTGGCCGAGATCGCCCGGCACAGCAAGATCATGCAACTTTCTTAGGTAGCGCGCGCTGCTCGAGTGCCGCGACAGAGCGCATCCAGTCCTCCGACTGGCGCAATGCCTCGGCCGGGGTGCGCTGCCTCATGGCAGCGGTCAGCGCGTCGAACGTGAGCCTCCACGAGGAGCCTACCGCAAGGCGCAGAGCCGTTGCATCCAGGGGACCGTCGTCGTTGCGAAAGATGTCGTCTTCAGGGGCCGTGGCCATCTTCGTTTCTCGCTTTGTTGCCGCGTGCGTCTCGCGCTGGCGTTCGGCCAGCCACATCGCAGCTTTCAATGAAGAAAGCGTGTCTCTCGTGGGACAGCCGCCTGCGACACGATAGCGTCCGCGCGTCAGATGTCGTTGCTTGTCGTCAATTCCAGCAGCGGCGCGACCTGCGTTAGTGTCGCACGTCGCAGGTGTCGCAGGAAGTTGGCGCCGCACTTGGCCCATCAACTCGTGCTCGCTTTGCAACCGGCGCAGCCAGCGGATCAGAAAAAGATGCCGTCGAGATCGTCGCCCGCGCTTTTTGCAGCGGGTGCGGCGACGCTTCTCTGATGGATCCGCCGCTCCTGCTGCATCGTGTAGCGCTTACTGAAGTATTGGACGGCGCGTGACCTCACGAGCGGCGACTCTTGCGCGGCGCCGCCGCTGCCCATGGCGTCGCGCAGCGACTGCGATGCGGCTGCGAGCCTCGTCTCGAGATCGTCGCGCTCGGAGAGACAGACGAGGGCGGACCTCAGTATTGACCGCACCTTCTCGCCGCCGCCCGTCAGCATCGAGAGAGCGTCCTCGAGCTTGGTGCCGCTGCCCTCGAAGGCGGCGAGCGCGCTCGACGGTCCGAGAGGTCTCGTAATTCGTGTTACAGAAAGTCGCGGAGAAAGTTTCGTCATTCGGGCGAAAGGCGCGTGAAAGTGCCATCTCGTGGTTTCGACGATATCGGTTGGCTGTCGAAATCGTTTATCGGCACGTCGCTCAGCCGGCCGCTACGATCGGTTGGCGCCCTGGTGTCGCATTGCTTGTGGTATGAGAGCACCAGGCGACGAATGCGCGCGGATTGGGGTCTAGATTTCCTGTTGCGGCGTTCGCATATGACGTTCAGTCATCGCGGCCGGGTCCCGGTCGCTGCAAGCGGGAATGCAGCCATGACAAAATTCGCGATCAACGGACGGCCGGTCGAGGTGACCTCGGAGGCCGATACGCCGCTCCTGTGGGTGGTGCGGGATGAGCTGGGACTGATCGGGTCCAAGTTCGGGTGCGGAGCCGCCCAGTGCGGGGCCTGCACCATGCATCTCGACGGGCAGCCCGTTCGCTCATGCGTGACGCCGGTCTCGGATGTGGAGGGCAAGGAGGTCACAACGATCGAAGGCTTGTCAGGGCCCGTGGCCGATGCCGTCCGCAGCGCTTGGCAGAAGCTCGACGTCGTGCAGTGCGGCTATTGCCAGTCCGGCCAGATCATGTCGGCGGTGGCAATCCTTGCCGAGAATCCGGCGCCGACCGATACGGACATCGACACGGGGTTGAGTGGCAACCTTTGCCGCTGCAATACCTACCAGCGCATCCGCGCCGCCATGCACGAGGCGGCTGGCACGCTCAAGGGCTGAGGAGAACACATCCATGTATGGCCAGCTAGATCTCTCGCAGCTCCCCAAGTTCCGCGACTCTACGCTTCCCGTCGACCGCCGTGCGTTCGTGCGCCTTGCGCTCGGCACCGGCGCGGGCCTCGTGATCGGCTCATATCTTCCGGGGACCGCAGCTAGGGCGGAGACCGCCGCCGAGGCCCCGGGGCCGGGCGCGTTCACTCCCTTCGTTCACATCACACCGGACAACGTGGTGACGGTGCTGATCAAGCATCAGGACAAGGGGCAGGGCATCGCCACCGGTCTCTCGACCCTCGTCGCCGAGGAGCTCGACGCCGATTGGACTCAAATCAAGCCCGCGTTTGCGCCGGCGAACGTCGCGCTCTACCAGAACTTCGCGTTCGGCGTGCAGGGCACCGGCGGATCGACGTCGGTTGCCAACTCCTACGAGCAGTACCGCAAGGCCGGAGCTGCGGCGCGGGCGATGATCGTCGCCGCCGCGGCCAAGCGCTGGGGTGTCGCGCCCGACAGCATCGTGGTGGCCAAGGGCCGCGTGACAGCGGGTGAAAAGTCGGCGAGCCTCGGCGAGCTTGCGGCGGACGCGGCGGCCCAGCCGGTGCCGACAGAGCCCAAGCTCAAGGACCCCAAGGATTTCGTCTACATCGGCAAGAGCTTTCCGCGCCTCGACTCGGTCGCCAAGACCACGGGGGCGCGCATCTATACCCAGGACGTGCAGCTTCCGGGCATGCTCGTCGCCACGTTGGCGCGCTCGCCGCGCTTCGGCGGCACGGTGAAGTCTGTCGACGACAAGGCAGCGCGCGCAGTCAAGGGTGTGGTCGACGTCGTCACGCTGCCCGAGGGCGTCGCGGTGCTCGCGACCTCGACCTACGCCGCGATCCGGGCGCGCGAGGCGCTCGAGATCACCTGGGACGACAGCAAGGCGGAGATGCGGAGCAGCGATGCCATCATCGCCGAGTACAAGGCGCTGGCCGACAAGCCTGGCCTCGTCGCGCGGTCGGAGGGTGACGCGGAGGGCGCAATTGCCAAGGCCGCCAAGGTGATCGAGGCGGAGTATGTTTTCCCCTTTCTCGCGCACGCGCCCATGGAGCCCATGAACTGCGTGATCCAGGCGAAGGACGGCAAGGCGACGGTGTGGACCGGCTCGCAGCTCCAGACCGTCGACCAGAGCGTCACGGCGGCGATCCTCGGCTTGAAGCCGGAGAACGTGGCAATCGATACGCTTTGGGCCGGCGGATCCTTCGGGCGACGCGCGGTGTACAATTCGGACTATGTGGCGGAGACGGCCTCGATCGTGAAGGCCACGGGCCGCACGGAGCCGATCAAGCTCGTGTGGACGCGCGAGGACGACATCAAGGGCGGCTACTATCGTCCGCTCTACGTGCACAAGGTTCGCGTCGGCCTCGACAAGGACGGCAACATCGTCGGCTGGCACCATCGCGTGGTCGGCCAGTCGATCATCACCGGCACGCCGTTCGAGGCCGCGATGGTGAAGAACGGCGTCGATGCGACGTCCGTCGAGGGCGCCTCGGACTCGCCTTACGCGGTCGCGAACTATCAGGTCGAGGTGCACAACACCACGGCCGGCCCGAAGCCGCTGTGGTGGCGCTCGGTCGGGCACACGCATACCGCCTACGTCATGGAGACGCTGATCGACGAGGTCGCGGCGATCGCGGGCAAGGACCCGGTGGCGTTCCGATTGGCGCTGCTCGACAAGCATCCCCGTCACGCGGCGGTTTTGAAGCTCGCGGCCGAGAAGGCGGACTGGGGCACGCCCCCGCCGCAGGGCGTCACGCGCGGCGTCGCGGTTCACGAGAGCTTCAACAGCTTCGTCGCTCAGGTGGCCGAGATCCGCGTCGAGAATGGAAAGCCCAAGGTGCTCCGCATTGTGGCGGCGGTCGACTGCGGCGTGCCTGTCAACCCGGACAACATCAAGGCCCAGGTGGAGGGCGGTGTCGGCTTCGGGCTCGGCGCCGTGCTGCACAGCAAGGTGACGCTCAAGGACGGCATCGTCGATCAGGGCAACTTCGACACCTACGAGGTGTTGCGCATCAACGAGATGCCGAAGGTCGAGGTGCATGTGGTGGTCTCTGCCGAAGCGCCGACAGGCATCGGCGAGCCGGGTGTGCCGCCGGTCGGGCCGGCGGTGGCGAATGCGTTTGCGGCGGCGACCGGGCAGCGTATCCGCGTGCTTCCCTTCGACGAGGGCCTGAAGCTCGGCTAGGGTGGGGCTCGGGCTCGCGAGGAGTACACAGGTGAACGACATCACGCCTTTGGAGCGTGGCGCGGCGGCGCGCGATCCCATCACGGCGGCGCGGCGCTGGCTCGACGAGCATGGCACGGTCGCGCTCGCGACCGTGGTCAAGACCTGGGGCTCGTCGCCGGTGCCCGTCGGCGGACAGCTCGTGGTCGGGCCGGATCAGCGCTTCGAGGGCTCGGTGTCGGGCGGCTGCGTCGAGGGTGCGGTGATCGCGGAAGCCGCCGGCGTGATGACATCGGGCCAACCGAAGGTGCTCGAGTTCGGGGTCGAGGACGAGATGGCGTGGCGCGCTGGCCTTCCCTGCGGCGGGCGCATCGAGATTTTTATCGAGCGGCTCTCGGGAACCGCGGATGCGGCTTTTCTCGATGCCGTGCTGGCTGCGCGAGCCGCGCGCTCTCTCCTCGTCGTTCGTACGGATCTGACCAGCGGGGAGCGTAGGCTGCTCGCGGATGTGAGCGGATTTCCGGCGGAGACGGCAACACTTCTCTCCGGCGGCGAGAGTGTGATCGAGCAGTGTGGTGAGGGGCCGCGCAGCTTCCTGCATGCGCTGGCGCCGCCTGTGCATCTCATCCTGGTCGGTGCGGGACATATCGGGCAGGTGCTGTCGGATCTCGCGCAGCGCGTGGGGTTCAAGGTGACCGTGGTCGACCCGCGCACGGCCTTCTCGACGGCTGAGCGGTTTTACTCCATCACTATCAACCATTCCTGGCCCGAGGTCGCGTTGCCGGAGCTCGGGCTCGACACGCGCACCGCAGTTGTGACGCTCGCCCATTCGGCGGATCTCGATCATGAGACCCTGATGACGGCGCTACGGTCCCAGTGCTTCTACATCGGCGCGCTCGGATCGCGGCGCACGCACGAGAAACGGGTCCAGCGTCTCAAGGCGGCTCAGATCACTGAATCCGAGATCGCCCGCATCGACGCGCCCGTCGGCGTTCCCATCGGCGCCAAGGGCCCGACGGAGATTGCCGTCTCCATCCTCGCTGCGCTCATCAAGGCGCGGCGCAGGGCCTGATATGATCGGCGACGCCCCGCGCCCGATCGGAGCCGTGCTGCTCGCGGGCGGCGCGTCCGAGCGGTTCGGTCCCGCCAACAAGCTCCTGGCCGAGATTAACGGAGTGCCGCTCGTGCGCCGAGCAGCGGACGCCATCCTCGCCGCTGGCGTCACGGAGCTGATCGTGGTCACGGGATCTGAGCACGGGGCCTATGTAACGGCGTTCGCCGGGCTTGCCGTGACCTTCGTGCCGAACCCCAGCTGGGCCAAGGGGATGGGTGGCTCTGTGGCAACAGGTGTGCGGGCGCTCCCACCTGCGTGCGGCGGCACCTTCATCGTGCCTGGAGACATGCCGCGCCTCACGGCCGGCATGTTGCGTGACCTCGCCGCCCGCTTTGCCGCCGAGGGCGGTGCGCGCATCATCGTGCCGGTGACGTCCGGTGGCGAGCAGCGCAACCCGGTGCTCTGGCCGGCCCGGCACTTTTCGCTGCTGGCCGGGCTCGCCGGCCCAGAGGGCGCGAAGAGCCTGCTCGCCTCTCTCGACGCGGAGAGGCTTGATGTGGCCTTCGACGATGATAGCGTGTTCACGGATATCGACACGCAGGGCGACTACAACCGCCTCATTTCCGGAGCCTGACGTTGAACCTCCTGATGCCGTCTCAAGCGGGGACGCATGCCGCGGACCGGTTGCCCGTGCCCTTGCTGCGGGTTCGCGGGCTGCGAAAATCTTTCGCGACGCCGCAGGGGCCGCTTGCGGTGCTGAAGGGAGTGGACCTCTCGCTCGAGGCCGGCACGAGCCTCGCGCTGCTCGGGGAGTCCGGCAGCGGCAAGAGCACGCTCCTGCATCTCATCGGTGGCCTCGATGAGGCGGATGCCGGCGAGATCGCGATCGACGGCGTCGACATCACCGTGCTCGGCGATGCGGGCCGGGCGGCGCTGCGGCGGGAGCAGATCGGGGTCGTCTTTCAGCAGTTCAACCTCATTGCGAGCCTCACGGTGGCCGCCAACCTGGCGTTCCAAGCGCGACTTGCCGAGCGCTACGATCCCGCTTGGCAGGAGGAGCTGACGCAGCGGCTCGGGCTGGCGCCGCTCGCGAAGCGGTATCCAGAGCAGCTCTCGGGCGGGCAGCAGCAGCGCGTTGCCATCGGACGCGCGCTTGCCATCCGCCCGCGCCTGCTGCTGGCCGACGAGCCGACCGGCAATCTCGACGAGGCCACCGGCGACGAGGTGCTGGCGCTCGCGCTCGATCTGCTCAAGGCGACGGGCGCCGGCTACCTCATGGTCACGCACAGCCTGCGGCTCGCGGCCCGGCTCGACCGGCAGGTCACGCTCACCTCCGGCCAGCTGGCTCAGCCGTGACGCAAGCATTCTGGATCCTGGTGACGCTCGCCGGCCATTGGCGCCGGCACCCCTTGAACTTCGTGACGCTGGTCACCGGCCTTGCCATCGCAACTGCGCTCTGGAGCGGCGTTCAGGCGCTCAATGCCCAGGCCCGTCAGAGCTACGACCGGGCGGCCTCGGTGCTCGGCGGGGCAGGCGCGCAGAGCTTCGCCAGCGCCCGGGGAGTTCTGCTCTCGCAGGACCACTTCGTCACGCTGCGGCGGGCCGGCTTCAAGGTCTCGCCCGTGCTCGAGGGCACGGTGCGCGTCGGGGGATCAGCGTTCCGGCTCATCGGCATCGAGCCGTTGACAGTGCCGCAAGGTACGCAGCTCGGAGCTGTGCAGGGCTCGGAGCTGCTCGCGAAGTTCCTGAAGCCCCCCTGGCAGGCGGTCGTCTCCCCCTCGACGCGCGACGATCTCCTGGCGGCCGGCGGCTCGCGGCCCGTCACGGAGCGAGGCCATGCTTTGCCGCCGCTCGCTGCGATCGACGACATCGCGCCGGGGCTGGTGATCGTCGATATCGGTGTGGCGCAGACGGTGCTCGAGAGGCCGGGTCAGGTGTCGCGCCTGTTGCTCGGGGCGGGAGATGCGGCACGCGCCAAGGAAGCGGAAGCACTGACGGACGGAGAGCTCAGACTCACCGAGCCCGACGAGGCCGGCGATCTGTCGCGCCTCACGGACAGCTTCCACCTCAATCTGACGGCCTTCGGCTTCCTCGCTTTCATCGTCGGCCTCTTCATCGTGCATGCGTCGATCGGGCTCGCCTTCGAGCAGCGCCTCGGCATGGTGCGCACCATGCGCGCCGTCGGCGTCTCGCTGCGGCTGCTGATGGGCGTGCTCGTTGGCGAGATCCTGCTGCTCGCGCTCGGGGCAGGGGCCCTCGGCATGGTGCTCGGATACCTCGTTGCGGCGGCTTTGCTGCCGGATGTAGCGGCGAGCCTCGAAGGACTTTACGGAGCCTCCGTCGGCGGGCGCCTCGCGCTTCTGCCGTCGTGGTGGGTGTCGGGCCTCGGCATGGCTATCCTCGGCGCGCTCGCGGCATCGGCAGCAAGCCTTCACAAGGTGTGGCGGCTTCCCGTGCTCGCGGTCGCCCATCCGCTGGCGTGGCGCGAGGCGCAGATGCGCCAGCTCCGCCGCCAAGGCGTGCTTGCGGCGATCTGCCTTATGGTGGCGATGGCAACCTATGTCGAAGGCGACGGGCTGCTTTCCGGCTTCATCGTCATTGCCGGCGTTCTGCTCGGGATCGCGTTGTTGCTGCCGCTTGTGTTCTCTCTGCTCCTCGAGGCGGGCGAGCGGAATGCAAGCAACGTGCTCGCACACTGGTTCTGGGCCGATAGCCGCCAGCAGCTCTCCGGTCTTTCGCTCGCCCTGATGGCGCTCCTGCTGGCGCTCGCCACCAACATCGGTGTCGGCACCATGGTCGAGGGCTTTCGCGAGACGTTCTCGACGTGGCTAGACGAGCGGCTCAACTCCGAGATCTATTTCGATGCGCAGAGCGAAGTCGATGCCCGGCGCATCGTCGCCTGGCTCGAGACACGGCCGGAGGTCACGGCCATCCTCCCGGTGTGGCGAGCGGAGACGCGCATCTCCGGCTGGCCGGTGGATGTGTTCGGCATTCGCGACCATGCGACCTACCGCGAGCACTTCTCGCTGTTGGCCGCAGAGGATGGGGCTTGGGACCTCGTCAAAGGCGGCGAGGGCGTGCTCGTGAGCGAGCAGCTTGCACGCCGGCTCGGCCTCAGGCTCGGGGCGAGGATCTCGATCCCTACGGCGCGGGGAATTTGGGAGAGCACGGCGGTCGGCATCTATCCCGACTACGGGAATCCGAAGGGGCAAGTCCGTATCAACGTCGATGCGCTCACCGCGCGCTGGCCGGACGTGCGCCGCGTGACCTTCTCTCTTCGCGTCGATCCGGCGCGCGCGCCCCGGTTGCTCGCTGACATGCAACGGGAGTTCGGGCCGGTGCTCGGCCGCATCATCGACCAGGCGTCGATCAAGGCGGTTTCGATGGGCATCTTCGAGAAGACGTTTGCGGTTACCGCGGCGCTCAACACCCTGACGCTGATGGTCTCCGGCGTGGCATTATTCGCGAGCCTTCTCACGCTCTCGGACCTGCGCCTCGCCCAGCTCGCACCGGTGTGGGCGGCAGGCGTGACGCGGCGCCGTCTTGCCGAGCTTGAGGTCGCAAAGATCCTCGTGCTCGCGGCAGTCACGGCCGTGCTCGCCGTGCCGCTCGGCCTCGTGCTGGCGTGGTGCCTGGTCGCGATCGTGAACGTGGAGGCTTTCGGCTGGCGTCTGCCACTTCACGTGTTCCCCGGTCAGTGGGCGCTCATCTTCACACTCGCGCTTCTGACAGCGTTTCTCGCGGCTCTCATTCCCGTGGTCCGGCTGGCGGGCACGCGACCGGCGCGGCTGCTCAAGGTGTTCGCCGATGAGCGCTAGGCTGCTCATTGTTGCTGCCGCGGTTGCGGTCCTGCTACTTCCGAGAGCGGAAGTGCGGGCGGGTGGATTTGCGGGGCTCGGCGAGGATGCGGCCGGGTTCGCGACGGTCGAGCCCGGCAGGCCGCTCGCATTTCCCGCCGATCTTGGCGGGCATCCCGCCTACCGTATCGAGTGGTGGTACGTGACCGCCAATCTCAAGGATGCGACTGGTCAAGCCTATGGCGCGCAGTGGACGCTCTTCCGGCAGGCAACCGAGCCTGGTCCCGAGCGCGCGAGCTGGGCCAACCAGCAGGTGTGGATGGGACACGCGGCGGTGACGAGCGCCGCGACGCATCGCTTCGCGGAGACGCTGGCGCGCGGAGGCATCGGGCAGGCGGGCGTCGAGACCGTGCCCTTCCGCGCCTGGATCGACGATTGGGCGCTCGCGGCCGTGGGCGACGCGCCTGGGCTATCCAACCTGGTGATGACGGCGAGCGGCGCGAACTTCGCCTATCGGCTTAAGCTCGTGACCGATCGGGCGCCTGTCGCGCAGGGCGACCACGGCTACAGCCGCAAGTCGGAGGCGGGGCAGGCCTCCTACTACTATAGCCAACCTTTCTTCGGCGTGGATGGCACGCTCACGATCGATGGGCGAGAGATCGCCGTCACGGGACAAGCATGGATGGATCGCGAGTGGAGCAGCCAGCCGCTCGCAGCCGACCAGAAGGGCTGGGACTGGTTCTCTCTGCACCTCGCGGACGGAGCGAAGCTCATGCTGTTCCGGCTGCGGGGCGCGAACGGCAGTGCGTTTCGTGCGGGAACATGGATCGGACCGGACGGGGCGCCCGAGACGCTCGCCGCCGGCGACATCGAGGTGACGCCGCTTGCGGAGCATGCAGTCGCGGGCCGCGCGCTGCCGGTCGCGTGGAAAGTGGAGGTCAAGAGCCGCGGGCTCGCGATCGAGACCCAGGCGCTCAACCCGGCCAGCTGGATGGCGACGCGCTTTCCCTATTGGGAAGGCCCGATCAGTTTCACGGGGTCGCACACCGGCGAGGGGTATCTCGAGATGACGGGCTACTGAGCAGGCTGGGCGAGAGCCGCACTTTGCGTGCGGCCCCTTCGCAGCTGTGGCTCAGGCCTGCGCCGGCACGATCTTGTAGGCTACCCGGTGGCCGTGGCCTTCGCGGTAGAACACCCGCACCTCCTCCCCGCGCCGCAGGTCGAGCCCAGTGAGGCGCGGATTGTAGCGGTAGAGTTGATCGTTGACCTCCAAGAGGTGGCCGCGCGGATTGAGATGGTCGATGCGCCCGACGATCTCGCGATCGATCGGCGTGGCGGACGCAACTCCGGCGCCCGTGCCCATCGCCAGCGCAACGCCGGCCACCGTCTTTATCGTGCTCATTGAGATACTCCTTCGACTTAGTGCGAAACGGATCCGGTTGCGCACCGCATGGGCGCCTACGTCACTCTACGTGCGAGGCCACGACTTGAGTTATGTCCGCTCGAGCTTGCGGGCTGCTGGCCGGCCTTTTACCGTTTCGTAAGAGGCGAACATTTGGGGCTGGAGAGCTTGCCGAGAGTCCGAAGCGATCATGGTGTTCTTGGGAGACCGATGATTCACGCTTCGGACTGGTAGGGTCCGAAGCGATCATGGTGTTCTTAGCGAGACCGATGATTCACGGTTCGGACTGGTAGGGTCCGAAGCGATCATGGTGTTCCTGGCGAGACCGATGACTCACGCTTCGGACTGGTAGGGTCCGAAGCGATCATGGTGTTCTTGGCGAGACCGATGATTCACGCTTCGGACTGGTAGGGTCCGAAGCGATCATGGTCTAGTAGCGATGGATCTTCGGGAAGGAGATGCTGACGCGCAGACCCGGATAGTTGTCGCCGAGCACGATCTCGGCGTCGTGGAGCTCGGCAATCGCCTGCGCCAAAGTGAGGCCCAGACCGCTTCCCGGCGTCGAGCGCGCGCGCTCGAGCCTGTAGAGCCTGCGGAAGACCTTCTCGCGCTCGCCCTCTGGGATGCCCGGGCCGTTGTCCAGCACCTCGGCGCGGAATGTGCTCGCGTCGGCCGCGAGCGCGAGCGTCACCTCGGTTCCCTTGGGGCAGTGGCGGATGCAGTTCTCGATCAGATTGGCGAAGAGCTGAACGAGCAGCTCGCGGTCGCCACGGATGCGCGCCTCCGGCACACCGCCGCTCGACCAGTTGAGGTCGAGGCCCGCGTCCTCGGCAACCGCGGCGTAGACGTCGGCGACGTCCTCGAGCACAGAGCGCAAGTCGAGGTCGGCGAAGCGGGCGCGGCGGGCGCCGGCCTCGATCTGTGTGATGCGCAGCAGCGCGTCGAAGGTCTCGATCATGGAATCGAGATCGGCGAGGGCGGCCTCGACCTCGCTGCGGAACTCGGCGCCAGTCGTCGCAGTGAGACGGGCGATGTCGAGCCTTTGCCGCAGGCGGCCGACGGGCTTCTTGAGGTCGTGGGCAATGTCGGAGGAGGCCTGGTTGACGTTCTCTATGAGCTTCTGCAGGTGATGGAGCGTGCGGTTGATCTGGGCTCCGACGTGGTCGATGTCGTCGCCGGATCCGTGCATCGGTACGCGCGCGGAGATGTTGCCCTGCGAAACGGCGGAAAGCGTCTTGGCGAAGGCGTCGATGCGGTGCTGGGTCTGGCGCGCGAGGTAGGCGCCGCAGGCGGCGCCGATGAGGGTCGTCGCGACGAGGCCGAAGCCCAAAACCTCCAGCAGGAACGCCTGCGTCTGGCGTACCTCTCGGTTCGAGGACCCGACGAGCAGATGACCCTTGGAGACCGGGTGCCAGACGGCGATAAAGTGATCGTCCGGCTCGCCGCGCTCGGTGTCAATCGGAATTTCAGACCGCTTGACGGTCATCCAGCCCTCGGCCGGCTTCAGGCCCTGCACATTGCCGGCCATGTATTTGCCGCTGTCGTCGATGAGCTCGAAGATGAAGTCGATGTCGCTCACGGAATCACTTTCGCCGGCGACGACGGTCTTCAGGTCCTCGAACTCGCGCTGGTGGTCGACGACGAGGAGCGCGTCCATGGTCTCCTGGACGCGGCGGCGGTTCTGCTCGTCGAGGCTTGCGCTGATGCCAAAATAGAGGATGGCGAAAAGGGCGATGACGGTGGTGGCGAAGAGGACCGTGAATGTCGCCGCCAGCCGGAAAGGCGTGCGCTTCAGCACATCACACGCCTTCGTTTAGGCTGTATCCGCTGCCGCGAATGGTGTGGATCAGCTCCTTGGCGAAGGGCTTGTCGACCTTGGCCCGAAGGCGGGAGATGTGCGTCTCGACCACGCTGGTCTTGGGGTCGAAATGGAAGCTCCAAACGCGCTCGAGCAGCATCGTGCGGGTGACGACGCGGCCCTTGTTGCGCATGAGGGTCTCGAGCAGGCGAAACTCGCGCGGCTGCAGGTCGATGTCGATGCCGCCGCGGGATACCTTGCGCGTGATCAGGTCGAGCTCGAGGTCGCCGACGCGGAGGCGCGTCTCCTCACCCTTGAGATGGGGGCGGCGGGCTAGAGCGTTGATGCGGGCGAGCAGCTCGGAGAAGGAAAACGGCTTCACGAGGTAGTCGTCGCCGCCCGCATCCAGACCGTCGACGCGGTCGTCGACGCCGCCGAGCGCAGTCAGGAAGATGATCGGCACCTTTCTACCAGCGCTCCGCATGGTCTTGACCAGGGCAAGCCCGTCGAGACCCGGAAGCATGCGGTCGACGATCAGAATGTCGTAGTCCTCACTCATGGCATGCGAGATGCCATCCGTGCCGTTTGGGATGTGGTCGATGACGTGGCCTTCTTGCTCAAGGCCCTTCACGACATACGAGGTGGTGTCGGAGTCGTCTTCGATCAGAAGCACGCGCATGGGCCAGTCCATAAAAGGGTTGGTCTCGGCTGGCGAGTGATCGACCAGGGGGGCATGGGCGGTTCGCCGAGCCGAGACCTAAGGCAGGGAGGGACCTTGAGGTAACGATAGATAGTCACCCGACCTTTCGACAGGATTGCTTGGGTGTTACGGATTGGTAAGGCAGATGAGATCTGCGCCAAGCCTCTCTGAGGCTCAAGGAGTCAGGCGTTTACCGGAAGCGGCCGCGCAGGCGGCGCGTCGTCGAGCTCGCCGACCTGATGGCGGGCTGCGAACACCAGGTAGATGGCCGGCAGGATGAACAGGGTGAACACGGTCCCAATCGCCATGCCGGAGACAAGCATGATGCCGATGCTGTTGCGCGCCTGCGCCCCGGCACCCGTTACGAAGACGAGCGGCAGATGGCCGAACACGGTGGCGAAGGTGGTCATGAGAATGGGGCGCAGACGCGTGATCGCCGCCTCGCGGATGGCGGCGATCTTCTCGTGGCCCTCCCTCTGCAACTCGTTGGCGAAGGCGACGATGAGAATGCCGTTCTTGGCGATGAGGCCGACGAGCGTGATGAGCCCGATCTGGCTGTAGATGTTGATCGTGGTGAAGCCCAGGAACGTGAACACAAGGGCAGCGGAGAGCGCGAGCGGCACCGAGCCCAGAAGGACGACGAGGGGGTCGCGGAAGCTGCCGAACTGGGCGGCAAGCACCAGATAGATGAGCAGGATCGCGAAGCCCAGAGTGCCGGCCAGGGTCGCACCCTCCTGGCGGATCTGGCGTGACTCGCCCGCGTAATCGATAGTGTAGCCGGCGGGCAGGATCTGGCGCGCGGCGGTCTCCAGGGTCTCGAGAGCGGTCTGCTTGGTGACGCCCGGCAGCACGCCGCCGAACACGCGGAAGCTGTCGCTCTGCTGAAAGCGTGCGAGCGTGCGCGGGGCTGTGAACGTCTCGAGGGTCGCAAGCGAGGAGATCGGCACCTGCTTGCCGTCGCGCGTGCGGATCTTGTAGTCGAGCAGTCTTGCGGCCACGGCACGCGCGTCGACGCCTACCTGGGGGATGACCTTGTAGGCGCGCCCATCCCGCGTGAAGCGGTTGACATAGTTGCCCGAGATCAAGAGGCCGAGCTGGCGGCCGACCTCGGCGAGATCGAGCCCGAGATCGGCGACGCGCTCGCGATGCACGGTGACGCGCACCTGCGGCAGGTCGATCTTCAAGTCGGTATCTGCGAACATGAACTGACCGCTGGCGAAGGCGGCATTGACGAGCTGGCCCGCGTAGTCCGCCATTTGCTCCGGCGTGCCGGGGCCTTTGAGCACCAGCTCTACGTCAAAGTTGCCGGCACCAGGCAGCGCCGGCGGCAGGACCGGAAAGATCTGCAACTCTTTGATCTGGGAGACGGCACCGTAGATCTCGGGTTGGATCTCGAAGGCGGTGCGCTGCCTTTCGTGCCAGTTTTTGAACAGATATCCACCGAAACCGTTCGACGGGAACACGATCTCGAACATGGCCTCGAACTCCGGGAGCTTGCGGCCAACCTCGAGCACCTTGTCCATGTGGGACGAGGTGTAGGCGAGGGAGGCGTCCGGCGCCGAGTTGACAATCACCATGATGAAGCCCTCGTCCTCGACGGGCGCGAGCTCCTTGCCGGAGAACATGTAGAGCGGCACGGCGAGCATGGCGACGAAGACGCCGAATGCGATGACCTGCCCCTTGAGGCTCAGGACCACGTCCAGCAGGCGACCATAGATGCGGGCGACGGCGTCGAACACGCGGCCGACGAAACGGGCATAGCGCCCCTCGTGACCGCCTTCGGGCGCGGTGTAGGCGCTCATGATCGGCGAGAGGGTGATGGCGACGAAGCCCGAGACGATGACGGCGATGGCGAGCGTGAAGGCGAACTCCTTGAATAGCACACCCGTCAGGCCCGAGAGGAAGCCGATCGGCGCATAGACGGTCGCCAGCGTGACCGTCATGGCGATGATCGGCGTGAAAAGCTGGCGCGTGCTGACCAGTGCCGCCTGGATGCGGCCCATGCCCTGCTGCATGTAGCGTGACACGTTCTCGACGACGACGATGGCATCGTCGACCACGAGACCCACCGAAAGCACGATGGCGAGCAGCGTCAGGAGATTGAGCGAGAACCCCATGGCCATCATGGCTGCGGTGGCGCCGATGAGCGAGATCGGGATGGTGACGAGCGGCACGAGCGCGCTGCGGGCCGAGCCCAGGAACACGTAGACGATGAGGCCGACGATGAGCACGGTCTCGGTGAAGGTCTTGCCGATCTCCTTCAGCGAGTTCTCCATGTAGACGGTGCCGTCGTAGGCGAGGGCGATGTCGGTGCCGGGCGGCAAGTCGTGGCGGATGGCCTCGAGCTCAGCGCGGAGCGCATAGGCGACGCTGATCTCGTTGGCTCCTGGCAGCGGCCAGACGGAGAGATAGACGGCGTCCTTTCCGTTGTGGCGGACGTTGGCGCTCTCCTCCTCGGAGCCGAGCTCGACGCGGCCGATGTCGGAGACGCGGATGATGCGGCCGCCGTCCTCGCGGACGATCAGCTGCTCGAACTCCTCGACGCTCCTCAGATCGGTGTTGGCGAGCAGGTCGACCTGCACCACGCTGCCTTTGGTGCGGCCGACGGCGGCGAGGAAGTTGTTGCGCTGGAGGGCGGCCTCGACATCGCTCGGACCGATGCCAAAGGCGGCGAGACGCTCGGCGTCGAGCCAGATGCGCATGGCCTGGGGACGTGCGCCCTCAAGGCCGACACGCTGCACGTTGGGAAGCGTCGAGAGGCGCGGCTGCAGGTTGCGGGACAGGTAGTCGGTGAGCTCCGGCGGCGTCATCCTCTCGGAGGTCACGCTGACGTAGAACGTGGCATAGGGCCGGTCGGCGCGCTGCACCTCGACCACGGGGGATTCCACCTCAGCGGGCAGCTCGCTGCGGATCTGGTCGAGGCGATTGCCGACCTCGGCAAGGGCGACCGTGCTCGGATGGTTGAGCTTCAGACGCGCGGTCACAGTGCTCAAGCCCGAGACACTGCTGCTCTCCACGTAGTCTATGCCGGTGATGGAGGACACGGCGCGCTCTATCGGCGTGGTGACGAAGCCGCGGATGCCTTCGGCGGAGGCGCCGACATAAACCGTTGTGATGACGATCGAGGAGCTCTCGATGCGCGGGTACTGCTGGATCGGGAGGTCGGTTGCCGCGCGCAGTCCGATCAGCATCAGCGCCAGGTTGACGACAATGGCGATGACCGGGCGGCGGACGAAGATCTCGATTGCGCGCATGGGTTGACCGTCAGTTGACGCCGATGCCGGGGCTTGCCGCCTCGGTTTGCACGAGAAGCCCCTCGCGCAGCTTGAACGATCCGAAGGCGGCGATCAGCTCGCCCTCGTCGAGGCCTTTTATGATGGCGATCTCCTCGCCCTGCACGGGGCCGGTCGCTACCTCGCGCATCCGCGCGCGAAGCTTGCCGTTGTCCTCGGCGAGGACGAACACGTGCTGGCCGGACGGTGAGCGGCGCAGGGAGGCGAGCGGCACGAGAATGGTGGGCTTGGGCTCGGACGTCACGGCCGTCACGTCGACGAACGTGCCTGGGCGGAGGATGTCGCCGAAGCCAACGGCGCGTGCCCGGAAGCGGATGGTGCGGTTTCCGTCGTCGGCGGCGTTGTCCTCGGCGATGATCTTGGCGGTCGTGGAGCCGCCGGGAATGCCGGCGCCCGAGAGCGTGACGACGGTGCCGGGGCGGATGATGGCCGCATTGTCCTGGGGGAGCGCGAAGTCGACGTAGGCATCGGAGTCGACGCCTTGGAGCTTCACGATCAGGGTGCCGACATCGAGATAGGCGCCGGGCTGCAGGTTGGTGATGCCGACGCGGGCGCGGAACGGCGCGACAATGCGCTTCTTGTCGACGGTGACGGCGAGGCTCGCGGCCCGAGCGGCGGCGGCGGCGTATTCCTCCCGTGACTTGTCGTACTCCTGGATCGAGAACGCGGCGCTGCCGCGGAGCCCCTCGCGGCGTTCGAGCGTGAGCTTGGCGAGACGAGCGTCGGCCTCGGCCGCGGCGAGCGCGGCCTCCTCCTGGCGTGTGTCGAAGCGGACGAGAAGCGTGCCGGCCTCGATCATATCGCCAGAATTGAACCCCAACTCGGAGATGGTGCCGGCGATCTCGTTCCGGACCTCGAGCTGTCGGAGCGCGACGATAGTGCCGATGGCACGCGTGGTGGCAGACCACTCGCCGCGGCGTGCGCGCACGGATGCAACGGATTCCATGGGCTCGGGGGCGTTGGCCGACTGGGCGGAGGCCACCTGGATCTCGCTGTACTTGTAGTAGGCGAGCCCGCCTGTGATCCCGGCGATTGCCAGGATCACGACCATCCAGGCCCAGATCTGCCTTAGCATGACGTCCCTCGAAGCGTTTGCCGTCGGTTGGCCAAGTCGTGCGTTGTCCGCCGTCGTCCCCCCGTGGCCGGAATCGGGGGGTCGTGCCAAAGACGCGCGATGCCCCCGTGTGCCGACACCCAGGCAGAAAATAATGTCGATCTGACGAGCGGTTGTGTCTTCGACCGGCGCCTCTGCGAGGTCAAGAGGTTAAGGGCCACGTAGTTTCTCATTTTCTCAGTCTAGGATGTTTCCGCCGCCGCCGGGCCAGCGATGGGCCGGGCGGGCCTAGGAAAATGGAATAAATTTGTCGAAATGAACGGACTTTCTGACGGGCGGCACAGGGGTCCGCCGTCCGATCCACATCGTCAGTCGGCGGCCGGGCGGATGGCGATCTTGATCGTATCCTCGGGCGCGCTGCTGATCTGGAGCGAGAAGGGGCCGGGCCCGACCTCGAAGCGGACGCTCTTTCGGATGGAGTCGCAGTCGGGCGAACCGGTGTGGCCCGTGGCCTCGAGAGTCGCGCCGTTCTGGACGACATCGATCCAGGCGTGGGTGGAGATCGTGATCTGGACCTGGCCCGCGGCCGGCATCCTCTCGAAGCTCAGCACGCCGCCGAAGGATTTCGCGTCCTCTGGCTTTGGCGTGCTGGTCGGCGTCACGACGAACTTGACGTCGGACGCCGGTTGAAGGGCCAGCGCAATGGCCTTCTCGGGCGGTGCCGGCAGCGTCGCTCCGGCCGCCGCCATCTCGCTGTCGGCGGCCTTCATCCAGGCGAGCTCGGTTGCGAGCGGCCAGAGGAAGGCCTCGCAACCTTTTGCCCCGGCCGCGAATGCGCAGGAAGGTGCGACCGCCAAGACTGCGAGCGCGATCAGTGTGGGTGCGAGGCGCGCCATTTCACTCCCCCGGAACATTGGTCAATCCATTCCACCACGACGTCGATCGACCATGAGACGTGGTGGCGCCCTTCTTCACGCCGACGACCATGCCCTTAAGAATATCGCGAGACACGACTGCGCTCACTGTAGCGCAGTCACGCCTCAGATCCATAGCGCGACGCGCTAGAAGCGAAGCCTCGCGTTGGCGAAAAACTGACGCCCGGGCTCTGCAGTTGCGGTGCCGGCCATCGATGCCTGCTCGGGCAAGGGGATTTTTTCCGTCCGTCGATCGAGCTCAATGGAAGTCGCGGCTCTTCAAGCCGAGCGGGTCGCTCGCGGCCGGGGGGTGTGCACTCTCCGACTGCAGGCGATCGGGGTGGCTCAGGAGATTGAGGTCGGCGCTGAGATCGAGAAAGCGCTCGGCCAGCACGTGGACGACGAGGCCCGCGCGCTGGATGCGTCCCTCGACGGCGAGGAAGCGCGCGCGCATGACAGTGCGGCGGTTTTTCTCGAATACCTTGGGCCAGACGATGATGTTGGCGATGCCGGTCTCATCCTCGAGGGTGACGAAGACGACCTTCTTGCCGCCGGGCATCTGGCGCGTGAGGACAAGGCCCGCGATCGTTACGCGCGTATCGTGAGGCGCGCGCCCCTCGTCCTGCAGCACTGCGTTGCTCTCGATGCGGAGCCGCGTCAGGCGCTCGCGGAAGAAGCTCACGGGATGGGCCTTGAGCGAGAGCCCGGTCGTCACATAGTCCTCGGCGACATGCTCGGAGAGCGCCATGGGCTCAAGCGCCATCTCGGGCTCGGGGAAGAGCTCGTCGCTCATGCGCGGCTGGAACAGCGGCAGGGTCGGTGCGGCGTCGCTCTCTGCCTTGCGTCCCGGTCCTGAGATGCCGATGGTGCCAAGGCGGCGCACGGCCCAGAGCGCGGCACGCCGGTCGAGGCCCATGGAGCGGAATGCGTCGGCGGCGGCGAGGTGCTCGATTGCTCCTTTTGAGAGGCCGGAGATGGCGGCGAGGCGCTCGGGGCTCGCGTAGCCATTGCCGCGGCGATCGAACAGCCGCTTTAGTTCTTCCTCGGAGAGCCCGTCGATCTGGCGGATGCCGAGGCGCACGGCGAAGCGATGCGATCCCGAGGTCGCCGGCTCGAGCGTGCAGTCCCATTGGCTGAGGTTGACGTCGACCTCGCGCACCTCGACACCGTGATTGCGGGCGTCGCGGACGAGCTGGGCCGGCTGATAGAAGCCCATGGGCTGGCTGTTCAGGATGGCGGCGCAGAAGACGTCCGGGTAATGGCACTTCATCCAGGCCGAGGCATAGACGAGAAGCGCGAAGCTCGCGGCGTGGCTCTCGGGGAAGCCGTACTCGCCGAAGCCCTCGATCTGTCCGAAGCAGCTTTCGGCGAATGTGCGATCGTAGCCGCGGTCGGTCATGTTGGCGATGAACGCATCGCGGTAGAGATGAATCTTGCCGGTATGGCGGAAGGTGGCCATGGCGCGGCGCAGGCCGTCGGCTTGGTCGGGCGTGAACTTCGCGGCCGTAATGGCGATCTGCATCGCCTGCTCCTGGAACAGCGGCACGCCCTTGGTGCGCTTCAGCACCTCCCTGAGCTCATTCGCGGGACCATGGGCGGGGTCGGGCGAGGGGTACTGCTCCTTCTCGAGGCCGTCGCGCCGGCGCAGATAGGGATGCACCATGTTGCCCTGGATCGGGCCGGGGCGGACGATCGCAACCTCGATGACGAGATCGTAGAAGGTGCGCGGCTTCAAGCGCGGCAGCATCGACATCTGGGCGCGGCTCTCGACCTGGAAGACGCCGACGGAGTCGGCCTTGCACAGCATGTCGTAGACCTGCCTGGTATCCTCGGTGCTTTCGTCTTGCGGGATGGTCGCGAGCGCATAATCCTTCTTGTAGTGGAGGCGCAGAAGATCGAGACCGCGGCGCAGCGTGCTCAGCATGCCAAGCGCCAGCACGTCGACCTTCATGAGGCCGAGCGTGTCGATGTCGTCCTTGTCCCACTCGATGTAGGTGCGCTCGGCCATGGCGGCGTTGGCGATGGGCACCGTCTCGTCGAGGCGACGCCGGGTCAGGATGAAGCCGCCGACGTGCTGGGAGAGGTGGCGCGGGAAGCCCAGCAGCTCACGGGCGAGCAGCACAGCCTGGCGGATCTCGCGGTTGGCCGGATCGAAGCCCGCCTCGCGGATATGCTTGTCGGGGAGGCCGTCGGCGTGGCTGCCCCAGACCGTCTTGGCGAGGGCGGCGGTGACGTCCTCCGTGAGGCCCATGGCCTTGCCGACCTCGCGGATGGCGCGGCGCGAGCGGTAGTGGATGACGGTGGCGCAGATGGCGGCGTACTCGCGGCCGTAACGGCCGTAGACGTATTGGATCACCTGCTCGCGCCGCTCGTGCTCGAAGTCGACGTCGATGTCGGGGGGCTCGCCGCGCTCGGCGGAGATGAAGCGGGCGAACAGCAGGTTGCCCGTCGCGGGATCGATCTCGGTGATGCCCAAGCAGAAGCAGACGGCGCTGTTGGCGGCCGAGCCGCGGCCCTGGCAGAGGATCGCCTTGCTGCGCGCGAAGCGGACCACGTCGTGGACGGTAAGAAAATAGCGCGCGTAGTCGAGCTGGGCGATCAGCGCCAGCTCCTCATGAATCTGATCTCGCACCTTTTCCGGGATGGCGCGCGGGTAACGCCCTTTCGCGCCCGCCCAGGTCAGGTCCTCGAGGTGCCCTTGCGGCGTCTTGCCGGGCGGCACGGGCTCGTCGGGATACTCGTTCTTGAGGTCTTCGAGCGAGAAGCGGCAGGCGGCGGCGATCTCGAGCGTGCGTTGGATGGCGTCCGGGAAGGCCGCGAAGAGGCGGGTCATCTCGCCTGCGGGCTTCAGGTGGCGCTCGGCATTGGCGGCGAGGCGGAAGCCCGCCTCGTGGATCGTGCATCCCTCGCGGATGCAGGTGACGACGTCGGCGAGGGGGCGGCGATCGGGGCAGTGGTAGTGCACGTCGCCCACCGCGACGAGGGGTGTGCCGCAGCGGCGGCCTGCCTCGTCGAGCAAGCCGAGGCGGCGCGGCTCGTCGCCCCGGTAGCGATGGGCGCCGGCTAGGAAGGCGCGTCCCGGTGCCGTGCGCGCGAGCTTTTCGAGGCGCTCTGCGAATTCAGGCGTCAGGCTCTCGGGCGGGAGCGCGATCAGGAGCTGGCCCTCGGCTGCGTCGAGGATGTCCTCGAAGGCGAGATGGCACTCGGTGTGCTCCTTGTGCGAGGCCTTACGCTTGCCCATGGTGAGCAGGCGGCAGAGACGGGCGTAGGCCTCGCGGTTGGTCGGGTAGGCGAGTATCTCGAGACCGTCGATGGTGACGAGGCGCACGCCGACGATGAGCTGGAGCGCCTTGTTCTTCCTCCACTCGCCGAAGGCGCGGACGATGCCGGCGAAGCTGTTGCGGTCGGCGATGCCGATGGCGGCAAGGCCGAGCGCCTCTGCCTGCACCACCATCTCCTCGGGATGGGAGGCTCCGCGCAGAAACGAGAAGTTTGTGGTGACGGCGAGCTCGGCGTAGCGGGTCATGGCAGCGTCCTCATGGGAAGAGACCGTGCACGAACCAGCGGGAAGCGGCGGTCTCGCGGCCTTGCAGGCCCTCGCGGTAGAGCCAGTAGCGGTGGCCGCCGTCGTCCTCGACGAGGTAATAGTCGCGCGTGAGCGGCGCCGGCCCCGGCTGCCACCACTCGCCGGCGATGCGCTCGGGGCCATCTGCGTGCGCGATGCGATGCACCCTGCCACGCCAGCGGAAGCGCTGGGGTGGACCTTCGGGCACGAGCGCCAGCACATCGGCCGGCTCCGCGGAGGGCAGCAGGACCAGGGGACGAACCTTGTCCGGCGTCGGCCAGGCCAGCGCATCGGGGCTTGCTGGGGCGGCGGTCTCCGCCCGCTCGGGGATGTGGCTCGCCCGGGCCTCGAGCCGGCGCACGCTGTCGGGTCCGAGCCGCTGCCGCAGTGTGTCGAGGAGGGCCGCGCAGCGCGTCGCGACGTCGGCTTCGCCGGCAGCGGCGCTCATCTCTCTCTGCGTCGCCGGCATAGGCTCGGCGACCGTGACGGCGAGGCTCAGCGTCTCGAACCCGTATCCGGCGTCGACGTCGTCGGCGATGCGGTCGAGGCGCAGACGCATGAGGCGCACCACATGCGCCGGGCTGCGGGTCGGTAGCGCGAGGCCGAGGTCGATCTCGCCGGTGCGGCCGTCGACGCGGTAGAGGGTGAGCCGCAGCGTGCGCGCCCCCGCCCCGTCGCGCTCGAGATCGGGAACGAGATCGTGCATGAGGGCCTCCGTCACGGTGACGATCGCCTCCTCGGTCATGATCGGCTCGAGCAGCGAGCGCTTGGCGAGATAGACCGGATGCGGGGCGAGAAGGGGTAGCGGCTCGGCGGCGCGGCCGAGGGCCTGATCGAGGCGGCGAAGCAGAATTTTCTCGAAGCGGGCCGCGAAGGGCGCGCGCGGGCGATCCAACAGCGTACCGACGCGCTTGAAGCCCAGGCGGCGGAGCGTCCTGCAGGTCTCGCCGGGCAAACGCAGGGCCTCTATTGCAAAGGAGGCCAGAGCCTCCCTCTCCTGGCCGGAGGGGAGGACGGTCCGCGGCGTGCGGGCGAAGCGCGAGAGCGCCCAGGCGGCTCCCGGTGTCTCGGCGCAGGCGATGCGGGAGGTGAGGCCGAAGCTTGCGAGGCGCCGGGCGAGATCCTCGATGAGCCTCTCCTCGCCGCCGAGGAGATGGGCGGCGCCCGTGATGTCCAGGTAGAGGCCATCGGCGCCGTTCTCCAGATCGAACGGGGCGACGGAGGGCGTGTAGCGCGTGGCCCAATGGGCCAGGCGGGCGAGGGCCGCGGCGTCGGCCGCGGGATCGTGCGGGCGCACTTGAAGGAAGCCTACGCGGGCACGGGCGTCGGCGAGGCGGGCGCCGGCCGCGATGCCCTCCTCCTCGGCGGCGCGGTTGACGGCGAGAATGATGTTCCGGTCCGCGGCGTCGGCGAGGGCGAAGGGCCGCTTCGGGTCAACCGGCTCGCCTGATGGCGTGCGCCTCTCGCTCATCAGGACGCGCAGAATCGGCCAGCGCGGCAGCCAGACTGAAACGATGCGTGGCATGATCGAACTCCACCTCCCACTCTCCCGGCCGGCCGTTGCGGGCGCGCTCGAGGACGACGCGCCATCGCCAGCGTGTTGCAAGGCCGAAACGGTCCCGGGCGGCTCTCGACGCGGCGATGCGCCAGCGCGTGGAGGCGGTCATGGCCGGGGCGGCCCCGGCAGGCCGCAGCAGAAACAGAGGGCGGCCGGCGTCACGCGCCGCGACCTGGAGGCGCTGGCTCGTCTTGAGGTCGAGCTTCGTGCCGATGAGGGCGGCGACGGCGGCGGGCACGCGCGAGCGCACGGCCTCCTCGGTGGCCCAGAGGGTCTCTGTCTCATTGGCAGTCAGGGCGATGATCAGGCGCGAGGGATCGAGGCCGAGGTTGGCGAGGCCTTGGCCGGACGGGCGGCCTTTGCGGGCGCGCGCGGGAAGGACGAGGAGGATCGGGGCGCGCTCGGGGATGCGGGCGAGGAGAGCCGCCAGGAAACCGAAAGCGGCGGGGGCGTCCGCCTCGGCCGCGGGGCCGACCTCGTGGAGCGCGCCGCAGGCAAGGCCGCCATGGGGGAGATAGGAATCGAGCGCGGGCAGGCCGAGGCTCAGGGCGCGCGGCGTCTCAGGCCCCTCGATGCGAAAGAGGAGCCGGCGCAACTCGTCCACGACCGCGGCGCGGTCGGGGTCTGAGTCGGGCGCGGACATGCGGGCGCTCGACATGCGGGCACGGGACGGCGACATCCGCGGCAAGCCTCTGATCCGGGACGGGAAAGGGTGTGTTGTCTAATATAGAACAAAATGGGAACATGGCAAGCGGCAGATTGCCGGGCGCTCACCGCCGATGAATGTCAGCCTCTTTCGACGGCTGCGACGTGGGCGGAGAAATCGGGCGAGGACATCAGCGCCTTGCAGCGCTCGAAGCGGCCCACGGAGTAGGCCCAGAAATCGTCGGCCGGGTTGCCGTTGGCGTGCTGGATCAGGCCCCAGAGCGTCCACAAAAGATCGCACATGGCCTTGTAGATCACGACGCGGCCATGCTCGGCGGGCTTGGGCGCGCCGCCGAAGTAGGCGTGGATGAACTCCGCCTCCTTGTCGGCCGAGAGCTTGGCCTCGACGATGACGTCGCCTACGTCCCAGAGTGGATCGTTCATGCCCGAATACTCCCAATCGACGAGCCACATGCGCTCGCCGGTATCGAGGAAGTTCTCGGAGAGCGGATCGCAATGGCAAGGTGTGAGCGGGAGAGGATGGGCGTCGAGCGCTTGCCGCACAGTCTCGGCCGAGCGGAGCACGTCGTGATAGCCGTCGGGCAGGTCGACGGTCTTGCCGGAAAGCACCTTCAGATAGTCGTCGATCATGGCGAACAGCTCGAAGCGGAAGTCGAACGTCTCGCCGCTCGTATGCAGCTTGCGCAGCACGGCTGCCGCACGGGTGGGCGCGCCGGGGATGGTCGCGAAGCCGTCGGGCGACAGCGTCACCGCGCTCGTGACCGCCATGGTCAGCATCAGGCCGTCGTCGGTGGTAGCGACGACCGGCGGGCTGACGTCGGCCCGTGCCGAAGCGCGCGCCGCGACGATCTCCACGCGGCGGTTGATGTACTCCTCCGTTCCCGCTCCGGGGATGCGCAGCACGTGCGCGCCGCGCTCGGTCTCGATCAGGTAGACCCGGTTGGTGAGGCCGCCGAGGCGGCGGATGGAGGCGCAGGCGATCTCCGCCGCGGTGAAGCAGCCGAGCCGGCTCAGGGCTTCCTTGGCGTCCTCAATTTCCTGATCCATCTCATCCCCCAACCTTCGAATGCCGGTGTGCCGCGGCCTTTTTTGATCGCCGCGATCGTGGTCTTGCTTAGTGGACCCATGGTTCATTCACGCTCTAGGACAGTAGCCGCTCGTTACCTGGATCGTAAATCGTGCGCGCGACCTCAGTGGCCGCATAGGTCTGGCCGAAGGCCTCGATCTCGAAGGCCTTCTGATCGGCGACGTCCGTGGGGAGCCAGGCGAAGGCGATGGTCTTGCCGACGGTATGGCCGTAGCCGCAGCTCGCCGTCTGGCCGACGATGCGACCGTCCTTCAGGATCGTCTCGCCGCCGAGGAAGGGAGCGAAGCCCTCCACTGCGAGCGAGCACAGGCGCCGCTTCGGGCCTGCGGTGCGGATGGCGCCGATCGTCTCGCGGCCAAGGAAGGGCTTCGAGAAGTCGATCGTGGCCTCAAGCCCGGCCGAGATCGGATCGTAGTCGGGCCCGATCTCGGCCGACCAGTAGACGTAGCCCTTCTCAAGGCGGCAGGTCTCGATGGCGCGATAGCCGGCATCGCCGATGCCGAGGTCCGCACCCGCAGACTTGAGCGCCTCGTAGAGGCCAGGCGCGTACTCGGTCGGCACGTGAAGCTCATAGCCCAGCTCGCCAACGTAGCCGACGCGCACGGCGCGGACCGGCACGTGTCCCACCTCGATGTCGCGCACGGCAAGGAAGGGGAAGGCTAGATTGGTGAGGTCATCGTCCGAAAGCCGCTCGAGCACGGTGCGGGCATGGGGACCGCAGATGTTGATCACGGCGGTGGCGGACGTCACGTCACGGATCGTGATGCGGCCGTTCTCCGGAAGATGGCGGCGCACCCAGGCGGAATCGCGCACGCCGAAGGCCGACCCGCTGATCATGAGGAAGCGGTCGGTGTCGAGGTGCAGGATGGTGACCTCCGCCTCCACGCCGCCCTTGGCGTTGAGCATCAGCGTGTAGATGCAGCGGCCGGGGGCCCCCGCGATGCGGCTCGTGCAGATGGATTCCAGCGCCTCGGTGGCGCCCGGACCCTCGATCTCGAACTTCGAGAACGAGGTCTGGTCGATCAGCACGACGCCCTCGCGGATGCGGCGGTGCTCGGCGCCGACGCCGTCGAACCAACTCGGCTTGCCCTCGAAGCTCGATTGCTCCGTGCGGCTGGCGCCGGGACCCGCGAACCAGAGCGGGCGCTCCCATCCAAAGCGCGAGCCGAAGACCGCGCCGGCCTGATCGAGGTGGCCGTGCAGGGGCGAGCGGCGCAGGCCGCGCCCGGCCGCGCTCTCCTCGGCCGGCCAATGGATCTTGTAGTAGCTGCCATAGGCCTCGATGGCCCGATCCTCGAGATAAGCGCCCGTGTTGTGCGGGCGGCCGAAGCGGCGCACGTCGAAAGCCCACAGGTCCATGCCTGGATCGCCGTCGAGAATCCAATTGGCCATGGCCTCGCCGGCGCCGCCGGAGGCCGCGATGCCCGCCGTGAAGCCGCAGGCGACGAAGAAGTTGTCGAGCTCGGGGGCCAGCCCCATGATCGGCTCGCCGTCGGCCGAGACCGGGATCGGGCCGTTGATGACGGTCTGGATGCCGACCTCGTTCAGCACCGGCAGGCGCTCGGCACAGGGCAGCGCAAACAACTCGAGGCGCTCCAGGTTCTCGGCAAAGAGCTCGCGGCCGAACTCGAACGGCGGGCGCGAGCGCCAGCAGCCTCGGGTGCCGTCCTCCCAGCCGCCGATGGCGAAGGCGGCGACGTCGGGCTTCAGATAGAAATTCTTGTCGGGGTCGCGCAGCGTCGGCAGCGTTTTCGGCAGATCGAGCTTTTTCTCGGTCAGGAAGTACTGGTGCTCGACGACGCCGGCGGCGAGCGCGACGCCGGCCATCTCGCCCACGCGTTTGGCCCAGAGGCCGGCGCAGTTGACCAGGATCTCGCAGCCGATCGGACCAGAATCCGTCTCGACTCCGACCACGCGGCGGCCTTTCTTCAGGATGCCGGTGACGCGCACGTCCTCCTTAATCCTGACGCCGCCCTTGCGCGCTGTCGCAGCGTAGGCCTGCGTCAGCGCATATGGATCAATGTAGCCGTCGGAGGGGATGAAGGCGGCGCCGACGACGCCCTCGGGATCGATATAGGGGAAGAGGTCCTTGGCCTCCTTGGCCGAGAGGGAATGACACTCGAAGCCGAAGCTCCTGGCCAGCGTCATGGAGCGGCGGATCTCGCTCCAGCGGTCTGGCGAGGAGGCAAGCCGGAGCGAGCCCACCTTGCGCCAGTCGATCGTGAGCCCGCTCTCCGCCTCGAGCCGCTCGAACACTGCGACCGAGTTCTGCATGAGGCGCGTGAGGTTCTTCTTGCCGCGGAGCTGGCCGACCAGGCCGGCCGCATGCCAGGTGCAGCCGTCGGTGATCTTGGATTTCTCGAGCACGAGGACATCGCGCTCGCCGCGCCGGGCAAGGTGGTAGGCGAGGGAGCAGCCGATGGCGCCGCCGCCGATGATCACGATGCGGGCGTGGGTGGAGAAGGTCTCGGACATGGGTCTTATCTCTTGAGAGGCCCGGAGCTGGTCCCCTGGAGCGGGATGAGACCAGGCACGGGGTCTCGCGGGGGCGGAGGATGTCCGCCCCCACCCGGCAAGTCAACAGGCTCAGCTGAGGCCGAGGCGCGTCTGCATCCTGTTCGTCAGCGCACGCAGCAAGCGGTCGGCGACGATGCCGATAAAGGCAATGGCGAGACCCGCGGTGATGCCGCGGCCGGGCTCGGCCTTTGACAGCGAAATGAAGACCTCCTGGCCGAGGTCACGGGTGCCGATCATAGCGCAGATGATGATCATCGAGAGCGCAAGCAGCAGGGTCTGGTTGATGCCGAGCATGATCTCCGGCAGCGCAAGCGGCAGCTCGACGCGCCAGAACATCTGCCGCTTGGTGCAGCCCGACACGGTGGCGGCCTCGATCAGCGATTCCGGGATCTGGTGGATGCCGTGGGTGGTGTAGCGGATGGCGGGCACGATCGCGAATAGCACTGTGGCGATGAGTGCCGTGACGTCGCCGACGCGGAACAGCATCACCACCGGGATGATGAAGCAGAATGACGGCAGCGTCTGCAGCGTATCCAAAATCGGCGTCAGGAATGCCTCGAAGCGCGGGCTGCGGGAGGCGAGGATGCCGAGCGGGATGCCGAGTAGCGCGGCTATGGCGACCGAGACGCCGCAGAGATAGAGCGTGGCCATGCTTTTCTCCCAGAGGCCGGTCACGGCGCAGAAGAGGGTCAGCGGCACGACGAGGAGGGCGAGCTTCCAGCCGCCGAGCTGATAACCTGCAAGGCCGAGCAGCAGCACGGCGCCGAGCCAGGGGAAACCCTCGAGGAAGAGGCGGACGGGGTTCAATACGTTGAGGAGCAACGCGGTGCGGAAGGCCTCGATGGTGTCGAAATAGTTGATGGTCAGCCAATCGACGCCGGCCTTCCACATGGGGGCGGTCGAGATCTTGATCGCGGCCGGGACGGCGGCGAAAGCGGGGAGGACGGTGCTCAGCAGCGTCGTCACCAGCAGCACGGCGAGCGCCAGGATCACCATGGGGTGGCGGGCCCAGACAGGTTGAGCGTCGTATTTCTGCGATGACGGCCGCTGGCGGGCGGCTGCCTGGCTCAGGCGGTCGAGCACGATGGCGAGCGCCACGATGGCGAGGCCGGCCTCCATCCCCTGCCCGATCTTCAACGCGCGGAGGGCCAGCAGCACGTCGTAGCCGAGGCCGCCGGCGCCGATCATCGAGGAGATGATGACCATGTTGAGGGCGAGCATGATGACCTGGTTGACGCCGACCATCAGCGTTGGACGCGCGGACGGCAGCAGCACGCGGGCGAGCTTCTGGTACGGCGTGCATCCCACCATCTCGCCGAAGTCGTCGATCTCGTGGGGCACGCGCTTCAGGGCGAGCACGGTGGCGCGCACCATGGGCGGCATGGCGAATACGGCTGTCGCGAGCATCGCCGACACCGGGCTGTTGCCGAACAGGAGCAGCATCGGGATCAAGTAGGCAAAGGTCGGCATGGTCTGCATCAGGTCGAGCAAAGGCTCGATGACGACCTTGTCGATCTGAGGTTTGCGATAGGCGAGCACGCCGAGCGCGAGGCCGACGACGATGCAGAGTGGGACACTGATGGCAATCAGCGCCAGCGTCAGCATGGTGCTGTCCCACTGGCCGAAGAGCGCGGTGTAGAGCAGGCAGGCGCCCGCCAGGGTGGCAAGCTTCCAGCCGCCGAAGGCGTAGCCGGCGATGGCGAAGGCGGCGACGATGCCGACCCACGAGAGCCGCGGGAAGGTCCAGGCGTCCGGTCCGAAGCCGAACTTCCATCCCTTGGCGAGCAGGCTGAAGGCCCAGTTCATGGGAACGCCGAGGATGTCGGTCACGCCGCGGGTGAGCCAACTCAAGTTGGTCTTCATCCACACCATGATCGCCGCGATCCAGTCCGAGAACGGGATGATGGCGCTCGGCGGGTAGTCGACGGCCCACGGCGCGAGGTCGGGCCGGAAAAAGAGAACGGCGACCACCGTAACGGCGGTCATCCAGATGAGGGGCCAGACCGGGACGGCCGGCGTGCGATGGGGGATTTCGCTCGCTGCAACCGTCATGGATGCACCTCGCTCTCGGCAAGGCAGTCGATCACCGCGTCGGGCGTCACCTCGCCCAAGGGCGTCCCGCTGCCGTCGAGCACGACGAACGGCTTCTTTGCACCGACGATGCGGGCGGCAAAACTCGCAATCTTGTCGGTCGCGGCGACCTGCCCGCCATAGTCGGTAGTGCCGTTCAGCGGCTTCATCAGGCGTGCGGCCGACATGACCTTCGAGCGCTGCACGGCGCGCGTGAATTCGGCGACATAGGCCGTGGCCGGATGCAGCACCAGCTCCTCAGGTGTGCCGACCTGGATGATCTCGCCGTCCTTCATGATGGCCACGCGGTCGGCGAGGCGGATCGCCTCGTCGAAGTCGTGGGTGATGAAGACGATGGTCTTCTTCAGCACACTTTGCAGGCGGATGAGCTCGGTCTGCATCTCGCGGCGGATCAAGGGGTCGAGTGCGGAGAATGGCTCGTCCAGAAACCAGATCTCAGGCTCGACGGCGAGGCTCCGCGCGATGCCCACGCGCTGCTGCTGGCCGCCGGAGAGCTCGCGCGGATAGAACTGCTCGCGGCCCTTGAGGCCCACGAGCTCGATGACCTCGCGCGCGCGCGCCTCGCGGGCCTTGCGCTCCTTGCCCTGCACGGAGAGCGGAAAGGCGATGTTCTCGAGCACCGTCAGATGCGGGAGCAGGGCGAAGTGCTGGAACACCATGCCCATCTTGTGGCGCCTGATCTCGATCAGCTCGTCGGAGGTGGCCTTCAGCAGGTCCTTGCCGTCGAGCTCGATCTTGCCCCAGGTCGGCTCGATCAGGCGCGAGAGGCAGCGTACGAGCGTCGACTTGCCGGAGCCTGAGAGGCCCATGACGATGAAATTCTCGCCTTCGCGAATCTCGAGCGAGGCGCGCTTCACGGCGTAGACGAGATTTGCCTCGGCCAACACCTCGGCGGTGGGATTGCCGGCGGTCTCGGCGAGCAGGCGCTTGCCGCCCTCTCCAAACACTTTCCACACGTTCCGGCACGCCAGCTTGACCGGGCGGTCGTCAGCCTTGGGGGTGGACGTTCCGCGATCGCGCAGCACCGTCTGGTCGTTCATTCGCGTGAGCTCCGCAAGATGATCACTCCCTCAACAAGCAAGAACCGGCCCATGCAAAGGATGGGCCGGTTCCCAGTCTCGATCAGCCGGCACGAATGCTCATTCGCAGCCTATTTGGTCCATTCCTTCCATTTCGCCTCGTTGGCGTCGACCCAGGCGGCGGCGACCTCGTCGATCGTCTTGCCGTCGAGGTCAACCTGGCCGGAGAGACCGTTGAGCTCCTTGGTGTCGATCGAGTAGGCCTTAGCCACCTTGTAGGCGACCGGCCACTTGTCCTTGAAGCCCTTCCACGAGTACTTCCAGATCTCGCCGTGGGGCTTGCCGCAGTCGTACTTGGCGTTCGGATTGATGCCCCACTTGGGGTCCTCGTAGCACTCCTTGGTGTGCTCAGGGAACTGAACCCATTCGCCCTCGTACTTGGCCGGCGCCCAGTGCGGCGAGTAGATCCAGAGCATGATCGGCGCTTTGCGCTGGTATGCCGACTCGAGCTCGGCGAACATGGCGCCATCGGTGCCAGCGTGGACGACCGTGAACGGCAGGCCGAGCGACACGACGCGCTCGTCATCGAAGCCCTCCCAGGTCACCGGTCCGCCGAGGTAGCGGCCTTTGGGCGTGGTCTCAGGCGTCGAGAACGCTTGGGCGCACTTGGGATCCTTCAGAGCTTCCCAATTCGGCAGGCCGGGGCACTTCTCCTTCATGTAGAGCGGATACCACCACTCCTCTTTGGCCTTTGGCCCGAGCGGGCCAAGCCGCTCCGTCTGGCCAGTGGCGTCCGAGGCCTTCATGCTCTCGCCAGCGGTCGTATCCCAATACTCGACGCCGATCGTCACGTCACCGCTCGGGAGACTGGTCGTGAGGCTCGAAAGGTAGTCGGACGTCGGATACTCGACGTTGTAGCCGAGCTTGGTCAGGATGCCGCCCAGGATCTTCGCGTTGAGATTGACGCTGGTCCAATCGAACAGCGCGATCTTGATCGGATCGGGCGACTCCGGTGCGGCGGCCCGTGCGGGGACCAGACCGGCAGCAGTCAGCAGCAAAGCACAGGTGCCAGCACGCAGCACCTGTCTCACGGTGTCGTACATCGAGTTAGCCTCCAAGCCATTTCGATTGACGTTCTGCAGAGGATGTAATTTCACTTGCAGTTATAATAGTTGACCCCGGGGATCAAAGAGTCAATCAAATGAGCATGCCTTCTTCTGCAAATGATGAAGGCAGATGCACGAAAATGGTGCAGCGCCCTGGAGCACGCCGATTGACACGCACCGCTCTCTGGAGTGTCTCGACGGACCCTGCCTGACCCTTCCCACCACCATCTTGCGACGCAGCATTCGGACCTCGTCATGGCGCTCGATCCCGGCCCCGATCCTCTTCTCGATCGCGTCGCGCACCTCGATCTCTGGTTTGGAAGGGTGGATCCGGTGCCGCTCAAGGGGGGCATTACAAACAAGAATTTCGTGGTGGAGGACCGCGGCCGGAAATACGTGGTGCGCACGGGCGGCGACATTCTCGTGCACGGCATCCTGAGGTCCAACGAGCTCGCGGCGACGAAAGCGGCCTACGAGGCCGGCATCAGCCCCGCGCTCTTCCATTCCGAGCCCGGGATCATGGTGATCGCCTTCATCGAGGGGCGGACCTTCACGCCCGAGGACGTGCGCGACCCCAAGAACCTCGACCGGCTGGTCGACCTCGTGCGGCGCTGCCATCGCGACGTCGCGCGCTGCCTGCGAGGGCCGGGAGCGATGTTCTGGCCCTTCCACGTCGTCCGCGACTATGGCCATACTCTGAAAGAGAGCGGCAGCCGGCATCTTCCGATCCTGGCCGACCTCCTGGCACGGTCCGAGCAGCTCGAAGCGGGCGTCGGCCCGATCGACGTCGTGTTCGGCCACAACGACCTTCTCGCCGCGAACATCCTCGACGACGGGCAGCGGCTGTGGCTGCTCGACTGGGACTACGCGGGCTTCAACTCGCCGCTGTTCGATCTCGGCGGCCTCGCCTCCAACAGCGAGATGCCGCCCGATCTCGCGGATGCGCTGCTCGCGTCCTACTACGGCCGGCCCGTCGATGCCGCCCTGCGCCGGCGCGCAGCGGCCATGACCGCGGCCTCCCTGCTACGAGAGACGCTGTGGGCCATGGTGTCCGAGATCTACTCGACGGTCGACTTCGACTATGCGGCCTACACGGCCGAGAACCTCGCCCGTTTCGAGGCGTCCTACGCCAACTATAAAACTCTGGAGCACTCATGAGCGATCTGCCCGGCTCGGCAAAGATCATCATCATCGGTGGCGGCATCGTCGGATGCTCGACCGCCTACCACCTCGGCAAGATGGGCCTCACGGACGTGCTGCTGCTCGAGCGCGCGAAGCTCACGTCGGGATCGACGTGGCACGCGGCCGGCCTCGTCGGCCAGCTCCGCTCGAGCGCCAACATCACGCAGCTGCTCGGCTACTCGGTTGCCCTCTACGACAAGCTCGAGAAGGAGACTGGGCTCGCCACGGGATGGAAACGCAATGGCGGGCTCCGCCTCGCGTGCAACGAGGAACGCTGGATCGAGGTGAAGCGGCAGGCGACCACCGCCAAGTCGTTCGGGCTCGACATGCAACTCCTGTCTCCCAAGGAGGCGCTGGAGCTTTGGCCCCTGATGCAGGTCGACGACGTGATCGGGGCGGCCTTCCTGCCGACCGACGGGCAGGCTTCTCCCTCGGACATTACGATGTCGCTCGCCAAGGGCGCGCGGCAGGCCGGCGTCACTCTCCGCGAGGGCGTCTCCGTCACCGGCATCGAGACCGAGGGCGGCGAGGTGCGCGCGGTCGTCACCGACAAGGGTCGCATCACCTGCGAGAAGGTCGTCATCTGCGCGGGGCAGTGGGCGCGGCAGGTGGGGCGCCTCGCCGGCGTCAACATCCCGCTCGTGTCGATGCAGCATCAATACCTCATCACGGAGAAGATCGAGGGCGTCACTCCCGGGCTGCCGACGCTGCGCGATCCGGACCGGCTCACCTACTGGAAGGAGGAGGTGGGCGGCCTCGTCATGGGCGGCTACGAGCCCAACCCGAAGCCGTGGACCGAGACCAAAATCGGGGAGCCGTTCGAGTTTCAGCTGCTCGAGAACGACCTCGAGCATTTCGAGCCGCTGCTCGAGCTCGCGGCCGGGCGTGTGCCGGCCATGGGGACGGCCGGCATCAAGCAGTTCATCAATGGCCCCGAAAGCTTCACTCCGGACGGCAACTTCATCCTCGGCGCGGCGCCCGAGGTGAAGAACGTCTTCGTCGGCGCCGGCTTCAACGCCTTCGGCATCGCCTCGGGCGGCGGCGCCGGCATGGCGCTCGCCGAGTGGGTCGCCAAGGGCGAGCCTCCCTACGACCTGTGGCCCGTCGATATCCGGCGCTTCGGTCGGAACACGCTCGATACCAACTGGGTGCGCACGCGCACGATGGAGGCCTACGCCAAGCACTACGCGATGGCGTGGCCGCACGAGGAGCACCACTCCGGCCGGCCGCTGCGCCGCTCGCCGCTCTACGACCGCCTCAAGGCGCAGGGGGGCGTGTTCGGCGAGAAGCTCGGCTGGGAGCGTCCGAACTGGTTTGCCGACACCGGCAAGGGCGAGGAAGCCAGGGACGCCTATAGCTATGGGCGGCAGAACTGGTTCCATGCGGTCGGACGAGAGCATCGCGCGGCACGCGAGCGCATCGCGGTGTTCGACCAGACCTCGTTCGCGAAGTTCGTCATGGTGGGGCGCGACGCCGAGCAGGCGCTCTCCTGGATCTGCGCGAACGACGTGTCGAAGGCGCCAGGGCGGCTCATCTATACACAGATGCTGAACGCCCGGGGCGGCATCGAGTGCGATCTTACCGTGGGGCGGCTGGCGCCGGACGAGTACTACATCGTCACCGGTACGGGCTATGCCGTGCACGACTTCGACTGGATCCGCCGCTCCATCCCTCCCGGGTTGGATGCGCGGCTCATGGACGTGACCTCGAGCAACGGCGTGCTCTCGGTGATGGGTCCCAAGGCCCGCGAGGTGCTGCAGGCGATCACCAGCGACGATCTTTCGAACACGGCGTTCCCGTTCGGCACCTTGCGGCGGATTACGATCGCGGGCTCGCCGCTGCTGGCGCTGCGCGTCACGTACGTGGGCGAGCTCGGATGGGAGCTGCACGTGCCAGTCGAGTGCCTGGCCAGCGTCTACGAGGCGCTGATGGCGGCTGGCGCCGAGCATGGCATCGCCAACGCCGGCTACCGGGCGATCGAATCTCTCCGCCTCGAGAAGGGCTACCGGGCGTGGGCCTCCGACATCGGCGGCGACCACTCACCGCTCGTCGCCGGCATGGAGTGGGCGGTCAAGCTCAAGACCAACACCCCGTTCCAGGGACGCGAGGCGATCGCGGCGCAGGCAGCGAAGCCGCTGCCGCGTATGCTCGCGTGCTTCACCGCAGATCCCTCGGTCGTGCTGCTCGGCCGCGAGACCATCTACCGGAACGGCGAGCGGGTCGGCTGGCTCTCGAGCGGGGGCTTCGGCTATACGGTGAACCGCTCCATCGGCTACGGCTATGTGCGCCGCCCGGAGCAGGGGGTGGACGCCGACTTCGTGCTTTCCGGGAGCTACGAGCTCGAGGTCGCGACCGAGCGCGTGCCGGCCGAGGTCTCGCTCAAGGCGCTCTACGATCCCGACAACGCGCGCATCCGCGCCTAGCAGGCTCGCTCTGGCTATACGTGGCGCCCTTTCGACGCGGCCATGACGAAGTCGTGGAACGACGATCGCACAGGATGCACAAAGATCGAGGACCGGAGCGGGGCTCCGGTCCTCAACCAAACTCACGCCGTGCTGGATCTCAATTCTTGGCGGCGCAATCCACGGTCACCGTCGTGCCGACCTCGGGGATGAACTTCGTGCAGGTCGGGCCGGCCTCGGCAACCGCGACCTCCTTCTTGGTGTCGGCAGAAGCAGTCTCGGCCGTGGTGTCCGTGGCCGGCTCGGCGACCGTCTTGGTCTCCTGCTTAACCGTCGTCTCCTTTACGGGCGCGGGCTCGGCGGCGGCAACCTGGACCGGCGCTGCCTTCTTGACGCTGGCCTGCTGCACCTTCTGGCGCGGCTTGGCGACGCTCTGATACTTGGCAGCCTTCATGCGCTCATAGTGGCGCTGGGCGGCGATCTGACGGGCAAACTCGGAGGCGTGGCATCCGTTAGCGAAGGCCGGAGCCTGATAGGCGATGGTGATGAGGGCCGCGGTCAGGGCGGCGATGATCTTGTTCAGCATGGCTATCTCCCGTCTGGGCTCTGCTTGTCTCGAGGACCGCCGTGTCTCGGCGTCCTGTTGCAGGCACAGTCGCATGGGGGAGGGGGGCGCGCTGTTTCAGGGGTAACAGGTGCAGTCCTTCCGATCATTCAGCGCTTCCGGCGGCTTCCAAACGTTCCCGCACGGCTTTGGCTAGAGCTTGCGCCGCCTTGATCGCATCGCCTGAAAGGCCACGGGCCAACGTGTTGACCCACGGCGCCTGGAGCCGCGCAGCGCAATCGTAGATGTCCCGTCCTTTATGCGTCAGCACCACGAGGGGCGCGCGGCGGTGGTGCGGATTGGGCTTCAGCGCAACGAGCCCTTCGGCGGCCATCTCGTTGACGATGCGTTGCACACCCTGGCGAGCAAGCCCCATGCTGCGCGCGAGCGAGGCCACGGCAAGCGGGGTCTCCCCGAGGGCTATGGCGCCGAGCACCTGCCAGCGCGCGCTGGTGAGGCCCAATGGGGCGACGAGATGGTCACCTGCCAGAAGGAGCCGCCCGTTCAGGCGGAACACCTCGAGGATCAGGGATGTGAGGGCCTCTCCGGCCGGAGTCTGTCGAGTCATTGACAACGTATGATCTATTTGACAATATGCTGTCAATAAATTCGATGGAGCCTCGATCTATGATCCTCGGGCATCTCGCGCTTCTGACGGCCGCGGCTTTCGCAGGCGCCGCCTTCTACATCACCTTCGCGGAGCAGCCGGCCCGTCTCGGGCTCGACGACCGAAGCCTGCTCCAGCAATGGAAGCCAAGCTACGGGCGCGGGTTTCAGATGCAGGCGGGCCTGGCCGCCCTCTCTGGCGCGATCGGACTTGCCGCAGCGTGGCTCACGGGCGACTGGCGGTGGCTCGCAGGCGGGCTTCTCATCCTTGCCAACTGGCCGTTCACGTTGATCGCAATCATGCCGACCAACAATCGCCTCATGGCCACGCCGGCCGACGCCGCCGGAGCCGAGACGCGCGCGCTCATCGAGCGGTGGGGCCATCTCCACGCCGCGCGGACGCTGCTGGGCTCCGCCGCGACGGCCACCTATCTCTGGGCTTTGAGCTAGCATACCCCCTCCGTTCATGAGAGGGGAAACGGGGTTCACATCCCTTCGGGGCGGTAGGCGCCGGGCGGGATCTGACCCACGACGTAGGCGAGATAGAGCGCGTCGAGCTGAGCCCAGAGAACGTCGCACTTGAAGCGGACGGCGTTCACGCACTCCCTCTGAAGCGCGCGCGTGGAGGCGTACTGCTTCACGAACTCGAGGGCGAAGGTGGCATCGCGGGGGGCCTGGGACAGGCGGCGCTTGAAGTAGGCCATTACGTCGTCGTTGACGAAGTCGTAGTTGGCCAGCATGCCGGCGATGCGCTCGCGATGGATCGAGGGGGCAAAAAGCTCGGTCAGCGAGGAGGCCGCGGCCACCACGAGCGGCTGCTCGACGACGAAGCGCACATAGGCCTCGACAGCGAAGCGGGTTGCGGGCAGCGCGCCCTCCATGCTCGTCACGTAGTCGCGTTCGAGACCGAGGCAGTCGGTGAGCACGAGCCAGCGCTCGATGCCGCCCTGCTCCTCCGGCAGAACGCCGTCGTGGTCCTGGATGCGGTGGATCCATTCGCGGCGCAACGCGCGGTCGTGCACGCGGCTCATGAAGGCGGCATCCTTGCGCGGGATGGCCTCCTGGTAGCAGTAGCGGTTCAATGCCCACGCGGAGACCTGGGCTTTGGAGAGCTTGCCGCCGTGCAGCAGCTTATGGAATGGATGCAGGTCGTGATAGCGGTCAGGTCCGACCGCGCGCAGCTCGGCCTCGAACTCGGCAGGGCTCAAGGGGCGATCACCCGCGTCTGTGATTCTTACGAACTCGTTCATGGGCGGAGCCTCCGGGGGTGTCTTTCCGGCATGCTTGCAGCGAGCGGGCGGTTGGCGCTTGATCGGGGTCAATGATCCGATCACGGGATCTTCAAAGGTCCGTGTGGGGAGCGGATCGAGCCGGTCCGAACTTCGGATGGATGGCCGACATTGGGCTTGACCATTGTTCCTGCCCTTCGCTCGCGAGGATTGCCCGGGATGCCAGGACAGCGCGTCATCGTCGTCGGACATGCGGCACTCGACCACGTCTATCGCATCGACGCCTTTCCGGCGAAGCCCACCAAGCTCCGCGCCTCCGAGCATATCGAGAGCGGGGGCGGCGCGGCAGCCAACGCGGCCGCGGCGATCGGCAAGCTCGGTGGTGCCGTGGAGCTCTGGAGCCGGGTCGGGGAGGACGACACCGGCGTCAAGGTGCGGCGCGATCTCGAAAGCTCGGGCGTGGACACGCGCTATGTCATCGAGGAGCCCGGGCGCAAGACACGGACGTCGGCGGTGGTCGTCGACACGCATGGCGAGCGGCTCATCATCAGCGAGGACGACCGGTCGATGCCGATGTCGGCGGAGTGGTTGCCGCTCGATCGCGTGGCGACGGCGGGAGCCGTGCTCTCCGACCTCTCCTGGCTCGAGGCCACGCGCGTCCTCTTCTCCGCGGCGCGCAGCTGCGGGGTGCCGACCGTCGTCGACCTGGACGTGGCCGGAGGGCGCTTCGCCTCCGAGATCCTGCCGCTCTCCGATTACGCCATCCTGTCGGCGCCGGCCCTCGACACGTTGACCGAGGGCGCGGATGACGCAGAACGCCTGGCGCGCATTGCAGTCGGCGGCGTCCGCCACGCCGGCGTGACGCGCGGCGCCGGCGGCTACACGTGGCTGGCCAGCGACGGCAGCCTCTCGCACCAGACGAGCTTTGCGATCGACGCTGTCGACACGACCGGCGCCGGGGATGCGTTTCACGGCATCTTCACGCTGGCACTTGCGCGCGGACTTGCGGACAGCGAGTGCAGCCGCATCGCGTCTGCAGCCGCGGCCCTCAAGTGCCGCCGGCTCGGTGCGCGTGCGGGATTGCCGACTGCCTCCGAGCTGCACGCGTTCCTCTTGGAGAGGTGCGGCCGTGGGCTGCCGGAGAGCTGGATTTCGTGAACGCCGTTTCGATTTGCAGGCGACTGTGGCGAGCCTGCTACAATTGCCGTCACGTTCGTGTTTTTCAGACTGAGCGTGTTGCCGAAAACATAGGCGCACCCTAGCGTTGGTGCTGTGGGCGCGTCGAGAGTCGGCGTACACCGACGCGGCTCGGCCATCTCACACCACCAATAACCAAAAAAGGGCACGCCCATCGGCCCCCGGAAGCGATTTTGTGGCCGATTGAGCGTGTTGGTTCGCCGATGAGCGAGGCGTCCGTTTCACACGGCACGACGGCGGCCGGGCCTGTGTGGATCCGGGCCTGCTTCCTGGCGTTTCTGCCGATCGCAAGTCTGATGCTCGCCGGCCGCGCGGGTGCGCAGGAGCCTGCCGCCAAGCCCACGGAGCTGCCGCCCGTCGTGGTTCAGCAGCCGCACGCCGGCGGCAAGACGGCAAAGAGCGCTTCCACCTCCTCGCCCGCTGCCCCAGGCCCGGCTGAGACGACATCTGCGGAGCATACGAGCCCTACTGCGCTCGGCTCCTACAACCCGGCGCTTGACGTTTCCGGGCTGACTTTGCCGCCAGGAACGACGATCACGACGGCCGGGCCGGTGGACGGTTACAGGGCGCTGACGGCGATGTCGGCGACGCGCACGGCGACGCCGGTCGCAGAGATCCCACAATCGATCGAGGTCGTGCCGCGGTCGCTGATCGAGGATCAGCAGTCGGTCTCGGTCAGTGAAGCCGCGCGGAACGTGAGCAACGTCCAGGGCGGCAACACGCTCGCCGTCGGCAATGCCGATCGCGCGCCGGTCAAGATCCGTGGCTTCGGCGCCGAGCAGTGGCTCGACGGACTGCCGGTCCCCTACAACGTCGGCAATCGCAGCGCGCTCGCCAACGTGGAGCGGATCGAGGTGCTCAAGGGTGCGAACGCCATCCTGTACGGAGGCGGCTTCGGCGCGCCGGTCGGCGGCGCCATCAACGTGGTGTCCAAGCTGCCGACGAACGTGGCCGGCGGCGAGGTGGGCTTCACGGTCGGCAGTCATGCCTATCTGGCGCCGATGTTCGACGTGAACCAACCGCTCTCCGCCGACGGCAGCGTGCTCTTTCGCATCACCGGCGAATATACGGCCGCCGACAGCTTCGTCGACGTGCTCGACCAGGACCGCTACGCCCTCAACCCGACGCTGACGCTCACCGACAAGACCGATACAACGCTCACCATCCAGGGGCGCGTCTCGCATCTCGAGCAGCAGGCCTACCAGGGCTTGCCGGCGACGGGAACGGTGGCCGGCGCCTTCCACATCGATCCGGACCTGTTCATCGGCACTGCCGACATCCCGCGCAGCAAGTCGGAGGTCGAGGGCATCACCGTGACGCTCGATCACAGATTCAGCCCCGGAGTAACGGGAAGCGTCCGGGCGCGCTGGAGCGAGGCCGCGTTCGATCAGAACTCGCAGCCCGTAGTGGGCGGCGATCAGTATCAGGCCATTCCACGCGTGCCGCCGTCGTCCTGGGCGATCGCCAACGCCGACCAGTTCCAGGAGCAAGAGGAATTCACGATCAATCCGAGCCTGCAGGGACGGTTCGGCGTGGGCGAGAGCCGCAACACCCTCCTCGTCGGCGCCGACTACAGCCGCGTCACGGACGAGGGGCACCTCTTCGCGGCGTTTCTGCCGGGGCTGGTCGATCTCGACCATCCCGTGTTCCCGTTCCCCTATGTGGATCCGGTCCCGGGCATGCCGGGGTTCACGCCGTTCTTCGATTTCGAGAACGTGTACACGACCATGGGCCTCTACGCGCAGCTCCAGAGCACGCTGTGGGGCCGCGTGCATCTGCTCGGCGGATTGCGGCTCGCCGATATCGACATCGACTACTTCGAGAAGGCGTTGCCGTCGCCGCAGTCTTTCGACACCGAGAAGACCAAGCTCCTGCCCCGGACCGGCGCCGTCGTCGATCTCACGCCGGGCCTCTCGGTCTATGCGAGCTATGGCGAAGGCATGCAGTGGGGCGGTTTCGCGCGCGGAATCGTGAACCCAAAGCCCGAGGAATCGCAGCAGCGCGAGGCGGGCTTCAAATTCAATGCGGGCGGCGGTCTCACGGGAACCATCGCGGTGTTCGACATCGACCGCCTGAACGCGCCTGCACCTGCGGGTTTCGGGGTCTCGGTCTTGACGGATCAGCATGCCCGGGGGATCGACGCCGACGCGATCTGGCAACCGGACCGGAATTGGCGAGTGCTCGCGAGCTATGGGTTCGTCGATGCCGAATTCGCGAACAACACGACGGTGGCGGCCAAGGGCAACGGGCTCCCCGGCGTTCCCGAGCATTCAGGACGGCTGTGGGTCAACTATACGTTCGATCCGGATGTGCTGCGGGGCTGGAGCGTGGGTGCCGGCATCTATCTGGCGTCCGGTGCCTTCGTCGAGAGCGGGAACCTGTTCAAGACGGACGGCTACCTTACGATCGACACCAGCCTTGCCTACGAGACCGATCGCTACAAAACTGCCTTCAACGTGAAGAACGTCACGGATGAGCACTACTTTGTGCAGTACACTTGGCTCGGCGGGCAGGTGGCGCCGGGCGAGGACCGCACCTTCTACGGCACGTTCGCGATCAAGTATTGAGACGGCGTCGATTGCTCGCCACATAACCTGTTGAAAGCCAGTTCGAAGTGGCGCGTGGTCCGGGCAGCTGCCCGGCTGCCTCCAAGGCGGCTTCGAACAAGATCAAGTCGTCTCACGCCAACCGGCGAGAGTGGCGGAGAGCTACAGCTTCGCTCAGCGCTTGCCCGAGGAGCCGTCGAGCCATGACCAGAACCGTTCTCGAGATTCGCGATGCCGGCGGGGGTGATGCCGAGGAGCGTGAGTGGGTCGAGGCGGTCTCCTCGCTCATGTCGTTCGAGGGGAGCGAGCGTGCTGACGCGGTGCTCGGGGCCGCGGTGGACATGGCACGCCGCCAGGGTGCGCGCGTGCCGTTCGCCGCCAACACCGCCTATATCAACACCATCCCGCCGCACAAGGAGGCGCCGCACCCGGGCGACCGCGAGATCGAGCACCGCGTGCGCTCGGCCGTGCGCTGGAACGCGCTCGCCATGGTGCTCAGGGCCAACAAGCTCTCGACGGAGCTTGGCGGGCACATCGCGAGCTTCCAGTCGGCGGCGACGCTCTACGACACCGGCTACATGCATTTCTGGCACGGGGAGAGCGAGAGCCACGGCGGCGATCTCATCTTCGTGCAGGGCCACTCGTCGCCCGGCGTCTATGCACGCGCGTTCCTCGAAGGCCGGCTGACGGAGGCGCAGCTCGCCAACTTCCGCCAGGAGACGAGCGGCACTGGCCTGTCCTCCTATCCGCACCCCTGGCTCATGCCCGACTTCTGGCAGTTCCCCACCGTCTCGATGGGGCTCGGGCCGATCATGGCCATCTATCAGGCGCGCTTCCTCAAGTATCTCCACGATCGCGGACTCGCCGACACCTCGAACCGGCACGTGTGGGTGTTCTGCGGCGACGGCGAGATGGACGAGCCGGAGAGCCTCGGCGCGATTTCGCTCGCGGGCCGCGAGAAGCTCGACAACCTCATCTTCGTCGTCAACTGCAACCTGCAGCGGCTCGACGGCCCGGTGCGCGGCAACGGCAAGATCATCCAGGAGCTCGAGGGCAACTTCCGCGGCGCCGGCTGGAACGTCGTCAAGGTCATCTGGGGCACGAACTGGGACGAGCTTCTGGCGCGCGACGTCACGGGGCGGCTACGCCAGCTCATGGAGGAGTGCAACGACGGCCAGTACCAGGACTTCAAGGCCAAGGACGGCGCCTACATCCGCAAGAACTTCTTCGGGCGCTATCCGGAGACGGCGGCACTCGTCGCCGACTGGTCCGACGACAGGATCTGGTCGCTGACGCGCGGCGGGCACGACCCGCGCAAGGTCTATGCGGCCTACGCGGCAGCCGTCGCGCACAAGGATCAGCCGACCGTCATTCTCGCCAAGACCGTCAAGGGCTACGGCATGGGCGAAGCGGGCGAGGGGCAGATGATCGCCCACCAGCAGAAGAAGATGGGCAAGGAGCAGCTCGCCCGCTTCCGCGACCGCTTCGGCATCAAGCTCTCGGACACCGATCTTGAAACGCTGCCGTTCCTCAGCTTTCCGAAGGGAAGCCGCGAGCACGACTACCTCATGGAGCGGCGGCGCGCGCTCGGCGGCTCGCTGCCCAAGCGGCGCATGAAGACCACGCTCGCGCTCAAGGCGCCGCCGATGGAGTTCTTCGAGCCGCAGCTCAAGGGCTCGTCCGACCGCGAGATCTCGACCACGATGGCGTTCGTGCAGCTCTTGACCAAGCTCATGCGCGACAAGGGCATCGGGCGGCACATCGTGCCCATCGTGCCGGACGAGAGCCGCACATTCGGCATGGAGGGCATGTTCCGCACCTTCGGCATCTACGCGCAGACCGGCCAGCTCTATCGTCCCGAGGATGCCGAGCAGCTCATGTACTACAAGGAGGACAAGGGCGGACAGATCCTCGAGGAGGGCATCAACGAGGCCGGCGCCATGGCGTCGTGGATCGCGGCGGCGACGTCCTACTCTTCGTCCAACGTGCCGATGGTGCCGTTCTTCATCTACTACTCGATGTTCGGCTTCCAGCGCATCGGCGACCTGGCGTGGGCGGCGGGCGACATGCGCTCGCGCGGCTTCCTGATCGGCGGCACGAGCGGGCGCACGACGCTCAACGGCGAGGGTCTGCAGCATCAGGACGGGCATAGCCACATCCTGTCGTCGACGATCCCGAACTGCGTCTCCTACGATCCCACCTACGGCTACGAGGTCGCCGTCATCATCCGGCACGGCCTCGAGCGCATGCTCGAGCGCCAGGAGGACGTTTTCTACTATCTGACGAGCCTCAACGAGAACTACGTGCACCCGCCGATGCCCGAGGGCGCGGAGGACGGCATCATCCGCGGCATGCACCTCATCAAGGCCGCTGACAAGCCGGCCAAGGGCGCGCGGGTGCAGCTGCTCGGCTGCGGGGCCATCCTGCGGGAGGTGCTGGCGGGCGCCGAGCTGCTGGAGAAGGACTTCGGCATCGCCGCCGACGTGTGGAGCGTCACGAGCTTCACGGAGCTGCGCCGGGATGCGCTCGAGGTGGAGCGCTGGAATATGCTGCATCCGCTGGAGACGCCGCGCGTGCCCTTCGTCACGCAGTGCCTCGCCTCTCGCGGGGACGATCCGACAGTGGCGTCGACCGACTACATGAAGCTCTTCGCCGACCAGATCCGCCCCTACGTCAAAGGCGCCTACCGCGTGCTCGGCACCGACGGCTTCGGCCGCTCGGACTACCGCGTGAAGCTACGCCGCCACTTCGAGGTGGACCGTCACTACGTGGCTGTGGCGGGCTTGAAGGCGTTGGCCGACGAGAACAAGCTGCCGTCCGCCAAGGTGGCGGAGGCCATCAAGAAATACGGTATCGACACCGAGAAGATCGATCCCGCCCGCGCCTGAGGCTCACGAAGGAACGACGACATGTCCGTGATCGACATCAAGGTGCCCGACATCGGCGACTTCAAGAACGTGCCGATCATTGAGGTGCACGTGAAGCCCGGCGACAAGATCAAGCGCGACGATCCCCTCGTCACGCTCGAGAGCGACAAGGCCGCGATGGAGGTGCCGGCGCCTGGCGAGGGCGAGGTTGCCGAGATCCTGGTCAAGGTCGGCGACAAGGTGAGCGAGGGCTCGGCGATCGTGCGGCTGGCCTCTGCTGACGGGGCACCCGCGAATGCCGGAGCGCCTGCGGCGGAGAAGAAGAGCGAGGCTCCGGCCGCGGCCGCAGCCAACTCGCAGACATCTCAGGCGGAGGCGGCCGAGTCGGGCTCGGGGCCGCAAACGGCGGCACGGCAGCCGTTGCCGCTCGGCGTCGACTTCGGCGGCGTGCATGCGAGCCCGTCGGTGCGGCGCCTCGCGCGGGAGCTCGACATCGATCTCACCAAGCTCACCGGCACCGGCGAGAAGGGGCGCATCACCAAAGAGGACGTCAAGCGCGCGCTCGGCGGCGGGGCAGGCGGCGGTGGGTCCGGTATTCCGGAGATCCCGCCGCAGGATTTCGCCAAGTTCGGGCCGATCGAGACGCAGCCGATGTCGCGCATCAAGCGCCTCGCCGGCCCGCACCTGCATCGCTCGTGGCTCAACATCCCGCACGTCACGCACCGGGACGAGGCGGACATCACGGGCCTCGAGGCCTATCGCAAGACGCTCGACGCGGCGGCCAAGGAGAAGGGCTACCGCGTGACGCTGCTCTCCTTCCTGCTCAAGGCGTCGGTGGTGGCGCTCAAGGAATATCCCGCCTTCAATGCCTCGCTCGGGCCCGACAAGGAGAGCCTGATCCTCAAGCGCTACTACAACATCGGCGTCGCCGTGGACACGCCGGACGGGTTGGTGGTGCCGGTGATCCGCGACGTCGACCGCAAGGGCATCATCGAGCTCTCGCAGGAGCTCGGCGCCGCCTCGCAGAAGATGCGCGACGGGAAGATCGCGCCCGCCGACATCCAGGGCGGCACGTTCTCGATCTCGAGCCTTGGCGGCATCGGCGGCACGAGCTTCACGCCGATCGTCAACGCGCCGGAGGTGGCCATCCTCGGCGTGGTCAAAGCCGAGATGAAGCCCAAGTGGGACGGCGCCGCCTTCCAGCCGCGCCTCATGCTGCCGCTCTGCCTCTCCTACGACCACCGCGTCATCGACGGCGCACTCGCCGCCCGCTTCACCCGGCGTCTTGCCGACATCCTGGAGGATGTGCGGCAGCTGGTGTTGTGAGGGGTGGTTTTGAAAGCAACTTAATGAGAGCGAGAGCATTCAGTTTTACGGGTACGAGTGAGGGCGACCGCCCGATGGCACTCGGTAAAGCTGACAAAGACGTTTTCTGGCATGATTGGTACAGGAGTAGGCTGAATAGCGGGCTATGGTGTGAGCCCTTGGAAACGTGGATGTTTGACGCTTTTCCAAAAGAGGTTGTCATCAATAGCAGGCGTTGGAAAAGAACACCTTGGATTTCCTACGGCAGCGGATATGCGGTATGCCAAGACGCTAAGGAAGCCATTGAGGCTCTTGAACCAGAAAAGCATCAGTTCATCCCAGTGAAGTTGCTGTACGGAAAGGATTCTCTCTTTGAGACCCACCAATATTATACGATCCAGATCAATAGGATGATCAATGATGTTGATGTCGAAAAATCCGACCTCGAATGGACCGAGACACACGGCGACGATCCGGTCAGATATTGGAAGAAGAAGAGGGATGCACCAGTAGTCTTGCCCGCTTCCAGCATAGAAGGCGTTCATATCTGGAGAAACGAACGGATTGTGTCGTGGATGATGTCGGGGGAACTGCACGATGCCTTGGAGCGCGACGGATTGGTTTCCGGACTTAGATTCCAAGAGCAGTTCGTGATTTGAGGAACGAGCATGGCAGCTGACAACCAAATCACATGCGACGTGGCGGTGCTGGGGGCGGGGCCGGGTGGGTATTCGGCGGCGTTCCGGGCGGCGGACCTCGGCTTGAAGACGGTGCTCATCGAGCGCAGCGCGACGCTCGGCGGCGTGTGCCTCAACGTCGGCTGCATCCCGTCGAAGGCGCTGCTGCATACGGCGGCGGTGATCGACGAGGCGTCGTCACTCGCCAAGCACGGCATCACCTTAGGCAAGCCCGAGATCGATCTCGCGGGGCTGCGGGCGCACAAGAGCAAGGTGGTCGGCAAGCTCACGGGCGGGCTCGCCGGGATGGCGAAGGCGCGTGGCGTGACGGTGTTGCAGGGGAGCGCCGTGTTCGCCGGTCCGCATTCCTTCGACGTGACGCTCGCAGCGGGCGGCATCGCGTCGGTCACGTTCAAGCACGCGATCATCGCCGCGGGGTCCGAGCCCGTCGTTCTGCCGTCCCTGCCTGCCGACCCGCGCATCGTCGATTCCACCGGCGCGCTCGATCTGCCGTCGATCCCGAAGCGCATGCTGGTCATCGGCGGCGGCATCATCGGGCTCGAGATGGCGACGGTCTATTCCACGCTCGGCGCGCGCCTCGACGTGGTCGAGATGCTGGACGGGCTGATGGCCGGCGCCGACCGCGACCTCGTGCGCGTGTGGGAGAAGAAGAACGCGCCGCGCTTCGACCGCATCATGCTGAAGACCAAGGCGGCCGCTGCAGAAGCCAAGAAGGACGGGATCCATATCCGCTTCGAGGGCGAGGGCGCGCCGGAGAAGCCGCAGGTCTACGATCTCGTGCTGGTCGCCGTCGGCCGAATTCCGAACGGAAAGCGCATCGGCGCCGACAAGGCGGGCATCGCCGTCACCGACCGTGGCTTCATCACCGCCGACCGGCAGATGCGAACCAACGTGCCGCACATCTTCGCCATTGGCGACATCGCCGGCGCGCCGATGCTCGCGCACAAGGCGGTGCACGAGGGCCACGTGGCGGCCGAGGCGGCGGCGGGCCTGAGGAGCGCGTTCGACGCGCGCCAGATCCCGTCGGTCGCCTACACCGATCCCGAGATCGCCTGGGCCGGCAAGACCGAGGACGAGCTCAAGGCGGAGGGAGCCGAGTTCGGCAAGGCCGTGTTCCCGTGGGCCGCCTCGGGCCGCGCCATCGCCAACGGCCGCGACGAGGGCTTCACCAAGCTGCTGTTCGAGCCCGAGACGCACCGCATTCTCGGCGGTGGCATCGTCGGCCAGCACGCGGGCGATCTCATCAGCGAGATCGGGCTTGCGATCGAGATGGGCGCTGATGCGACCGACATCGGCCGCACCATCCATCCCCACCCGACGGTTTCCGAGTCCATCGGCATGGCCGCCGAGCTGTTCGAGGGCGTGTGCACCGACCTCCCGCCTGCCAAGCCAAAGGCCCGCACCGGCGCGGCCTGAGTTCCGTTCGGCCCCCAATTCTCGTCATGGCCGCGAAGGCGGCCATCCACGCCACTATCCAAACGTACGTCGTCCGCAGGAAGAGCTTGGCGTTACAACGTTTGAGCCCACGCTCTGTCGAAGCGATTGGTGAAGCTTACGTGGATAGCCGCCTTCGCGGCCATGACGGTGTGGGTGGTCAACTCGAGCACCAGCACAACACGGAAAGATCCTGGGACTGCTGCCGCCAATTACCGGTCCGTGCGCGCCCTTGGGTGGTGTTCTGCAACGAGGACCGATTAGCTCCCGTCTGACCGTTTTTCTTCCACCTTCCCCTGACGGGGGGGCGGCTTCATGCCTCCGGCATGACGCCGCGGGCCCCTGCCCACGTCCATGCGAAGCGGCTTCGCCATGACGGGGAGGGGAAAGTCGTGCTCACTGCTTCTTTTTGGATTCCAGATGTCGCACAGCTCTCGGTTCTTTCGTTTGGTCGTTGCCATGGCCTTAACCGTCACGCTCTGCGCGTGGCGGGTGGGGCCGCCGGTGACCTACTTCGAGGAGCCGCGGGCCATCGTGGAGGCGATTGCCGGGATCGCGGGCAAGGTCGGCACACCCGTGCGCGTGCTCAATATTCAGGTCTCGCCCGAGACGATCGTGGTGCGGGCGCAGGACCCCGCAAAGAAGAGCCATATCAACGAGTGGCGCGTCGTGCGCCATCACCTGGGCTCGCTCAACTGGGAGGCCGAGACGGGGCCCGAGCCCTATCAGCCGCCCCTCATCAATCCCGATCTCGAAGAGAATCTGTTCGATCTCTCCGAGGTCGACGTCGCGTCTATCGAGACTCTCGTGAAGGAGGCCGTGAAGCAGGCACGGCTGCAGGATGCGCCCCGCGTCACGTCGATCGAGATCGCGCGTACGCTTTCGATCCTGCCCGAGCCCGCGAGCGGCCCGGTGCGCTGGTCGGTCACGGTCGGTAGCGGCTGGGAGACCGCCCGCATCACCGCCGACGCCAAGGGCGCGATCGTCGCGGTCGATCTCACGGACACGCAGCGCGCCAAGACGTTCGACCTCTTCAAGGAGCCCGCGAGGCTCACCGATGCGGCCAAGGCCATTCGCGAGGGCGTGGGATCGGGACCGGTGCTGGTCAAGGTCACCGTCGATCAACAGGCGGTCGGCATCGACACCAACCTCGCCGATCCGTCTTACCCCGTTCCGCTCTCAGGCAGCCTCAAGCCGGCCGCCTGCTATACCTGGGGCGTCAACGGCCTCGTCAAGGTCATCGGCCGGGTGGACACGAGCGCGGTCTTCGGCAATCCGGATGCGCCGTTCGCGGTCGACGATGTGGACTGGAGCGTGCTGCCCAAGCTTCTCGACGCGGCGCGGGGGGCGCTCGGCATGCCCGACGGGCGCTTCACCGAGGCCCAGGTGACCAAGCCGACCAACAGCGTCGGTGCGCCGAAAGTGCTGTGGAGAGTAGAGGTCGAGGACGCCAACCGCGAGCGGGGCAAGATCTTCGCCGACGTCGCGGGTGCGATCGTACGCACGGAGATGCCCGAGAGCCGGCGCGTGCCTGTCAACTGGCTCGATCCCAAGGCGTTTGCGGACGCGCTGGCGATCATAGGTCAGGAGCTTGGCCAGACCGGCCGGCTCGCCGAGATCAGCGTCGGCAACGACACGGTACGAATCACCGCCGTCGATCCCCGCAAGCCGCAGGAGCTCGCCCAGTTCATCCTCAAGGACGGCCAAATCGAGCGTTTCGGCATGGCATCTCCTTTTGACACCAGCGCGCCGCCGTTCACGCTCTCCGACCTCGCCGGGCTGACGGCGGAGCGCATCCGCGATCTCGAGGCGCGGACGGCCGAGACTCTCAAGCTGCCGTTGGAGAAGATCGTCGACGTCACCCTGTCGCGCGCGAGTCTCGACCCGTCACCCAAGGGCAACGTCACGGTCGAGATCCGCGCCGAGGAGGCTCCGTTCGGCCGGAGCGGGCGCGTCAACTACGAGATCGACGGCAGCGTGATCAAGGCCTATTTGCCTTAGGCCCGGAGCCGTGTCCGAGCGCCCGTGTCGCAAATAGCAAAATTAGCGTCTTGTCCGGCAGAAAGCCTTGCGGAGCGTCCGGTTAGGTATCTTCATGGCTGGCCTTGGAGACACCGGCCGGCGGCATTTCATGGCCGTTGGCTCTCGTTCTGGGCTGAACGGGCCCGAAGCGATCACGGTCTGGCGGCACTGTTGAATTTGGGGCGCCCTGGTGAAAAAGGACTATTCGGTCTGGTCGCTGCTCAAGCACGGCCTCACGCACAACGAGGGCTGGGATCCGGCGTGGCGGAGCCCGCCGCTCAAGCCCTCCTACAACGCGGTGATCGTGGGTGGCGGAGGCCACGGCCTGGCGACGGCCTACTACCTCGCCAAGGAGCATGGGGTGCGCGACATCGCCGTGCTCGAGAAAGGTTTTCTCGGCGGCGGCAACACGGCGCGCAACACGACGATCGTGCGGTCGAACTACCTCTGGGACGAGGCTGCTTTCCTCTATGAGCACGCGTTGAAGCTTTGGGAGGGGCTGACCGAGGACCTGAACTTCAACGTCATGTTCAGCCAGCGGGGCGTGTTCAATCTCGGCCACACGCTGCAGGACATGCGCGACATCGAGCGGCGCGTCAACGCCAACAATCTCGACGGCATCGATGCGCTGGTGCTCGATGCGGCGGAGGTGAAGCGGCGCATTCCGCTGATCGACACCTCGAAGGGTGCGCGCTACCCGATCCTCGGGGCGAGCTTCCAGCCGCGCGGCGGCGTTGCCCGACATGACGCGGTGGCGTGGGGCTTCGCACGGGCGGCGAGCAAGCATGGCGTCGACATCATCGAGAACTGCGAAGTCACGGGCATGGACATTGCGGGCGGGCGCATCCAGGGGCTCGAGACGAGCCGCGGGCCGGTGCGCGTCGAGCGTGTGGGCTGCGTCGCCGCCGGTCACTCGTCCATGCTCGCGAGAATGGCAGGCCTCAAGCTGCCGCTCGAAAGCCACCCGCTGCAGGCGCTCGTCTCGGAATCATTGAAGCCCGTGCTGCACACCGTCGTCATGTCGAATGCGGTGCACGGCTACGTCAGCCAGTCGGACAAGGGCGAGCTCGTGATCGGCGCCGGCATCGACCACTACACCAGCTATGCACAGCGCGGCAGCCCGCACATCATCGAGCACACGGCGGCGGCCATCATCGAGCTGTTTCCGAGCTTCTCGCGCGTGCGGCTCAATCGCCAGTGGGGCGGCATCGTCGACACCACGCCGGACGCCTGCCCAATCATCAGCAAGACCAAGATCAAAGGCCTCTATTTCAATTGCGGCTGGGGCACCGGTGGCTTCAAGGCCACCCCGGGCTCCGGCAACGTGTTCGCCCACACGATCGCTCAGGACGAGCCGCATCCTCTCAATCGCGCCTTCACCATCGACCGCTTTCACACCGGCCACCTCATCGACGAGCACGGCGCCGCCGGCGTCGCGCACTGATTCAAGGGAAGCACCATGTTCGTCCTCCATTGTCCGCATTGCCAAGAGAAGCGGGAGGAAGAGGAGTTCAGCTACAGTGGAGAAGCGTTCATCGCGCGCCCCGAGAACCCCGAGGCGATCGACGACGCGGCATGGGGCGACTACCTCTTCACGCGCAAGAATCCCAAGGGATGGCACTGGGAGATGTGGGTGCACGCTACCGGATGCCGCAAGTTCATCGTGGTGAAGCGCAATACGGCGACGCATGCGATCGCGGGCTCATGGACGCTCGCCGAAGGGCGCAAGGCCTATGACGCGGAAGGCGCCGGCGCATGACCATTCACCGCGTCCACAAGCCGTCGGCACGCATCGACATGAAGCGTCCCTTGGCGTTCACGTTCGATGGGCGGAACTATTCGGGCTATGCGGGCGACACGCTGGCGTCCGCGCTGCTCGCCAACGGCGCGCGCACGCTCGCGCGGAGCTTCAAGTACGGTCGACCGCGCGGCATCGTCGGCGCCGGCCCCGAGGAGCCGAACGCGCTGGTGCAGCTCGAGGCCGGGCCATTCACGATTCCCAACCTCAAGGCGACGCAGGTCGAGCTCTACCAGGGCCTCTCGGCGCGGCGCACGACGGGCTGGCCGTCGCTTGGGTTCGACCTGAAGAGCCTCGGCGGGCACTTCTCGCAGTTCATGCCGGCGGGCTTCTACTACAAGACGTTTCAGTCGCGCTCGTTATGGCCGACGTTCGAGCATGTGATCCGCCACGCTGCGGGCTACGGCAGCGCGCCGGTCGATCCCGACCCCGAGACCTACGATCATCAGCATCATCACGCCGAAGTACTCGTGGTCGGCGGCGGCGCTGCAGGGCTTCTCGCCGCGCTCCTCGCGGGGCGGGCAGGGCTCAAGGTTCTGCTCGTCGACGAGCAGAGCGAGCCCGGCGGCTGGCTGCTCTCGTCACCGGAGTCCGTGATCGGGGGCAAGGCAGCGGCCGACTGGATCCGCGACGTGACCGCCGAGCTTGCCACGCTGTCAAACGTGCGGGTGATGACGCGGACGACTGCCTTTGCGCTTCACGACTTGAACCTGATCCAGGCAGTCGAGCAGCTGCAGGACCATCTGTCGCCGGCGCGGCGCGTCGCCGGTGAGCCGCGCCAGCGTCTGCACCGCATCCGCGCCGACCGCGTGGTGCTCGCGACCGGCGCCATCGAGCGGCCGCTCGTGTTCGGCAACAACGACCTGCCGGGCATCCTCACGGCGGCTGCGCTCACGACCTACCTCAACCGCTATGCGGTCGCGGTCGGCAAAAAGGTGCTCATCCTCACGAGCAACGACACTGTCTATCAGGGTGCCGCAGACCTTGCCCGCGCGGGCTGCGCCGTCACCATCGTCGATACGCGCACGCATCTCAATCCCACGTGGGAGAAACGGGCGCGGAGCGCAGGCGTCGAGATCATGGCCGGCTACGGCATCGGACATGCGGTCGGCGGGCGCGCTGTGAGCGGCGCGCAGCTCGTCCGGCTCGAGGCCGATAGCACCGCCGTCGCCTACAATGGTCCGTTCGTCGCGTGCGATGCGATCGGCAGCTCGGGCGGCCTATCCCCCACTGTGCACCTCTATTGTCACGACGGCGGGCGTCCGCAATGGGACGAGTCGCGGCTCGCGTTCGTCGTGCCGGCGACCGGCCGGGCGGCGGCCGGCATCTTCTGCGCGGGGGCTGTGACCGGCACCTTCGGGCTCGGGGCGGCGCTCGAGCAGACGTTAGCGGTGGTGGGCGAGCTCGCCGGCTCGCTCGGCAAGGCTCTGCCGTCAGGAGCGCTCGATCTGCGATCCGACGAGCCCGCCTATGGGCCGGCGCGCCGCATCTTCCGTGTTCCCGACGGCAAGCCCGAGGGGTACGGCAAGAAAGCGTTCGTCGACTTCCAAAACGACGTCGCGGCCTCCGACATCCACCTCGCCGTGCGCGAGAACTACCGCTCGATCGAGCACATCAAGCGCTACACGGCGCTGGGCTTCGGCACCGATCAGGGCAAGCTTTCCAACGTCAACGGTTTCGCGATCGCTGCCGACGCGCTTGGCAAGACGATCCCCGAGGTCGGCACGACGACCTACCGACCGGCCTACACACCGGTGACTTTCGGTACACTGGCGGGCCCGCACGAGGGCGATACCTTCGAGCCGCGCCGGTATACGGCGATGCACGCTTGCCACGTTGCGCGAGGGGCGGAGTTCGAGCCGGTCGGGCAGTGGCTCCGCCCCTGGTACTTCCCGAAGGCAGGCGAGGACCTCCACGCGGCGGTCCGCCGCGAGTGCCTTGCCGCGCGTCGCGGTGTCGCCATCATGGACGCCTCCACGCTCGGCAAGATCGACATCCGCGGCAAAGATGTTCGCGAGCTTCTGAACCGCGTCTACGCCAACGCCTGGACCCAGCTTTCGCCGGGCAAGTGCCGCTATGGCCTGATGCTCGACGAGAACGGCATGGTGATGGACGATGGCGTCACCGCCTGCATCGACGACGATCATTTCCACATGACGACGACCACGGGCGGCGCTGCGCGCGTGATGTCGTGGCTCGAGACCTGGCACCAGACCGAATGGCCCGGTCTCGACGTCACCATGACGTCGGTCACCGATCATTGGGCGACGGCGGCGGTGGTCGGCCCGAAGAGCCGCGAGGTGATCGCCAAGGTGTGTCCGGACATCGACCTCTCGCCCGGCGCCTTCAAGTTCATGGACTGGCGCAAGGGCACTGTCGGGGGCGTTCCTGCGCGCGTGTTCCGCATCAGCTTCTCGGGCGAGCTCGCGTTCGAGGTCAACGTGGACGCGAGCTACGGCCATCACGTGTGGGAGGCGCTCATGGAGGCGGGGCGCGAGCTCGACATCACGCCCTACGGCACCGAGACCATGCATGTGCTGCGCGCCGAGAAGGGCTTCATCATCGTGGGCCAGGACACGGACGGCTCGCTGACGCCTTTCGACCTCGACATGGCGTGGGCGGTGAGCCTCAAGAAGCCATTCAGCTTCATCGGCAAGCGCTCGCTCTCGCGCAGCTACACGGCCCGCTCGGACAGGAAGCAGCTGGTGGGCCTTCTGACCGAGGATCCGGCGATCGTGCTCAAGGAGGGCGCGCAGCTCATCGAGAGCGAGGACGCCAAGCCGCCGGTGCCGATGCTTGGCCACGTGACCTCGAGCTACTACAGTCCGGAGCTTGGCCGCTCGATCGCCCTGGCGGTGGTTCGCGACGGCATCAAGCGGCGCAAGGAGGCCGGGCGAGACACGCTTTTTGCCTGGGCCGGCGGCACGGCGCACAAGGTCAAAGTCGTCTCGCCCGTGTTCATCGATCCGGAAGGAGCGCGCCAGAATGTCTGAGCCCGTAATGCAGTCGCCGCTCCATGGGTTCGGGCTCGCCGAGCAGGCGAGGCCTAAGGACGCGAGCTGCGGCGTGTGGGCAAACGAGATCCCGCTGCTCGGCTACGTCAGCCTGCGCGGCAACGCGTGGGACGTGGGTTTTGTCGGGGCCGTGTCGAGCGTGCTCGGCGTTCAACTGCCGACGGAGCCCTGCACCTACGCCACGTCGGCCACGGCCAAGGCGCTCTGGCTCTCTCCCGACGAGTGGATGATCGTGTGTCCCCGCGCCGGGCTCGGCAGTCTGATCGGCGATCTCGGCCAGGCGCTTGCCGGCATCCGCAGCCAGGTGGTGGACAACTCGGGCGGCTACACCCAGGTCCTGCTGCTCGGTGCCAGGGCGACTGACGTGCTCAGCCACACAACGGTATACGATATCGGGTCTCTCGCGCAGGGGCGCGTGGTCGGTACGACGTTCGGCAAGAGCTCGCTCTACCTCCACCGGCAGGGCGATGGCTATTGCCTCCTCTTCCGCCGCAGCTTTGCAGACTACATCTGGCGCTATCTCGTGCGGGCGGCCGAGCCCTACGGGTTCGGCGTCGTCAAGATCGAGGCCGATGCGCCGGGGCTCGAGAGGGCCGCGGCATGAACTACAGCGTCTTCGAGGTCTTCCGCATCGGCATCGGTCCCTCGAGCTCGCACACGGTGGGGCCCATGTCGGCGGCCAACAGCTTCCTCGGAGAGCTCGCAGCGCGCGGTCTCATGGTTTCTGTCGCGCGCGTCTGCGTGAAGCTCTACGGGTCGCTCGCGCTGACTGGCGTCGGACACGGCACGGACTTCGCGGTGGTCGCCGGGCTCATGGGCGAGATCCCGGAGGATGTCGACCCCATCGAGGGCCACAAGCGCGTCGAGGCGGCCAAGCGCAACAAGCGTCTGCCGCTGGCCGGAAGCCGGGAGATCGACTTCGAGCCCGATACAGACCTGTCGTTCCACAAGGACCAGGTTCTGGCGGAGCATCCGAACGGGATGATCCTCGAAGCGTTCGACACCGGCGGAGCCTCGATCTACCGCAACGCCTATTTCTCGATCGGCGGCGGCGCGGTGCTCGACCAGCGTGCCCTCAACGCCAGCCGCAAGAGCGGCAACGACGAGGTGCCGCATCGACCCGTGCGCCACACCTTCGACAGCGCGGCGAAGCTGCTCTCGATCTGCCGCAATCTCAATCTCTCGATCGCAGACGTCGTCTGGCAGAACGAGCTCGCTTATCAGGACGAGGCGGCGACGCGCGCCAAGATCCTCAAGACATGGCAGGCGATGCGCGACTGCCTCGAGCGCGGGCTCAAGACCGAGGGCATCCTGCCGGGTGGCCTCAAGGTCAAGCGGCGCGCGCCGTCCCTCTATCGGCAGGCGACCGGCGGCGACAACAAGCTCACCAGCGACTTCCGCGCCATGGACACGGTCAGCGCCTTTGCGATCGCCGTCAACGAGGAGAACGCGAGCGGCGGGCGCGTCGTCACCGCGCCGACCAACGGCTCGGCGGGCGTCATCCCCGCCGTGCTCAACTACTTCGTCCAGTATTGCGACGGCGGACGCGACCCGGCGACGCGCGACGAGAACATCATGAAGTTCCTGCTGACGGCTGCGGGCATCGGCATGCTCTACAAGAAGAACGCCTCGATCTCAGCGGCCGAGATGGGGTGTCAGGGCGAGATCGGGGTCTCCTGCTCCATGGCCGCGGCCGGTCTCGCGGCTGTGCTCGGCGCTACCAACGAGCAGATCGAGCACGCGGCCGAGATCGGCATGGAGCACAATCTCGGCATGACGTGCGATCCCATCGGCGGGCTCGTGCAGGTGCCGTGCATCGAGCGCAACAGCATGGGAGCCATGAAGGCAATCAACGCCGCCCGGCTCGCCATGATGGACGACGGCCAGCACGTGGTCTCACTCGACGCGGTGATCGAGACCATGCGCCAGACGGGGCACGATCTGCAGTCGAAGTACAAGGAGACCTCGCTCGGCGGTTTGGCCGTGACGGTGGTCTATTGCTAGGCTTGGCAGGAGCGATCGACCGTGGATGCGAGGACTGAGACGCTCCATCAAAGCAGCATCGTCATCGACGGCCTCATCATCTCGAAATGGGACCGCGCGGTGTTCGAGGACATGCGCAAGGCGGGGCTCTCGGCTGCCAATTGCACGGTCTCCGTCTGGGAGGGGTTCAGGGATACGGTCGCAAACATCGCCGACATGAAGCGCATGATCCGCGACAATGGCGATATCCTCACCCTTGTGCGCACGACGGCCGATATCGAGGCGGCCAAGCGCAGCGGCAAGACCGGCATCATCCTGGGCTTTCAGAACGCTCAGGCCTTCGAGGACCATCTCGGCACCATCGAGGCATTCGCCGACATGGGCGTGCGCGTGGTGCAGCTCTGCTACAACACGCAGAACCTGATCGGCACCGGCTGCTACGAGCGCGACGGAGGCCTTTCCGGCTATGGCCACGAGGTCGTGAGCGAGATGAACCGCGTCGGCATCATGATCGATCTCTCGCATGTGGGTGCCAAAACCTCCGAGGAGGCCATCGCTGCCTCGAAGAAGCCGGTCTGCTACTCGCATTGCCTTCCCTCCGGTCTCAAGGCGCATCCGCGCAACAAGAGCGACGAGCAGCTTCGCTTCATCGCCGACCGCGGCGGCTTCATCGGCGTCACCATGTTCCCGCCCTTCCTCAAACGGGGCGTGGACGCCACCGTCGACGACTACGTGGAGGCGATCGGCTACGTCATCAATGTCGCGGGCGAGGACTGCGTCGGCTTCGGCACGGATTTCACGCAAGGCTACGAGCAGGACTTCTTCGATTGGATCACGCACGACAAGGGGCGGCACCGCCGCCTTACGGACTTCGGCACCGTGCGCAACCCCGAGGGCATCCGGACGATCGGCGAGTTGCCGAATCTCACGCGTGCCATGCAACGGGCGGGCTGGGGGGAAGGGCGCATCTGCAAGGTGATCGGCGGCAACTGGCTCCGCGTGTTCGAGGACGTCTGGCCGGCGGAGGGACGCGCATGAAGCCGCTGGTTCCGATCGACGTCGACGCGGAGAGCGGAGTGTGGACTACCGACGGGTTGCCCATGCTCTACGTGCCGCGCCACTTCTTCGTGAACAATCATCTCGCTATCGAGGCCGAGCTCGGGCGCGAGCGCTACGCCGAAATTCTCCTCGGCGCGGGATACAAATCCGCGTTCACGTGGTGCGAGAAGGAGGCCAGCACGCATGGCCTCGAGGGGCTTGCCGTGCTCGAGCACTACCTCAAGCGCCTCTCGCAGCGGGGATGGGGGCTGTTCAAGCTCGTTGCCGCCGACGCCGCGGCCGGACGTGCCGAGATCCGGCTCGACAACTCGCTGTTCACGCTTGCAGAGCCCGAGGCTCGCGGCAAAATCTGCTACATGTTCCGCGGGTGGTTTGCGGGCGCCATGGATTGGGTAACCGGGAGCGGACGTAGCGTCTGCGAGGAGACGCAATGCCGGGCCGAGGGTCATTCCCACTGCGTGCTCGCGGTCCGTCCGGCCGAGGTCAGGTGAGGGCAGGTCATGCGCTATCCCAACGTGTTCTCACCCTTGAAGCTCAACCAGCTCACGCTTCCGAACCGCATCTACTCGACGGGGCACGCGGAGGTCTACGCCGAGGCCGGCGGGCTGCCGGGCGACCGCTTCATCCGCTACTACGCGGAGAAGGCCAAGGGCGGGCTCGGCATGGCCATTTGCGGCGGCTCAAGCCCGGTTTCGATCGATGTGCCGCAAAGCTCGTGGCGGCCCGTCAACCTCACAACCGACCTCGTCATCGAGCCGTTGTCGAGGCTCGCGGCGGCCTGCCACCAGCATGGCATGAAGATCATGATCCAGGCGACGCACATGGGCCGGCGCTCGGCCTATTGGGGTGATCCCTGGCCGCACCTCGTGGCGCCGTCGAGCGTGCGCGAGCCCGTGCATCGCGGCAACGCCAAGGCCATGGAGATCGAGGACATCCGCCGCATCATCCGTGACTTCGCGCTCGCCGTGAAGCGGGTGAGGGACTCCGGCATGGACGGCGTCGAGATCTCGGCCGCGCACCAGCAGCTCATCGACCAGTTCTGGTCGCCTCAGACCAACCTGCGCACAGACGAGTACGGCGGCTCGCTCGAGAACCGCATGCGCTTCGGCATCGAGGTGCTGACGGCCATCCGCGAGGCGGTGGGGCGCGACTTCTGCGTCGGCATGCGCATGTGCGCCGACGAGTTCAACGACGACGGCCTCGATCACTCGGCTCTGAAGGAGATCGCGCAGGCGATGTCGGAGACCGGTTTGATCGATTTCATCAGCGTCATCGGCTCCGGCGCCGATACTCACAACCGGCTTGCCAACTGCATGCCTCCCATGGCGCTGCCGCCGGAGCCGTTCGTGCATCTCGCCGCCGGCATCAAGGCCGTGTCGAAAGTACCGATCCTGCATGCCCAGGGCATCCGCGATATCACGCAAGCCGAGCGCATCCTCGGCAACGGCTGGGTCGACATGTGCGGCATGACGCGCGCGCAGATTGCGGACCCGCATATGATGGAGAAGGTGCGCGAGGGGCGCGAGGACCAGATCCGCCAGTGTGTCGGCGCCAACTATTGCATCGACCGCATGTACAACGGGCAGGACCTGCTTTGCATCCAGAACGTGGCGACCGGTCGCGAGGCGACGATCCCCCAGGTCATCACGCAGACCAAGGGGCGGACGCGGCGCGTGGTCGTGGTCGGCGCCGGCCCTGCCGGGCTCGAGGCGGCTCGCGTCTCGCGGGCACGGGGGCACGACGTGGTTCTCTTCGAGCGCAACGAGGCGGTCGGCGGGCAGGTGAACCTCGCCGCCAAAGCGCCGCAGCGTGAGCAGATGGCCGGCATCATCCGCTGGTTCGACATGGAGACGAAGCGGCTTGGCGTGGATCGGAGGCTCGGCGTCGAGGCGTCGGCAGACATGATCCTCGCCGAGCGCCCCGATATTGTCGTGCTGGCGACCGGTGGCAGCAGCCACACGGAGCAAGTGCCGGCCTGGGGCGTCAAGGAAGGCCTCGCCGTCAGTGCCTGGGACATTCTCTCGGAGAAGGTTGCTCCGGCCGAGAACGTGCTCGTGTACGACAGCATCAGCACGCACGCCGGCTTCGGCGCGGCAGATTTCCTCGCGAGCAGAGGCAGCAAGGTCGAGATCGTTACGCCAGATGTGAAGGTCGCCGACGACGTGGGCGGCACGACGTTCCCGATCTTCTACAGGCGCCTCTACAGCCTCGGAATCATCCCGACGCCCAACTTCTGGCTCGACCGCGTCTATGCCGAGGGCAACAAGAAGATCGCGGTGCTGCGCAACGAGTACACGGACGAGCTCGAGGAGCGCGAGGTCGATCAGGTGGTGATCGAGAACGGCGTCATCCCCAACGCCGGGCTCTACTGGGATCTCAAAGATCGCTCGCTCAACCGCGGACAGACGGATCTCGAGACGCTGTTTGCCGCGAAGCCGCAACCGATGCTCAACGAGACGACGGGCGACGGGCGCTTCCTGCTCTTCCGTGTCGGCGATTGCGTGTCGATGCACAACATCCACGCCGCGATCTACGACTCCATGCGCCTCTGCAAGGACTTCTGACGATGGCAGTGGCGCATTGGATCACAGCTCTGTTCTGGCTCGCGGCGGCGACGCTTGCGGCCGGGCTCTATCGCCGGGTGCGCCTGTGGCAGGCGGGGCAGGCGGCGGAGGTCGACTGGAACGGACTGCTTGCGATCCCTAAGCGGTATTTCGTAGACCTGCATCACGTTGTGGCGCGCGAGCCCTACATCGCGCACACGCACGTCGCAACGGCGGGTGGTGCAGTCGCGGCGCTGGTGCTGGTTGCCGTCAACTACGGGCTTGCGGTCTACTCGCCAGCGCTCGACTGGGCGATCGTTGCGGCTGCGGCCGTGATGCTCGTCGGCGTCATGTTCGTGTGGCTCAGGCGGCGCTCTCCGCCTGCGCGGCTTTCGCGCGGCGCCTGGGACCGGCTTCCCTATACGCTCGCGGCTTTCGCGCTGGGGCTCGCCGCGCTCGTTGCGCTTCCTCCGGCGCACGTCTCGGCCGGCATCGCGGCCCTTGCTTTGCTCCTGCTCTTGGCGGGCTCGGCGGAGCTTGCGCTCGGCATCGGCCTCGGCGGACCGATGAAGCATGCGGTGGCAGGGCTTCTGCATCTCGCATTCCATCCCCGGTCGGAGCGCTTTCGCAACGTGCGCTCGACGGCATTGAAGCCGCTCGCCCTCGATCAGGGCGATTTCGGTGTGGGCAAGCCGGCCGACTTCCGCTGGAACCAGCTGCTCAGCTTCGACGCCTGCGTCCAGTGCGGCAAGTGCGAGGCCGCGTGTCCGGCGTTCGCGGCTGGCCAGCCGCTCAATCCCAAGAAGCTCATTCAGGATCTCGTGGCCGGCCTCTCAGGCACGAGCGACGCCGGCTACGCCGGGAGCCCCTATCCGGGCCGGCCTGCGGGTATCCATTACGGGTCGCCGCTCGGGGCCATCGTGCCGGGCCTCATCGAGCCCGAGACGCTGTGGTCGTGCACCACGTGCCGGGCGTGCGTCGAGGAATGCCCGATGCTGATCGAGCACGTGGACGCCATCGTCGGCATGCGCCGGAGCCTCAATCTCAGGGAGGGCGACGCGCCCGGAAAGGCGGCGGAGATGCTCGCGAACCTGCGCGAGACGGAGACGCAGGGCGGCCATGCGCGCGCGGCACGCTACAACTGGGCCGTGGGCCTCGACCTTGCGACGGCCGAGCCCGGAAAGCCGGTCGACGTGCTTCTCGTTGCCGGCGAGGGGGCCTTCGACATGCGCTACCAGCGCACGCTCAGGGCTTTGGTCACGGTGCTCAGGAAGGCCGGAGTCGACTTCGCTCTCCTCGGCGGGCGGGAGCGCGATACGGGCGATACGGCGCGCCGGCTCGGCGACGAGGCGACCTTCCAGGCTTTGGCCTTCCGCAACATCGCGGAGCTCTCGCGCCTGACATTCAACCGCATCGTTACGCCGGATCCGCACGTGCTGCACAGCCTCCGGAACGAGTACCCGGCCGTCGGCGGCCGCTACGAGGTACTGCATCATACGACGCTCCTCGCCGCTCTGATGGCGGAGGGCAAGCTCGTGCCGACGGGATCTGGCGAAACACGCGCGATCACATATCACGATCCCTGTTATCTCGCTCGCTACAACGGCGAGGTCGAGGCGCCGCGCGCGCTGCTGCGTTCGATCGGCATCGAGGTGCGCGAGATGGAGCGCTCGGGTCTGCGCGGACGATGCTGCGGCGGCGGCGGCGGGGCCCCGCTCGCGGATATCCCCGGCAAGAAGCGCATCCCCGACATTCGCATGGCGGATGCGCGCGCGACGGGAGCAAACGTGGTTGCGGTCGCCTGCCCGCAGTGCACGGCCATGCTCGAAGGCGTGGTCGGCGAAAGGCCGGAGGTGCTCGATATCGCCGAGCTGGTGGACCGATCGGTGGAGGGGCGGGCATGAGCGCGAAGCGTATCGATCCGCGCCGACCCTACCGCCTGACGCCTGCGGGTGTGCGTCGCATCGTCATCGGCGAGGCGGGACACGGAGAACTGTTGGACGGCACCTTACACACTCGGCGCACGGCACAGCGAAAGCCGGTGCGGCTGCGGCAGGCTGCGGAGAGCTGGCACATGGCGGTGGTGCACTCCGAGCGCGGCGGGCTCGATGGGGCTGCGCGCCAAGCGATTGCGGCCGCGGCCATCTTGGCCGGCCCGGCGACGGGCGTCGTTGCCGTCGTTCTCGGCGAGCTGAGCGAAGGTCTGGCGCTGGCCGGCGCGGATCGGGTGGTGGTGATGGCGAACCTCGACGCCGCGAACTTTCAGCCCGAGCGCGAGCTCGCGGCGGTCAGCGCCCTGATGGCCTCCTACAGGCCGGTGCACGTGTTCCTTCCCGACACTGCGCTCGGAGGTGGCGACCTCGGCCGACGCCTCATCGCCGCCCATGGGGGCGATGGCGCGGCCCGTGTCGTCGAGCTCGACGTCGCGCATGTGGCGGTGCCTTGGTCGGGAGGCGGAACGCTCGCGCGCCGGCCGCTGCCCCGCATTGTGCTGCTCGCGCCCGGAGCCGTCGATGCCAACCTGCCGTTCGTGGGCACTGGCGAGATCGTCGCCGCCGGCGCGGATCCCGATCTCTCGCAGGTGAAAAGCCATTGCCAGGACGGCGGCCTCGAGGAGGTGGACGCGGCGCAGGTGGCGCTCGAGGAGGCGGACTTCATCGTGGGGGCGGGCAACGGCGTGCGGAGCGTCGCTACCGTCGAGGCGCTGGCGCGGGCCCTCGGGGCCGCGGTCGGGGCCAGCCGCGTTGCTGTTGACGACGGCAAGCTCCCCCGCGAGAAGCAGATCGGCGCGACGGGCAAGACCGTCACCGCCAGCACCTATGTCGCCGTCGGCATCTCGGGAGCCGTCCAGCATCTTCAGGGCATCAAGGATTGCCGCCACGTCATCGCGATCAACCGCGATGCGGGCGCGCCGATCGTCAAACGCGCCGATCTCACGGTGATCGGGGACGCTGAGGAGCTGATGCAGGCGCTCTTGACGCGCATCGAGCAGGCGCGCGCACAGCGCGAGCTGCCGGGGGACCCGTCATGAGCCGGACCCTCCGAGCCGCCGTGCTCCTGTCCGCCGGGCGTCACCCGGAGACGGCCGCGCCGCGGGCGTGCCGGGGCGACGCGGTCGCGCTGGCGCTGGGCCGGCGCCTCATCGGCGACGGGCTCGCCGCGCTGCATGCCGGCGCGGCCAGCGAGCCGGCGCTCGCTGACTATCTCGCGCTCGGCGCGGGAAGCATCGAGGTGCTGACCGTTGCTCCCGGCCGGGATGTGCTGGGGTGTCTCGTGGAGAGGCTGCGCGGGATGGACCTCATCCTCACGGGCAGCCGCGCAGAGCTCGGGCCCGGCAGCGGTCTTCTCCCCTATGCGCTCGCCCATGCGCTCGGGCGGCCCATCGTCGCCAATGTGCTGGAAGCCCGGGTCGAGGCGCAAGACGTTTACATCCGCCAGTTTTTGCCGAAGGGCAAACGGCGCAGGATCTCGGCGCCGCTCCCGGTCGTTCTCTCGGTGCATCCGCTGGCGCCGGCGGAGATGCGGTATGCGCATGCGCGCAAAGTGGCCGGCCGGATTCTCGAATTGACCCATGAAAATTCGGCGCTCGAATTTGACGGCGGTCAAGCTTGGACGGCGGAGGCCGCGGCGCGCCGGCCCCGTCCGCTCAAGGCCGAGGAGAAGAAGGCGGCGCATGCCCGCCTCACGTCGGCGATCGTCTCCGAGTCCAAGGGCGGCATTGTCGCAATTGAAGGCAGTTCCGTCGATAAAGCACAAGTCATGCTCTCCTTTTTGAGAGAACATCGGCTCGTCGATTTCTAGGGCGCGATCGCCTCTGCAACGAGATCGCGCCTCTAGGCCTTTGAATGAGGCTGGGATTAATGCTTCGGCCTCTCTCGGGGCGAAGCTGTCATGGTCTGGTGGATGTGCGCTAGAGGAGGCCACGATGCAGATATCAAACGAACTGCGCGCGATGATCCTGCGCCGCAAGCCGGGTTTGAGCTTGGAAGCGCCCTTCTATGTCAGCAAGGACGTGTTCGATCTCGACATGGACGCGATCTTCAGCCGCCACTGGATCTACGTCGGCTGCGAGCCGGACATTCCTGAGCCCGGCGACTACTTCACCGTTCAGATGGGCCGCATCTCCGTCGTGGTCGTGCGCGACGACGACATGTCGGTGCGCGCCTTCCACAACGTGTGCCGCCACCGCGGTGCGCGCATCTGCGACGCCCTCAAGGGCAGTGTCGGCAACATTGTCTGCCCGTATCACCAGTGGACCTACGACCTCACCGGCAAGCTCATCTTCAACGAGCACATGGGCACCGACTTCGACCATAGCCAGTACAGCCTGCGCAAAGTCCACGTCGGCAACATCGGGGGGCTACTCTTCATCTGCCTCGCCGACAATCCGCCAGAAGACTTCGAGGACATGAAGCGGGAGATGGAGCCTTACATCCGTCCGCACCGCATCCAGGATTGCAAGGTCGCCTACGAGGAGGACCTGATCGAGAACGGCAACTGGAAGCTCACGATGGAGAACAATCGTGAGTGCTACCACTGCAAGGGCAACCACCCCGAGCTCACGATCTCGCTCTACGAGTTCGGCTTCGGCTACCAGCCCTCGCCGGAGAACGCGGCCGAGGTGGCCGCTTTCGCCGACCTCATCAAGGTCGAGCATGCGCGCTGGGAGTCCTGCGGGCTGCCCTCGGTCGAGCGCGAGTTCCTGGATTCGCGCGTCTCGGCCTACCGAACCGAGCGCCTGCCGCTCGACAAGGCCGGCGAGTCGCAGACGATGTCGAGCAAGGTTGCCTGCCAGAAGCTGCTTGGCGATCTCACGCAGCGCAATCTCGGCGGCCTCTCCTTCTGGACGCAGCCTAACTCTTGGCATCACTTCATGAGCGACCACATCGTCACCTTCAGCGTGCTTCCGATCGACGCCGAGCATACGCTCTTGCGCACCAAGTGGCTGGTGCACAAGGATGCCGTCGAGGGCCGCGACTACGATCCCAAGGTGCTAAGCGAGGTGTGGCACGCGACCAACAAGCAGGACGGCTCGCTGGTCGAGCGGACGCACCTCGGCGCGTCGAGCCCGGCCTATCAGCCGGGTCCGTACTCGCCCTACACCGAGGAGCTGGTCGAGAAGTTCATGTCCTGGTACTTCAAGCGGCTCAGGGCCGAGACGGGCCTCGGGTCGAGCGGCACCGTGAGCACGCTCGCGGGCTGAAGGGGTTCGATAGACCGACATGAGCGACAAGGGTGCGCCGAGCCGTCTCGGCCCTCATCTCTGGGACGCGCTGCCGCCCAGGTGGGATCCGGACGGCGACGAGATCCTCGTGTGCTGCCACGTGCGTCCCGAGACGCACGACGTCTCGACGTTCCTGTTCCGGACGCGGACGCCGCGCGTGTTCCGCTACCGGCCGGGGCAGTTCATCACGCTCGAGGTCGAGATCGGCGGCGAGACGATCAACCGCTGCTACACGCTGTCGTCGCCGCCGACGCGGCCGGACACGCTCTCGATCACGGTGAAGCGCCAGCCCGGCGGCAAGGTCTCGAATTGGCTGCACGACACTCTGAAGCCCGGCATGGAGATCAAGGTGCTGGGGCCGGCGGGCGACTTCACGTGCTCGCTCCATCCGGCGCCCAAATACCTCTTTCTCTCGGGTGGCTCCGGCATCACGCCGCTGATGTCCATGGCACGCACGTTCTACGAGCTGGCCGAGGACCGGGACATCGTGTTCGTGCACAGCGCGCGCACGCCCGCCGACATCATCTTCCGGCGCGAGCTCGACATGATGGCCGGGGGATCGACACATTTCCGCACGGCCTTCGTCTGCGAGCGCGCTGGCGAAGCTGGCTGGGACGGGCCGATCGGCTATCTCACCCTGCCCCTGCTCACCTCGATTGCGTCTGACTTTGCGGAGCGCGAGATTTTCTGCTGCGGTCCGGCTCCCTACATGACCGCAGTCAAGGCCATGCTCGCGGGCGCAGGCTTCGACATGCGGCGCTACCACGAGGAGAGCTTCTCGTTCGAGAGCCTCGCTCCGGCGGCCGAGGCAGCACCCGCAAGTGCGCCTGCCGATGCTGCGCCGGCCATGGGCGGATTCAAGATCGAGTACAAGATCTCTGGGCGCACCATCGACTGTGGCCCCGACCAGTTCATCCTCGATGCGGCGCGGGCGGCGGGCCTGCGGCTGCCGTTCTCCTGCACCAAGGGTCTGTGCGGCACGTGCAAGACGAAGAAGCTTGCGGGCGAGGTCGTCATGAAGCACGGCGGCGGCATCCGCCAACGCGAGATCGACCAGGGCATGATCTTGCCCTGCTGCAGCAAGCCGCTCAGCGATGTCGTGCTCGAGAAGTAGGCCTGCTCCAGGCATAAGACAGTAAGTCGCCGGGCCGGCAAGAAACTTTGCGCTTATATTCGCACACTCAACTCGCCTCGCGCTGCTCGAGGTCGGGGCGGATTCTGAGGTCTCAGGGGGGTGGCGATGGCGTGGGTGTGGCTTTACGTGGCGATCGCGTTCGAGGTGATCGCGACCACGGCGCTCAAGGCCTCGCAGTCGTTCACGGTGCTGGTGCCGTCGCTCATCGTCGTCGCGAGCTATTCGGTATCGTTCTACCTCATGTCCATCCCGGTGCAGACGCTGCCGCTCGGCGTCGTCTACGCCGTGTGGTCGGGATTCGGCATGTTTCTCGTCACGCTGATCGGCATCCTCTACTACAAGGACAGCCTCGACGTTCCGGCGCTGGTCGGCATGGCGATGATCGTCGGCGGCGTGCTGATCATCAATCTCCTGTCGAAGAGCGCCGCGCAGCACTGAGCGTCGCGCGCCGGCCGGCTTAGGCTTTGCGCCGCAGGATGGCCTGCAGCACGTCGCGCACGCCGATGGCGCCGACGAAGCGGTTCTCGTCGTCGAAGAGGGCCACGGGGGCCGTATTGGAGTTGTGCATGGCCAGGATCACGGTCTTGAGGTTGGTGCCGGGCCGCGCCCAGTAAACCGGCCGCGTATCCTCCGGCACGTCCTGCTCGCACTCACCGCACGAGACCCAGGTGGCGGTCATGCCGTCGCGCTCGGCCGCCTCGACCTGGCCCGCGCCGCTCACCTTGAAGCGGGTGGTCTTGCGCGGGTCGAGCCACACCCAGCCGTCGCTCTCGCGCTCGAGATCGCGCGCGTCGCGCATCACGTTCCAGGCGGTCAAGACCGAGAGCGGGTTCACGTTGGCGATGAAGTCGCGCACGTAGTCGTCGGCCGGATTCAGCACGATATCCTCGGGAATGCCGGACTGGACGATGCGACCGCCCTCCATGATGGTGATGCGGTTGCCGATCTTCAGCGCCTCCTCGAGGTCGTGACTGACGAAGACGATCGTCTTCTTGATCGACTTCTGGAGCTGCAGCAGCTCGTCCTGCAACTTGGTGCGGATCAGGGGATCGAGCGCGGAGAACGGCTCGTCCATGAGCAGAATAGGCGCGTCGGTCGCAAAGGCGCGGGCGAGGCCGACGCGCTGCTGCATGCCGCCCGAGAGCTCGTGCACGTATTTGTCGGACCAGGCGTCGAGGCCGACGAGGTGAAGCTGGCGGTCGACGCGCTCCTTGAGCTCGCTCGCAGGCGTGCCCGCAAGCTCGAGCCCGAAGCCCGCGTTCTCGCGCACCGTACGCCATGGGAGCAGCGCGAACTGCTGGAACACCATCGCCACCTGGTGCTGGCGGATGTGGCGCAGCGTTGCGGCATCGCAGGAGGCGACGTCGACCATGCGGTCGCCGTCCTTCACGAGAACCTGCCCGCGGGCGACCTTGTTCAGGCCGTTGACGGCGCGGAGCAACGTGGATTTGCCGGAGCCCGAGAGCCCCATCAGCACCGAGATCTCGCCTTCGTTGACCGTGAGGTTGGCGCCGGCGGCGCCGAGCACCGATCCGGTCTTGGAGAGGATGTCCGCACGGGTCGCTCCGGCGTCGACCATCCTCAACGCCTCAGCCTGGTTCTTGCCGAAGACGATGTCGACGTTCTTGAAGTCAACTGCGACGCTCATTTCTTCACTCCAGATCTCACGGCGAGAGCGCGGTCGAGAATGATCGCGAGGATGACCAGCGCGAGGCCCGCCTCGATGCCGAGCGGAATGTTGCGGTTGGCGAGCGCCTTGTTGACCGGGTTGCCGAGGCTCGGCGCGCCGATGAGGGTCGCGAAGACCACCATGGAGAGCGAAAGCATGATGCACTGGGTGAGGCCGGCCATGATCGAGGGCAGCGCCGCCGGCAGCTCGACCTTCCAGAGGAGCTGGCGCTTGGTGGCGCCGAAGCTCTCGCCGGCCTCGAGCATCGGCTTCGGGATCGAGGTGATGCCGAGATAGGTCATGCGCACGGGGGCCGGCATGGCAAAAATGACGGTGACGATCAGCGCCGGCGCCGCGCCGAGACCGAACAGGATGAGGATCGGGATCAGGTAGACGAAGGTCGGCATCGTCTGCATCAAATCCAGAATCGGCTGGGTGACCTTCCAAACGTTGGGCTTGTGCGCGGCCCAGATGCCGAGCGGCACACCGATGACCATCGAGACGGCGGTGGAAGCCACCACGAGGACCAGCGTCTGCACGGTCTCCTTCCAGAGACCCTGGTTCAAGATGAAGACGAAGCCGAGCAGGACGCCGAATGCCAGAGACTTCGATCGCTGCAGCCAATAGGCGAAGCCGGCGAGCGCGACGGCGAGAACGAGGGGCGGGACTTGAAGAAGAAGGGCGGAGGTGCCTTCCACCCACCACTCGAGCAGCGCCGAGATGGCGTCGAAGAACCACTGGAAGTAGTCGATGACGAAATCGATGATGGCTTTGCCCCACTGGCCGACCGGAATCTTCCACTCAGTGATCAGCTTCGAAAAGGCGTCCATCCTTCACTCCTCAGGGAGCTTATGCCGCGGTCCGCGGAAGGCAACCGCTGTGGCGCGGCTGCCTCCCGGGCTCGGGTTTCTTGAGAGAGATTTGCAATTACTTTGCCAAGGCTGCTTTCACTGCCGCCGCACCGTCGCCGCCGTCGAAGGTCTTCACGCCGTCGAGCCAGGGGGTGACCGTGCCGGGGTTGGCCTTGAGCCAGGCCAGCGCCGTTGCCTTTGGGTCGGCGCCGCTCTTCAGGACGGGGTCCATCATGGCGCCTTCCATTCCGAGCGAGAACTTGAGGTTCTTGAGCAGCTTGCCCACGTTCGGGCACTCGGTGAGGTAGCCAGCGCGCACGTTGGTGTAGACGGTGGCGGCGCCGAAGCCCGAGTCACCCATACCGTCGAGGTAGGTGATCTTCATCTCGCCCATGACCGGATGCGGGGTCCAGCCGAGGAAAACGATCCAGTCGCCCTTCTTCATGGCCTTCTCGGCCTGGGTCAGCATGCCCGCTTCCGAGCTTTCGACCAGCTCGAAGCCCTCGAGACCGTTCTCAGGCTTCTTGATCATGTCGCCGATGATGCGGTTGCCGTCGTTGCCGGCCTCGATGCCGTAGATCTTGCCACCGAACTTGTCCTTGAACTTGCCGATGTCGGTGAGGGTTTTCACGCCGCCCTCCGCCACGTAGGTGGGGACGACCAGGCCGTAGCCGGCGTTCTCAAGGTTGACGCCGATCTGCTCGACCGACTTGTCGTCAAAGTAGGCCTTCACGTCGGCAGTCATGCTCGGCATCCAGTTGCCGAGGAAGACGTCGATGTCCTTGTTCTTCAAGGAGGCGTAGGTCACGGGAACGGCGAGAGTCTTGACCTCGGGCTCGTAGCCGAGAGCCTCAAGCAGCACCTGGGTGGTGCCGGTCGTCACCTGAATGTCGGTCCAGCCGACATCGGCAAACTTCACCTTCTTACAGCTCGCTTCTTCAGCCAGGGCCGCAGTCGTCGCGAGGCCGAGGGCCAGTGCGGCCGAGATCACAACGCGTTTCATGACAACTCCTTCCAATGGAGGCAAATCAGCGGCTGTCGACGACAGCCCGCCAGGTCCGAGGTCAAGCGGGTAAGGTCCTTCACTCCCCTGCTGGCTCACTGCGGAAGGCGTCAGCCTTCGGTCGTCAGCCTATCATCCGCTTAGCAAATGAGCTGATTTATCGATTTAATAATTACGACATGATCGAGCCGTCCCGCGCCTCGGGGTTTCGGGCATGGAACAGCCTTCGTGCAGACAAGCCGCCCGCGCGCCTGCTCTTTGAGCATCCAGGACTAGGACGCCGGCGAGCGCACGCGGTCAGCCGTCTTGCGACGCTGCGCCGTGGTCGGCAGTGCAATCTCGGATGCGCCCGACTGGCGCTCGCTCCTCGGCGTGCGGCCATAGAGGGCGCGATAGGACTTGCTGAAGTGGCAGGTCGACTGGAAGCCGCAGGAGACGGCGATCTGGGTGATCGACATCTGCGATTGAAGCAGAAGCTCGCGCGCGCGGCGCAGACGGAGGCGGAGGTAATACTTGGTCGGGGTGGTGTCCAGGCTCTCCTGGAACATGCGCTGCACCTGGCGCAGCGAGAGGCCGGCGAGCTGCGCAAGCTCCACCGCGGACAGGGGCTCCTCGAAGTTCGCCTCCATGAGGTTGGCGACGTCGACCAGGGCGCGGTGGTTGTAGCCGAGCCTGGCGGCAAGGGGGATGTGCTGGCGGTCTGAGCAGTCGCGGACCCGCTCGAGGATGAACTGGTCGGAGATCTCGGCCACGAGCGTCTTGCCGAAGCGGGCGCGAACGAGCGCCAGCATCATGTCGATCGGGGCAATGCCGCCCGTGCAGGTGATGCGGTCGCGATCAATGACGAACAGCTCCTCGAGGAAGGTGACCCGCCGGTGCGTCTCGCGCAGGCTCGCCATGTTCTCCCAGTGTATGGTGCAGCGGTAGCCGTCGAGGAGGCCGGATTTTACCAGGGCATAGGTGCCGGTGCAGAGGCCGCCCAGGGTGACGCCATCGCGGGCGATCCGGCGTAGGAGGGCAACCACGCGATCGTCGACGTATTGCGTGACGTTGGTTCCGCCGCAGACGAACACGATCTCGGGCCGCTCGCTCTGCTCATAGGTGGTGGTCTCGGCGGGCGAGAGACCGCAACTCGACGTCACCGGCTTGCCGTCCGGTGTGATGACTGACCAGGAATAGTATGGGCGGCCAATCAGATAGTTGGCCATTCGCAGGACCTCGATCGCGCTCGAAAAGGCGATCATGGTGAAGTCGTTGAGGGTGAGAAAGCCGATCCTGCAGCTCGACTGCGTCTCACTCGACACTTTGGGCACCTGGGCGACCACAGCGTTCAATCTGGCAAAGTCAGGACGGAAAAGGCGGCAAACGTCACAAATCCTATGCGCTCTTTTGTATCTGTTCCAATGAAAAGATTGCCTTGTGCACGCGGACTTGTCCCAACGTCGCGTGTCGCCTTTCGGCCGTAAGGTTTCGCGTCGCTCAACCCTATGGTGCAAGCCGGTCGGCCGGTGTGTCCAATCGGACGTCGTTTATTTTTGCTGCCGCGCACCGGTACAGCCGGCCGCCCGCTGGCGTGCCGTCGGCTGGGTGCCGGAAACCCAAAAAAATCTAATTAATTCAGTAAATTACATAACCGGTGGCGCGGTGGAGATGCGGCAACCAGCCTGTCAGTCATCTGCTGTCATCTAACCGTTGTGCGTTATGACGCAATAATGGGCAAGCGTTGCCCCAATGCATCAATCCCCAGACAAGACGCACGCTCGAGTTCGTTATCGCTTGTAGATGATCCTGGATTCACGTTTCTGTATGAACCAATAGATTGTGAAATCTATGGACTTGGGGTTGTCCGGTGGGTCGCCGTAGCGGTCGCCGGCTTCATAGACGAGGGGAAGGGTAGCCATGAAAGTTTCTAACAAGGTGCTCGGTGCCGTCGCCGCCGCGGGCTTGGCTCTGGGAGCCGTCTCGGGTTCGGCTGCCGCCGAGGAGCGCTCGTTCGGATATACCTGGACCATCACAGGTGCCAGCGACTATCTGTTCCGCGGCATCTCGTACACGGGCAGCGATCCGACGATCAACTCCTACCTGGAGTTCACTTACGGCATCGCCTATCTCGGTCTCTGGACGTCTAACATCGACACCGGCTCTTGCGCTGGCTGCCTTGGCCCGTTCGAGCAGGACTTCTACCTCGGCATTCGCCCGGTGACCGGCCCCATCAACTGGGACATCGCGGCCTTCTATTACACCTACGCCGTGAAGTCGAAGGGCTCGGGTCTGCACTGGACCGATCTCGACTACGTCGAGTTGAAGGCGACGGCCTCGGCCACGCCGATCACCAACCTGACGGTGACGGTGTCTGGCTACTACACCCCCGACCAGGACATCGCCTCGCCTGAGAACGTCTCGGTGGAAGGCACTTTGGCCTACACGCTGCCGGCAGTTGGCATCTTCACGCCGACCGTGTCTGGTCAGGTCGGTTTCTCTGACGCTGATACAAACGCTTTCTACGGCACGTCTGCCACCGGCACGGGCTACTGGAACGGCGACGACTCCTACACCTACTGGAACGCTGGCGTGAAGCTCGCGGTCGAGAAGTTCACCTTCGACCTGCGTTACTGGGACACCAACATCGAGACGGACGCGATCCGCGACAAGAACTCGGATGAGCGCTTCTTCTTCTCGGCTGCTGTCACGCTGCCCTAATCGGTTGCGGGTTGTTGGAATTCGGATCGGGGCCCTCGCGGGCCCCGATTTGTTTTGAGGCCGCCATCCTCACATTCGGGTTGTCGCGGACGGTGTCGTTTGCGTCGCTTCTGAGCGCGAATACGTTCCTGAAACACACCACTGTCGCGGCTTATGGCGCCTGCGCCCATCGGCCTGATTTTCAGCCCGTCCCAAGCTGCAGTGCCGCTAAGCCCCGTTCTCGGGCTAAGGTTGGTGTCTCTCATCCTCGAGGTGTTGTGCCGCCGTGGACCGTCTCTCTTCATACATCGATGGCCGCTACGCCCCTTCCAACGGGCCGACCTTCGAGAACGTCAATCCGGCGACGGGCGAGGTTATCTCCGAGGTCGAGCTGGCGCAGGACGCGCAGGTGGACCTGGCGATCCGGGCTGCCGAAAAAGGCTATCTGCAGTGGTCAGCCATGTCGGGTGCCGAGCGGAGCCGGATCCTGCACACGGTTGCCCGCCTGCTGCGGGAGCGCAACCGGGCGCTCGCCGAACTCGAGGTCCGCGACACCGGCAAGCCGATCCAGGAAGCCGAGGCGGTCGATGTGCTGAGCGGCGCCGACTGCATAGAATATTTCGCCAACGTGGCGGGGACGCTGCGGGGCGAGCAGATCGCACTCAACAATGCCTTCGTCTATACGCGGCGCGAGCCGCTCGGGGTTTGCGTCGGCATCGGGGCCTGGAACTACCCGATCCAGATTGCGTGCTGGAAGTCCGCTCCGGCGCTCGCCTGCGGCAATGCCATGATCTTCAAGACCTCGGAGATGACCCCGACCACGGCGGCCAAGCTCGCCGAGATCTATACCGAGGCCGGGCTGCCGGACGGTGTCTTCAACGTGCTGCACGGAGATGGTCGCACCGGCGCGCTTCTCAGCAGTGATCCGCGGGTTGCCAAGGTGTCGCTCACGGGCTCCATCGGCACCGGCAAGAAGGTGCTGGCCGCTGCCGCCGCATCGGTGAAGCGAGTCACCATGGAGCTTGGCGGAAAGTCGGCGCTGGTGGTCTTTTCCGACGCGGACCTGCATCAGGCTGTGTCGGCCGCCATGCTCGGCAATTTTTACACGCAGGGCGAGGTGTGCACCAATTGCACGCGCGTGTTTGTCGAGGACAGCATCTACGATCGGTTCCTCGATCTCGCGACCGAGCGCACGAGGAAGCTGCGCGTCGGCGACCCGCTCGATCCCAAGACACAGATCGGTGCGCTGATCTCGCGTCCGCACATGGATCGCGTGCTCAAATACATCGCATCGGGCAGAGCCGATGGGGCGCGCCTGCTCGTTGGCGGCGGCCGTGCCGCAGATGGCTCGCTCGGGCGCGGCAACTTCGTCATGCCGACGATCTTCGCCGACTGCACCGACGACATGACGATCGTTCGCGAGGAGATCTTCGGGCCGGTCATGTCGGTGTTGCGCTTTGCGGGCGAGGACGAAGCCGTCGCGCGCGCCAATGGCACAAGCTTCGGGCTCGCGGCCGGGGTGTTCACGCGGGATCTCGCGCGGGCCCATCGTGTCGCCGCCCGCCTCGAAGCCGGCATGTGCTGGATCAACAACTACAACATCACCCCGGTCGAGATGCCGTTCGGCGGCGTGAAGGAGTCGGGGCTCGGGCAGGAGAACGGGCAGGCGGCGATCGAGCACTACACGCAGCAGAAGAGCGTGTTCGTCGAGCTTGGCACCGTTCAATGCCCGTACGAATGACGCGTCCCTCGCTAGCCTCCGATCGTCAAGCCCAGGTCGTCCAGCCATGAGCGCCAGCAAAGAGTTCGACTACATCATCATCGGCGCGGGCTCGGCGGGCTGCGTGCTCGCCAACCGTCTGACCGAGGATCCGCACGTGCGCGTGCTGGTGCTGGAGGCCGGCCCACAGGATTGGAGCATCTTCATCCATATGCCGTCGGCCTTCGCCTATCCGCTGGCGGGGACACGCTACAACTGGCACTACGAGTCCGAGCCAGAGCCGTTCATGAACAACCGCATCATGCATTGCCCGCGCGGGCGTGTGATCGGCGGGTCCTCCTCCATCAACGGCATGGTCTACATCCGCGGGCACGCTTTCGACTATGACGCCTGGGCCAGGAAGCAGGGTCTGGCGGACTGGTCGTATTTCGATTGCCTCCCGTACTTCAAGAAATCGGAAACCCGGCTCAAGGGTGGCGACACCTATCGCGGCGGCTCGGGTCCGCTCTATGTCACCACCGGGCCCTGCACCAATCCGCTCTACAGAGCCTTCATCGAAGCGGGGCGTCAGGCCGGCTATCCCGTCACCGAGGACATGAACGGCTATCAGCAGGAAGGCGTGGGCGTCATGGACATGACGACCTACAAGGGCCGGCGCTGGAGCGCGGCGCGGGCGCATCTGAGACCCGCGCAGAAGCGGGCCGGGCTCGAGGTCCATTCGCGGACACTGGTCAGCCGCATTCTGTTCCAGGGCAAGCGCGCCGTCGGCGTCGAGTACGACGGCGGCAACGGCATCGACACGGCGCACGCCGCGCGCGAGGTGATCCTTTGCGGCGGAGCCATCAACTCGCCGCAGGTGCTCCAGCTCTCCGGCATCGGCAACGCCGACGAGCTCAAGGCGCTCGGCATTCCCGTGGTCCAGCATCTGCCGGGCGTGGGCGAGAACCTTCAGGATCACATCGAGGCCTACGTGCAGTATGCCTGCACGCAGCCGATCTCGCTCTACAGCGCGACCAATCCTCTGGCCAAGCTCAAGATCGGCATCGAGTGGATCCTCACGGGAAAGGGCCTCGGCGGCACCAACCACTTTGAATCGGGTGGCTTCATTCGCAGCGAGGCGGGGGTGCTCCACCCGGACCTCCAGTACCATTTCCTGCCGATGGCCGTGAGCTACGACGGGACCTCGGCCGCCGAGGGCCACGGCTACCAGGCCCACATCGGGCCGATGCGCCCCACGAGCCGCGGCTTCGTCAAGATCAAGTCGGCCGATCCGCGCCAGCATCCGCGCGTGCTGTTCAACTACATGCAGACCGAGCAGGACCGGAAGGAGATGCGGGCAGGCATTCGCCTCACGCGCGAGATTTTCGAGCAGAACGCCTTCGAGCCCTTCAGAGGCGCCGAGCTGGCGCCAGGGCCCAAGGTCACGAGCGATGCCGACATCGATACCTTCATCCGGGCCAAGGCGGAGAGCGCCTACCACCCTTCCTGCACCTGCCGCATGGGCATGGACGAGATGGGTGTCGTCGACGGCAAAGGGCGCGTGCATGGAGTGGAGGGGCTGCGCGTGGTCGACGCCTCGATCATGCCGGACGTGGTGAGCGGCAACCTCAACGTGCCGACCATCATGATCGCCGAGAAGCTCGCCGACGCGATCCGCGGGCGGCAGGCGCTGCCGCGCGAGGAGGCGCCCGTGTGGGTGCATCCGAACTACCAGACGCAGCAGCGGTAGGTCGCTGCCGATCGCTGTCCTCGAGGCTCACGAGAAGACGTAAACGACCTCGGAGAAGCCGTTGACGGCGAAGGCGTAGAGGAACTTCAGCGTTTCCGGCCCCGTGTTCGAGATGCCGTGCTCGGCGTTGCCGGGGATGAAGATGCCGGTGCCCTGGGGCGCGTGGTAGCGGACGCCGTCGATGGTCATCACGCCGGTTCCCGCCAGGATGTAGTAGATCTCCGGCTGGGCGTGACGATGCAGGCTCAGCCACTCGCCGGCCTTGAGCGTGGCGGTGCCGAAGGTCAGGTCGGTCGTCGCCGTCTGGTCGCCGTCGATGAGCGTTCGGAACGAGAGCCGGCCGCGGTGGTCGTCCCAGGACTCTTCCGGGGCGTGGTTCTCGTGGCGCAGAACGGGTGGGGTCGTGGACATCGGTTTCCTCCGCTCAATGGCTCGATACGACCTATGATTGACGTCTCGACCGACAAGGTCTCACGCGATCATGGTCCAGGGTCAGAACTGGCCGACAAGGGCGACGATGCCCGAGAAAACACATGCTATGCCGAAGAACTGCAGGGTCGACATCCGCTCTCGCAGAACAATGACGGCCAGGATCACGGTGACGACACCGAACGCGGAGGCGAGAACGGCGGCGTACTCAGCGTCCGGAAGCTTGCCGACTGCATTCATGCCGAGCAGACAGGTGCCGTCGATGGCTCCCATCAGGGCGACCAGGGGAAGCCAGGAGCGAACCCGCTCGAGGGAGAGGCCGGCGTGAAGCGCGAACGGCAGGACGGACGCGATGGACCAGAGCCGCCCGAGGAACGTGACCGAGATTTCGGAGGCGCCCTGGCTCGCGATCTGTCCGACCGCGAAGGTGAAGGCGAAGCCGATGCCGGCCGCGGCCGCATAGAGAAATGCCTCGAGCCGCGAGCCTCTCAGTTTTTCGTGCTCCTCCTCCGGCTGCTCGGCGGCGTAGCGCGCGACCAGGGCGACGCCGATCAGCACCGAGGCCACCCCCAACCACTGCACGAGCGACGGTCGCGAGCCGTTGGCGTAGGCCCACAGCATCGAGAGCACCGGATAGGCAGACACGATGGGGGCGACGAACGAGATAGGCCCGATCGTAAAGGCGCGGTAGCCGGTCATCAGGGCTCCGGCGTAGGCCACTCCCGAGACGGCGATTGGCCAGAATTTGGCCTCGGGAAGCGCGATCGGCTCTCCCAGCACCCAGGCGGCGATCCATAGTGTAACCGCGCCGAATGTGAGCACGAACAGGATCGCCTGGAGGCTTCCCGTCAGCCGGCTCACGAAGCGGATGAGAAAATCGTAAAAGCCCCAGCCGAGAGCCGCCAAGGCGCCGATCACAATTGCGGTCATGGTGCCTGGCGTCGTCTCCCGTCAGCTCGAAGGCCGTTTCAGCCTGATGCCGTCTCCCGCTCCGGATGGCACCGGCAGCTTCGCATGCTCGGCCGCGAGATCCCTCAGCCGTCCCGCAAACGGCTCGGGCCAGCGGGCCGATTTGGGGGCCTTACCGGATTGGTCGACGCAGAGCAAGAGCTGCTCGGTCGTGGCGAGGAGCGCTCCCGTCTCGGCGTGGTGCATTTCGGCCCATACCCTGAGGCGCTTGTCGTCGGTTTCGAGGATGCGGGCCGTGAGCGCGAGCGGCGCTCCCTCGGCCGCCTCCTGCAGATAGCGGATCATCATCTGCAGGGTGTAGATCGTGTGGCCAGTGGTCTCGCGCCCGGTGGCATCGAGGCCGAGGTGGTCGGTCAATGCCATGAGGCCTACGCTGAAGGCCTCGGCGTAGGCCGCGTCCGTCATGTGACCGTTGTAGTCGATCCACTCCGGCTTGACGGGTGTCACCATCAAGGGAAACGGGGCGGTTTCGGACATGGCGGCCTCGTCGCTTTTGATGAGCCCGGTTTGCTTCAGAACGTCAGGTCCGGGGCAGTGATGGTCTGCTAAATGTGATCCGGGCGGCCTTCGGCCTCCGGCCAATACTTTTGCACGAGCGCCAGGAGCTCGATGAGGAACGCGTCGCGGCGCCGCTCGAGCTCCTTGATCGAGCGGCCTGCCGCTTGGTGCTCGCAACCGTCGGCTACCTTGTCGATCAGCTCGTCCGTGAGCTCCGGGGCGACGAGCTTGGTCCAGGGCAGCTTCAACGCCGGGCCGAACTGGTGGAGCATGTGTCGCATCCCGCCTTCGCCGCCGGCGAGGTGGAAGGTCAAGAACGTACCCATCAGCGACCAGCGCAGGCCGCACCCGTAGACCACCGCGGCGTCGATCTCCTCGGTCGAGGCGACGTCGTCGTTGACGAGCCAGAGCGCCTCGCGCCAGAGCGCCTCCATCAGGCGGTCGGCGACGAAGCCCTCGATCTCGCGCTTGATGTGGAGCGGGCGCATGCCGAGTCCGCGGTAGAAGCCCTTGGTGCGCGCGATGGTCTCGGCCGAGGTCCGCTCTCCGCCGATGATCTCGACCAAGGGCAGCAGATAGACGGGATTGAAGGGGTGGCCGACGACGAGGCGCTCGGGCTTCGTCATGCGGGCCGAGAGCTTGGTGGGCAAGAGGCCCGAGGTGGACGAGCCAATGATGGCGTCGGGGACTGCCGCCGCATCGATCTCAGCCAGCAGCTTTTGCTTCAATTCCTCGCGCTCCGGCGCGTTCTCCTGGATGAAACCGGCGCCGGCGACGCAGTCTGCAATCGACGTCGCATAGGTCAGGCGGTCCTGCGAGGCGCCTTTGGCGAGGCCGGTGCGCTCGAGCGCCGGCCAGGCATTGGCGATGGCGGCGCGCAGCTTCTCCTCACCCTTGGGGTCGGGATCGTAGGCGCGGACGTCGAGACCTTTCGAAAGGGCGCGCGCGGCCCAGCCGGCGCCGATCACGCCGGTGCCGACGATCGCCAGGGTGGTGATAGGTGTGGTGGACGCTTGCGTAGCCATGGGTCGGTCGATCCCTGCTGGGGCTGGTCTGGACGAAGGTTACTTCTGCTTCTTGAGGCCGAGCTTCTCGCGTGCCTCGGCCGGCGAGAGGACGCGGGCGCCCATGCGCTCGAGAATCTCCTTGGCGCGCGTCACGAGATCGCCGTTCGAGGCCGGCACGCCCTTGTCGAGCCAGATGTTGTCCTCGAGGCCGACGCGCACATGGCCGCCGAGGAGCGCCGCCTGGGCGACGAAGGCCATCTGCAGGCGACCGATGGCGAAGCCTGCCCAGTTGGCGCCCTCAGGCAGGTGATTGCGCATGGCAACCATGGCCTCGGTGGTGCCCTCGGCGCCCCACGGAATGCCGAGGCAGAGCTGGAACAGCGGGGGAGCGTCGATCAGGCCTTCCTTGATCAGCTGCTTGGCAAGCCAGATATGGCCGAGCTCGAAGGCCTCGATCTCGGGCTTGACGCCGGCCTTCTGGATGCGGGCGGCCATCTCGCGGAGCACGTCGGCTGTCGCCAGGAAGGCGCCGTCGCCGAAGTTCAGCGAACCGCAGTCGAGCGTGCAGATCTCGGGGAGCAACTCCTCGACATGGGTGACGCGATCGGCCCCGTTTGCCATGTCGGACTTGGGGCCGCCGGTCTTGGGGTTCTCGGGATCGAAGAAGAAGTCGCCGCCCATGCCGGCGGTGAGGTTGATCACGACGTCAATGCCGGACTCGCGAATGTACTTCACGGCCTCGCGGTAGAGGGCGGGGTCGCGTGCGGCCTTGCCAGTCTTGGGATCGCGGACGTGGAGGTGGGCCACGGCGGCGCCGGCCTTGGCAGCCTCGATCGCCGCGTCGGCGATCTGGCGCGGCGTCACGGGAATGGCCGGGTGCTTGCCGACGGTGTCGCCGGCGCCGGTCACTGCGCAGGTGATGATAACGTCCGTGTTCATTGCAATTCTCCCCAGTGGAGCCCGCGACGCGATGAGATCGACGCCTTCCTATGCCAGACTTATTTTGATTGGCAAATCAATTTTCTTCTGGAGCGATGACGGAAGGTCGTGCTAGAGGGGGCTTCCAGTCGCGGTGGAGCAGGCATTTTTGAGCTTCGAGGTCGGCATGGATTTCGCCCTTTCGGAAGAGCAGCGCATGATCGTGGAGACGACGAACAGCTTCGTCGTCAACGAGCTCTATCCCCATGAGGCCGAGCTCGAGAGAACCGGGATTCTCCGCCCGGAGCTGCGTGACGAGCTCAAGGCCAAGGCCATAAACGCGGGGCTTTACGCCGCCAATATGCCTTCGGACATAGGGGGGGCGGGGCTCGATACGCTGACCTGGGTGCTCTACGAGCGCGAGCTTGGCCGCACAAGCTATGCGCTGCACTGGAACTGCGTCGCCAGACCCTCGAACATCCTCATGGCCTGCGTGGGCGAGCAGCGGGACAAGTACCTGCTCCCCTGCATCCGCGGCGAAAAGTCCGACTGCCTGGCGCTGACGGAGCCGGATGTCGGCTCGGACCTCAGGGGCATGAAGACCACGGCGCGGGCCGATGGCGGAGACTTCGTCATCAACGGGACCAAGCACTTCATCAGCCATGCGGACGAAGCGAGCTTCGTCATCCTGTTTGCGGCCACCGGCGAAGAGGAGAGCCCGCGCGGCAAGCGCAAGCTCATCACCGCGTTCCTCGTCGACAAGGGCACGCCCGGCTTCAACGTGCGCGAGGGCTACAGGAACGTCTCGCACCGCGGCTACAACAATTGCATCCTCGAGTTCAGCGATTGCCGCGTGCCGAAGTCTCAGGTGCTCGGCGAGGTGCACAAGGGATTCGAGGTGGCGAACGAGTGGCTCGGCGCCACGCGGCTGCAGGTGGCGGCCACCTGTCTCGGCCGCGCCGAGCGGGCGCTCGAGCTAGCCAAGCAGTGGGCCGTGGATCGCGTACAGTTCGGCCAGCAGATCGGCAAGTTCCAGGGCGTCTCCTTCAAGCTCGCGGACATGGCTCTCGAGCTCAAGGCGGCTGAGCTTCTAACGCTCGAGGCCGCCTGGAAATTCGACCAGAAGACCGTGACCGACATGGACATGGCCATGGCCAAGCTCAAGGCGACCGAGATGCTGGCCTACGTGGCCGACGAGGCGATCCAGATCCACGGCGGCATGGGACTCATGTCGGACCTGCCGCTCGAGCGCATTTGGCGCGATGCCCGCGTGGAGCGCATCTGGGAGGGGACGTCCGAGATCCAGCGGCACATCATCTCGCGCGCGCTGCTGCGTCCGCTCGGAGGCTGACTGCTTGGCTCGCGATCTCTCCCGCCTCCTCAATCCGAAATCGATCGCGTTCGTGGGCGGCGCCGAGTGCGATCTCGCCATCCGGCGCACGGTCGAGTTCGGCTTTCCCGGAACGATCCATGCGGTTCATCCCAAGCGGACCGAGCTCGGTGGCGTGGCGACCATCGCCTCCGTGGACCTGATCGACGGTCCGGTCGATGCGACCTTCATCGCGGTCAAGCGCGAGCCGACCATCGAGGTCGTGCGGGCGCTGAGGGCAAAGGGCTGCGGCGGCGCCGTCATCTACGCCTCGGGCTTTGCCGAGACTGGGGACACGCACCTGCAGGAGGCCATGCTCGTGGCGGCGGACGGCATGCCGCTCATGGGTCCCAACTGCTACGGCTACGTCAACGGCCTGGCGCGAGCTGCGCTCTGGCCGGACGAGCACGGCATGAGCGTGCGCGACCGCGGCGTCGCCATCGTCAGCCAGTCCGGCAACATCGCCTGCAACTTCGCCATGACGCGGCGCGCACTGCCGCTCGCCGCCATCTTCACCGTGGGCAACATGGCCGATATCGGCATGCCGGACATGCTGGAGGCGCTTGCCGCCGATGATCGAATCACCGCCATCGGGCTGCATATCGAGGGCATGAGCGACGTCGCGGCCTTCGCGCGCGCGGCGGCTTTTGCCCGCGACAGGAGGAAGCCGGTCGTTGTGCTCAAGACCGGGCGCTCGGAGCAGGGTGCGAAGGTCGCGCTCAGCCACACATCGTCACTGGCGGGCGCCGATACGCTCTATGACGCGCTGTTCCGGCGCTACGGCATCGCGCGGGTGGCGTCGGTCACGGCCTTTGTCGAGACGCTCAAGCTTCTGCATCACGGGGGGCCGCTCAAAGACAGTCGGCTCGTGTCCATGAGCTGCTCGGGCGGCGAAGCGGCGCTGGTCGCCGACATGGCGCTCGACAAGGGCGTGAGTTTCCCGCCGTTCGACGCGGCGACGAAGCCCAAGGTGGCGGCCACGCTCAACGACTACGTCTCGATCGACAACCCGCTCGACTACCACACCTTCATCTGGCGGCAGGAGGACAAGCTCACCGCTACGTTCACGGCCGCGCTCTCCGGTGGATTCGACGTCGGCATGCTCATCCTCGACGTGCCGACGCAGCCGCACATGAATCCCGAGGCTTGGCTCACGACGGGCAGGGCGTTTCGCGCAGCCGCGATAGCGACGGGTGCACGGGCGGCCGTCGTCGCGTCGCTGCCCGAATGCATGCCGCTCGATTTTGCCGATGTGCTGGCGGAGGCGGGCGTGGCGCCGATGATGGGGCTCGATGACGCTCTGACGGCGTTCGAGGCAGCCGCCTTCATCGGCCGCAACTGGGCCGATACGCGCCCCGTCCCGAAGCTCGGTCCCGCGGCGCGGCGAAACGGGACGGATGCAACGCTCACCGAGTTCGAGGCCAAGTCCCTGCTCAAGCGTTATGGGCTTCCGGTACCGGATGGGGAGATCTGCAAGGCCGGAGAGGCCGCCGCCGTGGCCGACCGCCTCGGCTACCCGGTCACGCTCAAGGTTTCGTCGGCCGCCATCGCTCACAAGACGGAAGCCGGCGGCGTGGTGCTCAATCTCAGGACGCGCGAGGATGTGGCGCGTGCCGCCGAGACGCTCGGCAGGCTCACGCCGGACTTGCTCGTCGAGCGCATGGTGACAGGCGCGGTGGCGGAGCTCATCATCGGTGTCAAATCGGATGCGCAATTCGGGCTCGCGCTGGTCGTCGGTGCCGGGGGCATTCTGACGGAGCTCGTAAAGGATTCGGTCACGTTGTTGCTGCCCACCGACCGCGGCGAGATCGAGCGAGCCCTGAGGTCGCTCAAAATCTGGAAGCTGATCGAGGGCTACCGTGGCAAGTCCGGCGACCCAGAAGCAGCTATCGCCTCCATCGAGGCCGTCGCGCGCTTCGCTGCGGCCCACGACGGGCTTGTCGACGAGCTCGACGTCAATCCGCTGCTGGTTCTTCCCGACGGTGCCGTTGCCGTCGACGCTCTGATCTGCATGAGGACCCCATGACCGGACCGATCCACACTCAGCGCCGCGGGCGCGTGCTCGAGGTCACCATCGACCGGCCCAAGGCCAATGCCATCGACGCCGCGACCAGCCGTATCATGGGCGACATCTTCGCGGGCTTCCGCGACGACCCGGAGCTTCTGGTCGGCATCCTCACCGCGACCGGTGAGAAGTTCTTCTGCCCGGGATGGGATCTCAAGGCAGCGGCGGCGGGCGAGCCGCCGGATGTGGATTACGGCGTCGGCGGCTTCGGCGGCCTGCAGGAGCTGCCGGGCCTGAACAAGCCCGTCATCTGTGCGGTGAACGGCCTCGCCTTCGGCGGCGGCTTCGAGATCATGCTCTCGTGCGATCTCGTGGTTGCGGCGGAGCATGCGACTTTTGCGCTGCCCGAGATCAACTCGGGGACGGTCGCGGATGCGGCGAGCATCAAGTTGCCGCGGCGCATACCGTATCATGTGGCGATGGATCTGCTCTTCACCGGCCGGCGCATCGATGCGGCAGAGGCCAAGCAGTGGGGCCTCGTCAACGAGGTGGTGCCTGCGGACAAGCTCATGGCGCGCGCGCGGGAGATCGCCGATCAGCTCTCGGAGGGACCGCCGCTCGTGTTCGCGGCCATCAAGGAGATCGTGCGGGAGACAGCGCATCTTCCCGTGCAGCAGGCGTTCGACCTCGTCACCAAGCGCAAGCTCAAGACGGTCGACGTGCTTTACTCGAGCGAGGATCAGCTCGAAGGGGCGAAGGCGTTTGCGGAGAAGCGCAAGCCGCGGTGGAAGGGGCGCTGACAGCGCCTCATGTGCGCCATGTCCGCAAACATCAGGGTCGCCGAGGTCGCGCCGGAAACGACCGCCCATGCCGTGGCATTGCTCGAACGCTTCTTTCGAGAGGAGGGGTTCGACACGCCGCCGGCGCTGATCGCGGCCAATACCGCGCTCATGACCGACGACGAGTCGTGCTGGGTTGCGCTCGCGGAATGCGGCGGCGTTTTCGTCGGTGTCGTGACGGTGACGACCATGCTCTATGTCGAATGGGGGAGGCTCGGCGAGATCGGTGACCTCTACGTGACTCCCGAGCATCGTGGCCGGGGTGTGGCGCGTGCGCTCACCCACGCGGCGCTCGACTGGTGCCGCGCCCGTGGATGCTCGGCTGCCTCCGTAGTCGTCACGCCGGACGGAGAGCAGAGGCACACCCTTGCCAAGTTCTACGGTGGGCTTGGCTTCGCGGCCACCGGACGCACGATCCTCACGCGCGGGCTCTGACAGAGCGCTACGTGCCCGGCACGTGCTTGTGATAGACGCAAGCGAGCTTGTTGCCGTCGGGGTCGCGCACATAGGCCACGTAGAACGTAGGCTCGTAGTAGGGGCGCGTGCCGGGTGCGCCCTCGTCGGTGCCGCCGTTGGCCAGCGCTGCGGCGTGAAAGGCCTGGACCTCGGCCTCGCTCTCAGCGCGAAACGAGAACATGGTCCCGTTGCCGGGGGTGGGCGCCCGGCCGTCGAATGGCGTGCACACCCAGAAGCTCTCGCCGTCGTCATAGGACGGCCCCCAGCCGACGAAGGTATCGGTCCATTCCTGACCGCGCCCGACGCCGATCGTCTCGAAGACCGCGTCATAGAATTTGACCGAGCGCTCGATGTTGCTCGAGCCAACCGTCGCGTAGAGGAACATGCCCATCTCTGTGTGCTCCCGTTAACTGCCCGCGCCCTGCCTTAGAGCCCGGTGAACGAAGCGGTTGGGATCAGGGAAGTCAACGGCTCTCTGCCACCTCGGCACCGCGACGCCCTCCGCGCCCAGGACGTCTGGTCCTAAGCGCTGATGGTCAGCGCTTGAGGCCCTTCTCGTCGAATACCTTCGGGAAGAAGGAGGAGGCCACGCAATAGACCGTGCGCAGACACTCGGTGCGTGGGTAAGGGGTTCCGGTCGTGATCATGTCGAGCCAGAGGCCCTCCATGGTGACGCGGATCACGCGGGCCACGCGCACCGGCTTCAGGCTGCTGCTCGTCTCGGCAATGAGCCGCGAGCAGATCCCCTCCATGACGCGGATGTAGTCCATGTCGGTCGCGTTGCATTCCTGCTGGTAGGTGGGCCGGCTTTGGGCCTCGCCCCAGAACGTGCACCAGGCCATCAAGCGATGCGGCGTATAGATCCTGTCGTTGAAGTCGGCCTGGATGAGCGCTTCCAGTTGCTTGGCGGGGCTGTCGCCGGCTGCTGCCAGCGCCTCGTTCCAATTGGCGCGGTACTCGGCCGCCATATAGCGCAGCGTCTCAGTGAGCAGCTTCTCCTTGGTCTCGAAATAGAAGTTGACGAGGCCATAGGAAAGTCCTGCGGCCTCGGCCACGTCCTGAAGCTTGAGGCGGGCCTGCCCCTTTTCGGCCAGGGCGACGATGGTCGCCTCGATCAATTGCTGACGGCGAATCTGGCGGCTTGCCTTGCGCGGAAGGGGCTCAGCTGCCTTCGTTTTCATCAGGGTGGCCATGATATGCGCAGGTTCTCCCTCATTCATGCTCGCAATGTCCTTGCAGAAGAGGGGCAGCAAGGAAAGCCGAAAAATAAGATAAGCATTCGCCCATTTTGATTGACAGGACAATCAAAATTGGAAGACAGTGCGACAAAGAGCTCCTGAGAGCGGCGCGTCTGCCGAAGGTTGCGGCCGTCTTCGGAGAGGTATCGAAGGATGAGGCCCATGGTTCTTCGCAACACGCGCGATCTTTCGAAATCCAACGCCCACTTCAAGAAAGCGCTGAAGCGCCTTCCGCTCGGCGTCGCGTCAACGTTCCGCTACTGGGGCGAGGAACGCACGATCTACGTGCACCACGGCAAGGGCGGGCGAACCTGGGACATCGACGGCAACTGCTATGTCGACTATCGGCTCGGCTACGGCCCCGCGATCCTCGGCTACGCGGACGATCGCGTCGATGAAGCGGCGCGCAAGGGCATGGAGATCGGCGGCGTCTTTGCGCTCTCGACAGAGCGCGAGCTGACCGTCGCCGATCGTATCGCGAAAATGGTGCCGGGCGTCGATCTCGTGCGCTTCTCGAACAGCGGCACGGAAGCGGTGATGGCAGCCTTGCGCCTGGCGCGCGCCCACACCGGCAAGGACAGCTACATCCTGATCGAGGGCAGCTATCACGGGCTGTTCGACGCAGCCATGTGGATGGCGAACGTCGCCGACTGGGATCCGGCCAGCGGGACCGATCCGGCCACGGTGTCCTACTCGAAGGGCATTCCGCAGACGCTGAAAGATCTCGTCTACCTCACGCCGATGAACGATGCCAACCGGCTCGAGGACATCTTCAAGAAGCACAGCGACCGCATCGGGGCGATGCTGATCGAGCCCATGATGGGCAACTGCTGCGCGATCTCGGCGACGACGGAGTTTGTCGTGACGGCGCGCAACCTCTGCGACAAATACGGGGTGCTGCTCATCATCGACGAGGTGAAGACCGGCTTCCGGGTCGCCAAGGGCGGCGTGCAGTCACTGCACGGCGTGCGCCCCGACATCTGCACCTTCGCGAAGGCGATGGCGAACGGCTATCCGATCGCAGCCGTGTGTGGCCGCGAGGACGTCATGCGAACCTTCCGCTACGGCGGCGCTGCGCACGGCGGCACCTATACCGCGCACTCCGTCTCGCTCGCGGCTGCCGAGAAGTGCCTCGAGATCCTCGACGAGACGCCGGCGCTGGCCTCGCTCGCCTCCTACGGCGAGACGCTCAAGGCGGGCATCAAGAACATTCTCGATCGGCGCGGCATCGTGCATTCGTTCTCCGGGCACCCCTCCATGTTCGGCCTCTTCTTCGCGCCGAAGCCGCCCAGCGACTACCGGGCGTGGAAGCGATCCGACTACACGTTCTACGACAAGATGGCCTATCACCTGCACGACCGCGGCATCATCTGCGAGCCGGATTCGCGGGAGCCCTGGTTCATGTGCGAGGCCCACGATCAGAGTTGCCTCGAGGATACGCTCGCCGCGATCGAGGCGGCGGTCGACCTCACGCTCGAGCAGGTCAAGGGGGAGGCCTCGGCGTGACGACCTACGACGCCCTCATCGCCGGCGGGGGCCACAACGGCCTCGTGACCGCCTGCTATCTCGCCAAGGCGGGTTTGAGAGTGCTCGTCGTGGAGAAGAACGACTGGGTGGGCGGCGCTGCGGTGTCGCGCTCGCTACATCCGGGCTTTACCTACTCGAACTGCTCCTACGTCTCGTCGCTGCTGCGTCCCGAGATCATGCGCGACCTCGAGCTGCCGAAGTACGGACTGCAGATCCTGCCCTACGAGGGCGGCGCGGTGCTGACGCAGGACGGCGGCTATCTCGCCATGTACCGCGATCACGACGCCAACCGGCGCGAGTTTGCGCGCCATTCGAAGCGTGACGCCGAGGCCTACGAGCGCTACTCGCGCGACATCCTGCGCTACTGCCGTTTCATCCGGCCGATGCTCATGCGCACGCCGCCGGATCCGACCTCGTTCCGGCCCCGCGATCTCTCGGAGCTGGCCTACATCGGCCGCGCCTTCTTCGATCGCACCGAGACCGAGATGCTCGAGATGGTGCGGTTCCTCACCATGAGCATCTCGGACTACCTCGACGAGTATTTCGAGAACAAGGTCATCAAGGCCTATCTCGCGGTCTCGGGCATTATCGGCACGGCGCTAGGGCCTATGTCGCCCGGCTCGGCGTACGTGCTGCTCCACCACTACATGGGCGACGTCGACGGCAACATCGGCGCCTGGGGCTACGCGCGCGGCGGAATGGGATCGATCACGAAGGCCATGGCCCAGGCGCTCGCCGCGCACGACGGGGAGATTCGCACCGGTGCGGGGATCGACCGGATCCTCGTCAAGAACGGCCGGGCGGTTGGCGTCGTGCTCGACAGCGGCGAGGAGATTTGCGCGCGCCGCGTAGTCTCGAACATGGACGTGAAGCGCACCTTCCTCAAGTGCGTCGACGAGCGCGAGCTGCCGGCGGCCTTCGTGAAGCAGGTGAGGAATTTCAAGATCCGCGGGTCGTCGGGCAAGGTCAACATCGCGCTCGATGGTGTGCCGAAGTTCACGGCGCTGCCGCCAGGCTCCACCTCCATCCGCGGGGATCTCCATTTCACGGATTCCATCGAGCGCATGGAGAAGGCCTACGACGACTGGAAGGCGGGGCACTGGTCACGCGATCCGTTCCAGGACGCGATGATCCCGACCATGATCGACCCGACCATGGCGCCGCCGGGAAAGCACTTCATGAGCTGCTTCGTCCAGTACTGCCCGCCCAAGATCAACGGCGGGGAGTGGACGGACGCGGACCGCGATGCCTTCGGGGCTGCGTGCATCAACCAGATCAACGACTACGCGCCGGGCTTCAAGGACCTCGTGCTGCACGCCGAGATCCGCACGCCGCGAGAGCTCGAAAAGGAAGTTGGGCTCACCGAGGGCAACATCTTCCAGGGTGAGCTCACCTTCGATCAGCTCCTGTTCAACCGGCCGGTGCCGGGCGCCGCACAGTATCGTTCGCCGATCAGGGATCTCTGGATGTGCGGCTCCTCCACGCATCCGGGTGGCGGCGTCATGGGCGCGCCGGGGCGCAACGCGGCGGCCGAGATCCTGCGCGAGCTGCGCAAACCTTCTCCGATGAGCGATGCCTATGCCGTCCTATGATGCCATCGTCATCGGCGGCGGATCGAACGGGCTCGCCGCCGCGGGGCGCCTCGCCAAGGCGGGGCGCAAGCTGCTCGTGCTCGAGGGCTCTCAGCAGGCCGGCGGCGGGGCCCAGACCCACGAGTTCGCGCCGGGCTTCAAGACGAGCTCCGTTGCGCACCTTCTCATGATGCTGGACCCGCGCGTCGAGGAGGGCCTCGAGCTTCAGCGCCACGGTCTCGCGTACGCGGCAAAGACGATTGCAACCACGGCGCTCTCCAGGACCGGCGACCATCTCGTGCTCGAAGGCTGCTACGGCGAGAGCATCAAAGGATCGCTTTCGCAGGCGGACTGGGCGGCGTGGAAGGCGCTGCGGGCAAAGCTCTTGCGCTTCGCGGGCGTGCTGCGCCCCCTCAAGGACATGACGCCGGCGCGGCTCGGCGGCGGCCGTGACAACGAGCTTCTGAAGCTCGCCAAGATCGCGCTTAAGGCGCGGCTCCTCGGCCGCGACGACCTGCGCGAGCTTCTGCGCATGCTGCTCATCAACGTGGCGGACGTGCTCAACGACGATCTCGGCGACGAGCGGCTCAAAGGCGTCGTCGCCTTCGACACGGTGCTCGGAGCCCACCTCGGGCCGCGCTCGCCCAACTCGCTGCTGCTGCTCTTGAATCGCCTGGCCTCCGAAGCAGCCGGGGAGACTGCCGGCCTGGCGGTGGCGACGGGCGGCATGGGGGCGGTCGCGCAATCGCTCAGCGCGGCGCTGGGCGCGCTCGGCGTCGAGATCCGCACCAATGCCAAGGTGAAATCGCTGGCCATCGAGGACGACCGCGCCGTCGGCGTGTTGCTCGAGAGCGGCGAGGAGATCCGGGCCGCGACCATCGTGTCCGCCATAAATCCCAAGGCCACGCTCCTCAATCTGCTGGGCCCACGCCACCTGGACACCGAGGCCGTGCGGCGCGCCCGCAGCATCCTGATGCGCGGCAATGCCTGCAAGCTCCATCTCGCCCTCAAGGGCGCCCCGGACTTCAAGGGGGCGGACCTCGCTACACGGCTCGTCATCGCGCCATCGGTCGGCGCGGTGGAGGAGGCCTTCAACGCGGCCAAGTACGGCGAGTTCTCGCATGATCCGGTGATGGAGATCGTGCTTCCGAGCGTGCTCGATCGCGGCCAGGCGCCCCAGGGTCAGCACGTGCTGTCGGCGATCGTGCAGTTTGCGCCCTATGCCCTGAAGCAGGGCTGGGAGAGTGGCCGCGCAGCTTTCCTTGCCCGCATCATGGCAACGCTCGAAGCCTATGCGCCGGGCATCGGAGATTTGGTCGCGAGCGCGGAGCTCCTGACGCCGGTCGACCTCGAGACCCGCTATGGTTTCGAGGGCGGCAACTGGCATCATGGCGAGCTCACCGTCGAGCAGATGATGTTCCTGCGACCCATGATCGGCCTGGCCCAGTACGAGACGCCCGTCGCCGGCCTTTATCTCGCGGGCGCGGGCTCGCACCCGGGCGGCGGCATCTCGGGGGCGGCGGGCTGGAATGCCGCCGAGCGCATCCTGGCGCGGGGGGTACGCGCATGACCGATCCGCGACTCCACTTCAAGACGCCGCTGCTGACGACGCCGTTCCATGCCCGTACGTCGGCCCTCAACAAGCTCAACGCCTGGGCTCCGTGGGCGGGGTTCACCACCGCGCTCGCCTTCGACGACGTCTCCATGGAGCATTGCGCGATCCGCAACCAGGCAACGGTGTACGACCTGACACCGATGCGGAAGTACATCGTGAGCGGTCCCGACGCGACGGCCTACCTCGACCGCCTCACCGTCCGCAACGTGGCCAAGCTCAAGGTCGGGCACGTCCACTACACAGCCTGGTGTGACGAGCATGGCAAGCTCATGGACGATGGCACGCTATTCCGGCTCGGCGAGACTCAGTACCGGCTCTGTTGCCAAGAGCGCCACCTGCCTTGGCTCCTCGACAGCGCTTACGGCTATGACGTCGCCATCTCGGATCTGACGCACGAGATCGCGGCGCTCTCGTTGCAGGGCCCCTGCGCCTTCGCCGTGCTCAAGGAGGCGGGGTTTGCGGAGGCGGGGCTCCTGAAGCCGTTTCAGATGGCGGACTATGCCTTCGGCACGGCGGGCAAGCTCTCGATCTCGCGCACAGGCTTCACCGGCGACCTCGGCTACGAGCTCTGGACGACGCCCGACCGTGCGCTCGAGCTGTGGGACCGGCTGTTCGAGGCCGGCGCGCTCTACGGCCTGCGTGCCATCGGCACCACCGCCCTCAACATGGCGCGCATCGAGGCCGGGTTCATCATCACCAATCTCGACTTCATCTCGGCCGAGCAGGCCGTGCGCAACGACCGCACCCGCTCGCCGCTCGAGATGGGGCTCGACTGGATGATCGATTTCGACAAGGGCCACTTCAATGGGCGGCGCGCACTGCTCGAGGAGCGTGCCAGCAAGACCTCCAAGTGGGCGCTCGTGGGTCTCGATATCGAGGGTAATGTCTCGGCCGAGAATTCTCTGATCTACCACGATAAAAGGCGGGAGGTCGGGTACATCACAGCGGCCATCTGGTCGCCGACCGTTAAGCGTAACATCGCGCTCGCCCTCGTTGAGCGGCCCTATCACGCTGAGAAATCGGCTAACCTCTGGGTCGAGATCTACGCGCTCCGCGAGCTGCAGTACCACAAGCTCATGGTGAGGGCGCGCGTGACGGAACGGCCGTTCTTCAATCCTCCGCGGCGGCGGGCCAGCCCGCCTGCGGATTTTTAGAGGAGAAGAGGCGCGCATGGACCAGATCCACTCGTTCCATCCCTCGTCCCCGCTGCTCGGACGGTGGGAGCCGTCGTTGCCGGCCGTCTCCTACTATGATCCCTCCGTCTTCGAGCGTGAGCAGAAAGGCATCTGGGCGCGGAACTGGGTCTATGCCGGGCGCGCGAGCGACCTGCGGCCCATGACCCTGCGCCGGCTCGAGGTCGCGGGGCAGCATCTCATTCTGGCCAAGGACCAGGACGGCACCGTCACCTGCTTCCACAACACGTGCCGGCACCGCGGCGCCGAGCTTTGCAGTGCGGCTGAGCGCGCTCTCACGACGCGGCTCATCGTCTGCCCCTACCATCAGTGGAGCTACTCGCTGCAAGGCAAGCTCGTCGGCACGCCCTTCGTTGCTCTTACGGACGATTTCCAGAAGGCTGACTACGGACTGTTTCCCGTCCATGTGCGAGAGTGGAACGGCTTCCTCTTCGTATGCCTGGCAGAGACGGCGCCAGACTTCGCGAAGGCGCCGGACCTCGGACTCGCCATCTACGACAACTGGCCGATGGCGGAGCTCGTCACGGGCCACACTATGGTGACCGAGCTCGCCTGCAACTGGAAGATCTTCTGGGAGAACTTCAACGAGTGCCTGCACTGCCCGGGGATCCACCCCGACCTCTGCGACATGGTCCCGGTCTACAAGCAAGGCATCATGGGGCACGAGGAAGCGGTCGACTGGACGCCTGAGACGCCGAGGCCCGCCCACGGGCTCAAGCCCGGGGCGCGGACCTGGACCAAGACCGGACAGCCCTGCGGGCCCGAGTTCGCGGGCCTCAGCGAGGCCGAGCGCGACATCGGCTACACCTTCGTCACGCTGCTGCCGACGATGTTCATCGTGGCTCATGTCGACTACGTGCGGGCCGTCTCACTGCGTCCGCTCGGACCGGAGCGGACGGAGCTCAAGGCGGAGTGGCTGTTCCCGAAGGAGACGCTCGATGCGCCCGGCTTCGACCTTGGCAATGTCGTCGACTTTGCGAAGACCGTCATCCGGGAGGATGGCGACGCCTGCGAGATGAACCAGCGGGGCTTGAAGAGCAGCCGGTTCGAGCGGGGCATGCTCGCGCCGCAGGAGTTTGCAATTCATCAGTTTCACCAATGGGTGCGCCATCAATTGGAGGAGGCCGGCTCATGAACGTCGCCGTGGATCAGAAAAGGACGATGGCTCCGGAGAATTGGGATCGACGGGGCCTGCCCGCCTGGACCTATCGCAGCGCGGCCATGCTCGAGCTCGAAAAGCGCGAAATCTTCCATACGCATTGGCAGATCGCGGGCCACATCAGCGACCTGCCGGAGCCCGGCGACTATCTCGCCCTCGACATCGGCGAGGAGCGGGCGCTCGTCGTCAAAGGTGAGGATGGGGTCATCCGGGCCTTCAACAACCTGTGCCGTCACCGGGGCGCCCGTGTGGTGGCGGACACCCATGGCCACTGCAAGAACGCGCTCGTCTGCCCTTTCCATGGCTGGGTTTACAACCTCGACGGAACGCTGCGCGGCCCTGCACGTCCCAAGAGCTTCGGCGATCTCGACAGGAGCCAGTTCGGCTTGAAGCCCATCGAGATCGAGATCTGGCTCGGGTTCATCTTCATCCGGTTCCGGCCGGGTCCCCAGCCGCCGGTCGCGGAGCTGCTCGCCCTCTATCTTCCCGACCTTCGGGACTACGGCATCGAGCACCTGGTGCCGGCGTCTGGCTTTCAGCTCTCGGAGGTTCCGGTCAACTGGAAGTCGGTGCGCGACGTCGACAACGAGGGCTACCACGTGCCCATGGCCCATCCGGGTCTGCAGGACCTCTATGGCGCGGATTATCGAGATTTCACCTATGCAAATGGTTTAAGCGCGTCGAAAGCACAGTATAATGCCCACGCCGGCCGGCGCTGGAGCGTGCGCAACTATGTCAAGATCGCGCCGAAGGCCGAGTGGCTGCCAGAGGGCAAGCGCAGGATGTGGGCGTACTACGGCGTCTTTCCGAATGGCGTCATCTCGGTCACCCCCGAGGTCGTGCAGTTCTACCAGGAGTTCCCCGTCTCCACCAACAAGACCGTGGTCCGCGGTGCCACCTACCGGCGCCGGGAGGAGGATCGTCGTCTGCGGGCCGCCCGCTATCTCGCGGCCCGGATCGATCGCGAGACGTTCCGTGAGGACCAGCAGCTCACGATCTGGTCCAATGAGGCGATGAAGTCGGAGGCCTTCGAGGGCTTCCATCTCTCGGATCTCGAATACGGCGTGCGCAATCATCACGACCAGTTGAGGCGCCTCCTTCCCGTGATGACCGTGGATCAGGCGCCGGCCGAAGCCAGACTTCACGAGCTCAACGCCGAGATCAGGGCGAAGCTCGCCGGATCGACTGTCAGCCCGCAGCTAGAAAGGGAGAACCGATGACGAAAGTTACGCGACGTACAGCCTTGGGCCTCGTGGGCGGTGCGGCCGCCCTCTCGATGCCGTTCATCAAGCGGGCCCACGCCGAGGACAAAACCCTCAACGTCTACAACTGGGCCGACTACATCGGTGAGACCACGCTCGCGGACTTCGAGAAGGCCTCGGGCATCAAGGTGACCTACGACACCTACTCCTCGAGCGAGGAGATGGAAGCCAAGATGCTGGCCGGCAGCACGGGCTACGACATCGCGACGATGGCCGGCAGCAGCATGAACCGCTTCATCAAGGCGGGCGTCTTCCAGAAGCTCGACCGCAGCAAGCTCACGAGCTGGGGCAATCAGGACCCGGAGATCCTGAAGATCCTCGAGGGCTGGGACCCGGGCAACCTGTACGGCATCCCGTACATGTGGGGCACCACGGGCATCACTTACAACGTCGACATGGTGAAGGCGCGCATTCCCGATGCCGACTTCGAATCCATGGACCTCATCTTCAAGCCCGAGAACGCCGCCAAGCTCGCCGACTGCGGCATCTCGATGCTCGACGCACAGCAGGATGTGATCGGCATGGCGCTCGCCTACCTCGGCATCGAGGGCGACACTCCCGACGTCGCGCAATATCAGAAGGTCGTCGACCTCTATAAGCCGATCCGCAAGTACATCCGCACCTTCGACAGCACGAACTACCTCAACGCCATCCCGAACAAGGAGCTCTGTGTCGTCAATAACTGGTCGGGCGACTATGCCACGGCCAAGACGCGGGCCGAGGAAGCGGGCGTCAAGGATCTCAATCTCGCTTACTACGTGCCCAAGACCGGCGCGCCTGCGTGGGTCGACTGCATGTGTATCACGGTCGATTCCAAGCGCGTGGAGAACGCGCACAAGTTCCTGGAATTCCTGCTGCAGCCCGAGGTGATCGCGGGCTGCACGAATTTTACGAACTACGCGAACGCCAATATTCCAGCGAAGAAGTTCGTCACGCCCGAGATCCTGAGCAACACGGCCGTCTATCCGGACCAGGCGACCATGAAGAAGCTGTGGGTGCCCCGGCCGATGAACGAGGAGCAGGACAAGGCAATGACGCGCGCCTTTGCCGAGATCAAGTCGGGCTGAGACTTCCCGGGCGACGCATCGCATTGAGTGCAAGAATGATGCGAAGGACATCATGCCAGACACGGGCTCCCTTCCTATCGTAGCCGCCACCACGGCGACGCCCTTCATCCGGATCTCGGAGGTCACCAAGAAGTTCGGGGACTTCGTCGCCGTGGACAACGTGTCGATCGACATCATGAAGGGCGAGCTGTTTGCCCTTCTCGGCGGATCGGGCTGCGGCAAGACCACCCTGCTGCGCATGCTGGCCGGCTTCGAGACGCCGACGGGCGGAAAGATCTACATCGACGGCCAGGATATGGCGGATGTGCCGCCCTACGATCGGCCGGTGAACATGATGTTTCAGTCGTATGCGCTCTTTCCGCATATGACGGTGGAGAAGAATATTGGCTATGGCCTGAAGCACGAGGCCATGACAGAGGCCGAGCGATGCGACAGGGTCAAGCAGATGCTGGACCTCGTGCAGCTCACCCCGCTCGCGCTGCGCAAGCCGCATCAGTTGTCCGGCGGTCAGCGCCAGCGCGTGGCGCTCGCGCGCGCGCTCGCCAAGCAGCCGAAGGTGCTGCTGCTCGACGAGCCGCTCGGCGCTCTCGACAAAAAGCTGCGCGAGCACACGCAGTTCGAGATCTCGAACATCCAATACAAGACCGGCATCACGTTCGTGGTCGTCACCCATGACCAGGAGGAGGCGATGACGCTCGCCTCCCGCATCGCCGTCATGGACAAGGGCGTGGTGCGCCAGATCGGCACGGCAACCGACGTCTACGAGTATCCGAACTGTCGCATGGTGGCGGGCTTCATCGGCTCGGTCAACATGCTCGAGGGCAAGGTCACGGGGTGCTCGGATGCGCTCACCACCATCGACGTGCCGGCGCTCGGCATAGCCGTCAAGGCCAAGCCGGACCGCAGACTTGCTTCCGGTCAGACCATTACGGTGGCCATCCGTCCCGAGAAGATCGCGATCAGCCGCGAGGAGCCTACGGGGTCGGGCAACGCCTTGCGCGGGCTTGTCTACGACCTCGGCTATTTCGGCAAGGACTCGCTCTACCGCGTCAAGCTGCCGACGGGGACCGTGCTTTCCGTCAACAGCGTGAATGCGCGTCGTGCAGGCGAGAACGAGCGCGTCGCACAGTGGGAGGACGAGGTCTGGCTCTCCTTCGATCCCACGTCCGTGATCCTCTTGGTGGACTGATCATGAGCGGGGATGCGCATAGCGAGACAGGTTTCAGCGGGTGGTTCAACCGCACTGGCTGGCGCAGCCTGCTTGTCGGGACGCCCTATGTCTGGCTGCTCGCCTTCTTCTTCGTGCCGTTCCTGATCGTGGTGGCGATGAGCCTCGCCATGAGAGCGGGCCAGTCGCCGCCGTTTGCCTTCCTCGACACCTGGCCCTATGTCCGCTTCGACAATTTCGCGCGTCTGTTCGAGGACGACCTCTTCGTCCGCTCGTTCTTCATCTCTCTCTACAACGCGGCCATCGCCACGGTGCTGTGCCTGCTGCTCGGCTACCCGATGGCGCTTTGTCTCACGCGGGTCAGCCGGAGCTGGCGCAACTTTCTCCTGATGCTGGTGATCCTGCCGTTCTGGACGTCGTTCCTGCTGCGCGTCTATGCCTGGATCGGGCTCATGGGCTCCAACAGCTGGTTCAACAGGGGGTTGACGGCGGCCTACAACTCGGTGGTTCCCGATACCTGGGCCATTCACGCCCTCCAGCTCATGAATACGAACTTCGCCGTCGTGCTGGTAATGGTCTACTCGTATCTGCCGTTCATGATCCTGCCGCTCTATGCCAACCTCGAGCGGCTCGACTACACGCTGAACGAGGCCGCGCTCGATCTCGGCTCGAAGCCCAGTCAGGTGTTCTGGGACATTACGCTGCCGCTCTCGGTGCCGGGCATCATCGCCGGCGGGCTGCTGGTCTTCATTCCGGCCTCGGGCGAGCTCATCATCCCGAGCCTGGTCGGCAACTCTGCCGACCCGATGATCGGCCGCGTCATCTCGGATCAGTTCGCGTCCGCGCGCGACTGGCCCATGGCCTCGGCGGTGGCGGTGGCGCTGCTCATTCTCCTCGTCTTTCCGATGATCGCCTACAGCCATTTCGAAACGAAGGCGCAGGCCCGGCGGGAGATGGAGCAATGAACCGCCGCCCTATCTTTCTTCTGTCCTGCCTCTGCTTCGGCTTCGCCTTCTTCTACGTGCCGATCCTGTCGATGATCGTGTTCTCGTTCAACAAGTCGCGGCTTGCGACCGTGTGGGGCGGGTTCTCGACGGAGTGGTACGGCAAGCTCTTCCAGAACGACCAGATCATGAACGCGGCGATCCTCTCGCTCGAGATCGCTCTCGTGAGCGCGACGATCGCGACCATCCTCGGAACCATGACCGGCATCGCGCTCGCCCGCTTCAGGCGCTTCCGCGGGCGCACGCTGCTCACGGGGCTCGTGACCGCGCCGCTCATCATGCCGGAGGTGATCACGGGCATCTCGCTCTTGATGATGTTCATCGTGCTGGCCCAGTGGATCGGCTGGCCTGCGACGCGCGGCTTCACGACCATCACCATCGCGCACATCACCTTCTCGCTCACCTACGTGACGACGATCGTGCAGTCGCGGCTCGCGTCGGCGGACATCGCCGTCGAGGAGGCCGCGCTTGATCTCGGCTCGAAACCCTGGCAGGTGCTGAAGGACATCACGCTGCCGATCATCTCGCCGGCCATCATGTCGGGCTGGCTGCTGGCGTTCACGATCTCGCTCGACGACGTCGTCATCACGAGCTTCACGACGGGTCCCGGCTCGACCACCTTGCCGATCCTGATCTGGAGCAAGGTCAAGCTTGGCGTGACGCCGGATATCAATGCGCTGGCGACGATCATCGTGCTCGCCGTTGCCACGGGCGTCGGCATCGCGAGCTATGTGATGCACCGCGTGGAGACGCGGCGCGAGCTCGACACGCAGCTCGCGATCAAGGCGAACGGGTGATGCCGATGGCCCGCATCGTTCCTGCAACGCCCGAGGACCGCGCGCAGCTCGCGCTGCTCGCAACTCCTCCCGACGAAGCCATGTCTGGCCGCATACGCTATGCCGCTGCGATGTATTTCTATCAGCGTGGCATGATCAGCGAGGAGTGTCTCGAGGTCTACCGGATCTGCTCGCGTCTCGACCGCGAGGATCCGGTGCCGTTTCTCACTCGCGTGGGGCTCGCCGAGGAGGTTGAGGCCATGCGGACGATTGCTTGGAAGGAGGCCAGCTCGTGTCCATGAAGCCTGTGAACCAGGAAGACCGCCGCGTCATCAATATCAAGACGGGCGAGTTCAAGCCGTTCGTCTACGAGGACGGTGCCGCCTTAGGCGACAGCGTGCTGCAGCTCAACGACGAGCTGCCGCTCGGGGTCGGCTTTCACGTGTATCGCATGCCTGCCGGCATGACGACACGGCCGCACCGGCATAACGGGCACGAGCAGTTCCTCATCCTGGAAGGCGAGCTGATCGAGAACGACGGCACGGTGCTCAAGGCTGGCGATCTGGTTTGGTTCCGGGACGGTACGGAGCATTGCTCCTATACGCCTAACGGGTGCCTGCTCGCGGTGCATATCGCGGGACCGGAAACCCCGGTCGACTAAGCCCGATGCCAAGGCACCGCACGCGCGCCGAGCTCGAGTCCGGCCTGCCCGACATCCTGGCGTCGCCCGCGGACGACGGCGAGCTCTGCGCAATCGTCGTGCGCCCGTGTCATGGCGAGAGAATAAGCCTCGAGAGCTGTGCGATCAGTGCGGCAGGAGGCGCGGAGGGCGATCACTGGGCCAAGGGCTGCTGGAAGTCGACCGACGATGGGCGGCCGGATCCAGACGTCCAGATCTGCATCATGAACGCGCGCTGTATCTCGCACATCGCGGGGGAGCGCGAGCACTGGGCCCCCGCGGGCGACAATCTCTTCGTAGACTTGGACCTCTCGCCGGAGAACCTGCCGGCCGGGCAGGCACTCGCGGTCGGCTCTGCGGTGATCGAGGTCACGGCCGTGCGCCACTTCGCGTGCTCGTTCTTCATCGAGCGCTTCGGCCGCGACGCCGCCGTGTTCGTCAACACGGGTCAGGGGCGCAAAAACCGTCTGCGCGGCATCTACGCCCGGGTCCTCCAGGACGGGCAGGTGCGCGTGGGCGACCGCGTGCGCAAGATCCCGCGCTGACCTGCCCTCCTTAGTGGCAAAAAATCTGTCTCCGCCGGTTCCCGCGCGTGCTCCCGGCCTCGCTCAGCTTTACATGCATTCACATTCGTGAAAAAGTGGTCTGTCACTTCAAGTTCGTGGTGCTGGTGATGATGGCAGCCGCCGCTCTCTCTTGCGTGTGGGATCAGGGCCCGCTTCCTGGGCCCGTTGCCTCGGCCGCGATCGAAGCCTCGGAAGACAATGACCTCGTCATCGTTGGCGGCGGCATCCTGGGGCTCTCGACCGGGCTTCACGCGGCGCGCCTGGGTCTCAAGGTGCGCATCCTCGATGCGGGCGAGATCGGAGGCGCGGCCTCGGGCCTCAACGGCGGGCAAGTCATCCCAGGCCTTAAGCATGATCCCGATTGGCTCATGGCGCACTTTGGTGCTGTGCGGGGCGCCGAGCTCGTCCGTTTCGCTGCCGGCACGGCGGACGCCGTCTTCGACCTCATCGAGCGCGAGGGGCTCAACGTCCCGCACGTGCGCACGGGGTGGATCCAGGCCGCGGTCTCCTCGGCGGCGGCGGAGGCCGGCGCCAGGCGGGCGCAGCAATGGCAGGCGCGGGGCGTCGCGGCCAAGGTTCTGTCGGCAGCGGAGGTTGCGGCGGCCACGGGCGCCGAAGGCTATGTCGGCGGCTGGCTCGATCCGCGCGCCGGTGTCATCCAGCCGCTCGCCTATACGCGGGAGCTCGCGCGCCTTGCTGTCGCCGCGGGCGTAAAAATTGCCGCCAATACGCGTGCCACAAAGCTTGCACGCGTCGCCGGGGGCTGGCGCGTCGAGACGTCATCGGGGAGCACCATCGGCGCGAAGGCCGTGCTGGTCGCCACCAACGCCTACACGGATGCGCTGGTGCCGGGTCTCGCCCGCACGCTGCTGCCGCTCAACTCGTTGCAGATCGCAACCGCGCCGCTCCCGGCCGAGGCGCGGGCCGCCATTCTTCCGGAGGGGCAGGCCGTCTCGGATTCCCGGCGCATTCTCGTCTACTACCGCAAGTCGCCGGACGGGCGGTTGATGCTCGGCGGGCGTGGGCCCATGGCTGCGCCGACCGGCCCCGGAGACTGGGCTCACCTCGAGCGGGCCATGCTGCGGCTCTTCCCGGCGCTCTCCGGGATCGCCATCGAACGGCGTTGGTTCGGCCGTGTGGCGATGACGCTCGACCATCTGCCGCATCTGCACGAGCCCGAGCGGGGCTTGCTGGCCGCGGTTGGCTGCCAGGGGCGCGGTGTCGGGCTCATGACGGCGCTGGGGCCGTACCTTGCCCGTGCCATCGTCTCGGGCGACCGCGGCGAGCTGCCGTTTCCCCTCACGCCGATTCGGCCAATCCCGCTGCATTGCTTCCGGCACATCGGGATCGGGGCCGCGATCGCCTGGTACCGCCTGATCGATGCGGTTGGCCTATGACGGCCGTTGACACATTCGAAAATGTGAAAAATAGTATGTCAGTTTCATTATTGCGAACCCACGATGCCCAGTGAGCCACCTGGATCAGCGGTTCTCCCCTCCGGCGCCTCGCGCCGGGCCTTCCTGCTCGGCATGAGCGCACCTGGCGTGCTGGCGTCCCTCGGCCTCGTGCTCTTCCCGCTTACCGTTGTCCTTCTCCTCGGCTTCCGCGAGAACGACGGCTCTCTGCTCGGGGCGGGGTTCACGCTGCAGAATTTCGCGACGGCGCTTTCCGATCCCCTCTATGCGGCCGTGATGATGCGCACGGTGCTGATCGCCGGGCTGGTGACGCTGCTCACCGTGGTCGCGGCCTATCCCGTTGCCTACTACCTCGCCTTTCTGGCCGGGCCGCGCCAGGGGCTCATCCTGTTCCTCGTCATGCTGCCGTTCTGGACGAGCTATCTCTTGCGCGTGTTCGCGTGGAAGATCGTGCTCGCCTACAACGGCGTGCTCAACTCGGCGCTCCTCACGACCGGGCTCACGACCGAGCCGATCCTCGCATTTCTCAACTCGCCGCTCGCCGTGCTCGTGACGCTGGCGCACGCCTATGCGGTGTTCGCCATCCTGCCCATTTTCGTCGCGCTCGGCACCATTCCGCGCTCGCTGCTCGAGGCCGCCTCCGACCTCGGCGCGCACCCGATCCACGTGTTCCGCAAGGTCGTACTGCCGATGTCGATGCCGGGAGTGCTCGCAGCCTCGCTCGTCGTCTTCATCTCGACCATCGGCGACTTCGTCACCCCGTCGCTCGTCGGCGGACCCTCCAGCACCATGATCGGCTCGATCATTCAGGCGCAGTTCGGCAAGGCCAACGACTGGCCGTTCGGGTCGGCGCTCGCCGTGCTCGTCATGCTGGTGATCCTTGCGGTCGTGCTTCTCGTGCGGGCCGGGGACAAGCGCTATGGGAGCCGGACATGAGCGGTGGAGCGCGCGTGAGCTGGCTTGCTATCTACGTCGGGGCCTACATCGTCTTCCTGTTCCTGCCGATGGCGCTCATTCCACTCTTCTCGGTGAACGACTCGATCCAGGCCGCGTTCCCGCTCAAGGGCTTCACGCTCGCCTGGTACGAGAGCCTGCTCGACAACGACACGCTGCATGGCGCGGTCCGCAACAGCCTCACGGTCGGGGCGAGCTCGGCGCTGCTCGCCACGGCGGCCGGCGTCTCCATCGCCTACATGGAGGTCGCGAGCGGCGATCGCATCTCCAACGCCATCTCGGCCTTCGCGCGGCTACCGGTGCTGATCCCGGGCGTGATCGTCGGCATTGCGCTCCTCATCCTCGTCAACCTTGCAGGGCTCGGCCCCTCGCGCACGTCGATCGTGCTCGGGCACACGCTCGTCGCTTTGCCGACCTCCGTCATCATCCTGCGCAACCGCTTCTCTGCGCTGCCAAAGAGCCTGCGCGAGGTCGCCATGGATCTCGGCGCCAGCGAATGGGTCACCTTCCGGCGCGTGATGCTGCCGCTGGCGCTGCCCGCCATCGCGTCCGCGTTCCTCCTTTCGTTCCTGACCTCGTTCGACGAGTTCATCGTTGCGTTCTTCCTCGCCGGCACCGAGCCCACGCTGCCGATCTTCATCTGGAGCCAACTCCGCTTTCCCAAGGCGCTTCCCAGCATCATGGCGCTCGGGACCGTGACCTTGGCGGCCTCCATCGCGATCGCGACGGTGGCCGAGCTCATCCGCCGCCGCGGTTCGAGCGGCGCGATCGCGCCGCCGGTCGGGGTGACCGGCGTCACGGCGCAGCCCTAGTCGCCCCAAGAGGAGAGGAACCTTCCGATGCACACACGACTGACAAAGACACGGGTCCGCGGGACCGTCGGTGTCCTCGCGCTTGCCGCTTGCACGCTGGCTCTGCCCGCGCTCGCCGGCGACAAGCTCACCTACTTCACGTGGTCGGGCTACGAGCTGCCTGACTTCAACAAGAGCTATCTCGCCGCCCATCCCGATGCGGTCGAGGCGACGATCTTCAGCGATGACGATGACGCCTTCACCAAGGTGAAGGCCGGGTTCCACCCGGATCTCGCGCACCCCTGCTACGACAAGGTCGCACGCTGGAACAAGGAAGGCCTGCTGCAGCCGATCGAGACGGCGCGCATCAAGAACTGGGACAAAATCTTCCCCGTCTTCAAGAATCTCCCGGACATCCAAGCCGGTGACGGCAAGGTGTGGTTCGTGCCGTGGGACTGGGGCAACACGTCGATTCTCTACCGCACGGACCTCGTCAAGGACCCGGAGCTGAGCTGGAACCTGCTGTGGGACAAGAAGTACAGCGGGCGCATCGCGACCATCGACGCTGTGCATGATACGCCCGTCGTCGCGGCGCTGCTGGCGGGCGTCAACCCGTTCGACATGACACCGGCCGACCTCGAGAAGGTGGGCGCGAAGCTCCGCGAGCAGCGGCCTCTGCTGCGCAGCTACACGACCGACATGACGTCGGTCGAGCAGTCGCTCGCGAGCGGCGAGCTGATCGCCGCCATGACCTGGAACGCGTCGGCGACCACGCTCAGGAAGCAAGGTGTCAGCGTCGATTTCATGAAGCCGAAAGAGGGCATGCTGACCTGGAGCTGCGGGTTCGTGCTGCTCAAGGACGCCAAGAACGTCGATCTCGCCTACGACTTCATCAACAGCCGCCTCGAGGCCGAATCGGCCAAGGAGCTGATCACCCAGTATGGGTACGGCGCTGCCTCGCAGGCCGCGTTCGCGCTGGTGCCCAAGGAGGAGCTCGACCGCCTGCAGCTTCCGGCGGACCCCGAGATTGCGCTCAAGACCACCGTCTTCACCGGGCCGATGAAGCAGAACGACGACCTTGCCAAGCTCTTCGAGAAGGTCAAAGCCGGCGGCTGACACCGGCGACACCGTAAAGCCGCGCCGGGATGGACCGGCGCGGCTGCCAACAAGGATACGCAACGTGACTGCCGATGACATGAGCGATGCCCTGGCCGAGAGTGCGGAGCCGTCGCCGCCGGGAATCCGCGATGCCGACGTGCGCGTCGGCAGGCGCATTCGTGCGCTCCGGCTCGAGCGCAACCTCGCGCTTGCCGACTTGGCGCAGCGGGCGGGCATCTCTGTCGGCGCGCTGAGCCAGATCGAGCGCGGGCTTACCTCGCTCAGGGTGCGGGTGCTGTGGCCACTTGCCGCCGCGCTCGGGATCGAGCCGCACAGCCTCTTCTCCGATGCGGCGGACGCGGGAAGCGATCTCTATGTGGTGCGGGCGGGAAGCCGCCGTGAGATCCCGGCCCTGTCCGAAGGCATCCGCAAGGAGCTGCTCTCGCCGCCTGGCGCCGTTCTCACAGGACTTCTGGTGTACGTCGAGCCGGGCTGCGGCACGCAGGCCGCCTACGCACATGCCGGCCACGAGATCGGCCTCGTGCGGACGGGGGAGGTCGAGCTCACGGTCGACAACGTCGTCTATCGGCTCAAAACGGGCGACAGCTTCGCCTTCAAGAGCACGCTCGCGCACACGTTCCGCAATCCCGGGACGGAGCGTTGCGAGATCCTCTGGGTCAACACGGCGAGACCGTTCGAGGTCGGCAATGGCGCCTGAGCCGCTGCTCCATCTCGAGCGTGTCTCCAAGGTATTCCCCGGCGGGATCGTCGGGCTCGACCGGATCAACCTCGACATCGGGCAAGGCGAGCTCGTGAGCCTGCTCGGGCCTTCAGGCTGCGGGAAGACGACGTGCCTGCGCGTCATCGCGGGCTTCGAGGAGCCGACCGAAGGCTGCGTGCTCCTCGACGGGCGGGACATCACGGCGCTACGCCCGTATGACAGGCCGGTCAACACCGTGTTCCAGGACTACGCGCTTTTTCCGCACATGGACGTCGCCGAGAATGTGGGCTTCGGGCTCTCGCTGCGCTCGCTCAGCGCCGACACGATCCGCCGAAAGGTGGCGGACGCGCTTGCCCTCGTCGGCCTTGCCGAAAAGAGCGAGGCGCGCGTCTCGGCGCTGTCGGGTGGGCAGAGGCAGCGCGTGGCGCTCGCCCGTGCGCTGGTCTGCGAGCCGCGCGTTCTGCTGCTCGACGAGCCGCTCTCGGCGCTCGATGCGAATCTGCGCGAGCAGATGCAAGTCGAGCTCAAGCGGCTGCAGGCGCGCCTCGGCATGACCTTCATCATGGTCACGCACGATCAGACGGAGGCGCTTTCGATCTCGGACCGCGTGGTTGTGATGAGCCGGGGGCGCATCGAGCAGATCGCGACGCCACCCGAGCTCTACGACGCACCCGCGACGCGTTTTGTCGCGACCTTCATCGGCACCATGAACGTGCTCGAGGGGCGAGTGATCGAGAGCGGGGCCGGCGCGCTCAAGATCGGCGTGGGGCCGCTTGTGCTGGACGCGGAGGCGAGCAGGGCGGAGGCGGTGCCAGCGGTGGGCGAGACGGTGCCGGTCTGCGTCCGCCCGGAGGACATCGTGATCGAGACCAGCGCGTGCTTCGGGGCGGTCCCCGCTCGTGTGGTTGCGACCGTTTTCCATGGCTCGACGCTGAGGGTGCTTGCGGAGCTTCAGGATGGAACGGCGCTCACCGTCGATGCTCCGCGCCGCGGTCTCGACTGCGAGCCGGGGGCGCCGATCCAGCTCGCCGTGCGTTCCGGCGCTGCGCGTGTGCTGGCGCGTACGTGAAAAGCAGTCTTCGCCTAAGCGGGTGTGCTCATTGCGAGGCCCGGGGCGCATTGCTTCAAGGCATCCATATCGAGCACCTCGAAGCGGCGCCGTCCCGACGTCGCGATGATGCCCTGGCTTCTCAATCGAGTCATCTGCCGGCACACGGTCTCGAGGCGGAGGCCGAGGCACTCGGCGATCTCCATACGCGAGAGCGGGAGCGATAGGCCGATGCGGCGGGGCTCATCTTTCATCTCGTGAGAAGGCGGTCGCGTCAAACGCTCGGCGATGACGTGAAGCAGGGTCGCGACCTTCTCCTGGGCGGTGGTGCGACCGAGGAGGAAGGCCCAGTCGCGTGCGCGGTCGAGGTCGCCCAAGATGCGCTTCAAAAGCGCGCGCTCGATATCGGGATGGTCTCGCATCAGCGCCTCGAAGGCGCGTCCCGAGAAGCAGCATAGCTCGAGTGTAGTTGCCGCCTCGGCCGAGAGGCTCGTGGGCTCCATCAGCGGACGGCCCACGAAGTCGGACGGGAACTGGAGGCCTACGATCTGCTGGCGCCCGTCGGGCTTGGCGGTGACGAGCTTGACCACGCCGGAAACAATGATCGCGAACGAGCGTGCGGGCTGGGTCGCGCCGTAGATCGCGCGGCCGGCAGGAATGCGCATCCGGTGCGAGATGGCCGCAAGCGCTTTCGCGGCCTCCTCGCCGATCGCGCCGCAGAGGGACGAGGCCTGGACAGGGCATGCGAGACAGCGGGGAGGGAGGGTCATGTCGGCGTGGCTCTGGCTCCGGATTTCGCCCGGGGTCTTCACGCCAGCATGCGCATCCCTGCGCGACTGTATTTGATCGAAGTCAAAGGGCAGACCCCGGTCACGTTGAGGCCGGGGCAAAGGCGGGCGGTGCTGTCCTCTGACTCGTTGCGACACCGCGCCCCTGACCGCAAAGCTTATTGCAAATACATCTCATTTTCCCATTCGATTTCGAAACGCAATGAACGCCGTAGAAAAAATCTTTGAACGACCTTTCAAATTTATATTCGCTAAACCAATGGAGTGCATTTTTTTCCTGTGATGCTCAGCGAGCTGTATGAAGCAGCCGCTCGATCGGACGAGGAAAAAATGACCTTCGGTAGAAGGGACATTCTGCGCCTTGCAACGGGAGGATGCGCCTATTGCCTGGTAGCCGGGCGCGTCGGGCACGCCGCGGAGCACGGAGCTGGAGCGGCGACCAGCAAGCCTCATTGGTCATACGAAGGGGAAACCGGTCCAGGGCACTGGGGCGAGCTGTCGCCGGACTTCAAGGTCTGCCAGCTCGGCCTCGAGCAGACGCCGATCGATCTCTCCTCAAGTATGAAGGGAGACGCGGGCGGCATCAGCTTCGACTACCGTTCGCTGCCGCTGCGCCTTCTCAATAATGGCCACACCATTCAGGTGAACGCCGATCCGGGCTGCTCCTGCACGATCGGCACGACGAAATACGAGCTCGTCCAGTTCCACTTTCATCACCCGAGCGAGCACCTGCTCGATGGCAAAGCCTTCGAGATGGAGGTTCACTTCGTGCACAAGTCGGCGGAGGGCGCGTTGGCCGTCGTCGGCGTGTTCTTCCAGCCGGGTTCACACAACGCCGGCCTGCAACCGATCTTCGACCAAATGCCAAAGGCCGAAGGGCCCGAGGTCAGGGCGTCGGGGCAGTTCGATCCGGCCGCGTTCTTTCCCGTGTCACGTGGCTTCTTCCGCTACGCGGGCTCGCTCACAACGCCGCCCTGCTCGGAGGGACTGACATGGACTGTGTTCCGAGATGCGATCGAGGCATCGCCCGAGCAAATCCGCCAGTTTGCCAACCTGTTTCCAAACAACGCACGGCCGGTTCAACCAAAGAACCGCCGCTTCCTGATCGAAACCAACTCCTGATCATCCAAAAAAAAGGCTCGTGCATCATGTTCACAATCAAAAGTAAGCTGCTCGCGTTACTCGGACTGCTGTTCGCCGCCATAGGCGCCATCGTATGGGCAGGGTGGAGCGCCACACGAATCGGCGAGGAAGCGCTCCAAACCACCTACGCGGACCGCGTGGTTCCATTGAAGGACCTCAAACTTGTTGGTGACCTCTATGCGGTCAACATTGTCGACGCGTCCCACAAAGTCCGCAACGGCAACTTCACGTGGGAAGAGGGCATCAAATCCGTCGAGACTGCAAAGAAGGATATAGAAATACATTGGAAGGCTTACGACGCCACCAAAATGGACGCCGCTGAGCGGGGGCTTGCAGACGAAGCCGCTCGCCGCATGGCAGCCGCCGACAATGACGTCGGCGACCTTTTGGCAGCCCTGAAAGCCCATAATCGAGCCGCGCTCGACATCTTTGTCGTAGAGCGCCTGTATCAGGGCATTGATCCCGTCGGCGAGACCATCAGCAAATTGATCGAGCTCCAAGTCGACGTTGCTAAGAAGGTCTACGACGAATCGGTCGTTTCGTTTGCTGCGGCCTCGAGACTCATGTTGGTGATCATAGTCGCTGCCGCGTTGATTTTCGCGTTCGCTAGCTGGACGACTGTCTTCCGTATTTCGAAACCTCTTGAGCAACTATCCGCGGCCATGGATGAGCTTGCCGCCGGCAATTTTGAGCTCGTTCTGCCCGGTGTCGGCCGCGAAGACGAACTTGGCCACATCGCATCCGCTGTCAATCGCTTCAAGGTCATGTCGGTCGAGAAAGCGTCGGCCGAGGCGGAGATGAAGCGAGCCGAGGAAGATCGCGCCACTCAGAAACGCAAGGCCGACATGAACCGCCTTGCCGATGAGTTCCAGCGTGCGGTCGGCAGCATCGTCGAGACCGTATCGCAGGCCTCCGGCCAGCTCGAGACCGCGGCGGGCGCCCTCACCAAGACGGCGGAGACGACGCAGCAGCTCTCGGGAATGGTCGCTGCGGCCTCCGAGCAGACGTCCGCCAACGTCCAAGGTGTTGCCGCGGCCTCCGAGCAGCTCTCGTCCACGGTGACGGAGATCAGCCGGCAAGTGCAGGAAAGCAGCACGATTGCCAATGCGGCGGTGGAGCAGGCCCAGAAGACCAATGCCAGCGTCGGCGAGCTGTCGCAGTCGGCCGAGCGCATCGGCAATGTCGTAGGCCTGATCAACAACATTGCTGGTCAGACCAACCTCTTGGCCCTCAACGCCACCATCGAGGCGGCGCGTGCCGGCGAGGCCGGAAAGGGCTTCGCGGTCGTGGCCCAGGAGGTGAAGGCGCTTGCCGATCAGACCGGCAAGGCAACGAACGAGATCTCGGCTCAGATCGCCGGCATGCAGGCTGCCACGCGGGATGCGGTCGGCGCGATCCAGGAGATCACGACGACGATCACTCGCATGTCCGAGATTGCTGGCGCTATTGCCGCGGCGGTCGAGGAGCAGGGGGCGACGACGCAGGAGATCAGCCGCAACGTCTCCGAGGCGGCGAAGGGCACCTCCGAAGTCGCGTCGAGCATCACGGATGTCAGCAGGGGCGCGGGAGAGACCGGCTCGGCCTCGTCGCAGGTGCTCTCCTCGGCCAAGGCGCTCTCGGTCGAGAGCCGGACTCTCAGGACGGAGGTCGAGCGGTTCGTCGCGACTGTGCGCGCCGCCTGAGCCAGAGCGCGGCGTGCACCAAGACAGCACCTCATATCTCGACGCACGGCGGCCGTCGGGCACTTCCCAAAGCAATCCGTGACCGACCGCTGCCGGCGCCGATGTGTGGGGCGCCGCTGTGGGATCGCGAACCACACGTGGCGGCGACAATCCAAGACCGAGCGCGCAGAGCGTTCGCTTCCGGCATGGGCGCGCCGGCAGTCGCCATGACTGTCGGCGGTCTCGCTCGCGCCTCCAGCCGAAATGGCGTCAGAGATGCGCTAAGGTGATGTGGGGGCTAACGCTCCACATTGTCCCGTCGATCGTGTTTGGTTCCAGACAGGCGGTCCTGCTGCTCTGTGGCCCATCGCTCGGCCTGCGATTTGAGCCTAAAGGTCTTGGATACCGACTTGCCGTGATGGCGCAGCTGGGCCCGCCAGTTGCCGGAAGGGAGCTTGACGATGCTTGCCATGGCGGTATGTCCAATTCTCTATCGGATGCACTCGCAATGAAGGTCGTTCGTGCTCACGCCGCTCACGTGAGCAATTCGTGAGCGTGGAAGCTGAAAACACCCGATGGCAGGTGAGAACAGCTGCGAACAAGCGTGAGCATGTTCACGGTTCATGCTTTTGAGGCATATAGGAAAATGCGTGCAATCTCAATCGCATAGGTTCTGCGTGGCCCCCATGATGGATTGGACGGACCGGCATTGCCGCGTCTTCCATCGCATCCTGACGCGGCATGCGCGGCTCTATACGGAGATGGTGACGGCGGATGCCGTGATCCATGGCGACCGCGCGCGTCTGCTCGGGTTCTCGGACGTGGAGCGGCCGCTCGCACTGCAGCTCGGGGGATCGGATCCGGCCAAGCTCGCGGACGCTGCTGTCATCGGCGAGGCCGCGGGCTACGACGAGATCAACCTCAATGTGGGCTGCCCGTCCGACCGTGTACAGGAGGGTCGCTTCGGAGCCTGCCTGATGGCCGAGCCCGAACTCGTTGCAGCATGCGTGCGAGCGATGGGTGATCGGGTGCGCATCCCGGTGACCGTCAAGTGCCGCATCGGCATCGACGACCAGGATTCGGAGGCGGATCTTCAGCGCTTCATCGAGCGGGTGGCGGACGCGGGCGTCACGATCTTCATCGTGCATGCGCGCAAGGCGTGGCTCGAGGGGCTGTCGCCCAAGGAGAACCGCGAGATCCCGCCGCTCGACTACGGTCGCGTGTACCGGCTCAAGGCGTCGCGGCCGGATCTCACGATCGTGCTCAACGGCGGCATCGAAACGCTCGAGGCCGCGGCCGGGCATCTGGCGCATGTCGACGGCGTGATGCTGGGGCGCGCAGCCTATCAGACGCCCTATGTGCTGGCTGAGGTCGACGGCCTGCTGTTCGGCGATGCGACGCCTCTGCTCTCGCGCGGCGAGGTCGTCGCGCGCCTTCTGCCGTATGTGCGGAGTCATGTTGAGCTGGGCGGGCGGCTCAACAACATCACGCGCCACATCCTCGGCCTCTTCCACGGGCAGCCGCGGGCGCGTCTCTTCCGCCGTCACCTCAGCGAGCATGCGACCGGCCCGGACGCCAGCTTGCGCGTGCTGGAGGAGGCCCTCGCGCTCACGCTCGGAAGCAACCTGGATATGTCTCCGGGCGCGCTCGCCGCGGAGTAAGGGGCCCCACTCATGGATCTCGGCGTTTCCACGGGCGATGTCGCCCTGCTCGTTGCGGCGCTGATCGCCGGTGGGCTCGTCACGGGCTTTCTCGCCGGCATGCTCGGCGTGGGCGGCGGCGGGATTCTCGTTCCCGTCCTCTACGAGACGTTCACGTTCCTCTCGGTGCCCGAAGGCATCCGCATGCACCTGGTGCTCGGCACGTCGTTCGCGGTCATCGTGCCGACGGCGATCCAGTCTTTCCGAGGGCACCTGGCGCGCAACGCGGTGCATGTGGATTGGGTGAAGCGGCTTGCGCCGTTCGTGGTTGCGGGCGTGCTGCTCGGCATCGTGCTCGTCTCGAGCGTGAGCAGTGCGGCGCTCAAGTGGGTGTGGATCGTCTGCGGCGCGTTCCTGTCCCTCAAGATGGCGCTCGGACGGGAGGACTGGCGGCTCGCCGACGACCTCCCCGACACTTGGCACGTGCGGCTCGCGGCGTTTCTGATCGGCCTCGTGTCGACGCTCATGAGCATCGGCGGCGGCATGTTCCTCGTCACCATGTTCACGCTCTGCGGATGGCCGATCCACCGGTCGGTCGCGACGTCGTCAGGCTTCGGCCCGCTGATCGCGATCCCGGGATTGCTCGGTTACATCTGGGCGGGTTGGGGCGAGCCGGGGCTGCCGCCGTACTCGCTCGGATATGCAAGCCTGATCGGGGCGGCGATCCTCGTCCCTGCGAGCGTGATCGCGGCACCGTGGGGCGTGCGTGCCGCGCACGGCCTCTCGCGGCGCAAGCTCGAGCTCGCCTTCGCCGCCTTCCTCGGCCTCGTCTCGCTGAGGTTGCTGATTTCGATGCTGGGCTGAAGGCGGATTACGTCGCCTTGGCGAGCGAGTAGCCGAGACGCAATCCGCCCCAATGCCTGCCCTTGACCCAGATGGGCGAAGATACATCGATGACCGGAGCGAATTTTCCGCCACCCATGTCCCGCGGGTAGCACTGCACGAGGAATTTCTTCTGGTTCTTGCCGGCGGCAAGGCCGACGCGGTCCTTGAAGAAGCGTCTGTTGCGGCAGTTCGCTGTGTTCCAGAGAGGATCGGCACCCTGCGGCTTGGACACCTTGCTGTTGTGGGTGCCGGCATAGCCGTTCACGTCGATGGCGAAACAGAAGATGATGGTAGGATCGAAAGCGAGAGCCTGATCAAAAAGCGGAGTCAGTATCCTGTCGAGGGTCTGAACATATCCGGTCTCGAATTGCTCGGGGTTGCTGTTCGCAATCCGCTTGTAATCGCGATCGAAGAGATCGCTCAGTAGCAGCGCCCCGCTGTCGACGGTCGCCGTCATAGCTTCTGAGACGACCGCTGCTCTGCGCACGGCTTCGTCGATGAAGCGCTTGTCGGCGGTCTCGATGCCGGATTGCGCGCTGATCTCGAGCAGACTCTCGCCGGCGGTCTGCAGCTCTACCGTGCATTCCTCGATAAGCTTGAGATTGTGGGCAGACTGCTGTGAGCCGTCGACCAGGCGCGCCACGGACTGTTGAACCGCACGTCCCCTTTCATCGATGGCACCGGTAGCGGAAAGTATCGCGCCCATCTCGTTTGCGATGCTTTGGATCGTCGATTCGACGTTATCGAGCGTCGCGGTGATTGTCGTTGTGCCCGAGCTGGCTGCCTCGGCCAGCGCGCCGCTTTTCCGACCCTGATCGAGCAGGCGCTGCGCGTGGTCGTTAAGCTCGACGACGAGGTTTCCGATGTCCCTCGTCGAGCGCGCCGTCTCATTCGACAGTTCCTTGACCTCGGCGGCCACAACGGCGAACCCGCGTCCTGCATCGCCCGCTCTCGCCGCTTCGATGGTCGCGTTGAGAGCCAAAAGGTTGGTCTGGCGCGCGATGGCACTGATGGCATCCGCGACACCCGTGACCTTGGTCAGTGCGGCCTGGAGCTTGGCGATCAGGGCGAGCTGCTCGGGAACAGCGCCGACGAGCTCCTGGATTCCGCCGACCGAAGCGCGCACAGTGTCGATGGAGCGTGATATTTCGGCGCGGGCCTGCTCGGCAACTGCCCGTCCCGAGCTTGCCGCCTCGGTCGCATGCACGTTGTCCTGGCCCAAATCAACGACTTTCCGGCGCACGTCCTCCAGCACCGCCATCTGATCCCCGACGCGAACGGACAGCTCGCTGACGTTGCAGTTAACGACCGTGATTTGATGCGCAACGCTCGAACCATGATGCGCGAAGGTGTCCAGGAGCGAGTTGGTCTCGGCAGGGGTCGTCGAGTTGCTTGGGGTCAGTTGAGCGCGCTGCAACATTGTGCGTCATTATCCCGGGAAAAAAGGTCCCCCTGGATTACTCGATTCGAATTACCCAGCCGTTGAGAAGCGCTATCCGTCACCGACAGATAATGTAGTTGCACAGCACCCGCGGAGCGACTTGATAACCGTCCTGGCCGGAGGCGGCCAGGAACAGGGCAGGAACCGCGGGTCGGGTCGATCCGTCAGATCTTCTGGTTGTACTCGCCGACCTCGGGAAACTTGGCGAGGCGGGCTTCGATATCGCGGAAGATCGCGATCTTGTTGGCCTCCGACACCGGGCTCTCGACGACGATGACGAGCTCGGGTTTGTTCGAGGAGGCGCGTACGAGACCCCAGGTGCCGTCCTCAAGCGTCACGCGCACGCCGTTGACGGTGACGAGGTCGCGGATCCTCTGGCCAGCGACAGTGCCGCCGGTCTTGGCGAGATCCTGGTATTGCGCCACGATCTCGTCGACGATGCCGTACTTCTTCTCGTCGTCGCAGTGGGGCGACATGGTGGGCGACTGGTAGGTTTTGGGCAGCGCGCGCCGGAGATCGGCTATGGTCTTGCCCTCGGCGCGATCGAGCATGTCGCAAACTGCGAGCGCTGCGACGAGGCCGTCGTCGTAGCCGCGGCCGAGCGGCGGCTGGAAGAAGAAGTGCCCGCTCTTCTCGAAGCCGACCAGCGCCTTCTGCTCGAAGGTGTAGCGCTTCATATAGGAGTGGCCGGTCTTCCAATAGAGCGTCTTGGCGCCGGCCTTGATCAGCTCGGGATCGGTCATGAAGAGGCCGGTCGACTTCACGTCGGCGACGAACACCGCGTCCTTGTGGCGGGCGGCGATGTCGCGCGCGAGCATGACGCCCACGGTGTCGGCGAAGATCTCGTGGCCCTCGTTGTCGACCACGCCGCAGCGGTCGCCGTCGCCGTCGAAGCCAAGGCCGACATCGGCCTTGGAGGCCACCACCGCCTCGGCGATGGCGTGCAACATCTTCATGTCCTCGGGGTTCGGATTGTAGCGCGGGAACGAATGGTCGAGCTCGGCGTCGAGCGGCACGACCTCGCAGCCGACGGCCTCCAGCACCTTGGGGGCGAACGCGCCGGCGGTGCCGTTGCCGCAGGCGGCGACGACTTTGAGGCGCCGCTTGAGCTTGGGGCGGTCAGCGAGCGCCTTCGTGTAGCGCTCCGCCATGTCGGGCACGAAGATGTAGCGGCCGCCGTCGGCCGGCTTGTAGGTGCCCGATAGCACGATCTCCTTCAGGCGCCCCATCTCGTCGGGGCCGAAGGTGAGGGGCCTCGCCAAGCCCATCTTGATGCCGGTCCAGCCGTTGTCGTTGTGGGAGGCCGTCACCATGGCCACGCCCTCGACGTCGAGATCGAACTGGGCGAAGTAGGCCATGGGCGAGAGGGCAAGGCCGATGTCGTGCACCTCGCAGCCGCCGGCGAGAAGCCCGGTGATGAGGGCCTGCTTGACGGACCCCGAGTACCAGCGGAAGTCATGCCCGACGACGAGGCGCTTCTTGACGCCGCGCTCGGCAAAGAGCGTCGCCATGCCGAGGCCCACCGCGTTGAGACCCATGAGGTTGATCTCTTGCGGGAAGAGCCAGCGCGCATCGTACTCGCGGAAGCCCGTGGGCTTCACGAGGGGCAGGCTCTCGAACGCTGCGGTGTTGGGCTTCAAGTCGGCACGAGGCTTGGGAAACATCAGGCTACCCTTGGCTAGGCTCGCCGCCGTACGGTACGGCGGGACGAAGAGCTCGCTCATCACCATTGATTGCGGCAAATTCCGGTGCGGGAGAAGCTAGTTGGACGTGGGCGCTTCCTTATGCACCAAAGCGGATGTCAGGCCAACGTCCGCAGCATGACAATGTCAATGCGCGGACGCCTGCCTCGGTTCGCCGAGTGGGAGCGGCACCGGTGCGACTATTCGACCAGCAAGAGGCGTCCGTTACTGATATCGACCCGGTCGAGGCGGGAGAGAAAGCTCATGCCGAGCAGGGTCTTCTCCAGGCGTCCGCGCTCCGCCACGGCGGCGCGAACGTTGCGCACGGTGATGTGCCCGATGCTGACGCGCTCGAGCGTCACCGGAGCCACGGCGGCGAAGCCGTTGGCGGTCGACACGCGCTGGGTGAAGTCGGAGGAGCGGAGGCGAAAGCCCGCCCGCTCGGCGTCCTCATAGGTCAAGGCCACCATGGTGGCCCCGGTGTCGACGAGTACGGAGATCGCGCGGCCGTTAATCTCGGCGTCGGCGTGGTAGTGCCCGTCCGGGCCGGAGTTGAGCTCCTCGGCGCCGCTCCGCTTCGGGCCGGCGCTCTCCTTGGCATCGGAAGCGCTCGTCTCGGCTGTCGCGCCGCCGCCCTGATCGAGCCCGAGGGTCTCGGCGGTCACGCGGCGCAGCGTGTCGTAGTGTGCCGCCGCGGTGACGAGGATGGCGGCGGCAACGCCCCAGCTCGCAAGCTCGCCGAGCAAGGACCGCGTACCTGAGGATAATGCCATGGGCTCTGCTCCCGTGGACGCCTCCCCGTAGGGCCGCAGTGGCCGGCTCACGGGGGCGCCTAACCCCTCAACGTGAGGAAATCGCCGGAGAACTCATAGGAGCGTAAACGCTTTAAGAAACTCATACCGAGAAGGTTCTCATTGAGCGCACCGGGCTGGGCGACGAGGGCCTCTACATCGCGAACCTCGAGCGGGCCGACGGCCACTGATTTCAAGCGGATCGGGGCGGCGAAGGTGGTTCCATTGGCGGTCGAGACCGGCGTCGTGAAGGAGAGATTGGCGGTGTCGATGCCGGCGCGCTCGGCGTCGGCGGGTTTCAAGACGACGGTCGAGGCGCCGGTGTCGACCAGGAGCGCGAGGCTCACGCCGTTGGCGGAGGCACGGGCGACGAAATGGCCGTTCTCCTGGCGGCGCAGGCGCACGGCCTGTTCGCCGGTGGCCTGATCCTGGACGGAAATCGTATGACCGGGCGGGAGAACCTCGCCCGCCACGCGATTTGCGACCTCGCGAAGCTCTCCGCGATAGGTGTAGCCGACCACGAGAGCAAGAGCGACGCCGATCCAAGTCACTGCGTGGCGGACGGCCTGGCGCGTGCGGCCCCGATAGTCGCCAGTCAGGGTCGACAAGTAGAGAGCGACAAGCCCCAGGAGGGCCAGGATGTAGGCGATGTTTCCGCCCGTCAGCGTCGAGAGCGTGGAGGTGTCTCCGCTCAACGCCCAGAACAACGCGATGAGACCGGCGAGAATGAACAGGAGCACGACGAGCATGGCTCAGCCTCTCGCGGTCAAGGGACGAGCGCGGCCTTTCAATTCCAGCATGATGCGGCGGCGCTCGGCGTCAGTGTAGGACGACCAACAGGCGATCTCGTGGCGGGAGCGGCGGCAGCCCTCGCAGAGCCCGTCATCGGGGCTGATGACGCAGATTTTGATGCAGGGCGTTTCCATGGCCGTCCTGGCAAGTCCATGTGAGGGTATCGGGAGCGCTCCAATCTAGGGAGTTTCCGCACGGATCACAATGCGCGCCGGCGCGGCAAAGGCGCCTCAGGCAACGCGGGGCGGGCGCGCGGTCGAGGCCGTGGGCTTGCTGACGCGGAGATGCGGCTGGCGGCTCGACGGGGGCGGAACAACCTGGCGGTGGCGCTCGGCGCCGAGCGGCTGGAGGGGCGCCACCGTTGCCAGCACCCTCTTTGCCGGCAGGAAGACGCGCACGTCCGTGCCCTTGCGCAGCTCGGAATGGAGCTGGAACGTTCCGCTGTGCAGCTCGATCAGGCTTTTGACGATCGGAAGGCCGAGGCCTGTGCCGCCCTCGGCGGTCTCGTGGGCAAGAGAGCCCTGGCCGAATGCCTGCATGACCTTCGGGATCTCGTCCTCGGGAATGCCGGGGCCGGTGTCGCGCACGGAGAGCATCTGGCCGCCGTCGGGCGTCTGCGCGAGCGTCACGGTGACGGTGCCGCCCTTGGGCGTGAACTTCACCGCATTGGAAAGCAGGTTGAGACAGACCTGGCGCATGGCACGGATGTCGACCCACACCTGCGGCAGATTTGGATCGATGTCGTCGATCACGACGAGGCCCTTCGCGTCGGCGCGCAACTTCAGAAGCCGCTGGCAGTCCTGAGCGATGTCGCCCAGATGCGCGCGCTCCTCGGAAAGCTCGTAGCGGCCTGCCTCGATGCGCGAGAGATCGAGAATCTCGTTGATGAGTTGGAGCAGGTGGCGGCCGCTCTCGTAGATGTCGATCGCGTACTCGCGGTAGACCGGCGAGGCGTGCTTGCCGAAGATCTCGTCCTTCATCACCTCCGAGAAGCCCATGATGGCGTTCAGCGGCGTTCTGAGCTCGTGGCTCATGGTGGCGAGGAAGCGGGATTTGGCCTTGCTGCCGGCCTCTGCACGGCGGCGGGCCTCGTCGGAGACCAGGCGCTCCTCGTCGAGCTCGGCGATGAGGATGTCCTTCTCGGCGCGGAAGGCAAGCATCTGCAGCGCGGTCTGTTGCAGGCCCTTGGCCAGGAACACAAAGTAGACGTGCACGCCGATCGCCATGGTGGCGAGCGCGTAATAGAACGGCTCCTGCAGCATCAACAGGCGCGCCGAGACGGCGAGCGTCATGGGGATGGTGCCGACGTAGAGCAGGCTCATCATCGACGAGGCGAAAGTCATGCGCACGGCGAGGAGCACGATCAGCGAGGCGAAGATGAAGACGTGCGAGGAGAAGGTCGCGGACGTTGCCGCCGCCACGTGCGTGCCGAAGCCGACGAGAGCGAAGCCTGCCCAAGTCAGGCCGCACAACAGCTCGGCCAGGAGGAAGCGGCGGCGCCAGACCCTGAGCTGAGCGTCGGGAGAGGCCGCCGCCACGAAGCGACGGCAAATCTCGAGCAGCACGACCTTGGCGGCGATGACGAGCACCAGCCACAGGCATCCCTGCGCCCAGGGTGCCCAGAACATCGAGGCGAGCGAGAAGATCGCGGCCAGCGCCCAGATGGTGACGGCGGCGGAGAGCTCGTTCTTGGCGAACATGAGCATCAGCTCATATTCGAACTCGGGCTTGATCACGCTGCCGCGGGCGAGGCGATCGCGAGCAGCCTTGACGTCCCCGTCGGTGCGCTTCCTGGCCGCGTGACGGCTGCGCAACTCGGCCAGGATCCGTGATCTGGTCTCGCTATCCATCTCGTTTGCCGCACACCATCTAAGACGAGACGGCCAATCCATCCGCCGCCGGTGCCCCTTGGGAACCCGGATCTTGTCGTGTGCCGGCGGACGATGATAGGTCGTAGCTCTTGCCCTCGGTCACTGTCTTCCCAATTCGCTAACGTTGGGTTTACCGGACCCCACATCCTGGGACGCCGACCCGGTGCCTGTTCCCCAGGGAACAGGCTACCTTTGGCCTCGGGGGCATGCTTATGGTTCGGGCCCCGAAAGAGGGCCAACAAGAAGAACCGCGCGGGAGCGGGCATGAAGCTGACAATCATTGGTTCGAGCGACGCTTTTGGGTCGGGAGGCCGCCTGCAGACGTGCTTTCACGTCGCCCACGACCGCGGGGAGTTCCTGATCGACTGTGGGGCTACCTCGCTGACCGGCCTTTGGCGCCAAGGCATTGATCCGAATAGAATTTCTACGATATTTATCAGTCACCTGCACGGCGACCATTTCGCCGGCCTGGTGTGGTGGCTGATCCACGCCAACCACGTCTCAGACCGGACGGCGCCGCTCACGATCGTCGGGCCGGAGGGGATCGAGGCGCGCTTCACGACCGTGGCGGAAGCCCTTTTTCCGGGCTCGACGGCCACGCCAAGGCGGTTCGACCTCACGTTTCTCGCCCATGCCGAGCGGACCGAGCGTCTGATCGACGGGGTGAGCGTCACCCCCTTCCAGGTGAGCCACCCCTCCGGGGCGCCGCCCTATGCCTTGCGTTTTGCCGTCGACGGCAAGATCCTAGCCTTTTCCGGCGATACCGAGTGGGTGGACGCGCTGTTGCCGGCCGCTCGCGGAGCGGATCTCTTCATTTGCGAGTGTACGGGCTTCGCCAAGTCGACCGCCTTCCACCTCAACTGGCGGGAGCTCGAACCGCGCATCGACGCCTTCGGGGCCAAGCGGGTGCTCCTGACCCACCTCGGTCCGGACACGCTTGCCAATGCGGCGACCATCCGCCATCCCCTGGTCATGGTTTCGCAGGATGGCCTCCAGCTCGAGATCTGACGCGGAAGGCTCTGACACATGAGTTCCCGGCTCGACCGGCTGGTGGCGGAGATCCGGCGCTGCCGGGCCTGTGTCGAGGCGCCCGACGGCCGCCCTCTTCCCCATGAGCCGCGGCCGGTTCTGCGCGTAGGTCCCGTCGCGCGGCTCGGCATCGTGGGGCAGGCGCCGGGCACGCGGGTGCATGCCTCAGGCAAGCCGTTCACTGATCCCTCCGGGGTGAGGCTCCGGGACTGGATGGGGGTCAACGAGGCCGAGTTCTATGACACGGCGCTGATCTCGATCATTCCCATGGGGTTCTGCTTCCCTGGGCTTGACAGCAAGGGGGGCGATCTGCCGCCGAGGCGCGAGTGTGCACCGCTCTGGCGGGATCGGCTGTTTCGGTTGCTGCCGAATCTCGAGCTGGTTCTGCTCGTCGGCTTTTATGGGCAACGCTGGCATCTCGGCGCGGACGTGCAGCCGACGCTCGGGGCCACCGTGAGAGACTTCCGGCGTATCGTGGCGAGGCCGGGTCAGCCTCGATTTTTCCCCCTGCCGCATCCGTCTTGGCGCAACAACGCATGGCTCAAGGCCAACCCTTGGTTCGAGGCGGAGCTTCTGCCGGTGCTCAAGGCGGAGGTGGCCGCGGTGCTCAGGCGGTAAGGGGCATTACCGTTGTGTCGGATGGCGCTTGACGTCCCTGGCCGAAGAAACAATTCTTCGCGTTCGACGTAAATTCGGAAACGCAATTCTAATATCAGGCAGCCCAGCACATGCTCGACGAGATGGACGTCAAGATCCTCGCCATCCTGCAGGAGGACTGCACGCGGCCGGTCGCGGAGATCGGCAAGGAGGTGGGGCTCTCGACAACCCCCTGCTGGCGGCGCATCCAGAAGCTCGAGGAGCTCGGCGTCATCAAGCGGCGCGTTGCGGTGCTCGATCCAACGAAGGTCAATGCCGGCGTCACTGTCTTCATCTCGATCAAGACCGACAAGCACAGCCTGGCCTGGCTCGAGCGCTTCCACGCGGCGGTCGCCGACTTTCCGGAGGTGATCGAGTTCTACCGCATGTCGGGAGAGGTGGACTATCTCCTGCGCGTCGCGGTGCCGGACATCGCGGCCTATGACATCTTCTACAAAAAGCTCATCACCCAGGTCGAGATTGCCAAGGTGTCCTCCGCCTTCGCGATGGAGGAGATCAAGCACACCACCGCACTGCCGCTGACGTTCGCGCGCCCGCCCGCCGAGAAGCGCAAGAGCGGTTAGGTCCTGGTTTCACATGCGCCCGGTCAGTGTGAACTGCTTCCTCTAGATGAGCAAGTTCACGCCGCCGTAGATGAAGCAGATGAGCGCCGTCAGCGCGATCACGGTCAAGGTCAAACTCACGCCGAGCGCGCGCCAGCGCAGGATGTGCGGCGTCTGGGAAAGACCGTAGGCGTGCAGCAGGCGCGCGACGAGGAGCGTCAGGCCCAAAAGGTGCAGAACGATGGATGGCGCTTTGAGGCTCTCGGCCAGCGCGAGCAGCAGGAGGGCGAAGGGCACGTACTCGGCGAAGTTCGCGTGCACGCGCGAGCGGCGGAGAAGCTCAGGACTCTCGCCGAAGCCGATCTCGACGCGGGCCGCGCGGCGCTGGACGATGACGCGGGCCGACAGCAGCACGAATAGGAAGGCCAGCAGAGAGGCATAAAATGCTGTGATCGCCATGGTGCACCCGTTTCGCTTCTGTCCGAGCTCTCGATTGTTTTCGACGTGCAACTACTTCGACGACGCGCGCGGCGGGAGGCGCGCGATGAGGCTCGACGTGTCCCAGCGAGAGCCGCCCATCGCCTGCAGCTCGGCATAGTAGCCGTCGACGAGCTCCGCGACCGGAAGGGCCGAACCGTTGCGTGCCGCCTCAGCGAGGCAAATGCCGAGGTCCTTCCGCATCCAGTCGACGGCGAAGCCGAAACCGAAGTGGCGCTCGTGCATCGTCCTCCACCGGTTCTCCATCTGCCACGACTGGGCGGCGCCCTTCGAGATCGTGTCGATGACCGCGGCGACATCAAGGCCGGCGTTCTCGGCGAAGGCGATAGCCTCGGAGAGGCCCTGCACAAGGCCGGCAATGGCGATCTGGTTCACCATCTTGGCGAGTTGGCCGGAGCCCGCGGGCCCCAACAGACGCACGGCACGCGCGAAGGCGCCGATAACGGGCTCGGCCTTCCTGAATGCGTCCTCGTCTCCGCCACACATGACGGTGAGCTGGCCGTTCTCGGCGCCGGCCTGGCCACCGGAAACGGGCGCGTCGATGAAGGCCAAGCCCCGCGCCGCCGCCGCCGCCGCGAGCTCGCGCGCGACGCCGGCCGAGGTTGTGGTGTGGTCGATGAAGACAGCGCCCTCGTGCATCGACTGGAACGCGCCGTCGGGGCCAGTGGCCACCTGGCGCAAGTCGTCGTCATTGCCGACGCAGGAGAAAACGAAGTCCGCGCCCTCGGCCACGGCGGCAGGCGTTGCCGCGTGGCGTCCGGCTCCGTGGCTCGTCACCCAGGCCTCGGCCTTGGCGGCACTGCGGTTATAGACCGCTATGTCATGGCCGCCGCGTTTCAGAAGGTGTCCGGCCATGGGGGCGCCCATGACGCCCAAGCCAATCCATGCCACTTTGGCCATGTGCAAGATGTCCCCTGTATCGGTACGGTGATCCTTGTAGCGAATCCCCTCCCGGCCTCAAGCCCCAACGGCTAGCCGGTGGGCAGAGACCTGGACATGAGCGACAAACAGAAGTTCAAGCAGGCCGTCACGCTCGACGACATCGAGCATGCGGCGAAAGTGATCGAGGGAGCGGTCATCCGCACACCGTGCGACCGCAGCTGGACGCTCTCGCACGACCTCGGCGCGTCCGTCTGGCTCAAGTTCGAGAATCTGCAGTTCACCGGCGCCTACAAGGAGCGCGGCGCGCTGAACCGCCTCTCGGCGTTGTCTCCCGACGAGCGCAAGCGGGGCGTCATCGCCATGTCCGCCGGCAACCACGCGCAAGGTGTCTCCTATCACGCGGGGCGGCTCGGCATTCCGGCGACCATCGTCATGCCGGAGGGGACGCCCGCGGTCAAAGCCGAGAACACCAAGCGCTGGGGTGCGCATGTCATTCTTCACGGCGCGACGCTCGAGGAGGCGGCTCGCTTCGCGCACACCTATGGGGAGGAGCACAAGCTCGTATTCGTGCATCCTTTCGACGATCCGCTCGTCATCGCCGGGCAGGGAACGGTTGCGCTCGAGATGCTGGATTCCGCGCCCGATCTCGAGGTGCTGATCGTGCCGGTGGGCGGCGGCGGGCTCATTGCCGGCATGGCGACGGCGGCGAAAGCTCTGAAGCCCGGCATCGAGGTGATCGGTGTCGAGGCGGCGCTCTATCCCTCGATGTACAACAGGATCAAGGGCACGCATCTGCCGACCAAGGGCGACACGCTGGCCGAGGGTATCGCAGTGGCGGAGCCGGGTGCGCTCGCGGGGGCGATCGTCGCCGACCTCGTGGACGACATCGTGCTCGTCTCGGAGACGGACCTCGAGCGGGCGACGTTCGCGCTTCTCATGATCGAGAAGACGGTGGTGGAGGGGGCGGGCGCGGCAGGGCTCGCGGCACTGCTCTCGGATCGTGAGCGCTGGCGCGGGCGCAAGGTCGGCACCGTGCTCACGGGCGGCAACATCGATCCGCGGCTGCTCGCGAGCGTGCTCACGCGCGAGCTTGCGCGCGAGGGGAGGCTTTCGCGGCTGACCCTCGACATTCCCGATCGCCCGGGCGAGCTCGCGCGCGTGGCCCGCGTGCTCGGTGAGGCTGCCGCCAACATCGTCGAGGTCTATCATCAGCGCGTGTTCACGGACCTGCCGGCGCGTGGCACCGAGCTCAACCTCGTGATCGAGACGCGCGACCGCTCGCACCTCGAGGGCGTGCTGGCGCGGCTCGAAGCCTCCGGCTACCGGGTGGTGGTCAAGAGCGGAACGGTCGGCACGGCCGCGCTGTGAGAGCGCTAGCCTCAGCTCCAGCTCGACAACGAGACCTCCCGAGGTTGAAAAGCGGGGGTGTCGCACTGGGCCAATCCGTGACAGCTCTCCTCTATTTTTGGTGCTCTGGCGGGTGCCAAATTATGGGACAGGCCACACCGTGATAACAATCTATCGACGGCGCTTTGGCGATGTGGTGGTGCCGGGCGGGACGTATCACCGCCCAAACTCCTGCGATACAGAGTGCCGTGACAACGACGAGAGCGATCACTTTTGTCTGCACGGCGCTTCTCCTGCGAGGCGGTCGGTCGGACCTCTGCAAGGGACGGACGGTATCCGGCATCTCTCGGCACGGCAGTTCCCACTGAAACAGGGATCTGCCGCGCGTGCTTCGGTGCCGACGGCTAGCGCATCATCCGATCCGGTGGAATCGGATCGGATGCTCCAGATCTTTAATGAGACCAATGATTCACTCTTCGGACTGGTAGGGTCCGAAAGCGATCATGGTCTAGGGGCGCCGCAAGGCCGTGATCCAGGCATAAAGGGCGTCGTACGAGCCAAAGAGATAGTGGTCGGAGTGACCGGCCCCGGGGAAGGTGCGGATCGTCTTCGGCCCGGGCGCGAGCTCGAACACCTCGCGCCCCATTTCGACCGGAATGACGTCGTCGGCCTCGCCTTGCAGGATCAGCAGCGGTGCCGAGACTTTCGCAATGTGCGCGCGCGTCTCGTAGCGGTCGGTCATGAACCAGCGGCCGGGGATGTAGGGGTAGTGCAGTGCCGCGAGGTCGACCATGGACGTGTAAGGTGCGTCGAGCACGAGACCGGCAACGCGGCGCTGGCCCGCCACCTGCACGGCGACACCGGTGCCGAGCGACTCCCCGTACACGATGATGTCCTTGGGATCGACCTCTTTCGCGAGCGTGTCGTAGGCGAGGAGGGCATCGGCGACGTTGGCCGCCTCTGACGGCTGGCCGGTGCTGCCACCAAAGCCGCGCCACGTCATCATGAAGATGCCGAGACCGTGCGCCATGTACTTCCTCACGCGCTCGGAGCGCGTCTCGAGCGAGCCGCCGTTGCCGTGGAAGTAGAGGATCGTGGGGGCGCCGGGTGGAGCCTTGCCATACCAGGTCACCACCCGGTTGCCGTCGGATGTCTCCAGCACGCGCTCCTCGACGCGCTCGAGATTGACGGTCGCGGGATCGGTGCGGACTGTATCCGGGTAATACATGAGCTGGCGCTGAATGTGCGGCACGAGCAGGCGCAGCACGGCCATGGCAATCAACACTCCGGCAGCAATCTTGAGGATCAGCCCCACGCGCCCGTCCCTGCTCTATTCGACAGCCGTTCTAACACGCAGCTCTCCGTGACGACCTCGTGCTTAAGGCACCGTTAACTAAAAGCTGCGCTTGTTTAAGGCGTGTGCGTTCACGGAGTGTGTACCATGCGTCCCCGTCGCCTTCGGATCAGTTTTCAGGCGCTGATCCTCGCCGGACTATCTGCGGCTCTTCCGGGCTGCAGCACCGGCGGCTCGATCACGACAGCAAACCTCGCTCCCGTGCGCGGCCAATACGGCGCGGACGGGTACGGCACGCGCCAGTACTCGGACCCCGGCACGCCGACGCCGCGTCAGTACTCGAGCGCGTATGATCAGCCGGGCTACGGCTACGGCAACGTCCAGACCGGCAGTCTTCCGCAAGGTCGCGGCCCCTATGCCAACGCCTATGGCAGCGATCCCAACTGGCGCTGGAGTCAGGGCAATGCGTCTCCGTCGCGGTGGCAGCAGCAGGCACCGGTCACGACCGGCTCGCTCGGACCGCGCGCGAACGTCGTCACCGTGCGCGAGGGCGACACGCTGTTCGGCATCGCGCGTCGCTACAATGTCCCGGTCGGCGAGATCGCTGCGGCCAACCGGCTCCACAGCGAGCGCATCGAGATCGGCCAGCAGCTCGTGATCCCGCATCGCTACTACCGTTAGGGTATGTGCAGGGCCTGCCTGGCGGCGGCGACGGTGCCAGCCAGGGTGCCGCTCGCATCGAGGCGGGTCCAGGTGATCTCGCCGGTATCGTAGGTGAGCTGGCGCTCGACCACCTGAGGCGTTGCATCCGAGGCATCGCCGCTGCGGCCGGCGACGCGCCCCTTGAGGAGCTCGGCACGGCCTTCGAGCCATAGGCCTTCGAACGGCACTCCAGCGCGGTCCGCGAGCGCCTCGGCTTCGCGCCGTTCCCCGGGGTCGGCAAAGACCGCGTCGAGCACGACGCTGTGGCCGGCACGGAGCGCGGCCTCGGCACGCTCGAGCACGCGGGTGTAGACGGCGCTCGCGCTCTCGATCGTGTAAGCTGCCTCTGCCAGCCTCTGGTGCGGCTCGACGCCGGCGAGCCACTTGCGCTCGAGGTCGCTTCTCAGATGCAAGGCGCCGGGCGCGGCGCCAAGGCCAGGCGCGATCTCCAAGGCAAGCGACGTCTTGCCGGTCCCCGACAGACCACCGATCGCAATCAGCCGAGGCGGTGGGGGTGCCAGATAGGCACGGGCGCGGGCGAGCGTGGCGAGCACGTGGGCGTGGACGGCTTCGGCCGCCTCGGCGCCGACCTTGGCGCGATCGAGCGCGACCATGGCGCGGATGGCGGCGCGAAGCCCGAGGAATACCGGCAGCGCGGCGAGCCCGCTCACGTCGAGCAGGTCGCCCGAGCGCCAGAGATAGCGGTTCAGCACGCCGTTGGCCGCGGGCCGGGCGTCGTTGCGGTCAAGGTCCATGAGGAGAAACGCGAGATCATAGAGCGTGTCGATGGTGGCGAGGCCCTCGTCGAACTCGATGGCGTCGAACAGCACCGGGCGGCCGCGCCAGAGCACGATGTTGCCGAGATGGAGATCACCGTGGCAGCGGCGCAGCGCACCGGCGCGTGCGCGCCTCGCCCGGATCTCGGCCGAGCGCGCGACAGCCACCCCGACGGCCGGGCTGAACTTGGCTACGGCGTCCGCGATGTCCGGATCCTCGGCCTTGGCGAGCACGCCTAGCACGCCCGCGGCCGTGATCTCGAACGTGTCCCTGTCGGCGCGGGCGTGACTAGCGGCCTGATGGTAGCGGAAGACGGTGTCGGCGAGGCGGTCGGCCAGCGAGGCGGAGATGCCCTCGCGGCGCACCACCCGGGAGAGCAGCCCGTCCTGATTGAAACGGCTCATGCGGAGCCCCCACTCGACGGGCTCGCCCGTGCCGCCGACGGCGAGCTTGCCGCTCCGCTCGCGGGTGATGGCGACGACGTCGTGGTAGAGGGTCGGTGCGCTGGGTCGATTGACCTCGAGCTCGCGGTCGAGGAAATGCTTTCTGCGCTCGAGCGTCGAGAAGTCGAGGTAGGGGAGCTTGATCGCGCGCTTGACCTTCACGACCTCGTAGCCAGCCATGAAGATCAGAGCGCCGTGGGTCTCGATCACGTCGACATGATCGGGCCGGCTCGGCCAGGCCTCGGGCGACCGCAGGAAGGCGAAGATCTCATCCTGGCCGGTCGCGGAATTCGTCACGAGGGCTTGCTCACGCTTCCAGACGGCGCCGACTCATCGACTGGCGGCTGCAATCGTCGTGTCCGGCTCGTCGAAGGCTTGCAGCAGAAAGGCCGACCGCTCTGGCCCCGGCAGGTGGCCGAACGGCGAGCCCTTGCTCGCGGCAAAGTAGGGGGCGAAACCCTCGACGTCGCTGCGCGTGAACAAGCCTGCGGCCTTGCCGTATTGGACCGCCCAGCGGTCGGCCTCGCGCTCGCTCTCGAGCGTCGGGCGGATGATGTGGGCCAGCACGTGGTGCGCGCACTCGTGCATGTAGAAGAACATCTGCAACTTGGGGGGCAGCGTCGCCATGCGGTCCGGATCGAGCTGGATGATGGGCATGCGGGCGATGACCGTGGCCCGCCCCACATCGCCGAGCTCCGTGCTCTCAAGGGTTCGCACCACGACGCCGCGGAAGTCGTAGCAGCGCATGGGCGTCCCGCCGATGGTGGGCTGAACCTCGAGACCGGCATCCTTCGCATACGCTCCGGGCCCAATCAGAGCCAGGATGCCGACGACGAGTGCCAGTCCCCTCATGAGCGACCTCCTCGATGCGAAGCGTGTGACGCTTCTCCGACACCGAGGCTAAAGTGTTCGCGATCTCCGCCGCAAGGGGATAAGTTGCCCTGTGGCGAAAATGCCAGTGCGCGCCCTGCCGGGCCCCGGCCTGTCTGGCTTCGGCGGGCCTCGATCTCTGGCTCGGGCACCCGCTCTCATTGACCGTAAGGACGGGCGTCTCGTGGGGAACTGACCGGATCGGCCGTTCGCTCGAATGTGTGGGCGAGACACCCGCGGGAGATCGGTCAATGCCCAGATTGCTGCCTGCCTTGCTCGCCCTCGCCGCAGTCGGTCTGCTCACCGTGCCGGCCTCGGCCGAGAGCGCGCCTGCAAAGAGCCCGAAGTTCGCTCCCGTGCTGGTTGCCGAATCCAAGTCGCAGGCGCTCTGCGAGAGCGTTCCCAACCGCATCTTCGTCAAGTACCAGCTCGGCAGCGAGTGCATCGCCTACTACGTGACGCCCGGCTTCGCAGACATCCCGCGGGCCGTGGTTTTCTTCGACGGCGATGCGGGCACGGCCGACTACACCGATCCGGCCAAGGAGGCGCCGCGTCAGGCCGGCAAGCGGCGCCTGCTCGACCGGTGGGCGAAGGCATTCAAGCTCCGCTATGTCTACGTCTCTCGCGTCGGCCTCAATGGCTCGTCCGGCAACCATGCGGACCGCGCGAAGCCCAACGAGACCATGGTCATGGAGGCTGCTCTCGACATTCTCAAACGGCGCCTCGGCTTCGCGACGCTCGCGCTCGCCGGCCAGTCTCGCGGCTCGACGATCGGCGCCGCAATGCTCACCCGCGGCCGCAGCGACATCGAGTGCGCGGTGCTCGGCTCCGGCGCCTACGAATTGACGACGCTCGAGTACGATCACATCAAGGCGGCGGGGGGCAAGGCAACCAGGGAGCAGCTCGCCAAGCTTCTCTACGATCCCTCGGCGCATGTGGACGGCGTTTCACGCGCCCCCGAGCGTCGCATCTTCCTCCTCGGCGACCCCGACGACCAGCGCGCGCCGATCGACCAGCAGATCCGCTTCAACGATCAGCTCGAGGCGGCCGGACACCACGTCCGCTTCGCGTTCATCAATGCCAAGGACGAGCTCGACCACGGTGCGATGGGCGCTACGATCCCGGCGGCCGGGGCCTGCCTTGCCGGGTGGAGCGACGACCGCATCGTCGCGGCGGTGCGGCCCAAGAATGGCGTGAAAGTCTCGTCCACGCGGTGACGGAGTGCTCGTCGCAGCCGACCCGAAAAACCCCTAGTGCGACATCGACTTGCCGATCTCCTCCGTCATCTTCTTGGCATCGCCGAGCAGCATCATAGTGTTGTCGCGATAGAAGAGGGTGTTGTCGATACCGGCGTAACCCGACGCCAGCGAGCGCTTGTTGAACATCACCGTGCCCGCCTTCCACACCTGCAGCACCGGCATGCCGAAGATCGGCGACTTCGGGTCCTCCTCGGCGGCCGGGTTCGTTACGTCGTTGGCGCCGATGACGTAGGCGACGTCGGCCTGCTGAAACTCGGAGTTGATGTCCTCAAGCTCGAACACCTCGTCGTAGGGCACGTTGGCCTCGGCGAGCAGCACATTCATATGGCCGGGCATGCGGCCCGCGACCGGGTGGATCGCGTACTTGACCTCGACGCCCGCCTTCTTCAGGTGGTCGGCCATCTCACGAAGAGCATGCTGAGCCTGGGCGACGGCCATGCCGTAACCCGGCACGATGATCACCTTCTGCGCGTTCTTCATGATGTAGGCGGCGTCCTCGGCCGAGCCGAGCTTTACGGGACGCGCCTCGCCGCCGCCGGATGGGCCCGCCACCTCGCCGCCGAAGCCGCCGGCGATGACGGAGATGAAGCTCCGGTTCATGCCCTTGCACATGATGTAGGAGAGGATCGCGCCGGACGAGCCGACGAGGGCGCCGGTGATGATGAGCGCGATGTTGCCGAGCGTGAAGCCGATGCCGGCCGCGGCCCAGCCGGAATAGGAGTTCAGCATCGACACCACGACCGGCATGTCGGCGCCGCCGATCGGGATGATGATGAGCACGCCAAACACGAGCGCGATCGCGGTGATCGCCCAGAAGAGGAGCGGGTCTCCGCCCGAGTTGCAGAAGAGGTAGACGAGATAGGCGAGGCCGGCGAAGAGCGCCAGGTTTACGACGTGGCGCATGGGCAGGATGATCGGCGCACCAGACATACGGCCCGAGAGCTTAGCGAAGGCGATAACCGAGCCCGTAAAGGTGATGGCGCCGATGGCGAGGCCGAGGCCCATCTCGACGAGGCTTGCGGCTGCGATCGACCCGGGCTCGCCGATGCCGAAGGCCTCCGGCGCGTAGAGAGCGGCGGCCGCGACGAACACCGCTGCGAGGCCGACGAGGGAGTGGAAGGCCGCGACCAGCTCCGGCATCTGCGTCATCGGGATCTTCTTGGCGATGACGGCGCCGATCACCGCGCCGACGCCGAGGCCGGCTGCGATGAGGCCCCAGGTCAGCGTCTCTTGCGGGTGAGAGACCGCGAGCGTGGTCGCGATCGCGATCGTCATGCCGATCATGCCATAGAGGTTGCCCTGGCGGGAGGAGGCCGGGCTCGAGAGGCCGCGCAGCGCCAGGATGAAGAGGATGCCGGCGGCGAGATAGAGAAGGGCAACGAGATTCGGGCTCATCAGTTCATGACCTCCATCGAGCCGCGGGGGATCTCCACGCCCGTGAACTCAGGATAAACCTCGCGCATGATCGTCAACTGTGCGGCGTCGTTGACGCGCACCAGGTACCATTTGCCGCCATCGATAAGCGCCACGGTGAAGGACCTTTCGCGCATGCGGCCCTTGGCACCGAGATCGATGACGGTGTTGGTCGGAATGAGTGCATAGGGCTCGCCCGCCGGCAGCTCGCGGTAGTCGGCGTGGGCGAGATCCATGGAGAAGCTCTCGATCTTCACCGTGGCCGTGAGCTGCTTGATGAACTCGACCATCATGGGCGCCATCTTCTCGGCCGAGACACCCGCCTTCTCGGCGATGGAGGCCAGAACGCGGGGCGGCACGGTTTCCAATACGCGGTCGAAGCGCTCGTCGCGCATGGCGGCGTCGAATTCCGATACGGTGGTGGCGAGGGAGGCTCTCTCCTTGTCGTCGAGCGCGCGAGCGGCCGCGTCTCGCGGATCGAGGAGCGCGCCCGAGAGGGCCACGGCAAGCACGCAGGCGCCGAGCCACGGGTGTGGCGCAGGCCTCGCCGAGCTGATGGCCAGGCTGCTCATTTCTTCGCCGCGTCCTTCTTCTTGTACATGGCGAGCATGCGGCTCGTGACGAGGAAGCCGCCGAAGATGTTGATCGAGGCCATAACGAGGGCGAGGAAGCCGAAGACGCGGGCGAGCAGCGTGCCTTCCATCACCGCCTCGACGCCGACCGCGAGCAGCGCGCCGACGACGATGACGGAGCTGATGGCGTTGGTGACGCTCATGAGCGGAGTGTGAAGCGCGGGCGTGACGCTCCACACCACGTAGTAGCCGACGAAGATTGCCATGGCGAACACCATCAGGCGATAGATCGAGGGATCGACCGCGCCTCCGATGCCCTCGCTCGCGAATGCGGTGCACGGCAGCACGAAGGCTATGGCGCCGATGATGGCAGCCGGAGCGCCGTGTCGTATCGAATGGGGCTTCCTGTCGCTCATGGGGCTGCTCCTCAGGCGGCGGGTTGCGGGGCGAGGCTCGGATGGACGATGCGTCCGTCCTTGGCGACGAGCGTGCCCTTCACGATCTCGTCCTCCCAGTTGACCTTGAACTGCTTGTCCTTCTTGTCGAAGAACAGCTCGAGGAATGAGAGCAGGTTCTTGGCGTAGAGGCTCGAGGCGTTGACCGGCACCGAGCCCGCGAGATTGAGCGGGCCCGCGATCAGAACGCCGTCGACCTCGACCGTCTTGCCTGCCTGTGTCGCCTCGCAGTTGCCGCCGCGCTCGGCCGCGAGGTCGACGATGACGGCGCCGGGCTTCATGCTCGCGACCATGGCACGCGTGATGAGGCGCGGCGCGGGGCGGCCCGGAATCAGCGCCGTCGTGATCACGATGTCCTGGTTCTTGATGTGGCTCGCCACCAGCTCGGCCTGCTTGGCCTGGTAGGCGGCGGACATGGGCTTGGCATAGCCGGCGGCCGTCTGCGCCTGCTTGAACTCGTCGTCCTCGACGGCGATGAACTTGGCACCGAGCGACTGAACCTGCTCCTTGGTCGCGGGGCGAACGTCGGTCGCCGAGACGACGGCGCCGAGGCGGCGGGCAGTGGCGATGGCCTGCAGCCCGGCGACGCCGACGCCCATGATGAAGGCCTTGGCGGCGGGCACTGTGCCGGCGGCCGTCATCATCATCGGGAGCGCCTGGCCGAACAGCGCGGCCGCGTCGACGACGGCCTTGTAGCCGGCGAGGTTCGCCTGGCTCGACAGCACGTCCATGGATTGCGCGCGGCTGATGCGCGGCATGAACTCCATGGAGAAGATCGATGTGCCAGAGGCCGCCGCGACCTCGATTGCCGCGCGATCGCCGTAGGGGTCGATCATGGCGGCGACGATGGCGCCGGGCTTCAGGCCCTTGAACTCTTCAAGGGTGGGGCGGCGCACCTTGAGGAGAATGTCGGCGTCGGCCAGCGCAGCCTCGGCGTTGGGCACGATCTCCGCGCCCTGGGCCTTGAGAGCCTCGTCCGAGAAGCGAGAGCGCAGGCCCGCGCCCGCGACGACGCGCACCTTGGCGCCGAGCCCCGTGAGCTTTTTCACGGTCTCGGGCGAGACGGCAACGCGGGGCTCGTCCGGCCCTTCGGCCGTCACAGCTATGGTAACCATCGGACCATCCGTCGACACGCTTTGGGTGGGGCCGGCGAGGCCGGCCCGGTGGGGCCCCCGACATTCAGTAGTTGCGTGCAGTGTCCCGGTCGGGAGAGCTGATGGCAGTTAAGCCGGCGGCGCGCGCGATGTCGTTGGTGCGGGGCGCGCCGTTTCAGGCGATCAGGTGAGGAAGTAGGCCATGCCCAAGAGGAGAATGACGAGGAAGACGATCCCGAACTTTGCCCAGCCGAGAAAGCTCTCGTACGTGCGGATATGCTCGGCGTAGTCCATGGCCGGATGACCGCCCGACGTGTTGACCCCCATCAAAACCTCCCTTTGGTGATCATTGCTTATAAGGGCTTGGTAACCCAAGGCCGGAAGCGCTTCAAGCCCGCAAAATTGGCAAGACCGGGAGAAGGCGGGGTTGCCGGCAGGGGGCAGGGGGGCCCAAATCTGGGCTCATTCGGGTGCGAGGAGCGGGGAGCTTTTCATCCCTCCGACACCAAGGACGCACGAATCGCCATGGGCCCAAGCTTCTCCGTCCGCGGCCGTCCGCACTGGTCTTGGCCTGCCAGGCTGGCATGCGCAACGCTCGCGGCGCTCAGCGCGGCAGGCGCTGGCGCGGCTGTTGCCCTCGAGGAGCCGCCGGACGAGATGGTGCGCCTCAAGGCCTGCGAGAAGCAGCTCTGCACGATGATCATGGAGAAGAACGCCAAAGGCGACGATCTCAAATGCGATGTGCAGAAGACCTGGGCCAAATCCTCGCTCGAGGGAGGCCAGAGCAAGGGCGTGTCGTGGGGCTTCGGTGATGCGCGCTGCACGGCCAATATCGTGCTCAGCCGGAACGACCTCGTGGCGGCGCTCACGCTGCCGAAGTACAAGGTGTTCATCCCCGCGCATCAGGTGAATTGCGTGATCGAGCGCGACGGGGAGGTGAAGCCTCTCACCATCAAGCTCGCGCCCAAGCTCGTGTTCAAAGCCGGCAAGGCCGACAAGGTCTGGATCAATGTTCAGAACATCGACGGGCCGGCCGATGCGAAGTCCACCATCTGGGGCGCGGCCCAGCTCGAGGATTCGATCGGCATCTTCCATGCCCCGCTGATCAAGCAGATCAACAAGTTCATGTACACGCAGTGCCCGAAGCGCTACGGGCCAGGTGCCGAGGCGCAAGCCAAGACCAAGGCGGCCAAGGACAAGGCGGCGTTGGCAGCGAAGGGGAAGCAGAAAGCCGCGGCTAAAGTCGCGACGCCGGCCGCGAAGCCAGCCGACACCAAGGCGCCCGCCGCGACCGGCGCTCCTGCCGCGACGCAGCCCGCTCCACCCGAGCCGGGCAAGGCGACCGCCTCGGCTCCCTGATCGGCGTATCCCTCTCCGCTTGCATTCCCGGACGCCGCGCACTCCTTCGGGCCGCGCCTTCCGGGGAGGCGTGGGTGGGTGTTTTTCGAACTCACGGAAATCGCGCTAACTCGGCGGCAGCGGGAAGAACGCGCCGGCGCTCCAGATGCCGGAGCGGCCGTCGTGGTCCACCGCGAGCTCGACGAGATCGTAGAGCAGGGCGCGCGACACGAGCGCCTCGAGCCGACCGCGAACGTGCACATAGGGCTTGAGGCCGTTCTGCGGATCGGCGAGGGCGAACCTCAGAGGGTGCTCCGGCCCGCACTGAACGATGTCGTCGATGTTGGTGCGGAACAGAAGCGTCTGGCTAGCGCCGACGCCCAGCACCTGCATGGCAACGGCCAGGAACGGCGCGTCCGCCACGGCGACGTCCACCTTCTCGACGGGAGTGACGAGATAGTAGCGGCCATCCTCGTCGCGGCGAAGGACGCTGGCGAAGAGCTTAACGAGCGGTAAGCGCGTAATAGGGCTTTTTTGATAGTGCCATGTGCCGTCGCTGCCGATCGCAAGGCCGATGTCGCCGCAGTAGGGCGGATTCCAGAGATCGACGGGCGCGGCGCTGCCGGCATGCTTCAAGAAATCGTCCAGTCTTTCCATCGGGCGGCGCTTCCGGGCCTTTACTTGGCCTTTACCAATCGAATGAATGGCGCTCCAAATCAAACGTTTATCGAAGCGCCTCGGGTTTGTGGACGACGGCGCCCATCGAGGCGGCCTTTGTGGCGCTCGCGGTCTCAATCCCCAGCTCGCGCCGGATCAGTAATCGACGAACGTCTTACCGAGGTTTAACTTGACCGGAGCCCCCACGGGCCGGTCACATCGGGTGTTCAGCGCGCCCTTGGTGCGCCTGACAAAAAATCGTCAACAGCGAGCCGGGCCCAGGCACTCATGAGCACCATCATCCAGACTGAGGACGCCATCGTTCCACGCCTCGAAGCTGCGGCGGAGCGCGTCAAGCGCGCGCACAAGGCGGCCGCCTCGGTGATCTTCGGCCAGGACGTCGTCATCGAGAGGACGCTGATCACGCTGCTCTCGGGCGGCCACGCGCTTCTGATCGGCGTGCCGGGCCTCGCCAAGACGCTGCTGGTCGAGACGCTCGGGCGCGTGCTCGGCCTCGAAGCCAAGCGCATCCAGTTCACGCCAGACCTCATGCCGTCCGACATCATCGGCTCGGAGGTGCTCGAGGAGACCGGCGGCCAGCGGCGCTCGTTCCGCTTCATCAAGGGGCCGATCTTCACCCAGCTCCTGATGGCCGACGAGATCAACCGCGCCTCGCCCAAGACGCAGTCGGCCCTACTGCAGGCCATGCAAGAGCATCACGTTACCGTCGCCGGAACGCGCCACGACGTGCCGCAGCCCTTCCACGTGCTCGCGACGCAGAACCCGCTCGAGCAGGAGGGCACCTATCCGTTGCCGGAAGCCCAGCTCGATCGCTTCCTGCTCGAGATCGACGTCACCTATCCGGACCTCGCCGCCGAGCGGCGCATGCTCTACGCCACCACCGGCTCGGAGGAGCGGGCCGTGGAGAGCGTGCTCAACGCCGGCGAGCTCATGACCATCCAGCGCCTCGTGCGCCAGATCCCGGTCCCGGACAAGGTGGTCGAGGCGATCCTGACCCTCGTGCGCTCGGCCCGTCCGGGCACCGGCGCCAACGCCGAGACCGACCGCTTCGTCGCCTGGGGCCCGGGTCCGCGCGCGAGCCAGGCGCTCATGCTCGCGGTGCGCGCTAAGGCGCTGATCGACGGCCGCCTCGCCCCTTCGATCGACGACGTGGTGGCGCTTGCCGAGCCGGTGCTCAAGCACCGCATGGCGCTGTCGTTTGCAGCCCGCGCGGAAGGCGAGAACCTGGCGCACCTCATCGCCCGCCTCGCCTCGGCGCTGGAGTAGTGGCGATGGCGGCGCCCTCCGGCCCCCACTCTGCGAAGCAAGGCCAGCACAAGGACGCGAAGGTGTTCGCACTCGAGCGCGAGGCGCACGGCATCGCCGACCGGCTCCCCGATCTTCTGCTCGAGGCCGACCGCATCGCGCAGACGGTGGCGCACGGTGTGCACGGCCGCCGCCGCGCAGGCCCCGGCGAGACCTTCTGGCAGTTCCGCACCTACGAGGCCCAGGACGCGGCGCAGCTCATCGACTGGCGGCGCTCTGCGAGCTCCGATCATCTCTACGTCCGCGAGCGCGAATGGGAGGCGGCGCATACATTGTGGCTGTGGCCCGACCTCTCGCGGTCAATGGCCTTCCGCAGCCATCTCGCAACCGTCACCAAGCGCGACCGGGCGCTCGTCCTCATGCTAGCGGCGGCAGAGTTGCTGGTGCGCAGCGGCGAGCGCGTGGGCCTCCTCGGGGTCACCCAGCCGAGCGGGAGCCGTCGGGCCGCGACGCGGCTGGCCGAGGCCATCGCCGCACATGCCGAGACGCCGCTGCTCGCCTCGGGCCGGCCGTCGCATGTGCGCGTCAGCCGCTTCTCCGGAATCGTGCTGCTCAGTGATTTCCTGGACCCGATCGACGAAATCCGCGCCAGCGTCGAGCAGCTCGGCGCGACCGGAGCCTCCGGGCACCTCGTGCAGATCCTCGATCCTGCCGAGGAAACGCTGCCCTACGAGGGGCGCACCGAGTTCCTCTCGTCGGAGGACAGCAAGACCTGGATTGCCGACCGCGCCGAGAGCCTGCGTGCGCGCTATCAGGCCCGCCTCAAGGCCCATCGCGAGGAGCTGATGGCGCTTGCCGTGCGGCTCGGCTGGTCGTTCATGGTTCATCACACCGATCGGCCGGCGGCGGATCCGCTGCTCACCCTGATCATGCGGCTCGAGGGCCGCGATTCCGGCTATCTCTGGCAGTCGCCCGTCCGCACGCCGGTTGAGCCCAGCACGCAGGGAGGCCCATGAGCATCGGGGTCCTAGCCTTTCTCAATCCCTGGCTGCTCGCGGGCCTTGCCACGCTGCCGCTGATCTATTGGCTGCTGCGCACCGTGCCGCCGCGCCCGAAGCAGGTCGAGTTCCCGGCGACGCGCATCCTGGTCGGCCTCGAGAACACCGAGAAGACGCCGGCCAAGACGCCGTGGTGGCTGCTGCTGATCCGGCTGCTGTCCGCCGCGTTCGTGATCTTCGCGCTCGCAGAGCCCGTGCTGAACCCCATGCGCGACCAGGCGCTCAAGGGGTCCGGTCCGGTGGTGCTCGTGATCGACAACGGATGGGCGTCGGCCGCCGGATGGCCGCGGCGTACGGCGCTCGCTGACCAGCTCATCACCGAAGCACAACGCCAGAGCCGCCCGGTTCTGATCGTCGAGACCACACCCGCCACCAAAGGGCGCAGCCTCGGCCTCTCGACGCCCGCCGAGGCGCGCTCGGTGCTCGCAGCGCTCGAGCCGCGTCCGTTCGCACCTGACCGCACGGGCACGCTCACCGCTCTCAAAGCTGCCCTGGCGGAGACCAAGGCCTCGGCTCCGAGCGTTCTGTGGCTCGCCGACGGCATCGACCACAAGGGCGAGGGTGCTGCGTTCGCGCAGGGCCTCGAGGAGATCGCCGGCGGCGGCACGCTTGCGGTGGTCTCGGACGCCGCGGGCGACGAGCCACTTGGCGTCACGGCTACGGTCGGCGTCAACGGAAAGCTTGTCGCCAAGATCCTGCGTACCGGTGGTCCCGCCCGCTCCGGGCGCGTCGACGCCTTCTCGGCGCGCGGCCAGCGGCTCGGCGAGGCGCCCTTCACGCTCACCTCCGGCGCCTCGTCCGTCGAGGTCACATTCGAGCTTCCGCTCGAGCTTCGGAACCAAGTCACTCGCCTCGAGATTTCGTCCGAGCGCTCCGCCGGCGCCGTCAGCCTGCTTGACGGGCGCTCGCAGTGGCAGCGTGTCGGCATGATATCTGGCGAGAGCACGGAGCAGGCGCAGCCGTTGCTCGCGCCGCTCTACTACCTCGAGAAGGCCGTGAGCCCCTATGCCGAGATCGTCCGCCCCAAGGACCACAACCTGGCGCAGGGCATCGACACCGTTCTGAAGCAGAAGGCGAGCGTGCTCATGCTCGCCGACATCGGCACACTCTCGGGCGAGGTCAAGGACAAGGTCAGGGCCTGGGTCGAGCGCGGCGGCGTGCTCGTGCGATTCGCCGGCCCGCGCCTCGAGAGCGGGGGCGATGATCTCTTGCCGGTGGCGCTCCGCATGGGCGGCCGCACGCTGGGCGGCGCGCTCTCCTGGTCGAGCCCGCAGCCGCTCGCCAACTTCGACGACACGAGCGTGTTCGCCGGCCTCACGGTGCCGAAGGATGTTGCCGTCAACCGGCAGGTGCTTGCCGATCCGGCGCAGCTCACGGCGGAGGTGAAAGTGTGGGCACGGCTCGGAGACGGCACCCCGCTCGTCACCGCATCGACGCTCGGCGCCGGGCAGATCGTACTGTTCCACGTCACCGCGAACTCGGACTGGTCGAACCTGCCGATCTCGGGGCTCTTCGTCGAGATGCTGCGGCGGATCACGGCACTCGGAAGTCTCGCGCCCGAGGCTGCGAGCGAGGACACGGGCGCCGAGAAGTCCTCCGGCGCCGCCGAGACGCGTCCGCTCGACGCCTTCGCCCCCGTGCAGACGCTCGACGGTTTCGGCCTCCTGCGTCCTCCGCCGCCGACCGTCGAGGCGATTCCGGCCGCAAAGCTAACGACCGTCGAGGCCAGCCTCGTGCATCCGCCCGGCTACTACGGCGCCGCGGGCAGCCCGCGTGCGCTCAACATTCTCGGCCCCAAGAGTGAGCTCGCGCCACTCGCGGCAAAGCCGGCAGGAGCCTCACAGATGCTCTATGAAAGTCAGGCGTCGACGCCGCTCGCGCCGGCGCTGCTCACACTCGCGCTCGCCCTCATCTTCGCCGACATCGTCGCGGTGCTCGTGCTCATGGGCGGGGTGCAGGCGCTCGCCTCGCTCATCAGGGGATTTCCGAGGGCCGCAGCCGGCGCTCTCCTGTTGGCAGCGCTCTGCTCGCTGCCGCTCGCCTCCGAGCCGGCGCGCGCGCAGACGACCGGCCCGCTCGGTAGCCCGCCCCTCGACGGACCGGTGCGCGCCGGGGACGACAGCGCTGACTTGGGCTCGGTCGCGCAGCGCGCCACTGACAACGTCACGCTCGGCTATGTGCTGACCGGCGACCCGGGCGCGGACGCCACCAGCAAGGCGGGGCTCTCGGGCCTCTCGCGCGTGCTTGCCGTGCGCACGGCAGTAGAGCCTGGCGAGCCGATGGCGGTCGACATCGTGAGGGACGAGATCGCCTTTTTCCCGGTGCTCTACTGGCCGGTGACCGAGAGCGCCAAGCCGCTGCCGCAGCCGACGCTCGCGAAGATCGACGCCTACATGAAGCAAGGCGGCCTCATCGTGTTCGATACGCGCGACTATGGCTCGGGCCTGCCGTCCGGCACGGCACTCGACGGCAAGAACGGCGCGGCGCTGCGCCGCCTCATCGGCTCGCTCGACGTGCCGCGCCTCGAGCCGGTGCCGGAGGACCACGTGCTCACGAAATCCTTCTACCTTCTGCGATCGTTCCCGGGGCGCTGGGACGGCGGGCAGCTCTGGGTCGAGGCGCAGTCGGACGGCGAGGGCGCTGCGCGCAAAGCGCGGCATGCGGACGGCGTCACCTCGATCATGATCACATCAAACGATTTCGCGTCGGCCTGGGCCCTCGATTCCACCGGACGGCCGCTTTATCCGGTGGTGCCCGGCGGCGAAGGGCAGCGAGAGATGGCGCTGCGCACCGGCGTCAACATCGTCATGCATGCACTGACTGGCAACTACAAGGCGGATCAGGTGCACGTGCCGGCGCTGCTCGAACGGCTTGGCCAGTGAGGGTGCGCGCATGAGCTGGTCCATCGAGTTCGCTCCTCTCATTCCGACCGCGGTCCTCTGGATCGCGTGCGCCGTGGCCGCGCTCCTGGCCGTGCTTCTCGTGCTGCGCCGGAGCCGCGGCGCCTTCTGGCGCACGCTCGCGCTTGCCGCACTGCTGGCTGCGCTCTTCAATCCGACGCTGCGCGAGGAGGAACGCGAGAGCCTCGCCAACGTCGCGCTCGTGGTGCTCGACGAGAGCACGAGCCAGGCCCTCGACAAGCGACCCGAGCAGAAGGCCGCCATCAAGGCCGAACTCGAGCAGCGCCTCGCCAAGATCAAGAATCTCGAGGTGAAGTGGATCACCGCCGCCAAGGCCGACACTGCGGAAGCGCAGGGCACGCAGCTATTTGCTGCCCTTAACGGTGCGCTCGCCAACACGCCGCCGGACCGCATCGCGGGCGTCATCATGATTACCGACGGGCAGGTGCACGACGTGCCGAAGACCACGGCAGCGCTGGGGTTTGATGCCCCCGTGCACACACTCCTCACCGGCACGCCGGGCGAGTTCGACCGGCGCATCGAGACCATCAAGGCGCCTCGCTACGGCCTCGTCGGCCAGTCGCGCGACATCGAGATTGCGGTGCGCGAGAACGGCAAGTCGCGGCTGTCCGGCGGCGGCCCGGTGACGCTCAAGATCCGCCGCGAGGGGCGCCCGGACGAGATCCGCAAAGCCGTGATCGACCAGCCGGTCACGATCGAGATGCCGTTCCCGCACGCCGGCACCAACATCCTCGAGGTGGAGCTCGAGACGGCGCCCGGCGAGCTCACGCCCGCCAACAACCGCGATGTCATCGTGGCCGAGGGTGTGCGCGAGAACCTGCGCGTTCTTCTCGTCTCGGGTGAGCCGCATGCGGGCGAGCGCACCTGGCGCAATCTCCTCAAATCGGACGCCGCCGTCGACCTCGTGCACTTCACCATTCTGCGTCCGCCGGAGAAGCAGGACGGCACGCCGATCAATCAGCTTTCGCTGATCGCGTTCCCGACCAAGGAGCTGTTCTCGGACAAGATCCGTGATTTCGACCTCATCATCTTCGACCGCTACGAGCATCGCGGCATCCTGCAGCTCATCTATTACGACAACATCGCGCGCTACGTTGAGGACTACGGCGGCGCGGTGCTGGTGGCGGCCGGCGACGACTATGCCGGCATGACGAGCCTCTACCGCACGCCGCTGTCGCCGATCCTGCCGGCGGCGCCGACCGGGCGCGTCCTCGAGGAGCCGTTCCGCGCCAAGATCACGAACGAGGGCTTCCGCCATCCGGTGACGCAGGGGCTTCTCGGCGCCAACTCGATTGGACCGGAGAGGCCGGCGACGTGGGGCCATTGGTTCCGCCAGGCCGAGGTGCGTCCCGACCGCGGCCGCACCGTCATGGAAGGCGCCGGCAACCAGCCGCTGCTCGTGCTCGACCGCAAGGGCAAGGGGCGCGTCGCGCTTCTGACCTCCGATCACGCCTGGCTGTGGGCACGTGGATACGAGGGCGGCGGCCCGCATACGGACCTGCTGCGCCGCCTCTCGCACTGGCTCATGAAGGAGCCGGATCTCGAGGAGGAGAGGCTGATCGCGTCGGCGCGGGGCCTCAAGCTCTCGCTCGAGCGGCGCACGCTCGAGGACAAGGTCGATCCAGTGACGGTATCGGGCCCAGGCGGCGAGCGCACGGAGGTCACGCTCGAGCAGGAGCGGCCCGGCGTGTGGAAGTCCTCCATCGATGTGAAGCTGCCGGGCCTCTACAAGGCGGAGACCCAGGCGACGTCGGGACCGCTCACGGCGGTGGCGCATGCCGGCGTCGAGGATCCGCGTGAGATGAGCGAGGTGGTGGCGAGCGAGGCGAAGCTCAAGCCGCTGATCGAGCAGACCGGCGGCGGGCTGTTCTGGACGCGCACCGACAGTGCGACGGATGGCGCCTCGGTGTCTCTGCCGCGCATCACGCTGATGTCCGGCGCCAAGGTGCTGGCCGGCAGCGGCTGGATGGGCCTCAAGGACCGCGAGGCGTTCGTTACCAAGGGCGTGAAGCTGACCCCGATGTTCACAGGTCTCCTGGCGCTCGCGGCCTTGCTCGCTCTGATGGCGATGGCGTGGTGGCGGGAAGGGAAGTGAAGATCGGCAACCGGCATGCGGCAATCGGCGAATTTAGCTCGCTATGGCGAATGCCGAAACTTACTTGAGTAGCTCTTTGAGCACGCCGCTCGCCTTGCCGAAGTCCATCTGGCCGGCGTAGCGTTCTTTCAAGGCGCCCATGACGCGGCCGATGTCCTTCGGACCGGCGGCGCCGAGCTCGGCAACCACGCCGGCCACGGCCGCTTTCATCTCGGCTTCGCCGAGCTGCTTCGGCAGATAGGCCTCGAGCACGGCGATCTCCGCCTTCTCCTGATCGGCGAGGTCGGTGCGGCCCGCCTTCTCATAGGTGGCGATGCTCTCGCGGCGCTGCTTCACCATCTTCTGAAGGATGGTGATGACCTCCTGGTCCCCCACCTCGATTGGTGCGTTGCCGCCGACGCCGACCTCCTTGTCCTTGATCGCCGCAGTCAGGAGGCGGAGCGTGCCGAGGCGCGCCTTTTCGCCGGATTTCATTGCATCCTTAATGTCTTGGTTGATGCGCGCGCGCATTTGGACCTCGTTCCGGGTGTGCGGTGTTTGGCGCTTTATAGAGCACCGGGGCGGCGAGAGCGAGGTGCGCTGCCCCCGTTCTTGACGCCCAGGGTCCCCTCGCATAGGTTCCGCGCCGATCCTGGACCCGGCTCGAGTGGACGACCTCTACGTGCCTACGTATGGGAACGGCCCTTGCGAGCCCTCTGAGCGAGCTTTGCCGCCAATGACAATGTCTCCCGCGCCCTGGACCGAAACTCTGACCACGGCTCGCCTCGTGCTCGACGACGGCACGGTGATCGCCGGCATCGGGCTCGGCGCCACCGGCACGGCGGTGGGCGAGGTCTGCTTCAACACGGCCATGACCGGCTATCAGGAGATCCTGACCGACCCGTCGTATGCCGGTCAGATCATCACCTTCACCTTTCCCCACATCGGCAACATCGGCACCAACGCCGAGGACACTGAGACCTCGAACCTTGCCGCGCGCTCTGGCGTGCGGGGCGCCGTGCTGCGCGCCGACATCTCCGAGCCCTCCAACTACCGGGCCATGGAGAATTTCAACGCGTGGCTCAAGGCCCGCGGCATCATCGCCATCTCGGGCGTCGACACGCGTGCGCTCGCGGCTCGCATCCGCGAGAAGGGCATGCCGAACGCAGTGATCGCGCACGAGCCCTCAGGCAAGTTCGATCTCGCGAAGCTCAGGGCTGAGGCCAAGGCTTGGCCGGGGCTCCTGGGCCTCGATCTCGTGCCGGATGTCACCAGTGGGCAAAGCTACTCCTGGGACGAAACGCGCTGGGTGTGGGGCCAGGGCTATGGGCGCAACGAGAGCCCTGAGTTCCATGTCGTCGCCGTCGACTACGGCTTGAAGCGCAACATCCTGCGCTGCCTCGCCTCAGCGGGGTGCAAGGTGACGGTGGTGCCGGCCACGACCAAGGCCGAGGACATCCTCGAGCGCAAGCCCGACGGAGTGTTCCTGTCCAATGGCCCCGGCGATCCAGCGGCGACCGGCGCTTACGCCGTGCCCGAGATCAAGAAGCTGGTTGACTCCGGCTTGCCACTGTTCGGGATCTGTCTCGGCCACCAAATGCTTGGCCTCGCACTCGGGGCCAAGACCAAAAAGATGCATCAGGGGCATCACGGAGCCAATCATCCGGTCAAGGACTTCACCACCCACAAGGTGGAGATCACGTCGATGAATCACGGGTTTACGGTCGACCGGGAGACGCTGCCCAAGGGCGTCGTCGAGACCCATGTCTCGCTGTTCGACGGCACCAACTGCGGGCTCGAGCTCGAGGGCCGCCCGGTGTTCTCGGTGCAGTACCACCCCGAGGCCTCGCCCGGACCGCAGGACAGCCACTACCTGTTCAACCGCTTCGTCAACAAGATGCGGGAGCAGAAGGGCCAGCCGACCAAGACCGAGCGGTAAACGCCGAGATTAAGCTTTTGCCATGTCTTGCCGAGGGAGATCGACTTTTTCCCGGGCCGACGTATACGATGCGCGCCGATCACGACCGGAAACGCCCCCAAAAAAACGAGACGTCACAATGCGTAAATCAGTGCTCGCTCTTCTCCCGCTGCTCGCCTCGTCGGCATTCGCGCCCGCGGCCTCGGCCTGCGATGCCAAGGCCGACGTCGAGGCGGCCTTCACTATCCAGCACAAGAACCCCTGGCGCACGTCCACCGCTTTCAAAAGCAGCACGGGAGTCGAGCAGACCCAGACGATCGACTTCCAGCCTCCGGACCGCCTCTCTCGCAAGCTCGTCGCAGGGGATGAATCCATCGAGACCATCGGCATCGGGAAAAGCGGATGGAGCAACGACAAGGGCGGCTGGACCGAGATGCGCCGCGAGATGGCCGACCTGATGTCGCAAAACATCAAGAGCGCCTTCGAGCCCCCGAAGGTTTCGGTGGAATTCACCTGCCTCGGGACCGTGAAATATGAGGGCAAGGACTATCTCGGCTACCAGACGGTGCCGGAGACGGTCGACGGCAAGCTGGTGGCCAGAACCATCTATGTCGACCCAGAGACGAAGCTGCCCGCGTTCAATGTCGTCGGTGCCCCGGACGGCAGCGGCGAGCCTATTGCCAAGGATGCCTACAGCTATCCGACGGACATCAAGATCGAGAGCCCGCTCTGAGCCGCCATCGTCACGCCGCCGAAGCAGGCAAAAATTTCGAAGAACAGTCCGCCCGCGGCCTTCGCAGGGCAGAGAAGTCAGGAAGGGAACGAGAGGATGCGTTTGAAGGTAGGTTTGGCTGCTGCTGCCCTCGCGGGGGTGCTCTCCGCAGGCCCGGCACTCGCCGATTGCTCGACCGAGGTGGCGCTCGCCGTCAACTCGCAGGGCAAGCAGAAATTCCTGCGCAAGGAAACGAACATGGTCACCGAGGCGGGTCCAGCCAAGATGGTGGTCGAGTACGCGACGCCTGATCGCATGCGGCAGGTTTTGACCCCGCTCACCGAGGGCAAGGCCGTGGAAAGCATCGTGGTCGGCGAGAAGGCCTGGACCAACAATGGCGACGGCTGGCGGGAGGCTCCCTCGACGGAAGCCGAGCAGCTCGTCCAGTTCATGATCAAGAGCATCGCGCAAGTCTACCAGGAGGTGGGCAAGTTCGAGTGCGTCGGCATGGAGGTGGTCGAGGGGCGCGAGCTCAGGGGCTATCGTGGCCTCAACGATCTCCCTAAGGACAAGAAGGCTGCCTCGCCCCAGAACGAGGCCATCCGCATGGTCTACCTCGACCCCAAGACCAACCTTCCGGCCCGCAGCATCCTGGCGAGACCCGGGTTCCTCGACAAGCCGATCTTCAAGGAGGTCTACAGCTACCCCGACAAGATCGAGATCGAGCCGCCGAAGGACGTCAAGAAGTAGTCCGGAGGAGCGAGAGACGGATGATTTTGCGAGCGAGGGTGTCCCTGGGCACCCTCGTTTTTTCTGGAGCCAGACGTGAAGCCAGACCTTCATGAAGCCGGACGGGGCTGCGACGAGGAGCGCAGCCTCGGGTCCGCCATCGCGGCCTCTCCGCTATAGCCAAACGCGAACTCGTCGCATAGAACCGGCCTCGCCATGCCAAAACGCACAGACATCGACTCGATCCTCATCATCGGTGCCGGCCCGATCATCATCGGGCAGGCGTGCGAGTTCGACTATTCGGGAACGCAGGCCTGCAAGGCACTCAAGGCCGAGGGCTACAGGATCGTTCTGGTCAATTCCAATCCAGCAACGATCATGACGGATCCAGAGCTGGCGGACGCCACCTACATCGAGCCGATCACGCCCGACATCGTCGCCAAGATCATCGCCAAGGAGCGCGCCGAGCGCCCGAGCGACAAGCTTGTGCTGCTGCCGACCATGGGCGGGCAGACGGCGCTCAACACCGCGCTCGCGCTCGAGCGCCAGGGCGTGCTCGCGCAGCATGGAGTCGAGCTCATCGGCGCGCGCGCTGAAGCCATCGACAAGGCCGAGGACCGCAAGCTTTTTCGCGAGGCCATGGACCGCATCGGCCTCGAGAGCCCGCGTGCGGTAATCGCTTCCTCGCCGCCGATCAAGGACGCCGAAGGCCATATCGTCGGCTACGACACGCAGGTCGGTATCGCGGAAGCCCTGCGCGCTCTCGACACGGTCGGCCTGCCGGCCATCATCCGGCCCGCGTTCACGCTCGGTGGAACCGGCGGCGGCGTCGCCTACAATCGGGAAGAGTTCGAGACCATCGTGCGGTCCGGCATCGATGCGTCGCCCGTCGGTCAGATCCTGATCGACGAGAGCCTGCTCGGCTGGAAGGAGTACGAGATGGAGGTGGTCCGCGACAAGGCGGACAACTGCATCATCATCTGCTCGATCGAGAACATCGACCCCATGGGCGTGCACACGGGCGACAGCATCACCGTCGCGCCAGCGCTGACGCTCACGGACAAAGAATACCAGATCATGCGCGACGCTTCTATCGCTGTCCTGCGCGAGATCGGCGTCGAGACCGGCGGCTCGAACGTGCAGTTCGCCGTGGACCCCGAGACCGGGCGTCTCGTCGTCATAGAGATGAACCCGCGCGTGTCGCGATCGTCCGCGCTCGCCTCCAAGGCCACGGGCTTCCCGATCGCCAAGGTCGCCGCGCGTCTTGCCGTCGGCTACACGCTCGACGAGCTCGAGAACGACATCACGGGCGGGGCCACGCCGGCCTCGTTCGAGCCGACCATCGACTACGTCGTCACCAAGATCCCGCGCTTCGCGTTCGAGAAGTTCCAGGGCGCCGACACCACGCTGACCACGGCCATGCGCTCGGTCGGAGAGGCCATGGCGATCGGGCGAACATTCGCCGAGAGCCTGCAGAAGGCACTCCGCTCAATGGAGACCGGGCTCACGGGCCTCGACGACATCGCGCTCGACGGGCTCGGACAGGGCGACGACAAGAACGTCATCCGCGGCGCGCTCGGCCGTCCCACTCCGGACCGACTGCTCAAGGTGGCGCAGGCGCTCCGCCTCGGCCTCGACCACGAGCAGGTGCATGCCTCGTGCAAGATCGATCCGTGGTTCATCGCGCGCCTGCAGGAGATCGTCGATCTCGAAGAGCGGGTGAAGGCGCACGGACTTCCAAAGTCCGCCGAGCAGCTGCGCGGCCTCAAGGCCATGGGCTTCTCGGATGCACGGCTCGCCAAGCTTGCGGGGAAAAGCGAAGCCGAGGTGCGCGCGCTGCGCCTCGAGCTCGGCGTGCGGCCGGTCTTCAAGCGCATCGACACCTGCGCGGCCGAGTTCGCATCACCGACGGCCTACATGTATTCGACCTACGAGCGCGGGCTCGTTCTCGCCGAGGCCGGCGACAAGAACGGCGCTCCCATCTCCGAGGCGGCGCCGTCCGACCGGGAGAAGATCATCATCCTCGGCGGCGGTCCCAACCGCATCGGTCAGGGCATCGAGTTCGACTACTGCTGCTGCCACGCCTGCTTCGCGCTCACGGAGGCCGGGTTCGAGACCATCATGGTCAACTGCAACCCGGAAACCGTCTCGACAGACTACGATACCTCGGACCGGCTCTATTTCGAGCCACTAACAGCCGAGGACGTGCTCGAGATCATCCGCACCGAGCAGTCGAACGGCACGCTCAAAGGCGTGATCGTCCAGTTTGGCGGGCAAACGCCCTTGAAGCTTGCGTCTGCGCTCGAGGAGGCGGGAGTGCCGATCCTCGGCACCTCGCCCGACGCCATCGACCTCGCCGAGGACCGCGACCGCTTCAAGGCCCTGATCGACAAGCTCGGCCTCAAGCAGCCCGAGAGCGGCATCGCCGCCACGCCGGCCGAGGCCGCAGCAATCGCCGAGCGCGTGAGCTTCCCCGTGGTGATCCGGCCATCGTACGTGCTCGGCGGGCGCGCCATGGAGATCGTGCACGACCGCGCCGAGGTCGACCGCTACATCACGCGTCTCTCGGCTACGCTCGACCGGCCGTCGGAGCTCGTGGTCTCTGCCAAGCGACCGCTCCTGATCGACCGCTATCTGGCCGATGCCATCGAGGTGGACGTCGACTGTCTGTCGGACGGCCGCGACACCTTCATCGCCGGCATCATGGAACACATCGAGGAGGCGGGCATTCACTCGGGCGATAGCGCCTGCTCGCTTCCGCCGCACTCGCTCTCGCCCGCGATCATCGACGAGCTCGGACGCCAGGCCCGCGAGCTCGCGCTGGCGCTCGGCGTCGTCGGCCTCATGAACGTGCAGTTCGCCATCAAGGACGACACGGTCTACGTGCTCGAGGTCAATCCGCGCGCGTCGCGCACGGTGCCGTTCGTTGCCAAGGTGATCGGCATGCCGGTGGCGGCCATCGCATCTCAGATCATGGCTGGCCGTCCGCTCGCGAGCTTCGGCCTCAAGTCGGTGCCGCTCGACCACGTGGCGGTCAAGGAGGCCGTGTTCCCGTTTGCGCGCTTCCCGGGTGTCGATCCGATCCTCGGGCCCGAGATGCGCTCGACGGGCGAGGTCATGGGCCTCGACCGCGACTTTGCCATTGCGTTCGCCAAAAGCCAGCTCGGCGCCGGCCAGAAGCTGCCGACGCAGGGCACGGTGTTCGTGTCGGTGAAGGACAGCGACAAGGACCGCATCGTGGCGCCGTTGCGGGAGCTTTCAGCCCTCGGTTTCAAGATCATCGCCACGCGCGGAACGCGGCGTCATCTGCTTGCCAACGGCGTGCAATGCGAGGTTGTGAACAAGGTTCTCGAAGGCCGCCCGCACATCGTCGATGCCATCAAAAACGGGGATGTTTCCTTAGTCTTCAATACAACTGAAGGTGCCAAGGCCGTGGCGGACAGCAAGGATATCCGGCGCACGGCCTTGCTTCACCACATTCCGTATTATACAACTTTAGCCGGTGCGGTCGCCGTGACGCGTGCCATCAAAGCCTTGAAAGCTGATATCCTCAAAGTGGCTCCGCTGCAGGCCTATGTGGGCCGCGCCTCTTGAGGCGCTGAGCCCCGAGGCCTCGTCGGGCGACACAGTCCCATTAGAGTTCAGGGATCTCACGTACAGGGTGCTGGCCTTCCGGGCCAGCCCGAATGGGAGACGTTAGCAAATGTCCATGGAACGCGTTCCGATGACGATCGAGGGGTTCAAGAGCCTCGAGGCGGAGCTGCATCGGCTCAAGGCCGAGGAGCGCCCGCGCATCATCCAGGCCATTGCGGAAGCGCGCTCGCACGGCGACCTCTCGGAGAATGCCGAGTATCACGCGGCCAAGGAGGCCCAGGGCCTCAACGAGGCGAAGGTCGCAGAGCTCGAGGACAAGATGAGCCGGGCCGAGGTGGTGGATACCTCGAAGCTCTCGGGCGAGAGCATCAAATTCGGCGCGACCGTCACCCTCGTCGACGAGGATACGGACGAGAAGGTCAAGTACAAGATCGTGGGCGACCTCGAGGCCAACGTGCGCGAGGGCAAGATCTCGATCTCGAGCCCGATCGCGCGCGCGCTGATCGGCAAGTCGAAAGGCGACACCGCGGAAGTGACGACGCCAAAGGGCCCGCGCTCCTACGAGGTGCTCAAGGTGGAATGGAAGTAGTCCGGATTGGCTCTTGATCTCCCGGCCGCCGTGCCGCCTCCCTCGGCATCGGCCTTTGCGCACCGCGCGTTCCAGCTCTATTGGGGCGCGCGATTTCTCAACAGCTTTGCCATCCAGATCGTCTCGGTCGCCGTCGGCTGGCAGATGTACGACGAGACGCGCGATGCTTTTCTGCTCGGGCTCGTCGGGCTCGTTCAGTTCGCTCCTGCGCTCGCGTTCGTGCTGGCGACGGGGACGGTCGCCGACCGCTACAACCGGCGGCTGATCATGGCCATCTGCACGGGCGTCGAAGCGCTCTGCGCGGCTTCTCTCGGCCTCTTCTGGGTGCTGCACGGAATGCAGGGCGCGCCGGACCGATCCGTCTGGCCGGCATTCGCGATCCTCGCGCTCTTCGGGGCATCGCGTGCATTCCTCACGCCGGCGATGCAGGCGCTGACCGCCAACGTGGTGCCGCGCGAAGCCTTCGCCAACGCGGTGGCCTGGAACTCGTCGGCCATGCAGGCCTCCTTCACCGTCGGGCCGGCGATCGGCGGCCTCATCTACGGGCTTTCGCCGCGGGCGCCTTATGTGGTGGCGCTCGCGCTGTTCCTCGCCGCCCTGCTGATGATCGCGCTCATTCCCAGGACCGAGCAGAAGACCAACTCGCAGCCGGCCACGCTCGATACGATGCTCGCAGGCGTGCGCTTCATCTGGAGCCAGCCAGTGGTGCTTGGAGCAATCTCGCTCGACCTTTTCGCCGTGCTGCTCGGCGGCGCCACGGCGCTGATGCCGGTGTTTGCGCGTGACGTGCTCGAGGCGGGCCCGTGGGGCCTCGGGTTGCTCCGCTCCTCCGCCGGCATCGGCGCGCTGCTCATGGGGATCTGGCTCGTGCGCCATCCGATCCGCGACCACGCCGGGCGCGTCATGTTCCTCTGCGTCGGCCTATTCGGGCTCTCGATCATCGTGTTCGGCCTCTCGACGTCGCTTTGGCTCTCGGTGCCGGCGCTGATCGTGATGGGAGCTTCCGACATGGTGAGCGTCAACGTGCGCGCGACGCTCGTGCAGCTTGCCACGCCCGACGACGTGCGCGGGCGCGTGACCGCGGTCAACAGCGTGTTCATCGGGGCCTCCAACGAGCTCGGCGAGTTTCGCGCCGGGACCATGGCGGCGCTGATCGGCGCCGTGCCGGCGGTCGTGCTGGGCGGCGCCGGGACGCTTGCCATCGCCGCGCTCTGGGCGCGCCTCTTCCCGCGACTCCTCGCCGTGCGGCAGATGACCTAGTCTCGCTTCCTACTCGGGGATGGTGAGGGGGACGCCGGGGGCCAGCTTGGCGCGGCGGATGGCGAGGTTGGTCTTGACGCTTGCGACGTTTGGCGCTGCCGTCAGCTCCTTCAGGATGAAGTCCTGGAACGACGGCAGGTCCTCGGCCACACACTTCAGGATGTAGTCGCTCTCTCCCGAGAGCATGTAGGCCTCGCGCACCACCGGCCAGCCGAGCACGCGGTTCTCGAAGGCGCGCAGGTCGGGCTCGGCCTGGCTGTGCAGGCCGACGAGGGCGAAGGCCGTGAGCTCGAAGCCCAGGGCCCGCTCGTCGACGAGTGCGGTGTAGCCGTTGACCACCCCGGCCTCCTCCAGCGCCTTGACACGGCGCAGGCAGGGGGGTGCCGACAGGCCGACGCGCTGAGCCAGCGCCACGTTCGTGAGCGCCCCGTCGGCCATCAGCTCGCGCAGGATGCGCCTATCGGTTGCGTCGAGACGGAGGGCCATCGAGTTCCTCGTAATCGGGGGCGGGAGACTGGCCTTAGGACGGCTGCGCAATGAATGCAAAGGAATCCGTCCATTTTGGTATCTCTATTGCGGTTCGCCGTGCCGGTGCCGGGACTCGACAGATTGCGGCTGACCGGGGAAGGTAACCGTATGCAAGACGTGATCCGGGCTAGCGAGCGGATGCGGGAGGGGCGCATGCGGCCGCTGGCCGGGGCCAAGGCATGGCTGATCAGCGACGGCAAGGCAGGCCACGAGGCGCAGTGCCTGGGCGTCGCTGAGGCGCTGGGCGTCGCGTACGAGTGGAAGCGGGTGTCGCCTTCGGGTCTCTGGCGAGCGCTCTCGCCGTGGGGGCCGGTGTCGCCCCGCGACCGGTTCGGCGAGCCGGGAACCCCGTTCGCGCCGCCGTGGCCCGATATCGCCATCGCCATCGGGCGCACCACCACGCCCTACATCCGCGCGCTGAAGAGGAAGGCCGGCCTCAAGACCTACACCGTCATTCTCTTAAACCCCGGCACGGGGGCCGCAACTGCGGACCTCTTCTGGGTGCCGGAGCACGACCGGCGGCGCGGGGCGAACGTCATGACGACGCTCGCATCGCCGCACATCTATTCGGCCGAGCGGCTTGCCGCGATCCGGCGCGAGCCCAATGCGGCGATCGACGCGCTGCCGGCGCCGCGCGTCGCCGTGCTCGTCGGTGGGCCCAATGACCGCTACAGCTATCCGGAGCCAGTCGTCCGTCGTCTCGTCGACACGGTGCGCTCGCTCGCGGGGCTCGGCGTCGGGATCATGATGACGGTCTCGCGGCGCACTCCGAAATCGCTCGCCGACGCTCTCGCCGAAGCCGCACAGGGGACGCGCGCGATTTTCTGGCGGGGCGAGGGGACGAACCCCTATCCCGCATTCTTGTCCCACGCCGACGCATTTCTGGTCACGGCCGATAGCGTCAACATGGCGGGTGAGGCGGCCGCCACGGGGCGTCCCATCCATGTGTTCGAGCCCGCAGGCGGCGCGCGGAAGTTCACGCAGTTCCACGAGCGCCTGCGGATGCTCGGCATCACACGCCCGGCGCCGGAACGTTTCACCGAGATCGGACAGTGGAGCTATCCGCCGCTCTCCTCGGCGGCGGTCATCGCCGAGGAGATCGCGCGGCGATACCAGCGCCGCCTTGCCCTTCTCCCGGGGCTCGTATGAAGCCCGCAGACGGATTGACGTGAACGACCTCGAAAGCAACACCTCATGATCACGGCTGGCGGCACCGTTTCACCACAAACCCTGACCTGGCCCTGGCGGCTCTTCCGCCTCGTGGAGATGACCGTGCTGTTCGTCGCGGCGCCGATCGTGCTGCACAGGATCGTGCAGGGCGAAAGGATCCCGATCTTCGCCGCGCTCGTACCGGTGCTGCTGTTTGCGATCGTGATGCTGATCGTCGACCCGACGTTTCAGCTCAGGCGCGAGCTGACGCGTCGCATCTCGTGGCGCAATGGGCTTTCGATCGCGGTCGTGTTCACTCTTGCCGGCGGGTTCGCGACCTGGTGGGTCAAAACCCACCATCCGGATTGGTTTCTCGAATTCCCGACCAATCGACCGGAGACCTACAAGCGCATCATGGTGCTCTATCCGCTGTTCTCGGTGGCAGCGCAGGAGCTCGTGTATCGCACCTTCTACTTCCACCGTTATGGTCCTGTGTTCGGCGAGCAGGCGTGGCTCGCCGTCGTGGTCAACGGGATTCTCTTCGGATTTGCGCATATCGTGGTGGCGTCCGAGTTCGCCATCGTCGCGACCGCGCTCGGCGGTCTGATCCTTGCCGCGCGCTATGCACAGACACGCTCGTTCTGGGGGGTTTTCGTCGAGCACACCATTTGGGGCTGGCTCATCTTCACAATCGGCCTTGGACGGTATTTCTTTACCGGTGTGCAAAACCCCGGCTGGTAAGGCCTTCGGCGGCAATTCCTGCGCTTTTGTAAAGTGACGCGTTCTCTTGCCCGGCGTTACATGCCTCTGCGAGGTGCTGCGCAGGAGGATCGCTCTTGAGCGAAGCATTGTCTGGGCGCACGGCCTGGATCTTCAGCGACGGCAAGACCGGCAACGACGTGCAGTCGCTGGGCGTCGCAGAGGCGCTTGGCGTCCATGTCGAGCTGAAGCGCGTGGCGCCCACGGGCCTTCACAAGCTCTTCTCGCCCTGGATCGGGGTCGCCCCACGAGAGCGCTTCGGCCGCGAGGGAAGCCTTTTCGTGCCGCCCTGGCCAGACGTGGCCATTGCCATTGGCAGGCTTACAACGCCCTATATTCGCGCCTTGAAGCACATTGCGGGATCGCGGACTTTCACCATCATTCTGCAGGATCCCAAGGTCTCGCTCTCAACGGCGGATCTCTTCTGGGTGCCTGAGCACGACCGGCTGCGCGGACCCAATGTGATCACGACGTTGACGGCGCCGCACGGATTCACGGAGGCACGGCTCGCTGCCCTGAGGCGGCGCGTGCCGCCTTACATGTCGGCGCTCGGCGGGCCTTGGGCCGCAATCATGCTCGGCGGCTCGAACGGAGACTACGTCTACTCGCCGGCAGCGCTCGAGCGCCTTGCGGATGCGATCGTTGGATTGGGCCAGAGCGGCATGAGTCTGCTCATCACACCGTCGCGGCGCACGGAGCCGGCTATCGTCTGCGCCGCGAAAAGAGCGGCGGAGCCTTTTCCACATTTTTTCTGGGGCATGAGCGGCGATAATCCTTATCTCGATTTTCTCGCGCACGCGCATGTGTTTCTCGCGCCGGCCGACAGCGTCAACATGACGGGCGAGTCTTGTGCAACAGGACGCCCCGTTTACGTTTTTCATCCCGACGGAGGATCGGCGAAGTTCGAACGTTTTCACGATGCTCTGACGCGCTACGGCGCGACGCGGCGCTTTCCCGAGCCTTTCGAAGCTCTTGAGTCCTGGAGCTACGCGCCTCTCAATTCGGCCGCCACCATTGCCCGCGAAATCACACTTCGCGCAGCGAAAACCATGACAAGAGATTCGACTGGTTAGGGGCGATTCTGTCACATGGCTTACACATTTGTATGATGTGCGGCGCGTTCCGATACGGCATCATTTGCGCATCCGGAATTTTTGGGGAGCGCTTGCCATGTCCGCCTCCGGAGATAACGTCGTGCTTTCTCTTATGCGCTCGTTTGCGCACGCGAAGCGAAGCGACAGGCCTTATCGATACTGGCTTCTGACATCATGTCTGCCGCTGAGCCTCGTCGACGAGGTTCTCGCGCTGCCTTTCTCGGTGGCGGATCTCGCAGGCGTATCCGGCAAACGTGAGTTGCACAACGCCACGCGGAGCTATTTCGATCCTGAGGCACGCGCGAAACATGCCTGCGTTTCTCAGATTTCCAACGCGTTGCAGGACGAGCGGGTGATTGCGGCGATCGAGGAAGATTTCGGAGCGAAGCTGGGCGGCACCTATTTGCGCATCGAGTATGCGCAGGACGTCGACGGATTCTGGCTCGAGCCGCATACCGACATCGGCGTCAAGGCGTTCACGTTCCTTCTCTATCTGTCGAAAGATCCTGCGCATGCGGACCTCGGGACGGATGTCTATGACGCGGCCAAGAGCTGGGTCGGGCGGACACCCTACGCCAGCAACGCCGGCATGATCTTCGTTCCGTCGACGACCACCTATCACGGCTTCGAGAAGCGCCAGATCGCTGGAGTGCGCAAGCTGCTTGTCGTCAACTACGTGACAAGCGAGTGGCGCGCCCGCGAGCAGCTGGCTTTTCCCGACCGGGTCATCGCGTCAAAGGGCCTGGTCGCGGCGCACTGAGAGAGGGAACCGCCGTCTATTTGCGGCGATCCTGCATAATCTCGAGCTGCAGCTGCTGTATCTCGGCCAGACGCTGCCATTGCTTGCTGATCAGATGGTCGAGCTTCTCGTGGAGATGGCGGATCTCGAGCTCGGCCTTGAGGTTCACCTGATAGTCGTTGAGCGACCGCAGGCGGTCTTTCGCCTCTTGGCGCTTCTGGCTCATCATGATGATCGGCGCCTGCACTGCGGCAATGGTCGACAGGATGAGGTTCAGGAGGATGAAGGGGTATGGATCGAACGCCCGCGTCGTGCCCTGGTAGACGTTGAGGCCCATCCAGAAGGCTAGAAAGCCTGCAAAAAAGATGAGAAAGCTCCAGCTGCCTCCGAAGCTCGCGAGATGATCGGAAAGGATCTCGCCGAGCGTCCGCTCTTCGTCGAACGTCTCCTCGATGTTCTCTGCGAGCGTCTCATTGGTGGCGAGGCTCGCGGCCACGCGCCGCTCGAGAGCGCGGATCTCACCGCTCTCGTCGCGCAACAACTCCTCGACATAGAGCGACCTATAACGCTCGATCTCGCTCTTCGAGATCAGTGCGTCGCTCGCAATGTCCGGGTGGTCGTGCCGGATGCGATCGGCGAGCGCGGGGCGAACCGTCTCGAGATTGACGAGCTGGCGACGCGGCCATTCGCGCCCCGTGATGGCGCACAAAGTCTTGGTGTTCGTCGCTTGGGCCTGATTTGCCATAGGAGGACCTCGGAAGAGCTTGTCGGCAGGTGGGATTGGAGCCTGGAAGGGCAATGGGGCCAGTGCGTTACATAATGGCAATGGCCGTTCAAGGGGGTGATTGAGATTGCGCGGACGATCGGATAGAACCCGCACCAATCTCCCGACGCAAACCGAAAACGAGGCGCCCCGTGGCGAACCCCCAGTACGTCTATCACATGCACAAGCTCTCCAAGGCCTACCCTGGGGGCAAGCAGGTTCTGAAGGACATCTCGCTGTCGTTCCTGCCCGGCGCCAAGATCGGCGTCGTGGGTCTCAACGGCGCCGGCAAGTCGACGCTGCTCAAGATCATGTCCGGCACCGTCGACGACTTCCTCGGCGAGGCCCGCCCGGCCGACGGCATCAAAGTCGGCTATCTGCCGCAGGAGCCGCAGCTCGATCCCGCGAAGGACGTTCTCGGCAATGCCATGGAAGGCGTCGCGGAGAAGAAGGCGATCCTCGATCGCTACAATGAGATCGCCGCCAACTACTCGGAGGAGACCGCCGACGAGATGACGGCTCTCCAGGACCAGATCGACGCCTTGAACCTGTGGGACCTCGACACCCAGGTGGAGCAGGCGCTCGATGCGCTGCGCTGCCCGCCGGGCGATGCGGACGTCACCAAGCTCTCGGGCGGCGAGAAGCGCCGCGTGGCCTTGACCCGTCTTCTGCTCTCCAAGCCTGACATCCTGCTCCTGGACGAGCCGACCAACCATCTCGACGCCGAGAGCGTCGCCTGGCTCGAGCACTTTCTCAAGGAGTACACGGGCTGCGTGATCCTCGTCACCCACGACCGCTATTTCCTCGACAACCTCACCGACTGGACGCTCGAGCTCGACCGCGGGCAGGGCGTGCCGTGGAAGGGCAACTACTCGAGCTGGCTCGAGCAGAAGGCCAAGCGCGCCGAATCGGAGAAGGCCGCCGAGGAGAGCCGCCAGAAGCAGATGGCGCGCGAGCTCGAATGGATTCGCTCGTCTCCCAAGGCGCGGCAAGCCAAGTCGAAGGCGCGTATTGCGGCCTACGACAAACTGGTCGAGCAGTCGGGGCGCGAGGAGGTCGGCAAGGCGTCGTTCTCGATCGCGACGGGCCCGCGCCTCGGCGACATGGTGGTCGAGACCGAGGGGCTGTCAAAGGCGTTCGGCGACCGGCTGCTGATCGACAACCTCTCGTTCAAGCTGCCGCCGGGCGGCATCGTGGGCGTCATCGGCCCCAACGGCGCCGGCAAGACGACGCTGTTCAAGATGCTGACCGGCGCCGAGAAGCCCGACAAGGGCACCATCACGCTCGGCCCTACGGTGAAGCTCGCCTACGTCGACCAGAGCCGCGATCACCTCGACGACAAGAAGACGGTCTGGGAGGAGATCTCGGGCGGCCTCGACATCATGAAGTTCGGCGACAAGCGCGAGATGTCGAGCCGGGCCTACTGCGGCTGGTTCAACTTCAAAGGACCGGACCAGCAGAAGAAGGTGGGCCTGCTCTCAGGCGGCGAGCGCAACCGCGTGCACCTCGCCAAGATGCTGAAGGAGGGCGGCAACCTGCTCTTGCTCGACGAGCCGACCAACGACCTCGACACGGAGACGCTCGGTGCGCTTGAAGCCGCACTCGAGGACTTCCCGGGCTGCGCTGTCGTGATCTCACACGACCGCTTCTTCCTCGATCGCCTCGCCACCCACATCCTGGCCTTCGAGGGCGATAGCCACGTCGAATGGTTCGAAGGCAACTTCGAATCCTACGAGGAGGACAAGAAGCGGCGCCTCGGCGAAGCCGCAGTCGAGCCACACCGCATCAAGTTCAAGCGCTTCGAGCGGTAGCGGAGATCGCCGCCAAGAGCGGTTGTCACAAATCTATCCTATTCATGTCTGTGCGCAGAAAGTGCGCCTGGCTAGATGGGATGACCATGTCTACACAGCTCGGTTGGCGGCTCGTTGCTATGGTTTTGCTGACGTTTGCGGCCTCGGGCGCGGCGCGCTCAGAAACGCTTCTGGAAACCTTCAGCAAGACCATTCCGGACAGTGCCATCCGGCCCGCCATCTTGGAGGCTCTCAACAACGTTCACACGGCTCGGTGCGACGGCGACAAGCTCTGTGCCGCAACGACCCAGAAGGAAATCGAAAACCCACCCATCAGCCTGGAGGACGGGAGAGTGGTGCTGACCTACGGCATCGTCTCCGCCCTCGCGCAGTGGTGCTTTCTGGATTGGAAGCGCAGCTTCGTGCCGATGATGGCGTACGGTCGCCAAAAGATGGGAATGAACGATCGCGCGCTCGCGGTGGTGGCCCTCATGCACGGCGCCTTCCAGCTCCGGCAGCTCGCCGTATTCCGGACAACAGGGGTGTGTCCCGACGACCTGCGGACACGGCTCGATACGGAGCTTCCGAAGCTTTAGGAATTCGCCGCGCTCAGTCGCCTTCGGGATAGGCGCCGCGCAGCACCTCGTCGAAGTGCGCCCTGACGCTCTCGTTGCAGAGACAGGAGCGGGCTTCAAGAGCCGCCCGGTCGCGCACGAGGAGCGCGCCCCGCCGCGTCTCCAGCACGCCGTCGGACTTGAACGACTGGATCACGCGGCTCGTATAGCTGCGCCCCACGCCGAGGAGCGAGGCCAACTCATCATGGGTGAGCGGCACCACGTGGTCGCCGGTGCGGTCCATGGCCGAGATGATCCACTTGGCGGCTCGCTGCTCGATCGTGTGGATCGCGTTGCAGGCCGTCGACTGGAACACCTGAGCGAGAAGGCAATCCGCATAGCGCGCGAAAATGGATCGAAGGCTCGGCGACTGGGCCTTCAGCGCCTCGAGCTTGGCGACCGGCATGTGGGCGAAGGGACCGCCGACCTTCACCACGGCGCGGCAGTAGGCCGGCAGATGTCCGGAGCTCACGATGCCGCCGATGGCGCCCTCACGGCCGATCAGGATTGTTTCGACGTCCCGCCCGTCGACATTGGTCGCCAGATACGAGACGAGGCTCGGGCCGCACGGGAAATAGACCGTCGCGACGTTGTCGCCCGGCATGTAGAGCAGCTCCCCGGCCTGGCGCTCGCTCTTCTCGAGGTGGGGGGCGAGAAGGTTGAGGTCGCTGGGACGCAGGGCCCGCAACAGATTGCTCTCTACCGGCGTCTCCATTTTCGTGGGTACGAAAGTATTGGCCACTCGTCCAGCTCCGCGCACCTTTCCCTGTTGTGTTCACAAGTGGACAGACACCGCAAGGGAACTTTGGCTTAAGTCATCTTCCCGACGGCTGAGTGCGGCGCAATAGCTGGGGCAGATTGCCAATACGGCGCCGGCAATTTCTCGGCCTTCTTTCTCTCCCTGGCCCTGATTAACAACGCCGCATCCCGCCGATGCACGCGGGATGACCGCGTTCGCATGGACACGGGGGCCGTCCTTCTCAGCGCTCGAAGTAAAGGATCATGCCGATGGGCGATGGAGGGATCTCCGACGATGGGCACGCCGAGCGTCGGCTCACGCCGAAAAGCGTCCTCATCGTAGAGGACAACTTCATCATTGCGCTCGACGCGGAGGTCATGCTGCGCGAGCTCGGCATCGAGATCGTGTGGTCTGCCGCGAGCATTCCGCGGGCGCTCGAGATCGTCGCACGCGAGAGGCCGCAATTCGTTCTTCTCGACGTAAATCTCGGCGAGGAGAAGAGCTTCGAGGTGGCACAGCGGCTACGCGAGCTCGGAATCCCTTTTGCGTTCGGCACCGGATATGGCAGTCCGCATGCGTTTCCGGAAGGGTTCGCCAACATTCCCATCGTAACGAAGCCCTACAGCCTCGAACGCCTCGAAGCGGTTCTTGCCGGCGCGCCCTAGGGCTCCTTTTGCGATCTCTGTCGGGGCGTGTGGCCACAGTCCGTCCTTGCTAGGATGTACGCGCTCAAGGAGGAGCACGCATGTCCCTCACTCTCTATGCCCATCCGTTCTCGTCGTACTGCCAAAAGGTGCTGACCGCGCTCTATGAGAGTGGCACGCCGTTTGTTTATCGTGTGCTCGGGTCCGAGGACCCGGCGGCAGGGGAAGACTGGGCGCGGCTCTGGCCCATGAAACGCATGCCGGTCCTGGTCGACGGTGATCGGACGGTGCTCGAATCCAGCACCATCATCGAGTATCTCGACCTGCGCCATCCGGGACCGGCGAGGCTCATTCCGCCGGATGGCGACTCCGCGCTCGAGGCGCGCATGCTGGATCGCATCTTCGACAACTACGTCATGACGCCGATGCAGAAGATCGTGCTCGATCATCTCCGGCCCGAGGGGGATCGCGATCCCTACGGCGTGCACCAGGCCCGCGAGATGCTGGATACGGCCTATGCCTGGCTCGATGGCCACCTGGCAGGCAGGGCTTGGGCCATCGGCGACAGCTTTAGCCTTGCGGATTGTGCGGCCGCGCCATCGCTCTTCTACGCGGACTGGGTGCACCAGGTTGGGTTCGGCCACACCCATCTGCGGGCCTATCGTGCGCGGTTGCTTGCGCGGCCATCCATTGCGCGGGCCGTGGACGAGGCACGGCCTTTCCGCCGCTACTTTCCGCCCGGCGCGCCGGACCGGGATTGAGAAGCGGCCGCCGCGCTGGCCCCGGCCCCCTCCTCCCGGGGGTTCATCGCGCGCCAGGGGTATGCTAAGCCGTGGCACAACAGGCGGGCGATCTGCGTCATGCCACGCCTGGTGCAGGATCGGTTGGCGCACGGAGCACCCAGGATCCCACTCGATGAGATTGGATCAGGGGAGGCCGCTCGCTCATGTCCGACGGAAAAGCACGTGACGCAGCGACGCCTGCCGAGGCGAAGGCGACGCGGCGCGAGTGGGTGGGGCTCGCGGTCATCTCGCTGCCGTGCATGCTCTACTCGATGGACATGACGGTGCTGCATCTCGCCGTGCCGCAGATCGCCGAGCGCATGCGGCCGAGCTCGGCAGAGCTGCTCTGGATCGTCGACATCTACGGGTTCATGGTGGCCGGCGCGCTCATCACCATGGGCACGCTCGGGGATCGCATTGGGCGGCGGCGCATTTTGCTCATCGGCTCGGCCGCCTTCGGGATCACTTCGATCCTCGCGGCCTTCTCGACCACGCCCGCTCTGCTGATCGCGAACCGGGCCGTGCAGGGCGTCGCGGCGGCGACGCTTGCGCCCTCCACGCTTTCGCTCATCCGCAACATGTTCCACGACGCGGACGAGCGCGCGCTCGCCATCGGCATCTGGCTCGCGAGCTTCTCGGGCGGCGCCGCCCTCGGTCCGCTGGTCGGCGGTGTCGTGCTCGAGCATTTCTGGTGGGGTGCCGTGTTCCTCATCAACGTGCCGATCATGCTGCTCCTGCTCGCGGTCGGGCCATTTCTGTTGCCCGAGTTCCGCGATCCCGAGGCGGGGCGCATGGACATCGTAAGCGCCGCGCAGTCGGTCGTCGCCGTGCTGTCCGTCATCTACGGCATCAAGCGCATCGCCGAGAGCGGATGGGCGCTCTCTCATGGCGTTGTGATCCTGTTTGGGCTGGCCGTCGCTGTTCTCTTCCTGCGCCGCCAACGCCGGCTCGACGATCCCTTGATCGACGTGCGCCTGTTCGCCGTGCCGACCCTCGGCGCCGCGCTGCTGATCAACGTTGCCGGACTGTTCGTCATCTTCGGCACCTTCCTCTTCATCGCGCAGTATCTGCAGCTCGTGGTCGGCATGACTCCGCTCGAGGCCGGGATATGGACAGCGCCGTCCGGGCTCGTGTTCGCGCTGGGCTCGCTCGCGGCGCCGCCGCTGCTCAGGCATTTCTCGGCAGCCACCGTGATCTCGACGGGCTTTCTCGTCGCAAGCCTGGGCTTCGCGCTCATTGCGCAGGTCGGGCCCACCCAGTCGCCCTGGCTGCTGTTCTGGGGGATGATCATCTTCTGTCTCGGGCTCGCGCCGAACGGAACGATCACCACCGACATCATGATGACGGAGGCGCCTCCCGCGCGGGCCGGGGCCGCGTCCGCGGTGTCGGAGACGAGCTTCGAGTTTGGGGGTGCGCTCGGCATCGCGGTGCTGGGCAGCATCCTAACCGCGGTCTACCGCGGTGCGATCGCGGACGCAGGGCATGCCGGCATTCCGCCGGAGCTTGTCGCACAGGCGATGGATTCGCTCGGCGGCGCGGCAGAGGCGGCCAAGGCCTTGCCAGGCGACAGCGGCGCCATTCTGATCGGCACGGCGCGGGCCGCGTTCGTTCATGCCTTCCAGGTCATCTGTGCCGTTTCGGCGGCGGGCTGCTTCCTCGCGGCTGGTTTCGCCGCGGTCGTGATGCGGCGGTCCTAGAGGCCGGCTCTCAAGGGCGCGGCCTTTATTTCACGTACGCCTGGTCGAGGTTCTTGGCCTTGTCGAGGTTCACGATGGCATCGCGGCCGACGAGCGTCTCGATGTGGGCGGAGTTGAGGTCGGCGCCGTTGAGATCGGTCCTCGTCACGTTGGCGCCGGCGAAGTCTGCACCTGAGAGGGCGGCGCCGGCGAGGATGCTTCCCGAGAGATTGGCCTCCCTCAGCGAGGCGAACTCGAGCACGACGCCGATCAGGCCGGCGTTGGTGATGCTGGCGCCGTCGAGCTTGGCCGAGCGCAGGACGAACGGGGCTTTGCGGCTGTCGCGGGCGGGCACGCCGTCCTTCATGTTGATGCCGTCGAGGTTCGCCTTGATGAGGCTCGCCTCGGTGAGGTTTGCGGCGATGCGGGCGTGGTCCAGGTTGGCGCCGTCGAATTTTGCGCGCATGAACTGGGACATGACGAAGCTCGCGCCCTCGAGGTTGGCGCCCGAGAGGTCGGCACCCACGCCCCAGGCCTTGTCGAGCTTGGCGCCTGAAAGGTTGGCGCCCGCGAGATTGGCGCCGTTGATGCGCGACGCCTCGAGGTTGGCGCCGTGCAGGTCGAGGCCTGAAAGATCGAGGCGGTTCAGCTGTTTGTCGCTGAAGTCCACGCCGCCCGCGGGACCGGCGGCCTTGATGGCCGCTTCGACGTCGGCGCGCGTCACGTCGGCGTGCGTGAAGGCCTCGGAATTCAAGTCGATGTATTGCCAGAGGTCCTGGGCACTTGCCGGCGCGCTCGCAAGCGCGAGGAGGAGCGAGGCCAATCGGGAGAGCGTCATACGGGATGTCATGGGCGTTTCCTTGTGTTTGCGCCCATCTTAGCCGGAGCCGGTGCCTGGAGGCGAGCCCCCGCGCCGGGCCACACCTTCGCCGGATTTGCCCCGCCTCTTGGCGCCGCCGGCGCGGGGGGCCGGTCGCGGGCGCTTCAGCCATTGGGGGAACTTGCTTATGGCCATTCGTAACGGCACTCAGGACAACGCAGACATCGCCGTGCAGACGGCCACCGCGATGTCGGGCGGGCTTCTCGCCACCGTCCTCTCGGGGATTGCCCTTCTGTTCTCGGGCTATAGCCTGTGGGACACATCGCTCAAGAGCGCGGATCTGCGCGTTTTCGTTCCCCGCGTCATCTACTATGCGGCGCCCTACCAGAACACGAACTTCGAGATGATCTCGATCCCGATCACGGTTGCCAACGAGGGGGCGCAGACGGGCACGGTGCTCAATTACGATCTCGCCGTCACCGATCCGCGCACCAAGCAGACCAAACACTTCTATGGCGCCGAGTTCGGTGTGTGGTCCATGGACCGCACGCGGGACCGCAGCTACACCGGCTTCGCGCCGCTGTCTCTGGCTGGCCGGACCAGCCGGACTGATTCCATCCTTTTCTATACCCGGGGCGATGACGAGAAGCCCGAACAGCTCATCCGCGAGGTCGGACCCTACGAGTTCACGCTGACGGTTACGCCGGCGGAGGAGCGAGGCGGTCTGTTCGGTGCGGGCGGAGGGGCCAAGCCGATCACAGTCACTTTCGAGCGGCTGTTGCCGTTCTACGACGCGAGGGCCTTCGAGACAGGCACCATTTACATGCCGGCCAGGGACTGGAGGGACGCGTCGAGCGGCGGCGACAAGTAAGGCTGGCCCAGGATTGACAGCGCACGGGTCGGGCCATAGGAAACGTTTGATCCGCGCGCGAGGATTCCCGGCCATGAGACGGACGTTGACGCTCGCTGCCATGCTCGCCGGCATGCTCGTCGCCTGCGCATCGGCCGCTCTCGCCCAGTCAGCTGGATTCTCCACCAAGGCGCGCAACGCCATTCTGATGGACTACGACTCGGGCTCCATCATCTTCCAGAAATCCGCCGACGAGCTGGTGGCCCCTGCCAGCATGAGCAAGCTCATGACGCTCGCGGTGCTCTTCAAGCAGCTCAAGGACGGCGAGATCAAGCTCACGGACGAGCTCGAGACGAGCGAGAACGCCTGGCGCACGGGGGGCGCACCCTCCGGCAGCTCGGCAATGTTCATCCCGATCCACAACAAGACGCCGATCAGCGAGCTCATTCAGGGCATCATCGTGCAGTCCGGCAACGACGCCTGCATCACCGTGGCCGAGGGGCTCGGCGGCACGGTCGAGAAGTTCACGATCATGATGGAGGAGGAGGCGCGGCGCATCGGCATGCCGAAGTCCACCTTCCGCAATCCAACCGGCCTCCACGACCCCGAGCATCTCATGACTGCGCGCGAGCTCGGGATCCTGGCGCGCTACATCATCAAAGAGTACCCGGATTTCTTTCCGATCTTCGGACAGAAGGAGTTCGCCTACCGGAAACACAAATTCTACAACCGCAATCCGCTGCTCGGCGCCGACCTCGGCGTCGATGGCATGAAGACCGGGCACACCAAGCAGGCCGGCTACGGCATGGTCGTCACCGCGGTGATGGACGGGCGGCGCCTGATCGGCGTGCTGATGGGGCTCGAGGACGAGAAGGACCGCAAGGAGGAAGCGCGCCGCATGCTCGAGTGGGGCGCCAAGAGCGTCGCCCGGGTGAAGCTGTTCGATGCCGGCGAGGCGGTCGGGCACGCACGCGTGTGGGGCGGCTCCAATTTCTACGTGTCGCTCGCCGGCGAGGGCGACCTCGAGGTCATCCTGCCCAGGTTTCCGACGAACCAGAAGCTCAGGGGTGAGATCGTCTACGAGGGACCCTTGAAGCCGCCGGTCAAGAAGGGCGACCAGGTGGCCATGTTCCGGGTCACGAGCATGGTGCCGGGCACCAGCGAGCCGATCGCGGTCAGCGAGACGCCGCTCTATGCCACGGAGGACGTGGAGCGCGCGGGCTTCGTCTGGCGCGGCGTCGATTCGCTCCTGCACCTCGCGCTGCGGCTGGTGCCGCTCTAGCGGTCCCGTCTCTCCGTCGCGAGAGGGAGAGTGTGAACCATGCCGAAGCTACGGCTTCCCTCTCGGGACGGCAGCCACTAGTCTCCGGCGCCATGGCACGCGGAAAATTCATCACGTTCGAGGGCGGCGAGGGGTCGGGCAAGTCGACCCAAGCGGGGCGGCTCGTGGAGCGCCTGCGGGGCATGGGGCTCGAGGTGGTGCAGACGCGTGAGCCCGGGGGCACGCCTCTCGGCGAGAGGATCCGCGATCTCCTGCTCTCCGAGACGCCTTCTGCGGAGACCGAATTCCTGCTCTTCGCCGCGGCGCGTGCCGAGCACGTCGCCAGCGTCGTCCGGCCGGCGCTCGTGCGCGGTGCCTGGGTCGTCTCGGACCGCTTCATCGATTCCACCCGCGTCTACCAGGGGGCGCTCGGCGGCGTTTCGGGCGATCTCATTCACCTCGTCGAGCAGCGGACGGTCGGCGCCGAGATGCCGGATCTGACGCTCGTGCTTGACCTCTCCGCCGAGGACGCCAGGCGGCGGGTCGATGCGCGCGGCGCGCTCTCCCGTTTCGACGCCGAGCACGAAAGCAATCACACACGCCGCCGCGAGGCTTTCCGGGCGCTCGCACGCAGCGAGCCCGGCCGCATTGCGCTGATCGAAGGCGGGCGTGCGCCGGACGAGGTTGCCCGTGACGTGTGGCACGCGGTCGAAGCACGCCTGCTCACGGAAGCCCGCTGATGTCTCGTTGTGCTGTCCTTTCCTGCGCGCAGACCTTTTTTGGCGGGACCAGGAGAGGGGTAAGGCGAAACGCCTGCGGAGATCGTGCCTGCACTCCAAACCCTTCCCCACCAGCGGGAGCGCTCTGACATGGCCCGCGCGCCGGCCGTCCAGGAGATCGAGGAGTATCCCGAGGCCGATCGCCTCGACGGGTTTCTGCACCCGCGTGCGACGCCGCGGCTCTATGGCCACGAGGTGGCGGAGGGGATGCTCGCGGACGCCTTCGCCTCCGGGCGCATGCACCATGCCTGGCTGATGGCGGGGCCCGAGGGCATCGGCAAGGCGACGCTCGCCTACCGGTTCGCGCGCCATGTGCTGGCCGAGCCCGGAGAGCGCCCCCGAGGCACGCTCGATATCGCGCCCGAGACGCGCGCGGCGCGGCAGGTGCTCGCGCTCTCCCATCCGGCGCTGCTCGTCATCCGGCGTGCCTACAACCCAAAGGACAAGCGCTTTCCGACGACGATCTCCGTCGACGAGGTGCGGCGCCTGAAGTCGTTTCTCGCGCGCACCCAGGGCGAAGGCTCCTGGCGCGTCGTCATCGTCGACCGTGCCGACGAGCTCAACATTAACGCCGCCAATGCGCTCCTGAAGTCGCTCGAGGAGCCGCCGCCGCGCACGCTGTTCCTACTTGTCTCCTCGGCGCCGGGGCGGCTGCTCGTCACCATCCGCTCGCGCGTGCGCCTGCTCGACCTTGCGCCGCTCGCCGACGAGCCGCTGCGCCGGGCCGTGACGCAGGCCTTCGCCGGAAGCGGCGAGGAGATCGCGGCCGCCCAGCCTTCGCCCGGCGAGTGGGAGCGGCTGGCGCGTCTCTCTGGCGGGAGCGTGCGCCGGCTGCTCTCGCTCCATGCCGCCAAGGGGCTCCTTCTCAATGACCGGATCGACGCGCTGCTCGGCGCTCTGCCGGCCGTCGATTGGGGCGCCGTGCATGCGCTCGGCGATGAGCTGTCGGGGCAGGCCGCCGACCAGCGCTACGAGCTCTTCTTCGAGCTTCTGATGGACGCGCTCGCCCGCCTCACGCGGGCAGAGGCACGGGGGGAGGGGCAACCGGCGGAAATGGCGCTGGCCAAGCGGTTGATCGGGCCCGGCCGGCTTGCCACATGGGCTAGCCTGTGGGAAAGAGTGGCCGCCGGCAAGGCCGACGCCGCCACTTTGAACCTCGACCGCAAGGCCCTGATCCTCGACGTCTTTTCCAGGCTCGAAGCGGCAGCTCGGGGGCAGTACGATAGCGCAACCGGACGCTAGTGTGATGATCGAGAAATTCGCCATGGCTCGCGGGCAGGGACGCGACGCATCGAGGCCGGGGCGAGCCCAGACCTCAGGCCTAATGTGAAGCTTCGAGACGGGCGCCCCCGGCGCTGCAGTTGCGAGCGGTCGATCTTCTATCAAGAGCACGAGGTCCCATGAGCGGGCGAGGCAAGTTCTACATCACGACGGCCATCTCCTACCCCAACGGCGTGCCGCACATCGGGCATGCCTACGAGGCAATCGCGACCGACGCCATCGCGCGCTTCGAGCGGCTCGACGGCCGCGACGTCATGTTCCTCACGGGCACGGACGAGCACGGCCTCAAGATGAAGCAGACGGCGGTGAAGGAGGGACTCTCGCCGCGCGCGCTCGCCGACCGCAACTCGGCGCGCTTCATCGAGATGGCGCGCGTGCTCGGTCTCTCGAACGACGACTTCATCCGCACGACCGAGCCGCGTCACTACGAGACCTGCGAGGAGATCTGGCGGCGCATGGAAGCCGCGGGCGACATCTTCAAGAAAAAGTACGGCGGCTGGTACTCGGTGCGCGACGAGACCTACTACAAGGAGAGCGAGACCGAGGTGCGGGACGGGGCGCGTTTCGCGACGCCCACCGGCACACCCGTCGAGTGGACCGAGGAGGAGACCTACTTCTTCCGTCTCTCGGCCTATGAGGAGCGCCTGCTCGCGCACTACGAGGCGAACCCCGACTTCATTCTGCCGATCGAGCGCAGGAACGAGGTCGTCAGCTTCGTGAGGAGCGGGCTCGAGGACCTCTCGGTCTCGCGCTCGACGCTCGACTGGGGCATTCCCGTGCCGGACGCGCCCGGGCACGTCATGTACGTGTGGGTGGATGCGCTCACGAACTATGTGACGGCCACCGGTCTCCTGACCGAGCCGGGCAACCCGAAGGCCGGCTACTGGCCGGCCGATGTGCACGTCATCGGCAAGGACATCGTGCGCTTCCACGCCGTCTACTGGCCGGCGTTCCTGATGTCGGCCGGCATCGCGCTGCCCAAGCGCATCTTCTCGCACGGCTTCGTGCTCAACAAGGGCGAGAAGATGTCGAAGTCGGTCGGCAACGTGGTCGATCCGTTCGATCTGGTCGCCGCCTACGGCCGCGACCAGCTCCGGTACTTCTTCCTGCGCGAGGTCATGTTCGGGCAGGACGGCAACTATTCGCCGGAAGCGATCGCCAACCGCATCAACGCCGATCTCGCCAACAACCTCGGCAACCTGGCGCAGCGCTCGCTGTCGATGATCTATAAGAACTGCGACGGCAAGATCCCGGAGCCCGGCGCGTTCACCGAGGCGGACGAGGCGATCCTCAAAGCCGCCGACGGTCTCTATGGGGAGGCGCGCGCGGCGATGGATAAGCAGGCCGTCACGCGCTACCTCGATGCGGTGTGGGCGGTGGTGGCCGACGCCAACCGGTACTTCGCCGGCGAGGAGCCGTGGGCCAAGAAGAAGACCGATCCCAAGCGCATGGAGACAATCCTCTATGTGACGGCCGAGCTCGTGCGCCAGTTCGCCATCCTGGCGCAGCCGGTGATGCCTGAGCTCTCCGGCAAGCTGCTCGATCAGATCCTCGCGCCGGGTGACGAGGCGGCGCGTGCGTTCGCGGCGCTGGGGCCGGCGGGTCGTCTCGTCGCAGGGACGCCGATCCCCGAGCCGCAAGGCGTCTTCCCGCGCTATGTCGATCCCGAGGAGGCGGCGAAGGCCGCCCAGCCGCCGGCAGCGAAGCAGAAGAAGACCAAGCCGGAGAAGTCGTAACAGTGCCCTCTCCCCGCGTGCGGGGAGAGGGGCGGAGCCGTTGAATGCTGGTCGATCATCACTGCCATCTCGACTTTCCCGAGTTCGCCTCCGACCTCGCGGGCGTGGTCGCACGGGCGAAGGCGGCGGGCGTCGGCACGCTGGTGACGATCTCGACGCGCATCCGCAAGCTCGACCAGGTGCTCGCAGTCGCCGAGCGCTTCGCCGACGTCTACTGCTCGGTCGGCACGCATCCGCACAACGCGCACGAGGAGCTCGATATCCCGACCGCCGAGATCGTCAGGCTCTCGCGCCATCCCAAGGTGGTCGCCATCGGCGAAGCGGGCCTCGACTACCACTACCAGCACTCGACACCGCAGGCGCAGGCCGAGGGCTTCCGCAATCACATCGCGGCGGCGCGCGAGACCGGGTTGCCGCTCGAGATCCACACGCGCGAGGCGGATGAGGACACCATCGCCATTCTCGAGGACGAGCACGCCAAAGGTGCGTTCCCGGCCGTGCTCCACTGCTATACCGGCGGGAAAGAGCTGGCGCTGCGCGCCGTCGACCTCGGTCTCTATGTCTCCTTCAGCGGCGTGATCAGCTTCAAGAAGACGGAGACGCTGCAGGAGATTGCGCGCGCCGTGCCGCAGGACCGCCTCCTGGTCGAAACCGACGCGCCGTTTCTCGCGCCCGTGCCCCACCGCCGCAAGACCAACGAGCCGGCCTTCGTCGTGCACACGGCCGCCGCGCTCGCTCGCGTGCGCGGCGAGAGCGAGGCGGAGATTGCGCGGGCGACGACGGCGAACTTCTTCCGCCTCTACGGCAAGGCGCGGCCGCCGGCGTCCATGGCGGGGAATGCCGCCGAATGAGCCTGCGCGTCACGATCCTCGGCTGCGGCTCCTCGGGCGGCGTTCCGCGCATTGGCGGCATGTGGGGAAAGTGCGATCCGACCAACCCCAAGAATAGGCGACGCCGCTGCGCGCTCCTGGTCGAGCGGCGCAGCAAGGGCGGCGTCACGAGCGCGCTCGTCGACACGCCACCAGATCTGCGCGAGCAGCTTCTCTCGGTGCGCGCCGAGGCTCTCGACGGGGTGCTCTATACGCACGACCACGCCGACCACACGCACGGCATCGATGACCTCCGTATGGTGGCCTATGCCATGAAGCGGCGCGTCGCGTGTCACTTCGACGAGGCGACGCGGGACAGCCTCAGCACGCGCTTCGCCTACTGCTTCGAATCGCCGGTGGGCTCGGCCTACCCGCCGATCCTCTTGCCGAAGACGCTCGTGCCCGGAGAGGCGGTGGTGATCGAGGGAGCGGGCGGACCGATCGAGGCGCTGCCGATCCTGCAGTACCACGGCGATATCAAGTCGCTCGGCTTCCGGTTCGGGCCCATCGCCTATTCGCCCGACATCTCCGCGTTGCCGCTCGACTCGGTGCCGCTCTTGCGGGACGTGGACGTCTGGATCGTGGATGCGCTGCGCTACACGAGCCATCCGAGCCACTTCTCGGTCAAGGAGGCGCTCGCGCACATCGCGCAAGTCGGCGCCAAGCGCGGCGTGCTCACCCACATGACCGGCGACCTCGACTACGAGGCGCTGAAGCGAGAGCTGCCCGCCAACGTCGAGCCCGCCTACGACAACATGGTGATCGAGGTTTGAGCGCACGAAGCGATCTCCTCGTGCCATCCCCGTCTTTGTGAGGATCCAGTTTTCAGCGGGCGCGAAGGGATGGGGCGAAGCGTTGCGGATGCCGCAACCCGGGTGGAAGCCTGGGTCCTCAGACCGATCCCGAGGATGACATCAGTAGAGCCGCGCCCATTCTCAAGCGTCGTTGCTGGCGGCGAGGGGAGCGGGGTTGGGGCCGGCGTTATAGCGGTGTAGGGAGCCATTGGCCTTGAATGACGGCAGCACAAGCTCGGTCGCAAAGCGGGCGACGTCGCTCGGATCGGCGAGCTTGCTGCGGTCCTCGCCCGGGAACGCCTTGGCGCGCAGGTTGGTGCGCATGGGGCCCGGGTCTAGCACGGCGACGCGCACGGGCGTGTTCGCGAGCTCCGCGGCGTAGCTCTTGGCCAGCGCCTCGAGGCCGGCCTTAGAGACCGCGTACGGACCCCAATAGGCCGCGTCGGCGGCGGCCGCCGCGGCGGTGACGAAGAGTGCGCGTCCCGCGTCCGAGCGCTTGAGCAACGGATCGAGCGTGCGGATCAGACGCCAGTTGGCGGTGAGGTTGGTCTCGAGCACCATCTCCCAGGCGTCGGCGGCCACGTGCGCGAGCGGCGAGAGAGGCCCCAGGACGCCGCCGGCAGCAACCAGGATGTCGAGCTTGCCCCACCGCTGGAAGATCACGGGGCCCAGCTGGTCAAGCTTGTCGCCGGCGCGCAGATCGAGCCTGAGGATGGTTGCCTGGGCGCCTGCGGCGCGGATCTCGTCGTCGAGCTCCTCCAGCGCGCCCGTGGTGCGGGCGGTCGCGATGATGTGTGCGCCCTCGCGCGCCAGCGCCAGCGCCATGGCGCGCCCGAGCCCGCGGGAGGCTCCGGTGACGAGGGCGAGGCGGTCCTTCAGGCGGGCGGGAGAGGCCATGGGGTTCTTTGGTAAGGGCGGCGGGAGCCCCTTGTTAGCGCGCCCGACTGATCGAGAGAAGCAGGCGCGCGGCTGTTAGTTTCCAATTGGCCCAAAAACGACCTGGGCGGCCGCTCGAGGGCCGCCCAGCAATCTCAAGGTCTATCCCGGCGATGGGTGTTAACCTACCTCGGCCAGGAGCGAGAGCTGGCGGGTCGATGCCTGGCCGTTCTGGTCGGTCAGCTCGGTCGGATACTCGCCGGTGAAGCAGTGATCGGTGAACTGCGGTGCGCGCGCGTCGCGGGCATCGTAGCCGACGGCGCGGTAGATTCCGTCCACGGAGAGGAAGGCCAGGCTGTCGGCGCCCATGAACGCGCGCATGCCCTCGAGATCGTAGTTGGCGGCGAGCAGCGCCGTCTTGCTCGGCGTGTCGATGCCGTAGAAATCAGAGTGCGTGATCGGCGGCGAGGAGATGCGCATGTGGACCTCGCGGGCGCCGGCCTCGTACATCAGCTCGACGATCTTCTTCGACGTGGTGCCGCGCACGACGCTGTCGTCGATCAGTACGATGCGCTTGCCGCGGATGACGCCGGCATTGGCCGAGTGCTTGAGCTTGACGCCGAGCTGGCGGATGCGCTGCTCGGGCTCGATGAAGGTGCGACCCACGTAGTGGTTGCGGATGATGCCAAGCTCGAACGGCAGGCCGGATTCGCGGGCGTAGCCAATGGCGGCGGGCACGCCCGAATCCGGGATCGGCACGATGACGTCGGCGTTGGCGGGGGCCTCGCGGGCAAGCTGAACGCCCATCTGCTGGCGCACGTCGTAAACGGAGCGGCCGCCGACGATGCTGTCGGGGCGCGAGAAGTAGATGTACTCGAAGATGCAGGGCCTGGCGGCACGGCGCGGGAACGGCCGGTGGCTCTCGATGCCAGCTTCCGTGATGACGACGACCTCGCCGTTCTCGACCTCGCGCAGGAACTCGGCGCCGACGATATCGAGCGCGCAGGTCTCGGAGGCGAAGACGTAGGCGTCGCCCAGGCGGCCGAGGACGAGGGGGCGGATGCCGACGGGGTCACGGGCGCCGATCAGCATGTCGTTGGTCAGGCAGACGAGCGACCAGGCGCCTTCGATCTGGCGGGCCGCCTCGATGAAGCGCTCGACGACGCGGCGTTTCTTGGAGCGGGAAAGGAGGTGGAGGATGACCTCGGTGTCGGAGGTCGAGGGGAAGATGGCGCCCGAGCTGATGAGATCCTGGCGAAGCGTGAGCGCGTTGGTGAGGTTGCCGTTGTGGGCAACGGCGAAGCCGCCGGTATCGATATCGGCATAGAGCGGCTGCACGTTCTTGAGCGCCGGCTCGCCGGTGGTCGAGTAGCGGTTGTGGCCGACGGCCATGGAGCCCTTGAGGCGGCCGATGACCTCTTGCGAGTTGAAGTTGTCGCCGACCAGGCCCAGGTGGCGCTCGGCGTGGAACCGGCCGTCGTAGCTGACGATGCCGGCCGCCTCCTGACCGCGGTGCTGGAGGGCGTGAAGGCCCAAGGCCGTGATGGCCGCCGCCTCGGGGTGTCCGAAAACGCCGAAGACCCCGCATTCCTCGCGCAGTCTATCGTCGCCCATCTTGGACAGGCCAAAGTCCGGAAAGGCGTCGCACCCCACCACATTGGGCGACGTGGAATCGTGCGTCATGGCTGCCTCCCGCTAAAGCATCCGCCGCAACATTTCACGCATCTGTCACATCACGCCTACCCGCCTAACGAGGGGCGAGGCGGGTTTAAGCACGGGCGGAATATATGATAATCGCGGCCCGGTTAAAGACCTTTCTTGAGGGTGCGGCAGAAGTACTTTCGACCTATTGCGCCGGGGGCTCAGCCGTCGCCGGGACGTCGGCCGGAGCGGAGGGCTGGGACAGCGAGGTTGGCATATAGGTCTCGAGCACGCCACGGATCACGTTGCCGGTCGCCTTGATATAGGGCGTCGACAGACCGTCCCGCACCCACGGCAGGTGGTTCTGTTCGTCGGGCACGAATGACGCGTAGAACATGTAAGGTATTACAACCAGAAGGAAGCCACGAGCGAGGCCGAACAGGAAGCCCAAGATGCGGTCGATCATGCCGACGCTGCTGTCCAGGATCGCGTCAGAAATGCGGGCCGTGATCAGGTGGACAATAATGAGCACGATCAAGAAGATAATGGCGCCGATGGCAATCTGGGCCACGGCCACCTGGGTGTTCATCTGGGCGGCCATGTCCTCGGCCACCTTCTTGTAGTTCAACACGAAAAAAAGCGTCGCGCCCGCGGCCGCGATCCACGACAGGATCGACAGCAGCTCTCGCGTCAGCCCGCGGTACATGGCGAGCAGCGCGGAGATGAAGCACACCGCGATCACTGCGGCGTCGAGATAAGTGAGCGGCCCGATCATGGTCGCAGCTCCTCCGATGGCGGAAGCGACAAGAGAGTAAATTTTATGTGTCCCTGCCGTTCAGTCGCACGGGTGAAGCCCCTCCGCAAGCTCCTTAAGGTGGGTCACTCGGTGGAGGGTGAGCCGGCTGCTGTCGGCCGAGAGATCGCCCGTTGACGGAACGACGGCGTCGGTAAAGCCCAGCTTCGCGGCCTCCTTGAGGCGGAGGCCCATGTGGGGCGAGGCGCGCACGGCGCCCGAGAGCGAGATCTCGCCGAAATAGATCTGCTTCGGGGGGAGGGCGGTGTTGGCCATCGAGGCGAGCAACGCGGCGGCCGCGGCGAGGTCGGCCGCCGGCTCGACGATGCGGAGGCCTCCCGCGACGTTGAGGTAGACGTCATGGTGGGCGAACGAGACGCCGCAGCGCGCTTCCAGCACCGCGATCAGCATGGCGAGGCGGCTCTGCTCCCAGCCGACGACGGCACGGCGCGGCACGCCGAGGCCTGACGGCGCGACGAGCGCCTGGATCTCGACCAGGATCGGGCGCGTGCCCTCCATGCCGGCGAACACGGCGGTTCCGGGAGCCTGCACGTCGCGGTCGCCGAGGAAGAGCTCGGAGGGGTTCGCGACCTCGCGCAGTCCGGCGCCCGCCATCTCGAAGACGCCGATCTCGTCGGTCGCGCCAAAGCGGTTCTTGGTGGCGCGCAGGATGCGGAAGGTGTGGCCGCGGTCGCCCTCGAAGGAGAGCACGGTGTCCACCACATGCTCGACGGCCTTCGGGCCGGCGATCTGGCCGTCCTTTGTCACGTGGCCAACGAGGAGCAGGGCGCAGCCTGCGGCCTTGGCGTAGCGGACGAGCGACTGGGTGGCGGCGCGCACCTGGCTCACAGTGCCGGGCGCCGCCTCGAGCGCGTCGGACCAGAGCGTCTGGATGGAATCTATGACGACGAGGTCGGCATGGCGCTCGGCCCCGAGCGTCGCCAGGATGTTGGTGAGGCTCGTCTCGGCGGCGAGCGCGACCGGCGCGTCGGCGAGGCCGAGGCGGCTCGCCCGCAGCCGAACCTGGGCGGCTGCCTCCTCGCCCGAGAAGTAGAGCGCGCGGCGCCCCTTGCGCGCGAGCGCGGCAGCGAGCTGGAGGAGCAGCGTCGACTTGCCGATGCCGGGCTCGCCTGCAATCAGAAGCACGGAGCCGGGCACGATGCCGCCTCCCGTGACGCGGTCGAGCTCGGGCATGCCGGTCGAGAAGCGCGGCGCCTCCTCGGGCGCGCCAGCGAGGCTCTCGAGCGTCACGAGCCGTCCCTTGGTGGCCTTGGCGAGGCCCGATCCGGGCGGTGCGACCATCGCCGCCTCCTCGGAGATCGTGTTCCACTCGCCGCAGGCTGCGCATTTCCCGACCCAGCGGGCGGAGACGGCCCCGCAGTTCTGGCAGACAAAGCTCGATTTGGCGGCCTTGGCCATGGCTCAGGCTCCGCCGATGTAGCGGCGCGCGAAGCGCGGGCCGAGCCGCGTCAGCACCTCGTAGCCGATGGTGCCGGAGGCAAGCCCCATGTCCTCGATCGTGAGGCCGGGAGCGACGAAGGCGACGAGGTCGCCGCGTGTGACGTGCGCCTCGACGTCCGTGACGTCGACGGTAATGAGGTCCATCGACACGCGCCCCACGACCGGGGCGCGCAGTCCTGCGACGAGCACATGCCCACCGGGCGCACCAGTTGCGCGGCTCAGGGCGCGTGGCAGCCCGTCGGCATAGCCGCCAGCGACGATGGCGAGCCGCGTCGGCCGCGCCGCCGTCCAGGTTGCCGAGTAGCCTACGGTGCCGCCGATCGGCACGTCGCGGATCTGGAGCACGCGGGTCTCGATGCGCATCGCGGGCTTCACCGGCGTGGCGCCACCCTTGAAGGCCTGTCCGCCGTAGAGCGCGTAGCCGGGGCGCACGAGGTCGTAGTGGAAGGCCGCTCCGAGCATGAGGCCGTCGGAGGCCGCAAGGCTTGCAGGCGCGGCGGGCAGCGCGGCGCGGCGGCGCTCGAAGGTCAGGCGCTGGGCCTCGCTCATGGGATCGGCCGGGTCATCGGCGGAGGCGAGGTGGCTCATGACGAGGTGGAGGTCGAGGGCCGCGAGCAGGTCAGCGTTGCCGGCGAGCCTTGCAATGTCTGCCTCCGAAAGGCCGAGGCGGTTCAAACCGGTGTCGATCTGGAGTGCTGCGGGGAGGGGTCGACCCCTCTCGCTCGCTAGCGCAGCCCATTCGTCGATCTCCGAGAGGCTCGAGAGAACCGGCACGGCATCGGCCGCGAGGAGCGCGGGGCCGGTGCCGCGGAGGAGGCCGTCGAGCACGAAGATGCGGGCAGCCTGCGTTAGCTTGCGCGCGGCCGCGGCCTCCTGGGGCGTCGCGACGAAGAACGTCTTGCAGCCGGCGGCGGCGAGTGTGGGGATCACGCGATCGGCGCCGAGCCCGTACGCGTTGGCCTTGACCACGGCCGCGCATCGGGTTGGCGCGACGAGGCGCGCCAGTGCCTGCCAGTTGGCCGCGACCACATCGAGATCGATGGTGATCACGCCCGTCGCCTCGCCGGGGAGCTCCGGGCCGGTCATGATGACGCTGCGCTTCCGCCGCTCGTCGCGGCGATCACTCGTAGCGCTCGGGGAGCTGGTGCTCGCGGGCGAGGTTGCCGAAGCGCGTGAACTGGCTCTCGAAGGCGAGCTGGACGGTGCCGACCGGACCATGGCGCTGCTTGCCGATGATCACCTCGGCTTTGCCGGACACCGCCATCATCTGCGTCTGCCAATCGTTGAACTCCGCCGTTCCCTCGCGCGGCTTCTGCCGCTCGACGTAGTATTCCTCACGGAATACGAACATGACAACGTCGGCGTCCTGCTCGATCGAGCCCGACTCACGGAGATCCGAGAGCTGCGGCCTCTTGTCGTCGCGCTGCTCCACCTGACGCGAGAGCTGGGAGAGGGCGATGATCGGCACCGCGAGCTCCTTGGCCAAGGCCTTGAGGCCCGTGGTGATCTCCGTGATCTCCTGGACCCGGTTGTCGCCCCGCTTGGAGGAGCCCGACAGAAGCTGCAGGTAGTCCACGATCAGCAGGTCCAGGCCCTTCTGGCGCTTGAGCTTTCTTGCGCGGGCGGCGAGCTGGGCGATGGAGATGCCGCCGGTCTGATCGATGTAGAGCGGCGCCCGGCTCATCTCCTGCGAGACGGCGACCAGCTTCCTGAACTCGGTCTCATCGATCATGCCGCGGCGGATGCGCTCGGAGGCGATCTCGGCCTGCTCGGAGAGAATACGGGTGGCGAGCTGCTCGGCCGACATTTCGAGCGAGAAAAAGCCGACCCGCCCGCCGTCGACCGTCTTGTCGGTGCCGTCCGACTGCCTCTCGGAGCGGTAGGTCTTGGCGATGTTGTAGGCGATATTGGTGACGAGAGCCGTCTTACCCATGGACGGGCGGCCGGCGAGGATGATGAGATCCGAGGGCTGAAGGCCGCCCATCTTGTTGTCGAGATCGGCAAGGCCGGTGGCGAGGCCGGAGAGGTGCCCCTCGCGCTCGTAGGCGGCATTGGCCATGTCGATGGCGTGCGTCAGCGCCGTGCCGAAGGCCATGAAGCCCTGACCGTACTTGCCGCGCTCGGCGAGATCATAGAGGCGCGTCTCGGCCTCTTGGATCTGGCTCTCGGGCGGAAAGTCGATCGGTGCGTCATAGGCCGAGTTGACCATGTCCTCGCCGAGCACGATCAGATTGCGGCGCACGGCGAGGTCGTAGATCGTCCGGCCGTAATCCTCGGCGTTGATGATGGTGGTCGCATTGGCGGCGAGGCGGCCGAGATACTGCGGCACCGTCAAGTGCTGGTCGATCGGCTCGGCGTTCTCGAAGAACGTCTTCAACGTGATCGGCGTCGCCTGCTTGCCGGCCTGGATCATCTTGGCCGCGGTCTCGAAGATCTGCCCGTGCAGGGGATCATAGAAATGGATCGGCTCGAGGAACGACGAGACGCGGTCCATGGCCTCGTTGTTGATCAGGATCGCACCGAGGAGCGCCTGCTCGGCCTCGATGTTGTGGGGGGCCTCGCGAAAGCGTGCAGGCTCGCTCGCCTGCGCGGCCTCACGGAGGGCATCGGTCTGGAGAAGTGCGGGATTTGCCATGGCCGGGACCCTAGCCCGGGGGCTCTGAGTCTGGCGAGCCGCAAGCGGGGCCATCCCCGTTTCCCACATGGCCGAGAGACGGCACTTGTGTGCGGCGAATCAATCGCTTCAACACTTGAGAAGGGGCCGGTTCGGGGCAGATCTACAACACGGTCTCGGGGTCTTGCGGCGGCTCTGAGTGACAAAAACGGCCGGAGCAACCACAAAGTCGCTCCGGCCGTCCCGGCATTCCTGGACAAGCTCGCTCTTAAGCCTTGTCGCCCTCTTCCTCGGCCTCGGCCGCCGGGGCGGCGCCCTCCTCGAATACGTCCTCGGGATTGAAGGTCTCGAGATCGAGGGCCTCGGCCTTGACCACGGTGACGTCCTCGCCGCGAGCCTGCTTCTCGGCCTCGTCCTCCGAGCGGGCGACGTTGATGGTCACCTTGACGATCACCTCGGGATGGAGCGCGATGCGCGTCTCATGCAGCCCCAGCGTCTTGATCGGGCGATCGAGGATCACCTGGCGACGGTCGATGGTGAAGCCGCCCGCCGTGATCACGTCGGCAAGATCTCGGGTCGAGACCGAGCCGTAGAGCTGGCCGGTGTCGCCGGCCGAGCGGATGGCGACGAACACCTTGCCCTCGAGCTTCCCGGCGACGGCCTCGGCCTCCTTCTTCTGCTCGAGGTTGTTGGCCTCGAGCTGAGAGCGCTGGGTCTCGAAATGAGCCATGTTCTCCTTGGTCGCACGCAGCGCCTTCTTCTGCGGCAGGAGAAAGTTGCGCGCGAAGCCGTCCTTGACGTTGACGACGTCGCCTATCTGGCCGAGGCGGCCGATGCGCTGAAGCAGAATGACTTGCATGGGGTGATCTCCTTTGGCGAATTGGTTCGAGTTCAGGTTGGTGGGGTTTTCGGGAGCGGCCCGGAGGGAGGCGCGACGCGCGCCCGCAAGCGAAGGGCGGTCTCGGCAAGGCCAAGCATCGCCATCACGATTGCGATCCAGATGTTGAAGACGATGAGCGCGCCGTAGAGCGTCCAGAGCACGAACGGGCGCCAGCCGTTGCCGCGCGTTGTGAAGTGAACAATGGCGAGGCCGAGCAGAACATAGGCGGCGAACAGGCCGCCGGCGAAGGCCGAGGCCGCGAGCCCGGGGTAACCGACGATCATCGTCGCCAGCAGCAGAAGTCCGAAGACGAGCGGGACGCCGCGGGGATACTCGATGGCGGCGAGGTCGGGCCAGGGCCGTCCGAGCTGGCCCGAGGCCAGCGTGATGCGGCCCGCGAGCCAGAAGTTGAAAAGGTGGCTCGCCATCCACGACAACGCTGACGCAGCGGGCAGAGCGGTGAGCGCGAGCTCGGAAAGGGAGGCGATCTCGGCGTCGCTGAGCTTGATCGGCTCGCTGCCCTCGGGAAGGCTTGCGGCGACCGTCTTCTCGACGAACTCGCCGAGCGTCTTGCGCAGATCGTCCAGGTCGCCGCCGAGCAGGAAGAGCGTGCCGATGGCGAGAACGCCGGCCATGGCGGCAGACCAGATGACAAGGCGCCCGGCCGGGTACCATTCGACCGCTTCAACGGCGCTCTTCGCGTCGGCTACAGGACGGGCGAGGAGCGCGAGGTAGGTCAGCACCGCGATCGGGGCGGCCTGGGTCGCGGCGAAGGCAATGGCGACCGCTGGCCCCGAGAAGACCAGCACGAGCGCGCTTCCCGACAGACCCGCAAGCACGCCCGCTTGCCAGCCCCAGCCCAGACCCGCGAGGGCGATCGGCAGCGGCGTGACGAAGAAGAGCAGGAAACGCGCAAGCAAGGCCCCAGTCGTGGCGGAGGCAAACACCACCGCTGCGACCAGCCCAAGGCCAATGCCTGCCAGGAGATTTGGTCTCATCGTTTAGCTGTCCCGCAGTCGCTGCGGTTAGGGAGAGGGGCTTGCGCCCGCTCACCCAACCAGAAGACTAGAAGCCTGCTTACTTCAGAACGTAGGGAAGCAGACCGAGGAAGCGCGCGCGCTTGATGGCGCGGGCGAGCTCACGCTGCTTCTTGGCTGACACGGCCGTGATGCGCGACGGCACGATCTTGCCGCGCTCGGAGATGTAGCGGCCGAGCGTGCGCACGTCCTTGTAGTCGATCTTCGGCGCCTGATCGCCCGAGAACGGGCAGGTCTTGCGGCGGCGGTGGAACGGCCGGCGGGCGGCAATCTCTTGAATCTCGCTCATGATCAGGCCTCCCCGCCCGGCTTGCTATCCTTGAATGGGGGCCGCGGAGGACGCGGGCCACGGTCGCCGTCGCGCGGCGGACGCGAGTCACCGTCACGGGGCGGGCGCGAATCTCCCTCGCGCGGGGGGCGGTCGCCGCCCTCACGCGGGGGACGGGCGCGGAAGGTCGAGCCGCCTTCTCCACCGCCGCCGCCACCGAAGCCACCGCGAAAGCCGCCGCGATCGCCACCCCGGTCGCCGCCGCGGAAGCCGCCGCGATCACCGCCGCGGAAGCCGCCGCGATCACCGCCGCGGTCGCCGCGCTCGTCGCGATCCTGCTTGCGCATCATCACGGAGGGCTCGGCCTCGAGCTCCTCGACGCGCAGCGTCATGAAGCGGATGATGTCGGTCGAGAGGCCCATGCGGCGCTCCATCTCGGTCACCGCCGCCGGAGGAGCGTCGATGTTGAGGAGCGAGTAGTGCGCCTTGCGGCTCTTCTTGATCTTGAAGGCGAGGCCCTTCAGGCCCCAGTACTCGGTCTTGGTGATCTTGCCACCACCTTCGGTGATGACGTCGGAGAACTCCTTCGTCATCGCCTCGACCTGCTGTTGGGATACGTCCTGGCGCGCCAGGAAGACATGCTCGTAAAGCGGCATGCGTGGCCTTTCCGGTTCGATGTTTCCGGCAAGCTCGAGCTTGCGGATCCGCCTTCGGCGCAAAGCCCCTTATGGGCCCGAAAGGCCCCAAGGCACCCAAAGAGCGAAGACACCGGGGAACAGGCCATTGAGCCCTGCCGCCGAGCTATAAAATAGCTCCGCAGCCCCGTTCAGCCTTCGACCGAAGCGCGTGATGGCGCGTCTTATACGGGTTTTCGGCCGCAGGGCAAGGGGAATGCAGTCTCTTGGCTTTCTCGCAGGCGGCCCTTGGGGCTCCGATCACGAGGTGCCGGGCTGCCGAGCCACCTGTCCGTCAAAGGGCGCAGGGCCGCACAACCAGTGCTACGGCACCGATGTTCTCGGCCGATAGCTACAGGATGCGGCCCTGGCGCCCGATCATCGGTTAACGGCGAAAGGCCAGGAAGGCATGAAGCGCAACGCCGGCGCCCCAGCCCAGGAAAACCCAATGGATCCAGTAGGGCTCGGCCGTGTACCAGTCGATGAAGCCCAACAGCGCGATGATCACGACGAAGACCGCGACGTGGATGCGGAAGGCGCGGTGGCTTATATCGAGCACGGCCGCCCGGGGGGCAGCGGGAGCGGAAGCAGTCATAAGGCGTGTCTCCTTGGAATGGCCCCCGGGTCTGGGATGGGCCGGCTGACGATCGCTGCATAGCATCCTGAGACAGTCACCGTCTGTTCCGGCGGGCACTTGACAATTGTGACGTGGACATGCGCAAACCGCCACCGACCCAGGTCGCGCTCGAGGCAGCTCGAGCCGGTCTCGGCGCTGTGGGACAAAAGGAGCTCGCGTGGCACGCGCATTCGTATTCCCGGGGCAGGGCAGCCAGGCCGTCGGCATGGGCAAGGAGCTGGCGGAGGCCTTCCCGGCTGCGCGCGCGGTGTTCGAGGAGGTCGACGCGGCGCTCGGGCAGAAGCTCTCGCAGATCATGTGGGAGGGGCCGGCCGAGACGCTCACACTCACCGAGAATGCGCAGCCGGCGCTGATGGCGGTCTCGATGGCCGTCATGCGTGTGCTCGAGCGCGAGAAGGGCTTCTCGCTCAAGGAGCGTGTCAAATTCGTCGCGGGGCATTCGCTCGGGGAGTATTCGGCGCTGGCCGCGGCCGGCGCCTTCACGCTGGCCGATACGGCGCGTCTCCTGAAGCTGCGCGGCCAGGCCATGCAGGCGGCGGTGCCGGTGGGACAGGGCGCCATGGTGGCGCTGCTCGGCGTCGGCCTCGATGTCGCGCAGAAGGTTGCCGCGGAGGCGGCCCAGGGCGATGTCTGCCAGGTAGCCAACGACAACGAGCCGACGCAGGTCGTGCTCTCCGGCGCCAAGGCCGCCATCGATCGCGTGGCGGAGATCGGAAAGCCGCACGGCGTGCGCCGCGCGGTTCCACTCCCGGTCTCCGCGCCCTTCCATTGCGCGCTGATGCAGCCTGCGGCCGAGGCCATGAGGGACGCGCTCGCCAATGTCGAGATCAGGGTGCCTTCGGTGCCCGTCGTCGCCAACGTGATTGCGCAGCCGGTGACCGATCCAGCGGAGATCCGCCGCCTGCTCGTCGAGCAGGTCACCGGCACCGTGCGCTGGCGCGAGACCGTCGGATATCTTGCGGGGAACGGCGTCACCGATGTTTTCGAGATCGGATCGGGAAAAGTTCTCGCCGGTCTCGCCAAGCGCATCGAGAAATCGCTCGAGGCGGTCAGCATCGGCACCCCAGCCGATATCGAGGCGGCGCTTTTGAAGCTCACATCCTGAGAAGCGCATTCGCTCCACTCTTTCGCTTTCGCTTGAGAAGGAATTTGCATCCATGTTCGACTTGACCGGCAAGAAGGCCCTGGTCACCGGGGCGACCGGTGGTATCGGCGAGGGCATTGCTCGCACCTTCCACAAGGCGGGTGCGGAGGTGGCGATCTCGGGCCGGCAGGTCGGGAAGCTCGAGGCGCTCGCGGCCGAGCTCGGCGAGCGCGTCCAGATCGTGCCGTGCGATCTCGCCGACCGGGCCGCCGTCGGCAAGTTGATCGACGAGGCGGTGGGCAAGCTCGGCCGCGTCGACATCCTGGTCAACAACGCCGGTCTCACCAAGGACAACCTGTTCATGGTGATGAAGGACGAGCAGTGGGACGACGTCATCGCCGTCAACCTCACGTCCACGTTCATGCTGATGCGCGCGGCGGCGCGCCACATGCTGCGCTCGAAGACCGGCTACGGCCGCATCATCAACATCTCGTCGGTGTCCGGCATCATCGGCAATCCGGGCCAGGGAAACTATGCCGCCTCCAAGGCCGGCATGATCGGCATGACCAAGTCGCTCGCGCGCGAGGTCGCCAACCGGGGCATCACGGCGAACTCCATCGCGCCCGGGTTCATTCAGACCGCCATGACGGAGGTCCTCAACGACAAGCAGAAAGCCGAGATCTCACAGCACATTCCGGCCCAGAGGTTCGGCTCGCCCGTCGATATCGGCGCCGCTGCCCTCTACCTCGCCAGCACGGAAGCGGGTTATGTTACGGGCCAGACGCTGCACGTGAATGGCGGCATGGTCATGCCGTGAGCTTGGTTAACGCTTTGGCGGGCTGTGAAAAGCCGAGAAACGCGGGCAATGTGTCGCTCATTGAACCCCGCTGCGACTGTACCAAATGCGGGCTTCCAGTGCTGGCCAAGGCTCGGGAGATGTGTTAACGAGCCTCGTTTTTTTGCTGCGCAGCTCAGGGAAAAGCCCTAACGATCAACGCTCACGCGCTGTCGTTCGGGACACTGCCCCGATGGCGCCGCCAGTACCTGGAGCGGAGGCAGCTTCTCTCCAGCAAACCCCGGCGAATGACGGGACCCGAAGACGACGATAGCAATCGAAGATTAGACCAGGGACACGAGGGAAGACGATGAGCGATGTCGCAGAGCGCGTGAAGAAGATCGTGGTGGAGCATCTCGGTGTGGAAGCCGACAAGGTGACCGAGAATGCCAGCTTCATCGACGATCTCGGCGCCGACAGCTTGGATACGGTCGAGCTTGTGATGGCGTTCGAGGAAGAGTTCGGATGCGAGATCCCGGACGACGCCGCGGAGCACATTCTGACCGTCGGCGATGCTGTGAAGTTTCTCGAGAAGAACGCCACGGCTGCCTGAGCCAGGTCGCGGCCGTCTCGGCCGCAATTCCGGAGCGTCACTCGCGCTCCGGCGGCGAGGAGCGGGTAGGAACAAGCGAGGAGTGCGGCGGGCCGCGCCTTGCGAGAACAAGATCGAAGCCCGCGATGCCCGTCCTGACCGATCGGGCAGCTGCGGGCTCCTCCGACCAACGTTGATACGGAATTGAGAGCCATGCGGCGCGTCGTCATCACTGGGCTTGGTCTGGTCACCCCCGTTGGGTGCGGTGTCGAGGAAAGCTGGCAGAACCTCATCGCCGGCAAGAGCGGCGCGCGGCGCATCGATGAGTTCGACGTCTCCGACCTTTCGTGCCAGATCGCAAACTTCGTGCCGCGGGGGGCCAAGTCCGAGGGCAAATTCAATCCCGATGATTGGATGGAGCCCAAGGAGCAGCGCAAGGTCGACGACTTCATCATCTATGCGGTGGCCGCTGCCGATCAGGCGCTCGCCGACTCCGGCTGGGTGGCCGACACGCTGGAGAAGCAAGAGACCACCGGCGTTCTGATCGGCTCCGGCATCGGCGGACTCTCGGGCATCGCCGACACCTCGATCCTGCTCAAGGAGAAGGGTGCGCGGCGCGTGTCGCCGTTCTTCATTCCCGGCCGCCTCATCAACCTCGCCGGCGGCTACGTCTCGATCAAGCATGACCTCAAGGGGCCGAACCACGCGGTAGTGACGGCCTGCGCTACCGGCACGCATGCCATCGGCGACGCGGCGCGTCTGATTGCGCTCGGCGATGCGGAAGTGATGGTCGCGGGTGGCACGGAGAGCCCCATCTGCCGCATCGGCATGGCGGGCTTCGTCGCCTGCCGTGCGCTCTCAACCGGCTTCAACGATCGGCCGACCGAGGCGTCGCGCCCGTACGACAAGGATCGCGACGGCTTCGTCATGGGCGAGGGCGCGGGCATCGTCGTGCTCGAGACGCTGGAGCACGCAAAGGCGCGCGGCGCAAAGATCTACGGCGAGGTGGTGGGCTACGGCATGTCGGGCGATGCCTTCCACATCACCGCTCCCGCCGAGGACGGCAACGGCGCCTTCCGCTGCATGCGGGCCGCGTTGAAGAACGCGGGCATGACGCCGAGCGACATCGACTACATCAATGCGCACGGCACCTCGACGCCCATGGGCGACGAGATCGAGCTCAAGGCCGTCGAGCGCCTGTTCGGCAACACACAGGCGAAGGCCGCCATGTCGTCGACCAAGTCTGCCGTCGGCCATCTGCTCGGCGCCGCCGGCGCGGTCGAGGCGGTGTTCTCGGTTCTCGCCATGCGGGACAACATCGCTCCGCCGACGCTCAACCTCGTCAACCCTTCGGTCGAGACCGCCATCGATCTCGTGCCCCTCAAGGCCAAGAAGCGTGAGATCAGCACCGTGCTCTCGAACTCCTTCGGCTTCGGCGGAACGAACGCATCGCTCATTATGCGCAAGGTGGCCTAGCCCCCGCCTGGGTCGAGGCCAATCCGCCGACCGGCTTTCGCCACAATCCCGAGGTCACGTCGACGCCATGAACTTGCGGGCACCTGGCGGCACGGAACCGCTCGCGGCTTGAATTCGGAGCTGGTCGATGAGCAACGTTCGGCGGGATGCGCCACAAACGCTTGCACGACGCGATGGCCTGCGGCCGCGCAGCCCCGCCGAGGCGCTCGAGCCCGGACGGGCACCGCCTCGACCGCGCGGCGTCCGCCAGCGCAAGGAATCGCGGGTCGTCTCTGGGCTCGTCCGCGTCGTCAGTGGCGTGATGACCGTTGTGCTGGTCGGGATGCTCGCAACCGGCGGTCTGACTTTGCTCGTCCGCCACCTCTACAATCGGCCAGGACCGCTTACGGTCTCGCAGACGGTCGTCATCGCCAAGGGCGCCAGCAGCAACGACATCGCCGACGACCTCGAGCGCGAGGGCGTCATCTCGAGCCGCTGGGCCTTCATGATCAACTATCTCGTGCAGAGCCGCTTTGGGCCGAAGGAGCTCCGCCTCAAGCACGGCGAGTACCTCTTCAAGCAGCATGTCAGCATCCACGAGGTGCTCGACATCCTGTCGGAGGGAAAGTCCGTGCTGTACAAGGTGACGATCCCAGAGGGGCTCACCAGCCAACAGATCGTCGAGCGGCTCAAGGCTGAGGAGAACCTCACCGGCGACGTGACGCAGATCCCGGCCGAGGGGTCGCTGCTGCCCGAGACCTACAGCATCGAGAAGGGCATGTCGCGCCAGGAGCTGGTCGAGCGTATGCAGCTCAAGCAGCACCAGGTGCTGGAGAGCCTGTGGGAGAGCCGTCAGCCCGAGGTGCCGTTCAAGAGCGCGGACGAGGCGCTGATCCTCGCCTCCATCGTCGAGAAGGAGACGGGACGCTCGGATGAGCGCGACCGCATCGCCGGCGTGTTCGTCAACCGCCTCGCCAAGGGCATCCCGTTGCAGTCGGATCCAACCATCCTCTACGGCATCTATGGCGGCGGCGTCTCGTGGGGGAAGCCAATCCTGCAGAGCGAAAAAGACGCCAAGAACTCCCACAACACCTATCAGATCAAGGGGCTGCCACCGACGCCGATCTGCAATCCGGGGCGTCCGGCGCTGGAAGCGGCGCTCAATCCCGCCAAAACGCAGGATCTCTTCTTCGTCGCCGACGGAAACGGAGGGCACATCTTCTCGGCAACCCTCAAGGATCACAACGCGGCGGTCGCCACCTGGCGCAAGCTCGAGAAGGAGATGCGGGCGAAGCAGGCTGCCGACGACAAGCCGGCGGACGCCGCAGAAGCGGCTCCCGGCGCCGCGGCCGAGCCCGGGAAGTCCCCGGTCACCGAGATCCCCAATCCGCCGGCCGAGGACAGTGGCGGGGCCGCCGCCGCGGAGGCAACTGCCGCCAAGGCCACGGCCTCCTCGATGCCGCTGCCGGTCCGCAAGCCGAAAAAGTAGGTCTCGGGACCAAGCCGGCCCGATCCGATTGCGATTCCCGCTTCCGTTGTGTACCTCTCGCGCGGAGCCGGCGCCCGCCAGCGCGCGCCGTCGTCAACGTCCCGGAAGCAAAAAATGACCCTGCAAAGCATGACCGGGTTCTCCCGCAGCGACGGAGCGGAGGGCGGCACCACCTGGCACTGGGAGCTCCGGAGCGTGAACAACCGCGGCCTCGACGTGCGTTTGCGGGTGCCGCCCGGCTACGAGGTGCTGGAGCCCAAGGTGCGTGACCGCATCGCGAGGACGATCTCGCGCGGCAGCATCAATGCCACGCTTTCAGTGACGAGCCGCGCGCTCGGCGGCGAGGTGCGGCTCAACGAGACGGCGCTCAACGAGGTGCTGGCGATCGCCCGGCGCATCGGGAACAACATCGGAGCCGAGCCGCCGCGCATCGAGGCGCTGCTCGCGCTCAAGGGCGTGCTCGACGTGGCCGAGACGACCGAGGACGAGGAAAAGGTTGCGGCTCGGCATACGGCTATTCTCGCGAGCCTCGACACGGCGCTTGGCGGCCTCGTCGCGGCGCGGCGCGAGGAGGGGAAGCGGCTCACGGACGTGCTAGCGCGCCAGGTCGACGAGATCGAGCGTCTCGCCAATGACGTGGAGGCCTCGCCCGCCCGCTCCGTGGAGGCGATCCGCCAGCGGCTTTCCGAGCAGGTGGCGCGTCTCATGGAAGCGGGGCAGGGACTCGATCCCGTCCGCTTGCACCAGGAGGCGGTGCTGCTTGCGACGCGGGCGGACGTCGAGGAGGAGCTTAAGCGCCTCGCCGCTCATGTGGAGGCGGCGCGTGCGCTGCTCGCAGATCCCGGCGCCGTCGGCCGCAAGCTCGACTTCCTGGCGCAGGAGCTCAACCGCGAGGCCAATACACTGACGTCGAAGGCCGCGGATCACGACATCGCGCGCAACGGCCTCGCGCTCAAGGTTGTCATCGATCAATTGCGCGAGCAGGTGCAAAATATCGAGTGAGAGCGGAGTGGCGGGGGCCATGGGCAACGACAAACCTACGATCGAGCGGCGCGGGCTGCTGCTGGTGCTGTCGTCGCCTTCGGGGGCCGGCAAAACGTCGCTCGCGCGCGGGCTCCTGGACAGCGACGCCGACATCTCTCTTTCAGTCTCCGTCACGACGCGCAAACCGCGCTCCGGGGAGGTCGACGGACGCGACTACTGGTTTGTCGACGAGACGCAGTTTCGCGCCATGAGCGAGGGCAAGCAGCTGCTCGAATGGGCGCGCGTGTTCGGCAACTACTACGGCACGCCGCGCGGGCCGATCGAGCAGGCGCTGAACGAGGGGCGCGACGTGCTGTTCGATATCGATTGGCAGGGAACGCAGCAGCTCTCGGAGCGGATGGCGGGCGATCTCGTGCGCGTGTTCGTGCTGCCGCCGTCAGGACCGGTGCTCGAGCAGCGGCTCCGGACCCGCGCGCAGGACCCCGAGGACGTCGTGGTGAAGCGCATGGCGCAGGCCTCGGCCGAGATCAGCCACTGGGCCGAGTACGACTATGTGATCGTGAACCACGATCTTGCCGAGAGCATCGCGGGGCTGCGGGCGATCCTCGCTGCCGAGCGCCTGAAGCGCGAGCGCATGACCGGCCTCTCCGCCTTCGTGCGCGGACTTCAGACGGCGCTGACCTGAAGTGACTTCCGCCAACGACGGGCTCGCGGTGCGGAGCGCGAATCCTATCCAGGCGTGATTGCGCGTGCGGGGCAATCGGAGGGGATCTCAGCTCGTGGGGGCGTCGAGCTTGCGGGTGAGGTTCTCGAACTCGCGCCGCAGCTCCTCGTTCTTGAAGATCTGCTCGAAGGTCGGCGCCTCGAGCCTCTCGATGGCCTCGAACGAGGCCGAGCTGTCGCGCATGAGGTTCCTGAGCTCGAGGCTCGCTTCGACGGTGTCGAACGTGTTGTCGGCGATGCGCAGATCGTGGGTGGCGCGGGTGCGGGCGGCGGCAATCTGCTCGCGCTGCTGGGCGAGATAGCGGCGATAGCCCTTGGCCGCCTCCTCGGCGAGCTTCTGGCTCTCGCGATTGGCGTCGAGAGCACGCTGCTGGTCGGGCCGATTGTCGGCGCGCATCAGCTCGTTGGTTTTCTGCTTCGCCGCCACCAGGTCCTTCATGATGGCGTCGAGCTTAGGCATGTACTGGGTGTCGATCTTGGCGATGGTCGCGTTCTGGGCGTGGACGAGGAGCGCGAACAAGGCTGCATGCATCGCGAAATACTTGCGCGAGGCGCCAGGGTTCTCGGCGGTGGCCGTCATCAGCTTGGCGAGCTGACCGTCGATGAGCTTGGCGGCGTGGAAAGTTGCGACGAGCCGGACGAGATCGCTCGAAAGCACGCCGTCGAGCAGGAGGTCGAGCTGCTCGGGTGCGAGATCGACGCCGGATTTCACGAGCGCGTCGCGGATCTCGCCCTTGGCGGCGGCGATGGCGGCCTCGTTCTCGGCGATGCGCTTCTTGTTGTCCTCGATGTTGGAGGCAAGACTTGCGACCGTGTCGTTCAGAACACCGGGCAGCATGGCGTCCTTCGGGGCGGTGAGCTGCTTCTCCTTGTAGGAGACGATCTGCTCCTCGAGATCGCGGATGTTCTTGCGCGCGTCCTCTATTCGCTTCTGGATCTCGACGACGGGTGCGTCGGTGACGATGCCGAGCGCGGCGTCCATCAGCTCGCTGACGCGCTGCTCGCGGTCCTCCTTGGTCTCGGTCCAGATCGGCGTGACGATGAACTGGTCCTTGCCGGGGAGCTTCTTGGCCTCGTTCCGCTGCTCGGCGACGTCGGCGAGGACGTTGTCGACGGCGGTCATCAGGCGGCGCGCCTGCTCGTAGGCAGGATCGCCCTCTCGCGGATCGGGCGACTCGGCCTCAGAGGAGGACGGCTGTGCGCCGGCGTCTGCGGCCGGTGCCGCCTTGCCGCTGCCGATCAAGTCGGCGATGCCGTCCTTCCTCGCGGGTGTCTCCGCAGCGGCCGGCATGGCCAGGGCGAGCGCAAGCGCAATTGCGGCGCACAGGTGCGCGCCTGTTGCGGACTTCGAATGCACGGGGGGCGTGAGCGGCGGCGTCATCGGGCCTCCTCAGGGACGCTCGATCATCGCTTGGAATCAGGCGAATCCATGATGTCTCGGGTTCGAGCCCGCCGGCGGGCCAGTTGGCGGATCAAGTCGAGGCCGCTAGCACGGCAGCAATCAGGTCGGGCGTGATCTGGCGGGCGTCGGTCAGCACGACCATGTGCGTGATGGCGGGCGGGGTGACGAGGTTCGGAGCGAATTTGGCAGGCGAGAATGGCGCGGCCGGACGATCTTTGGCCGCGATCCCGAGGCGCAGCTCCTTGGCGCTCACGGTGAGGATCGCGAACACGGCGCCGTTGCGGGCGAGCGTGGCGAGACCGGGTGCAGGGGCGACCGCGACGTCGGGCATGGCCTTGCGGATCTCGGCCAGCACGTAGGCTGCAAGCGGGCGGAACGCTTTCGCGGTTGCAAGAAGCGCGTCGAGTGCAGCCGGGTCAGCAGGCGGTGGGGATGCGGTTGCGAGAGCGGGCGCGATCGGCGGAAGCTGCGGTGCAGGAGGGGGCGGCGCAGCGGGTGGTAGCGGCGCCTCTTGCAATGGTGGCGGCGGAGCCGCTTGCGATGGCGGTGGCGAACGCGGTGCCGGCGCGGGAGCCGCCGGGACGATCGTCAGGGCCGGCCGCTTGATGCGCGGCGCCGCCGCGCGCGGCACGGCGCTCGGCCGCGACGAGCCTCCGCCCGTATAGATGGGCTTGCCGCCGTTGTTGTGAATGCGCTCGATCCACGACGCTTTCGAGAACATGAAGCTCTGACGGCGCAGCCAATCGATGATGTCGTTTCTCTGCGTGAGCCCCGCCGCGTCGATGGCAGCCATCCACTCCTCGAGGCTTTTGCCGGTATCGGCCTTGAGCGCCGCTATGAACTCGCGCTCCTTCTCCCCGTAGTCGGTGCTCATGGGGCGGGCCTCTTCGTTCAGATCCAGCGCCGGGTGCGAGCCGAATAGTCGCGATAGGCGTCGCCGAAACGGGCTTCCAGGTGCCGCTCCTCGGGAAGGATGGCGAGCCATGTGACAAGCACCGCGTAGACGAGTGCGAGGATTGGGAACCAGATGTTCTTGGTCAGCTCAGCGACGCCGAGCAGCATTAGCACGTGCGCGATGTAGATCGGGTTGCGGCGGAAGCGGAAGGGGCCGGTGGTGACGAGGTGCGTCGCGGCCTTGTCTGGCAGGATGGTGGTGCCGGCGCGGCGCAGCTCTATCGCGGACCAAGCCATCAGCGCGATGCCGGCGAAGCCGATCGCGAGCCCGACGAGGTGAGCTGCCGGATCCTCGGTGCCGGGCCAGTCCAGCGGCACGAGAATGCCGAGCAGCACGGCGAGGGCGACGGCTCCCGCGAGGAGGACCGGGGGCCATGGAAATCTGCTCGGGGCCAGGTAGTGCTCGCTCGGTGTTGCCATCGTTCGGATGCGGCCATGGATGCGCTTGGGGCGATAGGGTTAATTTGATCCGCCGCCCGAGGCAAACAGATCCAGCGCGCAGTCAGCCACACTTTTATCCGCAATCGTCATTACTTGGCTTGCCGTGATGGCGGCCGTCCGCAACGAGCCGGCACGTGTATCAAATCTTTCAGGGAGCATCCTCCATGCGCTTCGTCCGTACTTTTCTCGCTACCGCGCTTCTGCTGCCGGCGCTCGCCGCGAACGACGCCTCCGCCGGCACCTACGGGTGCTTCAAGGTGACGGCCTCGAGCCTCAACATCCGCGCGCGGCCCTACAGCGACGCCGAGATCATCGGCACGGCCTACAAGGACGAAATTCTCGAGAAGCGGAAGCTCTTCTGCACGCCGCGCGGTTTCTGGTGCGCGATCCGCAAGGGCAAGCTCGAGGGCTACGCCGACAAGTCGAACATGGTCAAAATCGCCTGCCCGTAAGCGCGGCGCTCTCGATGCCGTTCACGCTGTCGAAGATGCTGGCACTGCTGGCGCAGCCGTCGACGATCGCGGTGCTGGCGATTGTCGTCGGATTGAGCCTCTCGCCGTGGCGGCGGCTGGCGTGGATCGGCGTTCTCATCATCGTCGTCGGCGGGCTCTCGCCGCTTGCCAACGTGCTGCTGCTGCCGCTCGAGCAGCGGTTCGCTGCCGTGCCGGCTCCCGGGCCATCGGAGCGCGTCGACGGCATCATCCTGCTCGGCGGGTTCGAGGACGGCTGGGTCTCGGCGGGGCGCGGCGGGCTCGGGCTCAACGAGGCGGCCGAGCGGCTCACGGAAGGCTTGCGGCTCGCGCTCAAGCATCCGTCTGCGAAAGTCGTCTTCACCGGCGGAGTCGGCGGCCTCCTGTCCAAGGACATCGAGGCGTCGGCGCCCGTCGGGAGGTTCCTGCGCGACCTCGGGATCGCGGAGAGCCGCGTCCTGCTCGAAGGGAAGTCCCGCAATACCTACGAGAACGCGCTCTTCACCAAGGCACTCGTCGCGCCGGCCAAGGGCGAGCGCTGGGTGCTCGTGACCAGCGCCTATCACATGCCGCGCGCGATGGGGCTGTTCCGCAAAGCAGGGTTCGACGTCGTCGCCTATTCAGTCGACTACCGCACGCGGGGGCCGGAGGATGCGGGCCGCTTCTTCGAACGCATCTCGGCCGGGCTGCAGCGGCTCGATCTCGCGGTCAGCGAATGGCTCGGACTCCTCGCCTACCGCGCGCTCGGGCGCATCGACGACCTCTTTCCGGCGCCGTAGCGCGTTTGCTACGACTTCTTCGGCTGGATGAGGCGGGGCGGGTCCTGCGCCGCGGGATCGAGCTCGACGTTCAGGTCGTAGCTCGGGCAGCCCTTGTCGATCAGGCGCTGGTTGTAGGCGGTGATCATGGCGCGGTCGCGCGCGTTGCGGCCGTCGGGATCGGTGCCTTCGTAGGAGCCGCCGAGCAGCGTGGTGCTCGTCTTCTGGATCGTCTTCGAAATGGAGCTCGACTGGCGCCTCGCTTCGAAGTCGCGGATCTGGACGATGCGGATGGCCGTGCGGCCCGAGAGCTTCTTGCAGTCGAGATCGAGCTCGGCCTGGTTGAGCTGGTAGCCGCCCGGGAGGCGGGACACGGTCTGGCCAGGGGCAGTCTGCCCGGCCGGAGTCTGCCCGGCCGGAGTCTGAGCGGTGGGTGTCTGGCTGGCCGGAGCAATGGACGCGGTCGAGTCCGGCATGCTCGGCATCTGCGAGGCGCAGGCCGAAAGCAGCAGCGCCGCGGCCGCGAAACCTCGCTTCAATGTCCGGTCTGCCTGCATCGATCCCCGTCCCCCGCTCACGATGTCACAACATGGTGAGCGTTTGCACAGCGTCAAACAGCCTCGCCCAAAAAAAACGGCGTAAGGAAGACGAGCTCTAGGTAAATCTTTCAATGGCCTCTTGTTGACCCGGCTCTGCCCTACGGGCTAGGTCGAGTCGCGGGATCGGAGCAAGGGGCGACACGCCCCCAGATGTCGAGAGGCTTTGCATGAATGTTCGGTTTGGGGCGGGTGTCGCCGCGGGGCTCGTTTGGGTGTCGATGACGGCGGGAGCAGCCGCGGACGAATTTCCGGCGACGCTTTCCTGCTCCTTTTCTGCCGGGACTGCCGGCAGCTACGAGGCTGGCGAGTTCGCCTCCAAGGCGCCTCACCCCCTCTCATTCCGCATCACCGCCATCGACCTCGACAAGCAGACGGCGCTGCTGATCGCCGACGGCGGCGGGGCTGAGGGCAAGAAGGTCTCGATCGTCAGGGCCATCAACGCGAACCACTTCCTCGAAGCCGTGAATGAAGGCTTTCTCAACCTGACCACGGTCTACGACAAGGACGCGGCCACGGGAAAATACCCGGCCGTGCACTCGCGCCATTTCGGGCTCCTGGGGCAGCCGGTTTTCGGCCAGTACACGGGATTCTGCACGAGCGGACAGTGATCTGTTGATGAGTGGCGGCGCGCCGCCTCTGGCTGCGCTAAAGTCGCTATTCCGAAGCTCGCCCGCGCTCGCGGCCACGCCCACGAGCGAGATTCGGAATTGAAAGGGACACTGGAAATCCTAGACTTGCTAGTGCGAGACGCTGCCGCCAGGCATGGCGAATCTCATCACACCAGAACGGGTTGCGGCAGGTCCAAGCGTGCCTGCCCTCGGGAGACACTATGACCCTCCATCTCGTCAAGCTCTGCGTCGGCGCGGATTCGATCGAGGATCTTGCGCAATGGCAGTCGGAGCACTTCAAGGCGAAGGCTAAGGGCGAGACACCGCAGATCTTTCACACCACCTTTCAGACGCCCAAACGGCAGGCCGAGCTGCTCGACGGCGGCTCGCTCTACTGGGTCATCAAGGGCGTGATCCAGGTGCGCCAGAGGCTCACCGGACTCGACGAGGGGCAGAAGGAGGACGGCTCGCCGTGCTGCCGCCTCCTGCTCGACCGCATGATCGTGCCGGTCCGCCCGGTTCCGCGCCGCGCCTTTCAGGGCTGGCGCTATCTCTCCGCCGACGACGCGCCCGAGGATCTCGGCTCGGGTTGCACCGGCCAGCTTGCCTCGATGCCGTCCGAGATGCGCCGCGCGCTTCTCGAGCTCGGCCTGATCTAGCCTGGTGACATGATGGGACAGCCACTTCTCACGCGGATCGTGCGGGACCTGCCGTCGCTGGTGCCGTTCGTCGGGCCCGAGGCGCAGGAGCGCGCGCGCGGGCGCCCCTTCGCCGCACGGCTCGGCGCCAACGAGAGCCTGTTCGGCCCGAGCCCCAAGGCTGTCGCGGCGATGCAGGCCGCGGCGGCGGAGCAATGGAAATACTGCGATCCTGAGAACTACGAGCTTCGCCGTGCGATCGCCCGCCATCATGACGTCGGGCCGGAAAACGTGGTGATCGGCGAGGGCATCGACGGGCTGCTCGGACTCGCGGTCAGGATGGCCGCCGACCCCGGCACAGCCGTCATCACCTCGGACGGAGCCTACCCGACCTTCAACTTTCACGTCGCCGCGCAAGGCGGCCGGCTGGTGAAGGTTCCGTTCCGCGACGACAAGGAAGATCTCGAGGCGCTGGGAGCGGCCGTCCGCGGGCACGCCGCGCGCATCCTCTACGTCTCCAATCCCAACAATCCCATGGGCACGTGGTGGGCGGCGCCCGCGCTCGAGCGTCTGATCAGAGGACTGCCGGACGGGATGCTGCTTCTCCTCGACGAAGCCTACTGCGACACGGCGCCGCCCGAGGCCGTTCCGCCAATCGACGTCTCCAACGCGCAGGTGCTGCGTCTGCGCACATTCTCCAAGGCCTACGGGCTCGCGGGCGCGCGCATGGGCTATGCGGTGGGCGAAAAGTGCCTCATCGCCGCTTTCGAGAAGGTGCGGAACCATTATGGCATCAACCGCGTCGGACAGGTCGGGGCGCTAGCGGCGCTCCTCGACCAGGATTATCTCGCCGAGGCTGTCCTTAAAATTTCACGGGCGCGATCCAACATCTCTGATATCGCGCGGGCCAATGGTCTCTCGCCGATCGCATCGGGCGCCAATTTCGTGACCATCGATTGTGGTCGGGATGGCGCCTATGCGCGGCGGGTGCTCGAAGGTCTGCTCGAGCGGGATGTATTCGCGCGCAAGCCGGCTGTGCCGCCGCTCGACCGGTGCATCCGAATCTCGTGCGGTCGGGACGAGGACCTCGAGGTGCTCGCCCGGGCTCTGCCGGAGGCCTTGTGCGTTGCCGCGGAAGGGGCATGTGCACAGCCAAATTCGTGACGTGTCTGCAAACTGAACCCCGTTTTCGTCGTATAAACATATTCGGTGAGGGACTACCGCCGCTTGTTGGCGCTCGCCGCGGGATAGGCACCTAAGAGAAGGACAGCATTATGCAGAAGGCTGCATTCACCGTGTTGCTCTCGTCGGGGCTCGTATTCGGTGTGCTGGCAAGCAGCGCATCCTTTGCAGAGCCCGGCGGACTCGCAGGCTCCTGGACCGGCGGTGGCACGGTGACTTTCGGCTCCGGCAATCCGGAGAGGGCTCGCTGCCGGGCCACCTTCAGCCCCAGCGGCGCGTCGAGCTACGATGTCAGCGCGACCTGTGCGACGCAGTCGGGCAGCGTCTCGCAGCAGGCTGTCGTGCACGGCTCCGGCAACAGGTACCGGGGCACCTTCTACAATGCGGAGTGGGACGCCTCAGGCACCATCTCGATCGCCGTCAGCGGCCGTAGCCAGACGGTGCGGCTGACCGGCACCAAGGGCAACGCGGTTCTCACGCTGAGGCGCTAGGAAAAGCGTCGGGCCGCCGGCATTCGGCACTCGGCAAGCGTTCAGGTCACGGTGCTCACGGCCAGCGGCGCAGGGCCGTTTTCAGGAACACCCATTCGGGCGTGACGAGCTGGTCGGCGATGTTGGCCGAGTACCAGGGCGTACCGTCCAAGGAATGCGGGTTCTTGAGGACGTGGATGTCCTGCGCGGGCATGTAACTCTGAAGCAGCAGGAAGCGCTTCTCGCCGGTCGCCTCGTTCACGGCAATGTCGGCGACGAGCACAGCGTGCCCGGGGAAGCCGCCCTTGATGAAGACGTCGCCCGCGGCGATGTCGGCCACGGCGACCTGCTTCAGCTCGCGCTCGAGCGAGTAGGTGCCCGCATAGGCGAATACGAGGTCCATGTATTTGCGGAAGGACGCGTAGTCGCTGCGGGACGAGGCGGCGAAGCGGCGGCGCTTGCCGTCGGTGTCGTTGAAGGCGATCTCCTTGTCGCGGCCCTGGCCGTAGAGCCATTCGGCGCGCAGCCGCATGACCGCGTCCGCGCACTGCTGGAGGTCGCGCTTGCCGACGTCGATGTCGACGACGGCGGCGTGCACGTCCTGGCGCCACTTGGGCTTGCCGGTGAAGGTAAGCACGGGCGCGCCGTCCGGCTTCAGCGGCAGGCCGCGCAGCCAGGCCGCGAAGCTCCCCTCGGCAACTGGCGTGCGCTCGAAGCCAGCGGGCGTGGCAAAGCGCTGGGCGAGGGTGTCGGTGGTGGCTGCGCTCTCAGCGCTGCGCCAGGCGTACGCAGGGCGGGCGATGGCGGCCGCATGAGGGCTGAGGAGCGCGACGAGAAGAAAGGCTGCGAGAGCGGCGCGGAGCGGCATCTGGACCGGGGCGGGTTGCGGCAGATCGTATCGATCGCACGCAATGATGGCGTCGCCGCGACGTAGATGGATGCACTCCAGCACCCCCCTTTTCGTCGTGGCCGCCCAGGCGGCTAGGGAGCTGGTAAGAGGTTAGGCCGCCCATGAAACGCGAGCCCGCAGCGGAGGGCATCCATTGCAGGCTCGCGGGATCAAGGTCGAGGACTGACGCGGGTCACGGCAGATGGCGTGGCTCGCTCCAGTGCGAGGGGTTGCCTCGCGGTGAGCAGGCCTTGGCCGGTTTCTGCCTTCGTGTCCTAGCCTTTGGATCCGTTGCTCGCGGGCTTGGGCTGCCGTCCCTCCGCTTGGGTCACATCCCCTTGCCGGTCTCGGCCGCGCTTCGCGGAGCCGTTTTCGGCAGATCATTGCCCGGCGACCGGGATACGGTCCTCGGGGATCAAGATCTCACGGGTGGACACGCACTGTCGAAGAGTATTCGAGCAACGCCCGAGTATCCGCGCTTGCAATCCTAATTGTCTGGTTTGGCCGCTCAGGCACTGCCCCGATAGAGGGAAGCGTCCCATTGGGATCGAGAGCGGCTCTTACTGGCCCGGCGGGGACATTTTCTTAGACCTCCTTTCGAGGAGTTCGGAAAGTGTGCGCGCGGTGGTCCCCGCTGTCAATTCACGAAGTATGTACACCGCAATACGCCATGGTTAACCCAATGTTGATTCCCGTCGGATAATCTGTGCGCTGTTGCGTGCCTCACTCAGGGCCGCTCACCTTCAACAGCCGCGATGCGCCAGCCTGCGGGAGGCGTCATGAGAACGGTCATCGGATTCTTCTCTCTGCTTGCCTTCGGGGTGCTCGCCGCCGGCGTGCTCACGGTGGTCGGTACTGGCTCCATGCCTGGCCTCTCGCTCGAGGCTGCGGCAGGGGAGACGGCGGGCATCCACCTCGGCTCGCTGCTCATCGGCCTCGTTCTCGGTGTCGTGCTCTCGGCGCTGGCGCGGGTATCGTGGTCGCAGCTTCCCGGCCGCGCCGCACACTGGCTGGTCTTGAACGAGCGCACGATCTACAGGCTCGCGCTCGTTTCGATCCTGATCGGCGTGCTCGTCTACTACTGAGCCCGGATAACAGTGAAGGCCCGGCACTGCTGCCGAGCCTCCCCCGTCCACCCCCCAGTGTCTGATAACGCCTCGGGCCGCCAAGGCCCGAAGCGATTTTTTGATCTCAAACGGAATAGTAAAGGTCGAACTCGACCGGATGCGGCGTCATCTCGTAGCGCATGTTCTCGCTCATGCGCAGCTCGATGTAGGCGTCAATCATGTCGTCGTTCATCACGCCGCCGGCCTTGAGGAATGCGCGGTCCTTGTCGAGGCTCGCAAGCGCCTCGCGCAGGCTGCCCGACACGGTCGGGATCTTGGCGAGCTCCGCGGGCGGCAGGTCGTAGAGGTTCTTGTCCATCGGGTCGCCCGGATGGATCTTGTTCAGGATGCCGTCGAGACCGGCCATGAGCATGGCCGTGAAGGCGAGGTACGGGTTGGCGGCGGGGTCCGGGAAGCGGATCTCGATGCGCTTGGCCTTGGGGCTCGTCACGACCGGGATGCGGCAGGAGGCCGAGCGGTTGCGGGCCGAGTAGGCGAGCAGCACGGGGGCCTCATAGCCCGGAACCAGACGCTTGTAGGAGTTGGTGGTCGGGTTCGTGAAGGCGTTGATGGCCTTGGCGTGCTTCAGGATGCCGCCGATGTAGAAGAGGCAGGTCTCGGAGAGGTCGGCGTACTTGTTGCCGGCGAAGGCCGGCTCGCCGCCCTTCCAGATCGACTGGTGCACATGCATGCCCGAGCCGTTGTCGCCGAAGATCGGCTTCGGCATGAACGTCGCCGTCTTGCCGTAGGCCTGGGCGACCTGGTGGACCACGTACTTGTAGATCTGCATGTGGTCGGCCATGGTGATCATGGGGCCGAACTTGACGCCGAGCTCGTGCTGGGCGGACGCCACCTCGTGGTGATGCTTCTCGACGACGACGCCCATCTCGGAGAGCACCGAGAGCATCTCGGAGCGGATGTCCTGGCAGCTGTCAACGGGCGGGACCGGGAAGTAGCCGCCCTTGACGCGCGGACGATGGCCGAGGTTGCCCATCTCATACTCGGTGCCCGAGTTCGACGGCAGCTCGGAGCTGTCGACCTTGTAGCCGACGTTGTACATGTCGGTCGTGAACTTCACGTCGTCGAAGATGAAGAACTCGGCCTCGGGGCCGAAGTAGACCTTGTCGCCGATGCCGAGGGACAGCATGTAGGCCTCGGCCTTCTTGGCGATCGAGCGGGGATCGCGCTCGTAGGGCTGGCCGGTGAGGGGCTCGATGACGTCGCAGAAGATCGCGACCGTGGTCTGGGCGAAGAAGGGATCGACGTGGGCGGAAGCCGGATCCGGCTTCAAATACATGTCCGAGCTCTCGATGCCCTTCCAGCCGGCGATCGACGAGCCGTCGAACGCATAGCCCTCGAATGTGCTCTCGTCGACGCACGACACGTCGGCGGTCACGTGCTGCATCTTGCCTTTCGTGTCCGTGAAGCGCAGATCGACGAACTTCACGTCCTTGTCCTTAAGCAACTTCAGGACGTCACTGGCCGTTGTCATAGACACTCCCCTTTGCTTGACGTTTGTAGGCGGCTCTGACGGTCCGCTCTTTAGATGGCTTCAGCGCCGGTCTCGCCGGTGCGGATGCGGATAGCCTCCTCGATCGTCGAGATGAAGATCTTTCCATCGCCGATGCGGCCCGTCTTCGCCGCTTTCTGGATGGCCTCGACCGCCTTGTCCAGCATATCGTCGCCGAGCACCACCTCAATCTTCACTTTGGGGAGGAAGTCGACCACGTACTCCGCGCCCCGATAGAGCTCGGTGTGGCCCTTCTGACGGCCGAAGCCCTTCGCCTCGATGACCGTGATGCCCTGCAGGCCGATCTCCTGGAGAGCCTCCTTCACCTCGTCGAGCTTGAAGGGCTTGATAATGGCTTCGATTTTTTTCATACGCCCTGATCCTCTAGCGGTCCCGGCGGCTTAGCCTGATGCGCCGGACCGGCGATCGGGTAGCACGGGATATGCCAAGTCGTTTGTTGAATTTTAATTCGTTGTCTTCCAGCAGTTTACTGCGTTCTTGCCTCTCTGGTGTGCATTTCTTGCCCGGGATAATGCCTAATATCTGTGCTGAATGCACGGTGTGTGTGCAGAAAATGGTGTGGCCAGTCGCGGGTGCGGCACCTCAGCCCCATTGCGCGTCATGGCCAAGCTGGACCGGTCCCTATAGGTCTCAGGGGAGCGCTGACTGGGAGGACATGAGGTGAGCGCCACGATCTGGTCAGACGGGGGAGTGGAGCTTTTAACCCCGGCCGAGATGGGGCGGGCGGACCAGCTCGCCGTCGAGCACGGCGCGGCGAGCCTCGCCCTCATGGAGCAGGCCGGACGCGCGGTTGCCGACGCGGCCCGTCGCATGATGCCCCCGGGCTCGCGCGTCATGGTGCTATGCGGGCCTGGCAACAACGGTGGCGACGGCTTTGTGGCGGCGCGACTCCTCAAGCGCGCGAGCTACGACGTGCGGCTCTACCTCCTGGTCGACAAGCCGGCCCTCAAGGGAGACGCGGCCGAGATGGCCCGCCGGTTCGACGGGCCGATCCGCCCGATGACAACGGCGGCCGAGCAGCTCGACAGCCTTCACCTCATCATCGACGCTCTGTTCGGCGCGGGTCTGGCGCGGCCGCTCGATGGGCTCGCTCGAGAGATCGTCGAGGCCGTCAACGCAACCCGGACGCGCGTGCTCGCCGTCGACGTGCCGAGCGGGCTCGACGGGGCGACGGGCGCTTCCCAGGGCGCGGTGATCCAGGCCGACGAGACGGTGACCTTCTTCCGCAAGAAGCCGGGCCATGTGCTGATGCCGGGACGTGCGCTCTGCGGCACGGTGCACGTGGCGGACATCGGCATCCCGGCGGACGTGCTCGGCGAGATCGCTCCCAAGACCTTCGTCAACGGGACCTCGCTCTGGAGCGCTCATCTGCGCTGGCCCACGCTCGGCGGGCACAAGTATGCGCGCGGGCACACGCTCGTGGTCTCCGGTCCGGCGCATGCGACGGGGGCGGCGCGGCTCGGCGCTCGAGGCGCGCTCAGGATCGGGGCTGGGCTCGTCACGGTCGCGAGCCCGCTCGATGCCGTCTCGGTCAATGCGCACCATCTGACGGCAATCATGCTGAGGCCGTTCGAAGGCCCGGAGGGACTTGCCGGGCTGCTGTCGGATCAGCGCAAGAACGCGGTGCTGATAGGTCCCGCGGCCGGCGTCGGCGAGGCGACCTGCCGGCTCGTCGAAGCCGTGCTCAAGTCCGAGGCCGCCGTTGTGATCGACGCCGATGCGCTGACGGCGTTCTCAGGAGCTGCGCCACGCCTCTTCGCGGCCGTTGCAGCGCGCCCGGCGCCCGTGGTGCTGACACCCCACGACGGCGAGTTCGACCGCCTGCTTGGGCCGCTCTCCGGCTCGCGGCTCGCGCGTGCGCGTCACGCGGCCAAGGAGAGCGGGGCCGTGGTGCTGCTCAAGGGGCCGGATACGGTGATTGCCGCGCCCGACGGCCGCGCCATCATCAATGCCAACGCGCCGCCGTGGCTCGCGACCGCAGGATCGGGCGATGTGCTCGGGGGATTCGTCGCGGGGCTGCTGGCGCAGGGCGTGCCCGCGTTCGAGGCGGCGGCGGCGGCGGCCTGGCTGCACGGCGCGGCGGCCAACGAGTTCGGTCCGGGCCTCATTGCCGAGGATCTACCCGAAGCCCTGCCGCCGGTTTTGCGCCGGCTGGTGCCGTCGCGCTAGGGTCAACTCGCGCGCAGACGCAGCGCGCTCGAGCGCTTGCTCGCATTCGTGAGTGGCGTCGTAGAAGAAAAGTTGAGGAGTTTAGCAGAAACGCTTCTTTGACGGTCCTACATGGCTCCGCCATCACTCCCTCGATCAATGCTTGGAGGGGGCACGCATGGCTTTCGTGGACGAGGTCAAAGCGGCCGGGCCAGCTCCGGCTGGCACATTCGTTCGCCTCGGCGACGGCCCCCTGACCCACTACGCGCATACCGAGGGCACGGGCTCGCCCGTCCTCTTCCTTCACGGCTACATCGACAGTGCGCACAGCTTCAAGGCTCTCATCGAGAGCTTCTCGCCGGCGCGCAACACCTACAGCATCGATTTCCGCGGGCATGGCTCGAGCGAGCCGGCCGCGAGCTATACGATTGCTGACCTTGCCGGCGACGCCATCGCATTTCTCGAGCGCGTGGTGGGCGGCCCTGCGCATGTGGTCGGCCATTCGCTCGGCAGCATCGTCGCGCAACGTGTGGCCGCGCAGCGTCCGGACCTCGTTCTTAAACTCGTCCTGATCGGCGCTGCTCCGACGGCCGCCAACAATCCCGACCTCTCGGGCCTGCGCGCCGAGCTTGCCAAGTACACGGATAGCGTGCCGGTGCCGTTCGTCGAGGAGTTCCAGCGCAGCACCGTGTTCGCGCCGGTGTCCGAGGACGTCATCAACGGGTACATCGCCGAGAGTCTCAAGGTCGACATCAGTGCCTGGCACGGCGCGCTCGCCGGCCTCGTCGACGAGCCCGCCGATGCGGCGCGGTCGCTCGGCGTTTCGACGCTCGTCATCTCGGGCGAGAAGGACGGCCTGTTCGGCGCCGAGACGCAGGAGGCCCTGGCGCGGCTCCTCAGCGCGCCGCGGAGGGTGCACTATCCGGACGCCGGGCATGCGCCGCACTGGGAGTTTCCAGCGCGCGTGGCGGCGGACATCGAGGCCTTCCTCGGCGCGCCCTAGCCAAGCCCGCTCGGCCGCTCCTTACAAATGCGTCACAGATCTTCATGATCGTCTTCGTGCCGACGATGATCCTCACCGTCTACACCATGGCCAAGTCGCAACGCTGGTTCGAGTTCATCGATGCCGTAGCCAACGAGACCATGAGCCTCGGAGAGAAGCTGCGGGCGCTTCATCGGCTCTGGCGGGCCGGGCCGCGCACGTGAGACGCGACGCCGCCTCACTCACTCAACCGCCACCGTGATCCGGGGCTGACATCGGCATCCGAGGCGAGAGCCGGATGCCGATGTCTGCGGGCTTGTCACGTCAGATGAAAATGAAGTCGCCGGACGCCAGGGTGAGGGGGGCGGCTGAGTTTACGGTCAGGAAGTGTTGACCCGATGCCGCCAGATTTACCTCGACCGTGTCGGGATCGATCTGAGTGAGCGTGAGATCGGTGAATTTAAGTCCCTGGACAAGTATCTCGATGTGATCAAAGCCCTGCTCGAAGTCCGTGATTTGATCGACGAGGTCGGTGTCCACCACAAAGGTGTCGGCACCGGCTCCGCCGGTCAGGATATCCGCGCCTCCGTTGCCGGCCAGGACGTTGTCGACGCTGTTTCCGGTGAGTACGTTGGCGAGCGCATTGCCGCTGCCTTCCTGGACGCCTGCTGCCAGCACCAGGTTCTCGACGTTTGCATCCAGCTTGTAGCCATTGACTGAGACAATGACCGTATCGGTGCCTTCTCCGGAGGATTCGATCACTCTGTCGAATTGGTTGTCGACCTTGTAGGTGTCGTCACCCGTGCCGCCCGTCAGCGTGTCCGCGCCGAGGCCGCCATCGAGCGTGTCGTTGCCGTCACCACCGGACAGATTGTTGTCGGTGCTGTTGCCGGAGATCACATTGTCGAGCGCATTGCCGGTTCCCGTCACAACCCCTTCAGCCAGGGTCAGATTCTCGACGTTGGCCTGGAGCGTGAGACCCTCGACGAAGGAGATGACCGTGTCCGTGCCTTGGCCCGAGGCCTCGATGACGACGTCGCTCGCGGAGTCGACCCAATAGGTGTCGTTTCCAAGGCCGCCGCTCAAACTGTCGTTACCGGTGCCGCCATTGAGTGTGTCGTTGCCGTCGTCTCCTCGTATGACGTCATTGCCGGTTCCGCCTTGGATGGTGTCGTTGCCGGTGCCGCCAAAGATCGTGTCGTTTCCGTCGCCGCCGTCGAGGATGTCGTTTCCGGCGCCGCCGCTCAAGACGTCATTTCCTTCGAGCCCCAATAGCTGGTTGGCGCCGGTGTTGCCGTTGATCCTGTTGGCACTGAAGCTGCCGGTTGCGTTGAGGTTTGCCGAGCCGAGAAGGTTCACGACCTCGATCTCACTCGACCGCATATTGAAGGAGGCCGTCGCGTTGACGGTGTCGAAGCCGGCGCCGCCAAATTCCATTACCTGGTCGCTGGCATTGTCCACGACATAGATGTCGTTGCCGAAGTAGCCCTCAAGGCGGTCGGCGCCGGCGCCCCCATCGAGCGTGTCGTTGCCGATGCCTCCGTACAGCGAATCGGTGCCGGCATCGCCGAACAACTTGTCGTTGCCCTCGTCGCCATTCAGCGTGTCATTGCCGTTGCCGCCGCGGACAGTGTCGTTGCCGATGCCCCCATAGACGGTGTCGTTGCCGTCGCCGCCGAGGATGGTGTCATTGCCAATGCCGCCATCCAAAAGGTCGTTACCGGCAAGGCCTTCGAGACGGTCGTCGCCCGCCTCGCCTCGCAGGCTATTGGCGACATTGTTGCCGACAATGGTATCGAGCCGGCCCGTGCCGACGATGCTCTCAATGCCGGAGAAGCGGTCCGTGAAGCCGAAAGAGTCCGTGCCTTTCCCCAAGGTCAGGGAGATGATCACACCGCGCGAACCGCCCTCCACGCTGTAGTCCACCACGTCTCCGTCGCGACCGCGCGAGCTATCGAGCGCGAGGTTGCTGCCGCCGCTGAATACATCGGCGCCGCTGTAGCCAATGAGCTGATCGTCACCCGAGCTGCCAAAAATGCTGTCGTTGCCGACGAGCAGCTTCTTCAATCCCGAGCCGCTGAACAGCTCCTCGCCGAGTCCAAACGTGCGCCCGAAGAAAAAGCCGAACGCGTTCAGCATGTCGGCGGTGGGGACCTTGATATCGGTGAGCTCGATCGCCTTCAACCCGGCGACTTTGATCACGACAGCCGTGACCGTGCCCTTGCGCAGCATGACGTCGTCGGTCGTCTGCAGGTCGGTGCCGGTCGCCTCGCCCGAGAAGCCCAAGAATTGGCCGTCCTCAGTTGGCGCCCGCAGCTGCGACACGACTTTCGTGCCGGTGCCATCGACCGACGTCGGGACGGGAAAACCAGCAAGGTCAAAGTTCGAGTTGAGCGGATTGTAATAACGCAAGACAGCCATTGGCGACGCCCCCCATGCGGAGATGCCCAGTGCGGCTCCGCGCCAACGAGATTAACGGGGGTATGCGTCTGGTTCTCGACGCGACCGTGAAAGCCGCGTGACGACGCACGCGATGGAGCGACAACGGCAATTCGCGGCTCGGCTGCAAAGTGCAGCTCGGGGCGGGCTAGAGCGTGTCGCCCATGCCGGCGGCGCGCGTTGCCTCGCGCATGACGCGGTCGGCGTTGAGGAAGGCCTCGATCTCGGGCGTCGGCGGTGGGCTCAGGGATGGCACGCCGACAAGCTCGAGCAGGCGCGCGACCGGGACGTAGCGATGGGCGGCGCGATCGTAGATGGCGCCCTTGAAGATCGCGCGCGCGGCAACCTGCCCGTCGCGATCTCCACCGCGGAAGACGAACGCCTGCTCGACGATCACGGCCTGGTCCGACCAGGCGAGGACGCGTGTCTCCAGGCGATAGGCGTCGAAGGCGCGCAACTCGCGGCGGAAGCGGATCAGTGCCGCATTGGCGACGGGCGTCCAGCCGTTGGCGCGCACGGCTCGCCACAACCCGCTACGGACGAGGAGATCGATGCGCCCGAGGTCCATGATGGCGAGGTAGCGCCCGTTGTTCATGTGCAGGCTCAAGTCAAGGTCGTGCGGAAGCACACGGAAGTCGAGCGCAGATACGCCGTCCGCTACCCTGATCGGGGGCCGGGCCTGCGCCGTCACGAGCAGCCAGAGGAGGCGTATCCAAAGGTTCATGAGCCGTTCCGTGTCCTGTACGGCCACAATCTGCCATTATTGATCGGGTTGCCTGATTCAGGGGAGATTCGCACCCACCGTCAGTCTAACATGATCGCCGTGACATCCTTCTCGCCATCGAGGACCAATGCTTCCGTCTCTTCTCCTGCGTGCCGCTCTCGCCTCCGTTTGCGTCCTCGCAGGCGCCGGCGTGGTGCATGCGGCGGCCAGCGAGCAGCTTCCGGCCGCGGAGGAGGCGGCCATCGCGCTCGTGCGCGGCGATACCCAGCAGGCGGTCTTGAGCTACACCGAGGCGCTCAAGGACACTGCACTGCCCAATGATCGGCGCGCGGCGATCCTGAACGACCGGGGCGTCGCGTACATCAAGCTCGGCATGGCGCGGCAGGCAATCGAGGACTTCAATCTCGCGGCGCAGCTCTTTCCCGAGTTCGCGGCCACCTACAACAATCGCGGCAACCTCTTGCTGTCGCTCGGGCTCCTCAAGGAAGCGGTCAAGGATTTCGACCGCTCCATCGTGCTCGCGCCGGGCTATGCGGCGGCCTACAACAACCGCGCCGGCGCCTACGTGCGGCTCGGCCAGCTCGACGACGCGATCCGCGACTACAGCAAGGCGATCCAGCTTCTGCCTGCAAACCCCGCTCCGCTCTCCGGCCGTGGCCTCGCGCATCTGGCGCTTCTGCGTCCCCACGCGGCGATCCGCGATTTCACGCGCGCGGTGAAGGCCGATACGCGCTTCGCCGCCGGCTATCGCAATCGCGCGGAGGCCAAGCTCGAGGTCGAGCATTACGACGAGGCGATCGAGGACCTTTCGCGCGCCATCGCCTTCGATGTGAGCCATGCCGAGAGCTACGTGCTGCGCGGCAAGGCCTATCTCGCCATGCGTAACACGCCTTCGGCACTCAAGGACTTCACGCAGGCGGTCGAGCTCGACCCGAAGAGCGCCTGGGCATTCGCCGAGCGTGGGTTCGCGCACTGCTTCGCCCAGGCCTACGACGAGGCATTCGCAGACCTCAACAAGGCGATCGAGATCGACCCGCGCTCTGGCATCGCGTTTGCGTACCGCGCCTACGCCTACAAGCAGAACGGGCAGGTCGACGTGGCGCTGCGCGACATCGAGGTGGCGCAGAAGCTCAGCCCCGATAAGGCCGAGGTCTATTGGGTTAAAGCCCAGATCGAGGAGGCCCAGGGGCAGAACGAGATTGCCATCGCGGACCTCAAGAAGGCTCTGGGCCTCAAGCCCGGCTATCGCGACGCAGCCGAATCCCTGCAGCGGCTCGGCAGCGTCCCGACCGACAGCGAGGAGACAGTGCTCCAGGGCGCGGGCGTCGACATCTGGCGCGTGGTCTCGCGCGGGCAGCGCTACATGGCGCTCAACGACAGCTATCCGCGGCTCTCGGTGCCCCTCGAGATGATGGGCAAGGGTGAGCCACGTCTGCTCGCGTGGGAGCTCAAGCCGCCCCCGTTCAAAGGCATCGGCGTCCTGCGCTTCTTCGGCGGGACGGTGCCGACCAAGACCGGAACGGAGGATCTCGAGCTGGTCGCCGTCGTCGATGTGGAGACGAGCGTCGTCATCGCCATCGAGCCCGACAAGCAGGGCGACAAGAGTGCCAATTGGACCTGGGAGGAGGGCAAGGTGACGGTCGCGAGCGTCGACGGCGTCACCGACGAGTTCTCGCTGCGGGTCGGTCGCGACCAGCTCGCGACGCCGGGCATGGACCGACGCTACACGAGCTATGGGCAGCCGTGGGATCCGTTCAACGCGCCGTGGGCGGGTGGCACGTTCGGCGAACCGCCGCCAACCAAGCGCGCGACTGGCCGCAGGAAGTCGAAAACACTCTTCGACCTGTTGTTCAACTGATCCTTCTCCGGCGCATGGCGGGGACCGCCGCCGTCGATCACCATCTGTCGGTGCGTATGAAGAGAGCCGCCGTTTTCGCCGCGATAGGCACGATCCTGACGCTCGTTGCGCCCGTGCTCATCGGGGGCCCCTTCCCCGTCGCTCCGGCCTATGCGCGGAAGGCCACCCACAAGAAAATGACGGCGGAGGAGGCTGCCAAGAAAGCGCAGGCGGACGCCATTGCGGCCTATGACAAGGCGCTGCGGGAGTTCAAGGCCATCCTCGCCGTCCGGCGCGCCCAGATTGACGCTAAGAAGCCGTTGCCGAAGCTTCCCGGGCAAGCCGTCTATCTGGCACGCATCAATGTGATGAGCCGGTACAAGGATCTCACCGACGTGCTGCCGTCACGCATCGGTCGTGCCAACAAATTCGGAGTGCCGCCCGATCATTTCGACGCCGACATCGAGGCGCTCATCGACGAGTACGCGGCACTCTTCCGCGTCATGCAGGCGCCTCCTGCCTCTGCGCAGAGCTCGGAGACGCCGTTCGAGGATGTCGTCGTGCTCGGCACCGCCATTGCGCGCGCAGAGGATCTCGACGCTGCGACGGCCGATGTGGCGGGCCGTCTCAGCCTCGCGCTCTTCTTTGCCGAGACGGGCGGCAACCAGAACATCGGCAATGCGCGCTCGAACCAGTACAAAGGAAGCCTCCAGACCGGCGTTGCGGAGGACCGGCGCGGGCGGCGGAAATGGCTGGCGATCCGGGAGCGTGTGGCCAAGCTCGATCCAGAGATTGCGGCCCGCGATGCCGTTGAGGAAGCGCGCGCAGCCGACATCGATCAGCGCTACAACCATTGGACCGCCGTGCGCAACGGCCTGATGAATGCTGCCGCAGAGCTGTTTCCGAAAATCCCGGCCATCGTTGCCATGTTGCCGGACGAGATCGATCAGATGAAGCTCTTCGAGCTCATCCAGATCGTGCCCACGCCGACGCGGGCCGCGCTCGCTTCGGGTGATATCGCGACCTACAAGATCTCGGACGCGCGCATCATGCGCTACTTGCGCAACAACAGCATCTTCACCTTCGGCAAGGCCAATCGGGCGAAGACCTCGGCGACGTTCCGTGAGGTCCTCGACGCCATGTGGCTGTTCAACCCGAAATTCGAGAAGGCGCTGGCGAAGTTCAACGAGATCAAACAGGGCGCGGCCTCGCGCCCGCAGCAGCCGGCACAGTAGGGCGAGGGTTTGTCGCGAGATCTGTTCCTCACGTAACAGCTCTGAAGGGGGACGTGAGAGAAAGAACCCGCTCTTCGTCATGCGGACTTTGCAATGTCGCTCGTCACCAAGCTCCTCGACATCCCGGCGAACCATCTCTATTGGCAGGGTTATCACGCCTACAAGAGCGGCGATTTCGAGCGGGCCATCGCGCGGTACACGGGCGCCCTTGCCTGGAACCCGAAACATGCCTGGGCTCTCGATGGGCGCGGAAATGCCCGGGCCGCTCGAGGCGATCACGGCGGCGCGCTCGTGGACTATCTCGGCGCAACAGGCCTGTTGCCAGGCCACGCCGGCATGCTCGGCAATCTCGGCCGGTGCTACAACAGGCTCGGCGACCTCGATAAAGCGATAGGCGTGCTCGAAAAGGCCGTCGCTCTCGATCCGGGTCACGGCAACAACCATCACATCCGCGCGGAGACGCTCGGGTTGCTGGGCCGGCTCGAGGAGTCCGAGACCGCCCTTTCACGAGTGATCGCGCTCGATCCGAAGAACGCCATTGCGTTCTTCGACCGCGGCACCGTGCGCGCACGGCTCGGCAGGCCTAGCGAGGCGATCGCGGACTTCGAGACGATGCTGGCGCTCGCGCCATCCTATCCGGCGGGGCACTATGGGCGCGGCAGCTCCAACGCGGCACTCGGCAACTACAAAGCAGCGATTGACGATCTGTCGGCCTATCTCGCCCTGCGCGGCGATGACGGAGATGCGCTCTACAGCCGAGGCTATTGCTTCTTGCAGACGGGGGAGCACGAGAGGGCGGTCGCCGATTTTGACCGTGTCATCGCTCTCTCTCACGGCGGACCTGATGCCTTCCTGTCACGAGCTGCGGCGCTGACGGCCCTCGGCCGTCTCGCTGCAGCGAGAGAAGACTGCACCCGCGCCATCGTGATGGACCCGATGCTCGCCAAGGCCTACCTGCGCCGGATCTCGATTGCGTTCCGGCAGCGCGACTATGCGGCCGTGCTCGCGGACGGCGACCGGCTGGTCGCTCTCGATGCCAAGGAGACCGGCGGCTACTTCGCGCGCGGTGCGGCGTATTTCGCGACGGGCAAGCTGGACGCCGCCGTTGCCGAGTACGACACCATCGGCCTGATCGCGCCGGATGACGCCGAGGCCTTTCTCTGCCGTGCTGCGACGCTGCGCGAAGCGGGAGGCGGCCAGCGCATGGAAGCGGACTACACGCGCTATCTCGAGCTTGTCAGCGAGCCTTCCACCAGCCGCCACTTCAACGGGCGGGCGTGGGCTCATTATGTGTTGGGCCAGCCCGAGGCCGGGTTGGGGGAGGCGGACAAGGCGATCGAGATCGATCCTTCGGAGTCCAGTGGCTACAGCACGCGTGCGCACATTCTCGAGGCTCTCGGACGGCTGGAGGATGCGGTTCGCGACTATCGGGAAGCCTTGTCGCGCGCGCCCGACGAGCTCATCGAGAGGAAGGCGCGCGAAGGGCTGGCGCGGCTCGCTGCTCCGGCGTAGCGGCGCACCGGGCCCAATGCGTAAAAAGAGTCCTAACCGGCATCGATAAATTCGCGCGACTTTTGGAATAATCCAGTCAGCGAAACGATATTCTAACAGAAGTGCGGTTCTCTCGAAGCTGCCGCTTTCCGCGGCCGCCTCTTCTTGTGTACGGAGTAGAGAGATGCGCCGTTTCTCCGTCGCGGGTGCCTGTACGCTCGCGACGCTGATGGTCCCGCTCGGTGAGCCCGCCGTCGCCTCGGCGAACGGGCTGGTGCGGATCGACAACAGCTCGAAGACGATGCCCGTCTCTGTCGACGGCGCGCCGGCCGAGACGTGGCCGGTGTCGACGGGTCGCAGGCGCACGACCGAGGTCGCTTGGCTCCCGACGCCTGCGTGGTCGGTTGCGCTCGGCCCGCGCCGGGATATGCCGCCCAGCTTTTCGCCCTCGTGCGCCAGTACGGCCCCGTGTGGTCACGGATTTCGATCGGTCATTAGGGACGACAGCGGGTCCGGCTTGCAAAAATGCCGGATTTCCGAGCGTTCTATGATCGGCCTCGCCACCTCGTGTGTTTGCGTTGGAGTGATGTGATGCGGGTCAAGATCTCGTTCGCCGTCCTGGCCGCTCTTGTGGCCATTGCTCCGCCTGTTGCCGCACAGACGGCGCAGCCGGCGTCGCCTGCGGCTCCCGCGTCACCGGGAGCTCCGAGCGTCATCATCCTCAACAAGGCTCCGGAGAGCCCGGCTGCTCCAGCGGCTCCCGAAGCGCCCGCAGCGGCTGCTCAGCCGGCCGCGCCCGGCGCGGCTGCTGACCCGGGCGTGCCCCCGTCCTCGCCCGCGCCCGGCGCGCCCGCGACGCCGGCTCCTCCGCAGGGCGAGGCCAGGGCTGATGCTGCCGCTCCCGAGGTTGCCCAGCCCACAGCCGGCAGCCCGGCGCCCGGCGGTGCGCCCGAGGCGCCGGCCGTTGCAGCCGAGCCGCCTCCGCCGCCCACGCCGACACTCTCGATCGACGTCGACCTCACGGCGCAGCGCATGGTCGTCTCGGAGAATGGCGTCGCGAGGTACTCATGGCCCGTCTCGTCGGCGCGCTACGGCTACCGCACGCCGACCGGCACGTTCACACCGGTGTGGATGAGCAAGATGTGGTACTCGCGCCAGTACGACTACGCGCCGATGCCGCACGCGATCTTCTTCCACAAGGGTGTCGCCATTCACGGCTCCAATGCGACGGGCGCTCTGGGCCGACCGGCCTCGCACGGATGCGTTCGCCTCGCGCCCAAGAACGCCGCGACGCTCTTCCGGCTCGTCAACGAGCACGGGAAGGCGCAAACGAGGATCGTCGTGCACGGCACGCCCGACCACAGGGGGCAGCAGATGGTCGACGAGCAGCGTCAGCGCAGGCGCTACGCCTACGAGGTGCCGCCGCCGGGCTATTATTACTACGGCCGGCGCTTTTCCTATGACGGCTACTACTACGCGGCGCCGCCGCGCTCACGGCGCTACAACTCCTATGCGCCGCCGCGCCGCTACTATCAGCCGCGCGGCTTCTACAGCTACGGCTTCTGAGCGGTCAGAACGGGTTCCAGGTCGGCCGCGTCGTGAAGCGGACGTAGCCGAGATTGGCGCCGATGCGGAAGCCCAGGCCGGAGCGAATCGGAGCCATCAGCACGTTGCCGCCCTTGAGCAGCGTCATTCCGACGCCGCCGACGAAATAGGCCGAGCCGTCGACGCCAGTGAACTGGCGGTAGATGCGGTCCGGGTCGTCGAGATGGTAGACCAGGAACAAGGTGCGCGATCCGTCGAGCCCGAAGTCGGAGCCGATCGAGGGGCCGTGCCAGAAGACCTGCTGCTTACCGCCCGAGCGCAGGTACATGGTGCCCTCGCCGTAGCGCAGGCCGGCTAGGAACGCTCCTCCGCCTTCCTTGCCGAGGATATAGGCGGCCGGGCGTCCGGTCTTCTGGAAGGTGTACTCGATCACGCTCGCGAGCGAGGTCGAGATGGTGCCGAAGAAGCCGCGCGAGGCTTCCTGGATCTCCTGGATGGTGTAGCCTTCCTCGCTCGCGGTGCCGCCGGCGTTGGCGTCCGGGGCAGCGTAGGGCGGGAGCTCGTAGGGCACGCCGGCCTGGGGCCGGTCGTAGGCGGGCGGGGGTGGAATGACGGCTTCGGCGGTGGTTGTTCTCCATTCCGACGGGGGCTTGGCGGGGCTCTCGCCAGCCTTCTGCGGCTCCTTGGCAGCAGGCGAGGGTGTGCTCTCGGCGGGTTTGGCCTCTGGCGGGCGTTTTGCAGCCGCGTCCTTCTCGATCTTCGGGGCATCGGCCTTTTGGAGGGGGGTGGCCGGGACGGGGGCCGGCGCGGTGGCGGCCGGCGCGACGGCCACGACCTTCTTCTCCGGGCCAGGCGCCGGAGCGGGCCCGACCTCGCGATCGATCTTCGAGACCAGGTAGTCGGACTTCGCGCGCATCACTGCCATGAGCTCGCCAGAGGCAGCCTTGAGGTCGGCAAGGTTGGCGCAACCGGGCGGGGCCGTCGTGTCGCCCGCCTCGGGGCTGCCGAGCGTATCGATCTTGCTCAGGAGCTCGCCAGCCTGGCTGTCGAACTGGTCGAGCTTGTCGTCGTGGAGGTAAGTGAGGCCCTTCTGCTCGTAGTCAGCGTCGGTCCACTTCTTGAAGTCGCGCAGCGCCGCGAGCCTCTCCTTGAGCCTCGGCTGGGCCTCGGCGCTGAACGCGCGCAGCTCCGCGGCCGACTCGTCGACCGCGTCACCAAGGCTCTCCGCCGAGCAGGTCTCGGCCGCGCTTCGCCCGGCCCCGGGCTCAAAGAGCAGCGCCAGGCCGACTAAGGCCGCACAGAGGGAACGTCTCATCAGCCTTCTCTCGCGCCAGGTTTTTGGCGAATTTAAGAAGTTAACCGACTATGCCGATGATGCGTGACAGTTTTTTGGATCCATGTCGCTCCTGATCCTGCTCGGAGTCAGACTTGGTCAGGGCGTGCTCGGTACCGTGCGGATCACGCTCGAGACGGGACGCTCGGCTCCGGCCGCGGGCAACCCTTTCACATCCTTCTCGATCATCTGGTCATACTCGGCGAGCGTCTTGAGCTCGTCCTTGGCCTTCATGAATACGATCTTGTAGCCGCCAGCCTTGAGCTTCTCGAGCAGGTCCGGCAGCGCCTTGGCCGTGTGCTTCTGGATGTCGTGCATCAGGATGATGCCTTTGCCCTTCTTCTCGAGCTTCTTCATGATGGCCTCGACGAGCTTCTCGGGGGTCTGGGGCTTGAAGTCGAAGCTGTCGATATCGGTCGAGAAGACCGCGATGTTGCGGCTCGCGAGATGGGCAAGGCTCGCCGGTGTATCGCGCAGGAAAGGATAGCGAAAGAACGGTGCAACCGGTGCTCCGGCGCCGCGGCGCACGGCGCTGATGCCCTTCTCGATCTCGTCCTTGGCCTCCTGGTCGTTCTTCTTGCGGATGTCGGCATGGGACCAGGTGTGGGTGCCGACCGTGTGGCCGCGACGAATGACGTCACGGAGAATCTCGGGAAGCCCGATCGCCATCTTGCCGATCGAGAAGAAGATCGCCTTGGTGCACTGGGCGTCGAGGGCGTCGAGCACCGCGGGGGTCGTGTTCACCTGCGGGCCGTCGTCGAAAGTAAGCACCACCTCCTTGCTCTGCAGGAAGTCATAGGCCTTGTAGTGCTCGAAGCCGAAGCCCGGGCCACCGGCCGTGTCGACCTCTACGGTGCGGGCGATGCCGAGCGCGTTCGGATTTGTGCAGGCGCCCTTTGCCGGCAGCGCGGACGTCTCGGGGGGGGCAGGGACCTGGGAGGCCTTGGCGGCGGCCGGAGCACCCGGCGCCTTCTCCGCATTCTTCTCCGAGCTCTCAGCATAGGCACTGGTGGCAAGCAGAACGAGCAGCAGCGGCAGTTTCTTGCGCATCTTTGTCCTCCCGATTCCGTTGGTCACTGTTTAGCAGCAAAATGCGCAATCGGGGAGGGAGGGCGCGCGCTCAAGCCCTGAGGTAGGTCGCTGAAATACTGACCTATCGCAGATGCGAAGGCGCCTCAGCCGCGCGCGATCTTGGCGGTCGTTCTTGCCATGAACCGCTCGCGGTCGACGATCACCCGCGCGTGTGTCGCCTCTCCGATCTGCTCCACTGAATCACGGGCTTGGATCTGAAACGTGAGCTTGCGTCCGTCGATGGCAACGAGCGTGGCGTGTGCCGAGACCGCGTCGCCGGCTGGCGTCGCCGCGCGGTGGGAGACGTCGAGGTGGACACCGAGGGTCACGTGGCCCGGCGGCAGCAGGCGCTCCACGCAATCGACGGCGGCGGCCTCCATGAGAGCGACCATGGCCGGCGTGGCATAGACCTCGACCGTGCCGCTGCCCATGGCGGGGGCCATGAGGGCGGGACCGACCGTCGCCACTGCGTGGCCTTCGAGCCCGGGTGTAAGCGCGGACGTGACGAGGCTTTTTTGCGTTTCCATCGGAGCTCCGGAAAGTGGGTGACCAATCCTCGCGCGTTGGTCCGGCCGCGGCAAGCCGCGTTGTTGCGCGAAACTTGAAGTGGGGCGCCGCATCGGTGCACGGCGTTTCCGCATGTCTCACCCTGTCACGCTTGGAACAGCGAGCAGCTCGCAGCTCCTCTAGGTTCGGCTCATCTCATTCAACGGACCCTCAAGCGGGTCGCCAACGGAGACATCCACGATGACCAAGATCTCGATCTATGCCGCCGCCGTCGCGGCCTTGACGGCCGGGTTCATCCTGTCGTCGGTCTTTGCCGGCACGCAGGCCCACGCCAAGGGCGGCAAGGAGTACTTCTCCGAGACCTACACCTTCGACAAGCCCCACAACGGCTATGAGGGTTTCTCGGGCAACTATCACTGCTCCTACATCAAGACGCCGAAGACAGTCTGCCTGGCCGGCAAGTGCAAGAGGGTCTGGGAGCTGCTCCAGACCTGCCAGTAAGCCTCCTCGCGCTTTCTCATCCCCGCTTCCTCCTCCCGCACCTGACTTTGGCCCGGAGCGCTTCCGGGCCATTTTTTATGTCACGGCAGGCGGCAGAGGCCGTCAGCGGAGGACGCGGAGCTCGACCCGGCGATCGAGCTGGTAGAGGGCATCACCGTGATACTTCGTGCGGTCGACGCCCATGTAGGGCTCGGTCTCGCCCTTGGGGACGAGGTTGAGCCCGCCGCCATAGCCGCCGTCGCGCAGGATGCGAGACACGGTGTCGAGGCGCTCGCGCGAAAGATCGAGGTTGTACTCGCCGGTGCCGCGCTCGTCGGCGTGGCCGGTGAGCTCGACGGCGGCCAGATGCTTGAGCTGCAGGTACTCGAGCAGGAGCTTCGCCGCGTGCTCGCCCTCGGGCGTCAGCGTCGCCTCGTTGTAGACGAACATGATCGGCACGGGGATCGGCGCCGCGCGGCTTTCCTCTGCGTTGGCCGCCGACGAGCCGGCCGAGGATGATGCCGTGGCCGGCGCGCTCGATGGCGCTGTCGCCTCGGCCACGGATGTGCTCTGCGTCGGAGCGGGCGTCGCCGCCGCGCTCTGGTCGGGCGGCGTGGCGTTTTCGGCGGGAGCCGGGCTGGCGCTGCCGTTGGCCTGCGCGGATTTCTCGGCCTCTGCCTCCTTGCGGGCCTCGGCGACTAGGTTCTCGAACTTGCGCATCACCTCACCCGCGGCCGCGGAAGCGCCGGCCGTCTTGGCCGGCTTGTCTGGAGAGGGCGGTGCGACGGTTGCGACGGCGGCTGGCTTCTCGGGCTCGGGCGGCGGCGTTGCGCTCACATCGTAGCTGAGGCTCGGATTGGTGGAGGCGAACTTGTGCTCGGTGGCGAGGCTCCATTCGCCGTTCTCGTCGGCCTTGACGGTGCCGGCGGGCTTGCCGTTCTCCATCACGGTGACATAGGTGTTGGGCGCCGCGCGCCCCGCGATCACCGAGGCGCCGTCGGGAGAGATGCGGGAGATGTCGACCTCGACCTTGCCGCCGGCCAGGGGATCCTTATCGTCACCACCGAGCGCCGCGGCGGTGTCGCGCGCAACGTCGGCCGCCTTTCCAGCAGCGCCCTCGTCCTTCGATGCGGGTTGCCTCGCCGCCGTTTCGGCGGGCTCTTTCTTGACGGCGATCGTCCAGGGAAGCTCGATGCCGAAACGGCCGGCGGCGAAGATGGCCGCGGCCCCGGACAGGATCAGCAAAAAGACGACAAGAGCCATGCGCCTGAGCATCGCGACCTCGACCATGAAGCTGCTGCTATGGACCCTAGCATGGTCCAGGTTTGGGCTCGCTTCAAGGCAGCAAAGGGGAGAGGCGCAGGGTATTCCCTGCGCCTCGTCACATTAACCCTTGTCGTCGGGTGCCGGACCGTCGGCCGGGCCCGGCCCATCGCTGCCCTTGTCGTCGGGGCCGCGATCGCGGTGCCACTTCCACTGACCGCCGCCGCGGCGCTCGTTGAGCTTGGCCTTCTGCTCGTCGGAGAGCTGGGCGTAGAACTTCTCCGCTGCGGGGCGGTATGTCTTCAGCGCGTCGAGCGAGGCTTCTAGCCCGGTCTGAGCCTGAGCCAGGCGCTCGATCGGCGTCGGCCACTTGGGCGGGCCTTCGGTTCCGGCCGCGGGTTGCGGGCAGCCGGCACGTAGCTTGTCGGCGGCGGTGCGTGCCGCGGTCTTGAATTCCTCGAAAGCGCCCTTCTGGGCGTCGGTCGGCTTCACCTTGTGCTCGAGTCGCACGAGCATGATGTCGGCCATCTCGCCGGGCTCGCCGCGGCAGACGCGACCCGGGGGGCCGCCGCCGAAGCCGAGGCCCATGATTCCCATGCCGGCGCCGTGATTGAATCCGTGGCGTTGATGACCCCAGGGGCGCTGGGCGATGGCGCCGGCAGCCGCAAGGCCCACGGCCGCAACCGTGACGCCGGCAAAGAGGAGCTTGCGATCTCGTGTCATATCACTTCGTTCTCCATTCCTCGACCGGCACAGGTCTTCGAGTAGGTCCGAGTTCCGGTGAGCACCGGCGTGCCGTCGTGCAAGGAGAACGGGACGAGCGGGCTTTTCCGTCGCGCGCTCGTCCACGACTTGTCGGTAATTAGTTGCAGGCCTTCTGGTGGGCATGACAGTCGGTGGCGAGCATTCCGGCCTCGCACTTGTAGGTCGTCGCGCTCGAGGGCTTCGCGTAGCCCGCGTTCTCGCGGATGTTCTTCAAGGCGGCATCCGCCATGTACTTCGCGATGCTCTCGTTGATGCCGGTGCCGACGGCGCCGAAGTTCTTGCAAGCCGCGTTGGCGGTCGTTGCGCCGGCAGCGAGGCCGACAGCGACAACGAGCGTTGCGGCAGTCTTCGTAAGGTTCTTCATAGGTGCCTCCGTGATCCCACATGCTGGATTGGCGAGACGAGAGGAATCGCAAATCCGCGCGGACGCTGCGCCCGCTGCGAGGTCGAAATGTGACCGCATTCTGTCTCGACGAACATTGCAGGAGACGTGTGGCGGGGCCGTCATGGCGCGAGAGGCGCCGACATCGGCGAGACGCCGCTCGTCATCGGGATGCTCGGCTACTTTCTCTTCACGACGATGCCGGTTCTCTTCGCCTTTGTTGTACGCCGGGGCGTCGAGGTTATCCTTCCTCGCTCTACCTGCAGAGGAGGAGGTCGCGGCTCCCGGCGGGGTCGGTAATCGTCAACGTGTCGCCTGAGACCGTCAAGGAAAAGTCGTAGGGCTCGGCGCTACCCTCGACCGTGCAGTCGGCCGACACCTTCCACTCGTTGTCCGTGCCCGGCTCGACGGACTTGAACTTGCAATGGGTCTCGTGCTGGTCGTAGCCATCTTTCGAGAGCACGAGCGGCGCCTCCTGCTTGTCCTGACCGACCTTGCACTGGGCGAGGTCAGATGCCCAGGTGCCGGCGTAGGTCGCCTCGCCCGCCCGGGCGGGCAGGGTGGAAAGCAGCGCCGCGATGGCCAGTGACAGTGTCGTTGTGGTAGTCCGGCGCATAGTGTTCTCTCCCGCTTCACCGGCCTCGCGCACGGCGAGGCTCATCCTGCGTAGGCAAGCGTTCCGACGGGCTCGGTGTCAAGGGCTGCCGCGGAGGTGCCCCGATTGTCTGTAACAGTGCTTCAGAGGTGGAGGATCTGGAAATGCTCAAGAAAATTCTCGGTGTGCTCGCGCTGGTGGTGATCGCTTTTCTCGGCTACGTGGCTTTGCAGCCGAAGGAAGGGCATATCGAGCGCTCGGTGTCGATCGCAGCTCCGCCCTCGGCCATCTTCCCGCACGTCAATGATCTCCGGCAATGGAATGCGTGGTCGCCGTGGGCGAAGCTCGATCCCAATGCCAAGGTGTCGTTCGACGGGCCGGCGGCCGGCACCGGCGCAAAATTCGCCTGGTCTGGCAACGATCAGGTGGGCGAAGGCGCGATGACGATCGTCGACAGCAAGCCGGACGAGCGCATCGACATCCACACGGATTTCACCAAGCCGTTCGCGGGCTCGAGCGCAAGCGACTTCACGTTCAAGCCGGAAGGCAATTCCACGCTGGTGACGTGGCACATGAAGAACGACCTGTCGTCGTTCTTCGTGCGCGGCATGTGCATAATCTTCAACGGCGATAAGATGATGGGCGCCGAGTTCGACAAGGGGCTCGCGAGCCTCAAGGCGGTCGTCGAGGGCCGATAGACCTACTGCCTAGCGCCCTTTCTTGGCGGAGCCCTTTGCCTTCTCGCCGCCGCCGGTGCGATGCGCGAAGGCGATGGCGGCGGCCGGCGCACGCACCTTGCCGCCGTGGATGAAGTAGACGAAGACGTCGCGTGGCTGCTTTTTTGCGGGCTCTGGCGACACCTGCTCGAGGTCGTCAGGTGCGCCGCCGCAGGCCCATGCCTTGGCGCGGTTCGCCCACGCATCGAGATCCCTGGGCGAATAGCCGGTCTCGACCTCGTCCCTGCCCTGCTGCAGGCGCGCGTAGACGAAGTCGCCCGCCACGTCGGGAATGGCTGGATAGGTTTCGTGGTCGGCCAACACGACCGGGATCCCTGCCTTGCGGATCAGCGCGACGAACTCGGGCACCTGAAACGAGGGATGGCGCACCTCGACGCAGTGGCGCAGTTTGCGGCCGTCGACCGAGCGGGGGAGGAGCGCGAGGAATGCGGCGAAATCGTCGTCGTCGAACTTCTTGGTCGGGGCGAATTGCCAGAGGATGGGGCCGAGCTTGTCGCCGAGGAGCACGGGGCCGGATTGGATAAAGCGGTCGATCGAATCGCCGGCGTCGGCCAGAACGCGCCGGTTGGTGGCGAAGCGCGGCCCCTTCATCGAGAACACGAACCCGTCCGGGACCTCGCTTGCCCATTTTGCGAATGTCGCAGGCTTCTGCGAGCCGTAGTAGGTGCCGTTGATCTCGATTGTGGCGAGCTGGCGGCTCGCATACGCGAGCTCCTTCGATTGCGCGAGCTTCTCCGGAAAAAAGACGCCGCGCCATGGCTCGAACGTCCAGCCGCCGATGCCGGCGCGGATGGTGCCAGTCTTGATCATGAGACCCCATACCACGGAAATGCCTGGATAAGGCGGCGGACCGTCGATTTGGCATGCCCATTAGGCGGCAGTGGACAGTGGCTGTTCGAGGGGGTTGCCATGCCGCGTTGCACCATGAATGATCGGTGCTCATGGTGACCGTTGACCAGACCGAGGCCGCTGCCGAGACCGCTGCCGAGACCGGCGCCGTGGCCGAGCGGCTCGTGCCGCCGCTCGACCGGCGCCAGCGCAGCTTTTGGATCGCGCTTTTCGCCGCGCTCGTGCTCCACAGCACGCTGCTCGTCGAGGCGAACCGTACGTTGCCGCGCCGGCTCGGCGACCGCTCTGGTGCCGACGACGCCATCGCCGTCGAGCTCGTATCGGAAGCGGACCTCAAGAGCCGGGAGACGGTGTCGGCGCCTACCTCCGGTGCTCCGCCCGTGGCTGCGGCTCCACCACCAGCGCCGCCGCCGCAGCCGGAGCCTCCGCCCCAGGAACAACCCGCGCCGCCTCAGCCCGAGGCTGCCGCCGCGCCCGCGCCATCGCCGCCCGTCGAGACGCCCGCGCAAGATAAGGCGGTGGCGGCGCTGCCGGACTTCAAGACCGAGCTCGAGGAGCTCGCGACATCGAAAACGCCCGAGGCTCAGCCAAAGGAGCCGCAGCCCGCACCCGAGAGCAAGGCCGAGGTCAAGCCGGAAACGGAAAAACCTACCGAGAAGGCAGCGGAGGCCGCGAAACCCGTCGAGCAGAAGCCGCCGCAGCCGCCGAAGAAAAGGAAGCAGGCGGCGCTCGATCTCTCCTCCGAGGCGCGCGAGATGGCGAATGCTCCGCCGGGCCGCTCCGCCGCGTTCACGCGCCCGCCCGGCATCACGCGCTCGGGCGAGAACGATGCGTTCGGTCTTGGCGTCATCCGCGCGCTCAAGATGACGATGCCGCCGCCGAACGGAACCTTCGGCACGGTGACGGTGCGACTCCTGCTCGACGAGAACGGCAACCTTACGAAGGCGGAGCTGCTCGACAGCTCGGGGAAGCCGGCGCTCGATCAGAGCGTCGTGTTCGCCACCAAGCAGACCAACTTTCCGCTGCCGCCAGTCAGGGCCACCGTCGCCGACCGCACGTTCGTCATTCGCTACGTCTACCGCTGAGCGGACGATCAGTCGCGCGCTTTGCCGCGCACCTGCTCGAGGTAGCGCTTGAGCGAGATGTCGGCCGTGGCATAGGCCTCCTGCAGCTCCACGCTCCAGTAACGAAGATCGCCGAGGTCTATCTTCTGTCCGGTGACGGCACAGCGCACGAAGTCGCCCGGCGAGAGGAGCTGGAACTCTCCGTCGAGATAGCGCACCTGGGCTTCGCCCCGAATGCCAAACAGCTTGTCGAAGCGGTTCATGTCCTCTTCGCGTCCTTCGATCCCCGCTGGTCCTGCGGACGGTGCTGCCCTTCACGGGCCATCGAAATCAATTCGCCAATCGCCTGGGCGTCGTCAAGCCACGGTCGGGTGAATTCCTTATCAGAAAAGAGATCCTTGATCCTTTGCGGTGCGCTTTTGCGCCGCGGGAGCGGTTTTACCTGGGGTGGCAGTGGCCGGCCGGACGCTTGCGCCTCTGGCCTCCGCGCTGACGCGGCCGTCCGCGAACTCGATCTCGAGCGCCTCGCCTGCGACAACGGTGCCTGCCGAGCGAACCATGGCGCCGCTGGCGTCGCGCACGAGCGCGAAGCCGCGCGCGAGCACGCTGTGGTAGCCGAGCGAGGAAAGGAGCTTTGCCTGCCCGTCGAGGGTGTGGCGGCGCCGGGCGAGGTCTCCGGCGAGGGCACGTGCGACGCGCTGGGCCAGCGTGTCGAGCCGCTCGCCGCAGCGGTCCATGCGATTGTGGATGGGCCCTATGTTGAGGCGGCCTGACGCGCGCTCGAGGCGAGCGCGGCGGCCGGCGGCGGTTCGCGCGAGCGCCTCGCGGGCGCGGTGCGAGAGGCCATCCACGCGGTCGGCTGCGCGGTTAAGGCGAATATCCAGGAGACGGCGGTCGAGGCGGGAAGCTATGCGCGCATGGCGAGTGTGATGCGCCTGGGTGTTGCCGAAAAGAGCGCGCGCCAATTGCCGGCCGCATACGTCGAGCCGCTGGCGGTGCGGCTTCACGAGCGTGCGCGGCCCGGGCAGGCGCCCGGCGATCTGGGCGAAGCGCGTATGGCTTCGTTGCACGCGGGCCTCGAGCGCGGACGTCATACGCATCGAGAGGCCGTCCAGACGCTGGCGCGGGAGCGCAGCCAGGTCGTCCGGCCGCGGCAGGCCGCGCGCGGCTGACTTGAGCTCGCGACGCATCGCTTCGAGCAAGCGGCGCACAGAGACCGAGAGGCGCAGGCCGAGCTTGCCAGTCTGATCCAGAAGGTCCGAGTGCTTCGGCACCGCCCACTCGGCCGCCTTGGTCGGCGTCGGCGCACGGGCGTCGGCGACGAGGTCGATCAGCGTCCAGTCCGTCTCGTGCCCCACCGCAGAAATCACCGGGATGGTGCTTGCTGCAACCGCGCGCACGACCAGCTCGTCGTTGAAACCCCAGAGGTCCTCGAGGCTGCCGCCCCCGCGCGCGACGATCAACACGTCGGGACGCGGCAGGGCGCCGCCCGCCGGGAGCGCGTTGAAGCCGCGGATCGCCTGCGCGACCTCAACGGCGCTGCCCTCGCCCTGCACGCGCACCGGCCATACGACGACGCGCGTCGGGAAGCGCTCGCGGAAGCCGTGCAGCATGTCGCGGATGACGGCGCCGGTGGGGCTCGTGACGATGCCGACCACTCTCGGCAGGAACGGCAGTGGCCGCTTGCGCTCGTCGGCGAAGAGGCCTTCGGCTGCGAAGCGACGCTTGCGCTCCTCCAATTGCGCCATGAGCGCGCCGAGGCCCGCGGGCTCCATCTGCTCGATGACGATCTGGTATTTGGATGAGCCGGGGAACGAGGAGATCTTGCCGGTGGCGATGACCTCCATGCCCTCCTCGGGCCGGAACTTGAGCTTGCTCCAGCTCCCGCGCCAGACGACGGCATCAATCCTCGCCTTGTCGTCCTTGAGCGTGAAGTAGCAGTGTCCGGAGGCGTGCGGGCCGCGATAGCCCGAAACCTCGCCGCGCAGCCGCACATAGCCGAAACCGTCCTCGAGCGCGCGCTTGATGGCGTTCGACAGCTCCGACACCGAGAACTCGGCGACGTTGGGCGTGGCGCGTGCGGCGGGTGAGGGAGGGCTCGTCAACGAATCGGTCCTGCTTGTTTGCTGAGTGGGGAATGGTACACGGTGGCAAAGCGTTCGTCGTCCATGGCGAATGAAACGGTCACCACAGGGTTCCTCAGGGCATGAACGTACTCTTGATTGGGGGTGGCGGGCGCGAGCATGCTCTGGCCTGGGCGCTCTCGGGAAGCGCTTTGCTGTCAAAGCTTTATGCTGCTCCCGGGAACGCCGGCATCGCCGCGCTGGCGGAGTGCGTGACGCTCGATGCGGGCGATCATGGGGCGGTGCTCGCGTTCATTGCCGAGAAGGCTATCGGCTTCGTTGTGATCGGCCCCGAGGCGCCGCTGGTCGGCGGCCTCGGCGATGTGCTGGCTGCGCGCGGCATCAAGCATTTCGGGCCGACCAGGGCTGCGAGCCAGCTCGAGGGCTCCAAAGGGTTCACCAAGGATCTCTGCCGGGAGGCCGGCATTCCGACCGCCGCCTATGGGCGCTTCCGCGATGCCGCGTCTGCGCGGGCCTATCTCGCCCGGCAGCCGGTGCCGATCGTGGTGAAGGCCGACGGCCTCGCGGCCGGCAAAGGAGTCGTCGTCGCAACAACGCGCGCCGAGGCCGAGTCTGCCGTCGACGCCTGCTTCTCGGGCGCGTTCGGCGCGGCCGGCGCAGAGGTCGTGATCGAGGAGTTCCTCGTCGGCGAGGAGGCGAGCTTCTTCGCGCTCTGCGATGGGAGGACTGCGCTCGCGCTCGCCACCGCGCAGGACCACAAGCGCGTCGGCGACGGCGACACGGGGCCGAACACTGGCGGCATGGGTGCCTATTCGCCGGCGCCGGTCATGACACCCGGGCTGGTCGAGCGCACGATGAGCGAGATCATACGTCCGACGGTTGTCGCGATGGCCGCGCGGGGCACGCCCTTCAAGGGCGTGCTGTTCGCGGGCCTCATGATCACGGCCGAGGGGCCCAAGCTCATCGAGTACAACGTGCGCTTCGGCGATCCCGAGACCCAGGTGCTCATGATGCGTCTCAAGTCGGACCTGCTCGCGGCGCTGATCGCGACCGCCGACGGTGTGCTCGCGAGCTTCGACCTGCGCTGGCGCGACGAGGCGGCGCTGACGGTCGTGCTGGCCGCCAAGGGCTATCCCGGCACGCCGGAGAAGGGCAGCGAGATCCGCGGGCTCGCGGCGGCGGGCGCGACGCCCGGCGTCGAGATCTTCCACGCAGGCACGAAGCGCGACGGCGTCCGCATCCTGGCCGACGGCGGGCGCGTGCTCAACGTCACGGCGCTGGGCGCCACCGTGGGGGAAGCGCAGGCGCGCGCCTACGCCGCGATTGCGAAGATCGACTGGCCCGGCGGCTTCTGGCGCCACGACATCGGCTGGCGCGCCATCGCGCGGGAGCGTGGTGGGGGTTAGACACGCTGGCATCTCCAACACGTCATGGCCGCGACGGCGGCCACCTCCGCAAGCTTCTGCGAACGCCCTTTCAAGGGTGAGGTACACGGTGGCCGCGCCGTGATGCGGTGGCCTACCGGCGCGAGCAGGAGAGGGACGTGGATGGCCGCCTTCGCGGCCATGACGATGAAATGGTCCGGTTCAAGGTGAACTTGAGCCGGATCGGTCTACACTCCCGCACCGAGGCGGGCTTCGATGGCGGCGAGCGCGTCGGCGGCTTTGGCGCCGTCCGGGCCGCCGGCCTGGGCCATGTCGGGCCGTCCGCCGCCGCCCTTGCCGCCGAGCGCTTCCGCGCCTGCTTTCACGAGATCGACCGCGCTCCACGTCTTGACGAGGTCGTCAGTGACGCCGACGGCGAGGCCTGCCTTACCGTCCTCGGTCACGCCGACGATGGCAACTACGCCCGAGCCCACCTGCTTCTTGCCGTCGTCGATCAGGCCGCGCAGGTCCTTGGGATTGAGGCCCTGCACCGAGCGGGCAAGCAGCTTGATAGAGCCCACGGTGCGCACGGCTTCAGCCGATGCAGCGGCGCCGCCGTTGCCGCCTCCGCCGAGCGCGATCTGCTTCTTGGCGTCGGCGAGCTGGCGCTCGAGCGTCTTCCGCTCCTCGACCAGCGTCTTCAAGCGGTCGACCAGATCCTCGGGCCGCGTCTTGAGCACGGCCGCGGCTTCCTTGAGACGGGCGTCGGCGTCGGCGAGATAGGCGCGCGCGCCGTCGCCGGTCAGCGCCTCGATGCGGCGCACGCCGGCCGAGCTCGCGCTCTCGGCGACGATCTTGACGAGGCCGATGTCGCCCGTGCGGCGCACGTGCGTGCCGCCGCAGAGCTCGACCGACCAGGCCTTGTTCGGTCTGCTTGCCGGTCCACCTTCTCCAGGACCCTCGGTGTGCCCCATGGAGACCACGCGCACCTCGTCGCCGTACTTCTCGCCGAAGAGCGCCATGGCGCCCGACGCCTTGGCGTCCTCGAGCGCCATGAGGCGCGTCTCGACTGCGGCGTTCTCGAGCACGATGGCGTTGGCGATGTTCTCGACGGCTGCAACCTCCTCGGCGCTCATGGGCTTCTGGTGCACGAAGTCGAAGCGGAGACGGTCCGGCGAGACGAGCGAGCCCTTCTGGGCGACGTGGGTGCCGAGCACCTGGCGCAGCGCCTCGTGCAGGAGATGGGTGGCCGAATGATTGGCCCGCGTGGCCGTGCGCCGCGTGTGATCGACCTCGAGCTCCACGGCGCTGCCGGCCTTGAAGCTGCCGTGCTCGACCGTGCCGAAATGCACGAACAGGTCGCCGAGCTTCTTCTGCGTATCGGTGACGCGGAAGAGGGCGCCCTTGGGCCCCTTGATGACACCCTGGTCGCCGACCTGGCCGCCGCTCTCGCCGTAGAACGGCGTCTGGTTCAGGATCAGCGCGCCGTCCTCGCCGGCCTTGAGCGACTTCACCGGCTTGCCGCCGGCGACGAGCGCCCGGATCTCGCCCTCGGCCGCCTCGGTGTCGTAGCCGAGAAACTCGGTGGCGCCCGTCTCCTCCTTGATCTCGAACCAGATCTCCTCTGTGGCGGCCTCGCCGGATCCCTTCCAGGCGCGCCGTGCCTCGGCCTTCTGCCGCGTCATGGAGGCGGCGAAGGTCTTGGTGTCGACGGCGATGCCGCGGGCGCGCAGCGCGTCCTCGGTGAGGTCGAGCGGGAAGCCGTAGGTGTCGTAGAGCTTGAAGGCGACCTCGCCCGGGAAGGTGTCGCCGGTCTTCAAGTCCACCGAGGCCTCGGCCAGGAGCTTCAGGCCGTTGTCGAGCGTCTTCTTGAAGCGGGTCTCCTCGAGCTTCAGGGTCTCGGTGATGAGCGCCTCGGCGCGGCCGAGCTCCGGGTAGGCTGCCCCCATCTCGCGCACGAGAGCGGGCACCAGCCGGTACATGAGGGGATCGAGGCAGCCGAGCTGGTGAGCATAGCGCATGGCGCGACGCATAATGCGGCGGAGCACGTAGCCGCGCCCCTCGTTCGAGGGCAGGACGCCGTCGGCGATGAGGAAGCTCGTGGCGCGCAGGTGGTCGGCGATGACGCGGCGCGCGGGCTTGACGTCGACGTCGGCCGGGCTCTCGGCGGCGCCGAGGCGGTGGCTCTCGACCTTGATGGCCTCGATCAGGTGGCGGAAGAGGTCGATCTCGTAGTTGTCGTGCGTACCCTGCAGCACGGCGGCGATGCGCTCGAGACCCATACCGGTGTCGACGGAGGCGCGCGGCAGGTCGATGCGCTCGCCCGAGGGGAGCTGCTCGAACTGCATGAAGACCAGGTTCCAGATCTCGATGTAGCGGTCGCCGTCGGCGTCCGCCGAGCCCGGCGGGCCGCCGGGGATCTTGGCACCGTGGTCGAAGAAGATCTCGGTGCAGGGACCGCAGGGGCCGGTGTCGCCCATCTGCCAGAAGTTGTCCTTGGTGGCGATGCGGATCAGCCGGTCATCGGGGAGGCCCGCGATCTTCTTCCAGAGCCGATGGGCCTCGTCGTCCTCGTGGTAGACGGTGACGGTGAGCTTCCTCTTGTCGAGGCCGAGCTCCTTGGTCACGAGACGCCAGGCGAGGTCGATGGCGCGCTCCTTGAAGTAGTCGCCGAACGAGAAGTTGCCGAGCATCTCGAAGAAGGTGTGGTGACGTGCGGTGTAGCCGACGTTGTCGAGATCGTTGTGCTTGCCGCCGGCGCGGACGCATTTCTGCGCGGTGGTGGCGCGCTGGTAGGGGCGCACCTCCTGGCCGGTGAAGACGTTCTTGAACTGCACCATGCCGGAGTTGGTGAACATCAGGGAGGGATCGTTGCGCGGCACGAGCGGCGAGGAGGGCACGACCTCGTGCCCCTCGCTCTTGAAGTAATCGAGGAACGCCCGTCTGATCTCGTTGACGCCAGTCATCTCAAATCCCGAACCGCATGCGAGGGAGGCCCTCTAAACCAGGCATCACCTATGCCGCCCCATCATCCCGGCGTCATGGCGAACCCATGCTCCGCATGGACGGCCGGGACCCAGTCACGTCGCCACGAAGTGTGGAGAGTGGCGTGGATGGCCGCCTCCTGTCGGAGGCTCCGCCAAGACGCGGCCATGACGACCTGGCAATGGCCTGCCAGCCAAGCACCAGGGCCATAGAAGCCTCTGCGCGCTTTTAGCGGGCCGCCCGGGGGCTGTCCAGGAACGCGGAAGCGCAGCGGACAGGAGAGCCGGATCGCGGTGCGACTGCGACGGTGACCGCCTATTCGGTGCGGCAGCTGCCAAAAATGACTGGCCCGGCCTAGCGCTTGCCGCCGCGGCCGCCCTTTTTGCTGGCGGCCTCGTCGACATCCGGCAGCACGCCGTCCTCGTCCGGGGTCTCGGGCTCGCCGGCCTCGCCTGCGTCGGGCTCAGCCAGCATCTTATCGACGATGAGGCCGGCGTTGGCGCGGACCGCCTTCTCGATCTGATGGGCGATCTTGGGGTTCTCCTTGAGGAAGAGCTTGGTGTTCTCGCGGCCCTGGCCGATGCGCTGGCCGTCGAAGGAGAACCAGGCGCCGGACTTCTCGATGATGTTGGCCTTGACGCCGAGGTCGACCAGCTCGCCCGTCTTGGAGATGCCCTCGCCGTACATGATGTCGAACTCGACCTGCTTGAAGGGCGGCGCGACCTTGTTCTTCACCACCTTGACGCGGGTCTGGTTGCCGACCGTCTCCTCGCGCTCCTTGATCTGGCCGATGCGGCGGATGTCGAGGCGCACCGAGGCGTAGAACTTGAGCGCGTTGCCGCCCGTGGTCGTCTCGGGGTTGCCGAACATGACGCCGATCTTCATGCGGATCTGGTTGATGAAGATCACCATGCACTTCGTCTTCGAGATCGAGGCGGTGAGCTTCCTCAGCGCCTGGCTCATGAGGCGGGCCTGGGCGCCCATGGTCATGTCGCCCATCTCGCCCTCGAGCTCGGCCTTGGGCGTCAGCGCGGCCACGCTGTCGACCACGACGACGTCGATCGCGCCCGAGTTGACCAGCGTGTTGGTGATCTCGAGCGCCTGCTCGCCAGCGTCGGGCTGCGAGACGAGAAGGTCCTCGATCTTGACGCCGAGCTTCTTGGCGTAGGTCGGGTCGAGCGCGTGCTCGGCGTCGACGAAGGCGCAGGTGCCGCCTTTCTTCTGGGCTTCCGCGATCACTTGCAGCGCGAGGGTGGTCTTGCCGGAGCTTTCGGGGCCGTAGATCTCGATGACGCGGCCGCGCGGCAGGCCGCCGATGCCGAGCGCGATGTCGAGGCCGAGCGAGCCGGTGGAGATGGCCTCGATGTCCATCGAGCGCTCGTTGGCGCCAAGCCGCATGATCGAGCCCTTGCCGAAGGCCTTGTCGATCATCTCCAGCGCATGCGCGAGCGCCTGCGCCTTGTTCTTGTCCATGCTACCCCCTTCGACGACACGCAGCTCCGGCTTGGTCATGTGCTAGCCCCTTATGGCATGTTGCGGGTTTACGGGCGACTCGACGCGTTTCGTCAAGTGTACACGTTTTGTTCTCCATGTCGAGAGGCGTCGTTTGCCGGCGGCAATGGCGGTCGCCGAGGGCAATCGATAAAGAGCCCGCCTATTTGTTAATGAGGGAGAAACGAGGCCTCCGATAGTCTCAGGCATTCGCGAGCCGGACAATCTGAGCGCCACCCGTGTTTCCCGCCATCTCCATCGCAGCCAGCGGCATGACCGTCCAGAGCCAGAGGCTCGAGGCGGTGGCGCGCTCGATCGCGACCATGGGTACGACCGCGACGGACACGGCGGCGTCGAGCGGGGGTGGCCAGCCGCCGGTTCGCGTCGGCGCGCTTCCGGTCGGCGATCCGCTCGAGAGCATGGTGACGATGCGCGAGGCGGAGATCGCCTACCGGCTCAATGCGGTCGTCATCGAGACCGCGGCCGACATGCTCGACTCGCTGCTCGCCGCCGTCGCTCCCAACGCCAAGTCCTAGCGGCCGGTCGGATTGCAGGGACTGGCGTGGGTGCCGGCCTGCGCGGCAACGTCATTGCCGAGACGGCGGGCGGGGGCGCCACCGGCTCGACGGGTACGGTACGCGAGTACATCTGGCTCTACGAGACCGAGATCGCGCCGACCATGGCGAGCCGCGCGGAGCTCGATCGTCCCTTGGCGGTGGTCAACGCCGTCAACACGGTGTCCCCGGCGACCTGGTATGTGCATGTCGACCACCTGAACCGCCCAAAGAAGATGACAGACGGGGCCAAGGCCTCGGTGTGGGATGCGGTCTGGCAGCCCTGGGGCGCGCCTTACACGATCACAGGCTCGGCGACATTGGATGCCCGCTTCCCTGGTCAATGGTTCCAGCTCGAGGCCGGCTTGAATTACAACTGGTACCGGCACTACGATCCGACCCTCGGCCGCTACACCCAGCCCGATCCCCTCGGGTTCGTCGATGGGCCGAGTGTCTATGCGTACGCTAGAAGTGCGCCGCACAGGTGGGTCGATCCGGAGGGACGTAGCGCTATGGTTTGGCCAGCAGCGGAGGCGGGTACTGCTGCTTGCGGACCTATTTGTGGTGTAGTTGCTGCCGGAGCCGTCGTTGTCCTTGGCGATTGGTGTGCCAACAAGATAAGAGAATGGAGTTCATCACCTCCGGCCAACGATGATGAGTGCCCGCCTGGCTTCTGTTGTAAAAAGCCTGGTCATCAAGGCGAGAGTGCCGATTCTTGGGGACGCTTCTGTCACTACGACTGTCCTCACAGCAATCGAAGCCACACGATTCGAATGGACTCAAAGCATGCCCAGTGCCCCAAAAGGATTGCGGACGACTTCGATATTGGCAGGATGGGAAAATAGGATGGCGTCTCGCTCCATACACTGCTGTACAGATCGCGGACTCGAGTTTTGGCTAAATGAAAACGCGTTAGAGTTGTTGATAAGAATTGCAAAAAGTAGTGGCGGGTTGGCACATGACGGCAGCGTCTTGGCAATCTTCTCGCACTTAAGCGAGTCGGGAGCGACGTTGTATGATTTTGGATTGTTCGAAATCGAACAAGTATCCAATCTCGATCACTTTAAGGTTGATGGGCTGACTGTGTACTTATCGATTTCAGGCACGGCTCGGGAAAAGTTATATAATCGAACTCTTGAATCTCACGGGACTCGTCTCACATTGGTTTAAGGATTGAGTTCATTTGCTTCTCCGGGCGCGGGGGGATCGAGTGCAGCGAGCAAAGGGCAGGGGTCTGGAGGCGCTGAACATCGAATGGCAGTTTGGTTGTGGGGCGCCAAACGAGAAGTTCTTGTGATGACGCTTGATGCAGTTCTTCGGTCGTGTGCAACGGGCTAAAGTTTACCCATTACATCCTTCGAGCGAACGCTGATGGATATAGATGGCGAGGAGTTCACAGACGCCCTGAGCGCCAAGCTTATCGAGTTGGAGTGCATCGACCAAGCTGGCCTCCAGCGCGCCGCGCGCGCTCAAGCACAGACACTAGATCGCTTGGACGTCGTGGTGTCCCGACTTGGCCTCGTGTCGGAGGAGCAGGTGGCGCGCGCGACTGGGGAGTGCCTCGGCCTTCGTGTGCTAGCCGCCGATGCGATGCCTGCAACGGGTCTCACAACAGCGAGACGAGCTCGACGGTGTGCTTCAGGGGCTCGGCGCCGGGCTGCGACGGCCAGTCGCCGAAGTTGCGCATCTCGCCGCTCGTGCGCAGCCGATGCAGCGCCGCGAGATCGACGGCGGCATAGACCCACTCGTGCGCGTTGAGGGTGCCTTCGGCGAGCGTGCCGTCGTCGCTGACGCCCGCTTCCGGCGGCACGTAGATGCCGGCCGCGCCGACGTTGCGGTCCACCGCCGGCGACCACAGCGCGTCGCCCACCGTCGGGCTCTGCACGGTGGCAATGGTGTTCTCGAGCGCACGCGCCTTGGAGCCCGTGCGCACGCGGTGATAGCCCGAGACGCGCTCGGTGCAGGAGGGGACGAGGATGGCCTCGGCGCCGGCCTCGACCGCGGCGCGGGCGAGAAGCGGGAACTCGCTGTCGTAGCAGATGAGGACGGCGAGCTTGCCGAGCCTGGTGTCGAACACGCGCAGCGGGCTTCCGGCCGAGACGCCCCAGTCGTGCTCGAAGGGCGTCATGATGAGCTTCTCCTGCACGCCGACGCGGCCGTCCGGCGTCACAAGCTGCGCCGCGTTGACGAAGCGGCCGCGCTCGTCCCTGACCGGGCCCGAGCCGACCAGGATGTGCACGCCGTGCTCGGCCGCGAGCGCCTGGTGCAGGGCGACGCGGGCCGGCGCGAGCTCGGCCACCTTCTCGAGCGTGGTGACGAGGTCGGAGTAGACGGACGGGCCGAGGCAGACGGCCTGCTCGATCGCTGCATACTCGGGGAAAACGAGGAGGTCGGCGCCTGTCTTTGCGCCCGCCGCGACCCAGGCGCGGATCTTGGCCTCCCACTCCGCGAGCGAGGCCGGCTCGCCGATCGGATACTGCGCGGCCGCGACCTTGAGCGTGGTGGGCGTCGCCATCAGAGCGCCTTCATCCAGAATTGCATGGTGTGCGTCGTCTCCTGCGCCTGGTCGATGTCCTTCCAGTCGTAGGTCGCGACGAGGCCCGGCACAGGCGCATAGCCGCGCTTTCCCCAGAAGACATCGAGGGGGATGTAGTCCTTGGGCTTCAGCGGGTGGTCGTCGGGCCGTACCACGCGGCAGAAGGTCGAGTGCGTGAAGCCGCCGAGCTTATAGGCCTGCGCCTCGCGCAGCTCGAAGAACTGGTGGCCGAGGCCGTGGCCGCGATGGCTCTTAAGCAGGACGCTTTCGCCGCAATAGAAGATCTTGGCGAGATCGTAGCCGGCCTTGCGGAAGGGCTCGCCGAACTCGTCGGCGTGCTCGACCATGGGTGCCGCCGTGGAGGCCCCGACCACGAGATCGCCGTCGCGGGCCTCCACGCAGACCGCGCCCTTCGACTTGGCGAACTTGGCGAGATAGGTCTCCTCGTACTCGAGGGAGCCGTCGTAGAGGTAGGGCCAGTCGCGGAACACGGCGATGCGGAGCCGCGCGAGATCCGGGAGCACGCTCTTGATGTCGTCGCCGGTCAGCGCGCGCACGTCGATGCTCATGGGACGGGCTCCTCAGCTCCTCGCTACAGGATCAGGCGACCTGGGCAATCCAGTCGGTGAGGTTGTAGTAGGTGGTGACACGGGCGATCTTGCCGTCCTTGATGGCGAAGAAGGTGCCGGCGGGGAGCACGTACTTCTGACCGGTGGCGGGCGGGAGGTCGGTGTCGGTGTTGAGATAGGCGCCGTTGACGTTGAACTCGGCGGCGGCGCGCTGGCCGTCCTTCGAGACCAGCACTACGATCTCGGTCAGCGTCTCCTTGTAGTGATGCGTCATGCGCGCGTTGAAGGCGCGGAACTTGTCCTTGCCGATGCGGCGCTCGCCCTGGTTCACGTCGTGGATGACGTCGTCGGTGAGGTGGGCAAGCATGCCCTCGCTGTCGCCGGCGTTGAAGGCGTCGTAATAGCTGCGGATCAGCTTGGCGGTCTCGATGCGGGCGGTGCTCTCGGCGTCGCTCATGGGAAGGCTCCAGGGGTTCAGGATTTGGGGCCTCATAGCAGGTGCGGCCCCGTTCTCAAAGGGTACAGACCCGGCTCGACGCGACAAAACGCACCGCGCGGCAAGCCGGGCGGTGCGCAAGCAGAGGGTATCGTTAAGGCTCTATTTCTTCTTCGCGGCCTTTTTCGCGGGCGGTTTGGCCGCCGTGCCGGAAGGCTTCTTGCGTACGCCCTTGAAGGGCTTGGGATCGGCCTTCACGTCCATGAACTTGCCGGATCCCTCGTCGCGCTTGGTCCAGGTGCCGGTCAGCTTGTTCTCGATCTGCGAGCGCTTCTTCACCGCACCGACGCGGTGATCGTCACCCACTTCCTTGTTCTTCGCCATCAGAGTCTCCTGCCGAATGAACAGGCGGACCATAGGATGATTCTGGCGGTCGCGTTAGTTACCAATGATATGCAACACGATGCGGCGCGTGTGCGGATGCGTGCGGTGCTCGAAAAGGTAGAGGCCCTGCCAGGTGCCGAGCGCGAGACGCCCGGCTGCGACTGGAATGGCTAGCGAGGTCTGGGTCAGCGCGCTCCTCACGTGCGCCGGCATGTCGTCAGGGCCTTCGACCGTATGCACGAACAGGGGATCGCCGTCGGGCACGAGGCGCCGGAAGAAGGCCAGGAGGTCGCGCTGCACGTCGGGGTCCGCGTTCTCCTGGATCAGGAGGGATGCCGAGGTGTGCCGGCAGAAGGCCGTGAGCTGCCCGGTCGTTATGGCGCTGTCGCGCAGGAAGCGCTCGGCCTCGGCCGTGATCTCGACGAGCCCCTGGCCGTGCGTCTCGATGGCTATTTCGGTCTGCGTCTGCCGCATCGGCCCTCGTGATTTTTCCGGCTCAGGGTCTATATTAGCCCCATGAGCAGAGCATTCGTCAAAGAGACGGACGGCGTCGAGGAGTTGCCCGAGCGTCTCGTCTCCCCGCATCCGAACCTCGTCACAGAGCACGGGCTCGGCATGATCAGCGCCGAGGTCGAGCGCCTCTCGCGCGAGTACGCCGCAGCGCAGGCCGCGGGCGACCGCGCGGCGCTGAACGTCGCCGCACGCGACCTGCGCTACTGGACAGCACGGCGTTCCTCGGCCGAGGTGGTGCCGCCGCAGTCCGACGCGGGCGAGGTGCGTTTTGGCGCGCGCGTCACCATTGCGCGTGAGGATGGCCGCCGGCAGACATGGCGCATCGTGGGCGAGGACGAGGCCGATCCCGCCAAGGGCACGCTCTCCTACGTGTCGCCTCTCGCGCGGGCGCTGCTCGGACGAAGCGTGGGCGACGAAATCCGGGCCGGGGCCAGCGACGCCGAGATCGTGGCGATCGACTGAAACGGTGCATCCGCTGCCGGTTTGGGGTTCTGTTCCCTGCGTTACAGCCAAAATTCCGCATTCCTCGCAAAGAGGCGTGGCTCCGGTGCCTTGGGCAAACGGATGCACGTCCAGTATGAGGAGTACCCCCCAATGAAGAACCTGCTGCGCGCCGGCTTTGCCGCGCTTGCCGTGTCCGCCCTGATGGTGGCGTCCGGATCCGCCATGGCCGGAGACCGCCCCGACAAGGAGGACGGCGAGGCGACGATCGCGGGTGCTGGCCCGGCGGCCAAGGATGCCGCCCTCTCGGCCGCCATCGCCGACTGGAAGCGCGAGGTCGCCGAGGAGACCGGCGTCAAGCCGCGCTGGAAGACGGCGAGCGACAAAGAGACCGACTGCGAGATCGACCGGGACGGCACGACCGAATGCGAGGTCGAGGCGCGTCCGGCCCACTGAATCACGGGCCTCCCCAAAAAGTCCGTGATATTGCACTGAACCTCGAGCCGGGTTGCGTTCGCGCAGCCCGGCTCTTGCGTCTCGCCCGCAGCATTTCGCTGCCGCGCGTGGCGGCTCCGGTCTTGCGAAGCAGGCGAGCCTCGACTTAGTCTCCGCGCAGGGTGAACCGTTCAGGGTCGAAGGATGAGCCTTTCGAGATCTCTTTGGGCGCTGGCCGCCGTCATGGCGCTTGCGGTGGCTTTCGGCCCGCGGGCGCCAGCACGCGGCGGGGAAGCCCCGCTGGTCGAGGTCAAACTCGGCATCAGCAGCCTAAGCAAGACCGACCGCGACACCCTGTGGCGGCGCGTCGACGAGTATGCGACGGTCGATGCGCTCGTGGATTTCTGTGGCCGCAAGCTCAACCTCCAGCGCCGCACCTGGGTGGCCGTGGCGCCGTGCATCGAGGTCACCTCGCTGCGCAAGGTCGCCGCCGTGTTCCGCGCCAAGAAGGCCGAGTACGTGAAGGCCTGGGAGACGGCGTTCGCCGAGGCCGACAAGAAGGCGGCGATGTGCGAGAGCCAAAAAGCCAAGATCGCCGAGTACATCAAGATCCTCGACGCCCACATCAATGAGGCGGCCACCATGTGCAGCGCCTGCCTGTTCTGCTGATCCGACATCGCCCTTTTGCGGCCACATTGAGTCCACGGGTCTTTCCTACGATCCGCCTTGGTCATCGGCGCGGGGTGCCGAGACGTGAAATGGGGAATCCGCAAGCGCCATGTCGATCAGAGCCGTTGTCCTCACCCTCCTTATTGCGATCACGGCGCTGGCGGGGCAGACGCCCAGTGCGCACGCTGCCTCGGGCTATGAGATCGATGTCGACGTCGATGCCGCGCTCCAGCGCTTCTATCGGCACGTCGGGGGCGCGCGGGAGCTCGTGCACGATGCGGCGGGCGTGCTCGTGTTTCCCTCAGTGGTGAAGGCTGGCGTCGGCTTCGGCGGCGAGTACGGCGAGGGGGCGTTGCGCCGTCGCGGGCATACGGAAGCCTACTTCAATACCGTCTCGGCCTCGTTCGGCTTCCAGCTCGGCGTGCAGGCCCGCACCGTCATCATCGTCTTCATGTCGGAGGAATCGCTCGAGAGCTTCCGGCGCAAGAGGGGTTGGAAGGTCGGCGTGGACGGGTCCGTGGCGCTGGTGACGGTCGGAGTCGGTGGCGCCATCGACACCAATACGATCAAGGCGCCCGTGATCGGCTTCATCCTCGATCAGAAGGGCCTGATGTACAACCTCACTCTCGAAGGCTCGAAGATCTCGCGCATCGACCGCTAGGCCCTGATTGCATCGGGCTCTTTCAGTCCGCAGTGCAAATCATCGGTATGAGCTGTGGCGTCAAGCGGCGCGGGTGCCGGGATCGTTCGCGGGGGCGCGCGCCTGCTGCGGCACCAAGAGCAGCGTCGAATCGTCGATCGCCGGGTCATAGAGGCGCGAACAGCCGCGTCCGTCACGCTTGGCACGGTAGAGCGCGAGATCCGCCTTTGCCAGCAGGTGGTCGATGGTGTGCTGGGTGGCGCTCTCGAACACGACCGCGCCAATGCTGACGCTGACCGGGATGGCATGTGTCTCGAACTCGACCGGCTTCATGAGCGCGGCCTCGACGCTTTCGACCAGGGCCGCCGCATCGCAGTCCGTGCCGAGGCGGGTGCTGATCAGCGCGAACTCGTCGCCGCCAAGGCGTGCCGCAACGGCAATGCGGTCGCCGAGGCTCTTCAAACGCCGGGACACGGCAGCCAGCACGGCGTCGCCCGCCGCGTGGCCGAGCGTGTCGTTGATGGACTTGAAGTAGTCGCAGTCGATCAGCAAGGCGGCGTAGGCACCGCCCGCAGAGCCGCCGGGTGCGAGCATGTGTTGGAATACGGTCATGAACCATCCGCGGTTGACGAGCCCGGTGGCCGCGTCGTGGCGGGAGGCGTAAAGGGCGGCCTGCTCGCTGTTGGCGAGGCGCCGCGTGAGGCGGCGCACGGTCAGGGCAGCAATGAGCGTCAAGAGCGTGACGAGCACGACGGACGCCCCGATCGCGGGCAGGGCTGCGTGCAAGATCGCGGTGCCGGGCTGAGAAGCCGACCAGGTGACGTGAACCAGCTTGTTGCCGCTCGAGTCGGTGATGGCGTGGGTCGGCACGGTGCCGGCCTCGACGTTGGCGTCGTCGGCGAGCTTGACGCCCTCGACATTGGCAAGCTTCGAAAGCCTTGCCAGCAGGGCATCGCTCATGAAGCGCACGCCGAGGAGCAGCGTGGCCTCCTCCGGAGTGTCGACGTTCTCGTCGTCCGGAGTGAAGGGCGAGATCGTGATGAGAGCGGGCCTGCCTCCGACCCGGATCGTGTCGTTGACGTAGACGCCATCCGTCATGGCGCCGGGGAGACGCTCCGAAAATCCATTGTCAGCGGCGCGCGTGGCCCGATACAGGGCCCGGGCCTGCTGCATCGGCGCGGCCGCAGCGGTCAGGAGAGCCGCAACTTTATCAGGTGGCGGAGCGCCATCGAACTCGCTCGCGAAGATGGCTTTGCCCTTGGCGTCGACGATGACGAACTGCTCGTCGGTGTTGACTGAGGCCTTGCCGAAGTTCTGCTTCATCCAGTTCGGCTTATGGTCGACGACCACGTTCTGGAAGGCCTCGTCCCAAAGGGTCTGAGACATCTGCTCGGAGGCGTGCAACTCGCCTAGGAGCTTGAGGCCGTGCTCGATGTTGCCGCGCTCGCGCTCGAAGGCATTGCGATTGACGTCTCGGATGACTCTCGCCACGTCCGCGCCGAGGAGCACCACCGCCAGAAGCGCCGGCAACCCGATGGCTAGTCCGATCCAGCGGACCAGCCTGCTTCCCGTCGACATATGACCCTGCACGCCGCGCTCCCCCTTGGCGAACTCCAGAGCCAAAACCTATCAAGGGAGAATTGAGAGGTGTTCACGAGGGGGTGTCGAATGCCGTGTGCTTCGGCAAGACCTCTTTAAATGTCTCGCGTTCTCGATGATTTGATCCACGATGCACAACCTTAAATTGACACATAACTGACGGTTATGGCGGCTTGCACGGACGCTTTTGTCCGAGCCTAGCCGACACTGTGCCAAATCAGTTGGAAGCCGTTGCTCGGGGCGCCAGCAGCTTGGCGGAACACGTGCGGACCGCTCGGCTTGCCGGCGACCCCGTCAAGGGATCGCTGCCGACCCTCCGACAATCGTTGCTCTAGGCTTCATGAGCCGCGAGAGCCGGCGGTGGACGGCACGGTTGCCTGTTGCAGCCGCGCGAGAGCAAGGATGACCAGCACGGTGGTGGCATAGGCAGCCGCCTCGAGCAGACCCGGCCGCTCCCTGTAGCCGATGAGGACGTGCAGCACGCGGCCGGCGAGGCTTTCGCCCGACAGCAGCCAGGCCGTGTCCCACAGCGTTCGATCGAGCGTGTCGGGGATGAGGCCCGCGTTCGAGAGCTGATGCATGGCCTCGGCGGCAAGACCCGCCGCCAGAAGCGTCACAAGCACACCCGTCGTCGCGAACACGCGCCTCAAGGGGATGGCGGAGAGGCCGAAGTAGAGCCCGGCGGATGCGAGCGCACCGAGGAGGAGCCCGCCCGCCGATCCGAGCACGAGGGAAGGAGCTTTCTCCGACGACTGGAGGGCAATTCCCGAGAGGAACAGCACCACCTCGCTGCCCTCGCGCATAACCGCGGTCGCGGTGGCGATGCCGAGTACGGCAACGTTCTCGGTGCCGGCGCCGACCGCCGCTCCCAGCTCGCGCAGCTCGCGGGTGAGATCGCGCGCATGCTCCGACATCCACACCACGTGCCAGGTCAGCATGACGACGGCGAGGGCGAGGATCGCGGCTGTAAAGAGCTCGAGGCCTCTTCCATCGAATGCGGACGAGATCTCGCTCGCAAAGGCGGCAACAACAAGCGAGCCGGCGATGCCTGCCGCAACGCCGAGGAGGACCGCCCGGGTGCGTCCCTCGACGCCGCGCGACGCCGCCAGCACGACGCCGACGATCAGGCCCGCCTCGAGGACCTCGCGGAACACGATGACCAGGGCTGCGAGCATCGATGGGCTACTCCGCGGTGACCATGCCTTGGGCGGTGTCCTCGTGATACTCGCCGAAGAACAGGTAGCTGCCTTTGTCGAGCGGCTTAAGGCGCACGATGGCGTCCTGCTTGCCGGCGATCACCTTCTCGATCTCGAGCGGATGGCTCTCGAACTCCTCCGCCGTGTCGTCGAGGTTCTTGACCGTGAGCCGTATGGCCCTGCCGGCCGGCACGACAAGTTCGGGCGGGTCAAACTTGTGGTCCTTGATGGAAAGCGTGGCCTCGGCAGGCTCGTCTGCCCGGGCCGCGGCTAGGGCTGCGAAAGCCAGCAGGGCGGCCGTCAGGAGGAACGGCAGCGCCGCAGCGGTCGGAAACGACAGACGCATGCTCGAGGCTCCGCAAATCAGGCCATTTGCGCGGAAAATCAGCGCGGGCCTAGGGACGCGCGTACCCTCGCTATCATGATTTATTGCGTCAACTTACGAAAATGTATGGATGGGCCCGGGCACTTAGCGCTGCTCCGGATCAGTCGCCCTTGCTCGTCTCGACATGGAACTTGTGCAGCACGCGGTGCGCAACCGGCGCCAGGATGAAGCCTGCTCCGATCACGATGATAAGGCCCGAGAGGATGGCGTAGAAGCCCGCGAAGATCTTGCCCGCCGTCGTGTGCAACTCGGCCACCGGCCCCATGCCGGAGAGGATCATGGCGGCATTGACGAAGGCGTCGGACCAACCCATGCCCTCGGTCATGGCGTAGCCCACCATGCCGATCGCGAGGCCGCCGAGCGTCAGTGCGAGCCAGAACGCGACGGCCCGTGCCAAACGCCAGGCGAACACGCTGCGCGGGGCCACCTTCTGCGCCTTGTGCTCGAGCGGCATCGTTCCGCGCGCGGTCATGGAGGTCAGCTCTTCTCGTACGTGCCCATGAGCACGGCCTCGGCCAGCACGTGGCCCTTCATCGCGGCGAGGACGTCGTTCTTGCCGGCCTTGCTCGTGAGCCCTCTGAGCACGCTATCGAGCGCGTAGAGCTTGAAGTAATAGCGATGGCGGCCAATCGGCGGGCACGGGCCGCCGTACGCGGTTCTCTTGAAATCATTCCAGCCCGCTCCTGCACCGGCAGGCGGCGGCTCGCCGCCCGCACCTTCCGGGAGCCCGGGCGTGTCCGACGCGAGATTGTAGAGCACCCAGTGCACCCATACGAGCTTGGGTGCCTTGGGGTCGGGCGCGTCCGGATCGTCGACGATGAGCACAAAGCTCTTGGTGCCCGCGGGGGCGCCGGTCCATGCGAGCGCGGGCGAGATATCCTTACCCTGACAGGTGTATAGCTTTGGGATCTCGCCCTCGTGCTCGAAGGCCGGGGAGGTGATGGCGAGTGGCATGGCGTCTCCATCCATTTGCTCCGGATACCCCACGACATAGGGTGCTTCATCGGCGAGGGGAAGAGGCCTAGGATCGCCGCGCCGCCCCCTCCAACCGAAAGCCGACGAGATCCATGACAGCCTGCACCGCTTCGAGAGCCTTGTTGCTCGCACTGCTTCCCCTGGCGCCGATGGCGACCAGCGCGGACGCCGCCAAGACGACGCCGCGCCGGATCTCCGCCGACGCCCCCGTCAAGGACTGCACCCGTCTCAACGGCCGCGTGGGCTACTACGCCAACCCCTGGTGCACGCCCGCCGAGCAGGACCGTTTCGACCGCTGGGACGCCAAGCGCGTGAAGTGGCGGTGAGATTGCGCTCCACCCGCGACGTGCTTCCACTTGTTCGGGTCCCCGTACTCTGAATAACTAGTTGGGGTCGTGGATTGCAGGTGGGGGGCTCGCATGAATTTGCAGGCGCAAAGCTTGTTCGGGCTTGCACTGTTGCCACTTCTCGCCTGGGTCATCTCGGAGGATCGCAGGGCACTGAGGGGAACGCGTCTCTTGCGCATTCTCGTAGCAGGCGTCGGTCTCCAGATCGCGATTGCGGCGCTGATGCTGACGGTCCCGGCCTCGCGGGCCGTGTTCGACTGGGCCTCGGGCCTGGTCGCGGCGCTGCAGGACGCGACCAACGCCGGCACGCGGCTCGTCTTCGGCTATCTTGCCGGCGCGCCGGCGCCGTTCGAGGTGGCTCACCCCGAGAACGGCTTCGTGCTCGCGCTGCAGGCGCTGCCGCTCGTGCTCGTGATCAGCACGCTCTCGCGCCTCCTCTACCACTGGGGCGTGCTGCAACGGATCGTCGACGGGATCGGCTGGGTGCTGAACCACGCCTTCTCGCTGACCGGCCCGGTCGGCACGGCGGCGGCGGCCAACATCTTCGTCGGCATGGTGGAGGCGCCGCTGCTCGTGCGGCCCTATCTCGCAGCCATGAGCCGGGCCGACCTCTTCGCCACCATGACGGTCGGCATGGCGACGGTCGCCGGCACCGTGCTCGCGCTCTATGCCGGCATTCTCGAGCCGAAGCTTCCCGGTGCCGCGGGGCATCTGATGGTCGCCTCCGTCATCGCGGTTCCCGCCGCGCTCATGATATCGGCGTTGATGGTGCCGGACCGGCGCGAGCAGGTGACGGCCGCGGACGAGGCGACCGTCGCCATCGAGCCGGAGCCCGCGCGCTCGAGCGTGGACGCCATCGCGCACGGGACGCGCGAGGGCATCGAGCTGCTGGTCAACATCACGGCCATGCTGATCGTCGCGGTCGCCCTGGTGGCGCTCGCCGACAAGCTCCTTGCGCTCGCGACGACGCCGTTCGGCGTGACGCTCACCATCGAGGGCATCATGGGCTGGCTGTTCGCGCCGCTCGCGTGGGCGATCGGCGTGCCGTGGAGCGAGTGCGGCGCCGCCGGCTCGCTCATCGGCCTCAAGACCGTGATCAACGAGTTCGTCGCCTACCTCAGGCTCGCCGACACGCCGGCCGAGGCCCTGTCGGAGCGTTCGCGGCTGCTGCTCGCCTATGCGCTCTGCGGCTTCGCCAACCTGGGCAGCCTCGGCATCATGATCGGCGGCATGGTGGCCATGGTGCCGGAGCGGCGCGCGGAGCTCGCCGGGCTCGGGGCCAAGACCGTCGTCTCCGGCACGCTCGCGAGCCTCATGACCGCGGCCGCCGTGGGCGTGCTGACGCCCGGCTAGGCCTTAATTCCTTCCGACCCTGCGATGTCCTGTACGAATAAACGTTGCCGGAAGTTGGTGTGCAGATCTCAGCTCCAGGGCGAGACCAGCATTCGAAGCCCGAATTCGGCTAAGGGCCAGAAGCAGAAATTCGCATAGGCGGACGGCGCTTCTGCTTGGGGCCAGGAGCAGTCATCGAGGTCAGCTCCCCTTAGACGGCATACCTCCCCTCAGCGGGCCGGCGACGAATCTCGCTTCTTGTGCTTATAAGGTAAAAACTTCTATCAGGAGCGCCGACAGTGCCGGGCTTTGAGCCTCACATCGTGTTTCCGGCCACAGTGTTCACATACGAGGACGGCCGCCGGCCTTGGTTCGTGATTACAAACGTCCGGGGATCGCATGCTCGGTGCGCGGCACCGATAGATGAAACTCGCTGCCTGATTGTTGGATCTGAGAACGACATCGCGATCGTCGATGTCATGAGCCAACGCATCCTCGCTACAACGAGCTTCCCCGCAAGCCCCCGCCACAACCCAGAGCTCGTCCTTTCCAAAGATCGGAAAAGCGCTGTCATTTATTCCAGAGGGCTCAACGGCGTCGCCTTGATACGCTTTGAGCCGCTCACCGTTACCTTTTTTGACCGGGTTTACCGCACAGACACGGACCATCGCTATCTCGCTTCTGCCGATGCTCCATCCATCGGGCACCGGATGAGCAGTGGATTCTATAATGCGGGATTCAAGGAGGATGGCCGCATCGTTCTTACGAAATATTCCGGCGCTTATTATGAGGACTCCGCAAAGAGCAATCGCTTCATCGTCCTGGACCCCGACACGGGCAACGTCGAAACTCACGCCTTCGATAGCCGTTTCGATTTCCCCGTCAAAGGCTGGTTCAGCCCTTCGGGGCGCTGGCTCCTTGCCGTCCGGCAAGCGAGCGTCGAGTACGTACCCTCGAGCCCAACCTCGGACAGTGTCGCCAACGGCCCTCCCTCGAACGCTCACCCCGACCTCCTTGCCGATGAGAAGCATCGTTGGGGGCTGCAGCTTGAGCTGTGGGACATGACGACGTGGGAGCTGAAGAAAATCATCGCGAGCCGCTTCTATGAGGAGCGGGAGCTATGGAATGGCTGGCTACTGGACTTCCCGCACGGCGAGAACGACGTCATGTGGCGCTTTGCCGACTGGTTCGGATTTCCGGACGCTCTTTCGCCGTCTCGGGCTGAGGAGCTGGGTTCAGAAGAGGCCCGAGCATATAATGAGAGAAGAGCACAACAATATGCCACGGCGCGCGAGGCTGCGGAGGATCAGCGAAGCGAGTATATCCGCAAGCTCATCTTCATGGGCCAGAGCCACGCGCAATCAAGACGCGAATATCAGGATCTAACTTTTGCAGCCGCGAAGAACAGTAACTTCAAGGTTCGATTTGCTCTCGACGAACGCGAGTGGAAAGATCTGTTCGAAAGAATAATGGATGTCGCCTGGTTCGAAGATGAACGCTCCTTTGCGGTCCTGTTCTCGGATGGGATGGTCCGAGAGATCGCAATTGACGGAAGCGTAGCCGAGCTCGTCCGCTTGGAACGGTTTCAGCAGGAGACCTGGTACCAACTCGGCTCCCCGCGCAAGTCTAGAAGCTATAAGCCGAGAGCCGGTAAGGTCGCGGCCATCGGAGGCCGCAAAGTTCGCGTCTTCGGATATCGCGGCGGCCCACTGTTGAGCCCGTTGAGCCAACTCGGCTATGTCGAGGTGAATCTGACCGATGGGTCGAGACTTATCACGCACGAGGAGGACGGTTTCGTCGATATCAGCTTCGGGAATCTTCGAGAGGAAATCACCGAGGCGGCAAACGCGGCCAATCAGTATCGCATTGTGCTGCCGGATTTGTCAGAGCCGTCCTGCATCCGGGCCATCGAGCAGCTCACATCCGATCTCAACGGAGACCTTGAAGCGATCCTGCTGCAGGGGCACTACGAGCCGTTCTTCAAGCTCCCGGACCGCGTGGTGCCGGAAGAGGAGTTCTTCCAGCATGTAACGAAGAGCTGCCCGAATGCCGTCACCGCGTTGAGAGGGCTGCTCGCGACCTTGCTCTCCCGTTGGAGATCGGTATCGGGAAACCGCGGACAGATTCTCTGGAGGGACGAGAGCACCGAAGCGCTTGCCCACGCAGTCGCGGCCCTCGTGGTGCTCGACCCGAGTTCATTCGACATCGCGAAGCGCTACTTCGACGAGCTGGACTACGGTCATACGGTCTATTTCAGGGGGCGCTTCTTCGAGGACGTGGCACCGTCCGGACGATGGCAGGATCCTAGATGGCTACCCCTCGCATTGCGCCACCTGTCTGGAGACTTCGCCGGAGACCATTGGGTGACTCTGGGCTTCCGCGAGGCGTTCACGCAGCTCCGAGACGCCAAGGCATTCCTCGAGCTGTTCTGTGCTGAGTTTGATTCACAGATGAGGCCGAAGGCGGAGGCCAGTGCTGCGCGTTACCCTTCTTACATCGCGACGCGAGAACGCTACAGGGCAGAGTACGTTGCCAAGGGGCAGGCGGTTCCGTTGAACTACGCGATCGAGCATGATGACAAGCCGGTCGATGTCGAGAGGGAAGTCGCCGAATGGATTGATCTCAATCTGGCGTGCTTCATAAACCACAGCCTTTCCAACGACCCGACGGACGTCTGGCTTAGAGCGGAGTTGGTCACTCTGCGACCGAGCGTCGTGGAACAACTCTGATCCTCAATCCAATGTCTGAATGGGTCAGAAGCGGAAGTCAGCGTCCTTCTCGGGCTCATCTGCTTTGAGCCAGGAACCGGACGCCATAGGTACGGCTACTCCACATTTCAGAAGCGATCGTGGTCTCAGCACGAGCTGTCTCGCGTGAGGTTGATCACCGGAAGGGCGGCTCGTCGAAGCTGCGGAGCTTGCGGGAATGCAGCGTGTCGCGGCGCTGCTTCAGGAGATCGAGCGTCTTGAGGCCGATCTCGAGATGCTGGGCGACCGCACTTGAATAGAACGCGTTGGCCGCGCCGGGCAGCTTGATCTCGCCGTGCAGCGGCTTATCGGACACGCAGAGCAGCGTGCCGTAGGGGACGCGCAGGCGGAATCCTTGTGCAGCGACGGTGCCGCTCTCCATGTCGACGGCGATGGCGCGGGAGAGGTTGATGCGCTTGCGCTCCTGGGTGAAGCGGAGCTCCCAGTTGCGGTCGTCGTTGGTGACAACGGTGCCGGTGCGCAGGCGCCGCTTCAGTGCGTCGCCCTTGTCGCCGGTGATGATCGAGGCGGCGTCCTCGAGCGCGATCTGGATCTCGGCGAGCGCGGGAATGGGAATCTCGGGCGGCACCAGCGCATCGAGGATCTTGTCCTGGCGCAGGTAGCCGTGCGCCAGCACGTAGTCGCCGATCCGCTGGGTCTGGCGCAAGCCCCCGCAGTGCCCCACCATCAACCAGCAGTTGGGGCGCAGGACGGCGAGGTGATCGGTGATGTTCTTGGCGTTGGACGGGCCGACGCCGATGTTGACGAGCGTCACGCCCTCGCCGCCGGGCGCGGTCAGGTGGTAGGCCGGCATCTGATAGCGGTGCCACTCGCAGGCGGCCACGCGCCGGTCGGCCTCGGGCTCGTCCAGCGTGCGGTCGATGATGACGTTGCCGGGCAGCACGAGCTTGCCAAAGGGGCCATCTGCCGCGAGGCCGGCGCGGCCCAAGGCCACGAATTGGTCGACGTAGCGGTGGTAGTTGGTGAGCAGGATCCAGCGCTGGACGTGGCGCCAGTCGCTGCCGGTGTAGTGCACGAGACGGCGCAGCGAGTAGTCGGTGCGGGCGGCATCGAAGAGGGCCAGCGGGCGCGGCGTACCCTCCGCGAGCACGAACTCGTTGTCGGCAATCTCGTCGCCGACGTTGGCGAGATGGGGGGTTGGGAAGTGGCGCGCGAGCTCCGCGGCGGTGATGGTGTTGCCGGTCATCTGCGCGACATGCTCGATCACATACGGGTAGGGGATCTCCTGGTCGCTGACCTCCACCTCGAGGGTGGTGCCGTAGTCGTCGACGAGCGGGGTCAGCTGCTCGAGCAGATAGGGGCGGAAAAAGCCCGGGTGCGTGATTGTGGTCTCGTAGACGCCCGGCACCTGCAGCTTGCCGAAGGCTCGGCGGATGGGCGACTGCGGCTTCTGCTCGCCCGCCCAGGTGACGCGGAGCAGGGGATAGCGGAAGCGCTCGCGGTCGGCCGCGCTCGGGCCTCGGCGGGTGTCGAGATAGCGGTCGAGCGCGCGAGCCAGCGCGCCGGTCGCGGCCGCATAGATCTCGTCCAGCCGGTCGATGGCGGCCGCGGGCGTGAGCGGGGACTTGGCCGGGGTGCGCTTGGACATGGCCTGTGATAGCACGTCCCGGCGCCGCGATCTCAGCTCCAGCGCCCCTCGAAAACGTAAAGCCGCCCGCATTCGGGCATGCCGAAGCGCGGGCCGGTGAACCCGCGCGCAAGCAGGGCCTTGCGCAGGAACATCATCACGCCGGCATGGCTCACGACGAGCGTCGTCTGGCCGGCGCGGTCTCTCAGCGTCTCGACGACGGCGTCGATGTTGGCCTCGAACATGTCCTTGACGGCCCGCTGGGAGGGATGAGACGTCATCCAGGCGAGCCTGAGAAGCCAGCGCCAGGCCACGAACGGCAGCCTCAGCCCCCCCGTCTTGAACGGCTGGATGACGGGCTCGCGCAGCAGATCCGACGTGATGATGGGGCCGGGGTAGATGGCGCGGGCCGTCTCGAGCGCGCGCGGCGAGGTGCTCGCGTAGCAGTGCTCCCAGGCTACGTCCCCGAGATCGACCGGCCCCGGGATGATGTGGGACTTGTCGTACTCGCTCATCCAGGCCTGCAGATCGGCGACCGTCGAGAGCCCGCGCGGGGGCGGGCCGCGCACGACCTTGAAATGGCGGATCAGGCCGATCTGCGTCGTCCCCGTCATACCAGTCCCCGTGCGATCTCGAGACAGCGCTTGAATCCGTTGAGGTCCGACAGCATGCGGTCGGGCGCGACCTCCGCGGTGACGAGGCGGCCGCCCGCCTCCTCTATCGCCACGGCGATCATGAGGTTCTCGGCAAGGCCGAAGTCCTCGACGCCGGCGGCGTGCGTCTCGGCGTCCCACATGGCCCGCGCCTCCGGCGGCGTCGCCCGCACGCGCTCCGCATAGTCGCGGGCGACATTGCTGTAGCCGAGCACCGGCCTGCCGAGCGCCTGCATGAAGCCGATCTCGAAGGCGGTGCCGATGTCCATGCTGACGCCGCGAAAGGGCGTGCAGTTGGCGATGATGAGGTCGGAATCGCGCATCAGGCGCTCGTTGCCGCGGCTGATGTGGCGCGCGCGCTCGGCCGGCGGCAGCGCATCGAAGCCCGCGATGACATTGTCGAGCGGATAGACGCCCTCGAAACCGTGCTCGGCACAGATCCGCTTCTTCGTTGCGCCTTGCTCGACCGCATTCGGAAAGAACACCTCGGGGCCAGCCAGATAGATGCGCGGAGCCACCCCTCGTTTCCCCTCGCCATGATAGAACCCGACGCCGCCAACCTAGAGCATCTTTTGGCCGGATGGAATCGGGTCGGATGCTCGAGGTCTCTGGTGAGACCAATCGTTCACGCCACCGGGCATCGGGCGCTTTGCTCGCCGCCTCTCCTGCGATAGCTCTGAGGCAGGATCATGCACGAGGCAAAAAAAATGAGCAGCGCGACCAAGAGCCCCCAGATCGTCTACGACGACTTCATGAAGGTCGACATCCGGGTCGGCACCATCGTTGCCGCCGAGCCGTTCCCGGAGGCCAGGAAGCCCGCGATCAAGCTCAGGATCGATTTCGGGGGCGACATCGGGGTGAAGCGGAGCTCGGCCCAGATCACCAAGTACTACAAGCCCGAGACTCTGGTCGGCCGGCAGGTGGTCGCGGTCGTGAACTTCCCGGTGCGCCAGATCGGCCCCTTCCTGTCGGAGGTGCTGACGCTCGGCGTGCCCGACCCCAACGGCGAGGTCGTGCTGCTCCATCCCGAGCGCGAGGTGCCGATCGGGGGCAGGATGTTCTGAGCAGCCTAGCCCTTGGCGTGGACCAGGCTGCGCAGGCGGACGAGGCGCGAGACGAGCTCCTCCGGCGTGAGGATGGTCTCGGTCGGATCGTCCCGGCCGAAGGAATGGGTGAGCGCGGCGCTCCCTGTGGCGGCGAGTGCCTCCCGGAAGGCCTCGGAATGGTCGAACAGCGCCTGGTAGGCGCGGTCGAGCAGCGCCTGGTAATCGTCAGAGAGCCGGTCGTAGAGCGTGCCGCGCCACCACAGCGTGCCCGTGGTCTTCCAGTCGTGCTTGCGGCCGATGCTCTGCGCCACCGGGCCGCGAAGCCCGCAGACGCGCACCTGCTCGGCCTGGTCCGCGATCTTGAAGCTCTGCAGCAGGCCTTCCATCGAGGCGCAGGCGACGCCGTCGAACGTGAAGGCATGGGGCGCGAAGTTCGAGAGCGCGCCGGCCGGCCAGGGAGCCTTGGCCTTGATGTCGAGCGTATCCGTCATTGCGCGGACAGCTTGGCGCCCAAATGGCGCCAGAATTGGACGGAGCCGGTCCGGCGGGGCGAGACGCCGCACGGTCAGCCAGGGATGACCTCGAGCCCCATGCGCCAGGAGCGACGCTCGCCCGGCGCGAGGCGGACGATGCCGGGCTTGTCCCAGATCTCGCCCACGAAGCCCACGGGATCGGCGTAGCCCTGCCACGGCTCGATGCAGACAAAAGGGGCGCCCGGGATCGACCAGATGCCAAGATGCGGCGTGTCGGGGTAGGTGATGCGGAGGCGCGGTCCTTTGGAGGCGCCGTAGGTCGCGCCGCGCCCGTTGAGCTCGGTCAGGACCAGGGCGCCGTCCGCGAACAGGCCGTCGTCGAGCGGCAGGACGCGGCCATCGATCGGCGAGGGCTCGGCGCTGGGCGCGAGCAGGCCGTGCGCATCGGGGCGGAAGATGGGAGCAGGCTCGGGCGCGTCGAACGTGATCGAGTGGTCCTGGCGCGAGGCGCCGTAGGGCAGCGGCCACAGCAGCGCGGGGTGATAGCCGAAGCTCGCCGGCAGCGGCGCGTCGCCGGTGTTCGATAGCCCGGCCGTCACGTCGAGCCGCGCATCCGTGATGGCAAATGTGAGATCGAGCGCGAAGTCGAAGGGATAGACGGCGCGCGTCGCGTCGTCGCTCACGAGGCGCAGCGTGAGGCGCGAGCCGCTCGCCTCGATGATGGAGAACGGCCGGCGCCGCGCAAAACCATGCCGCGGCAGCGTGTAGGCCTTGCCGCCGACGCGGTAGGTGTCGTTCGCCACCGTCCCCACGATGGGAAACAGGATCGGCGCCCGCCCCGTCCAGAACGCCGCGTCGCCGTTCCAGAGGAGGTCGCGGCCGCCCGCGTCGCGCAGGCTCCACAGCTCCGCGCCGAGTGGGTTGATGGAGGCGGAGAGGTGGGGGGAGGAGATCGAGGGGATGTGACTGGGCATTGCACTCGCGGTTGTCATCATCCTTAGCCACCGATTTCCGTCGTGCGGGCGGAGGCCGGCACCCACTACACATGGAGTTGCGGGTGAGGAAGCTGGCGTGGATGGCCGCCTGCGCGGCCATGACGTTCGAGAAGAGCCTTGGCTCGAAAAAACAAAAGCCCCCGAGTTTCCTCGGGGGCTTTCGCTTAATCAATTATCGAGGAAGCTCCGGAGCTTTCGGCTGCGGCTCGGGTGCTTGAGCTTGCGGAGAGCCTTCGCCTCGATCTGGCGGATGCGCTCGCGGGTGACGGAGAACTGCTGGCCGACCTCCTCGAGCGTGTGGTCGGTGTTCATGCCGATGCCGAAGCGCATGCGCAGTACGCGCTCCTCGCGGGGCGTGAGCGAAGCCAGCACGCGCGTCGTCGTCTCGCGCAGGTTCGCCGCGATCGCCGCCTGGTCGGGGAGCACGGCGTTCCTGTCCTCGATGAAGTCGCCGAGGTGCGAATCCTCCTCGTCGCCGATCGGGGTCTCGAGGGAGATCGGCTCCTTCGCAATCTTCAGAACCTTGCGCACCTTCTCGAGCGGCATCGCCAGCTTCTCGGCCAGCTCCTCCGGCGTCGGCTCGCGGCCGATCTCGTGCAGCATCTGGCGGCTCGTGCGCACGATCTTGTTGATGGTCTCGATCATGTGCACGGGGATGCGGATGGTGCGCGCCTGATCCGCGATCGAGCGCGTGATGGCCTGACGGATCCACCACGTGGCGTAGGTCGAGAACTTGTAGCCGCGGCGGTACTCGAACTTGTCGACCGCCTTCATGAGACCGATGTTGCCCTCCTGGATGAGGTCCAGGAACTGCAGGCCGCGGTTGGTGTACTTCTTGGCGATCGAGATGACGAGGCGGAGGTTGGCTTCCACCATCTCCTTCTTGGCCTGACGGGCCTCGCGCTCGCCCTTCTGCACCGCTTTGACGATGCGGCGGTACTCGGTGATCTCGAGGCCGGTTTCGGTCGCGAGCTCGTGGATCTCCTTCCGGATCTGCGCGATGGCGGGGCGCTCGTTCTTGATCAGGTTGCCCCACTTCTTGCCGTTCTCCGACATGCGGTCGAGCCAGGTCTGGTCGAGCTCGTTGCCGAAGTACTCGTCGATGAACTGCTGGCGCGGCACGCCGTAGCTGTCGGCGAGGCGCATCAGGCGGCCCTCGAGGCCGACGAGGCGGCGGTTGATCGAGTAGAGCTGCTCGACGAGGCTCTCGATGCGGGCGTTGTTGAGCGAGAGGCTCTTCACGTCCGTGATGATCTCCTCGCGCAGCTTGTCGTAGGCCTTCTGCTGCTGGCGCGAGCCGGACTCGCCCGCCACCTGCTGCTCGAGCTTCTTGTCCTGCTGCTTGCGGAGCTTCTTGTAGGTGCCGGCGATGTTGTCGAAGGTCTCGAGCACCTTGGGCTTGAGCTCGGCCTCCATGGCCGCGAGCGAGAGCGCGTTCTCGAACTCGTCCTCGTCGTCGCCGCCCTCACCCTGCGGCGCGCCGCCCTCGGCGGGAGCGGCCTCCTCCTGCGCCTCCTCATCGCCGCCCTCGCCGGGAATGGCGGGCGGTGCCTTGGCCTCGGGGCCCTCGTAGGTGGCCTCGAGATCGATGATGTCGCGGAGCAGAATCTTGCCCTCGTTGAGCTCGTCGCGCCAGATGATGATGGCCTGGAACGTGAGCGGGCTCTCGCAAAGACCGGCGATCATGGCCTCGCGGCCGGCCTCGATGCGCTTGGCGATGGCGATCTCGCCCTCGCGCGAGAGCAGCTCGACCGAGCCCATCTCGCGCAGGTACATGCGCACGGGGTCGTCGGTGCGCTCGGCGGGCTCGGCGCGCGTCTCGGAGCGCGCAGGCAGGCCCGGCGCCACGACGGCACGCTCGTCCTCGTCGGCGTCGGGGGCGGCCTGGTCGGCGGCGCCGCCTTCCTCGCTCTCCTCAGTCTCGACGACGTTGATGCCCATGTCGGACAGCATCGCCATGGTGTCCTCGATCTGGTCGGGGGACACCTCCTCGGACGGCAGCACGGAGTTCAGCTCGTCGAGGGTGACGTAGCCGCGCGCCTTCGCCGTCTTGAGCAGGCGCTTCACCGCCTGGTCGGAGAGGTCGAGAAGCGGACTGTCGCGCTCTGCGGGCTCCGCAGTCGCCGTGTCCTGTTCCTCGTTCTTTGCGTTTGCCATGTTTCTTCAACCGTCCCGATGAACTTGAGGGGAGGGGGCACGACGCGGCCGCCCTCGCAATGTGTCAAAATGGACTTCGCCCGGCCGTCCGGCCGGGGCGGGGAAGCGGAGCTCGCGATAGGGACAAACGGCAACGTGGCCACCGGTTTCGGCCGCTTCGCGGCCGAGCCCAGGTCTGCAAGCTGCCGGTCTGGTCCACATCACGGACGTGGCGCCCCCCAAAGATGGTTAAGACGTATGGCCGACTTGAGCCAGCGCGTCGAACGTTTCGGCTCCGCTCAAAAGATCGAGCTGCCGCTTGAGGTCACAGATGCGCGCAAAGGACGCCTCACTGCGATCTTCATGCCAAGCCTGCTCTGCCGCCTCCAATGACCGTGAGAGCCCAACGTGCCGATCGTGCATCGCGAGGGCGTGGCGCCAGCCATCCTCCACCTCCGTGCGCCCGGCGTCGGGCTCCGCGAACCTGTCGCACTTGTGCGAAACAGCCCGCTCGACAAGGGTCAGCGCCTTGCCTGCGGCGGATTTGTTCAAGTGGGTTCGAAGAGTCCCGGTGTCAAGAGAATTGTCAAGGGCGTGCGCGGAAAGGATGTCGTCGCGTAACCGGGAGAGCGCAGTGGAGGTGAGCGGCAAGGTGGCCAGCGCCTCGGCGTGCTCGTCGACCAGCCACGGGTGGTTGACCACCGTTTTCAAGAGCAGGGCCTCGCGGTAGGGCGGCAGGCCCCCTTCGGAGGCGACGAGCGGGCTTTTCCTCAGTGCGGACGAGGCGTTGACGGGCTCGGTGCCGCGCTGGCCGAGTCCAGGGGGAAGGCGGCGTGCGGGATACCCGCTGCGCTGGCCGGGGGCACCTCCCTGCCGGTTTGCGAACGAGCCGCCGCCAGGCCGCTGCTGCCAGCCGGGTACGCCCGGACGGCCATTTCCCTGGAAACGCGTGTCGCGGTTGCTCGCGCCGATTCCCCAGGCGGCCGCGAGGCGCTGTGCGAGGTCGCGGCGGTAGTGCGTGCGCACGCTCTCGTCGGCGATGCGGGCGATGAGCTGGCGCAGGGCCTGCTCGAGACCGGCGCGGCGCTCAGGTGTGGACCAATCTCCCTGCGCCCATTCGCGCTCGAAGAGAACATCGATCAGCGGGCGGGCGCGGCCGAGCACGGCGTCGAGTGCGGCCGGGCCCTGCTGGCGGATGAGGTCGTCGGGGTCGAGACCGTCGGGAAGGAAGGCGAACATCAGGCTCGCGCCGGGCTTCAAGTGCGGGAGCGCGGTGTCGATGGCGCGGTAGGCCGCCCGCTTGCCGGCGCCGTCGCCGTCGAAGCAGAGGATGGGCTCGGGCGACATGCGCCAGAGGAGGCCCAACTGGTCCTCGGTCAGTGCGGTGCCGAGGGGGGCCACGGTCTCCGAGAAGCCCGCCTCGTCGAGCGCGACGACGTCCATGTAGCCCTCGACGGCGATGACGCGGCTCTTGTCGTGGGCCGGCCCGCGGGCACGATGCGCGTTGAACAGCACATGGCCCTTGTGGAAAAGCGGGGTCTCGGGCGAGTTCAGGTACTTGGCATTCGCGTCGGGATCGAGCGCTCGGCCGCCGAAGGCGATGATGCGGCCCTTGGCGTCCGCGATCGGGAACATGACGCGGTGGCGGAAGCGGTCGTAGGCGACGGCGATGTCGTCGCCCGAGATCAGCATGCCCGATGCCGTCATCTCGTCCAGCGAAAAGCCGGCGGCTGCCAGATGCTCCTTGAGGGCCGAGCGGGAATTCGGCGCGTACCCGATGCGGAAGGCGCGGATCGTATCGCGCTTCAAGCCCCGCCTCTCGATGTAGCGGCGCGCCTCCGTGCCGGCTTGGCCGGCCAGCTGCTCCTCGAAGAACTTGGCCGAGGCATCCATGAGGGCGAGCAGGCGGACGCGCTCGTCGGCGCGCTCCCTGTCCTGCGCCTCGCTCTTCGGCAGCGCGACGCCGGCCTCCTGCGCAAGGCGCTCGACCGCCTCGGGGAAGTCGAGCCCCTCGGTCTTCATGAGAAAGGTGAAGATGTCGCCGTGCTCGCCGGAGGCGAAGCAGTGGTAGAAGCCCTTGTGGTCGTTGACGAAGAACGAGGGCGTCTTCTCGACCTTGAACGGCGAGAGGCCGGCGTACTCGCGGCCCTTCTTCTTCAGCGCAACCTTGCGGCCCACGACGCGGCTCACCGGAAGCCGGGCACGGATCTCGTCCAGGAGCTGCGGCGAAAAACGCATGGCGCGTCAAGGGTCCATGAGCGGATTGCGCGGGTCTGCGCAAGGGACACTTACGCGATTCGGGGCAGCACCTGACGATGGGCGCCCGAGCCCAAATTGTTGTGAGCACAATCCACAAGACCCAACGTGCTGCGTCTCGACGCCATCCCGATGGCAGGGCTCACGGGCGGATGGCGAGGGCGAGGCGGAGGAGACCCCAGGAGAGGCCCCGGCGCGAGTGGCGCCAGACGAAGGCAATGATTGGCTTCGAGACCACGTCCCAGGCGATCAGCGTGGCGAGCGCGGTCCCCAATTCGCGCCAGGTGAGGTCCGGCAACGAGAGGACGAGATCGAGCAGAGTCGGATCGAGAATGAGATCGAACAGAAAATCCGAGATGGCCGAGGACATCGCACGCTTCCCCTCACATTGCGCTCGGGGGAAACCTCAAATCATCCTTAAGATGGGCCACCGCATATGTGAAAAGCATTAGCGTTACAAATGCTCTGAACGTCTCTCCTCATAAATCGTATGAATTTCGGGCGAGCGGTGACTTCGCAACGGTATCCACACGAATGCAGGGGCCTCATTCCGACATTAATTTCAATTATTCCAGTAATTTACCGCTCTCTCTTCGAGTAAAATGCAACGAATGGAGCGCATCGCGCCGGTTGCGCTTGCTGCGCATCGAATAGAATGTAATAGAAAGAAGATCAGGCATCCGAATACAGTGCGCCGCGGATGCAAAGCCATTCAATTCGATGCGTGCGGGTGACGGGCCATGGCTGCGGACGGGACCGCGGGCGGGTACGCCCAGGATCAAGTGGCGGAGATCTTCGCGGCGTTCGCACGCGAGGTCTTCAACCCCATGGTGGCCATGAGCAGCGTGGCCCCGCAGGAGCGCCGCCAGCTGCTGGACGAGATCAGGAAACGCCTCGACGTGGTCGAGCAGGTCATCGCCACCGCCGAGGCCGCGGTTGGCTACCCCCGGAGCCTCCCTGCTCCCAGTCCCGCGCTCGAGGCTGCCATTGCCGAGGACAGCAGCGAAGGCGCTACAACCCTCGACGACATCGGTCGCAACCAGCGCAGCCGCGTGCGCGAGATGGTGCTGCTCGAGGCGCTCGGCCGCGAGGCCAAGGCGTACTCCTTGCAACAGCTCCTTGGCGCCCTATCTCAAAGAGGCTTCCAGGACACTCCGTCGGCCGTCGTGTCGCAGCTGCATCGCCTGAAGAAGCTCGAGCTGATCCGCCAGCCCGCCAACAGCACCGGCATGTACGAGATCACCAATGCGGGCCTCGGGCATGCCCGCAACCTGAGGTCGAGCTTCGGCTCTTATGTGCCTTAGCATTCGACCTTAGTGCACCGCGGCAAGGCAGCCATTGACGCGGGAACAAGGCGGCTTTAACCCGCGTTTCCGAAACATGGGCCGGGGCAACCTTCCGGTCACTCCAGTGTCAGGGCGACTCTGCTAAAGTGGCCGCCATTGGGGGAAACAAGAACCTACAGGGATCCATGACCTCACACGTCTTGCAAGCCAAGGCTGGCTCGCGCATGCATCGCCGCGACGGCCTCCCAGAGACCCTTCGCGCACTCCTGAGACGCTTCCTATCAGTCAAGAGCCACACCTGCGCCCGCTACCAGCGCCGACACGTGCGGCTCGCTGGTCCCAAGCCGGGTGCGCGGCTGGGCTAGTCTACGCGCTCACCATCGTCCAGGCTGACTAGGCCTTCGCCATGGCCGCCTTGAGGTTGGCGTCGATCTTGTCGAGGAAGCCGCCCGTCGACAACCATTTCTGATCCGGGCCGACGAGGAGGGCGAGATCCTTCGTCATGAAGCCGGCCTCCACCGTATCGACGCACACCTTCTCGAGTGTGGAGGCGAATTTCGCCAGCTCGGCGTTGCCGTCGAGCTTGGCGCGATGCGCCAGCGCCCGCGTCCAGGCGAAGATCGATGCGATCGAGTTGGTCGACGTATCCTTGCCCTTCTGGTGCTCGCGGTAATGGCGCGTCACCGTGCCGTGGGCGGCCTCGGCTTCCACGGTCGCGCCGTCCGGCGTCATCAGCACGCTCGTCATGAGGCCGAGCGAGCCGAAGCCCTGGGCCACCGTGTCCGACTGCACGTCGCCGTCGTAGTTCTTGCAGGCCCAGATGTAGCCGCCGCTCCACTTCAAGGCCGAGGCCACCATGTCGTCGATCAAGCGGTGCTCGTAGACGATCTTGCGCTTGGCGAACTCGTCCTTGAACTCGGCGTCGAACACCTCCTGAAACAAATCCTTGAAGCGGCCGTCGTAGGCCTTGAGGATGGTGTTCTTGGTCGAGAGGTAGACCGGATAGTTGCGGTTCAGGCCGTAGTTGAAGGACGCTCGCGCGAACTCGCGGATGCTGTCGTCGAGATTGTACATGGCCATGGCCACGCCGGCGCCGGGGGCCTTGAACACCTCCTTCTCGATGACCTTGCCGTCCTCGCCCTCGAACTTGATGGTGAGCTTGCCCTTGCCGGGGAACTTGAAGTCGGTGGCCTTGTACTGGTCGCCGAAGGCGTGGCGACCGATGACGATCGGCTGCGTCCAGCCGGGCACGAGGCGCGGCACGTTCTTGGCGATGATGGGCTCGCGGAAGATGACGCCGCCCAGGATGTTCCTGATGGTGCCGTTGGGGCTCTTCCACATCTCCTTGAGATTGAACTCCTTCACGCGCGCCTCGTCCGGGGTGATGGTCGCGCACTTGACGCCGACGCCGTGCTTCTTGATGGCGTTGGCGGCGTCGATGGTCACCTGGTCCGCGGTCCTGTCGCGGCTCTCGATGCCGAGGTCGTAGTACTCGAGGTTCACGTCGAGGTACGGGTTGATCAGCTTGTCCTTGATGAGCTGCCAGATGATGCGGGTCATCTCGTCGCCGTCGAGCTCGACGACTGTGCCGGTCACCTTGATCTTTTGCATGGGGAGCCTTCACGGTGGGAGATTCGGAGAATTGACGCCGAACTTAGCCGCCGGGGTGCGGCGCAACAAGGCCGAGCTTGGGGGCGACTTTGCCGAGGGGACGGTGTACTTCGTCATGAGGACCGGGGATCTCGCCGCCCGCGACGTCGCCCGTGTCCCCGTCATCCAACAGCAGACCTAGGTCCGTTTTGCAGACAACAGATATCGGCATCGGCATCGGTAGCGACGCCCAGGGTCGCGTTCCGGTGCTAGCCAGCACGGATGTGGCCGTTGCGGCAGTCGTCCACGCCTGCCACGAGAAGACCGTCGACGCGGGGCTCGCCGCACTGGCTGTGCCGGGTCTAGACCGCGCCGCGCTCGACGGCGTGCTCACCTATTGCGCGGAGCTGCGCTGCGAAGGGGATTACGCCACCTGCCCCGGCTGCAAGCGCCGGACGGAGGCGCAGGGCCTCGCCACGCTCGACGATTTCATCGCGCGCCACCGTGAGATCGTGGTCGGCGACGGCGCTGTGCGCCTGGTCGGCCGCGGCACGGAGACCGCGCGGACGCCCGACCTCGCCACGCTCGAGAAGACCTGGTCAGGGGAGAACTACTGGTTCTGGGCGCGTCGCGTCCTGCGCAAGCTCCGCCACGGCATCCGGCGCGCCCACATCCAAGGGAGCCCGCTCGAGGCGCCGGGCCAGTCGCCGGCCGTCATTCTGGTCGAGCCGCAGCTCGCCGACAACATCGGCATGGTGGCCCGCGCCATGGCGAACTTCGGTCTCGACGAGCTGCGCCTCGTCAACCCGCGCGATGGCTGGCCGAACGAGAAGGCACGCATCGCCGCCTCCGGTGCCAACTACGTCATCGACGATGCGCAGTCCTATCCGACGCTCGAGGAGTCGCTCGGGGATCTGCACTGGGTCGTCGCCACCACCGCCCGCCAGCGTCCCTTAAGGAAGCCGGTGCTGACGCCCGAGGAGGCCGTGCAGGCCATGCGCCGGCGGATTGCCGCGGGCGAGCGGTGCGGAATCCTATTCGGCCGGGAGCGCAACGGCCTCGAGACCGGGGAGGTGGCCAATGCCGACGCCCTCGTCATGATTCCCGTCAACTCGCGCTTCGCCTCGCTCAATCTCGCCCAGGCGGTGCTGCTGCTCGGCTATGCCTGGATGCGGGAGAGCGGCCGGGCCACGCTCGGCCGCGTCACGACCTATGAGACCCCTGTGTCGACGGGGATTAACCTCGGCGACGACCGGCCGGCGAGCAAGGAGGAGTTGCTGGGATTCTTCAATCACTTGGAATCCGAGCTCGACCGGCTGGGATTCTTCAATCCGGGTGAGAAGCGCCCCGCTGTTGTCCAAAACCTGAGGACAATGTTTACTCGGCTGGCGCCCACGGAGCAGGAGGTTCGAACGCTTCGTGGCATAGTTGCCACTCTTTCAAAAGGCAAAGGACACGGTCGCAAGCCGTCCACATAGGCCGCCATGATCTTGCCAGGTTTTAAGCAGAGCGATGCCCGCAATCTCGGCATTGGCCGGCGCCCGGCGGCGAACGGAGCGTAAGAGCGTAAGCTCGAGACAGAAAACAAAACAGGAGCGCAGCAGGGGCTAATGATGCGGACAATGATCATGGCAAAAAGCGCGCTGATCGGCGCGGTCATCTTCGCGGGCGCGGCGGGCGCTGCGGCACCGGTCGAGGCAGGCGACGGCGAGCTCAGCGAGAAGTCCGTGCAGATCTTCATGGATTACGCCTGGACGCTCACGCCGGCGCAGTTCTCCAAGAAAGACGGCACGATGATCGTCGTCGACAAGAACAACCGTGCGGCCGCGATGGTCCCGCTCGACGTCGCGCGCGAGGTGATCCGCGTTGGCCGCATCTCGGCGCACGCCCAGGTTTGCAACCTCCCCGAGGAGCAGGCCTTGAACCACCGCTCGCTGATGCGCCGCGAGACCGACAAGAAGAAGTGGACCGACCAGCAGACCCTGTTCATCAATCAGCTGCATCTGACCACGGTCATGCTGCTCACCGGCAAGATCAAGCTGGTGGAGAAGGATGGCGACAAGGAAGTCGTGGTCGACGAGAAGAGCGCGCCGCAGCAGACTTGCTCCGACGAGCAGCGCCAAAAGGTTAAGGAGCTGGTCGCGGCCTACGTGAAGTCGGGTCCGGCGCTGGCCTCGGCCGAAGGCGGGGCGGCCACCCCGGCAGCGACGGCCCCTGCCGCCGACAAGAAGAATTGATCGCTGGGGCTACAGTGCCGTCTTTCGGTTGACGGGCGGCCCGGCCTCGATTATCAGAGCCACTCTGACGCGGGCCTGTTCGGCCCGCGTTCTATTTGCGCACCCGCGGCGGCACAAGAGTATCGCGTGCTGCCTGTCGGTTCCGCCTCCGAGGAGGCCGGGACAGAGGAGGGGGCGCTCCAAAAACCGACAGCAACTCTTGGAGTGCCATACCAATGACGAAGCGCATTCGCGCCAAGCACAAGATCGACCGCCGCCTCAGCGAGAACATCTGGGGCCGCCCCAAGAGCCCGCTCAACAAGCGCCAGAGCCGCCCGGGCCAGCACGGCGAGCGCCGCGTCTCGAAGCTCTCGGACTTCGGCCAGCAGCTGCGTGCCAAGCAGAAGCTCAAGGGCTACTACGGCAACATTTCCGAGCGCCAGTTCGCCAAGATCTATACCGAGGCCGCCCGCCTCAAGGGCTCGACCTCGGAGCACCTGATCGGCCTTCTCGAGCGCCGCCTCGATGCCATCGTCTACCGCGCCAAGTTCGTGCCGACGGTGTTCGCCGCCCGCCAGTTCGTCTCGCACGGGCATGTGAGCGTCAACGGGCGCCGCGTGACCATCCCGAGCTATCGTCTGCGCATCGGCGATGTGATCGAGGTGAAGGAGGTATCGCGTCAGCTTCCGCTCGTGCTCGAGGCCGTGAAGAGCGCCGAGCGCGACGTGCCCGACTACGTCGACGTCGACCAGAATAAGTTCACCGCCAAGCTCACCCGTGTTCCGGGCCTCTCGGACGTGCCGTACCCGGTGACCATGGAGCCGAACCTGGTGGTCGAGTTCTACTCGCGGTAACGCTTCGCCGCAGCGATGATCTTTTGGAAGGGCCGGCTCCAAAAGCCGGCCCTTTCCTTTTTGTGTTCTGTCGCGTGCGTCCCACTCTCCGGTTCGTCCCGACAGCCAGCTCAGTTGACAGGGCCCCGGATCTCGAGTAGTGCATATGCACGACTTAGGAGCGCCGGATGCCGACGGAGCGGGATATTCTTCAGAGCTGCGCGTGCCACAGGGTGCGCACGGCCGCCCGCGCCGTGACGCGGGCCTACGACGATGCCTTGCGTCCTACGGGGCTGCGCGCCACGCAGCTCACGGTGCTGGTTGCCAGCGGCACGAGCGAGGAGGGCATGTCGATCACGGCCCTTGCCAAGCTCATGGGCATGGACCGCACGACCTTGACGCGGAACCTGCGGCCGCTCGAGACGGAGGGCTTGATCGAGGTCGGCGAGGAAGGCTGGCGGCGGAGCCGCCTGTTGACGATCACAAAGAAAGGGCGCGCGCGTCTGAAAGACGCACTCCCTCATTGGCAAAAGGCTCAGGAGGGATTGCGCAAAAAGCTCGGCGAAAAGCAGTGGGCTCTGATGCGCCAGAATTTCGAAGAGCTGATCCGCGTGGCGTGAGACCGAGGACGGCACGGGCCCTTAATCAACTTGTCGGAAGGAGGCTCTGGACGTTGCACCCAATTCACTTGCGCTAAGTCGTGCATATGCACGAGTCCGATCGGAGAACTCATAGGAGCTTTGACATGAAATTTTTCATGGACACCCACGACAAGACCAAGGGCACGTTCCCGACGCAGGAGCTCACAGAGGAGGAGTTCTTCGCGAACTTCGACGCCCTCGACGTGGCCGCCGTCCAGTTCGGTGCCTTCGGGCATGCGGCGCACGTCAATCTCAAGGACGGCAAAGCCTTCTGCTTCATGTCAGGACCGGACGAGGAGGCGATCCGCAAGGCGCATGCGGCGATCGATTTTCCGTTTGATTCTATCACCGAGGTGCGCCGTGTGACGGGTGCCGACATGCGGACCCGGCAGCCGACGAGCGCCCAAAAGAAGGCCGAATAGTCGCTGGTGCTCCTGGAGCGCATTGCGGAAACTCCGTGATGAGAAACCAGGAGCCTCCCGGCCGATTTCACGAAAAGGCACGTAGAAAGAGGTTTGAGAGATGAGCATGCACAAGGGCGGATGCTTCTGCGGCGCGGTTGCGATCGAGGTCTCGGGCGAGCCGGAGGCCAGCGGGTACTGTCATTGCCGATCGTGCCGCTCGTGGTCCGGCGGTCCGGTCAACGCCTTCACGCTATGGAAGCCCGATGCCGTGCGCGTGGTCAAAGGCGCGGAGCACGTGGCGGTGTTCCACAAGACGCCCGCAAGCGCGCGCACGTACTGCAAGGTGTGCGGAGGTCACCTTTTGACCCGCCATCCTGCGTTGGGGCTGGTCGACGTCTTCGCTGCCACTCTTCCGACACTGGCCTTTCACCCGGCCGTGCACGTCAACTACGCCGAGACGGTTCTGCCGATGCGGGACGGGCTGCCGAAGTTCAAGGACTTCCCCGCCGACGCCGGCGGCTCGGGCGAGATGGTGGTGGAGTAGGAGACCTACGCTGGCCGGTGGCGCCGGGCGGGGTTTGTGGGCAGGGTGACGACGGGCCCAGCGACCTCGTCCACCTCGGCGAGCCGATCGGCCAAGCGCTCGCGTTTGCGGCGTGGTTGTCGAGGCTCGGGCTCGGGAGCGGGCGCCGGCGCGCGCCGATGTGCGGCAGGCACCGTGTTGGCCCAGCCGTAGGCCAGCATGGTGATCAGCGCGGAGGCAGCAAAGAAGTACACGCCGGGCAGCACACGCGCTTCCGTGTAGCCCGATGAGTTCACGTAGAAGATCATGAGCGCGAGCACCATGACGTCGGTCATCGAGTAGCGGCCGAGCCACTCCATGGTCGAGATCGACTTCTTGCGAAACTCGGGGGGAATGTCGGGCGAGGTGACGAGCGTCAACAGGTAGAAGAGCTTGAGGAACGGGAACAGGATCGAGAACAGGAACAGCACCGTGGTGAGGAAGTACTCCTTGTTCTCGAAGAGCGCCCAGATGATGGTCGCGATTGAGTGCTCGTTGCTCCACACGTAGACGGTTGTGAAGCGGATCACCGGCAGGATGATGCCGAGCGCGAAGAACACGGTGGCGAGGATGATCAGGAACGAGAGCACGAAGTTGCGGAAGGGCGAGAGCGGTCGCGCAACCGCGGCCTCCGTGACCGGCTCGTCGTGCGCGGCCGCGGCGGCCAAGCCCTCCGTGCGCAGCCACGCGTAGGAGAGGATCATCAGAACCACGGCCGCCGTGAAGAAGTAGACGCCGGACAGGCTCGCCGCGTCGTAGATTCCCTGCGCCTTGATGAAGAAGATGGTGAGCGACAGCACCAACACGTCGTGCATGGACCACTTGCCGAGCCATTCGAGCGCCTTCAGGCGGCGGCGCTGGCGCGTGAGCTCTACGGCGGGCAGCGTGGAGACGAGGAGCAGGTAGAGCAGCTTCAGGATCGGCAACACGATCGAGAAGATCAGCACGGTGCCGCCGAGGAAGGTCTGCCCGTCCTCGATCAACACCGCGACCGTGGAGAGGAGCGAGTGCTCCGTGGTCCAGAACACGTACTTGGTGAGGCGGATGATGGGGAGCGAGATGCCGAGCGCCAGGCACACGGCGGCGCAAATGATGGCGAGGCTCAGAAGGAAACGCCGGCCGCCCAGACGCATGGCTTGCTGCACAGTCTCCGGCCGCGGAAGGGCGGCGCGATCAGACTAGAGAGTGGTCCGGCGGCAAAACTTTGTCAAAGCACGGCATTCGGTGGCTACCATCCCGCGCCTCCGGTTACCGATTTTCCGATGCCGGTCGCGGCGCTTATCCGTGGGCCGAGTGCGGAATCCCCTTCTCGTGGATCAGCGCATGCAACTCGCCTGCCTGGAACATTTCGCGGACGATGTCGCAGCCGCCGACGAACTCGCCCTTGACGTAGAGCTGCGGGATGGTGGGCCAGTTGGTGAAGCTCTTGATGCCCTCGCGCAGCTCCTGGTCCTCGAGGACGTTGACGTCCTTGTAGGGCACGCCGAGGTGATCCAGGATCTTGGCGACCTGGGCCGAGAACCCGCACTGGGGGAACTTGCTCGTCCCCTTCATGAAGAGCACAACGTCGTTGCCGTCGATGGTCTTCTTGATCGCCTCGTGCACGGAAGCTTCGCTCATCGTCCACCCTTTTTCCCGCGGGCCCCCTGGTTGCATTGGTCGCTCGGCCCGGAATATCGCAGTCTAGATGTGGCGTCGGCCACTGAATTGTCAATCGGCTGGCACGGCCGTTGTCAGCGCCAGAGCATGCAGCACGCCGCCCATCCGGCCGCCCAAGGCATCGTAGACCATCTGGTGCTGCTGCACCCGGGACTTGCCCTTGAACGCGCTCGAGGAAACCTTGGCGGCATAGTGATCGCCATCGCCGGCAAGATCTCGGATCTCGATGGTGGCGTCCGGAAAGCGGGCCTTGATCAGCTGCTCGATCTCGGTGGGGGACATGGGCATGACGTGACGGGCTCCCGCAAACGTGTGAGGCCGCCACGAGGGCGGCCTCCACGAGGATATCGCGGGAGAGGGAGCCCGTGAAGGGCGCCTCAGCGGCGGGGGCAGGTGCCGATGCTGCCGGTCTCCAGCATCTCCATCTCGAGATTGCGGACATTGAGCATGCGGGGTGCGATGCGGCCAATGTAGGCTATCTCGGAGTTGGGCGCCGTGCGGGCGACCGAGAGGGCGATCTCCGCGTTGCGGGCCGCGGCGAAGGCAACGGCGCGGTTGCTCTCGACGGTGGCGACCACGGCCTCGGTCTCGCGGTTGCGGGCCTCGGCGAAGAGCGCGTCGCTCGCAGCCGCGCGGGCTGCCATCGCGGCGACGATCTCGTGGTTGCGCTCGCGGGTGAACTGCGCAAGGCGAATGGCACCGACCTTGGCCGAGGAGGCATCGATCTCCTGGTTGCGGGCCTCGGCGAACAGGCGGTCGCGAATGGAGGCCGACGCGATCGTCTGGGCCTCGATCTCGGCATTGCGTGCAAGCACGAAGTCTGCCGCGCGTTTGGTCTCGACCGCGGCTACGGAGGCCTCGATCTCGTTGTTGCGCGCCTGGGCGAAGAGCTCGTCGCGAGCGTCCTCGTAGGCGATCAGAGAAAGTCCGATCTCGATATTGCGGGCCAGAGTGAAGGCTGCGGTGCGAACGTTATCGACGCGCGCCGAAAGCGCTTCGATCTCCTTATTGCGCGCCTCAGCAAAAAGTCTGCCGCGGGCGACCTCGGCAACTTTCATGGATTTTTCAATTTCGCGGTTTCGTGCGGATACGAACTCGCGCATGCGACCCTCCTCGACCCGGCGGGTCGACGTCTCAAGGGCCACGTTCTGCTGTAGTGCCAACGCGCCCGTCTCGATGGCCGCGTTGATGCTGCTGTAGTGCGGCAGCATGGCATGCCGCTGCTCTATCCTGACGTTGGTCGTGTCGATTGCTATTGGTAGGCAGGCCGCCGCGAGGAGGCCTAAAGCGGTTGCGGGACGCATCACTAAAACTCCTCAGAGGAATGGAATGACGCGCCCATAGTGCGCCCCTTAAGCTTAAGCATTCCTCTCGGCCGGAAGTTTTCCGGCTGGTCTCGAAGAAATATTTTCAAATAACGCGTAATAAATTTATCCTACTTTTTTCTTTCCGTTTCGCAAAAGTAAATGGCGAGAATGTTGGCGCCACTCGATCGGCCTGGGGCTGGCCGCGGGCGAGCGACTGTGCCAAGAGAGCGTGGGCTCGAAGGACAAGTGGGGAGCGGAGATGATCGAGCGGAATAGATTCTTCATCGGTGGCGCGTGGGTCGCGCCCGCGGGCACTGCAACGCTGCCGGTCGTCAATCCGGCGACGGAGGAGGTGCTCCACGAGATCGCGGCCGGAACCGCAGCCGACATTGACAGCGCGGTCGCCGCCGCCCGTGCCGCCTGGCCCGCCTATTGCGCAACCACGCGCGAGGAGCGCCTCGCACTCCTCGCGCGCATCATGGAAGTTTATGGACGCCGCATGAAGGAGATCGGTGCCGCCGTCTCGGACGAGATGGGGGCGCCGCTGTCATTCGCGCAGCGCGCGCATGCGGGGGCGGGATTGAGCCACCTCAAGACCACGCACGACGTGCTCGAGGACTATGCGTTCGAGGAGCGCATGGGGAATGCCATGGTCGTGCGCGAGCCCGTGGGCGTCGCGGCGCTCATCACGCCTTGGAACTGGCCGCTCAATCAGATCGCCTGCAAGGTGGCGCCCGCGCTCGCCGCCGGATGCACCATGGTGCTGAAACCCTCGGAGTTCACGCCCACGGCTGCGCTGATCTTCGCCGAGGTCTTGCACGAGGCGGGCGTGCCGGCTGGCGTGTTCAATCTCGTCAACGGAACCGGGCCCGAGGTCGGCACCGCGATGAGCGCGCATCCGGGCTTCGACATGGTCTCGTTCACGGGCTCGACGCGTGCCGGCATCGACGTCGCCGTGCGAGCCGCGGCAACGGTGAAGCGCGTGACGCAGGAGCTCGGCGGCAAGTCTGCGAACATCATCCTCGCCGACGCCGATTTCGAGAAAGCGGTCGCGGGCGGCGCGACGCATTGTTTTGCGAACTCGGGTCAATCGTGCAACGCGCCCACGCGTCTGCTCGTGCCGCATGCGCGCATGAAGGAGGCGGGTGCCATCGCGGCGGCGGTCGCGGACGCAACGAAGCCCGGCGATCCGCGTGCGTCCGGCGTGGACATCGGTCCGGTGGTCAATCGGGTGCAGTGGGAGAAGATCCAGCGCCTGATCGAGGTTGGCATCGCCGAGGGCGCGACGGCCGCGGCCGGCGGACCCGGGCGTCCGCAGGGTCTGAACAAGGGCTTCTACGTGCGGCCGACCGTCTTCACCGATGTGCAGAACGACATGACGATCGCTCGCGAGGAGATCTTCGGGCCGGTGCTCTCGATCATCGGGTACGCGGACGAGGAGGATGCTGTGAGGATCGCCAACGACACGCCGTACGGGCTTGCGGGCTACGTGTCGGGGAGCGTCGAGAGCGCGCGCCGCGTTGCGCGCCGCATTCGCGCGGGCAACGTCAACCTCAATGGTGCCATGACCGACCGGCGCTCGCCGTTCGGCGGCATGAAGCAATCCGGCAATGGCCGCGAGTGGGGCCGCTTCGGTCTCGAGGAGTACCTCGAGGTCAAGGCGATCGGCGGGTGGGGGGAGTAGGACGATGTGCACACTTACCTCCCCCTCGAGGGGGAGGCGAGGCGCTGATGAGTCCGCACTCCACCGGAAGCCTTTCCGGGCACCGGCCTTCGCCGGTGTGACGTGGAATTTGCGGAAGCCGTCTGCCCAATCTCAACGTCATCCCGGTGGAGGCCGGGATCCAGACACGATTCCAGAAGGCACTGCTCGGTGCATTTCCGGCAATGGCCGGGAGTGGGGCCGCTTCGGTCTCGAGGAGTACCTCGAGGTCAAGGCGATCGGCGGGTGGGGGAGTGACGGAGCTCCAAATGTCTGCGCCGCACGAAAATGCGAGCTAAGGCGTCTCCAGCTCGAGGCGGCGCTCGATGCGATCGACCCGCAGCTTCAGCCTGTCGATCTCGGAATTCTGCACAGCCTCGTTCACGTGATCGGCAGCGATATGTCCCTCGACCGCGCTGAACCGCATCGTGAGCTGCTGAACCGCAGTTTCAACGCTATCCAGACGAGTCCGGATGTATCGGAGGTGCTCAAGCACCACGTTGCTCGTGTCTTCGGTCATGAGCAAATATGGAGCGGGTGGCGCGGGCCCGTCAAGAACTGGAGAACAAACAATCGGAGCCCGCCGGATCAGGTCCCGCCCATGTATCTAGGCAGCCAGCTTTCGGTGATGGCGGCGAGGTCGGCGAGGGGGAGGGCTTCCTCGCCCTTCAGCGCGAGCGTGGTGCCGCCGGTGCGGCCGATGATGCGGGCGGGGAGCGCCAGCAGGCGCGCGCGCTCGATCACCTCCTCGGCGCGCTCCGGATCAACCGAGAGCACGTAGCGGCCCTGGTCCTCGCCGAACCACACGGCATGCAACGGTAGCTTGCCCTCGTAGGCGAAGAGCTCGACGCCGATGGCGCTCTCCCGGTCGCCGGACGCCAGCGCCATCTCAGCCACTGCGATCAGCAGCCCGCCGTCCGAGATGTCGTGCACGGCCGAGACCTTGCGCTCGCGGATCAGCGCGCGCACGAGGCGGCCGGCCTTGATCTCGTCGGCGAGGTCGATCGGCGGCGGCGCGCCCTCGAGCTTGCCGCAGAGGATCTGCTGATAGAGCGACTGGCCGAGCCAGCCCTGCTCGCGGCCGATGACGACCAGCAGCTCGCCCTCGCGCTTCAGGCGGATGTCCGCCATGTGCGCGACGTCGGGGATGAGGCCAACGCCGCCGATGGCGGGTGTGGGCGGGATGCCGATGCCGTTGGTCTCGTTGTAGAGCGAGACGTTGCCTGAGACGACGGGGTAGTCGAGCACGCGGCAGGCCTCTCCCATGCCGCGCACGGACGCTACGAACTGGCCCATGATCTCGGGTCGCTCGGGGTTGCCGAAGTTCATGTTGTCGGTGATGGCGATGGGGTCGGCGCCGACGGCGGTCAGGTTGCGCCAGGTCTCGACCACGGCCTGCTTGGTGCCCATCTCGGGGTCGGCGGCGACGTAGCGGGGCGTGACATCGCAGGTGACGGCCAGGGCCTTGCTGGTGCCGTGGATGCGCACGACGCCCGCGTCGCCGCCCGGGCGGCCCACAGTGTCGCCCATCACCATGTGGTCGTACTGCTCCCAGACCCAGCGGCGCGAGCAGAGCGCGGGCGAGCCCATCATGGTGCGCAACGCATCGAGGATGCCGTTCGGCGCCTTGACCCACTGCGGCAGCACCGGCTGCGGCGGCACGGGCGCGAACCACGGGCGCTCGTAGACCGGCGCCGAGTTGGCGAGCACCGGCACCGGCAGGTCTGCCTCCACCTCGCCCTTGTGCGTCACGACCATGCGGCCCGTGTCGGTCGTGATGCCGATGACCGCGAAGTCGAGGCCCCACTTCTTGAAGATCGCCTCGGCCTCGGGCTCCCGCCCGGGCTTCAGGATCATGAGCATGCGCTCCTGGCTCTCCGAGAGCATCATCTCGTAGGCCGTCATGCCGGCTTCGCGCTGGGGGACGTGATCGAGGTTGAGGTCGATGCCGACGCCGCCTTTGTCGGCCATCTCCGACGTTGACGAGGTGAGGCCGGCGGCGCCCATGTCCTGGATGGCGATGATGGCGTCCGAGGCCATCAGCTCGAGACAGGCCTCGATCAGGAGCTTCTCTGTGAATGGGTCGCCGACCTGCACGGTCGGCCGCTTCTCGTCCGATTTGTCGTCGAACTCCGCCGAGGCCATGGTGGCGCCGTGGATGCCGTCGCGGCCGGTCTTGGAGCCGACGTAGACGACGGGCAGGCCGACACCCTTGGCCGCCGAGTAGAAGATCTTGTCGGTCTTGGCGAGACCGACGCACATGGCGTTGACCAGGATGTTGTTGTTGTAGCCGGCGTCGAAGTTGACCTCGCCGCCGATGGTCGGCACGCCGACGCAGTTGCCGTAGCCGCCGATGCCGGAGACCACGCCCGAGACAAGGTGGCGGGTCTTGGGATGCGCGGGGTCGCCGAAGCGCAGGGCGTTGAGGTTCGCGACCGGGCGCGCGCCCATGGTGAACACGTCGCGCATGATGCCGCCGACGCCCGTGGCCGCGCCCTGGTAGGGCTCGATGTAGGAGGGGTGGTTATGGCTCTCCATCTTGAAGACGGCCGCGTCGCCGTCTCCGAGGTCGACCACACCGGCGTTCTCGCCCGGGCCCTGTATCACCTTGGCGCCCGTGGTCGGCAGCGTGCGCAGCCAGACGCGCGAGGACTTGTAGGAGCAGTGCTCGCTCCACATGACCGAGAAGATCCCGAGCTCGGTAAGGCGTGGCTCGCGGCCGAGAATGTTGAGCAGGCGCTGGTACTCGTCGGGCTTGAGCCCGTGCTCCGAGACGAGCTCGGGAGTGATCTTGGAGGTCGTGGTGTCCTGCATCAGCGGCTTTCAACGTCTCGCGCAAGGGGCTCTTGCGGTGCTTATACCGAGTGGCGTCGCCGTTGTCGCTCGGCGCGGCCGCCTTCTCCCACGGCCGCGACAGCGCATGGACCTGTGGCGGGCGAGCCGGGCCAATCTGCAGGGCGCTGAACTCCGTCCACAGCGGTGCGACATCGGAGCGATTGCGACATTATCGCGCTGCACAAACTCGGCTGCTGCTATGCAGCAATCGGGATTTTTCCGCATGAGTCATAGTGTTAGAAGATCGGCCAAGCCGGTTTGCAAGCGTTTGAGCATTGCCGCGGCGAACACTGAGCACCCTCATCATCTAAGGAGTAGGAACCATGTTGAAGGCGACGAAAATGGCCGTTGCTGCAGCAGCGGGAGTGATGGGCGTCCTGGCCGCAGGTGCAGTTTTCGCAGACTCTTCGGAGAAGCGCGACTACACGAACATGATGCCGGGCCACGGGACGAGCCTGGAGTTCGGTGGCAAGCACGCCATCGGATACTTCCAGATCAAGGACAACACCTGCCATCTGACGGTCGTGGTGGCGAACAGCGACGGTGGCGAGACGGGCCTCGACAGCCCCGGCACGCGCTTCGTCATTCCTGTTCCCCTGGGCAAGGGCGTCCAGGTCGATGCCAGCGCCGGCCAGTCGGCAGAGTTTCTGTGCAGCCTCGACGGCACGGAGATGAATGCGCGCGTGTTCGATCGTGCGCCCTACAAGTCATAAGAAGTATTGGCAAGTTGATATTGCCTAAGAAGGGAGCAGGCCTCGGGTCTGCTCCTTTTTTGTCCTAGTGTCCGGAATCGCTGAGTTATTTTCACAAGCGGCATTCCGCCGCTGCGCGGAATGCATTGCTGCTAAGCAGGTGTCGCACTTCCTTTGTGCAGTGCGATTAGCTATATATGTTGTCACGAGAAGCACTATTGAGAGAGATCCTCAAATGAAAGCCGTGTTGCTCGCGCTTCTGCAGACCCTGACCGCCGATAATACTTCGGGTCGGGGCTCCAGGCGGCGCTGAGTTCGGCCTTCCCGGTGGGATGCCGGGTACCGAAACTCGCTCCGGCCCAGCCGGAGGAAAAAAGGGGACGGACCGAAAGGTCCGTCCCTTTTTGCTTTTGGGCCGAGCATCCAGATCCACGGGTCCCCGGGTTCAGCGCTGGTAGGTGTGCACCGTGCTCATCATCTCCTGGATCGACCTCAGGTGCAGCTGGCCCTGATCTTTGCGGATTGACATCGTCACCAGGATGCCCACCTGGGCGGTGGCTGTCGCGAGATAGTAGGTGTTGAAGCCCGGGACCTCGGATCCGACGTGCATGGCTTCCACCCACTCCCGGCCGCCGAGGACGGTCCGCCGGACGTAGCTCACCTCCGAAACGGTCTTGTTTCCTGCGGGGTCCACGTTCATCTGCGGCTGGCGGAGGTGGGCCTCGTAGGCGGCCAGGTTGTCGTCCGGGCCCCGCAGCTTCATGGCCATGACGGCAATTGCATCGTGGGGAGGACGCCCCCCAGGCTGACAAACCCACTCCGTGCCGTCCATCTCGCACCGCCACTGCGGAGCAAGGTCGAACTCGAAGAAGGCCGTGCGCATGAGATCCCGCGGCTTGGGCGTCCAGAGAGCGCTCACGGCGTATCCCGCCGCCCCGAGCGACCCCAGGGTCACCGCAAAGCTCACGATCAGCGCGACGAAGAAGCGAGCGCCCATCACTTCGCCTCCTGCTCGAGGAGCCACTGCTTGAGCTTGGCCGTGAGCTCCCTTTGCTCCGGCGTCACGGTCGCGGTTGCCAGAACGCGCTCCGTCAACGCGAGGCTCTCATCGAGGGACCGGCGCGCGGTCACGCTGTCGCCGCCGCTCTTCTCGACCTCGTACAGGCGTGCGTGCATGAACGCAGCCTGGTGATCAAGCTCCGGCGTCACCTTGCCCTTGTCCACTGTCGCAATGGCCGCCAGCGCCCTCTCAAGCTCCGCCTGGGCGCCTGGCAGATCCGCGAGCGCGATGCGCTGCGATGCGGCTTGATCATGAAGCTGCACCAACCAGCGTATTGTACCGACCTGGTCCCTTTCGTCGATGAGTGCCAGCGACTGGGATACCGCAGCGGCGGCGCCGTCGTAAGCTTCGCGTGCGACGACATGATCTCCGCGCTTGGCCGACAGTTGACCCTTGCGCTCGAGAGCGTTGCCCTCGGCGATGAGCAATTGGCTCGACTTCTCGTGGTCGGTCCTGAGCTTGCGGGCGGTATCGGAGGTCTGCTGCAGCACTTCTTCGGCACGCTGCGGCTGGCCTTGGCGCACGAGATGCTCGGCCAGGGCCTGCTGCGCCTTCAGGGCAGCCTCTGCAGCCTCCACCCGCTTCGACGTTGCGTGCGTGGAGAGAGCAATCTCGATTGCTTGATCGTACTCGGACCGAGCGAGGTCTTGCTCGCCGTTCTTCTCGCGCGCCTCTGCCCGCTGCAGGCTGCACACCACGCGCTCCGAGATCTGAGCCTCGATGCCCGAGCTGCGGCTCAGCTCATCGATCAGGTCGCAGCCGCGGGTGACGATGAAGCTCTGTTGATCGCCCTGCCTGCTTGCCGAGAGCACCATGCTGCCGGTCGTGAAAAGCGTATCCTCGAGCGCGCGTGTCGCCTGATAGTGGCTCTGCAGCGCATAGACCGAGAGACCCGAGACCGCGCTCAGCACGCCAAGCGTTGCTCCGATGAGGCCTCCGCTCTTGGCCTGCTGGCGCAGTTCCTCCTCTTGCCGCAGCATGGGCATGTCTGCGTGCGGGAGATCCAGCAAGGATGCGACGAGCTTGAGCTTCTCGGCGGAAAGGCGCGCGGTGCGGACCGGATTTAGGAACGAGAAGCGGCTGGCGCCGCGCAGGTCGACGATTTCGATGCGCGGGAACCGCGCCAGCACGTCGGCCGGCAGCGGATCGTCGAATGTCCCTGCTCCGCGCACGGCAATGACGTTGCGACCGTTCGGCCCCGCGGCGAAGTCTGCGACCTCGCGCTGGATCCAGTCCTCCGCTCCATCGGGCCGCAGGCGTGCATCCGGCGTGGCCAGGACCAGCAACCAGCGCGACGCCAGAAGAGCCGGACGGATGGTGTTCTCGTAGAAGTCGCTCGTGCCGCGCTCGTAGGCCGTATCCAGGTAGACCTTCAGTCCCTTTCCGTAACGGTCGCGCAGGACCCGCGGCACGCGATAGGTCTCGAGCGCGCGCCTCAGCCAGTGGGCGGCGTGCTTGCCGTCCGATCGACGATAGGAGATGAACGCATCGAAGACGGGATGTGCCATGAAACGAGCGGGCTCAACTTGATCCGCCCAATGATGTCATACAACCGCGCAGCGGTGAACAAGCGTCCGGCAGCCTGTCAGGCGACCATGGCCTCTGTCACGCTGACGACAGCGCTCTCGAACACCCGCCGGCCGTCGGTGCCGCCGAGCATGGTCTCGTAGAGCCGCTCGGGGTGAGGCATCATGCCGAGGATGCGCCCGGTGGGGTCGGTGATGCCGGCGATGTTGCGCTGCGCGCCGTTGGGGCACGTCTCGGGAGAGACCGCGCCCTCTCTGTTCGAGTAGCGGAACACAACCCGGCCCTCGCCCTCGAGCCGGTCCAGCGTCTCGGCATCGGCGAAGTAGTTGCCCTCGGCATGCGCGATCGGGACGCGGATCACCTCGCCTTTGCGGTAGCAGTTGGTGAAGAAGCTCGCGTCGTTCTCGACCTTGAGATGGACATCGCGGCAGATGAAGTTGAGGGACGTGTTGCGCATCAAAACGCCCGGCAAGAGCCCTGACTCGCAGAGGATCTGGAAGCCGTTGCAGATGCCGAGGACGGGCGTGCCCTTCTTGGCCTTCTCGATCACGTCGCGCATGATGGGTGAGTGGGCCGCCATGGCCCCGCAGCGCAGATAGTCGCCGTAGGAGAAGCCGCCCGGCAGCACGATCAGGTCGCAGGCTGGCACCGTCGCGTCGCCGTGCCAGATCATCTTGACGGGGAAGCCGGTGATGCGCTCGAGCGCGGTCTTGACGTCGCGGTCGCAATTGGAGCCCGGGAAGACGATGACGGACGCGCGCAGCATGGGCGTGAACCTCTTTCCTTGTCAGGGCGCGGGGCCGAGCATCGACTGGCCCTCTTTCTTGCGCTCGGCGGCGAGCCGCGAGGCGCTCGTGAGCTCGATGTCACCGGACTTCATGTCGCCCATGAGGATGGCGAACTGCTCCTTGTTGCCGTAGCCACATCCCTTGCTGTCGGCGGTCCAGACATCCGTGACCTGGCGGCGCAGCGTGCGCAGCGTCACGGCCGGGTGGGCGGGATGGCCCGGCTCCGTGAAGGCGATCTGCACGCGCCAGGTGTCCTGCATGGCGAGCGTTGCGATATCGTAGCCGCCCTCATGGTCCCATTGCGCGCCGGAGAGCGAGCGCATCGCCGTCAGCAGGCCATCGAAGCCGAGCGCGCAGTCGAGCGTGGGGGGAGTTGTGCTCTGCGCGGCGAGCGATCCCGGCGAGAGCGTCACGGCGATCAGCAGGAGCGCTGTCCGAGCCCGTGCCATGGTCAGGGCGCCAGCTCGAAGCTGTAGTTCTCGATCACGGTGTTGGCGAGCAGGTCACGGCACATGCGGTCCACCTCGGCGCGCGCGGCCTCCTCGGTCATGCCGGCGACATCCACCTCGATGTACTTGCCCTGGCGCACGTCATTGACGCCCGAGAAGCCGAGCGCGCCGAGCGCATTCTGGATGGCCTTGCCCTGCGGGTCGAGGACGCCGTTCTTCAGGGTGATCTTGATGCGCGCTTTCATGTGACCTCGGCAACAGGCACTCGGCATTCGGCAATAGGACCGGAGAGACCGATTGCCTAGTGCCGAACGCCGGTTGCCGACACTTAATTCGGCTTGCCAGCCGGATTGGACGCAACGAGCACGGGGCCCGCGCCCTTGGGCGGACGGTTCTCGGTCAGCACGCCCAAGCGGCGCGCCACCTCCTGGTAGGCCTCGAGGACGCCGCCGAGGTCGCGCCGGAAGCGGTCCTTGTCGAGCTTGTCGCCCGACGTGATGTCCCACAGGCGGCAGCAGTCCGGGCTGATCTCGTCGGCGAGGACGATGCGCATCTGCTCGTTGTCCCATAGACGCCCGAACTCGACCTTGAAGTCCACGAGGCGAATGCCGATGCCGAGGAACAGGCCCACAAGGAAGTCGTTGACGCGCAACGCGAGCTGCATCACCTCGTCGATCTCCTGGGGGGTGGCCCAGCCGAACGCGGTGATGTGCTCCTCCGACACCATCGGATCGTTGAGGTTGTCGGCCTTGTAATAGAACTCGATGATCGAGCGCGGGAGCTGCGTGCCTTCCTCGAGGCCGAGGCGCGTCGAGAGCGAGCCGGCCGCCACGTTGCGAACGACGACCTCGAGCGGGATGATCTCCACCTCGCGGATGAGCTGCTCGCGCATGTTGAGGCGCTTCAAGAAGTGCGTCGGCACGCCGATCTCGCCGAGACGCTGGAAGATGTACTCGGAGATGCGGTTGTTGAGCACGCCCTTGCCTTCGATGAGCGCGTGCTTCTTGGCGTTGAATGCAGTGGCATCGTCCTTGAAGTGCTGGATGAGGGTGCCGGGCTCCGGTCCCTCATAAAGAACCTTTGCCTTGCCCTCGTAGATTCGACGCCGCTTGTTCATCGATCCTGGTCCTTTGACGATCACGCTCATGCTCTGTCGTTCAACTCTTCGTTCGCGAGTGCGGCACGGCTTCCAACGTGGAGCCGACCCCTTGATCTTACAGCAAGTTTTGTTGGCTTCTTTTGTCAGTGCGGGGAGGCCGGACGCACAAAAAACATGCCTCGGACACTAGCTGAAGCAGGGGGGAGAAACAATCTAAACGACGGGCCGCAGGGCGGGGCGCCGCAGCCCCTGGACAAGCCGTTGATTTGTTTGCCCCGCCGGGTTAGGGCTCGCGCAGCGGAGGCGGCGTGTGCGTCCTATACAACACACGGAGCCTCTGAACAAAGGCAGAACATCAAGGCTCGAGACACCGCGGTTGGGGAGACGGTCATGACGACTTTCGACGAGCGTGAGAAGGCGTACGAGAAGAAATTCGCACTCGACCAGGACCTGCGTTTCAAGGCCGAGAGCCGGCGCAACAAAATGTTGGCCGAGTGGGCGGGAGCCAAGCTCGGCATCAGCGGCGCGGCGCTCGATGACTACATCAAAGCGGTGCGCAAGGCAGATCTCGCCGAGAAGGGCGATGAGGATGTGCTGCGCAAGGTGAAGCAGGATTTTGCCGACAAGGGCGTGGCTGTCGATGACGCCGAGATCCGCAAGGTCATGGGCGAGTTCCTGGCCAAGGCGGTGGCCGAGGTCGAGTCAAGCAAACCCTGAGTTAAATCGCTTCGGGCTCGATTGGCCGGAAGCGTGTCTCGTGGCTCCCGGTCTCTCGAGCGGCTCAGGCCGAGAGACTGGACAGGAACGTGCCGAAGCGCAGCACACCCTCGGGCCACGGCCCATGGCCTGAAGCACTGTTGATGTGTCCCAGCTCGCCGCCCTCGACCAGGGTCGAGCCCCAGGCCTCCGCGAGCGACGTCGCTCGATCAATGCGGCAATAGGGATCGTTCGACGAGGCGATCAGCACCGAGGGGAAGGGCAGCTTTTGCAACGGCAGTGGGGCAAACCCGCTGCCATAGGTGTCGAACTGAGGGCCCTCGGTCATCGGCCAGTCCGACGGGTTGTCGACATCCGCCGGCGCGACGAGGAAAGCGCCGGACAGGAACCCCTTGGGCATCACCTGGGCCGCATGCGCAACGGCGGCGACGCCGAGACTGTGCGCCACGATCACCGCCGGCCGCGCGCTCTGGACCGCCGCCTCGATGATGCGTCCGACCCACGCCTCGCGGGTAGGATCGACCCAATTGTCCTGCTCCACCTCGCGCGCCGTCTTGAGCGTGCGCGCCCACCGCTGCTGCCAGTGGTCGGGGCCGGAGCCCGACAAGCCGGGTACGATCAGGATATCGACGTCGGATGTTTTCATGGGCCTCCTTCGGCGGGCGACTTCTGGATTGGCCTCACGGCCGTGAGTAGCGAGAGCGCGCAGGCGACGAGGATGGCCACCGAGCGGCCGTCGAGGCCCAGAGGCGCCGGCAGCAACGTCATCACGAGCTCGGCTGCAGCGACGACGGCGGCGATGAGAGCAGGCGCGACCCAGACCGTATAGCCAGCGGGTGTCGTTTCTCCCGCCGCTGCCAGCGATCGGGCGCGCCAGAAATAGAAGACGAGGGTCAGCAATGGAAGCAGCAGCACGCGCACAGGCTGGCCGATCTTGAAGGCTTCCACAAGTGCCTCGAACGCCTCGCGATCGCCCAGGACGAGGGGGATCAGCAAAAGCCAGGCTGGCGCCGTGTAGGCGAGCAGTGGCGGCCAGAAAAGCTGGCCGTTGCCGACGAGCGAGGGCTGCGCGAGCCCAGCGGCCACAAGTCCCGCGATGCAGAGAGCCAGAATGAAAGCTGCGCACACGATATCGAGCTCGCTCACCAGCCCCTCGGCGACGAATTGCGTGGCGAACAGCGACGGTAGCGCCATGAGCACGGGTGCCGCGAGCAACAGAAGGACGCCCGATCCCAGGCCGCGGCGTGTCACCAGCGCTGCCATCCAGACAAGGATCGCCGTGCCAGCGACGAGGGTGGCGATGATTCCGGCGCGGAACAGAAGTCCAGGCGTGGGCACCAGCGCCTTGATGCTCTCCATCGCTACGGCGATGCCATTGGCCTGGAACGCGGCGAAGGCGAGCGTGGCGAGGACGATCCATCCGTCGAGGCTCGACGTGTTCGACGAGGATCGCGCTGTCCAGGCGCGAAGGGGCGGCCAGACGATCATCGCGAGCTCGATGACGAGCAGGACAGACAGCAGGGGGGTGACGCCAAGCGAAAGTACCGAGATGCGCTCCATCGCCGCGCTCATCATTGCGGGCGAGAAGCCGGGCATGAGGACCTCGGGCTCGACGCCCGGCAGCGGGATCCAGCACCCGAGGCGATAGACGGCGAGCACCGCCAGCGTCACGCCGAGGCGGATGAGGAAGTCGCGGTCACGGAGGAGCGAGGACGAAGGAGGGACCATGCGTCGAGATCAGCTCCCGATGCCGCGGTAGATGTGGGCGAGCGGCAGGGAGATGCCGAGCGATGCGAGGTCGATCGCGTCCTCGCGTCCTGCGATCTCGCGCGGCAGCCTCGGCAAGGCTCGCGCCTCGCCCTCGCGCTGACACACCCAGACGATCGGCTCCTCCTGGCTCGCGACGAGTCTGGCAAGCTGGATGGCGAAATTCATCGACAGCCCAGCGTGCCTTTTCGTGCTCCCCGCATGCATGACGATGTGCCCGTCCTTAAGCTCGCAGCGCGGGCCCTCGTGTCGCGCAAGCCGCGCGAAGAACTCGGGCTTCGTGAGCCTCGCCTGATACGGGGTGCCGGGATCTTCCGAGAAGCCTGTCATGGGCGGATCATAGCGCACGACCGGCCGAGCCCCAAGGCCGCTTCCCCTACTCGACGGCCGCGAGCGGATCCGTGTTGGCCCCAGGCGGCGGAGTCGAAGTCTTGGCCTTGCTCGCCCGGCTGTCGCCCCATGTGAACAGCCCGACGCCCGCGAGCACGAGCGTCGAGCCCACGGCGTCGGCGAGCGTGAACGGCTCGCCCAGAATCGAGATGGCGAGCCCGATGGTGACGATCGGCGACACGGTTGCGATCATCGAGACCGCCTGCGGGGAGACGCGCGCGAGACCGGCGTTGACGAGAAACGTCGGAAAGACGGTTGCCACCATGGCGCATCCGAACGCGAGCCACAGGAAGCGGGCGCTCGCCGCAAAGCTGCCGCTACCGAAGACGATCTGATGCAGCACGCAAAAGATGCCTGCCGAGGTCAGCGCGATGCTCGTGAACAGAAGACTTCCGAGCGGCACGATGATGCGCTTCGCCAGGATCTGGTGCCAGGCGAACGAGATGGCCGCGCCGAGCACGAGGGCGGTGCCGATGGCGGTGTTGCGCCCGCCCGCCGGCAGATCGGATGCAAACACTATCGCGAGCCCGACATAGGTCACGACGGCGGCGGCGATGCCGAACGACGTGATGCGCTCCCCGTAGAGTGCGGCGCCGATGAACATCACGAACAGCGGATAGGTGAAGAGAACGAGGCGCTCGAGCGCGGCGCTGATGTACTGGAGGCCGGCGAAGTCGAAGGCGGACGCCATGTAGTAGCCCACGAAGCCCACGAATGCGGCTTGCGCGACGCTGCGGCCGTCCGGCGGTGGCTTGCCCTCAGCGCTCCGCTTGGCCACGGCCCAGATGCCAACGGCCACGAAGACGGGGGTCGCGAAAATCATGCGGTAGGCAAGGAGGAGCGAGGCGTCGACCTGGTCCTGGTAGGCGAGCTTGATGAAGATCGCCTTGGTTGAGAAGAAGGCGGCGCCGAGGGCGGCGCTGCCATAGCCGACAAGGCGACTGACTGACGATCCCGACGCCGACATCACGCCGCGCCGAACACGCGCTTGAAGATGGTGTCGGCGTGCTTCAGGTGATAGCCGAGATCGAACATGGCCTCGAGGTCATCTGGAGCGATGCGGGCTGTGACGTCCTTGTCGGCCTTGAGCTCGGCGAGGAAGTCGAGGCCCTTATCCCATGTCTTCATGGCGTTGCGCTGAACAAGCGCGTAGGCCTCCTCGCGGGAGGCGCCGGCCTGCGTCAGCGCGAGCAGAACGCGCTGGGAATTGTGCAGCCCGCCGAGCTTGTCGAGGTTCCTCCTCATGTTCTCGGGGTAGACCACGAGCTTCTCGATGACGCCCGCGAGGCGCGCGAGCGCGAAGTCGAGCGTCACCGTGGCGTCGGGGCCGATCATGCGCTCAACGGAGGAATGTGAGATGTCGCGCTCGTGCCAAAGCGCCACGTTCTCCATGGCAGGGAGCGCGAAGGCGCGCACCATGCGGGCAAGCCCGGTGAGGTTCTCCGATAGCACAGGGTTGCGCTTGTGCGGCATCGCCGAGGAGCCCTTCTGTCCGGCCGAGAAGAACTCCTCGGCCTCGAGCACCTCGGTGCGCTGCAAATGGCGGATCTCGGTCGCAAGCCGCTCCACGGACGAGGCGACGACGCCAAGGGTGGCGAAATACATGGCGTGGCGGTCGCGCGGGATGACCTGGGTAGAAACCGGCTCCGGCGCGAGGCCCATCTTCTCGGCGACGTAGGTCTCGACGAAGGGATCAATGTTGGCGAAGGTGCCGACCGCGCCGGATATGGCGCAGGTTGCAACCTCGCGGCGGGCGGCGACGAGGCGCTCTCTCGCGCGCGCGAACTCTGCGTAGGCGTAGGCGAGCTTGATGCCGAAGGTGGTGGGCTCGGCATGGATGCCGTGGCTGCGGCCGATGGTCGGCGTCGCCTTGTGCTCGAAGGCGCGCGTCTTGAGCGCGGCCAGCAGGCGGTCGACGTCGGCGATCAGGATGTCGGCTGCGCGCACGAGCTGCACGTTGAGGCAGGTGTCGAGCACGTCCGACGAGGTCATGCCCTGATGCACGAAGCGCGCCTCGGGTCCCACAATCTCGGCCAGGTGCGTGAGAAAGGCGATGACGTCGTGCTTCGTCACGGCCTCGATCTCGTCGATGCGTGCAACATCGAACTCTGCTTTCGCGCCTTTTTCCCAGATAACCTTGGCCGCCTCTTTCGGGATCATGCCGATCTCGGCGGCGGCCGAGGCCGCGTGCGCCTCGATCTCGAACCAGATGCGAAAGCGCGTCTCGGGCGTCCAAATGGCCGCCATCTCGGGTCGTGTGTATCGGGGGATCATGGGGTCTCGCCGTTCTGCAGCCGTGCGGCGCTTACCGCCTAGCAGACCCGGCCGGCGGCATCAATTCTGGCCGGGTCGGGGGTTTCGCGGCGCGAGCCGAGGGTCGCGGCGTTTGCGACATTCTGTCCGGGCCGGGATGCATGACCAAGCCCATTTGCCCGCCATTTCCGAACCTTGGCTGTGCGCACGCAACCAGGTCTTGATCGGCCGCAATGCGACAGGTTCATGTCGCGTTCATGTGCTTGAGTTGAAAATATTATCCATCGTCATTGTGCTACCTGCATGCTGCGCTGCCCAAGTTGCATTCGTGCAACGCAGCAATATTCGAGGAAGCCGTGCCAAGATCGAGCCATATTTCGATGATTGATCACGGCCCCACGTTGCGGGACGTAAGTAGACGAGCATTAAGAACTGTTGCGCATTTGCATGCGACGATGCGTACAAATCGCGATAGTCTTGACAGTAAGTTGCGAAACTTGGACCAACACCTCATTGCGCGAGTCTGACGGCGACAGGGTTCTTTGCAATGAATCCTTTAAGGAAGCCGGAGATCCCGCATGAAGATCTCTAGGGGTAAACGAATGACCGAACAGATGCAGAGCGAGATTGCCGAGCTCAATGTCCGCGTCGAGGAGCTCGACGATCCGCGGCGCTCCTACGCCATGGTTCAGGAGCGCATTCGCGCTTACCGGGCCAACGGTATCCAGATCCCGGAAGCGCTGATTGCCATCGAGCGCCGCCTCGCCACGGAGTGCCGCCTCGAGTCCCAGGGCCGCTAGTCTCCGAGTGCTGCGGGGGCCGCGCAGCGGCAGCGCTGCCGTCAGGCCCTCGCCGCGCTCTCCTAAAATCCGAAACTCGCAAGACCGGTGCGCGATGGCGTGCCGCCGAGATACGGGCTGCATCAGCTCCTGGCTATTTGTCGCGCGCCCACGCACCGTTATGGGCGGAGCCAGCCACGAAAGAATCCGTGACAAGATCGCCGTTTTGATCGAAGCGGATCTCGCCAAGCGATGTCGAGCTCGGGGCTTTGCGCATCTCTCTGTTGAGGTCCATGCCGTCACGCGTGCCCAGCCGCTTTGCGGCGGCGGCCCACGCTTCGAGCGCGGCGCGTGCGCGCGCTCCGTCGTCACCAGGCTCGAGCGCCATGAGCACGCGGACCACCCCAGCATCTTTTTCAGCGATCTCCGCAAAGTGCGGGGTCGCGAGCGCATCCGAGCCGAGAAAAGGAATCGCGAGCCCCTTTCTGCGGAGGGCAGCGAGGACGATGGCTCCTTCCTCCGGAAATCCCGCAAAAACAACGGCCTCTGCTCTCTGCGAGGCGATCTTGTCGGCGATGTCGCCGTAATCGGGTTTACCGGCCACGATCGGCAGCAGCGGCACGCCGAGCACGCCTTGGCCTGCGAGCGCGGCCGTGGCGCCGTCGGCAATGGCGCGAGCATAGGCGGTGCGATCGTGCACGATCGCCACGTGCCGTGTCGAAGCGCGGTCGAGAAGCCAGCGCGCCGCGGCCTCGCCCTGCCGGTCGTCACGGCCGGCGAGGCGCAGGAGCGGAGCCGATGATTTTGCGGCGGTGAGGCCGGGATGACGGGTTCCTATGGCGATGAGGAGGAGGTTTGCGCCAGCGTAGATGGGAGCCGCCGCCGCGGCGGCGCCCGAGCAGGGATGGCCGATCACGACGGCCGGGGCAAGGGTCACGAGCTTTCGGGCTGCGCCTTCTGCCGTCGCCTGCGCGCAGCCATCGTCCTCAACGCTGAGGGCCAGGGTCTCGCCGAGAAGGCCGCCGTCGGCGTTGAGGTCGGTGACGCCGCGCTCGAGCGCTCGGCGCATGGCGAGCCCGACGGGCGCCTGGCGCCCGCTGAGCGGCACCGCCAGCCCGATGCGAATCTCGGCCTGCGCGCTATCGGTAATCGCCGCCCACGCCACTGCCGCGGCCACCAGCGTGAGCAAAAGGGCCTGTTTTCCTCCACTCGTGTGGGGGAGAGGCAGGGAGGGGGGGATTGTAGACCGTCGACCGTTGGGATTCCCCCCACCCCTGGCCCCTCCCCACAGGGGGGAGGGGAATAAGGATGAGGGTGCTTCCATGTCGCGGCTCAGTCCTGCACGTAGGTGATGGAGCCGTCCGGCTGCTTCTTCCAGGTGTACATGACGTAGTCGATGCGGGTGACGTCGCCCTTGGCATCGAACGAGAGATCGCCGATCACCGTCTTGTAGGTCTTGCCCGTGTGCAACTCCTCGGCGACTTTGACCGGATCGAGCGAGTTGATGGCCTTGGCGGCCTCCGCGACCACCTGCACAGCCGCGTAGCTGTAGAGCGTGTAGGCCTCGGGCTTGAAGTTGCGCGCCGCGAACTTGGCGATGACGGCCTGGGCCTCGGGGCGCTTCTGCGGATCGGGGCCGAACGTCATCAGCGTGCCCTCGGTGCCGGGGCCGCCGAGAGCAGCGAACTCAGCGGTGGCGATGCCGTCGCCGCCCATCATCACGGCGGTGAGGCCCGCCGCCCGCATCTGGCGCAGGATGCTGCCGCCTTCGGTATGCACACCGCCCCAGTAGACGACGTCCGCTCCGGAGGCTTTGATCTTAGAGACGAGGGCCGAAAAGTCGCGCTCGCCCGAGTTGATGCCCTCGTAGAGCACCTCCTGCACGCCCAGAGCGTTCATGTGACTCTTGGTCTCGTCGGCGAGCCCCTTGCCGTAGGTGGTCTTGTCGTGGGCGATGGCGATCTTCTTGTCCTTGAAGTTGGCCGCGATGTACTCGCCCGCAACCTTGCCCTGCTGGTCGTCGCGGCCGCAGGTGCGGAACACATTCTTCAGGCCCCGCTCGGTGATCTTGGGGTTGGTCGAGCCGGGCGTGATCATGAGGATGCCGTTCTCGGCGTAGACGTCGGAGGCGGGTTCCGAGACGCCCGAGTTGAAGTGGCCGATGACGAAGCTCACGCCCTCGCCGACGAAGTTGTTGGCAACCGAGCGGCCCTGCTTGGGGTCGGCGGCATCGTCGCCGAACACGAGCTCGATCTTCTGCCCGTTGATGCCGCCCGCGGCATTGATGTCCTCGACCGCCTGCTCGACGCCATTCTTGAGCTGGGCGCCGAACACGGCGTCCTTGCCCGTGAGCGGTCCGGCGACGGCAATCTTGAGCTTCGACTCGCTGCCGCACGAGGCCATGACCAACGCGGCGAGAACGACACCCGCAAGCTTCACATAACGCATCAAATCTCTCCTCATGGACCGGTGGGGCGGCTCCGACCCCGCGTGCTCAGATCAAATCTGTCCTGAAATGGGGGCGAAGTCACGTCCTCCGGCGCCAGGAGACGACCCCGGCGCGCTCGAACAGCCAGGGGTATTGCTCGCTCATATGACGTGTCCTGCGGATCCGATGACCAAGGAGGGCGAGCGAGACAAGGATGGCGAAATCCAGAAGGAAGCTGTGCAAGGAGACGAGCTTGGCTCCAAACAGGGCATAGTGCAGGAAGCGCACGGCCTGGGCGATCAGCGCGGTGTAGACGACCACCGGCCAGGCCTCACCCCATCCACCTGCGACAGCCTGGCCGGCGCGCCAGGCGGCGCCGCCGCCGAGCAGGACCGTCAGCAGCAGGAACGGTACGACGCTCTGCGACGGCGGGAGCGCGTAGCCGACGGAGGCGAGCAAAGATTGCAGCATTCGGCTCTCCCTAGTGGCGTCCGCCTTCGAGGTAGGCTTGGCGGATCTCGGGACGCGCAAGGAGATCTCGGCCCGTGCCCGTCATTGTGATCGCGCCGTTGACCATCACATAGCCCCGGTGGGCGAGCTTCAGCGCATGGAACGCGTTCTGCTCGACGAGAAAGATGGTGACGCCCTGGCGGTTGAGCTCGGCGAGCGTCGAGAAGATCTGCCTCACGATGAGCGGCGCGAGGCCTAGCGAGGGCTCGTCGAGCATCAAGAGATTGGGCCGGCTCATGATGGCGCGCGCGATCGCGAGCATCTGTTGCTCGCCGCCCGAGAGAGTGCCGCCGCGCTGCTTAAGCCGCTCCTTGAGCCTCGGGAACAGCGTGGTCACGCGCGCCAGATCCTCCTCGAAGTGGAGGTTGCCGTCGACGGCGGCGCCCATCTGCAGGTTCTCGTACACCGTCATGCGCTGGAAGATGCGGCGGCCTTCCGGCACCTGCGCGATATTGCGGCGCGCGATCTCGTGCGGCACGAGGCGCGTGATGTCGTCGCCCGCGAACAGGATGCGCCCCTCGCGTGCCCGCGGCATGCCGAACACCGTCATCATGAGCGTCGACTTGCCGGCGCCGTTGGCTCCGATGAGCGTCACGATCTCGCCCTGGCGGACATCGAGCGACACTTGCTTCAGGGCCTGGATGTTGCCGTAGAAAGCCGAGACGCCTTCGATGGCGAGGAGAGGCGCGCTACTCATCGCACTGGCCCTCTCTGGGTTGTGATCTCCTCGTCTTCCACGCCGAGATAGGCGGCGATGACCTTGGGATCGTTCTTGACGCTCGTGGCCGTGCCGTCGGCGATCTTGGTGCCGTACTCGATGACGATCACGTGGTCGGAGATGTCCATCACCACCGACATGTCGTGCTCGATGAGCAGGATCGAGACGCCGGTCTCCTTGCGGATGCCGCGCAGGAGCCGCGTGAGCTCCGCGCTCTCACGGTTGTTGAGGCCCGCGGCCGGCTCATCGAGGCAGAGAAGCACGGGGTTCGTGCACATGGCGCGCGCGATCTCGAGGCGCCTCTGCGCGCCGTAGGGGAGATCGCCCGCCGGATCGTCGGCGCGATCGATCAGCCCGACGACGGCGAGCCACGCCCGGGCGAGCTCGAGCGCCCTGGCCTCGGCGGCCTTGTAGAATGAGAGACCGAGGAGGCCGGCGATGCTGTAGCCCGACGCGCGCATCAGCGTGTTGTGCTGGGCGACGATCAGGTTCTCGAGCACGGTCATGCCCGGGAAGAGGCGGATATTCTGGAACGTGCGCGCGACGCGGGCCTGTGCGGCAATCTCGTGATCCGGCATGCGCTCGAGCAGGAAGAGCTCCGGCGTCGCGCCGCGCGTGCGGCGCTGGTCGGTCGAGGTCAGCCGGTCGATGGCGTCAGCCGGGACGGTGCCTTCATGGGCGAGCGCAAGGCGTCCGCTGGTCGGCTTGTAGAAACCCGTGATGCAATTGAAGACGGTGGTCTTGCCGGCGCCGTTGGGGCCGATCAGAGCAGTGATGTCGCCGCGTCCGACCGTGAAGGAGAGATCGTTGACAGCCACGAGCCCGCCGAACCGCATCGAGACATGATCGACGGTGAGCAGGGGGTCCGTGAGCCAGCGCATGGCGTCGCTCACTCCGCCGCAAGGGCCGCGGGCGCGGCGGCCGGGGCTGCTCGGGGCGGCAGCGTGATGCTCGGCTCGCGCGTCGCCACGAGGCCCTTCGGGCGCCAGATCATGAGGAGCACCATGGCGAGCCCGAACAGGAGCATGCGGTATTGAGTGGGATCGAACTCGTCACCCAAGACTGCCCTCAGGAAGCTCAGCTCGCGCAGAAGCTCGGTGCCGCCGATCATGACCACGGCGGCGATGGCGACGCCGATCGAGCTGCCGAGGCCGCCGAGCACGACGATGGCGACGATGATGGCGCTCTCCATGAACTCGAACGACTTCGGGCTGACGAAGCTCTGATGGACGGCGAAGAAGGAACCGGCGAGCCCGCCGAAGAAAGCGCCGGCGGCGAATGCCGAGAGCTTGGTTGCGACCGTGTTGATGCCGAGCGAGCGGCACGCAATCTCGTCCTCGCGCATGGCCTCCCACGCACGCCCCGCCGGCAGCGCCCGCAGGCGGCGCGTCACCCAGTAGGCGAAGAGGGCGAGCGCGAGCAGGATGTAGTACATGAAGGCGAGGCGGTAGATCGGCGACGGGGGCAGCCCGGCGAGGCGCATGAGGCCGCCCGGCTCCGACCCGAGCGTGTAGCCGAAGATGGTGGGTTTCGGGATGCTCGAAATGCCGGCGTAGCCACCGGTAACCGGCACCCAGTTGATGATGACGAGACGCACGATCTCGGCGAAGGCCAGCGTGACGATGGCGAGGTAGTCGCCCTTGAGGCGCAGCACCGGGAAGCCGATGAGGAGGCCCCAGAAGGACGCCAGGATGCCGGCGAGCGGCAGGCAGAGCCAGAACGAGAGACCGTAGGTCTTCGAGAGCAGCGCTGTCGAGTATGCGCCGACCGCATAGAAGGCGACAAAGCCGAGGTCCAAAAGGCCGGCGAGGCCGACCACGATATTGAGCCCCCAGGCGAGCAGCACGTAGGTCAGGATCTGGATACCGTAATTGTCGATGAGCTTCAGAACGCCCGGCCCGCCGAGGGCGGCGCTCGCCGCAGCGATGAAAGGAACCGCAAGGAGGAGAGCGAGGCCAAGTTGCGGAAGGTGGCGGGAGAGCGGATGCTCGGCCGCTTTCCGTCCGGTTTTGACCGCGCGCGCCTCGCCCCAAGAGGGCCGCAGCAGCGAGAGCAGGAGCGTCGCTACCAAGGCCGCGCCTGCGAGCGCCGCGGCGAGAGGCCAGCGCGCGATCAGCACGAGGTGATTGGAGAGGTCGACGTCAGTGCGGTAGGCGATGATGGGGAACGCCAGGCCGAGCGTAACGAGCGCCGCCAGGATCGCCTTTTTGAGTGCGCCGCCCACCGCCCCCATGGATTTAGACCTTCTCGACGTCAGGCCGTCCCAGGAGCCCGGACGGTAGGAAGATGAGCACGACGGCGAGAATGGAGAAGGCGGCGACATCCTTGTAGTCGATCGTAAAGTAGGCCGACCAGAAGGTCTCGATGAGGCCGATCAAGAGTCCGCCGAGCACGGCGCCCGGCAACGAGCCGATGCCGCCGAGGACGGCCGCGGTGAACGCCTTCACGCCCGGCACGAAGCCGTCGTTGAAGGAGACGACGCCGTAGTAGAGCATCCAAAGCAGGCCCGCGACGGAGGCCAGCGCGGCGCCCATGATGAAGGTGAGCGAGATCGTGCGGTCGACATTGACGCCGAGCAGCGCCGCCATCTTGCGGTCCTGCTCGCAGGCGCGCTGTGCCCGTCCGAGCGGCGTCTTCTGCACCACGTACCAGAGGACGGCGAGCAGCACGGCCGTCACCACCATGATGACGAGCTGCTTCTCGGCGAGAGAGACCGATCCTTTGCCGACGGGGAAGACGAGCACGTTGTTCAAGATCGGCTCGAGCGTTTTATTGTTGGGCCCCTGGACCACCTGCACGAAGTTCGACAGGAAGATCGACATCCCGATCGCGGAGATGAGGGGGGCCAACCGGAACGAGCCCCGCAGCGGGCGATAGGCGAGGCGCTCGATGGTCCAGTTCCAGAGGCTGGTCAGCGCCATGCCGAGCACCAGCACGACGACGAGCGCGAGGCCGAGCGAGGTGATGCCGAGGAGCTGGGTCAGGATCAGGAAGAGGATGAGAGCGATGAAGGCCGAGAGCATGAACACGTCGCCGTGGGCGAAGTTGACCATGCCGATGATGCCGTAGACCATCGTGTAGCCGATCGCGATCAGCCCGTAGATCGAGCCGAGCGTCAGCCCATTGATGAGCTGCTGAACGAAATAGTCCATGAGGCTCCGTCCCCCGAGGTTGCCTCATTTGTGTTTAGAGCGGGGACGCGGGCTATGGGAACTGATTTTTGGGCTCAATCCGCCGGGGAGCCTCATTCGGCGGCCGGAGTGCCGGGGAAATGGGCAATCTCACACGATATTGTGGCTGCCGTCGCACCAGGGCTCGTCGTCGGTGGTCTTGCAGCCGCAGAGGTTGAAGGTCGCGGTGGCGGGTGCGACGAACTCCAGGGGCTCGATCCCGGTGCCCTCGTGCGACCCGTCGCAGAACGGCTGGTCCTTGGACCGGCCGCAGCGGCAATAATAGTAGGTGTCACCCTCGACCAGGTCGACCTGGTAGGGGCTCTTCTGGGCAATGATCGGTTCCTCGGCCATGGTCTCCTCCCGTTTGAGCCATTGCCCTTGGGCCTAAAGGCTTCGGCGCCGCCGGGCAAGGGCCACCTTGCCCCGCTCTGTCTGACCCGGGGCAAGGCCGGCGGTGGATCACACCACGTTGAGGGTGTAGCGCTCGATGGTCTCGCCGCCCTCGTCGTCGAGCCAGGTCACACGCAGCTCTCCGGGCCCAGGCACGCGCATGAAGAAGGCGAGGTAGGGGTTCGCCGAGATGCCCGAGCCGAGCTCGGCCTTGAACACCAGCACTCCCTCGAATTGCGCCATGAAGGTGTGGATGATGTTGCGGGGAATCGGATGGCCCTCGGCATCCTTGCGGTTGCCGGTCTCCATGACGTGGTTGATCAGGGCCTTGATCTCGATGATCTCGCCGGCCGCGGCCCGCTCCGGAAGCTTTACGCGGGGCTTCGAGGCCATGGGCGCCTACTCCGTGCCGCAGCCGCCGATGGCGACCGCGACATTGGTCTGCCCCCGAAGCAGCGTATTCGTATTATTGAGCGCCACGGCCACCACGTCCTGCGTCTTGGCGAGCCGCATGCGTCCGGACACCATGGCCTTGCCCGACTGGGGCGAAAAGTGGAACACGGCAACGGTTGCTTGCGGGTTTTGCGTCGACAGCAGATAGATGCGGTCGATGTAGTCGTCTGCGCTCATTGGGCTTTCAACGCTGATCTTGTAGGGCACGATGTTGCCGTTCTCGACATCCTCGGGAATCTCGACGACGACATGGCCCTCGAGAGGCGTGCCGCTGCCGACGATCTTGGCATAGGCTTCGTCGTACTGGGGCGTGGGCTTTGGTGGCGTGGGATCGGCGGCCTGGACATCGGGGTGCTCTCCCGGCGCAGGGGAAGGGGCGGTCGCGTCCCCGGCCCGGGCAAGGGTGCCGGCGCCTGCGAGCGCCAGGGCTCCGGCGCTCAAGAGAAGCGTGCGCCGGTCGGGCCGATGGTCGACGTCCGTCTTGTGCTGGCTCACGCGGAATCTCACATCAAAAGCAATAAATTACGCCCAAACGCCGGCGTTGCCGGTGTGGCAGACTGGAGGCTATGGGGCGTTTAATCCCGGGCGCTTCTCCCGCGGCGGGTCGACTGCTACCATAAGAGCAAAAGAGGGTGCAAATAATGCGGGCAGGCCGGTGCCGAACAGTGGGAATGCCAGCGCTGCTGATGGCCTTGCTGCTCGCGGCCATTGTCGGTCCCGCAGGCCCGTCCGCGGCCGTGGCAGGCCCGGAGGTGCGCCTCATCATGGTGGAGGAGCCCGGCTGCCGCTTCTGCAAGCGTTGGGAGGCCGATATCGGCGGCAGCTATGCGAGGAGCTCCGAGGGCCGCTTTGCACCGTTGAAGCGGGTTCGCCGCGGCGCGTCTGAGATCGCGGGCCTCGCCCCCGTCGTCTACACACCTACATTCATCGTCGTCCGCGCTGACCAGGAGGTGGGGCGGATCACCGGGTACCCCGGCCCCGAGTACTTCTGGGTTGAGTTGGACCCGATCCTGTCGTCTGCCGGATACTTTCCTGCCCTCTAGCGCTAAGGGAGCGAGGCCACCCATGCACGAGATCGATCGCCGGCAGCTTGGAGCGGGGCTCGCCGCGTTGACGCTCGCCCTGGGAGCCGGCATCCGGCCGCTGCGGGCGGCCGCGGGCGCAAAGGTGGTCGTGATCGGCGGAGGGCCGGGCGGCGCCACCGTCGCCACCGCCTTGAAGCGCACCGCGCCGGACCTCGACGTGACGCTCGTCGAGCCGCAACGTCGCTACACCACCTGCTTCTATTCCAACCACTTCATCGGCGGGTTTCGCTCTTTCAACAGCATCACGCACGACTACAGCGGTCTCACGGCCCTCGGCATCACGATTGCCTACGACCGTGCGGCGGCGATCGACCTCACCAAGCGGGAGGTCAGAATTGAGCGCGGCCGCGCGCTCCCCTACGACCGGCTCGTGGTTGCGCCGGGTATCGCCCTGAAATACGGCGCCATTGCCGGGTACACGGAGGCGGCGAGCTATTTCATGCCGCACGCGTGGAGCGGTGGGCGCCAGTCGCGCCTCCTGCGCGAGCGGCTCGACGACATGAAGGACGGCGGCCTCGTGGTCATCGCCCCGCCGCGCAATCCTTACCGCTGCCCGCCCGGGCCCTACGAGCGCGCCTGCCTGATCGCCAACTACCTCAAGCGCGAGAAGCCCAAAAGCAAGCTCCTGATCCTCGATCCCAAGATGAGCTTCTCGAAGCAAGCCGTGTTCGAGGAAGCGTTCCAGAAGTATTACAAGGGGATCATCGAGCTGCATCTCTCCAACGACATCGACGACATGAGCGTCGCGCGCGTCGATGCGAAGACGGGCGAGGTCGTGACCAAATCCGGCGAGACCTTCAAGGCCGCGGTCGCCAACATCATTCCTGACCAGCGCGCGGGCGACATCGCGATCGCGGCCGGCCTCGCCGACGGCGACTGGTGTCATGTGGAGGTCGAGACCTTCCGCTCGGTCAAGGACCCCAACGTCTATGTCGTAGGTGACGCCACCGTCGCCGCCGATATGCCGAAGTCGGCCTTCTCGGCGAGCAACCAGGCCCGCGCCGTGGCCGGTCACATCCTGGCCGACCTCCTCGGCAAGGAGCGACCCGCCGCCCAGTACCGCAACACCTGCTGGTCGATGCTGGCGCCCGACGACAGCGTCAAGATCGGTGCCGACTACACGCCGGGCGACGCCAACGGCAAGCACCTGCTTGTCGCGCGCAATCCGTTCGTTTCAAAGACGGGGGAATCCGCCGATCTCCGTAAAGAGACCTACTTGGAAAGCGTCGCCTGGTACGAGACGCTGGTCGCCGACATGTTCGCGAAGTCGGGCTCGTCCGGCAGCAAGCAGGCGGCCGGCAAGGGCTGAGGCGCCCGCCCTTTCGCGCCCTATAAGTCTCATCGAGAGCATTAGGGGCGTTAAAGGGCTCGCATGGTAAACAGACCGGCGGTAGTGTCCGCCCGTCGCGGGTGACGCCAAAATATTTCTCAGCTGTAAGAGATCCGGAAACGGTTCTTGCAGACAATTTGAAGAAAATTCTCAGCTTCTTTGGAGGAAGATCCTGATTCGGCCCGTTCAATCGCTGGTCCAGACATTTACCGGACGGTGCTGAGATCCCCGGAGGACATGCAACACGGATGCGCTAAAGCGTTTTCCGGCCCGCATGGGAAGGCTGAGAGCGGAGACTACGTCAAATGACGGTGATCCTCGTCCTGGTTGCGCTGGTGCTGGTCGCGCTGGCGCTCGGCATGTACAAGGCATCGCCCTGGCAATGGGCGGCGGCCCTCGGAGCTTTCCTGCTCGCCTGGCAGAGCGGCTTTTTCCAGGGCGCGGGCCATGCGCCCACGATCGGGCTCCTCGGATACCTTGCCTGGGGGCTGATCGCTGCGCTGGCCGCGCTTTCCCTGCCCCGCGTCCGCCGGGCCGTGCTGGTCGAGCCCGCCTTCAAGGCGGTGCGCGGCATCCTGCCCAAGGTCTCTGACACCGAGCAGCAGGCGCTCGACGCCGGCACGGTGGGCTTCGACGCCGAGATCTTCGCGGGCGCGCCCGATTGGACCAAGCTCCGCGCCATTCCGCCGGTCGTGCTTACGCCAGAGGAGCGCGCGTTCCTCGACGGCCCGACGGACGAGCTCTGCCGCATGATCGACCATTGGCAGATCCGACATACCGAGCGGCGCATGCCGACCGAGATCTGGGATTTCGTCAAGGCCAAGGGCTTCCTTGGCATGCTGATCTCAAAGGAGCATGGCGGCCTCGGCTTCTCGGCCCAGGCCCAGTCGCTCATTCTCGGCAAAATTGCCTCGCGCTCGCCCGATGTCGTCACCATCGTGATGGTGCCGAACTCGCTCGGGCCGGGAGAGCTCATCGAGAAATACGGCACCGACGCGCAGAAGCATCACTACCTGCCGCGCCTCGCCCAAGGCCTCGAGGTGCCCTGCTTCTCGCTCACGGGCCCCACGTCGGGCTCGGATGCTGCCACCATGCGGGACATCGGGTATGTGACGCGCGGCCAGCACGAGGGGCGCGAAACGGTCGGCATCCGGCTCACCTGGGACAAGCGCTACATCACGCTCGGGCCCGAGGCGACGCTGGTCGGGCTCGCCTTCCGCCTGTTCGACCCGGAGAACATCCTCGGCCGCGGTGAGGACATCGGCATCACAGTCGCGCTCATTCCGGCGACGCATCCGGGCGTCAATATCGGGCGCCGCCACTTGCCGTCCGGCGCGGCGTTCCCGAATGGCCCCAACTGGGGCAAGGACGTCTTCATTCCGATCGACTGGATCATCGGCGGCGAGAAGATGGTCGGCAGCGGCTGGCGCATGCTGATGGAGTGCCTTGCCGCCGGCCGCGCCATCTCGCTGCCGTCGTCGGCGACCGCCGGTGCCAAGGCGATGCTGCGCGTCTCCACCGCCTACGGCCGCGTGCGGCGCCAGTTTGGTCTGCCGGTATCACGCATGGAAGGTGTCGAGGAGCCATTGGCGCGCCTGGTCGAGACGGCCTACGTCAACGAGGCTGCGCGCGCCGTCACGGCGTCGATGGTCTCGCGCGGCGAGAAGCCGTCGGTGATCTCCGCGCTCATGAAGTATCAGACGACCGAGCGCCTGCGCCGCGCCGTGAACGACGCATTCGATATCCACGGCGGCCGCGCCATCTGCGATGGACCGTCGAACTATCTGCAGTCGGCCTATCAGCTCGTGCCTGTCGGCATCACGGTCGAGGGCGCCAACATCCTGACGCGCACGCTGATTACGTTCGCGCAAGGCGCTCTGCGCTCGCACCCCTACCTCTACAAAGAGGTCAAGTCGGTGCAGGACCCCGACGTCCAGCGCGGCCTCGAAGCCTTCGAGGAGGCGTTCCTCGGGCATATCTCTTTCGCTATCTCGAACGTGACCGGCGCCGTCTTCCACAACGTCACGCTCGGTGCTTTCGCCGAGGCGCCCGAGCACGCGGAGGACCTGGAGCCCGTCTACCGCCAACTCTCGCGTGCGAGCCGCAACTTCGCGCTCACAGCCGACCTCGCGGTGGCGGTGCTCGGCGGCGGTCTCAAGACCAAGCAGAAGATCACCGGCCGCCTCGCCGACGCGCTCTCAGAGATCTATTTCCTCTGTTGCGTGCTCAAGCGCTTCGAGGACGACGGACGCCCCGCGGCGGACCGGCCCATCGTGTCCTTCGCTGCCGCCAACGGGCTGCACCGCTTCGAGGAGGCCTTGCGCGGGACGGTCGAGAACTTCCCGAACATGATCGTGCGCGCGCTTCTGCGCATCGTGATCTTTCCTTTCGGGCGCCACTACTATCCTGCGCCCGACCGCCTCGGCTCCAAGGTCGTGCGCCTCGTCACCGAGCCCGGTCCGGTGCGCGACCGTCTTACACGCGATATCTTCATCTCGGACAATCCGGACGATCCGACCGGTCTGCTCGAGGCTGCCTTCAAGAAGGTCGTTGCCGCGGAGGAAGCGGAGAAGAAGCTCGAGCGCGCGATCCGCGCCGGCGTCGTGCGCCGCTATCACGGCATCGACTGGATTGGAGCGGCCGCCGAGGCCGGTACGATCACCGAGAGCGAGGCGCAGCTTCTCAAAGAGGCCGAGGCGCTGACGGCCCGCGTCATTGCGGTCGACCACTTTTCACCGGACGAGCTCATGCCCCACTATGAGGAGGCATCGGCCAATCTGGGCCACAATTCGCGCGGCTTCAAAGTCGCTGCCAATCAATCGTGACGGGAGTGACAGCCATGGTGCAAGGCGTGGACGAGCCCAGGCAGGACGACGCGAGCACGCTCAAGTTTCACGACTGGCATTTCTCGGTCGATCAGGAAGGCATCGGCTGGGCCATCTTCGACCGCGAAGGCCAAAGCGCCAACGCGCTCGGCGCCCGCCCGCTCGAGGAGCTGTCGGCGATCATCGACTGGGCCGAGGAGGGCGCGCGGCGGCGCACCATGTGCGGGCTCGTGATCCTCTCCGGCAAGGACAAGGGCTTCATCGTCGGCGCCGACATCAACGAGTTCTCGAGCTTCGACACGGAGACGCAGGTGATCGACCGCCTGCGGCTCGTGCTCGCGCTGTTCGACCGCATCGAGCGTCTCCCGATCCCCGTCGTCGCCGGCATTCACGGCGTCTGCGTCGGTGGCGGGCTCGAGCTCGTGCTTGCGTGTCACTACCGCGTCGCCACGCGTGACGACCAGACCAAGGTCGGCTTCCCCGAGGTGAAGCTCGGCATTTTCCCGGGCTGGCACGGCACGGCACGCTCGATCCGCCAGGCCGGCCCCGTCGCCGCCATGCAGGCGATGCTGACGGGCTCCATGATCGGCGCGTCGCGTGCGCGTGCCATCGGCCTCATCGACGAACTGGTGGCAAGCCGCGGCGCGCTGCGCTGGGCCGCGCGCAAGGCCGTGCTCCAGAAGCGGAAGTCGAAGCCCGCCGGGCTCTCGAAGTCGCTTCTCACGCGCTGGCCGGCGCGCGGGCTGCTGGCCAAGAAAATGCGCGACGAGACGCGGAAGAAGGCGCGCGAGGCGCACTATCCGGCGCCGTTCCGCCTCATCGACCTCTTCGAGCTGCACGGCGGCGACATCGAAGCCCTCAAGGCCGCCGAGACGCGCTACTTCGCTCCGCTGCTGATCTCCGAGCAGTCGCGCAACCTGCGCCGCGTCTTCAAGCTGTCCGAGATCTTGAAGGCCCAGGCGCCGAAGGACATCGGCTGGAAGCCGCGACGCGTGCATGTCATCGGTGCCGGCACCATGGGGGCCGACATCGCTGGCTGGTGCGTCGTCTCCGGCATGGAGGTGACGCTGCAGGACGTCTCGGCCGAGCAGATCGAGCGCGGCATCAAAGCTCAAGGCCGGCTCTTCAAACGCAAGTTCAAGACCAGGGCACTGCAGGCGGCCGCAAAGGCGCGGCTCGTGGCCGATCCCACGGGCGCCGGCGTCGCGCGGGCGGACGTCATCATCGAGGCCATCGTCGAGCGCCTCGACATCAAGCAGAAGCTCTTCTCCGAGCTCGAGCAGAAGCTCAAGCCCGGCGCGGTGCTCGCCACCAACACGTCCTCGCTCGAGATCGAGGAGATCGCGAAGCCGCTCGCCGATCCCGGTCGCCTGATCGGCATCCACTTCTTCAATCCCGTCGCGCAGATGCCGCTGGTCGAGGTGGTGCGCGGCGCGTCGAGCCGCGAGGATGAGGTCAACAAGGGCGCTACCTTCGTTTCCGCCATCGGCAAGTTTCCGCTGGTCGCCAAGAGCGTGCCCGGCTTTCTCGTCAACCGCGTGCTCGCGCCCTACATGATGGCGGCAATGGCCCGCCTCGAGAAAGGCGAGGAGAAAGAGAAAATCGACGAAGCCGCGCGCACATTCGGCATGCCGATGGGTCCCATCGAGCTCTCCGACACGGTGGGTCTCGACGTCTGCGCCCACGTGGGACGCATCCTCGGCCTCTCGCCCGACGGCTCGCATCTGCAGCGCCTCGTGGAAGCGGGCCGCCTCGGCAAGAAGACCGGGGAGGGTTTCTACGTGTGGAAGGACGGCAAGCCCGAGAAGGCGAGCAAGTCGTACCCGGCGGAGGAGCTCGAGCGCCTCGGCCGCGAGCTGGTCGAGCCGCTTATCCGCGAATCCCAGCGGGCTCTCGACGAGCACGTCGTCGAGAGCGCGGATCTGGTCGATGCAGGTGTCATCTTCGGGACGGGCTTCGCGCCGTTCCGCGGCGGTCCGCTGCACTACAAGGCGAGCGAGCACGGCACGGCGACCCAGCTCAAGGCCGCGGAATAATCACGTTTCTCCGAAGCGGGCGACGGACAGGTGAGGGAGAAGAGCGAATGAACGGGACATTGCGGCGGATCGGCATCGTGGGCGGCGTGCGCACGCCCTTCTGCCGCTCGAACACGCTCTATGCCGATCTCTCCAACCTCGACATGATGACGGCCGCGCTGCAGGGCCTCGTCGACAAGTACCGCCTCAAGGGCGCGCACATCGACGAGGTGGTGGGCGGCGCAGTCGTCACGCACTCGAAGGATTTCAATCTCGCGCGCGAGGCTGTTCTCGGCACCTCGCTCGCGCCGTCCACACCCGGGGTGACGATGCAGCAGGCCTGCGGCACGAGCCTCCAGGCGGCCATGAGCATCGGCGCCAAGATCGCGACCGGCGAGATCGACTGCGGCATTGCGGTCGGCTCCGACACGACGTCGGACGCGCCCATCGTGTTCTCGAAGAAGTTTGCGACCCGTCTCGTGCAGCTGCCCCAGCAGAAGTCGGCCATGGACCGGCTGCGCGTGTTCAAGGGCTTCAGCCCGGCGGAGCTCATTCCGCAGCCGCCGATCGTGAGCGAGCCGCGCACGGGCCTCAGCATGGGCCAGCACTGCGAGCTGATGGCGCGCGAGTGGAAGATCTCGCGCCAGGATCAGGACCGCTTTGCCTTCGAGAGCCACAAGAAGGGCGCCGAGGCCTATCGCTCGGGCTACATGGACGACCTCATCGTGCCGTGCGGGGGCGTCTATCGCGACAACAACCTGCGCGAGGACATGAGCCTCGACAAGCTCGCGACCCTGAAGACCGCCTTCGACAAGTCCGACCGCGCGACGCTCACCGCCGCCAACTCGACTCCGCTCACGGACGGGGCCGCCTGCGTGCTGATCGCGAGCGAGGAGTGGGCCGCCAAGCGTGGCCTCGCGATCGAATCCTATCTCACCTACTCGCAGACCGCGGCCAACAACTTCGTCGCGGGCGAGGGCCTGCTGATGGCGCCGACCATCGCCGTCTCGAAGATGCTGGATCGCGCGGGGCTCAGGCTGCAGGACTTCGACTTCTACGAGATCCACGAGGCCTTCGCCGCCCAGGTGCTGGCCACCCTCAAGGCGTGGGAGGATCCGACCTACTGCAAGACGCACCTCGGCAAAGACGCGCCGCTCGGCTCGATCGACCGCGCGAAGCTCAACGTGAAGGGCTCCTCGCTGGCGTTCGGCCATCCCTTCGCGGCAACGGGCGCGCGCGTGCTCGCCAACCTCTCGAAGCTGCTCGCGACAGAGGGTGGCCGCGGCCTGATCTCGATCTGCACCGCCGGTGGTATGGGCGTGGCCGCCATCCTCGAGAGCAAGAGCGGTGCCCGCATGCGCGCCGCGGCCTGAGTGTCGCAGGCGCGACGGATCTCTCGGGTGCCTCCGTTGAAGGCTCGAGGCCGCGAAGCGTGTGCTTGCGGCGGCGTGCATGGGGAGGCAACATGACGGATCGGACGGGCGTCACACGTAGGGGCGCGCTTGCGGGCCTTGCCGGATCAGCGGCGGCGATCACGGCGGGCGGCCCGGCTTCCGCTGACGAGACGCCAGCGGTCCCGGCCGCGACCGGTCCCGAAGTCTGCCGCATGACTCCCGAGGCGGTCGAGGGCCCCTTCTACTTCGATCCCGCGCTCCTGCGGACGGACATCACCGAAGGCAAGCCCGGCATCCCGCTGCGTCTCAAGGTGCAGGTGATCGAGGGGGCCACATGCCGGCCGATCAAGGACGCGCGCGTGGACATCTGGCATGCGGACGCTACCGGGCACTACTCCGGATATGATCGGCAGGGCGACGACGGTCGCGTCTCGACCAAGGGATTGAAGTTCCTGCGCGGCACGCAGATGACTTCGAGTGTCGGTGAGGTCACCTTCCGCACCATCTATCCCGGCTGGTACCGCGGCCGCACGGCGCACATCCACATCAAAGTCTATCTCGACGAGACCTCGGTGCTGACCGGCCAGCTCTATTTTCCTGACGCGCTCTCCGAGTACATCTATACGGCCGTGACGCCTTACACCGAGCGGTCGTCGAAGCGGGACACGCTGAACAGCACGGATTTCATTGCGCAGGGTGACAAGGAGAACGCGTCGTTTCTTGCCATCAAGGAGGAAGCGGACGCCTACGTAGCCTCTGTCGTCATCGGCGTCGACCGGGACGCCAAGCCAGCGATGCCCGGCCGTGGCCCCGATGGGCCTCCGCCCGGTCCGCCTCCCGGCGCGGGCGGGCCGCCGCCACCCGGCCCACTGCGCGCAACAGGCCGCATCGTTCCCGGCCGCGACAGCTAGGCTGTTTCTCAGCTCAGCGGCTTCCCGTCCTCCCACGCCGGCGCACTTGGTCCAGGGAGCTCTGGTCCTACTGAGCACAAGCGCCATCGGGTTGCGATGACCATCGCCGACTTGCACGCGGGTGACACATGCGTGCATCAAGTTGGTGTAGGGTTGGTCAGTCGTCTGTGGATGCAGGGGGAATACAATGAGCGCGACCTCGATGGCGGAGCCGGAGGGCCGCTCGGCCGAGACCCGCGATACGAACCTCAGCGTGCTCGATGTTCTGCCGCTTCCCTCCACGGCGGCGTCGATCTTCACGAGCTATCTCTTCCTGCCCGGCTTCCTGACAGCGCTCGTGACCTGCGCTCTCTTCTACTATCGCGACAATCCTGAATATTACTTTCGCATCGTCGCCTACTACATCGTGCTGATGATCCTCACGATCTTCTATCAAGCGTCGCTTCTGCGCTGGCGCGTGCTCTCGCTAGCTCTGGCGGGCGCCATCGTCACCGCACTTCTCATGACGGAGCCGGTGATCAACCTGTTCTTCCTGGTTTTCCGCGAGCTGCCCGGCCTCGTCGAGCCCGCGACCGACGGGTTCGCCGAGAACTTCGCCTATCACTTCATGGCTGCCGGGCTCATGGAGGAGCTCATCAAGGCGGTGCCGGCGTTGATCGGCCTCGTGATCGGCGTGACGCTCGCGGCATTCGGACGTGCGCGGGGGTTGATCGCCCGGCGCATCGGCGTGCTCACGCCCATGCAAGGCCTGATGATGGGCCTTGCGGCGGGCGGGGCCTTCACGCTGGTCGAAACCCTCCAGCAGTATGTTCCACGCGTATCGGCCGAGGCCGCGCAGCAGGTCACGCTCACCATGGGCGAGATGCTGAAGGGCGCGCCGCAGGACGCAAAGCTGCAGCAGTCGCTGACCGACGTCGTCGCTTACACCGCCGCGCAGACCGGGATCGTGAGCGGCTTCTATTTGCTGATGCCGCGCGTGCTCGGTGCACTCATCGGGCATATGTCATATGCCGGCATCTTCGGCTATTTCATCGGCCTCGCCGGCCGTCATCGCGGCATCTGGTCGGTGCCGCTGATCCTGCTCGGCTGGGTGACGGCTGCCACGTGTCACGCCACCTGGAACGCGGCGAACAGCGCCTCGCTGATGATGGCGGCGGGCCTCACCTCGTTCGTGCTCTTCTTCACCTACTTCCTCAAGGCGCGTCCGGAGTAGCGGTGCGGACGGCGCCCGCCCAGTCGAGCCAGAGACGCACGCGCGCCTCGGGATGTGGGGCGGTCATGAAGTCGGTGATGACGGCCACGCTGTCGGCGCCGGCAGCGAGTATCGGGCCTGCCCGCTCGGGCGTGATGCCGCCAATGGCGACGAGCGTTAGCGCGCCGATGCGCTTCCTCCATGCTCCGATGCGCTCGAGCCCCTGCGGGCCATAGCGCATGGCCTTGAGCCTGGTCTCGTAGATGGGGCCGAGCGCGACGTAGGCGGGATCGGCGGCGAGCGCCGTCTCGAGCTCCTCCCCGGTATGGGTCGAGACGCCGAGTGCGATGCCGGCGCGCTTGATCGCGGCGACGTCGGCTGCCGCAAGGTCCTCCTGGCCAAGGTGCACGTCGCTCGCGCCGAGGTCGATCGCCTCCCGCCAGTAGTCGTTGACGATGAGCCGGCAGCCGGCCGCCTTGGCAAGCGGGAGTGCGGCCGCGATCTGGCGGCGGGCCTCGGCCGGCTCCGCGTCCTTGATGCGGAGCTGCACGCTTCTGACGCCGAGCGGCAGCAGGCGCTCGAGCCAGGGGAGGCTCGGGACGATCGGGTAGAAAACGTCGAGAGCGTAGGTCCCGCTCATGCCCTGACCCTAACCGCGTCTCCCGCGCTCGAGATCGAAGAATGGCGTGCCGGCAACAGGTGTCGACGGCTGCGCGCGCTCGCTCGCTCCGATCAGGCCCGCCTCGTAGGCGGAGCGTCCGGCCTCGATCGCCGCCGCGAAGGCGGCTGCCATGCGCACGGGATCATGGGCCTTGGCCACCGCCGTGTTGAGCAGCACCGCGTCGTAGCCCATCTCCATGGCGGCCGCCGCATGCGAGGGCGCGCCGATGCCCGCGTCGATGACGAGGGGCAGATCCGGGAAGTAGGCGCGCATGGTCTTCAACGCATGCGGATTCGAGAGCCCTCGCCCGGTGCCGATGGGCGAGCCCCACGGCATCAGCACACGGCACCCCGCCGCCACGAGCCGCTCGGCCGCGCCGAGATCCTCGGTGGTATAGGGGAATACCTTGAAACCGTCGCGGGCCAGCACCTCGGCAGCCTCTACGAGACCGAAGAGGTCCGGCTGCAGTGTGTCGTCGTTGGCGATCACCTCGAGCTTGATCCAGTCGGTGTCGAGCAGCTCGCGCGCCATCTCGGCAGTGGTGATCGCCTCTTTCGCCGTACGGCAGCCAGCCGTGTTCGGCAGCAGGCGCACGCCGAGGGCGCGGATCAGCTCGAGAAAGCGCTCGCCGGTGCGGCCGCGCGCCTGCTCGCGGCGGAGCGAGACCGTAACGATGCCGCTGCCGGAGGCCTGAATCGCCTCGCCCATGATCTGCGGAGAGGGATAGAGCGCGGTGCCGAGCAGGAGGCGCGACGGCATCGTCTCTCCGTAGAAGGAGAGGGGTGAGGGATCGGCGCGGCCCTCGGGCCGCAGGGGAGAGTTGAGGTTCATGGGCTCGACTTTAGCCGCCTTGGCGGGCGGAAACGACCTCGACGCGGTCGCCGACATTGAGCACGGCTTGCGCCCGGCGGCGCTCGGCGACGAAGCTGCCGTTGACGGCGGTCGCGATCTTGCCGTCGAAGCCTTGCTCGGCAAGCAGCTCTCCGAGCGTCGCGGCCTCTGTGGCCACGGGGCGCCCGTTGAGGGTGATCTCGCGCTGATTAGCGGTCTGGCTCATCTGGGATCGTCATCAGGTTAACCGGTGGACGCGGGGCTGCTCGGAGCCCCTGTTTCGCGGCACCATGCCGCCAGCTGCGCACGGCTGTCAATTAACGCGATTTTACCGGTCGCCGCCGATAGTTACGCGTGATCCGAGGGCGGCGACCTGATCAGCTCGGGGAGCTGCAACCCAGTGCCGGCGCGACCTCGGACGGGCGACCTTAGCCGTTGTTTGACCACGATCGCGCCGATAGGGTTCCCACTTTCGATCGGTCGCGCATGTCCGCAGGCGCACCCGAGGCCTTCCTTCTAGCGGACATAGGGGTCACGCTCCCATGTTCCAAGACCTGATGACGAGCCGCCGTTTCGCGCCGCTCTTCTGGTGCCAGTTTCTTTCGGCGCTGAACGACAACTTCGTCAAGAACGCGCTCGTCATCCTCATCCTGTTCAAGATCGGCAGCGACGGTGGCGGGGCGCTGATCGCACTCGCCGGCGCTATCCTGGTCGCGCCCTTCTTCATCTTCTCGGGCATCGGCGGCGGGCTCGCCGACCGCTATGACAAGGGCGAGGTGGCCGAGAAGCTCAAGCGCGCGGAAATTCCGGTGGCCCTCGTTGCAGGCCTCGGCTTCGTGCTGCACTCGATCCCGCTGCTGTTCCTCGCGCTCGGTCTCTACGGCGTCATCGCGGCGCTGTTCGGCCCCATCAAGTACGGCATCCTGCCCGCGCTGCTCGAGCCGCGGGAGCTGCCGGCCGGCAACGCCTTCATCGAGAGCGCCACGTTCGCCGCGATCCTGATCGGCACCATCGCGGGCGGGCTTGCCGCCAACGAGAACGGCGCGTCGATGATGATCGCGGGCGCGGTGCTCGTGCTGGCGTCGCTCTGCTGGCTGTCGGCTGCGCTGATCCCGCGCAAGGGCGCTGCCGCACCGGGGCTCAAGATCGACCTCAATCCCTGGACCTCCACCACGGCGCTCTTGCGCCATCTGCGCCGCGACCGCCGGCTCTGGATCGGAGGCCTCATCACGTCGTGGTTCTGGCTGGTCGGCGCCGTGGTGCTGGCGCTCCTGCCGGTGCTGATCAAGGACGTCATGGGCGGCCACGAGAGCGTCATCACGCTGGCTCTCGTCGTGTTCACGGTCGGTATCGCCATCGGCTCGGGCCTCGCCGCACGCGCCTCCAAGACGCGGCCCAACCTCGCGCTGGTGCCGATTGCGGCGCTGCTCATGGGCCTCTTCGCGCTCGATCTCGGCTGGGCTGCGGCCAGCTTCGTGCGTCCCGAGGGCGGCCTCACCGTCGGCACGCTGCTCGAGGGTCTAAACGGATGGCGGGTGATGGTGGACCTCGCCGGGCTCGCGGTGGCGGGGGGCCTCTTCATCGTACCGTCGTTCGCGGCGGTGCAGCTGTGGGCGCCCGAGGACGAGCGAGCGCGCACCATTGCGGCCTGCAACGTGCTCTCCGCACTGTTCATGACGGGAGCGAGCGTCGTGCTCGCGCTGCTGCAGTGGCAGGGCGCGGGCCTCGGTCTGCTGCTGACGCTGCTCGGCATCGGCAACCTGATCGCCATGGCCCTCATCATGTACGCGTGGGGCAAGGATGGCATCAAGGACGTCGGCTCCTTCCTCTTCAGCACGTTCATGGGCCTCGAGGTGAAGGGATACGAGAACCTGCCGCCCGAAGGCACACGCGCCATCATCGCGCCCAATCACGTGAGCCTGCTCGACGCGCCGATCATGCATTCGATCCTGCCGTCGCACGCGGCGTTCGCCATCGACACCGGCATGGCCAACACGGGCTGGGTTAAGCCGTTCCTCAAGGTCGTGAAGGCCCATGCCATCGATCCGACCAAGCCGCTCGGCACGCGTCACCTGATCCAAGCGGTGAAAGGCGGGCAAACGCTCGTGATCTTCCCCGAGGGCCGTCTCACAGTGACGGGCGGCCTCATGAAGGTCTACGACGGCACGGCAATGGTGGCGGACAAGGCGGATGCGGTGGTGGTGCCTGTGCGCATCGAGGGGCCGGAGCGCTCGCCGTTCGGCTACCTCACGCGCTTCCAGACCAAGAAGGCCTTCTTCCCGAAGACGACCGTCACCATCCTGCCGCCGGTGAAGCTCGTGGTGCCGGCGGATCTCAAGGGCAAGGCGCGCCGCCTCGCGGCAGGTGCCGCACTGCAGGACCTCATGGTCGACACGGCGGTGAAGACTGCGAACATCGACCAAACGCTGTTCTCGGCTCTGGTCGAGGCGAAGGAGACGCGCGACAGCGGCAAGCCCGCCGTTGAGGATCCGCTCGGGACCAAGCTCTCCTACGGCAAGCTGATCACGGCCGCGCAGGTGCTCGGCAGCAAGCTCTTGCCGCTGGCGCCCGAGGGCGCCGCGCTCGGCATCATGCTGCCGAACTCGGCGGGCGTCGCCGTCACCTTCTTCGCGGTGCAGACCATCGGCCGCGTGCCGGCCATGCTGAACTTCACGGCTGGCGCGGCCAACATCGAAGCGGCGTGCCTGGCTGCCAACGTCGGCGTCGTGCTGACCTCGCGCGCGTTCGTCGAGAAAGCGCATCTCGAGGCCGTGGTGGCCAAGCTCACCGAGAAACGGAAGGTCGTCTATCTCGAGGACGTGCGGGCCAAGATCGGCCTCATCGACAAGCTGCGCGGCCTGATGGTCGGTACGCGCGCGCAAGTCCAGCGCCAGCCGGGCGATCCCGCCGCGATCCTCTTCACGTCGGGCTCGGAGGGCCTACCCAAGGGCGTGGTGCTCTCGCACCGGAACATGCTCGCCAACTCGATGCAGAGCCTCAACCGCGTGGCGGTGAACGGCCAGGACAAGGTGTTCAACGTGCTGCCGGTGTTCCACTCGTTCGGACTGACGGCCGGGCTCATCATGCCGCTGGTTGCGGGCGTGCCGGTCTATCTCTATCCGACCCCGCTCCACTACCGCATCGTGCCGGAGCTCGTGTACCAGTCGAACGCCACCATCCTGTTCGGCACCGACACGTTCCTCAACGGCTACGCGCGGACCGCGCACCCGTATGACTTCGCGCGCGTGCGGCTGATCCTCGCCGGCGCCGAGGCGGTGAAGGAGCGCACGCGGCAGATCTACATGGAGCGCTTCGGCGTGCGCATTCTCGAGGGCTATGGCGTCACCGAGACGGCGCCGGTTCTCGCGATCAACACGCCCCTCGCCAACAAGGCCGGCACCGTCGGGCGTCTCTCGCCGCTGATGGAAGCGCGCCTCGAGCCGGTGCCCGGGATCGAGGACGGCGGACGTCTGTTCGTGCGCGGACCCAACGTGATGCTCGGCTACATGCGGGTCGAGAACCCGGGCGTGCTGGAGCCCCCGGCCGGCGGCTGGCACGACACCGGCGACATCGTCTCGATCGATGCGCAGGGCTTCATCACGATCAAGGGACGCGCCAAGCGTTTCGCCAAGATCGCGGGTGAGATGGTATCGCTGTCGGCGGTGGAGGCGCTCGCGGCCGAGCTGTGGCCGGCGGTGACCAGCGTGGTCGTCGCGCTGCCCGACGCGCGCAAGGGCGAGCGGCTCGTGCTGATGTCAACGGACGCGGCCGTGTCGCGCGAGGCCTTCGTCCGCTTCGCCCGTCAGAAGGGCGCGAGCGAGCTGATGGTGCCCGCCGATTTTCTGCAGGTAACGAGCGTGCCGCTGCTCGGCAGCGGCAAGCCAGACTATGTGGCGGCGCTCGCGCTCGCGAAAGAGCGCATGGCGGCTCAGCCGAAGAAGCCGGAGGCTCTGGTGGCGGAGCCTGCGATCACGACCTTCCCCCCCGCCTGAGCGGAAGGGGAGGCGCCTACCGCCGCTCGCGGTCGCGCTGCCAGTAGAGGAAGAATGTCGTCACCAGCGCGGTCAGCACGATGGTGCCGATGATGTCGCTGCGCCGGATGAACGAGAGCCAGACGTCGATGCCGCCGAGCGTGCCGTTGCGGCCGACCAGGAAGGCGTTGACCATCATCACGAACAGCACGACGCCGGCCGTGAGCGCCGTGGCGATGACAATCTGCAGCGAGCGCTTGAGCGGACGCGGCATCGCTACCTTGTGTCTTCCAACGGCGAACTGAGTGCGGTCTGACATCGCGGACTCCCTGAGTTCGGTTTTCAACATGGCCTCGAATCCCGAAGCGAATCAAGATTGTGCCCAATTTAGCCGGCGAATGTGGCGACGCAACGCTCCGGCCGAGCATATCGCGCACTACTTGCGCAGCCGCACGCCGATGCGGACCTCGTCGACATCGTAGTCGGAGCCGGCCGCGTTCGAGTCGAAGGCGAGGTGCTGATAGCGTGCGAACAGGACGAGCTCGGGGCTCGCATAGTATTCCGCGCCCGCAGTGGTCGTAAGCGTGCTCTCGTTCAGGGTCACGCTGTCGTAGTCGTAGGCGGTGTAACTGATGCCGGCGCTGGCGATGAGGTAGCGGCGGAGCGCGTGGCGCACCTCGAGGCCGACCTGGTGAGTGATGACACCGCCCGAGCCCGTCGTGGTCGTGTCGTAAATGTCGGAGCTGGCAGTCAGCAGGAACGACGTGATCTCTGTCGGGCGCCAGGCAATGTTGGCGTCGAACAGCATCATCCGGATGCTGTCCAGCCGCCCGTCGTTCGGGCCCTGGACGCCGTAGCCAATGCTGATCGTGCCGCGCAACACCGCGCCCGTCGCGCCGAGGTCCAAGCCGACTCGCGTGCGCGTTCCATCTGAATCGCGGGGGACGCCGTCTGCCGCGGTCGCGCCCTTGTCGCGCTGGTTGAGCTCCTCCTCGGCGAAGGCCGAGAGCGTCGGCTTGAATTCCCAGGTGGCGCGCACCGCCTGCTTTGTCTCGAGCGTGTCGCGGTCGGAGTCGTTCGTGGCGCTGTCTGAATAGGTGGTGTCGGTCACCGAGCCGCGGAGCTGCACCGAGAGGCGGTTGAAGCGGTGATTGAGCGCGAGCTGCGCGTTGTCGGTGGTGACGTTCGCGCGGGGCCCGGCCGTGCTCGCGTCGATTGCCGAGCGGTCCTCCTGGGAGTAGCTGTGGGAGGCGATCGCCTGCAGGTTGGTCCGGTGGGTGAAGTCCAGGCGGCCGCGGCCCTCGACGCTCCAGGCGCGGTCGTCCTCGGACGGAAAGTCCTCGTAGAAGCTGAGCAGATTGGTGGCGTTTATCTCGAGTGCATGGCGCGACCAGTTGGAGACGAGCCGCGCCTTGGAGCTCACCTCGGCCGCGGCATCGGAGTTGGGCGAGGGGCTGTCGAGCACGTTGTTGGTCCAGAGCCCGCCGATCTCGGTCTCGGGAAAGAGGATGAAGCTGCCGATGCGGATGCCTGCGGGATCGTACGGCTCGAGACGGGAAAGACGCGCCGGCCGCCGGTCGGTGGTCGCGGCTTCGATGTCCTCGATCACGAACAGGAGCGGGTCGTAGCCCGCGGGCGGGTTCGCGAATACCTCCACGTCCTCGGGCGGGCGCGTGTCCTGGGTGGGATCCCCGCCGTCCGCGGGAGGCTGAGGCTCGGCGAGGTCGGCGATGCCGTCGTTCGCAGTCTGGGACTGGTCGTCGGCGGGCGTGGAGGGGTCGCCATCGCCCGCCTCGTCGGGTGGGCCGGGAGCGCTTACGCCATCCTCGCTGCCGTCGCGCTCCGGAGCGTTGAGGGTGTCGTCGGGGTTCGCATCGGCGTCCTCGGCGGCGGCATCGGAGAGGGTGCGGCGCAGCGGCGTCGGCGGGGTGTCGTAGGGGCCGAGCTCGCTCTCGGGCACAAGGCGAGGGCCGGTACCGGCCGCGTCGTCAGCGCGGGAGGCGCGCGCTTTGCGGGTGCCGGCATTGCCGCCGGACGAGGACTGGCCGCCGGCGCCGCCGTCGGGGCTGCTCGCGGTGACGGTCGCGAGGCTCGAAGCGCTCTGCGCAAAGGCCGAGCCCGCATGCAGGGCCACCTCCGCCAGCGTGGCGGCAGCGAAGCCAAAGAGCAACCAGCCGAGGCGGCGAGCCGCAGTCACGAGATGCGCCCTCATGAGGAATGAACCGCACGCGAACGCAGACTGACCTTTCCGCGACACTAGGGAGCCACGGTTAACGCGGGTTTAAGGTTTGGAAGTGGTCGCGGAGGGGATGCCGGTGGCACGGCTAACACCCGTCGCGCCGGCGCGAGCGGGCAGGAGGCCGGCAGCAGGGGCTCGGACGCGGCCGCGCTCTCTTACACCGGCTCGACGATGAGAACGGTGCCGTGAGCGCCGGTGATGCGCACCTGCGCCCCCTTTTCGGCGTCGGCGCCGGTGGCCGGCCACAGGGTGTCGCCGACGCGGACCTTGCCGCGTCCACTGCTGATCGCATCCTCGACCACCACGACGCGACCGAGGTACTGCGCCGAGCGTTGGTTGAGGTCGCGCTCGTCGCTCTCGACGCCCTGCGCGTTCGCGAACCGGCGGACATAGAACACGGTGGCAACCGAGATGATCGCGAAGAGCACCAGCTGCCAGGGGAGGGTCAGCGCGTCGCCGAAGCCAGCCGAGGCAACCGCGAAGGCCACAATGCCGACGAGGACGGCAGCCAAGCCGAACCAGAGGAAGTGAACGCCCGGCACGAGCGTCTCGAGCGCCATCAGAACGGCGCCGGCGATGAGCCACGACCAAGGCCCGAGACTGGCCGCAAGATCGATGAGGGCAGACATGGTGGAAGCCTCGTTGTTTCAGCCTGCGATCGCTTCGGGCCGAGAGCGTGCTCGCCGGCGCGATAGAACTAGACCTGCGGCACGCTTGTCGCGCGGCCGCCCTTGCCGGCCGGCGGCGCGCTGCCGCCGCCCTGCCCGCCGAAGGCCTCTCCGGTGATCTGCGCCAGACCGGCGATGGTGCCGATGACCGATGACGCCTCGAGCGGCATCATGATGACCTTCTGGTTCGGTGCCTTGGCGAGCGCCTCGAGCGCCTTCACGTAGTTGTTGGCGACGAAGTAGTTGATGGCCTGAACATTGCCGGAGGCGATGGCATCGGACACGAGCGTGGTCGCCTTGGCCTCGGCCTCCGCCGCGCGCTCGCGGGCCTCGGCGTCCTTGAAGGCTGCCTCGCGCCGGCCCTCTGCCTCGAGCACCACGGCCTGCTTCTCGCCCTCGGCCTTGAGGATGGCGGCCTGGCGCAGGCCCTCGCTTTCGAGGATCTGGGCGCGCTTCTCGCGCTCGGCCTTCATCTGGCGCGCCATGCTGTCGATCAGGTCGCGGGGAGGCGCGATGTCCTTGATCTCGATACGCGTCACCTTCACGCCCCAGGATTCGGTTGCGGCGTCGACGACATGAAGAAGCTGGGCATTGATCTTGTCGCGGTTGGAGAGCAGCTCGTCGAGGTCCATGGAGCCCATGACGGTGCGGATGTTGGTCATGGTGAGGTTGACGATGGCGTGCTCGAGGTTGTCGACCTCGTAGGCCGACTTGGCGGCGTTGAGCACCTGGAAGAAGGCGACACCATCGACGCGCACCATGGCGTTGTCGCGCGTGATGACGTCCTGGCTCGGGATGTCAATCACCTGCTCCTTGACGTTCACGTGGTGCCCGACGCGCTCGACGATCGGCACCAGGAAGTGCAGGCCCGGCATCAGCGTGCGCGTGAATCGGCCGAAGTTCTCGACCGTGTAGTTGAAGCCCTGCGGCACGACCTTGACCGTGGACCAAAGCACCGAGGCGGCCAGCACGATCAGCAGCAGCCCGAAAATTCCAAAGCCGCCCAGCGCTTCCATTCTTCCTCTCCGAGATCAAGCCTGCGAATTCGTATGTAGTGTGAAAGTAAGGGAGATTGAGGGCAGCGTCAGCGGCAAGAGGAATTGATCCTTACCGCTCTGTTTTTCCTTGCGGATGCATCAAATCCAGCCGGCAAGCTCGCGGCGCACGACGGCCTCGATGGCGTCCACGCCCTCGTCGCTGGCGTTGAGCGCAGGCAGATAGGCGAAGCGCTCGCCGCCGTTCGAGAGAAAGATGTGGCGGTTCTCGACGTCGAGCTCCTCGAGCGTCTCGAGGCAGTCGGCCGAGAAGCCGGGCGCGACGAGGGCGATCCGCCTGATGCCTTCCGTGGCCAGTCGCTCCACAGTTTTGTCGGTGTAGGGCTGCAGCCAGGGATCGCTGCCGAAACGCGACTGGAAGGTCGTTATCCAGCGCTCGGGCGCGATGCCCAGCGCCTCGCGCAGAAGACGCGAGGTTTTCTGGCAGTGGCAATGGTAAGGGTCGCCCTTGGCGAAATACTTCTCCGGCATGCCGTGGAAGGTGGCGACGATGCGCTCGGGTTCGAAGTCGAGGGCGGCGAGGCTTTTTCTCATCGAGGCGGCGAGCGCGGCGATATAGGCCGGGTCGTCGTAGTAGGCGGGGGCGACGCGCACGGCGGGCTGCCGGCGCATCTTGATGAGCGCGCGGAAGGCCTGGTCGCAGGCGGTCGCCGTGGTGGCCGCTGCATACTGCGGATAGAGCGGGAGCATCAGAATGCGGTCGCACCCTGCGGCAGCGAGCGCCTCGAGCCGGCTCTCGGTCGTGGGGTTGGCGTAACGCATCGCCCAGTCGACCACGACGTGGGGCGCCGAGGCGAGGCGGGCGGCGAGCATCTCCGCCTGAGCGCGGGTGATGGTCTTGAGCGGGCCCTCATCGCGCTCGGTGTTCCAGATCGAGGCGTAGTCCTTGCCCTTGCGCCCCGGGCGCACAGTCAGAATGATGAGGTTCAGGATCGGCCACCACTTCCAGCGCGGCTCCTCGATGACGCGCCGATCGGAGAGGAACTCCTTGAGGTAGCGGCGCATGGACCAGTAGTCGGTCGCGTCCGGCGTGCCGAGGTTGAGCAGCAACACGCCGACCCGGCCGTGCTCCACCTTGGGATGGCCCTTGGGCCAGTGCGCGCGGTCCGGCGTGAAAGCGCTGTCGGGCTTGGTCAGCATTCCGTGCGTGCCTCCTAGGCGAACAGGCGCTGCGGACGCCCCTCCGATGCTGACTTAGTTCGGCAAGGCGCGGCCCCAAATCAAGAGAAATGCGGCGATGAACGCCTTCAGATGCGAGCAATGGCCGGCTGGCGCGGACGCAACATCTGCGCCGGCTCCGCGTCTTTCTCCTTGGCGTCCTCCCGGCTCATGGCCACTGCGGCCCCCCACAGCGCGGTCATATGCTTGCCGTGCGCCTTGGCGCTTTCGGCGAAGAGCTTGAGCCCACGCGGCTTGGCCGCCGCCCGGAGGGCGTGCTGGCGGCTCGCGATCATCTGAGAGATGGCGCGCACCTGGTCGGACTTGAGGCGTGCGCCGCCCTCGCCGGTGAGCGCCACGCGCAGGACCGAGAGGTCGTGGTCGTCGCCCAGGAATTGCGAGAGCTCGCGGGCTGCGGCGATGCGTGCGTCGATCACCTCGGGCCAGAGGCGGGAGAGAAGCTGCATGTGCCGCCATTGAGCCTGCACGCCTTTGCGCCATTCGTGGAACGCCTCGTCGTCCCCTGTCGCATAGGCCGCGTCGAAGGCTTTGACCGCGCGCCGGTAGCTGTGCGTGAGCCCAAGCGCAAGAGCTTCGAACGTGTCGGGGGCAATGCGCAGCCGCTTCATGCGCCGCTGGGCGCGCTCGAGATCGGTAAGGGCGGTCGCAAGGGTTGTGGCAGCGTCAACTGGGCGGGGCGCATGACCCGTGGAGATGGCAGTCTTGAGCTCAGCGAGCGCCGGGCGCATCGTAGCGGTGGCCTCCGACTCGAGCCGAACGATGGTCTCGAGCAGCACGTGCACGTCGCGGGCAGGCGCGAGCGCCGCCGCGATGTCGCGGAAGCGCGCGTTCTCCTCCTTGAAGACCTCCTCGCCTAGACCGACGCGCCCAAGCCGCAAGAGCGCGCGGATACGCTTCAGGCACTTTCGGGTCTCGTGGATCTCGGTTGCCGGCTCGAGGCGCGCGGAAAGCTGGCGACGCGCGCGCTCTATCTGCTCGAGGCCGATGCGCCGGAATCCCTTCTGGATAGGCTCGTCGAGCCGAAAGCGAAACGCCATTTTTTATGCCGATGCCGCAACACGGGTTGTTCTTGGCGCAATGATAGCGGCCGTCAGGCCTATTGCCTACTGGGGTTCCTGCGGCAGGGTTTCGTCCAGCTGCTCACCGATCGGCCAGCCTCAAGATGGAAATGCAACCCACGCTCGGAAGATCAGGGCTTTCTCCAGGATTGGCCGGCAGTTTCTCGGCTTTAAGCTCGGTTAGGATGGCGTGGGTGGCGCACGCGGCGGACTTTTTTGACGCGGGTGCGGCGGCTCCTAGACCCAATCTCCCCCCCACAAGCGTCGCTTCGCCGCTGCCCGTCTTGGCCTGCCGCCAGGCATCGAGGCCGGCTTGGGCAGGGCATTGGGCTTTTTTGTCGCCACAGGCGTTAGGGAGCGCCACCGAGGCAAGCCAAAGGGCCCGGCCATGATCCAATATTCGGACGGCGGTGGCCGACGTCGACGGCTCTGTTGCCGTGGCAGCGTCATCGAGCTTGAGGCTCATTTCGCGGGCCGTCACGCGAAGCCCCTCGCGGGCCTTGACGGCGATGGCAGTCACCTGGGGTGCCTCATTCCCATTGCCGGCGCTTGCGGACAAGAGGTGAACCTGGCGCGAGACGACGAGACGCCACGCCTTTGGCGGGAAGAGCCGCCTCAGCGGCGCGCCGGCGGAGACCCCCTGGATCAGAACGGCATCGCTTTCCCACACATAGGCCAGCGGTCCTGCGTTTGGGTCTCGCCTTGACTTTTTGACCTCGCTTTTCCGCTCGGAGCCGAATGAGGTTCGCCAGGTGGGTTGCGCAGCGGGTTTCTCCGGCGGCGGCACGAGGTCGGGAGCCTCCGCGAGATCGAGGATGGCGACAGTAAGGCCGTCATCGGGAGATTCGGTGTCCTCGGCCTGGGCCGCGGGGGGAAGCAGGATTGCGAAAAACGCGGCCAACACTGGAAGGCCGACGCGGCAGCCCTGAACCGGGCCCGTGCGTTCGCGAGCGTGCTTCACAGCGGCACCTTCGGCATGCGGCGCGGGGGCGCCTGGGAGACGCTACTTTTGGTCCGATTCTCCGGCTATCCTCCGACGAGTCCCCCGAAAGGTGCAAGGCATCCCAGGCATGACTTATGTCATTCTCGACCGTGAGCCGGCGCTCAGCCGATGGGCGACCCGCATTGCGCTCTTCTCGTTCGGCGTGATCATCGCGGCGCTGTTCCTGCACCGTCTGTTCGGCATGCCGACGCCTGTCGCCTTCAACCTCTTCGTGTGCGCGCTGCTTGGGGCCGGCCTCTCGATCCTGTGCGCCGTCGTCGCCTCCGTTCAGATCTGGAACGGTGGCCGGCCAGGAACGGCCCGGGTGCTGTTTGCGGTCTGCGCGAGCCTCGCGATCCTGGCGGCGCCGGCGCTCATGATGATGGCGGTGCGGGAGTACCCCATGCTCTACGACATCACGACCGATGCGGCAGACCCACCCCAGTTCACGGCCGTCGCGCAGCTCAGGACCCCTGGAAGCAATCCGGTCACCTACGATGGGGCGGGCGCGGAGGAGCAGAGGCGCGCGTATCCCGATATCAAGCCGATCGTCATCCAGCGCCCCAGCGACGAGGCCTATGCGCTCGTGCTCGACGCCGTGAAGCGCCTCAAGATGCAGATCGAGCGCGACGAGGCGCCAGACACCGACTCCGGTGGGGAGGGCTCGATCGAGGCCGTCGACCGCACATTATTCATGGGCTTTTACGACGATTTCGCCATCCGCGTGCGGGGCGAGGGCGAGGAACGTTCGCGCGTCGACATCCGCTCGGCCTCGCGCTTCGGCATGAGCGACCTCGGCCACAACGCCGAGCGAATCCGAGAGCTGATGGCTGAGATCCACATGCGCGTGGAATCCTCCACCCCGGCAGCGAGTGACGACGGGTCCGACGACCGCGGCAAGCAGAAGAAGCTCAAGCGGGCGAAAGACGCTGATCCCAAGTCGGTGCGCCGTCGCAAGTTACGAGACCGCGAGCAATGAGGTGCTCGACGTGTGCCTGCACGGAGAGCGCCGCCGCGGGTGTCAGCTTGGCGTCGATGGTCGGATAGACCACGGGCACGATGGTGGCGATGGTGGTGCCCAGCCCGCCGCGAATGATGTCGAGGATCGAATCCTCGCGCCAGCGCCGGTGCAGCAGGTAAGCCTTGACCGAGCGGTGCGCGTCGTCGAGCCGCCCGCCGTGACCCGGCAGGTAGACGGTCTCCGGCCGCGCCATCAGCCGCTCGAGGGCGCTGACGTATTCGGCCATCGAGCCCTCGGGCGGGGCCACCAGCGTGGTGTTCCATGCCATCACGTGGTCGCCGGAGAAGAGCACGTTGCGGCCTTCGAGCGCGAGGCAGAGATGGTCGGGCGCATGGCCGGGTGTGTGTACGGCCTCAAAGCTCCATTCTCTCTCGCGGATGATGTCGCCGTCGCCGATGCTCTGATCGGGGATGAACACGTAGTCGATGAACTCGGCGCCTTGCGGGTTGACGCTCGGGCCCTCGGCTCGGAAGCTCTCGCGGCCGAAGCCCAGGATGGGTGCGCCGGTCGCCGCCTGCAGCGCCGCAGCGCCGTCCACGTGATCGCGATGGGCATGCGTGATCAGGATCTGGCGGATAGGACGGCCGGCGGCCGCGGAAAGGATGGCGTCTAGATGCGCCGCGTCGCTCGGGCCGGGATCGATGACGGCGAGCTCCGTCATGCCCACGAGATAGGTGTTGGTGCCCTTGAACGTCAGCGGGCTCGGATTGTTGGCCACTACGCGCACGATGCCCGGGCTTACCGGTGAGGGCTCGCCGTAGGTGAAGTGCATCGTCGTCTTGAACTTCAAGTCGGGGCTCATGAGCGTCCGGGCAGAGCTTCTCTTGCGCCGGAAGCCTATAGGATCGGGCCCGGCCGGCAAAGGCGGCGCCAGGTCGCTCGTTAACTCTCTACAGACGCGAACGTTTCGCCCCCTTCGGTGCGCTCGTGCGCGAACGGGAAGCCAGCGGTCGGGCACGGCCTCCGGCCGCCCCACGCCGCGCACAGATCCTCTCGTGGGAGCGGCACGCTCCTCGCCTAGCCTAAAGCAAGGTCGGCCGCTCCTCGGTAGAGGATCTCAGTAGGCGCCCGCAAACCGGCGCCCGCGCTTGGCGGCGACCCGGGCAAGGTGCGTCATGCAGGCGATGGCCACGCCGGTTGCCAGCACCCAGACCTGGGAGTAGTCCGGCATCCCGCGGTCGGCGTTGATGGCCGGGGCCGCGGATATGGCGACGACGGCACAAACGGCATAAGCCACGAGGGTCTCGCGGGGCGTCCGCAGGCGGGCCCCTGCCATGATCAGACACAAATTTACTGCAATGTAAGCGCTAACCGCAGCCAGCGCAGTGGTTCCGAAAGCTCCTTCAAACATCCTCCTACCCCCATCAACGCGCACAGACGAGTATTGTTAATAAGATCTTAATTTGACGATTGTGTAATTGCCAGATGCCGAAGCGCCACAAATCGAAAATAATCAGTGCGCCGCGCAGTGTGCGCGCACGTTTGGCGTCGAGGCAATTGATTGCAGGACGAATTTCCGGGATTTGGCTGGGGCGGGAGGGTTCGAACCTCCGCATGGCGGAATCAAAATCCGCTGCCTTACCACTTGGCTACGCCCCATCAGCGCGGGCTATCGCCCCGCACCGAGCCCGGCGCGCGCCGGCCGCCGCACCATAGTGAGAGCGAGCCCGCCGGGCAATCCTGACGCCTGAAATTCTCCCGCGCGATCAGCTTGCCCCCTGCCGACCCTGCCGCTATAAAGCCGCCTCGCGCCCGGGGCTCCTCCGCGGAGAAGCTGGGCGGCCATCCATGCCATGTCTTGGATCAACGGTCGGGCGGAGCGTAGCGCAGCCTGGTAGCGCACTTGCTTCGGGAGCAAGGGGTCGGGAGTTCGAATCTCCCCGCTCCGACCATTGTTCTTTCAAGGCCTTGGCCGCCCTTGGGCTGAGGTGGACCGTCCGCCGAGGGCTGCATAGAAATCACTGATTGTCGAAACTCTCTGACCTGCGCGCCCGTAAAGTCTGCTAGCGGCGGGCGGATAGAGGTAGGTCATGGACAAGCGGGCTTGGCGAGCGGGTCTGGCCGTGGTGGCAATCGTCGCCCTCAGTCCATTCGCCCAAGCTGGCCAAGAATGGCGAAGCTGGGAGTCGTCGATCTTTCGCGACGCCCAAGCGCAGCAGCGTCTCGTCATCCTCGATCTCAATGCCGTGTGGTGCCACTGGTGCCACGTCATGGACGAAAAGACCTACGGCGACAGCAAGATCCGCCAACTCCTGTCCGACAGGTTTATCGCCGCGCGAGCCGATCAGGATGCAAATCCGGATCTGTCAAACCGCTATGGCAATTGGGGTTGGCCAGCGACCATCATATTTGCACCTGATGGGACCGAGCTGGCGAAGCTGCAGGGCTACATCCCGCCCGAGCGCATGGCCTCCCTGCTCGAGGCCTTCATTGCCGATCCGACACCGGGCCCCTCGGCACGAGCCACCTTGGCGATCAAGCCGGCCGAACGGTCTCTGCTGACAGCGACGCAGCGAGAAGATCTGACGGTGCGCAGCGCGGAGGCCTTCGATGAAGCCAACGGCGGCTGGAGCGGCGTGCACAAGTTCATTGATCCCGACGCAATGGATCTTTTGCTGATGCAGGCGGAGGCGGGCGACAAATCCGCATCCCTCCTCGCGCGCAAGACGTTTGATCAGGCGCTCAACCTCGTCGATCACGTGGACGGCGGAATCTACCAGTACTCCGACAAGGAAGATTGGAGATCGCCTCACTACGAGAAGATCATGTTCTATCAGGCAAGCGCCTTGCGGCTGTATTCTGCGGCTTATGCGATGTGGCGCACGCCGGCATACAAGCAGGCTGCCGACGGCATCTATCACTACCTGACGACCACTCTGCGAACTTCCTCCGGGGCATTTGCCACAAGCCAGGATGCAGACGTGGATCGCAACCTGCCGGGAAAAGACTACTACGCTCTCGACGCGGTCGGACGGCGGTCTCTAGGTCGCGCGCCCCGCGTCGACGCCAATGTCTACGCGCGGGAGAACGGGTGGGCCATTCAGGGGCTCGTTGCCTATTACAGCGCGAGCGGCGAGCGCGCCGCGCTCGACTCGGCTCTCGCTTCGGCAAAGGTGATTATGCAGGCTCGCGGGATAGACGGCGGCGGCTTCAGGCACGGTGAAGCGGATCGTGGCGGACCTTTCTTGTCTGACACGTTGGCAATGGGCCAGGCCGCGCTTGATCTCTATGCGGCTACGGGTGATCGCGAGTGGATGCAGGTTGCGAGCCAGGCCGGTGCATTCATTCGGGCAAATTTCGAGGACAAGGATGCTGGCGTCGCAACGACCAAGACGTCAGAAGCAACGGTCGGCACATTTCGTCAATCGGCTAAACCCCTTGACGAACAGATCGCGACGGCGCGTTTCGCAAATCGTCTTGCGCGCTACACGGGAGATCATTCGGCACGCGCGCTCGGGGAGCACGTGATGCGCTATCTAGCAGCGCCGGAGCTATTGGGACGAGGCGTGCCGCTGCCTGGTGTTCTGCTCGCGGATCGGGAGCTTGCCAATGAACCGACGCACATTACCATTGTCGGAGCGAAAGACGAGGCCACGGCGCGAGAGCTTCATGCTGTCGCACTCGCCTATCCCGCTGGCTACAAGCGCGTCGATTGGTGGGACCGGCGCGAAGGCGCCATGGTCAATCCGGACGTCACTTATCCCGAGCTTGACACGTCAGCCGGTTTTGCCTGTACGAAAAACATTTGCTCGCTGCCGGCCTTCTCCGCGGCCGAGCTTGCGGAACGCATCGCAAAGATAAGCGAGATCCGGTCTCAATAACTAAGGCCGCCGTCTAATTCTCGGTGTCGGAGCCTCGCACTCCCGAGAAGCCCTCGCAGTCAATGCCGGCCTAGACAGAACGCCTCATCTCAGCGCCTCGCCTAGGCCGATGCGGTCGATGATCGCGCGCTTTGTCGCTTCGGTGAGGTTGCGCCGAATGTGCGACGTGTCGCGGTAGATGAACTCGCCGTTGATGGTCGCCGGGCATGTCTCAGCCCCACAAAGCCGTCGCGAGGCCGACGTGAAGCCAGCCGACTTGGCCGCGGCCTCCTGCTCGAGGATGGCATCCGTCGGCCCGACATGCGCCATGACCTCTGCTGCGCTGATGCCATCGAAGCGGCAGGGAGCAGTCCACAGACCCGACAAGTTGCGCTGACCGCATTTCACCACCCGCTCCGTGTTGTTCGGAAACTGCCCGATCAGAACGACACGATGCTTCCTCGGGTCGATGGCCTCGAGCGTTGCGACCAGCCCTTGCCTGAAAAGCGCCTGACGGCTTTCGGCCGTCTGGCGGCGCTTGGTGCCGTCGTCGATCTGCTTGGCGAGTCCGCCCCACTGCGCGGCGAGAATGACCATCAGGTCCTCCTCGGCGGCGATCCATTTCAGCGCCGCTGCGCGGGTCTTGCGACACCGCTCCATATATTTGGGCACGTCGGAGCGCGTGCGAAAAACGATCGCGCCGTCGATGATGGCCGGACAATTGCGATACAGGACGACGCCGATGCCGAGGTCGCGTGCGACTAGGTCAATCAGCGGCGCGTAGTGCTCGGCATGGCTGTCGCCCCACAAGATGGCGTGGCGTTGGGCGCGATCCCATGACGCGCCGAGGAGGCAGAGCTTGGTCTCTCCAGCGAGAGCATCGAGCTGGCGTGTCTCAGGGCAAGGCCAGGCCCACATGGTATCGAGACCCGCCACCGCGCGAGCAGGCGCCGGAAGGCGGACCATGGCCCCATCCGAGCGGACGATGGCTAATGCCAAGGCGACAAGGGCAAGCCCCGTCGCTGCAAACCCAACGTAATGCGCCCTGAGGCTCGCCGTCGAGGCCCGCGCCGGGCGCTCGACATAGCGGTAGGACAGGACCGCCAGCACACTTGCGAGCAGCACAAGCACGGCAGCCGCCGCGGGTGTCGGCCGGCTGCCTGCGTAGTGCTCGGCGAACACCAGGACGGGCCAGTGCCAGAGGTAGAGGGAGTAGGAGATCTTGCCGATGAGGACGAACGGTGGGAGCGCGAGGAGGCGATTGATGAGGCCGGGTGCGTTCTCGCCGCCGAGAATGATCAGGGCCGCTCCAAGCGTCGGCATAAGCCCGGCCAGGCCGGGAAAGGGCTGGTCGGCTCGAAACGCGAGGCAGGCGTAGGCAATCAGCCCGGCGCCCGCGATCGATGCAGCATCGGCGATGCGCGGCTTGAGAACGCCGGTGGGAACGAGACCCAGCGCGACGAGGCATCCGATCGCAAGCTCGTAGGCGCGCGAGGTCGCTAGGTAAAAAGCGCTTTTGGGGTCGTGGACCGTGAGCCACACGCTATAGGCGAAGGCGCCGCCGGCGAGCACGAGCACGGGAAGCGCGATCGGCACGCGCAGGCGGCGAGCAACCCAGAATAGGCCCATCAGCAGGAGAGGCCACACCAGGTAGTATTGCTCCTCGACGCCGAGCGACCACGTGTGGAGCAGGGGCATCTCCTGGGCCGCGGCATCGAAATAGCCGGTGTGATCCAGGAAGAAGACGTTGGAGAGGGAGAGGACTGCGTAGATGGCGCTCCACGCCATCGCCTCGTAGTCGCCCGGCATCAGCAGCACCCAGCCCGCTGCAAGGCTTGCCGCCAGCACCATAAAGAGCGCCGGGATGATACGCTTGATGCGCCGCTCGTAGAACGCAAGCAGCGAGAAGCGACCGCCCGCGATCTCCTGCGCTAGGATCTTGGTGATGAGGTACCCCGAGATGACGAAGAAGACGTCGACCCCGACGAAGCCCCCGGGCAGCGCCGCGCCCCAAGCGTGAAAGACGACGACCGAGGAGACGGCGATAGCGCGCAGCCCGTCGATATCGGCGCGGTAGCGTAGGGAGGACATTCGCGGCGGCTCGCTGGGTCAGAGACGTGAACGACTAGCGAGCCGGAGCGATTGGGGTCAAGCGCGCTCGATGCTCAGCGCCGGTCTTTTCCCAGTTTGCGACGCGGCGCCGCCACGGCGTCACCCGTCAGAGAGTGGCATATCGATTTACATCGATGTATCAGCTCTTTCGGAAAACGAGTTCATTATGTTCAGTCTTGACGCAACCCTAATGCTCACCTCAATATCAAGGCGAGATCGACAAGGGACCGCCGCGCCTCTGGAAGGGGCGAGAGACGGAGCGGCAAGGGAGCGATGATCTCGAACTTCGGGACGACGACACTGGCGTAATGCAAGGGGGCGCGCACTGGGTATCGACGCGAGACGAGGCGTCGGGTCGGGTGCTTGCGGTGATAGTGATAAAGTTGGCGTCGAACGTACCGGCACGCTGCGATCAACGCCGTAAGACGGTGTGGCAGTGCTGAAGCCGTCCAAGCCGGGTGAAGGCGTTCTGCCACTCAGCCCCGATGGCACCACTGCCGAAGCGGAGGCGCCGCTGGGACAGCGGGTTTCTCTGCATCACACCGTTGCCGTCGTTTTTCTCCTGGATTGCCTCATCATCGTGCTCGGCGGGTTTGCACCCGTGGTGTTCGAGCGATTGTTCGACGCGACGCGGTCGCTCGACTTCAGTGCGGAGGCCCTCTTCATCGCGGCCCTCTTCTTCCAAGTCTCGCAGAGGATGGTGGACGGCTACAAGCTGAGCCGCATCGTGGATCTTGGAAAATCGACGCGTCGGGCCGTTTTTTCCCTTTTCGTCGCGTTCTCCATTCTGATCATGGTCGCCGCGGCGGCCAAGGTGACGCACGACTATTCGCGCGTCTGGTTCTTTTCCTGGATGACGATCTGTCTTCTGCTCGTGCCATTGCAGCGGTGGGTCGTGATCGGCCGGCTGCGCCGCAGCTTTGCAACCGGTGCCTACGTCCACCGAGCCCTGTCCGTCGGCGTGCGGGCAGAGCCGCTCGACCAAAGCGCGATTGCGCGCCTCTCGCACGGCCAGACTCGGATCCTCAAGCGAACTCGGATCGGGGTGGCCGGGGAGCTTCTGGGCGTGGGCGGAGAGGTGCGTCAGGGCGAACTGGACGAGGTTTACGTGACGGTGGCATGGCCAGAGGCGCAGCGCGTTTTCGACGCGCTTTCGAAGCTCCAGCATCTGCCGGCCAACATCTACGTGCACGTGACGATGGAAGATGGGGAGGCGCCGTTACTCGGCGCTGCCGTCCACGACGGCGGACTGCAAGTGAAAGTGGTGGGGCGTGCGATCGAAGGGTGGGATTCCTGGCAGAAGCGGCTCGCCGATCTCGTCATCGCCTATGGTGCGCTGCTCATCCTTTCGCCGGTTCTGCTGCTGGTGGCGCTCGCGATCCGGCTCGAGAGCCCTGGCCCGGTCCTTTTCCGGCAGCTGCGGCAGGGCTTCAACGGGCGCACATTCGAGCTTCTGAAGTTTCGCTCCATGTACAGCGACAGGCTCGACGCCCATGCGGCGCGCCAAACCAGCCGGGGCGACGATCGCGTCACCCGTGTCGGCCGGTTCATCCGCCGCACGAGCCTCGACGAGCTGCCGCAGCTCGTGAATGTCATCTGCGGCGACATGTCGATCGTAGGTCCGCGGCCCCACGCGCTGATGACAACGGCCGAGGGGCATGGGCTCGACAACGCCGTGCGGGAGTACGCGCTCCGCCATCGGGTGAAGCCCGGGATGACGGGATGGGCGCAGGTCAACGGGCTGCGCGGCGAACTCGATTCGATCGAAAAGCTGCGCAGGCGCGTCGAGCACGACATCGCATACATCGATGGCTGGTCCATGGAGATGGACCTCAAGATCATTCTGAGGACGCTCTGGATCGTTGTCGCCGACCGGACGGCCTACTAGCTGACGAGGCTAGGCGCCCGCAAAGATCCGCAAAAGACGGTCGGGCACGGGCTCCGCCGCGATGGCGCCGAAGGCGGCCGCCAGCTTCTCACGGGTCTCGCGATAGATCGCGAAGCGGCGGCGCACATCCTCGTTATTGGCGATAGCCTCTGCCGTCGGAGACGCGATGCGAGGATCGAGCTCGCCATCGGCGAACGCCATGAGCAACTCGTCGGTTACGGCTATGATCATCTGAACTCCAACCCGTCCCACACTCGGAGGGTGCTGCATCATCCGTAGGCGCGGATGAATGGGAGTTGAACACCTGCCGCGCCAATCCATTGGGGGCGCAACGCGCTACGGTACTCCGTTCCGTCGTGGCAAAAATCCACCCCGCACCACATGACCGCGCCGAGTGCCATTTCCGCAACATGTTGGTAACGTGCGACAAGCCAATTCGGTTCCGATCGAACGCAAAGCTATTTGAATTGATCAGCGTCCGCCCGAGCAGCGTGCTATGGTGGCCCCGCAACAAAGTGCGGGGTTGGGTGCCATGGCGAAGAAGCTCAGAAAATCCGAGAAGCTTGATCTCATTCTTGAGGAGATCGCGAAGCTTAAGGGCGTAATCGGCAAGCTTGTCGCTGAAAGGACGGCGCAACCCAAGAAGGCTGCCCGCAAGCCGGCGCGGACCGTCGCCAAAAAGCGCCCTGTGAAAGCCAAAGCCGGTCCGGCACCCAAGCGTCCCGTGCTGGTGGCGCCGAGCGCGCCCGCACCCGCGGTGGGCCGGCCCGGCACCTAAGCCGGCTACCTCAATCGGTATTCCTGCCCTCTTCTCTTCATGCGCGCGTCGAGCCTCACGCTGCTAGGGCCCGCGCATTCTGTTCCGCACCTGGGATCACGCGCCAGGTCATGAAGGGGCGGATCTCGGTCAGCTGGCCGTCGGCGAGCCGCGCGAGCGGCCAGCTGCACGGCTCGCTGGAAATGATCTCCGCCGCGATCCAGCGGTCGACGATCTCCTCCTCGGCCGACCCCACATGGCGGACAATGCGATAGAGGATCTCGATCCGGCAGCGCGCGACAAGCGCATCGTGGGACGGGGACATCGTGTCGCTCCCGAGCAAGTTTCAGTTTCGCCCGGACGGTAACGACGGCACGTCTCAGTTTTTTGGCGCTCGCTGCAATCGTGAATGGGGCCCCCTTTCTGTACGCCGGCCGTAGTGCTAGGTTCCGGCCGGGGCTGAGTTCAGTGGGGAGTAACACCAATGCAACCGGGAAACGCCGAAGCTCTGTCTGAGGCACCGTCCGTGGTAGAGGCCGTGGCCGTGGCGCGCTCGATCGTCGACACCAGCGACATGGAGCGGGTGGAGATGCTGCATCGCCTGCGTCAGTCGCTCAGACTGTCGCGCACCGTGCGGGGGTTGAACAGCCTCCTCGATCGGCCGGATTACCGGCCCCTGGGCCGCCAGGCCCTGAAGTGCATGGGGCTTGATTTCGGCGGCTGATTCCGCGCACCGAGCAACCGTCATCGGCCCGTCATGGAAGTCGCCCACAAGACCCGTTAACTGAGACGGGAGATGCGGATGGCGACCTATTACGCGCGAATGCTCGATGCGGCGACGAACGGGGAAGGGGCCTACACCTTCGACGGCCCCGACGACCTCATGCGCAAAACCGCCGATGAGATCGTGTCGGTGTTCTTCAACCATGTCGAGCGCGAAGTCCTCAAGACCCACGCCGACTGGGAGGTGAACGGCGTCATGAAGAACAAGGAGCGGAAGATCGTCACCGCGATCGGCTCCCTCATTCCGGAGAAGGACGACCAGCCGCTGCCGTTCCTGCTCCTGATCAGCGATCGCAACACCGTTCCGGATTGAGCGGCCATGACAGAGAAGAAAGACGCCGCCGACAGCAGCTCCGAGCGCATCAAGGCCGAGATCCTCGACAGCCTCGACGAGGAGCTCGAGATGGAGCTCGACGACGATCGGCTCCAGGAGCTCATCGGTGATCCGAACGCCGGTCAGTTCGCTAACGGGATGGACCGCGGCCTCTACTTCAAGGAGCTGTTCCGTCTGCAGGGCGAGCTGGTCAAGCTGCAGGAGTGGGTCGTCAACCAGAAGCTTAAGATCGTCGTCATCTTCGAGGGCCGCGATGCGGCCGGCAAGGGCGGCGTCATCAAGCGCATTACGCAGCGTCTCAATCCGCGCGTCTGCCGGGTCGCTGCGCTGCCGGCGCCAAGCGAGCGCGAGCGCACGCAGTGGTATTTCCAGCGCTATGTCTCGCACCTGCCTGCCGGCGGCGAGATCGTGCTGTTCGACCGCAGCTGGTACAATCGCGCGGGCGTCGAGCGCGTGATGGGCTTCTGCTCGGATTCGGACGTGGAGGAGTTCTTCCGCTCGGTGCCCGAGTTCGAGAAGATGCTCGTGCGCTCCGGGATCATCCTCATCAAGTACTGGTTCTCGATCACCGACGAGGAGCAGCACTTGCGCTTCCAGATGCGCATCCAGGATCCCTTGAAGCAGTGGAAGCTCTCGCCGATGGACCTCGAGTCGCGCCGGCGCTGGGAGATCTACACCAAGGCCAAGGAATCGATGCTCGAGCGCACGCACATTCCTGAAGCACCTTGGTGGATCGTCGAAGCCGTCGATAAGAAGAAGGCGCGCCTCAACTGCATCCATCACCTCCTGGCGCAGGTGCCCTACAAGGAGGTCGTGCGCGAGCCCGTGTCGCTGCCGTCACGCGTGCACAATCCGGACTACATCCGTGGTCCGGTGCCGGACGAGCTCTACGTTCCCGAAGTCTATTGATCGGGACCGCGAGCGCTTCGGGCCGCACGACACTCGCGCGCCGATCACTCTGTGATAATGGACAGAAATTGGTCTGCGCGACGAAATGGCACTGATCCCTCTCAATTGTGACATTGACGGGGGAGGGCCTTCTTGAGGATGATCAATTTGTCCAGACGGTGCCCTTCGGCACACGTGGCACCTTCTCCTCCCTAGACTTGCAAAGGAGCGCTCATCGCGCTCCTTATTTTTTTGCGAGTAGCCAGTTGGGAGCGAGAGGGGCGCAATTTACGAACGATTAACTTTAGTGACGTCTATATGACATCACGACAGTTTATGTCACGGCACGGTGCTCATGAGTGCGAAGATTTCATTGCAACGCAGCAGCTCCCGCCTCGCTTCCAAGACCTCGCAAAGCAGTCCGCCTATCATTCGACCGCGCCGCTCGCATGAGCCGATCGAGGTGCCTTTGGGCCTTCTGCGGCCCACGCAAGGCGCCGTCGGCATGCGCGCCGTTGCGGCCAAGCGCGAGAAGGTCGAGGAGCGGGCCCGCAAGCCGAAGAAGATCGAGCGCTTCCTGGTCGAGCGGCCGATCCCGGCAGTGCGCGGGCCGGATGAGGCCTTTTACATTGTCGACCATCATCATCTCAGCCTGGCGCTCTGGCAGAGCCGCGTCTCGACCGCGTTCGTCACCATTATCGACGATTATTCAAGGCTCCCGCGCTCGCGCTTCTGGGAGGAGATGGAGGAGGAGGGGCTCCTCTACCCCTTCGACGAGAAGGGACGGCGCATCCATCCCACGCACCTTCCGCGCGCGATCGTGGCGCTCAGGGCCGATCCCTTCCGAGATCTCGCCTGGTCGGTGCGCGAGAATGGTGGTTTCCGCAAGACGCGGGTTCCGTTCGCGGAGTTCCGCTGGGCCGAGTTCTTCCGCCATGAGATCCCGCAGCGGCTTGTCACAAACGATTACGACAAGGCCGTCTCCCGCGCCCATAAGCTCGCCCGCTCAGACGCGGCGCGCGGCCTGCCGGGCGCCGTCCGACGGTAAGAGAGTCACCGTCCGTCATCAAACTGTCATCGACGCGTCATCCGCGGGTCGATGCGTTCGGTTCGTCGACCGGCCTTTCGAGTAGCCGCCCCGGCCGTGCGCCACGAAGCAGGTCTGGGACCGCCAGGTGCGCTTGCGCTCTTCTGCGCGCGCGAGCGGTTGCCGATCGCGGATCACAGACGGCGCTAGCCGCGGCCGCGATACGGGGGCACACCCTGATCGGGAAGCCAGAGGCCCTGCGGCACATGCCCCGTCTGCCAGAATACATCGATCGGCATGCCGCCGCGCGGATACCAGTAGCCGCCGATGCGCAAGTAGTGCGGATCGAGCAGTGCCACCAGCCGCTTGCCGATGGCAACGGTGCAATCCTCATGGAAGGCGCCGTGATTGCGGAACGAGCCGAGGTAGAGCTTGAGCGACTTACTCTCGACGAGCCAGCCGTTCGGGACGTAGTCGATGACGATGTGGGCGAAGTCGGGCTGGCCCGTCACCGGGCAGAGCGAGGTAAACTCGGGGGCGGTGAAGCGGGCAACATAGATGGCGTCGGGGTGCGGGTTTTGCACGCGCTCGAGGACCGCCTTCTCAGGGCTCTCGGGAATGGCAGCGGACGCGCCAAGGAGCGTCACGCCTGGTGGTGCTTCGCGACCCATGCTGTCGTCTCCTACTCGGCGGCCGCCCGCAGCCTACGCTCGGGGCCGCGATAGATGCATCCCTCGTGGCAGCTGTCACGGGCGATGTGGATCTCGGCCAGTCCGGGCACGCGGTTCTGGAGCCGGTTCCACAGCCACATGGAGATGCGCTCGAGCGTCGGAGCTTCGAGCCCCTCGACCTCGTTCAGCATGCGGTGGTCGAGCGCGTCGTGGGCCTCAGCGATAGCCGCAGCGAGGTCGTCGAAATGAAACACGAGGCCGGTCTTCGGATCCGGCTCGCCGTCGATGACGACGCGCGCGCGGAACGAATGGCCGTGCACCCGCGCGTTGGGGTGGCCGGGCGGAGCGGACGGCAGGAAATGGGCCGCCTCGAAGAGGAATTCTTTGTAGATGCGCATGGCGCTCACATAGGGGATTTCGGGGGCGGACGCCAGGGCCGGGGGCGGCAGGCGGGAGCTGCCGGCTGCCAGTCGCGGTCGCTGTTAACCGGCCCGCGGGCGGCTGCCGCCTCAAGGGATGCCGATCAGCTTGTGCGTCTGCAGGGAGAGCCGCCAAGCCGGGTGCGCCTGGCAATAGGCGATGGCGGCGGCGGTGTTGGCGGCGAGGGAGGGGCCGTCCATGGGGCTCAGGTAGCGGCGCGGAAAGTCGAGGCCGGCAAGATCCTCGGGCGCGAGGCCCTCCTGCGGATAGACGAGCTTAAGCTCGTCGCCTGCCGCCTGGCGGATCTCGTTGCCGGCCTTGGGGCTCACGCAGATCCAGTCGATCCCCGTAGGGAGCGCGATGGTCCCATTGGTCTCGATGGCGACGGTGAACCCTTCGACATGCAACGCATCGAGGAGCGGGCCATCGACCTGGAGCGCCGGCTCGCCGCCGGTCAGCACGACGAAGCGGCCGTCCGGCCCGCCGGCCCAGGCGTTCTGGATGGCCGAAGCCAGCGCCGCCGCGTCGCGGAACTTTCCGCCGCCTGTCCCGTCAGTTCCCACAAAGTCCGTATCGCAGAAGCGGCACTCGGCAGTCGCGCGGTCGCCCTCGCGCCCCGACCACAGATTGCAGCCGGCGAAACGGCAGAATACCGCCGCGCGGCCGGCATTCGCGCCTTCGCCCTGCAGCGTGTAGAAGATCTCTTTGACGGAATACATGGGTGATCCGTAGGGCGTCGCCTTGCGTTGTCAAGCGGCCCGCCACTGCCCGCAGAAGGAAGAGGACCGAGCATGCAATGTCCAGTTTGTGGAGCGGAAGCTGAGGATCTGGCGCCGGGCGATTTCCTGGGTCTTTACGTCCGTTGCAAGAGATGCGGCGAGTATCAGGTCGAGGATAGCGTGCTGAACGCCCTCTTGAGGCTCGACTACGACCGGCGTACCGCGGCGCTCGGAAAGGCAAAAAACTCTGCTGCTGGCGACGGCCGGCCGGCCATCACCGCCGCCTGCCTCTGATCACCTCGCCGACGGGGAAGCCGATGACCGCACAACGATCCTACCGCTACTACGACCTCGTGATGGCGGCCTTCGTCACCGTGCTCGTGTGCTCGAACCTGATCGGGCCCGCCAAGATTGCGCAAGTGGAGATCCCCGGCATCGGACCCTACGTGTTCGGCGCCGGCGTGCTGTTCTTCCCGATCTCCTACATCTTCGGCGACGTGCTGACGGAGGTCTACGGCTACGCCAGGGCTCGAAAGGTGATCTGGACCGGCTTTGCCGCGCTTGCCTTCGCGTCCGTTATGGCGACCGTGGTGGTGGCGCTGCCGCCGGCACCGTTCTGGCAGCACCAGGCCGCCTACGAGATCGCCTTCGGCAACGCCTGGCGCGTGGTCGCGGCGTCGATGGTCGCTTATTTCTGCGGCGAGTTCGTCAACTCGCTCGTGCTCGCCAAGATGAAGGTCGCGCAGGAGGGGCGTCATCTCTGGATGCGCACCATCGGCTCGACGATCGTGGGCGAGGCGGTGGACAGCTCGCTGTTCTATCCGCTCGCGTTCTACGGCACCGGGATCATTCCGAACGAGGCGCTGCCCCAGGTGATGCTGGCACAATTCGCGACGAAGACTTTGGTCGAGGTCGTGTTCACGCCTGTGACCTACATGGTCGTGGGCTTCTTGAAGCGCGCCGAGCACGAGGACTATTACGACCGCGGCACGGATTTCAATCCGTTCAAGCTCGAGACATAGGGCAGGGGGGCAGCGAGGCAGGAGGCAGGAAGGGGCAGCGCGGCACGCCAAAGCTCGTCGCACCGCCCCCTGCCTCACGGCCTCTCCTCAGTGTCCTGTGATCTCGGGGCGGCTACTCTCGAACAGGAACCAGTGGCGCCGCTCCGTCTCGTCGATCCAGACCTCGACCAGGCTAGCGGTGGCGACGTCGTTGTGCTCGTCGGCGACGTCGTGAACCGAGCGCAAGCGCTGGATCAGGTCCTTGTTGTCGTCGCGCAGCTCCGCGAGCATATCGAGCGCGTCGACATAGTCGGCGTCGTTGTCCTTGACGCGTTGGAGGCGCGCGATGTGGCCGATCGAGCGCAGCGTGGTGCCGCCGATCTTGCGCACGCGCTCGGCGATGTCGTCGGTCATGGCGAAGATCTGGCCGGCCTGCTCGTCGAGCATCAGGTGGTAGTCGCGGAAGTGGGGGCCGGCGACGTGCCAATGGAAATTCTTGGTCTTGAGATAGAGCGCGAACACGTCGGCAAGCAGCTCGTTCAAGGCGCCGGAGATATCGCGGACGGCGTTGTCGCCGAGGTCGGACGGTGTGGCGAGGGGGGCTTTGCGCCGCTCGGCGGCTTTCTTGAGGTCGGTCTTCTGCTCTGCCATGGGGGAGGCTCCATTTCTGCTCCGCGAGGGGGACCGCGGCCGTCCTCTACGTAGTCGGTCGATCCCGCAATGGAAAGGCACCTGATGCGGAGCGGCGAAGAATTTATTGATATCAATCAATGGCGCGGTTCTATGCGGGACGGTACGCCCGCGGGGCCCGGCACGCGGATGTGCGGCAGGCCCCGCTACTCGTTAATCGCATGCGCCGCAGATCTTGCGACCCTGAGGACGATCATCGAGAGATCGGGTAAGTCATGCTTCGACTTACTTTTAATGCGACTCAAAAATCCATCTTATAGGAAAGGATCGCCATAAAATCTGTTGATGTCGTTGATTTAAGCAATTGATTGTCGTTGAGGGTCGTCGGTTTTCCGTCCTGAACGCCCGCTGCGAGACGTTTCACGTCGGTGTCGACGAGAAACCCGAGGCCGAAATTGACAGAGCTCGTCCCCGCATCGTTTGCGACCGCCCCGATCATCAATCCCGCCCCGACGGAACTGAAGATATTTCCATCGTCCAGATTGTCGACGGGCCTGGTGTTCAGGGAAACGAAAGGACCCCAACCCCAGGAATCGCGTTCCGGCAGCCCCTTTGGGGGCTCGAAGAAATAATGCAGCTCAAAAGCCGCACGAGCCGCCGCGGCATTCTCTTTCGTCACCCGCACGACATTCGTCGTCGCATCCTTGACGATCGTGCCGACGCCGCCGTTCTCGGGACTATAGACGATTGCGACACCCGCATGGAGCCGCCGCACGGCACTCTGGAGGGGCACGCACACCTTGCCTTCAACCGCCAAGTCTGTATTGCATTTTTCTCGGAGCACGCCATCTCCGGCGTTTGACAATGTAGAGAAAAGGGTAGCAGACAAAAATAGTCCAATCGGCAAGCGCGAAACACGCATTACACCCCTCCATCATGAAAATAAAAAATCGCAGTGGGCAATTAAAAATAGGTGCGGCAATTTTATTCTGGTTTCAACAGAAAATTTTAAGAGGGGGCGAACCGCTTAAAGGAGAAAAAGCCGACATCGTTCAATTGGATCGACCGAAAGATGGCCCGATCAGATTTGCCGACGGTGGACAAATAGCTGCCTTTATGTTGCAAGGGGGCAACACAAATGCAAGTGCGCTTCAGGCGGATGCGTCAGAGCGATTCCGAAAATGTTCCCAGCCCTTGGCGCGCAGCTCGCAGGCGGGGCAGGTGCCGCAGCCATAGCCCCACGCATGGCGCTGCGAGCGGTCGCCGAGATAGCAGGTGTGCGTCGCCTCGCGGACGATCTCGACCAGCGCCGCTCCGCCAAGGTCTTGCGCGATCTGCCAGGTGCCGGCCTTGTCCACGTACATGAGCGGCGTCTCGATCGCGAACGGCGTGTCGAAGCCGAGAGAGATGGCGCGTGCCTGGGTCTGGATGGTCTCGTTGCGGCAGTCGGGGTAGCCGGAATAGTCGGTCTCGCACATGCCGGCGACGAGGGTGCGCATGCCGCGCCGGTAGGCGATGGCCGCCGCGTAGGTGAGGAACAGTAGGTTGCGGCCGGGGACGAACGTCGAGGGCAGGCCCGCCGCCGTCATCTCGATCTCGCTCTCGCGCGTGAGTGCGGTCTCGCTGATGCGGCCGAGCTCGCCAAGCGAGATCTCGTTGTCCTCACCGAGACGCGCGGCCCAGGCCGGAAAAGCCGCGCGCAAGGCTTCGAGCACGACGGCGCGCTGCTCGAGCTCCACCGCGTGGCGTTGCCCGTAGGCGATGCCGAGCGTCTCGACACGCGGATAGCGATCAAGCGCCCAGGCGAGACACGTCGTCGAGTCCTGCCCGCCGGAGAAGAGAACCAGGGCCCCACGCTCGCTCATCGATTACCGGCTCGCTCCGTCGAAGGGGATCACAGTGAGATCGTCGACGGCGACGCCGTCGAGGCAGCGCGCGTTGATCGCGACCATCGGCGATCCGTCGGGCTTCTGGCCGCGCGCAAACGAGCCGACGCCGCATGTCCTGCAGAAGAGATGGTGGATGACGTGCTTGTTGAAGAGGTAGTCGGTCAACTGATCCTCGCCCGAGACAAGCTTGAAATCGGGGGCGGCGACGAAGGCGAGCAGGTGGCCGCGCTTGCGGCAGATGGAGCAGTTGCAACTTATGACGTCGCGGAGCGCCAGGGTGGCCTCGTAGCGCACGGCGCCGCAGTGGCAGCCGCCCTGGTAGGTCTTTGCGTCCGCCATACCACGCCACCCTTTTTCGTTGTCTTTCAAGGCCGCTAGACCGGGTAGGGAGGCCTACCCGATGGGGTCTTTCCGCTTGCAGCGAACCCGGTTACAACCCGCTCGCCGCACCTGCCGCCGCCAATCTCTCAATAACAATAGTCCATCTCACGCTTAAGGAAACGCCCCATGACCGCCATCGTCGACATCCTCGGCCGCGAGATCCTGGACAGCCGCGGCAATCCGACCGTCGAGGTCGACGTGACGCTCGAGGATGGCTCGACGGGCCGCGCGGCCGTGCCGTCGGGGGCTTCGACCGGCGCCCACGAGGCCAACGAGCTGCGCGACGGCGATGCCACCCGCTATCTCGGAAAAGGCGTGCTCAAGGCGGTCGAATCCGTGAACGGAGAGATCGCCGATGCGCTGGTCGGGCTGGACGCCGAGGACCAGCGCGGCCTCGACGCGGCAATGATCGATCTCGACGGCACCAAGAACAAGAGCAGGCTCGGCGCCAACGCCATCCTCGGCGTCTCGCTGGCCGCCGCAAAGGCCGCCGCCGAGACCTCGGGCCTGCCGCTCTACCGGTACGTGGGTGGGGCATCCGCGCATGTGCTGCCGGTGCCGATGATGAACATCATCAACGGCGGAGCGCATGCCGACAACCCGATCGATATTCAGGAATTCATGATCATGCCCGTCTCGGAGCCCACCTGCGCCGATGCCGTCCGCGTGGGGGCCGAGATCTTCCACACGCTGAAGAAAGCGCTCAAGGACGCGGGCCACAACACCGGCATCGGCGACGAGGGCGGCTTCGCGCCAAACCTCAGAAGCGCCGACGAAGCTCTGACCTTCATCATGCGCGCGGTCGAGAAGGCCGGCTACAAGCCTGGAGACGACATCAAGCTGGCGCTCGATTGCGCCTCGACCGAGTTCTTCAAGGGCGGCAAGTACGAGCTCAAGGGCGAGGGCAAGAGCCTCGATAGCGCGGGCATGGCCCGCTACCTGGAGGACCTCATCTCGCGCTTCCCGATCATCTCGATCGAGGACGGCATGGCCGAGGACGACTGGGCCGGCTGGAAGGCGCTGACGGATGCCATCGGCAAGCGCTGCCAGCTGGTTGGCGACGACCTCTTCGTCACCAACACCGAGCGGCTCGCCCAGGGCATCAAGACGGCAACCGCCAACTCGATCCTGGTCAAGGTCAACCAGATCGGCACACTGACGGAGACGCTCGATGCCGTCTCCATGGCCCAGCGCGCGGGCTATACCGCGGTCATGTCGCACCGGTCGGGAGAGACCGAGGACTCGACCATCGCCGACCTCGCGGTTGCCACCAACTGCGGCCAGATCAAGACCGGCTCGCTCTGCCGCTCGGACCGGCTCGCGAAGTACAACCAGCTCATTCGCATTGAGGGCGAGCTCGGCGACGTTGCGCGATATGCCGGCAAGAGCATTTTGCGCGCGAGCGCCTAGCCATCGCTGAGCGACGTCAAAAACAGACGCAGCTTTACCTCGCTTTAATGTGGGTCGGCCTATAGTTGCGGTGTTCCCGGATCTCATAACGCGTAACGTCGAACACCGTCGTGCTGCGTCAACCCATCCATGATTGGCGATCGAGGCTCCGGCAGGCGCTGGTGTTGCTTCTCTGCCTCGGATTCACGGCCTACTTCGCCTTTCACGCCGTAAAAGGCCGTCACGGCCTCGAGGCTCGCCAGAGACTGCTGGAACGTGCGAGCGTTCTGCAGTTCGAGATCGGCAGCCTCGAGGCCGTGCGCGTGCGGCTCGAGCGCGACGTCGCGCTGCTCTCCCCGGACATGCCGGACGCCGATATCGTCGAGGAGGTCGCGCGCGACGTTCTCGGCTTCGCGCGACCGGAGGATCGGATCGTCTCGGATCGCGGCGCCGAGGCTGCGGGCAGGCGCTAAACCCGCCGCTATCGTCCACCGTAAGGTTGCAGTGCAGCACGCTCGTCGCTGGTGCGCGGGCGTTTTTGTCGTGTAGGTTTCTTCTGAGGAGAGCACCTTGGCGGCGCTTCAGAGCTCCCGTCGCGGTGCTTGCCGGCCCACTCCCCTCAATGCCTGTCGAGGAGCGGACATGACGCTGAACCCCTCTCGTCCCGTCGCCCCTGACGACATCGGCTTCACGGCCGAGGAGGAGATCGCGGCCTATCGGAGCATGCTGCTCATCCGCCGCTTCGAGGAGAAGGCGGGACAGCTCTATGCACTGCAGGCCATCCACGGCTCCTGCCCGCTCGCGATCGGGCAGGAGGCCTCCATCGTAGGTCTGATGATGGCCGCGCGCGCGGACGATCCCGTGATCACCGGTTACCGCACCCACGGGCACCTGCTCGCGCGCGGGGCGGAGCCGCGCCGCGTCATGGCGGAGCTCCTCGGGCGCACGACGGGGCTCTCGCACGGCAAGGGCGGGACCATGCGTATGTTCTCGCCTGAGCATGGTTTCTACGGCGGCCACGGCGCCGCTGGCCTCTGCGCTCCGCTCGGCGCCGGGCTCGCCTTCGCAGGCCGCCAGCGCCGCGACGGCACCGTCACGCTCTGCTTCTTCGGCGATGGCGCGGCAAGCCGGGGGCGCATCTTTGAAACCTACAAGCTCGCGGCGGAATGGAAGCTGCCGATCGTCTTCGTCATCGACAACAACACGGCGGCGCCCGGCGCCGGGATCGTGCTCGGCCCCGTGCCCTCGGCCCTTGCAGAGGCCGGCATCGCGTTCGCCGTTCCGGGCGAGCAGGTGGATGGCATCGACGTGCGCAAGGCGCGGGCCGCGGGCGGACGCGCGATCCTGCGTGCCCGTCAGGGCGAGGGCCCGATGATCCTCGAGATGCTGACCTACCGCTACCGGGGACACGGCGGGCTTGCGGCCAAAGCCGGGACGGCGGAGCGGCGGATCGACGAGGCCGATCCGGTCGCGAAGTCCCGGGCGCGCATCCTCGCCGAGAAGATTCTCTCCGAGCGGGCGCTCAAGGCGCTCGAGAAGGAGGTGAAGGAGATCGTCGTCGCGGCCGCGCTGGGTGCCCGGTCCGACCCCGTCCCGGAGCGCACGACGCTCGGCCAACACGTCACGGCTCAATGAGCGGGATCGCGATGCGCCGAGAAATTCTCATGCCCGCCCTGCCGCCGTCGACTGGCGCCGCCACGATCGCGCGCTGGCACGTGTCAGAGGGCCAGGCTGTGGCCGCCGGGGACGTTCTGGCCGAGATCGCGACCGCCAACGCGACGCTCGAGATCGAGGCTGAGAACGAAGGGCATGTCGAACGCATCCTGGTGCCCGCCGGCACCGAGGGCGTGAAAGTCAACACGCCGATCGCCATCCTGTTCGGAGCAGCACATGCACCGGCACAGCGTCCGGCCGGGCTTGCAACGGCGATGACGTTCGCGTCGCTCGGCGTGGGCCCCTTGCCACCGGCAGATCGCGGGCTCGCGGCCAATGCCAGCACGCAGACCTACCGCGAGGCGCTGCGCGACGCGCTCGCCGAGGAGATGCGGGGCGATCCAACTGTGCTCCTCATCGGCACCGACGTCGCCCAGAACCGAGGCGCGCAGAAGGTCGGGCAGGGCCTCCTCGACGAGTTCGGCGCGGGCCGCGTGGTCGCCGCGCCTCCCGTCGACGAGGCCCTGTTCGGTACCGCCGTGGGCGCTGCCCTCGGGGGATTGAAGCCTGTGGTCGAGGTTGCTCATTGGGGCCGTGCGCTCGAAGGGCTGGCGCCATATCTTACGGCGGCGGCCGAGACGTTCTATCTCTCGGGAGGCACGCTCTCCGTGCCGATCGTCTTTCGCGGGCCGAGCGGCTTCGTGCCCGGCCTGTCGGGGCAGGAGTCGCGTTGCGTCGCGGCACTTCTCGCACAAATTCCCGGTCTCAAGGTCGTGCAGCCGGCAACGCCGGCCTCCGCCAAGGCTCTGCTCAAGGCGGCGATCCGCGATCCCGGCCCGGTGGCCGTGCTCGAGCACGAGCTGCTCTATGCCGAGAAAGGAGAGGTCGGTCTGGATGTGGATGTCGCCGCGATCGGGGCGGCCCGCATCGCCAGCGAGGGAGACGATGTGACGATCGCGGCGGCGGGGCGTGCCCTTGTTACCGCGCTCGAGGCCGCCCGGCATCTCAGCGCCGAGGGCATCGAGGCCGAGGTGATCGATCTGATGTCGATCCGCCCCCTCGACGTGGCGACCGTGGTCCGCTCGGTGTCCCGCACCGGCCGCTTGGTGACGGTGGAGGAGGGGGGAAACGTTGGCGGCATCGGCGCCGAGCTCGCAGCCGTCGTTAGCTCGGAGCTGTTTGGCCGGATGAGAGCCGCCCCGCTTCGCATCGCCGGGGCCGACGTGCCGATGCCCTATGCCGCCGAGCTCCAGGCTGCGGCAATTCCCGATGCCGGGCGGATCGTCGCCGCGGTCCAGTCTCTGGTCGGCCGTAGCTGACGGCGCGTATCGATCCTCACGCGCTTCCCCGGAAATCTGCACGGCTGATTCGGTCCGGTGCTGCGAACAGCGCTCAAATTCAGCTGGTTTTACTTGCAACGACTTCGCAAAACTTGTGGCTGCCCCGCCACGGCGCTCTCGTTTCCACAGATTCGGGCCTGTCAATTTGCACCATGCACGGGCATTTTATGCCGCGCTTCTTGTGACGGGCTCGAAGATGGCCGTAGACCAACCAAGTAGGCACAACTTTGACTTTGAAGACTTGGCATGAAGTACGGCACGGGGGAACACCAATGGATAAACCCATAGCTTTCGCATCGGCGGCATTGTGCGTGACGCTGCTTGCTGGCTGCTCACAGAATGGCGGCATCCCGCTGCTGACGACCCAGGCGATCAATCCGCCGCCCGCGGCCGTCGCCGCGGCGCCCAAGATCGATCCCGCCTGCTACACGCTCTCCCAGCGCATCGATACGCTGCGCAAGGAAGGCGTCGCCGAGCGCATCGAGAAGGCATCGGTTGGCAAGTCCACCACCGTGGCAGTGAAGCGCGCCTCGCTGGCTCAGGCTGCCGAGCTCGATAAGGCCAACGCCGAGTTCCAGGCCAAGTGCTCGACGCTGGGCTTCCGGCCGCTGCAGGCGGCGGCGCAAGTGGCGCCAATCGCGACGGGATCGGCCCCGGTTCCGGTCAACACCTCTCAGGTCGTTCCGGCCACGGCGCCGCCCGTCCCGCAGCAGTAAGCCAGACGGACGCCGGGGCCGTTTCGGCCCCGTGTCGCCCTTGGCGCCGACGCGCACCGGTCCTTTGGCCGATGCGCGCTGCTGGCTGCGCGGGGCGCGGGGAATTGTCCTGTTCGCAAAAGAGTTTTGCCCGGGTATGGACGGTGCTCAACGGGATTGCTGCACTGCGGCCACACTTTCGCGCCAAAGGACTGGGATGAGCGGCGAGGCGGTTCAAAGGCTCCGCCGAAAATCCTACTTTCGCGCAGAGACTTGATTGAGAGGGCATTGGACTCATGGCTGCGGTTTTTCGCAGGGGGATCGCTCGTTTCGGGCTTGCTTGCACGGTTGGCACTGCACTGGCACTCTCGGGGTGTGCAGCGGGAAGCGGAAGCGGCGACCCAGGCAGCAAGGCGCTGGCCAACGGAGAAAGCTGCGGCTCGATCAAGCAGCAGCTCTCGAAGCTCGATTCCAAGGGCGTGCCGGGCTATATCCAGGCCCAGGCGGCCGGCAGGAAGATCAGCGCGGCCCAGAAGGCGGATGCCGATCTCTACAATCAGCTTCTGAACGACTACCTCGGCGCGCGCTGCCACGTGTAAGCGCGTTGACCGGCCAGGCTGCGATCATCGACATCAAATAGCCGTCACAGTACGGACAGGCTAATCTGCCAAGCCGACCTCGCGAGGCTGCGGACGCTAGATCCGCGCCTCGGTCGACGAGGGGCACACAGGGGAGCGCGCAATGGACTACATGCAATTCATAACCGACAACCAGGTCTGGATCGTCATGATCCTGAACGGCCTCATCGCGGGCTGGCTCGCGGGCCTGCTGCTCGGCGGCGGCGGCCTCATCCGCAACCTGATCGTCGGCATCATCGGCGCGGTGGTCGGCGGCTACCTGGTTTCGGCCGGCATGCTGAAGCTGCCCTACGACTTCGACGCGCTGGTCCCCTATGGCAACCAGGTCGTGGTGTCGACCATCGGCGCCATGATCGTGGTGCTGGTCGCTCGTTTTCTCGGCGGGCGCTGACGCCCTTCTCGGGGCTCGACTGACCCGTTTGCGGCGCGGGGAGCCCCGCGATAGAGTGTGAGCCATCAGACTCGGCCGAAAGGCGATCATGGTCACGCTCATCGACAGGCGCACCGGCCGCGGTGCGCCCGCTGCTCTCCGCCACCCGGAAAAGGCGCACCGGCCGGATGCACCGGCCCTGCCCAAGCCGCCTTGGATCCGCGTGCGTGCGCCCGTCTCCGAAGGCTACCTTGCGACGCGCGAGATCGTGCGCGCTAACGGGCTCGCCACCGTGTGCGAGGAGGCGCGCTGCCCGAACATCGGCGAATGCTGGGAAAAGCGCCACGCCACCATGATGATCATGGGCGAGGTGTGCACGCGCGCCTGCGCCTTCTGCAATGTGGCGACCGGCCTGCCGGCCCCGCTCGACGCCGAGGAGCCCTTGCGCGTCGCCAACGCCGTGGCGGCGCTCGGCCTAGAGCACGTGGTCGTCACCTCAGTCGATCGTGACGACCTGCCGGATGGCGGCGGCGCCCACTTCGGGCAGGTCATCGCCGAGATCCGGGCCAGGGCACCTGCGACCAGCATCGAGGTGCTGATCCCGGATTTTCTGCGCAAGGAGGGCGCGCTCGATACGGTGGTCGCCGCGGGACCCGACGTGCTCAACCACAATCTCGAGACGGTGCCTGGCCTCTACGTCCGCATCCGCCCGGGTGCGCGCTATTTCCATTCGCTGCGCCTGTTGCAGCGGGCCAAGGAGCTCGACCGTGGTCTCTTCACCAAGTCCGGCATCATGGTCGGCCTCGGCGAGAGCCGGGACGAGGTTCTGCAGGTGATGGATGACCTGCGCTCGGCGGAGGTCGACTTCCTCACCATCGGCCAGTATCTGGCGCCAACGCCGAAGCACGCCGAGGTCAAGCGCTATGTGCCGCCCGAGGAGTTCGAGGATCTGGCGCGCCTCGCCCGGGCCAAGGGATTCCTGCTGGTCGCCGCGAGCCCAATGACGCGCTCGTCCTACCATGCGGGGGAGGATTTCCGTGCGCTGCAGGCCGCGCGCCGGGCCAGCGCCGGCAAGGCCCGGTCGGGACACTAGCCGTTGCCGAGCTTCAAGACACAGCGCCGGGTGCCCTTCACCCCCGAGCAGATGTTCGCCGTCGTCTCCGACGTCGAGCGCTATCCCGAGTTCCTGCCACTCTGCACGGCGCTCTCTGTCAAAAGCCGTACGGCTGAAGCGAGCAAGACCACGCTCGTCGCCACGATGACCGTCGGCTACGGCAAGATCAGCGAGCGCTTCACGACGCGTGTCACGCTCGAGCCCGAGGTGCCGCTCGTGCGCGTGAGCCACGTGGACGGTCCCTTCACCCGCCTCGAGAACGAATGGCGGTTCGTTGCCGTGCCGGGCGGGTGCGAGGTCCGCTTCGTCATCGACTACGCCTTCCGCTCGCCCATGCTGCAGATGATCGTCGGCGCCGCCTTCGACAAGGCGGTGCGCAGCTACACGGAAGCCTTCGAGGCCCGTGCCCGCACCCTCTACGGCTCGCGCACGACGGCCTGAAGGAACTTGTGGCCACGACCCGACCCTCGCGCATCCCCTCGTCTTGCGTTCCCGGCCGAGGCGGCTGTGCCGCCGAGAGCCGGGATGTCGCCACCTTCCGGGACAGCAAGACTGGCTGGCCACCCATTCTCAACGTCATCCTGGCGGAGGCCAGGATCCAGACAGGCATCCGCACAAGTGTGCAAGACTATCCGATGTAACTTGCATGACTGGAACCTAACCTTCGGCAGGGTGCCGGTAGGGGTGGTCGCAAGTCGTGCCACGCGATCAGTTGATCGCCTTGTCGCGGTTGCGGGCGGTGGCAAGGCCGGCGACGGTATCGAGGCCTTTGGCGCCCGTGAGCTTCGTCCCCTCCAGGTCGGCGTCGCTCAGGTCGGCGCCGGAAAGATCCGCGTCCGAGAGGTCGGCGTACGAGAGATCCGCGTGCTTCAGGATGGCGCCGGTGAGCTTGGCGCCGCGGACGTTCGCAAAGCGGAGCTGCACGTGGGTGAGATCGGCGCCCGAGAGGTCGGCGTCCGAGAGGTTCGCCGACTGCAGCTCCGATCGCCAAAGAACCTCGATGAAGCCGCTCTCGCTGAACGGCGCCAGCGACACGCCGGCCATCTTTGCGCCGGCAAAGTTGCTGCCGTTGAACACGCCGAACATCTTCGCACCCGTGAGATCCGCGCGCTCAAAGCTTGGGCTCTCGCCCGCGACGATGGAGAGCGACGTGGCATTCGTCGGCCTCAGGATGCTCGCGCCGGCGAGGGTGGCGCCATCAAGGTGCGCGCCGATCAGCACGACGCGGTCGAGCCGTGCGGCCGTGAGGTCCGATCCCGAGAGATCGGCGCCGGTGAGATCCGCACCGAACAGATCGGCCTTGGCGAGGCGGGCCCTTTTGAATGCGAGCCCGGAGAGATCGAGGCCGCCGAGGTTCTTGCCGCTGAAGTCGAGGGGAGCGCTCTCCGCCGCGCGATAAAGTTGCTGCGTTACCTCGCGCGCGGTGAGGTCTGCGGCATGGGTTGGCAGGGGGTGCGCAAGCGCGAGCAGCAGGGCGAGGGCCCTGAGAGGCTTCGTGACATCCGAGCGAGCCATCGGCCGCCTTTCCAAATGGGTTCCAATAACCCTTATACGAGCCCGCGGGGCGGGTCGACGTCAGCAACCTCGGAAATTTGCCTGGGCGCGATCACACGGCCGACCGCAGGCCATCCGCGACAAGGCGCAAGGCTTCCTCCACGGTGCGGAGGCGGATGCCGGAGCGGGCGAGCGGGCCGAAGCGATGCTCTTCCGCCTTGGCCGGGGCGCCCCGCTGCGCGAGACCAATGTAGACGAGGCCGACCGGCTTCTCCGGCGTGCCACCGTCCGGGCCCGCGATGCCGGTCACGGCCACGGCAATATCGGCGGCCGAATTCCGCAGTGCGCCGTTCGCCATGGCCTCTGCCACCTCGCGGCTCACGGCCCCATGGCGCAAGAGGAGCGCGTGATCGACCCCGAGGGCCCCGATCTTGGCCGCGTTGGAGTAGGTGACGAACCCACGCTCGAACACGTCGGAGGCGCCGGGGATCTCAGTTAGAAGCCCCGCGATGAGACCGCCCGTGCAGCTCTCGGCGGTCGCGATCTTGAGCGAGCGGCGGCGCAGCTCGGAGAGCAGCCGGCTGGCCTCGTCGGTGAGCGCGGCGGAGAACATCATGAGAGCTCCCGCAAAAACACATGAAGCGCGCCGGGGGCGCGCTTCATGGAAAGCTAGTGAGAGCGGAAGGCGTGCGCAACGGTCAGTCGGCGATGAGCTTCTCGGCGAGGCGCAAGAGATCGTCGAGCCTCTGGCGGGTCTCGACGCCGACGACGGCGACGGTGCGGGCCTGGGCACCCTGCCACACCGGGAACGCCTCCTTGAGCACGCCCTGGCCCTTCCCGGTCAGGTGCAAGCCACGGCCGCGCCGGCCGGCAGGCGGATCCATGATGATGAGGCCGAGAGCGAGCAGGCGCTTCAGGTTGCGCGAGAGCGTCGACTTCTCGATGTCGAGCTCATGGCCGATCTCGACGGCAGTGATGCCGTCCCGAGAGGCAAGCTGGGCCAGCAGCGTGTATTGGCTCGCTGTGATGCCGAGCGGACGCATGGCATCGTCGTAGAGACGGGTGATGATGCGTGAGAGCTGGCGCACGCGGGTCGCAAGACAGGTTGCAGCGGTCGTTTCCGCAATGTCGGAAATGTTCGTGCCTCCGGAGCTGTCCGATATGGGACGCTCGAGAGTATGAGTCATGAGATTCATGGGCTTGGCCCCCGTATTGCTTTTGGTCATACAACCACCTGATGGTGTGATGCCGCGATTCTGGAAGGGGGGTCAACGTACCGGGAAGGTTGTGCTCAGTTATTCCTGGGTCACGTCAGGCCGGCAGCAGGACGGTCGCGGTTGCAAGCGCCGCAAGGCCTTCCTTGCGGCCCGTGAAGCCGAGACCTTCGGTGGTCGTTGCTTTGACGGCGACGCGGCCGACGTCGATGCCGAGCATGCCGGCGATCTCAGTGCGCATGACATCGCGATGGGGGCCGATACGGGGTGTCTCACAAAGGATAGTGAGGTCGACATTGACGATGCGCCCGCCGCGGGCTGCGACGCGGCGGACCGCGTCCTCCACAAAAAGCTTGGAGCGCGCGCCCTTCCAGCGGGGATCGGACGGCGGAAAGTGCTGGCCGATGTCGCCGTCGCCCAGGGCCCCGAGCAGGGCGTCGGTCAATGCGTGGAGCGGCGCATCGGCGTCCGAGTGGCCGACCAGGCCCTGGTCGTGCGCGATGCGGACGCCACCGAGCCAGACGTGGTCGCCGGGGCCGAACGCATGCACGTCGAAGCCAGTGCCGGTCCGGGGCTCGAGCGACGGCTCGGCACGCCCCATGAGGCGCTCAGCCATGATCATGTCCTCTCGGGTCGTGAGCTTGAAGTTTTGCGTCGAACCCCCGATCAGGGCCACGTCGAGCCCAGCCCATTCGGCGATGGCCGCATCGTCGGTGAAGTCGGTGCGGCCCTCGGCGGCCGCGCGCTCGTGCGCCAGCAGGATGGGGCCGAAGCGGAACCCCTGCGGTGTCTGCGCCCGCCAAAGCCCGGCGCGCGCGAGGGTCGCCGCGATGACGCCGCCGGCTCCCTCGCGCTTCAGTGTATCGGTGAGCGGCTCGGCGGCAATTGCACCTGCATGCGCGGACAGCGCGGTCAGCACGCGACCGACGAGGTCGGGCCCAACGAATGGACGCGCCGCGTCATGAATCAGCACTGCCCCGGGCGCATCTGCCCGGAGAGACTGCAGCCCGAGACGGACCGAGTCCTGCCGCGTCGCTCCGCCGACGACGGGCTCCGTGAGCCGTTCCGGAAACAGCCGCGCGACACCGTCGTACAGCTCGCGGTCGTCTGGATGAATGACAACCGTCATGCGCCCGATGTCCGGGCAGGCAGCGAAACTGGCTATCGCGTGGGCGAGCACCGGTCGTCCCGCGAGTGTCGCATACTGCTTCGGGGCAAGACCGTCGCGCCCGGCGCGCGAGCCACGACCGGCGGCGACGATGAGGGCGGCAACAGTCACTGGGCATCCATTTTTCGACGCGAGATCATAGCTGTCGATTAGCCGTGGCGCGGCAATTGAGCAATCGTGGCTGGCGCCTTCGCGCTTGCGAAATTCGGGAAGGGGCCTTAAGGTGCCTAAATCCAGGGCAATAAGAAAGTTTGCTCAAGTTGTGGGCATTCGCTTGAGACCGGCATCGTGACCAAGCTCAGTATCGGCGAGCAAGTTGTTGATAATAACGTGTTTCTTGCGCCAATGACCGGTGTGAGCGACCTGCCGTTCCGACGCCTCGCCCAAGCTTACGGCGCCGGGCTCGTCGTGTCCGAGATGGTCGCCAGCGTCGAGCTTGTCACCCAGCGTGCGGACGTCCTGCGCCGAGCCGAAGGCGACGGTCTCAATCCTTTCGTTATACAACTTGTCGGCTGCGAGCCGAAGTGGATGGCGGAGGGCGCGCGCGTCGCCGAGGCGAAGGGCGCCGACATTGTCGACATCAACATGGGATGCCCCGCCCGCGAGGTGACGGGCAAGGCCGCCGGTTCCGCGCTGATGCGCGACCTCGATCATGCGCTTGCGCTGGTGTGCGCCGTGGTCGATGCCGTGAAAGTTCCGGTCACACTCAAGATGCGGCTCGGCTGGGACGACCGCTCGCGCAATGCGCCAGAGCTCGCGCGGCGCGCCGAGGAGGCCGGCGTCCGCCTGATCAGCGTCCACGGTCGCACGCGCGCGCAGTTCTTCAAAGGCTGCGCCGACTGGTCGGCCGTGCGGGCCGTCAAGCAGGCCGTCTCCGTTCCCGTGGTCGTCAACGGGGACATCGTCACCCTTGCCGATGCGCGCGAGGCGCTTGCGGCGTCGGGCGCCGACGGCGTGATGATTGGGCGCGGAGCATACGGAGCGCCGTGGCTGCTCGGCCAGATCGCCACCGGGCTCAGGGGCGGCGGCGCGGTCGCACCACCGGCGCTCGCCCAGCAGCGGCTCGTGGTGCGCTCGCACGTCGAGGCGATGCTCAGCCACTACGGTGAGTTCGTGGGCCTGCGCAACGCGAGGAAGCACATCGGCTGGTACCTCGAGAAGAGCGGCCATCGTGCGGGTCAGCTCAAGGCGTGGCGCCGGCGCATTTGCACCGAGGACGTGCCCGCGACGGTGTTCTCCCTCATCGACGAGTTCTACGGCGACGCCTCCGGTGAGGAGCCTTGGGGGGTAGCTGCGTGAGCAAGAGAGCCACAGAGCGCGCGATTGCGATCCGCAAGCCGGTCGTCGAGTACGATCTGCTGCTGACGGCCGTGCCGCATCCGATCCTCGTCGTGAGCGACGACAACAACATCGTCTACGGCAATGCCGCGGCCGAGTCGTTCTTCTCGACCAGCACCACCATGATGACGCGGCTCAGGCTCGACGACGTCGTCGCCTTCGGCTGCCCGCTGCTCGCGCTCGTCGATCAGGTGCGCGAGAACGGCTCGACCGTCAACGAGTACGGCGTCGAGATGGCGAGCCCCAAATTCAGCGCCGCGAAGCTCGTCGACGTCTATGGCGGCATCGTGAGCGATCACCCTCGCCTCGTCATGGTCATGCTACAGCAGCGCAACATGGCGCAGATGATCGAGCGCCAGCTCACGCACCGGGCCGCGGCACGCTCGGTGTCGGGCATGGCGGCCGTGCTCGCCCACGAGATCAAGAACCCGCTGTCGGGCATCAAAGGCGCGGCCCAGCTCCTCGAGCAGAATCTCTCGGACGAGGACCGAGTGCTCTCGCAGCTCATCTGCTCCGAGACCGAGCGCATCCGCAATCTCGTCGACCGCATGGAGGTGTTCGGCGACGAGCGCCCGCTCCTGAAAGAGCCGGTCAACATCCACGACGTGCTGAACCACGTGCGCAGGCTGGCAGAGAGCGGATTTGGGCGCGGCGTGCGTTTCGTGGAGGACTACGATCCCTCGCTACCGCCCATCCCCGGCAATCGCGACAAGCTCGTGCAGGCGTTTCTCAACCTCTTGAAGAACGCGGCCGAGGCGATCGGCGACAACGACGACGGGCAGGGGCGCATCGTCATGACGACGTCGTTCCGACCGGGCGTGCGCCTCTCGGTGCCCGGCGCGGAAGCACGCATCACGCTGCCTCTCATGATCCAGATCGAGGATAACGGCTCCGGCGTTCCGGACCATTTGAAGCCGCACCTCTTCGATCCCTTCGTCACGACCAAGCATAACGGCACTGGCCTCGGGCTTGCCCTCGTCGCCAAGATCATCGGCGATCACGGCGGCATCATCGAGTGCGACAGCGAGGCCAAGCGAACCGTGTTCCGCGTGCTCCTGCCGATGCAAGACCGCCCCCGCAGCTCCGGCCCGAAGAAGCCGGCGCTGGCCAACGACAGGAGCCGCTAGACCCATGGCCCGTGGCACCATCCTCATCGCCGACGACGATACCGCGATCCGCACCGTCTTGAACCAGGCACTGGCGCGGGCCGGCTATGCCCCGCGGGCCACCGGAAACGCGGCGACGCTGTGGCGCTGGGTGAGTCAGGGCGAAGGCGACGTGGTGATCACCGACGTCGTGATGCCGGACGAGAACGCCTTCGACCTTATTCCACGCATCAAGAAGGTGCGCCCGGATCTTCCGATCATCGTGATGAGCGCACAGAATACGCTGATGACGGCGCTGACTGCGGCCGAGAAGGGCGCCTACGAGTATCTGCCGAAGCCGTTCGACCTCTCCGAGGTGGTCTCGGTCGTGAGCCGTGCGCTCGCGGGGCAGGTGCGCCGCCCGCGCTCCTCGACGCCCGAGATGGATAGCGAGGAGCTGCCGCTCATCGGCCGCTCGCCGGCGATGCAGGAGATCTATCGCGCGCTCGCCCGGCTGACGCAGACCGATCTCACGGTGATGATCCAGGGCGAGAGCGGGACAGGCAAGGAGCTGGTTGCGCGCGTGCTGCACGATTACGGCAAGCGTCGCCAGGGTCCGTTCGTCGCCATCAACATGGCCGCGATCCCGCGCGAGCTGATCGAGAGCGAGCTCTTCGGCCACGAGAAGGGTGCCTTCACCGGCGCCCAGACGCGCACGCCGGGCCGCTTCGAGCAGGCCGAGGGGGGCACGCTGTTCCTGGACGAGATCGGCGACATGCCGCTCGAAGCGCAGACACGGCTGCTGCGCGTGCTGCAACAGGGCGAATATACAACTGTCGGCGGCCGCACCCCGATCAAGACCAACGTCCGCATCGTCGCCGCGACGCATCGCGACCTGCGCTCGCAGATTCAGCAGGGCCTTTTCCGCGAGGATCTCTTCTATCGCCTGAACGTGGTGCCACTGCGCATCCCGCCGCTGCGCGAGCGCGTCGAGGACATCGGCGACCTCGTGCGCCACTTCCTGCGGCTCGCCGCCCGCGAGGGCCTCGGTCAGAAGTCGATCGAGACGGCGGCAATCGAGCGGCTCAAGGCGCATCCGTGGCCCGGCAACGTACGCGAGCTCGAGAATTTCGTCCGTCGCGTGGGCGCGCTCTACACACAGGAAACGCTGACCCAGCAGATCATCGACCAGGAGCTGGCGGAGGTGCTGCCCAAGCGGGCTGCTGCGACAGAGAGCGAGCCCAAGGACTTCTCCGAGCTTGTGGAGCGCTACCTCGCTCAGTACTTCGCCGGCTTCGGCAAGGAGCTGCCGCCGCCGGGGCTCTACGACCGCGTGATCCGCCAGGTGGAGCATCCGCTGCTCTCGGCCGCGCTCGCTGCCACGCGCGGGAACCAGATCCGGGCCGCGGAGCTGCTCGGGCTCAACCGCAACACGCTCCGGAGCCGCATCAAGGCGCTCGACATCCGGGTCTTCCGCACCCCCATGCCCTGACTCTGGTCCGAAAGCGGGGGAAGGCGAAATTAGACCCCTTGAGTTGCGGATTTTACACGATGTAGACCGTGTGCCGCAGGGTCACGTCGCAGGAATGTCACAGTTGCCATATCCATTGTGTTGAACACGCGTCATGCGGGGACCAATTGTGGCGCGGAATCCGCGCCACACCTGACTGTTCGTGGTCAGACGGCGACACCGGCGACGCTTGTCTTGCATTGGAGCAACGGGGCCGAATGGCCGGCGAAGGCACAATCACCGCGCTCGACGGGTCGAGGGAGCAGTCTGCTTCGCCTCTCCTCGACCTGACCGACCGTGCCTTCTGGACGGGCCTCGTCGTCGTTGTTCTGTCGCTGGTCTCCGCGCTCGCCACCTATCTCATCCTGACCGGTCTCACGCCCATCCCACCGCGCGACGGCGTGGTGCTGACCGCGCTGTCCGTGAACGTCGTGCTGATCATCGCCATGATCGTCGTGATCGCCTGGCAGGGCTACGGCATGTGGCGGGCCTGGCGGGCCAAACTCGCGGGCGCCCGGCTGCATGTGCGGATCGTGCTCCTCTTCTCGGTGATCGCGGCCCTGCCGGCGATGCTGCTCGCGGTCGCGGCGACGACAACGTTCTCGCGCTCGCTCGACGGCTGGTTCTCCACGCGCACGCGCGCGATCATCGACAACTCGCTCGACGTCGCCAAAGCCTATGTGGAGGAGAACGGGCAGCTCATCCGCACCGACATCCTCAACATGGTGCGCGACGTCGATGCCGCCGCCGATCACATCCCGGCGGACTCGCTCGAGTTCAAACAGCACGTGCTGGCCCAGGCGGCGCTGCGGGATCTGCCAGCCGCCTATGTGGTGGACGGCACCGGCACCCGCGTGATGGCCGCGCTCGAGGATAAGGCGTTGCCCTTCACCACCGTGCCGACGCTCTACATGAAGCAGGCGGAGGCCGGACAGGTGGCGCTCTACACGCCGGGTGACTCCTCACAGGTGGCTGCGGTCGCCAAGCTCAACAGCTATCCGGATCGCTATCTCTACGTGGCGCGCGAGCTCTCGGCCAAGGTGATGGGCCATCTCAGGCGCACGGCTCAAAGCGTCGACGAGTTCAACCGGCTGCGTGCAGCCCGCGGCGGGCTCAAGTTTGCGCACGGGCTCATCTATACGATGATCTCGATGACGGCGCTGCTCGCTGCCATCTGGGTCGGCCTCTGGTTCGCGAGCCGCTTCGTGGCGCCGATCCGCCGCCTGATCGCGGCCGCGCAGGAGGTCTCGCGCGGCAACCTCTCCTTCGAGCTGCCGGAGCGGCGCGGCGAGGGCGACTTGAGGCGCCTCTCGACTACGTTCAACACGATGACGCGCGAGCTCAAGCACCAGCGCGATGCGCTCGTGATGGCGAACGAGCAGCTGCTCGACCGCCGCCGGTTCATGGAGGCGGTGCTCTCGGGCGTTTCGGCCGGCGTGATCGGCCTCGACAGCCAGGACCGCATCACGCTCGTCTCGCGCTCGGCCGAGAGGCTGCTCGCGACCACGGAAGCGGAGATCGTCGGCAAGAGGATCACCGACGTGCTGCCGATGCTCGCGCCCGCGCTCGAAAAGCGCGAGGAGCAGGGCTTGAAGCCGCGCGGCGCGCAGGAGATCTCGGTCACCATCGCCGACGAGGAGCTGACATTCGCCGTGCGCGTCACGCGCGAGAAGGCTGGACCCGGCGACGTCGGATCGGTCGTCACCTTCGACGATATCACCGAGCTCGTCTCGGCGCAGCGCACCTCCGCGTGGGCGGACGTCGCGCGCCGCATCGCTCACGAGATCAAGAACCCGCTGACACCGATCATCCTCTCGGCCGAGCGCATCCGCAGAAAGTACGGCAAGGTGATCGTCGACGACCGCGAGACGTTCGACAAGCTCACCGCCACGATCGAGCGGCAGGCCGGCGACATCAAGACCATGGTCGATGAGTTCGCCTCGTTCGCGCGCATCCCGAAGCCGGTGATGGAGCGCAACGACCTGCGCGACGCGGTTCAGGATTCCGTCATCCTCTTCCGCGAAAGCCACGCCAACGTGGTGTATGTGCTGAAGCTTCCGGACCGGCCGCTGCTCGCCTCCTTCGACCGGCGCCTTCTCACGCAGGCGGTGACCAATCTGGTCAAGAACGCCACCGAGGCCGTAGAGACCGCGGGCGAGCAGGGCGCGACGACTGGGCAACCGCGCGTCGACGTCGAGGTGCGCGTCGACGACAAGCTCGTCGCCATCGAGGTCATCGACAACGGGCCCGGATTGCCGAAGCACAACCGCTCACGCCTGCTCGAGCCCTACGTGACCACCAAGGGTCACAAGGGCACGGGCCTCGGCCTCGCCATCGTGCAGAAGATCACCGAGCAGCACGGCGGGCAGCTTCTGCTCGATGACGCTCCCCATAGCGCTCAGCGGACGAGCGGCGCGCGCGTGACCATCACGCTGCCGCTGTCGATCCTGGCGCCCGCGACACCCGATTCCGGCTCGCTGAAGCGCGCGGCCGGAGGCGATGCTTGAGACCGACCCTGACCACGGCACTTTGAGGAGTTGAGAGATGGCTGCAGACATCCTGATCGTCGATGACGAGGCAGATATCCGGGAGCTCGTCTCGGGGATCCTCGAGGACGAGGGCCACCGCACGCGCCTCGCGCGAGACAGCGACGAAGCGCTGCGCATCATCGAGGAGCGCCGCCCCCAGCTCGTCATCCTCGACATCTGGCTGCAGGGTAGCCGCCTCGACGGCCTCGAGGTGCTGACCGTCATCAAGCGCACCTATCCCGATCTCCCGGTCGTCATCATCTCGGGCCACGGCAACATCGAGACCGCCGTCACCGCCATCAAGCGCGGCGCCTACGACTACATCGAGAAGCCGTTCAAGGCAGACCGCCTCGTGCTCGTCACTCTGCGCGCGCTCGAGGCCTCGCAATTGAAGCGCGAGGTGCGTGAGCTCAAGGAGCGCTCCACCGTCTCCGCCGAGATGATCGGCAAGTCGCCCGCCATCAACCAGCTCAAGGGCGCCATCGACCGCCTGGCGCCGACCAACAGCCGCATCCTGATCCGGGGTGCCTCCGGCGCCGGCAAGGAGCTCGCCGCGCGTCTGCTGCATCAGAAGTCGCATCGTGCCGACGGGCCGTTCATCGTGCTCAACGCCGCCTCGATGGCGCCCGACCGCGTCGAGGAGGAGCTGTTCGGCACAGAGGATCGATCGGGCGGCCCGCGCAAGGTCGGCGCGCTCGAGGAGGCGCACGGCGGCACGCTCTACATCGACGAGGTGGCGGACATGCCGATCGAGACGCAGGGAAAGATCCTGCGCGTGCTCGTCGAGCAGAAATTCCAGCGCCTCGGCGGCGCGCAGAAGGTGTCGGTCGACGTGCGCATCGTCTCCTCGACGAGCCGCGACCTCGAGCGCGACATGGGCGAGGGGCGTTTCCGCGAGGACCTGTACCATCGCTTGAACGTGGTGCCGCTGCGCGTGCCGGGCCTTGCCGAGCGGCGCGAGGACATTCCCGACCTCATCCAATATTTCGTGGCGCAGCTCTCGCAGGCTTCGGGACTTGCGCCGCGGCGCATCGGCGAGGACGCCATCGCCGTGCTGCAGGCGCACGATTGGCCAGGCAACGTGCGCGAGCTCCGGAACAACATCGAGCGTCTCATGATCCTCGCTGGCGGCGATCCGGGTGCCGTCATCACAGCCGACATGCTGCCGGAGGAGATCGGCTCCAACGTGCCGCTGCCGGTCAACGGCGGCGCCGAGCACCTGATGAGCCTGCCGCTGCGCGAGGCGCGCGAGATTTTCGAGCGCGAGTATCTGCTCGCGCAAATCAATCGCTTCGGCGGCAACATCTCGCGCACGGCCGAGTTCGTCGGCATGGAGCGCTCGGCGCTGCACCGCAAGCTGCGCGCGCTCGGCGTGTCGTCCGATCAGCGCGCCGGCGAGCTCAAGGCCAGCTGAGGGGTCACATCCTCCATACAAGTCGGAGAGGCGCATGACGCGCATCGTCTACGTGAACGGGCGCTATCTCCCCTATTCCCAGGCGGGCGTGCACGCGGAGGACCGCGGCTTCCAGTTCGCGGACTCGATCTACGAGGTCTGCGAGATCAAGGACGGCCATCTGATCGACGAGACGCGCCACATGGAGCGGCTCGAAAGGTCGCTTGGCGAGCTTAAGATCGCTGCCCCGATGTCGCGGCGGGCGCTCGGCCGGGTCATGCGCGAGGTGGTGAAGCGCAACCGCGTCACCACGGGCCTCCTCTATCTACAAGTGACGCGCGGCGCGGCGCCCCGCGACTTTCCGTTCCCCAAGGGCATCGAGCCGACTGTCGTCTGCCTCGCCCGCCGCGTCGACGACCATAAGCGCGGGGAGCGCGCCGAGGTGGGCATCGCGGTCAAGACGCTCGCGGACGTCCGCTGGGGGAGGTGCGACATCAAGACCGTCATGCTGTTGCCGGCCGCGCTCGCCAAGGAGGCGGCGGGGGCCGAAGGCGCGCAAGAGGCCTGGCTGGTCGACCGCGACGGGTTTGTGACGGAAGGGGCCTCCAGCAACGCCTGGATCATCGACGCCCAGGGCAGCGTGATCACCCGGCCGCTCGGCTCTGCAATATTGCCGGGCGTAACGCGCCGCACGCTTATTGATCTGCTGGGTCAGGAAAAAATCCCACTCGTGGAGCGAGCATTCACGGTCGAGGAAGCGCTCCGCGCGCGCGAGGCCTTCATCACCTCGGCCTCGGGCACGGTGATGCCCGTCGTCCGCATCAATGGCTCTGCAGTTGCCAACGGATATCCCGGCGAGATAACGCGGATGCTGCGCTCAAAATTTCATCACGTTGCTGAAGTTTCCCGCTAAGGCGCGGAGGGCAAAATTCTACGTGTTGTCGCAAGGGCTGAGGGCGCCTATTGTCCTGCAATCAAACTACGTTAGCACTTTCTGAGTCTCGAGATCGTCGGCGCTCTCGAGGCTGATGTGGCGAGTTCGGATCATAGGTCCGCCACTCCAAATCAAGGCCAGGAAGGCTAAATAAAAAAGAGGCAACGAACAATGGCCGCAGATCGCGCTCAAAACCTCCAGGACACTTTTCTCAATCACGTCCGAAAGAGCAAGACGCCGCTCACCATCTTCCTCGTCAACGGTGTCAAGCTGCAAGGCATCGTGACGTGGTTCGACAACTTCTGTGTTCTCTTGCGCCGCGACGGTCACTCGCAGCTGGTCTATAAGCATGCGATATCGACCATCATGCCAGGCGCTCCGGTTCATCTCATGGAAGCGGAGACCGACGGACAGCAAGGGTAAGCGGCTCCATCGATCAGAAGACAAAGCACGACGAAGCCCTTCTCGCCCGGCGCGACGCCGACGAGGCGAGAGCGCGTGCCAGAGCCACGCGCACGCTGGTTCTGGTCCCGGTACTGCGCACGCGCGCTCCCGCTCCCCTGCTAGCTCCCGCTCAGGCCCAGCGCTCGCACATCCACTCGCCCGCTGACCGCCTGGCCGAGGCGAAGGGTCTTGCCGAGGCCATCGACCTCGATGTGTTCGATGCCATGCTCGTGCCGGTGCCGGAGCCGAGGCCCGCGACGCTGTTCGGCTCCGGCAAGGTCGAGGAGCTCAAGGTACTGATCGTAGCGCAGGGCGCCGGGCTCGTGATCGTCGATCACCCGATCACGCCCGGGCAGCAGCGCAACCTCGAGCGCGCATGGAACGCGAAAGTGCTTGATCGCACGGGCCTCATCCTCGAGATCTTCGGCCGGCGCGCGCGCACGCGAGAGGGGCGGCTGCAAGTCGAGCTCGCGCATCTCACCTACCAGAAAGGCCGCCTGGTGCGGGCCTGGACCCATCTCGAGCGCCAGCGCGGCGGGCGCGGCTTCCTCGGCGGCCCGGGCGAAGCGCAGATCGAGCTCGACCGGCGGATGCTCGACGAGCGCATCATCGCCATCAAGCGCGAGCTCGAGGGCGTGGTGCGCACGCGCGAGCTGCACCGCAAGGGCCGGCGCAAGGTGCCTTACCCGATCGTCGCCATCGTCGGGTACACCAACGCCGGCAAGTCCACGCTCTTCAACGGGGTGTCGCGCGCCGATGTGCTAGCGATGGACCAGGTGTTCGCAACCCTCGATCCCACCATGCGCGAGGTGCGGCTCGGCTCGGGCCGGCGCATCATCCTCTCGGACACCGTGGGCTTCATCTCGGACCTGCCGACGCTGCTGGTCGCCGCCTTCCGCGCCACCCTCGAGGAGGTGATCGAGGCGGATCTTGTGCTGCACGTGCGCGATATCGCGCATGCCGAGAGCGAGGCGCAGGCGGCCGACGTGGAGGGCGTGCTCACGGATCTCGGCGTCGATACGGTCGCCGCCGACGGCCACATCCTCGAGGTCTGGAACAAGATCGATCTTCTCTCGCCCGTAACGCGGGAGGAGGCTGTCGCTGCCGCGCGATTCCGCTCGCCGCCGCCGGTTCTGATCTCCGCTGCGACAGGCGAGGGGCTCGACCAGCTGCTCGACCGCATCGACCAGCGCCTCGGCGTTGCCGACGAGATTCTGACGCTCAAGCTTCCGGCAGGGGAGGGCCGGCTGCTCGCGTGGCTGCATGAGAATGCCCACGTCATGGCTCAGGATGCCGACGACGAAGGCCACATCGTGACCCGCGTGCGCATCGCGTCGGAAAAGAAAATGCGTCTCGCCGAGCAGCTCCGGCGTGCGGGACTCTCGCTTCCGTAGTATACGCAGCATCCGACACCGGAAACGGAACGGGAGCAGGCGTGATGGCGGCAACCCCCAAGGCTCAATGCTGCATCGCGGGCGGAGGACCGGCCGGCCTGATGCTTGGCTATCTGCTCGCCCGCGCCGGCGTTCGCGTTACCGTGCTCGAGAAGCACGCCGACTTCCTTCGCGATTTCCGCGGCGATACCGTGCATCCCTCGACGCTCGAGATCATGGTCGAGCTCGGCCTCATCGACCGTTTTCTCAAGCTGCCGCATCAGAAGGTGGCGAAGCTCGGCGGCGTCGTCGGCGAGACGCCTGTCGCCATCGCCGACTTCACGCACCTGCCCGTGCGCGAGCGCTACATCGCCATGATGCCGCAGTGGGACTTTCTCAATTTCATCGCCTCCGAGGCGGCCAAGCAGCCAACCTTCACGCTGCTTCTCAACACCGAGGCGACAGACCTGATCGAGGAGGGCGGCTCGGTCGTCGGCGTAAAGGTCAAGTCGCCCGCGGGTCCGAAGGAGATCTTGGCCGATCTCGTGGTCGCGGCGGACGGGCGCAGCTCCGTGCTGCGCGAGCGTGCGGGGCTCGTCATCCACGATCTCGGCGCGCCGATGGATGCGCTCTGGTTCAAGCTGCCGGTCGCGCCGGAGGACGCGGGCGAGACCATGGGACGCTTCGGCGCCGGCTCGATTCTCGCCATGCTCTATCGCGGCGACTACTGGCAGTGCGCCTATGTGATCCCCAAGGGGTCGATCGAGAAGCTCAAGGCGGCCGGCCTCGGGGCTTTTAGGGACGCGGTTGCCCTGGCCTCCGGCTTCAAACAGGAGCGCATGGAGGCGATCGCGTCGTGGGACGACGTGAAGCTCTTGACCGTGCGCGTCGACCGGCTGGAGCAGTGGTATGGGCCAGGCTTCCTCTGCATCGGCGACGCGGCGCATGCCATGAGCCCGATCGGCGGCGTCGGCGTCAATCTCGCCGTGCAGGATGCGGTGGCGGCAGCCAACATTCTGGCCAAGCCCTTGAAGGAAGGAACGGTCCGTCTCTCCGATCTTCGCGCCGTGCAGAAGCGGCGCCTGTTTCCGACCCGAGTCGTGCAGGCCATTCAGGTTGCCGCGCAGAACAACATCATCGGACCGACGCTGAAGCTCAAGCAGCAGCCGAAGCCGCCGTCCTTGCTCCGCCTCGTGACACGCTTTCCCCTCCTGCAGCGCATTCCGGCCCGCATCCTCGGCCTCGGCGTCCGCCGCGAGCACGTCGCGGACGCAATCCGCAACGCCAAGGCGTGACGCAGAGACGCCCGCCGGCCGTGGAGAGGCGGGCTTCAAAGCAGAATGGGACGGGCTCCTGCACCACAGAAGGGGCGGGAGCGTGCAGGCGAGAATGGCGCAACGCGCGCACCACCCATCCACTGCGTTCCCGGCCGAAGCGGTGCGAAGCATCGCGCAGAGCCGGGATCTTCCCGGTCTGATCCAATGCCACAACCCGCCTCAGCCGATCTCATTGACGGGTGAGGATCCCGGCTCTTGGCGGCACAGCCGCCTCGGCCGGGAAAGCAGAGTAGGCAGGCACGTGCCCAATAGAGTGGGCCGGCGTGCACAACAGAATGGGCGAGAGCATGTAGATGGGCTGGGGCGGGCGCGTACACCACTCCATCCACTGCTTTCCCGGCCGAAGCGGTGCGAAGCATCGCGCAGAGCCGGGATCTTCCCGGTCCGATCCAACGCCACAACCCGCCTCAGCCGATCTCATTGACGGGTGAGGATCCCGGCTCTTGGCGGCACAGCCGCC